>SAMEA104404106__coassemble_77_pt1 | contig 197172 bp, 179 predicted proteins | sample SAMEA104404106__metabat2_high_PE_007 | metagenome-assembled genome bin SAMEA104404106 (sample SAMEA104404106) | Balaenoptera acutorostrata | reverse complement strand
CTAAATATATCTGCTGTTCAGTTTTCAAAGTTCATTTTATTTCTTTTGTTTTGCCTTCTCTCGAAGACAAGTATTATAATATCACCTTTATTTATAAAGGTCAATACTTTTTTTAAACTTTTTTATTTTTTTATTTATATTTTTTATCTATTTCATCTAAATCATACTTTTCTATCGTTTCTATTATGATACTTTCGTAGATTTTTTTATCTTTACCATCTTCATTATTTTCGTATTCTTCAAGAACTTTTGCCTGTGCTTTATAATTTTTAGAATGGAAAAGTGCTGATCTTTTATAATGCTCATTCTTCAATATATGTTCTACATAATCGTTTAAAGATTCTTTATACGATCCATACTTTCTATATTTAGTTTCTACGCTTTTATTATTATCTTCCTTTGTGTACAGACTTATTGTTTTTCCATTCCATGATTTATCAGCCTTTAATTCAAATACATTAAATCCCTTTTTCGATAATTCTGACTGACCCCAGTTTGACTCAATAGCACTCTGAGATATTGTTATTGAAGGAAGAATTCCGTAATCCTTGTATATTTCAGCTGCCATGGGTTCCATCGTTTCTATGAAATCTTTTCTTTCCATTCTGTCTATATAGCTTCTTCCAAATACATTATACGTAAATGCCATAAGAATCAGAATTGCTACTATAACAATGGCCTCTTTTAATTTTTTCTTATTTTCATTATTTTTTACATCTTTTCTCTTTAAATCAGATTTTTTATTTCTTACAATTTTATTTTCTGAGTTTTCATTGTCGTTATTTTTATTATCTGTATTTATTTTTCTTATACCATCTGATTTATTATTATTTATTTTTTTAGATATGTCTCTTTTATCTTTTTTTATATCTGTTTTATTTGTTCTGCTTTTTTTAGGCAGATTATTTCCATTTAATGTAATTTTTCCCTTTAATACATCGTCCTTTTTAGGTACAGAATTCTTTTTAGTAGTCCTTTTTTTATTCAGACCAGCTTCTTTTACCAGTACAGATTTTTTAGATGCTGTTTTTTCTTTTGTATTTAAATCTCCTGATTTTCTTTTTTTAACATCTTTTGCCATTTTAATCTCCCCTGTATAACCGTTTATATTCTCAGTAATAATCAGAATTAACACTATTTTATACTGTATTATATCATAATACCCTTTCAAAACCCTTATACATCAGTATTTCTGATATATACATATTGATTATACTCTTTGTTTTATGATAAAATGTTTGCTTTTAATACTTTCAAACAAAAATTTATTTTAAATATAAAAACAGTTTTTCTGAAAATAACGTACTTTTTATGCAATTCATATACTATATATAAAAATACTGCGAATATAATATATCCGCAGTATAGTTAACATTCCTATTTTGATTTAAGCTCTATCCATGCCCTGTTGTATATTTCTATATCTTTTCCAATATCTGTAAATGTCTCGCATTTATCAAGATATTCCTTGCTTGGATATGCATCTTCATTATTTTTAGTTTCTTCATCAAGTAATTCAAGACATGCCTTATTAGGAGTTGAATATCCTATATACTCAGTATTTATTTTAGATATTTCAGGATCAAGAAGGAAGTTTATAAACATTTCAGCCTCTTTCTTGTTTTCACAAGTTGTAGGTATACACAATGCGTCTACCCATTTATTTGTTCCTTCTTCTGGATTATAAAATTCAGTATCCGGGTTTTCCTCTTTCATAAGCGGAAAATCTCCTGAATAGAAAATTCCGGCATATGCATCCTCTCCAACCATTCTGTCTTTCCCCTCATCATTTACATATGCAAGGGCGTATTCTTTCTGCTTTATAAGTGATTCCTTTGCCTCTTCTATTTCTTTTGAATCTATCGTATTCATACTATATCCAAGTCTTTTTAATGAAGCTCCCATAGTATCTCTTACTGAGTCGAACACCATTACCTTGCCTTTATATTTAGGGTTCCATAAAAGGTCCCAAGAACCTACATCCTCTTCATCTACATATTTTGTATTATATGCTATACCTAAAGTACCCCACATATACGGAACTGAGTATTCATTTTCAGGATCGTATTCAGGGTTTAAGAATCCTTCATCTATATTTTTCATATTTGGTATGTTGTCATAATTTATCTTTTCAAGCATACCTTCTTTTGTCATTTTAGATACCATATAATCAGACGGCACAACTATATCGTACTTTGTACTTCCGCTTTTTACCTTCTGATACATCATTTCATTTGTATCGTATGAAGAGTACTGAACTTCTATACCCGTTCTCTCTTCAAATACCTTTAAAAGACTCTCATCTATATAATCACCGACATTATAAACATTAAGAACCTTTGATGAGTCGCTGTTTTTTCCACATCCTGTTAACATAGTTGCTGATGAAGCAGCCATTAAAGCTGATAGCATTACAGCCGCTATTTTTTTATTAAATTTCATTATTTAGCCCCCCTTGCTGCTTCCATAGCCTGTTTTCTATTTGACAGTATAAGAAGTATTAAAACCGCTACAAACATAAGCGTAGAAAGGGCATTTATTTCTGGTTTTATACCTCTTCTGGCCATTGAATATATTTCTATTGAAAGATTTGATACTCCATTTCCCGCATTGAAGAAACTTATTATGAAATCATCAATAGACATTGTAAACGCCATAAGGAATCCAGAAATTACACCCTCTTTTATCTGAGGGAATATTATCTTTCTAAGTGTATAAAAAGGTGTTGCTCCTAAATCAAGTGCCGCATTTTCTATATTTTCGGGCATCTGTCTTATTTTAGGAAGCACTGAAAGTATTACATATGGTATACAAAACATTATATGTGCTAAAAGCATTGTTAAATATCCAAAGTCCATCTGTAATAATACAAACATACTCATTATAGCTATACCTGTTACTATTTCAGTATTAAGTATGGGTATATTATTTATATTAAGCATTATAGCCTTATTTCTAGGCTTCATTTTATTTATTCCTATTGCACTGAAAGTACCCACTATTGTAGCTATTATTGAAGATATTACAGCTATACTTAGGGTATAATAAAGTGCTGACATTATAGCCTTATTCTTGAATAACTGTACATACCATTTTGTTGTAAAAGCGCCTAAGTGAGCCATAGATCTTGAGTCACTGAATGAGAACACTATAAGAGCTATTATAGGTATGTATAGGAAAAGGAATACCAGAAACATATATATATTTGAAATTATTTTTGTTCTCTTTTTCATTATAAAATCATTCCTCCCTGTCCATCTTCATCATCCATTCTAGACATTATAGTCATTGATATAAGTATTACAACAGTAAGAACCATAGATACCGCTGAGCCGAAGTTCCAGTTTCCTACTACTGTAAACTGCTGTTCTATAAGGTCACCTATAAGCATTGTCTTTCCTCCTCCAAGTATTCTTGAAATTGCGAAAGATGTTACTGACGGCATGAAGACCATTGTTATACCAGAAAATACTCCCGGCATACTAAGCGGGAATATTATTTTTCTGAATACAGTAAAATTACTTGCTCCTAAATCGTGTGCAGCATCTATAAGGTTATCATCCATTTTACTTAAAGAAGTATATATTGGAAGAACCATAAATGGAAGGAAGTCATATACCATTCCTATTAAAACCGCAAACGGAGTATAAAGAATGGAATTATAAGTTATTCCAAACATTCCTAAAAAGCTTGATAAAAGACCATTCTGCCCAAGTATCGCTGCCCATGCATAAGTTCTTAAAAGAAAGTTCATCCACATAGGAAGTATGAATAACATTATAAGAGTTCCCCTTCTGCTTATAGGAGCCTTAGTTATTATATATGCAACCGGATATCCTATTAATAGACATAGCAGTGTAGCAAATCCTGATATGATTATTGATCTTGTAAATACCTTTAGATATATCGGATCAAATACATCCTTGAAGTTATCAAGTGTAAATACAATCTGTCCATTAACTTCCCTAGTAAAACTGTAATATACTACAAGTAAAAGCGGTATTATTACGAATAATGCACACCATACGATATATGGGTATGCAAATTTAGATTTGCTATTTTTAATCCTCATCGTGTTCACCTACTTTTTTCATGATATGTATATCTTCGGGTTCTATATTTATTCCAAGCTGGCTTCCAACCTTAGCACTCTGAGTATTGTGAAGCAGCCATGTTATCCCCCCCTGTTCAAGTTCTATTTCATAGTGAACTCCTCTGAATATAGTAGATTTAACAATACCTTTTAGCATTCCTTCTTCGGGTTTTACCATTTTTATATCTTCAGGTCTTATTACTACTTCTATTTCTTCGTTATTTTTAAATCCTTTATCTACACATTCAAATTCTCTTCCTGCAAATACAACTCTGAAATCTTCAATCATTATACCTGGTATTATATTACTTTCTCCTATGAAATCTGCAACAAATGAGTTTTTAGGCTCGTTGTATATATCCTGTGGTGTTCCCATTTGCTGTATTTTTCCTTTATTTAAAACAACTATTGTATCTGACATACTAAGTGCTTCTTCCTGGTCATGAGTTACGAATACGAATGTTATTCCTAGTTTCTTCTGTATCTTTTTAAGCTCTATCTGCATTTCCTGTCTAAGTTTTAAATCCAGTGCTCCAAGCGGCTCATCAAGAAGAAGTACATCTGGTTCATTTACTATAGCTCTTGCTATTGCTATTCTTTGCTGCTGACCACCTGAAAGAGAATCTACACTTCTCTTTTCAAATCCTTCAAGTGCAACGAGTTTAAGAACATCTTTTACTTTTTCATCTATTACATCTTTAGGCATTTTTTTGATTTTAAGTCCAAATGCTATATTTTCGTATATATTCATATGTGGGAAAAGTGAGTACTTTTGGAATACTGTATTTACTTTTCTTTCATTTGGAGGAAGGTCGTTTATTTCCTTTCCTTCAAAAAGAACACTCCCACCATCAGCATGTTCAAATCCTGCTATTATTTTAAGCATTGTAGTTTTTCCACATCCACTTGGTCCAAGTAATGTTAAGAACTCATTTTTCTTTATATTAAGATTAAAGTTGTCTAAAACAACATTCTCCCCGTATATTTTATTTACATTTTTTAATTCTATTATATTTTCTGTCAAAACAAACACCTCTTTCATTAAATTTTGGTTTAGAATGTCGGAGGGGTACTAACCCATAAAACCTTCGCAACTGTCTTTCCTTCGTTAGAAAGATAATGCTTTGCCTTTGGTTTAAAGTAAAAACTTTCTCCCTTTCTTACCTTAAGTTTCTTTTCTCCTAAATGAAGAAATACTGAACCTGCCAGTACAAAACCAAATTCTTCACCTTCGTGTGGTTTTTCCTCTTTGTACTGTCCACCAGGTCTTATTGTAACTACTACTGGTTCCATTTCATTCTTTTGCGAGTTTGGAACAAGCCATTTAAACTCATATCCTAGTTCTTCGTCTTCAGTTTCAAACATATCGTCTTTCACAAATACTATTTTTTCACTTTCTGTATCGCTGAAAAATTCTTTAAGATTCGTTCCTAGTATTTCTAAAATATCTATAAGAGTCGCTATAGACGGGGACGTAAGATCGTTTTCAAGTTGAGAAATAAATCCTTTTGAAAGCTCACATCTGTTTGCGAGTTCTTCCTGAGTGAGCTGTTTCTCTATTCTCAGTCTTTTTATTTTTTTTCCTATTTCCATCACTATTCTATACCTCTGCGCTTTATTTTTTATACTAAATTTTAAGTTTATAATTTCTAAACAACAGTTGTTATTATAAACTTAAAGTTTAATTTTTTCAACCTTTTATAGAAATTTTTATTTATTTTTTATTTTTCCTATATTCTTTGATATTTAGCCAAAAGTAAAGAATTTATATCATTTATTTTTCATATTAATATCTTTTTAGTTTAGTATTTGTAAATTCACTTTAAGTTTTTTCGAATATATTTTATTTCTCTATTTTTTCATTATTTTTCAACTTTGGCTTATTTACTACATTTCAGATTTTATAAAGGGTATATTTATATGTTTTTTTATTCGAAGTTTTCAAAAAAATTAATAATTAAAATAAAAAAACCTTATTCCTGTTTTAAATGTTTATATACATCATCCATATACCATCCATATAAAATTTTTAAAGTATTAATAGAAAACAGCCAAATCGGTAAAAATACAGCTTTATAATATCTAAAAAAATAAAAAAAGAGAACCTAAAAAGGTTCTCTTTCATAAACTGATACTCTCATTAATATTTTGTTTTTCACTAAATTATCTTGTTCTGTCTGTAGCAACATTTCTTATGTATTTTATGTCGTCTATTATGTATCTGTTTTCTACTTTAGTTCCGTCAAACTTACATAATTTGAAAACAACTTTTATAGCATATCCAAGTCCAAATGCACTTATTACTGTTCCTATTCCTACACTTCCGCCAAGTAAAACTCCCATTACTAGAGCAGACATGTCCATAGCAACTTTTACTATATTTGCAGATTTTCCTGTTTTTTTCTGAAGACAAACCATAAGACCATCTCTTGGACCACTTCCAAGACCACTATCCATATAGAATACCATTCCAAATGCAAGTACTACAAGCCCGCCAATTAAAAGTGCTGAACCAGTTAAAATATTTCCAGCTTCTGGAATAAATCCTGTATAAAGTATGAAGTCCATAAAGAATCCAACTAGAATCATATTAGCAACTGTTCCCCATCCTATGTTATCTCCTAATAAAAAGTCAGCTATCATTGTTATTGCTGCTACTATAATTGCTGCTGTACCGATTGTTATTCCAAGTCTATTTGCTATCCCCTGGTGAAGTACGTCCCACGGCTGCATTCCTAAATTCGAATTTATTGTCATTATTATTCCTATTGAACATACAAATAGACCTACAACAAGTTTGAATACTCTTTCTCCGATTGACTTAAACAATTCCGTATACCTCCCAAGTAAAATATATTAATTACAATACCTATGATACACCAAAAACCCAGTAATTAACAGTGTTTCAGCGATTTTTGTTTCGTTTATTTTCTCATATAATCATTTTTTTAACAATTAAATTATTGAAATTATTATCGTATTTTTTAAGTTCTATTAAATTTTTTATTTAAGTTTTTTGAGCATTTTTTCTAAATATCCTGTATATGGAAAAATAGCTGCTTTTTATAATTTTTTTATTTTCAATTTCTTTATATAATAAAAGATTATTTTTATAAACATATACTATAAAAATAATCTTTTATGGATTTTATAATTCTTTTTTAATATCATAATGCAGAATATTATTTTATGTTATCAGCACCAAATGTCATTGGCATAAGGCTTTCTATATCTGTTATAACAGTTTCTTCTCCATTTGACAGTATTATCTCCGCATCTTTTGGAATAAGCTCCGATAAAACCTGTCTGCACGCTCCACACGGTGATATTAATTTTTCACTTTTGGCTACTATTGCTATTGCCTTTATATTGTCCCTTCTACATCCGTCAGAATACGCTGAAAATATAGCACTTCTTTCTGCACAATTTGTGAGACCATACGAAGCATTTTCTACATTAGCTCCCGTATAAAATCTTCCGTCTTTTGTTTCCACGCATGCACCAACTTTATATTTTGAATACGGTGCATAGGCGTTATTTCTTGCCTCAAATGCCTTATCTATAATTTTCATATCATTACCCCCTGATATACTTTTACAGTATTAATATTTTTTATTTCTATATAGATAATAACATATCCTTTCTTTTATTCAGATATATCAAAGTAAAATACAATATTTAATACACTTTACAGAAAATCCATTATTAACGTACATATATAAAACAACCTTGAATAGTTTCTATTATTTTATTAAACTTAAAACTTCTCACACATCTCCGCTTTTAACTAATCTGTTTTATAAATACTTTATTTCTAAATTTAATCTTTATTATAAATAAAAACAGCACAGCGAAAAATCGCCGTGCTGTAAATATACTTATTCAGTTTATTCTTATAATACTGTGTAATCTTCTGGGCTTAATTTTGATGCAGCTGCTTCATCAAGTATTATTATTGTATCTTTGTGAAGCTGTAATGCTGATGCTGGAACCATTGGATCTACATCACCGTGTACAGTTTTGTATATAGCATCTGCTTTTCCTTCTCCTGAAGCTAAAAGAACTATTTTTTTAGATTTTAATATAGTTCCTATACCCATACTTACTGCTTTTTTAGGCACTTCATCAGCTGATGCGAAGAATCTTGCATTAGCATCTATTGTAGACTGAGTAAGTTCTACAAGGTGTGTATTTTTTATAAATACTGGAGCTGGTTCATTAAATCCTATATGTCCATTTTTTCCTATTCCAAGAACCTGTATATCTATTCCACCTGCTGCTTCTATTTTTGCTTCGTATTCAGCACATTCTTTTTCAACATCTTCAGCCATTCCGTTTGGAAGGTTGTAGTTTTCTATATTTACATGATTGAAAAGATTTTTTTTCATGAAGTAATCGTAGCTCTGATCATTTTCTTTTGGAAGTTCAAAGTATTCATCTAGATTGAAACTTGTAACTTTAGAAAAATCTATTACTCCTTCTTCATATTTCTTTACAAGTGATGCATACATTCCCTCTGGAGTGCTTCCTGTAGCAAGACCTAAAACTGAGTCTTTCTTTAATATAAGCTGTGCTGCGAATATTCTTGCAGCTCTTTCACTCATTTCTTCATAGTTTTTGCATACTAGTATTTCCATTTTAATACCTCCACTAATTTGGTTTTATTTGTAAACTATATCACCTTTGCATATAGTCATCTTACATTTTAAATTTTCATCGAATATAGCTATATCCGCATCCTTACCTATTTCTATTGTTCCCTTTCTGTCAGAAACTCCTATCGCTTCTGATGGGTTTTTAGATGCCAGGTTTATAGCTTCAACTATTGAAAGATTTGTATTGTTATAGAAGTTTGAAACCATTGAATTTAAGGCAGATACACTTCCTGCAAGTGCTCCGCTTTCAAGTCTTGCGGCATTATTCTTAACTATTACCTTCTGTCCGCCTAATGAATATTCTCCGTCTTCAAGTCCCCCTGCTTCCATAGAATCTGTTATAAGTATTAATCTGTCTTTACCTTTGTTGTCTATAACAAACTGGAAAAGACCTTTATTTACATGTATAGTGTCAGCTATTATTTCTGAGTATACGTTTCTTGTAAGTGCTGCACCTACTATACCCGGTTCTCTGTGATTAAGAGGTGTCTGTGCATTGAAAAGATGTGTTATACTTCCCACACCCGCATCTATCGCTGCATTTGCTTCATCAAATGTAGCTTTACTGTGTCCTATAGACATAAGTATATCTGTATTTTTCTTTACAGCTTTTATAAATTCAAATTTTTCATCTTTTTCTGGTGCCATTGTTATAACTTTTATGACATCAGTATAATCTTTTATAAACGGATAGTTTGGAGCAACTATATAGCTTTCATTCTGAGCTCCTTTATAAGCTATATTTATAAAAGGTCCTTCCACGTGACATCCAAGTACCTGTGCACCTTCCATTTTTCTTGCTTTTGCTCTTCTTATGGCTTCAAAAGATTTGTATATGTCTTCTTTTCCCATTGTCATTGTAGTTGGAAGAAATCCTGTTACACCATGTCTTGCAACTGATTTTGATATTGTTTCTATCGCAAAATCAGTTCCGTTCATAGTATCTTCTCCCATATTTCCATGTATATGTATATCTATAAGTCCTGGAGATACATAATTACCCTCTGCATCTATAACTTCACAGCCTTTTGGTATAGAGTCACATATATCAACTATATTTTCATCAAATACAAGGTTTTTCCCCTCTACTACTCTGTCTTTCAGTATTATTTTACCACTAGTAATACACTTCATAAAGTATCAACTCCTTTACAATATCATTTTTTCACAATTACATACCTATGTTTATTTCATACTGGTATTTATCACTTCTTATTATAGATACCGTATATTCTATAGGTATTCCCGTTTCTGTATATGATTTTCTTTGTATTTTAAGAGCAAGCCTTCCCTTTTCGCATTGTAAAAGTTCTCCCATATTCCCTGCAATTTCTATGGGCTCTATTACCTGGTCTACTCTTTTAACCTTATACCCGTATTTCTCAGAAAGTAAAGCATAAAGAGATTTGTTATCAAGCATTCCTTTTGTCATACCACCACATACCCTTTCTGAAAGGTATGCTGTTTCGAGAACAAAGGGCTCTTCTTCTACATATCTGAGTCTTGTTATCTTATATACGTTTTCATTTTCATCTTCTATATCCAGTTTTTTTCTTATTTTATTATCAGGAAGAAGCATTTCAAATTTAAGTATATCTGTTTTTATGTCTATACCTTTATCCTTCATAACATCTGTAAATCCCTTTACATTATGAAACCGGTATTTTTTCTTTTTTTCTGATACAAATGTTCCTTTTCCCTGCACTCTGTACAGAAGACCTTCAGATACCAGCTGGTTTATAGCTTTATTCACAGTCATTCTGCTGACATTCTGTTCTCTGCAGATTTCTCGTTCAGGTAAAAGTGCATCCCCTTCTTTAAGCATTCCAGATCTTATCATATCCTTTATGTATGTCTGTATCTGTACATGTAGCGGTGTGGAACTGCTTCTGTCTACTTTTTTCATAACAATTCCCCCGTGTTCATTTTTTGGTATATACCAATTATAAATCAAAATATGTATATTATTCAATAGATTTAATTCATTTTTCTTCTTTTAATTAAATATAAATTTTATAATATAAACTTATTAATTAATACAACGCCTATAATCTTTAATTTTTATAATAAATACTATATTCAATTTTATATTATTATACAGTTTTTAAAACAATCATATTTTTTAATTATCATATTAATATAATATATTAATTTGAATTTAATATATTATATTATAAATCTTTTCAATTTTTTACTTATTTAAAATAACTATACTTATATAGATATTATCAATTAATCGGCATATATATTTATTGTAAAATATAGTAGACAATTATTATAGGAGGTTTTTTATCATGAATAAAAAATTAGTAAGCTTTATGCTGACTGCGGTTTTATCTGTTGGTGTTTTAGCCGGATGCTCTTCTGGACAGGATTCAGAAACAGCTGATGATACAAGTACAGAAAAAGTTACAGCTGAAGCAGTTGACACAAGAACTGTATATGTAACACCTGACTGGGTTCAGAGTGTTATAGACGGAAACCAGAAAGAATCTGAAAACTATTTAATAGGGGAAGTATCTTGGGGAAGCTATAAAGAAAGTCCCGATTATACAAAAGGACATATTCCTGGAGCAATACATATAGATACAAGCAGTGTGGAAGAAGAACCTGTATGGAATCTTTCTTCTCCCGAAACAATTGAAAAAAACATGCTTGCTAACGGTATAACAAAAGATACTTCTGTAATACTTTACGGTGACGATCCTTCAGCAGTAGGCAGAGTTGCATATGCTTATCTTTGGGCTGGTGTTGAAAATGTTAAAGTATTAAACGGCGGTACAGCTGCATGGGAAAAAGCTGGATATAAAACAGAAACTGATGTAGTTGAGCCTAAAGCAGTTGAAGAATTCGGAACAAAAGTTCCAGCTCATCCTGAATACTGCTTATCTATAGATGAAACAAAAGAAAAACTTAAAGACGATAACTTCAAACTTGTAAGTATAAGAAGTGAAGATGAGTTCCTTGGTAAAACAAGTGGATACGGATATATAAATAAAGCAGGTGAACCAGAAGGCGCTGTATGGGGTTACGATGTAGATAAATACGTAAATGAAGACGGTACAGTTTTAACTATGGACCAGATGAAAGAGTTATGGTCTGATCTTGATTTTTCAGCTGATAATGAACTTTCATTCTATTGTGGAACAGGATGGAGAGCTGCTGTTCCTTGGCTGATATGCTATGAAAACGGAATGGATAATATGACTATGTTCGACGGTGGATGGAATGAATGGCAGATGGACGAGAACAACCATGTTCAGATTGGAAATCCAAAGAGCGACGACTGCATACATACTACAGTAAAGGAATTATCAAATGATAAAGCATTAAAACAGTAATGATCAGGACAGTAAACAGGATATTAACTTTTTTAGAAATAGCTTTATTAATCGGAGCATATGTTGTAAATTACTTTACACCCAGAAAAATGGGTATGTTCAGATTTGTAGGTTACAAAAATGTAATGTGGGAGCAGCAGTACAATATTGAAAGCTTAAAAAATATATCTTTTACCGTACTTATAATAATGGCTGTTGCCGTTATTGTATTTACAGTAGTTAAATTAAAGTCTTCAAAAAATTACATAATTATAAGAAACATCGTAGTTACGGTAGTTCTTACTTTATCTTTTGCTTTCTTCGTAATTACAAATTCCACAGAAACATATAAAGCCTATTACTTTATATCTATACTTACAGGATTTGCAGTACTATTTCAGATATTGAAAAATCTTTTAAATGTTATATTAATTAAATCAGAAAAATAAAAGTAGAAAAATCAACACAGTGTGCAGCTGTTTTTTAATGGCTGCACACTTTTTATTTGAAAATTTAACTGATACAGTTTATAATAAATAGTAATTTTGAAAAAACTGTTACATTTATTATAAAAACATAAAAATATTTTGATAGGCTTACTGTCCTATAAACAATTTATATATTATAATAGTTTTAATGATATTAACGTTAGGAGTGAATATTTTGGTAAATATAGGTGAAATAAACAAACTCGAAGTAAAAAGAGAAACAGAATTTGGATATTTCTTAGACGGAAAAACAGGAAATTCAACTGATGATATACTACTTCACAACAGCTTAATAAAGAACGGAATGAAAATTGAAGTTGGAGATGAAGTTGAAGTATTCATATTTAAAGATTCTAAGGGAAGATTAGCTGCTACTACTTCTAAACCTCTTGCACAGGTTGGCGATATAGCATACCTTAAAGTTGTAGATAATACAGATATAGGTACATTTATAGATGTTGGTCTTCCAAAGGATGTACTTGTTCCTTTCAAAGAAAAGAAATATCCTATGTTCACAGATGAAAAATATCTTTTCTATATCTATCTTGATAAGAGCGAAAGAATAGCTGCTACTACAGATATAGACCTTCATCTTAGAACTGACCACGAATACAAAGAAGGAGATACTGTAACTGGTATAGTATACGGATTCCAGACAAATAAAACCGCAATGCTTTGTGTAGACAACAAATACGCAGCTGTAATACTTAACAATGAATACTATACAGACCTTGATATAGGTCAGGTTATGGAAAATCTTAAAGTTATAAGAATTTATGAAGACGGAAAGCTTGGTCTTACCCCTAGAGGAGACAGAAAGGCTGAAATGGATTCTGTAGAATATAAAATCCTAAGCTATATGGAAGGAAACGACGGATTCATGAGATTTAACGATAAATCAGATCCTAAAGATATAAAAATTCTTTTCAATTCAAGTAAGAAAAACTTCAAGAGAGCACTTGGAGTTCTTATGAAAAAAGGTATTATCGAACAGGACGAAAACGGAACATACCTTAAATAATTAAAATTCTTTTCAGATTAAAAGCTCCCCGTAATTATAATTACGAGGAGCTTTATTTATAATAGATTTTAAATTGTATTAAATCCCGATTTAAAATTATAAATTTAATAGAAGTCAACAGAGTATCTGTTTACCCTTCCGTTTTCATATTCTATTTTTCCATTGAATATATTCGCAGAAATCATCCATTCCATGAACAGCTTGTCTCCGTCCCATATATTAAGATTTGGCACCTCGTTATTATCAACCCATACAAGATCGCCCTCTAAGCATTCTTTCATTTTTTCCTCTGTAAGTTCTCCTTCAAAATCATTACAGCTGAACAAAAACATATACCAGTCCTCTTCATCCTTAAATTTAGGGAATGATACCATACCATGGTATCTTAGCTCCTTAACTGTAAGCCCTGTTTCTTCCTTTACTTCTCTTACTACACATTCTTCTGGTGTTTCTCCTGGTTCAAATTTACCACCTATACCAACATACTTTCCTTCGTGAACATCGTTCTCTTTTTTATTTCTATAAAGCATAAGTGTTCTTCCATCTTTTTCTATATAGCACATTGTCGTAAGTTTTGTAAAATTCATATAATCCCTTTCCAGCCTTTTTTACTCAACCCCTCTGTAAAAATGACCTGTTCCAAAGTTTTCATTATTTTTATAAAGCTTATCAAGCATCTTATTCTCGCTATCTGATGATTTATAATCAAGATATGCCATTGCTATATCTCTGGTTTCTTCCCGGCTCTCTACTGTAAAATCAAGTCTGAATACAGATATACCCGTATTTTCTATTTCATCAAGACTGTCTGCCATTACAGTTGGACAGGAATTGTATATTGTTGTTCTGCAGTATTCATTCTGTGATATTCTGAATGTATTTCCTTTAAAATCTCTAAGCGCATATTTTGATTTTTTACATTCAGAACATCTTTTATCTTTTCTGCAGTTTCTTGTAAGAACTCCCATTGGACAGTATTCACTTATCATAAGCTGTGTATATCCATATACACACACCTCTGTTTCCATATCTGTAAACTGGTTTAGCTCTTCCATTTCTGAAATATTTATTTCCTGAGATATACAAATACTTTTCATTCCACTGTTTTTAAGGTACTCTGCGCTTTCAGAATTAAATGTATTCAGATAACAGTCTCCTCTTACTCCACATCCAAATTTTTCTGTAAAGTATTTTATTTCTCCCCATGATGAAACAAGGACATCGTCATTTTCAGAAATTACACCATTAAGAAGCTCAAATGTTTTGTAATCATTGTTTCTCATTATTCTAGGTGCTGAATACACTATCTTTTTATTATATTTTTTGCAAATTTCTTTAGCATTACTAAAAGTATATATATCTTCATAATAAACTATTTCAAACGCCAGGTCTACTATTGATTTTAACTGCTCAATATTTTTCACCTTTACCCTGAATAAAGGTTCCCCTGTTTCTCTGTATTCTTCCTCTTGTTTATACTCTATTTCTTTATCTTTATATTTTCTATCATGTATTGTAACTCTCTCATCTGAAAGAAACTCAATACCATCTCTTCTCATACTGTTTATAATACTTATCGGTATACTCATACCATCTTCTATATTGGTTTTTATGTCTTCTATCTCAAAAGGTGTATTTCCAAGTTTTGAAAGCTGTACTTTTGCTTTTTCATCTGATAAAGCAACTTTGATTGCTGGTTCTGCCTTTTTATCGCCATGTACAGACACTTTATTTCCTTCATGGTCAAATATATCAAGTACAGGTTCTTCTCCGTTTTTAACGGTAAATTCCATATTTACCGGTATCTTTATAAATTCAGTATCATTTTGAAATGTTCTTTTTGATTTTTCTATAAGAGAACTGTCTGATGTTTTAAATACCTGCTGTCCTTTGAATGCATTCCCAACAAAGTCAATCTCTATTGTTTCTCCAATATGACCTATCTCTTCTATACTTCTTCCCTTTATTATTCTTCCTATCGTTCCTCCACCAAGATTTATTCCGTCTCCTTTTTTAAGAGTCCCTTCAAGTTTTATTTTTAATCTTTTTGCTTTTTTATTATAAGCCTCTACTTTTCCTATATAAAGACCCCTGTTATTAGGTTTTTCAGAGTTCATGACCTCATATCCCTTTTCACCAAGAATATATCCCCTTGTAAACTTTCTATTGAAAATTGTATAAAGGTCTTCTATGTCCTCAGTTTTTATACCAGTATGCTTTGTTGAAATATAATTGTCTGCTGCTTTTCTGTATGATGATATAACTGTTGCAACATATTCCGGTCTTTTCATTCTTCCTTCTATTTTAAGAGATAATACACCTGCATCTATAACCTTTCCTATTTCTTCAACTGTATTTAAATCTCTCGGGCTTAACAGATATTCACCTTCAGTGTTTACAACTTTTCCGGTTTCTATATCTATAAGCTCGTATTTCTGTCTGCATGGCTGTGCACATCTTCCCCTGTTTCCAGATCTGTTTCCTATCATACTGCTCATAAGACACTGACCTGAATAACAGACACAAAGTGCACCATGTACAAAGACCTCTATGTCTACATTTGATTTGTCGCATATTTCTTTTATTTCATCTATTGTAAGCTCTCTGGCGAGAACAACTCTGTCAAAACCTATACTTTTAAGATACTGTACATCTTCTAATGAATGTGCAGCCATCTGAGTACTGGCATGCAGTTCAAAATCAGGAAGAAGTTTTTTTATTTTCATAGCCATTCCTATATCCTGAACTATAAGTGCGTCTATATCTATATCATAAAGAAACTTTATATATTCTAAAAAATCCTCTACCTCATTCTGTTTTATAAGGGTATTAACTGTTATAAAAAGTCTTACTCCTCTTATATGGCAGTATCTCACAGCTTCTTTAAGCTCTTCTCTGTCAAAATTATCTGCTGATGCCCTTGCTCCGAAACTTTTTCCGCCAAGATATACAGCATTCGCACCATTCTGTACCGCTGCTTTAAGTGCTTCAAACGATCCAACGGGTGCAAGTAGTTCTATTTTATCCATTTATTACTCTCCCTTTTCAATTAATATCAATTTATTATATTTTATCATTTTTATTTATATTTGTATAATAGCATAAATATTATACTATAACTCACATTATAATTATCTAAATATTATACTTGTTTTTTCTATAAATAAAAAAGAGTCTTTCGAAAAACAATCTCGAAAGACTCTCTGCATATCTAATTTATTTTTTTTATTTTTCCCGTTTATTTTTGAGTTCAGTATACTTAAGCTGAAGATCATAAAGCATATTCTGGAATTCTGAGGCCATAGCTGCTGCATCATTTTCTCTTGATTCTGCTGCTTCAACTTTTTCTTCTAGTTCTTTTATTTTTTTTCCGGCCTCACTGTCCGCATCATTGACTTTTCCCTGTAATTCTATTATTTCTTTTTTCTTACTATCGACTATTTCTAAAAGTTCCCGCATTTTATTTTCAAGCTCTGAAACTTCTTTTTCTTTTTCAGAAAGACTTTCTTTTAATTCAGATATTGTCGCAAGACCTTCCTCTGATATTCCTTTATCCTTTTCGGCATTTTTTCTAAGTTCTTCAATCTCAACATTAAGACTTTCATTTTCCTCAGAACACTCGAAAAGAACATCCGCAATATTTAAAGATGTAAGTATTGCCATTGCTGAAATTCCAAGTTTTGGATTTGAACGTTTAATAGAACCCATTTCATTATCAACATATGCTGCTATCTGCTGCATTTTTTCTGTACTTTTATCTCCTACCATCTGGTATTCAGAACCCTGTATCTTGACAGTAATTTTATTCACCGGAAATCACCCCTTACGCTCTTAGTGTAGCTCCAAGCTTTTCATTAAGCTGTTTAAGTATATTTTCGTGAACATCTGCTACATTATCGTCAGTAAGTGTTTTTTCTGCACTTCTATAAGTTATAGTATAGGCAACTGATTTATATCCTTCTTCTATCTGAGCTCCCTGATATACGTCGAATAATTTGTAGCTTTCTACAAGTCCTTCTCCGTTTTCTTTTATTATGTCTTCTATTTCCTTAACATATACATCTTCTTTAACCATAAGAGCTATATCTCTTGAAGTAGAAGGGTATTTTGGAAGTGATTTGAAGCATATAGTTCTGTCTGAGTTTTCAAATACTACATCTGTGTCTATTTCACATATATATACTCTCTGAACAAGTCCGTAGTTGTCTAATACCTCTGGATGAACTTCTCCCATATAACCAACTAGTTCGTTGTTAAATACTATTTTAGCACATCTACCTGGATGGAATGTAGTGTTTTCTTTTTCTGGAACTATTTCGTAACCTTCAAGTCCTGCTCTTTCAAGTATTTTTTCTAAAGCGCCTTTAAGAACGAAGAAATCAGCATCTTCTCCATACATTGCTATACACATATGGTTTCCTTCATCTGGAAGTCCTTCTTCGTTTGGTGTGAATATGTGACCACATTCAAATGCTGCGAATTCAGGATTTTTACGAGACATATTAGTGTATACTATATCAAGCATATTAGGCATCATAGTAGTTCTCATTACTGAAGTTTCTTCTCCAAGTGGATTTATAAGTTTAACAAATTTTCTCTTTGGAGAATCAGCTGGTAATTTTATTTTATCTACTCCTGAAGGACTGACGAATGAGTAGCTAAGTACTTCATAAAGTCCTGTAGAAAGAGCCGTACTTCTTAATACATCGTCAAATTTCTGTCTTTCAGTTTTTACCCCTGCAGTGTAGTTTCCTCTAAGCTGTTCTGATGGTATGTTTTCGAATCCGTATATTCTCGCTATTTCTTCAAGAACATCAGCTTCTTCTACCATATCAAGTCTGAATGAAGGAACTTTTATTTCTAATTCTTCCCCTGATTTTAAGTTACATTCAAATTCAAGAGATTCAAGTATTTCAACAAATTTATCCATTGGTATATTTACGCCAAGACGTGCGTTTATTCTCTGTGGATTTACGTTAAGAACCTGCTGTTCCTGTTTTCCACAGTAGTTGTCTTCTATACCTCTTACAACTTTACCAGCACCAAGCATTTCAACAAGCTGTGCAGCTCTGTTTATAGCCGTTTCTGCAAGATTTACATCTATTCCTTTTTCAAATCTTGAAGATGCTTCTGTTCTAAGTCCTAGTTTTTTAGAAGTTGCTCTTATGTTTTCTGGCTGGAATGAAGCACTTTCGAATAATAATTCTGTTGTATCTTCAGTTATTTCAGAGTTTAATCCACCCATTACACCAGCAAGTGCAAGTGATTTTTCTCCATTTGTTATAACTAACATATCTTTATCAAGAGTTCTTTCCTGTTCATCAAGAGTAACAAATTTTTCGCCTTCTTCAGCATTTCTTACAACTATTTTTCCAGTTCCTATCTGGTTTATATCGAAAGCATGCATTGGCTGTCCCATTTCAAGCATTACATAGTTTGTTATATCTACTATGTTGTTTATTGGTCTTACACCAGCTTCTACAAGTCTTCTCTGCATCCAGTATGGAGATGGAGCTATTTTTACGTCCTTAACTACTCTTGCAGCGTATCTTCTGCAAAGTTCAGGATTTTCTATTTCTATTTTGAAGTCTATATCTTCATCACATTCTTCTTTTACATTTATTTCAGGATATTTTATTTTTTCTCCAAGAGTAACAGCTGCTTCTCTTGCTATACCTATTACGCATCTGCAGTCTGGTCTGTTAGAAGTAAGCTCAAAATCTATAACTGCATCGTTTATACCAAGAACTTCTTTAACATCTTTACCTGTTTCATAACTTTCTTCATAGTCAAGAAGGTATATTCCGTTTTTCTTGTAGTCTTCAACATACTTTTCATCTATTCCAAGTTCTTCTGAAGAGCACATCATACCTTCTGAAACTTCCCCTCTTAATTTTCCTTTTTTAATTTTTATACCACCAGGAAGTTTTGCTCCGTGTATAGCAAGAGGTATATAATCACCAACTGAAACGTTCTTTGCTCCAGTTACTATCTGTAATACTTTTTCTCCTGCATCAACTTTTGTAACTATAAGTTTATCCGCATTTGGATGAGGTTCTATTTCTAATATTTTACCTACTACTACATTTTCTATATCTTCACCGAAATATTCAACAGTTTCCATTTTTGTTCCTGTCATAGTCATCATGTCGGCAAATTCTTTTACGTCCATGTCTATGTCAACATAGTCTCTTAACCATTTTACTGATACTAACATCTATCTTTTCCTCCCAATTTATTAATTAAAACTGATCTAAGAATCTTACATCATTTTCGAATAATAGTCTTATATCATCTATTTCATATTTAAGCATTGCAAGTCTTTCAACACCCATACCTGCTGCAAATCCACTGTATACTTCTGGATCTATTCCACAGTTTCTAAGTACGTTTGGATGTACCATACCTGCTCCAAGTATTTCTATCCATCCTTCTCCTTTACATACAGGGCATCCTTCTCCACCACATTTGAAGCATGAAACGTCTATTTCAGCACTAGGTTCTGTGAATGGGAAGTTGTGAGGTCTGAATTTAGTTTTAGTTTTTTCTCCGAATAATTTCTGTACGAATGTATTAAGAGTTCCTTTGAATTCAGTCATTGTTATATCTTTTCCCACAACTAGAAGTTCTATCTGATGGAACATTGGAGAATGTGTGGCATCAGGAGAGTCTGATCTGAAGCATCTACCTGGAGATATTATTTTTATAGGAAGATCTTCTTTTTCCATTGTTCTTATCTGTACTGGTGATGTCTGAGTTCTAAGTAATAAATCATCGTTTATGTAGAATGTATCTGTCATATCTCTTGATGGATGATCCTTTGGAGCGTTAAGGGCATCGAAGTTATTTCTTACAGTTTCAACTTCTGGTCCTTCAGCTATTGAGAATCCCATACCTAAGAATATTTCTGTTACTTCATCTATTATTTTTGTTATTGGATGTTTTTTACCAACTTTAAATTCTTTAGAAGGCATTGTAACGTCTATAACTTCTTCAGCAAGTCTTTTTTCAAGTTCAGCTTTTTTAAGTTCTTCTTTTGCTCCGTTTATACCACTTTCTATAGCTTCTCTTACTTCATTACCAACTTTACCTACAACCGGTCTTTCTTCTGCTGATAATTTACCCATACCTTTTAATATGGCTGTAAGTTCACCTTTTTTTCCAAGATATTTTATTCTAAGGCTCTCTGCCTTTTCTATGCTATCAGCTGCTTCTATTTCAGCCAGAGCACTTTTCTTTAATTCAAGTAATTTTTCCTGCACTTGTATCACCCTTTCTTTTTTTATAAATATCCGTATGGAATTATTTTCTCCATCAAATTAATCAGATGGTATGACGTATATTTTTATAAATAAAAAAGACCCTTCATCCCTCTAGGGACGAAAGGTCATAATATTCCGCGGTACCACCCTAGTAGCACACATAAAATGAATGCCACCTTGAAAGACGTAACGTGTCTTAAGCGTCGGAACCTACACATCCATAAACGGACTTCAGAACCAAACTCCAGAGCGAACTTCCTTTGAGTTTTCAGAAGATATTTCCAGCCAAGATATCTCTCTCTTTACAGAAAATAATCAAAGTACTTTTCTCCTTCATCGTTTTCAGATTATTTTACAATTTTACTTTTTAAGTATATCATAACTTTAAATTTTAAACAATATATACTATAAAGTGTTTTTTTATTTGTTTACCATTGATTTTTTTATCTCATACATAAGAATTGCTGAGCTTATTGCAGCATTAAGAGACTCTGCACTTCCGTATATCGGTATCTTAACAAGAATATCTGACTGCTCCGCTATACTGTCCTCTATACCATTTGCCTCATTGCCTATTACAAGTGCTACTTTTTCGCCATAGTCAACCCTGTCATAGTAGTTGTCAGTGTTAAGCCAGCTTGATACTATCTTTATTCCTCTTTCTTTAAGAACTGATATCATCTCATCTCTTTCCGCAGGTATTATATTCATTCTGAATATAGAACCCATAGTAGAGCGTATAACCTTTGGATTGTATATGTCCACACATCCTTTAAGAGTTATTATTGCATCTGCTCCTGCAGCATCTGCGGTTCTTATTATAGTACCCATATTTCCAGGGTCCTGTATTCTGTCAAGAACCACGATGTATTTATCGTCATCTCTTAAATTTTCATTTAAGTTTTTCTTTTCGAAAGATACAACGGCAAGTATACCCTGAGTATTTTCAGTATCTACCATATCCTTGAAATTTTTATTGAGGGTTTTATAAACTTTTATTCCCTTGTTTTCAAGAACAGATACAAATTCACCGTGTTCTTTTTTAGCCTCGAAATCCTCATTAATAAAGACATAGTCTATTATTCCTTCAAATTCCATGGCAAGAGTAAGAATTCTGTATCCCTCAATTATAAACTTTCCTTCTTTGGACCTGTTTTTAGATTTAAGCAGTGATTTAGTATATTTTATTTTTTCGTTATCTCTGCTGTTTATTTCAATCATCTTATTTTCTCCTTAAAAGTTCCCGGTTTTCATCCATTATATTCTTTATACTTGAGTTTCTACCGATAACAACAAGTATTCCTCCACCTTCAAGTTCTTTATCTGGTGGCGGGGTTACAGTTATTTCCTTGCCATTTTTAATAGCAAGAACTGTTATTTCATATTTTCCTCTAAGGTCAAGCTCTATAAGTGATTTGCCTATCCATTTTGGCGGCATAACTATTTCAACTATTGAATATTCAGGATCAAGTTCTATATGGTCAAGTATATTATTTGAAAGAAGGTTGTAAGCTACCCTTACACCCATGTCTCTTTCTGGGAAGACTACCCTGTCCGCACCTATTTTATAAAGAACTTTTGCCTGAAGTTCATCCTTAGCTTTACATATTATTTCACTTACACCCATTTCTTTTGCTATAAGTGTAGCCATTATAGACGCTCTTATGTCTGAACCTATTGCTATTATTGCAACATCGAAGTTGCTAAGACCAAGAGATCTAAGGGCAAGTTCGTCCGTAACATCTACTATGGCAGCATGAGTTACTTTATCTGAAAGTGTCTGTATTATATCTTCATTTTTATCTATGGCCATTACCTGATGACCTAAAAGATGCATAGTCGTTGCAACAGATGCTCCGAATCTTCCGCATCCTATTACTATATACTGTTTCATTTAAATTTCTCCTTTTTGTAATTATCCAACTATAAGTTTTCCCTCTGGATATCTTATTGGCTGAACTTTTTTAGTTCCGCCTGATGTAAACGCCATGAATATAGTAAGAGATCCAACTCTACCTGTAAACATAAGCATTATTATCACCAATTTACCTATTGGAGTAAGTGTAGGGCTTCCACCTATACTAAGTCCGACTGTGGCAAGCGCTGACGCAACCTCAAACGCAGACGCTGTAAGTGAATAGTGTTCCTGTGTTATGGATATTATAAGGGTTCCTGAAACTACAAGAGCTATCCCTACCACGAATATACCCATAGCCTTTCTCACTGTTGAAGAAGTTATTCTTCTTCCATTTATTTCTATATCTGTTTTTCCTATTATAACACTTCTTACTGAAAGTATAAGTGTTGCTAGAGTAGTAGTTTTTATACCACCACCTGTAGATGCCGGAGACGCACCTATAAACATAAGTATAATCATTATAAATAGAGTACTTTCTCTCATCTGAGTAAGGTCTATTGTATTAAATCCTGCTGTTCTGGCGGTTACTGACTGGAAAAATGCCGATAATAACTTGTCTTCCATGCACATATTACCCAAGGTTTCTGGTCTGTTATATTCTATCGCAAGAATAAGCACCATTCCTGAGATTATAAGCATTAAAGTTGTAAGTATTACAACTCTTGTGTGAAGATTGAATTTTGAATATTTTTTCTCTCTTACCACATTTAATATTACCGGGAATCCTATCCCACCAAATACTATAAGCATCCCTATTGTTATTACTATTACCGGATTATTATAATAGTGAGTTATTGAAGAGAAAGGTCCATAAGTACCTCCCATAAGATCAAATCCTGCATTACAGAATGCAGATATTGAATGGAAAATAGAATACCAGGTTCCTCTGATCATTCCAAACTCTGGTATGAAAACTGTACTTAATGACAAGGCCCCTATACCCTCTATCGCAAATGTCATCATAAGGACATACCTTGCAAGTCTTACTATCCCCGAAAGATCGACCTGATTCAGCGATTCCTGTATAAGCAGTCTTTCTTTTAAATTTATTCTTTTGCCCATTATAAGTGCAAACATTGTTGTAACTGTCATAAATCCCAGACCGCCTATCTGAATAAGCGATATTATTACTGTCTGTCCAAAAACACTCCAATAAGTAGATGTATCGACAACTACAAGACCTGTAACACATACTGCTGATGTTGATGTGAAAAGAGCATTTAAAAAACCGATACTTTCTCTTTCCTGTGATGCTATCGGAAGGTTAAGAAGAACAGCACCCATGAAAATAACTGTTGCAAATCCTATTACCATTACCTGTGTAGGCTGCATTTTACTTCCATAAGAGGCCATTCTTTTCAGCATTGTTTTCACTTTCTAAATACCTCCTATACGTTATCACATATATTCTGTCATTTTTCAAACTGTTACTATATTATATTCCAATTTATAAATAAAGACAACCTTCATTCTATCTTTATAATATATATATTTTTTTAATTCTTTCTTTATATAAAGATTTCTTTATGAGATAATTTTTATATTAAATAATAAGTTATAAAAAGAGAGAAAATAAAAAATAACCATAAAACATTTTATGGTTATTTTTTACTTTTTTCTATTTTATAAGTCTGCTTGTTCCTAATCTATTAGCACCAGCTTCTATAAAATTCTCTGCATCTTCAAATGACTTTATTCCACCAGCTGCTTTTATTTTTAAATCTAAGCCACAATTTTTTTTCATTAATCTTATATCATCTAGTGTAGCACCTCCAGTTGAAAATCCAGTTGATGTTTTTATATAATCTGCATCTGATTTTGTTACCACTTTACACATTTCTATTTTTTCTTCATCTGTAAGAAGGCATGTTTCTATAATAACTTTTAATAATTTACCATCACATGCTTTTTTTATTTCATTTATTTCACTTATTACATCATCGTATTTTCCTTCTTTTACCATACCTATATTTATAACCATATCAATTTCATCTGCACCATTTTTTATAGCATCCTTAGTTTCGAAAACTTTTACAGCTGTCGTTACGTTTCCATTTGGGAATCCTATTACTGTACATATACATAAATTTCCTTCTGTATATTCTTTAGCTTTTTTAACAAAATATGGCGGTATACAAACAGAAGCTGTATTATTTGTTATTCCATCATCACATATTTTTTTTATCTGTTCCCATGTAGACGTCTGTTTTAATAATGTATGGTCTACCATATTAAGTACTTTGCTTTTTTCCATTTTACTCTCCTTATGCATTTTAATTATTTTTTAAAATAAGGCTACCACATTTTTTCAATTTTGCGGTAGCCTTTAGCGGTAGTTTTTTAATATTAGTCTTCTATTTTGAATAGGTTAGATTTTTCTATTATTATTTCCTTCATCTTTTCATTTGCAGGTCCTAATAAGTTTCTTAAAGAAGTTAAAGGTGTTGCTCCTGGGAAAGTTGTATTTACAACTTCTATATAAGATTTATTAAGTTCTGTTCCTACATTTATTTTTTTCATTCCACCTCTTGTGCAACGTCTCATATCTTCATCTGATACACCTGTTCCACCATGAAGTACAAGTCCTACGTTAGTTAATGAATCTCTTAATGTTTCCATTAATTCAAAATTAAGTTTAGCTTTTGATTTGTACTGACCATGATTTGTTCCTATTGCAACAGCAAGAGCATCTATATTAGTTGCTTCTACAAATTTAATTGCATCCTCTGGTTTTGTATATGCAGCTTCACTATCTGATACAGCTACACCTTCTTCAGTACCACCGATTGATCCAACTTCTCCTTCAACTGATACATTTCTTGCATGTGCGTATTCTACCACTTCTCTAGTATTTTTTATATTTTCTTCTATTGGTAATGCAGATCCATCGTACATAACTGATGAATATCCACAGTCTATTGCTTCTTTTATTGCGTCTATATCTTTACAATGATCCATGTGAAGGCAAACATTTATACTTGATCTTTCAGCTAATGATTTTACAGCTGATATTAAAGTTTCAAAACCTATATATCTTGCTGTTCCTAATGATGTCTGTATTATTATAGGAACATTATTTTCTTCTGCTGCTGCAACCATAGCTGGTAACATTTCGAAACAATGTAGATTAAAAGCTCCTATTGCTCCCTTTCCTTCATTTTCCTTAAACATTTCTTTTAAATTTTTGTACATACTATCCCCTCCTATACATTTCCTCTGATTACATCTTTAGAAATTTTCATCATATCATCTATTTTTTTTAAATAATACTGTATTTCTTCATCATTTTTATTAACTGCTGCTTCTCTTCTCTTTATATTATATATATTAAGAAGATTAGTATATGGCTTTCCTAAAGCTTTTTCTATACTAAGACTTTCCTCATAATATTTTACAGCATTATCATAGTCAGATATTTTATAATATATCTCACCTATTTCATTTAATAATGATACTCTGTTCGAATCATCGTATTTTTCAAGCTCTTCTTTTAAAAGTTCTGCTTTTTTTATTGATTCTTCAACATTTATCTCAGTATTTACATTACTATTAGATTCTTTAGTTTTTTCTTTTTTCTTTCTACTAAACCATCCCATAATTTTTCACCTTCAATTACTGATTTGTAAACTAATTACATAAATATTGCAAATAATGGTTTTAATAACCATCCATAGAATAATCCAGCTGCTATAGTATCAACATCTGTACAAGTAGCATTTATAAATCCTATATCTCCTAACATTGGTGAAAGTATAGCTGGTAATAATGTTATAAATAAACCGTGTGCTATACCTGATATAATACAACCTCTTTTTCCTCCTGCTGCATTACCAAATACACCAGCACATCCACCAGCGAAGAAGTTAGTTAACATTCCAGGAAGTATCATAGGTAATCCAAATAGTGGGAATAAGAACATTCCTATTACTGAACCTATAGTAGTACTTACAAATCCTAATATTACTGCGTTAGGAGCATATGGGAATAATACCGGGCAGTCTAGTGCAGGTATTGCATCTGGAACAAGTTTCATAGCTATACCTCTAAATGCTGGTACTATTTCTGCTAATAACATTCTGACTCCTGTCATTAATACATATACACCTACTACGAACTGCATTGACTGTAAAAATGCATGTACTATATAATTTGTGTTTCCTGCAAACTGTGCACAAAATTCAGGACCCGCAAATAATGCTGTTATTACATATAAAGGAACCATAATAACCATTACTGATAAATATGTATCCTGTAAAAATTCAAATGATTTAGGTAATTTTATATCTTCTGTTGAACTAGATGAATCTCCAACTAATTTTGATATCCAAGCTGTAAATACATAACCTATAGTACAGAAATGACCAAGTGCTATACTGTTACTTTCATCACCTGTTATTTTTCTTATCCAAGGCTGAGCTATTGCTGGCATTGCAACTGCAAATATACCACCAACTATACCACCAACTATTATTAAAGCTGGCCCTCTAAGTCCTACATAATATCCAAATACTGCACATATAGTAGACATCCATAATAATGCCTGTCCTGTTAAGAATATATATTTCCATTTAGTAAATCTTGCTATTAATATATTACATATAAATATCATTGCTAAAGTTAATGCTATTTCACTACCTAATCCAAGGTCGTTCATAGCCTGACCATTTATTGCCTCTATTGATGGAATTAATCCCTGCATTCCAAATCCCTGAGTAAATATCTGACCAAAGTAAATTAATGATTCAACTATTATTCCTGAACCTGCACTTAATACCATGAAACCTAATACTGTTTTCATAGTTCCAGTTATTGTCTGTCCAACTGGTTTTTTCTGTAATAATAAACCAAGCATAGCTATTAACCCTATTGTAACAGATGCCTGAGTAAGTATATTATTTATTATAAAATTTAAAACCGCCATCTCTTTTCCCCCTTAATAATTATTATATTGCATTTAATTCTTCTAAAACTGGTACTAATTTTTCTTTTATTTCATTTTTATCAACTAGTCTGTTTAAGAATATTGTTCTTGCTTCTATACTGTACTGTTTGAACTGTGTTTCAAAGTTTTTACCAGATATAATTATATCCGCATGTGCTCCTGATGCACTTGATATATCACAATGATCTAATTCAGCTTTTACACCTATTTCATTTAGTACACCTTCTACTGTCATCTGACAAGCAAAACTACTTCCTAGACCCATACCACATACCATTAATATTTTCAACATTTTTTCTCCTTTCTTAAGCAATTATTTTTAAAAATTCTTCCATATTTTTAACATTTGAAATTTCTTCTATTTTTCCTTCTTCTACAAACTTAACAATCATTTTTAATATTTCTAAATGACTTTCTCCGTCTATTGCAGAAAATGCTATCATAACCTTTACAGGTGATGTTTCCTCATCAAATATAACCGGATTTTTAAAAGTTGTTAAAGAAAATCCTATATCTTTAACACCATTTTCTGGTCTTGTATGAGGAATTGCTAAACCATCTGATATTACTATATATGGTCCAAATTCTTTAACTCCTGAAATTATTCCATCTATATATTCAGATGTTACACAACCGTTTTCCACAAGAGTCTGACCAGCTTTTGTTACCGCTTCTTCCCAATTACTTGCTTCTTGGTTAAGTTTTACATTTTTTTCATTAAATTCAAGTTTAAACATCTTATCCTCCTTTCCTTTATTTATTTTCATAACTATTTTCTACTAATTCATTTATAAATAGTTTATAATCCATACCTTTTATTAATTTAGTTACATTTGATTTTTCTATCAAATAATTATATAGATTTCTAAATATAAATTCCCATTCACTTACAAATTGTTTAGATATATTTAATAATAAAACAACTTGTACTTTCTCTTTATCCCATAAAATTGGTTTTTCCAATACAGCAATTCCAACTGCAGACTGATTGTTCTCTTGATTTATTGTGTGTGGTAATGCTACAAGACTTCCAAGTTCCGTAGTAGCCATATTTTCTCTTTCATATATAGATGAAATCCCTTCTTTATCTATATATCCAAATTTTAACATTTCATTTGTTATTTTTTCTATAACTTCATTTTTATTATTAGCTTTTAATTTTCTAAAATATATATCTTCTTTTAATATTTCACTATAATTAATTTTATTTTTATCATCTTCAATAATTATTTCTTCAATCTTTTGAATATGTGCAAATCCAATATTAATAGGAACCTGTATTATTTTATGAGAAGAATACCTATCTATTGGTACAGTTGTAACAACTATATCTGACTCATCTAACATATTTTGATTAAAATCTTGAAGTGATGTTACATTTATAATATTAATCCTATTCTTAAAAGCTCTTAACAATTTTTCTTTTATAAGTATAGCTGTTGAAATTCCAAAACCACAAACAATTGTAGCTCCTTTTATCTTTTCTTTACTATTTATTCCCATTCTTTCCAATGCAGCTCCAAAATGTATAGCCAATAGTCCTATTTCATTTTCATTTATATTTATATTATATTTTTTTTCTAGAACTTTAGATGAAACTATTGCCAATTCAAATGCTAAAGGATAATAATTTTTTATAGATATTAAAAATTCATTTCTTATATTCATATTAAGTTCGATTCTTTTTATTGCTACATTTAAATGTGTTGCTAATCCTTTTTCAAGTTGCTTATCTTCATTTAAATCTATTCCAAACTGATTCTTTATTGCCTTTACCATCTCTTTTACTACTTCGATATATTCATCAGGATTTTTTTCTTCCTCATATAAAAACTTTTTACTTAATTTAAGATGGTGAGTCAGATAATAAACCTCATCATCAAGATTTACTTTTATCTTTTTCTTTATTTCGCTAATTATAATGTTAGCTACTTTATAATTTTCATCTTCTTTTAGCTGTGTTATCGATAAATTGTCAAATTCTATTGTATGGTTATATTGATGTCTTTTAACCATTATAAGAGTATGAACTAATATGTTTTTAAAGGATATATCTGTCAGATGTATATCAAATTCACAGAATACACTCATTAATATCTTTTTTATTTTCTCTATAAGCTCCTCTGAAAATATCTCCTTATAAAAACTAAAATCATCATACTTTTGTATATCTGTATTTTTAAATATATAATCAGATATACAATATCTTATATCGTATTCTTCGCCTTTTATATAAATTCCTCTGGTTTGACTATTTTCAACTTTCAGATTAAATTTATTAAGCTTATTATTTACATTTGAAACATCTTTTTTAAGAGTTGACAAACTTATAAATAATTCTTCAGCAAGATCATAGGTATTGATTACATATTTGCTACTAAGTGTATTTATTAGAAGTTTAGATATTATATATTTTTCTCTATCTGATGGATCGGTAGGTATCAAGTTAAATTTTTTATTTATTTTTTTATCTGATATTGAATCTATTTTCTCTTTTATATCCATAAATAAAGTTTCATCATATATTTCAAGAGTATATCCAACTCCTGTTGTTGAGTTGACTTTTGCTCCATATGAATCCAAATAACTATTTAATTTTTTCATATCAGATCTTATAGTTCTTGATGTTACTCCTAATTTAAGTGCCATAGTTTCTCCACTAATCGCATCTTGTGCATCATACAACTTTCTTAGTATTTCACATATTCTTTTATTGTCTAATAAACTCAATAATCAATACCCCCCTTTCCACATTTAAATTATACTATTTATAATTATTTTATAAGGCTACATTTTTTCCTTACTAGTATACGGAAACATGCGGAAATTTTCTTTAAAACTTAGGATTTTTTATTTTCCATAATTTCCGTTTTTAGTCTTTCCTTTACCGTTTCTATTTTAGGAATTGAAATTTGACCACCCATTGTCTCAACAGATATAGCTGATGTCATTGAAGATATTCTGAGACTTTCTTCAAATGAATACTTGTTTGCCATGCAATATGCAAATGCGCCATGGAATATATCTCCTGCACCAGTTGTATCCACAGCTTTTACTTTAAATGCTGGCATATTATTTATTTTGCCGTCTTTTTCATATAATAATCCCTTTTCTCCAAGCGTTATTACTATATTTTTATTATTTAAATTTCTGAGTTTTTCAAATACATTTTTTACTATATCAGCATTAGTATAATCTCCTATTATTCCAGTATATTGTCTTGCAAAATCTTCCGAACAAACAAGATAATCTATTTTCTCAACAAGATCGTCAAGATGTGGCTTATATGTTCCTGCATCCATTATACTTATTGCATTCGGATATAACTCAATTGCTTTAAGAGACGCTTCTTTTTCATGTCCATCTACAAGTATAGTATCTATCATTTCAGGGTATTTAAATACAACCTCTCTATCTTTAAGAGGACAATTAAATATTGTTCTATTTCCATTATCTACATTTGAAATGATTGTACTTACAGATGTTTCAATTTCATCTTTTATCATATATTCCGTATTTACACCCACATCTTCAAGCTCTTTTACTATTTTTTTACCTAGATGGTCATTTCCCACTCTAGAAATAAGATATACCTCATTTTCCCATAATGCATTTAAATATGACGCATTTGTAGCTGGTGCACCCATACACTCAGTTTTATCATATATTCGATATTTCTTATTCTCTTCAATTTTTTCATTTACTTCATAAGTGATATCATATGCTGTTTGGCCAACACATAAAACTCTATGGCTTTTATGTCTTTTTATACTTTCACCTATAAATCTTTTTACCTTTGCGTAATCTATGCTATTGTAATTAGTTACATCTACTTCTAATAAATCTCCTACCTGGAAATCTCCATAACCTCTATTTTTACATCTATCTTCAAATTCTTCATAACTTAAAAGTAAATCTGCTTTTCTTCTATCCTCAAGTACATCACCTTTTTTATAATGACTCATTATATGAGATAAGTGTCTTCCACTATCTAAATCTCTCTTTTGCTGTCTTTCATACAGTACATCTATATCAGCAATTAATCTTATAGTTATTACATTATAGTTGTATTTTTCTGCATATCCTTTTATTAAATCCTTTTGTTTTTCACTAAAAGGATAGTCTGATATTACATCATATCCATTTTTCATATTTTCTTCTAGTGATTCATAATATTTTTCTCTTGAATACTCTGTAAGTTTGGTTCTTTCTTCTATATTTTTATATCCATAATCATCAAATATTTTTTCTTTTATTTCATCTTGTGATACTGTCATAAAAAATCTATATTTTTCTAGAATTTTATTACACATATATGTCTTTCCAGTTCCTGGATAACCAGCAAGTAAAATTAATGTTTTCATTATTATTCCCCTTTTATTTTTATATTCTTATAATTTATACTAACATTACAAATAATAATACATAGCTACATTTTTTCCGTTATTGTATCTTTATTTTTCCGCATTATATTTATGATTGTATAAAAAAAAGACCATCAAATGTAGTTTCCTACATCTGATAGTCTATATGAATTCTAAATTAATTAAGCTAATTTAGCTTTAGCTACTTCTACTAAAGCAGTAAATCCTTCTGGATCATGTATAGCCATTTCAGATAACATTTTTCTGTTAACTTCTACACCAGCTAATTTTAAACCGTTCATTAATCTTGAGTAAGATATATCATTCATTCTAGCTGCTGCGTTTATTCTCTGTATCCAAAGTTTTCTGTAATCTCTTTTCTTTAATTTTCTACCTACATATGCATTCTTTAATGCTTTCATTACGAATGCATTAGCTGGTCTAAATAATTTGCTTCTAGATCCTCTGAATCCTTTTGCAAGTTTTAAAACTTTTTTATGTTTTTTACGGGCATTCATAGCCTTTTTTACTCTTGCCATTATTCTATTCCTCCATTAAATTTGTTATTTTCTTTTTTTATTTTCCGTTCTTAAAAACAGTTATTTCTTATTTATATGGTAATAACTGAGCTATTCTTCTAGCATCACCTTCAGAAACTAAAGTAGCCTGTCTTAAGTTCATTTTAGTTTTTGCAGATTTTTTAGTTAATATATGACTTTTGTAAGCTTTAGCTCTCTTTAATTTTCCATTTCCTGTTCTTTTTAATCTTTTTGCTGCTCCTCTATGAGTTTTCATTTTAGGCATGACAAATTTCCTCCTCTCGATTGTTCAATCTATTTTTTTGGATCTATTATTACAACCATGTTATTCCCTTCAAATGCAGGGGCTTTTACTGGTTCACCAAACTCTTTAACTGCATCGACGAATTTAAGCATAACCTCTTTACCTATATCTTTATGCCCTAATTCTCTACCTCTGAATCTAAGCTCAACTTTAACTTTATCTCCTTTTTTAAGGAATTTTGAAGCCTGTTTAGCTTTAGTGTTAAGGTCGTTCTGTTCTATACCTGGTCTTAATCTTATTTCTTTTACATTTATAGTCTTCTGTTTTTTCTTTGCTTCTTTTTCTTTTCTGGCCTGTTCGTATCTGTACTTACCGTAGTCCATTATTTTACAAACAGGTGGTTTTGCGTTAGGTGATATAAGCACAAGATCAAGATTTTTCTTATTAGCTATTCCCTGTGCATCTTTACTAGACATTATACCAAGCTGTTCTCCAGTTGCAGATATAACTCTGACTTCTTTTTCTCTTATCTGTTCGTTTATTGCCGCTTCCTTGCTAATGGCCGTCCACCTCCATAAATAATTTTTAAACGTTATATTAGAAAAGGCGAATGATTTATAATCATCCGCCATATAAGTTACATACCAATAAAGCCCTTGGGCTTTTACTTATATAAACACTTACTAACTCTTAGTCGTAAGGTGAGAAACGGATTTCTACTTGTTTTCTTTTTCGCTTACTTGCTTATTATATCATCATAAATAGTATAATGCAAGTATTTTTTAATAATATTATTTAGATATTATTTCTATTCCTGTTTCAGTTACAAGAAGCTGATGTTCCCACTGAGCTGAAAGTGAATCATCTGCGGTATATACAGTCCATTCATTCACATCATCAACGTAAACATCATATTCACCTTCATTTATCATAGGTTCTATTGTAAATACCATACCTGGAGCAAGTATCATTCCATGTCCTTTTTTACCAACATGTGCAACGAAAGGATCTTCGTGGAATTCAAGACCTATTCCGTGTCCGCCAAATGCTCTTACTACAGAGTATCCGTTCTTTTCTGCATGAGCCTGAACCGCTGCACCTATATCGCCAAGATGGCACCATGGTTTAACAGCTTTTATACCTTCTTCAAGGCATTCTTTTGCTACATCTACTATTTTATCAGCAGCTTCACTTACTTTTCCTATTTTAAACATTCTTGATGCATCTGAGAAATATCCGTTCTTTATTGTTGATACATCGACGTTTACTATATCTCCTTCTTTAAGTATTATGTTTTCATCAGGTATACCATGGCATACTTCATTATTTACTGATGTACACACACTCTTAGGGAATCCACCATAATTAAGTGGGGCAGGTATTGCACCATGTTCAACTGTATAGTTATGTATTATTGTATTTATATCTTCTGTGCTCATTCCGGCTTTTATCTGTTCAGCAACTGCATCAAGTGCTCCGTTGTTTACTTCTGCACTTACTTTTATTCCTTCTATCTGTTCTTCATTTTTTATAAGAGATTTAGGAGGTAAAATTTCTCCATTTTCTTTTAATTTTTCGTATATTGCGTCAAAATCCATATGGCATTTTTTATATTTCTTACCACTTCCGCACCAGCATTTATCATTTCTATGTATCATAAAAATTCATCTCCTCATAAAATTATAATTTATAGCCAACTATATTTTATCACTTATTTGTCAACTATTACATATCAAATAAGAATATTTATTATTTTGTAGTAATTTATATATGAAAAAGCATTATCAATTAGATAGATTCATTTCTATTTATCAAAATAGCCATAGTGCATTCATATTATAAATAAGTTTAAAGAAAAGATAAATTTACTCTCTCATTTTATTTAATAATCTGCTTTTTCAATACTCAAATAACTATCTATATATAAAAACATGATTATTATTTCATTTTATTGTCTTTTTCTATTACGGCTGTTACCGCTTTTTCAGCCGCATCAACAAATCCTCTTTCGTGTAATGTGCATACTCCTTCTATTGTTGTTCCAGCTGGAGAGCATACCTCATCCACTAAATCATATGGATGTTTATTTAATTCAAGAACCATTTTCGCAGCACCCATAACAGAATTTGCGGCTACTTCAATTGCTTTTTTCTTAGACATTCCGCCCTTTACTCCACCCCTTGCAAGTGCGTCTATGTACATATAAGTAAATGCAGGAGATGCACATCCAACAGCTGAGAATACACCAAATAACTCTTCTTCAACTTCTATTATGCTTCCTACTTTGCCAAACATTTTTTCTATAGTTTCTATCTCATCCTTTGTTGTATTTTCACTACATGCATAACAACTTGTAGACATTAATACCTGTGAAGCAACACTTGGCATAACTCTTGCAACATGTGTATTTTCTCCAAGCTCATTCTGAAGATATTTTATGTCTTTTCCTGCAGCTATTGAGATTATAAGCTGACCTTCTCTTAAATTTTCTTTCATTCCAGGTATAATATTTTTAAACTGCTGTGGTTTTACAGCCATTACAACTACATCTGATTTTTTCATAACTTCTTCTAAAGAAGCACATACTGTTATTCCACATTCCTCCGCAAGTTTTTCAGCCTTTGATACTGTTCTGTTAAATCCAAGTATATCTGAATTTTCAAATGTATCTCCTATACACATTCCTCTTATTATTGCAGAGGCCATATTTCCAGTTCCTATAAATCCGTATTTCATAAAATCATCTCCTAATTATTTTTAATTTAATATTTTACAATTAATAAGAAAGGCACCCTACAGAGTGCCTTTCTTTGGTATGTAAGTTTTTAAATTTCAACCTTATTTGAATTCAACGTTTTCTCTTGATGCTATTTTAACCTTAACATCTTTTATGAAGTCTGCTACTTCAACATTTCCTAATTCACCGTCGTCTCTTGATCTTACAGATATGTTGTTTTCGTTTTCTTCTTTTTCACCAACTATTATCATGTAAGGAACTTTTTCAAGCTGAGCTTCTCTTATCTTGAATCCAACTTTTTCAACTCTTCCGTCTACTTCTACCCTTAATCCTGCATCGAATAATTCTTTTCTTACTTTGTCAGCGTAGTCAGCGTATTTATCAGATACTGGTATTACTTTAACCTGAACTGGAGCCATCCAAACTGGGAATTTACCAGCGTACTGTTCTATAAGTATACCTATGAATCTTTCTATACTTCCGAATGCAACTCTGTGTATCATAACTGGTCTGTGTTTTTCACCATCTTTACCTATGTAAGTAGCGTCGAACTGTCTTGGTAACTGCATGTCTAGCTGTATAGTACCGCACTGCCAAGTTCTTCCTATACAGTCAGTTAAGTGGAAGTCTATCTTAGGTCCGTAGAATGCACCATCTCCTTCATTTATAACGAATGGAAGTCCTAATTCTTCTAGTGCTCCTCTAAGTCCGTTTTCTGCTGCTTCCCATTCTTCATCAGAACCCATAGAATCTTCTGGTCTAGTTGAAAGTTCTAGGTGATATTCGAATCCGAAAGTTTTGTATATACCATCTATTAATGATATAACTCCTTTTATTTCATCTCTTATCTGTTCTGGTAACATGAATATATGAGCGTCATCCTGAGTAAATGCTCTAACTCTCATTAATCCGTGAAGTGCTCCAGAAAGTTCGTGTCTGTGAACTCTACCAAGTTCAGCAACTCTCATTGGGAAGTCTCTGTATGAATGCATTTCATTTTTGTAGAATAACATTCCACCTGGGCAGTTCATTGGTTTTATAGCGTAATCTTCATCGTCTATTTTAACTGTGTACATATTTTCTTTGTAGTGGAACCAGTGTCCTGAAGTTTCCCATAATTTTCTGTTAAGTATTATAGGAGTTTCTATTTCTATGTATTCAGCTTTTCTATGTACTTCTCTCCAGTAGTCAAGAAGTGCATTTTTAAGAGCCATACCTCTTGGTAACATAAGTGGGAATCCTGGACCTTCATCAGGTATCATGAATAATTTAAGTTCTTTACCTAATTTTCTGTGGTCTCTCTTCTTAGCTTCTTCAAGCATTTCAAGATGTTCATCTAAGTCTTTTTTCTTTTCGAAAGATACACCGTATATTCTCTGTAGCATCTTTCTGTTTTCATCTCCACGCCAGTAAGCACCTGCAACACTTGTAAGTTTTACAGCTTTTACTTTCTTAGTTGATAGAAGATGAGGTCCTGCACATAGATCTGTGAAATCTCCCTGTTTGTAGAAAGATATTACAGCATCTTCTGGAAGGTCTTCTATAAGTTCAACCTTGTAGTCTTCATTTTTTTCTTTCATGAATTCTATTGCTTCAGCTCTTGGTAATTCAAATCTTTCTATTTTAAGATCTTCTTTAGCTATTTTTTTCATTTCAGCTTCAAGTTTTTCAAGATCTTCTGGAACAAGACTGTGTTCAAGATCTATATCATAATAGAAACCATTGTCTATTGCTGGTCCTATTGCAAGTTTAGCTTCAGGATAAAGTCTTTTTATTGCCTGAGCAAGTATATGAGATGAAGTATGTCTGAATACTTCCCTACCTTCTTTATCATCAAATTTAAGAAGATTTACAGAGCAGTCTTTGTCAAGAACTGTATCAAGTGCAACAACTTCTCCATCAACTTCTGCTGCAAGTACGTTTCTTGCTAGGCCTTCACTTATTGATTTGGCAACATCTAATACTGATACGCCAGCTTCAAATTCTTTTACGTCGTCTTTTAAACAAACCTTTATCATTCCTTTTACCCTCCATATTGTAGATTTTATAATTCCTTCAGATGTATCTAAATCCTTATAATTAAATTAAAAAAGACTCATCCCATAAAATTTGGGACGAGTCTGACTTCGCGTTTCCACCCAAGTTGACATACTTAATAAGTATATCCTCTTGAAGATTATAAGGGAATCACCCGAATACTTTCACATTTCTGCTACTAAATTCAGCTCCGAGCTAGTTTTCAGATAGAACTCTCCAGTAGACTTTCAGCCTATGGTCTACTCTCTCTGTAAGATGTTTTTTATCCTACTCTTTCTCTTCATCGCTTCTATTAACGTTATAAATTTATTTTATCATATCGAATTTTAGAATTCAACTAAAATTTCAATTTTCAGAATATCTTGTTATTTCATTCTGATATCCTAATTTTTATATTTTTTATTATACCCAGAGGCAATAGTTCTAATCATTTTTAATAGTATTTTATTTTTTACTATTTATAATTTTTCTGATTTTTTATAAATAAACTTTTTTAATAAAATCCGTACACAAAATATTTATATTACACGCCTGAATATACATTGTAATAATATTCCTTCAGCATAATTTAACAAATTATACCTATTCTTTTGAAAACATTACATATTATAATAGTATACTTATGAATCCCTGTACTAATCCTATTACAGAACCCAGTATCAGACCAAGTATTTCTATATGTTTAAGCTCTTTCTTTGCTATTCTTATTATAAGCTCTTCTACCTCTTCAATATCAAAAGAGTTTATCTTATCTTCAATAAGCTTTTCAACATCTACTCTTTCCTTTGCGGTTTTTATAAAGTCGTCGATTAAATCGTCGATCATTCCCTCAGCTTCTTTTTTAACTATATCTTCTACAACTGAGCTTATCATTCCAACAAAGGGAAATGGAATAGACTTTGCTTTTTCGTCTATTATATCCTTTATTTTTTTGATTATATATTCTACTATTTTCTTCTTGTCATCTTCAGTAACAAGATTATCGAATATATCGTCCTCACTTAATATTTCTTTTTTTACAGTCTCAGCTATACTCTTTGCTATTTCTTTTCTTCTTTTAGGTATTAATCCAACTATCTCAAATTTTGTTAATGGAATTTTTAACGGTTCATATGGTCTGAAAAGCATTTTTACCGCTATTACATTTGTTATATATCCTATAAGACCACCTATTGCGGCCATAAGAGCTATTTTAAAAACTACCTGCATTTCTATAAATTCTCCTTTCCGAAATTAAACTTTATTTTTCATTTTAGTATAAAGTATAACATAAGAACAGAGATTATACCTAAGTTAATTTTGTATTTTTATAACCACCTGAAACTAATCATATACTTCTATTGGAATTATACTTCCGAGATCTATAAGTCTTTCATTTCCCAGCGATATTATTTCTTTATTCTTTTTATTTAAAAATTCTTCTATTCTTTCAAAATCTGGGTGTTCTTTTATATTTCCCGTAAAAGCTATTTTATCATCATCTATTATTCCACTGCAGCCACCTATAAAACCATGGTTCATCTCAAATAAATCTATATGTCCCTGTTCTATAAGAAGACTGTCTATTCCGTATTTTAAAACCTCCCTGTGTATTCCCTTATCCGATGTTATTATGGAATTTTCATCGACAACGCATACAGAGCATTTGGAATACCCCTGTTTTATATCTACTTTTTCAAATCCCTTTAAATCTATATACTCCTTTACCTTTTTATCCGTGTATTTAAAATTGTGAATTGCGTATTTTCCAACTATACACACATTATATGCAATATCCTCTGGATATTGCATTGAAATAACAGTTTCTCCCTTTATTATGTTTATATTGTAGATATTAAATCTGCTTTTATACTCTTCATACAGGTTTGGACACACTATTATATCCCCATATCCACAGTTAAATGCTGATATATCAGGATGACCACTTATTGCAGGATAAACATCAGAGCATTTTGGAGTTTTTATTATCTCTATATTTCTTTTTCTAAGATTTTCCTCCATATCAGATGGTATTCTGTTGTCTGCAAGTACAAGCTTAACATTAGCATCAGCTATAAACGGACTTTTTACAAATCCCATTTTATCTCCTCCAATATTAAAAGGCGATATAAAAATATCGCCTCTTTAATCTATAATTTAATCTTTTTTATTTTACGATTTATTTTCCAAGTATGTTAAGATATTTTTCTTCTTCTTCATCTGTGAATACATTGAATATTACTTTTATGTCCTTTTCAGGATTTTCTTTCAGCCATATTCTTACTCTGTCTACCGCAAGCTGAGCTGCTTCTTTTTTAGGATATCCTGATGAACCTGTAGATATTCCACAGAATACTACTGTTTTTATATCTTCTATATCCTTAACTGTATTAAGTACTGATTTGTAACAGTGAAGAAGCTGTTTTTCATGTTCTTTACTTGGTTTTCCACCTAAAACTATAGGCCCTACTGTATGAACAACATATTTTGAAGGAAGGCAGTAACCTCTTGTTATTTTTGCATCTCCTGCATATTCCTGATGTCCCTGTTTTTCTATTATAGTATTGCAGTCTTTTCTTAATTCAGGTCCTGCAGCAGCATGAACTTTACTATCTACTCCTTTGTGGAATGGCTGTAAGCATCCAAGTAGTGTGCTGTTTGCATCATTTACGATAGCATCTGCCTTTATTTTAGTTATATCACCTTTCCAAACTGATATATTTTCTTCTATTTCAGGAAGTGATGCTGCATCTACCGCATTTTCTATATCATTTTCTGAAATAAGTATTCCATTAAGCATATCCATTATTTCTGGTGATACTTTTTTTAACGGGCAAGCTGCAAGAAGTGCTTTAAGTTTGTCTATAGGTTTTATTTCTTCTTTTGAGCTGTATACCTTGGCTGGTACATCTGATGAAAAATACGCAATAAGTGTATTTATATTCTTCTTCTTTTCTTCTTCTGTAAGTGGTTTTACGCTCTTATCAAAAGCTTCAAATAGCTTTATGTCATCAGCATAGTCTTTCCATTTCATAATACATCTCTCCTTTTTGATGTCTGTTGTTTTACATCAGTAGTTTTATTATCGTCTGGATTTTTAATCCTGTTTAAAGATACTTTTTTATTATAAGATTATTCTGCATCTTTAGTTCAATTATAACATAAGATTTAGACTTAAAACATTAATAAATAAATATAATCTTATTTTTATAAGTAATCATTTCAGCTTAAAATTCTCATTTTATTAATCTGTATGTACTATGTCGCCAAGCATAATTTCAGTTCTTTTTGAAAGACCATCCCATGTTTTACCTGATATATCCGCCTTTTTATCGTCAGAACCGTTTACTATGCTGGCTATTGTTGATTTTACAGCTTCTGCTATTCTTTCTTCAAACCCTTCAAGTTCCTCTTCCTTTGGAATTCCGGCACCCTTCATTCCCGGAAGCTTAACATACTGTATTTTTCCAGAGCTGTTTATCTTATCTCCTATCCATTCCTTAACTCCCGGAATATCCGTAGCAATTACATATTCAATACATGCCATTGCCTCAAGTATAACAACCGGAAGTCCTTCATAAAATGACGGAAGTATAAATATATCTGATTTATTAAACTCCTCAGCAAGACTTCTCTGGTCCAGTTTTCCAAGAAAGTCGATTTTATATTTACTTTTTTCGGCCTCGTTTATTATCTCTTCATATGACTCTTTATCACTTCCTGTACCTGCCATTTTTACATGTATAAAGTCGGAAGGATAATCAAGTTTTTCAAGACTCTTTATAAATGGAATTAATCCCTTTGATTTGCATATTTTACCTGCAAACATTATTTCTATTTTTTCTTTATCTCTTTTATATCCCTTATCAAAGAATATACTGTCATTATATCCACTTCCCAAAACTCTGACTTTTTTATCATCAATTCCAAAGATTTCAATTATATCCTTTCTCTGTTCTTCATGAAGTGCAAATATCATATCAAGACCGCTTATATTTTTTCTTATATACTCTCTCTCAAGCTCTATTGTTTTAAACTGTCTTAAACATGTTCCATGACATACAGATGTAACCTTAACGTCCTTTACAATTTCCCTTACAAAAGAAGTTAAAAGATACAGATGATGGCATATTATCACATCTGGCTTAAATTCCTTTAATGCTTTTTCTATTCTTATTCTGAAAGCATTTTTCAGAGACTCAACCATCTCAGGTGTTAAATCCCTGTATCTTGTACTTTTATAAGGCATTGAGTCGCTCATTCCAAGGACATTGAAATCAAGTTCTTCTGTATTGTAGAATACAGGATAAAATTCTGCACAGTTAAATCCTTCTTCTTTTATTTTCTGAGCGTCGTCATCCACATCTATTCCCGCTATAACCGCCTGTTCATGTTTTCCTTTTTCAAAGCCCTTTATCATTCCACACATATATACTCCGCTTCCTGTACTATTAGGCTTTTGTGTAGTTATATGTAGTATCTTCATATTTATTCCCCTCTGTCTATATCTGATACATTATTTTTATTAATCGTGTTTTTTATAAAGTTCAAAATATACAGCGGATGAATCGTCCATAACCTTAAATCTTGGCATTTTATTTGCTTTGTAATCATCTTCCTCAAAATCCCTTACCTTATTATATATATACTCAATTCCCATTTTTTCGGCTATATATATAAGTTCATGCTCTTTTAAGATGTTGTATCTGTCAGATGCACAGGTAAATCCGTCACTTGCAAGCATTATTTTCATTTCATCATCAACCTGTATATATCCATGCAGTGCATTTCCTATGGCCTCTTCACTGAAATCAAGTATCCAGTAGCCTTCCTTTGTATTTTTTCTCATTCTGTTGCTTATTATAGTATCCATAACCTTTGACTTTATCTGTGAAAAAGTCAGCTCTTCAAGATTTGGAATCCCCATCATTTTCTCGTATACTATATCGTCAAATTCGCATATACTTCTGTCTTTAATTACTTTTCTCTCACCGTCATTATAAAATAATGAGCAGTCTCCTAAAAGAAAATACTCTATTATATCATCCCTGAATTTTATTATAGCTATTGAACTTGACGGTACATCAAGTTTTTCCGGCTCCATTCCATCAAGGCGTTCAATATATTCTTTTTTTATTTTTCTTATTCCTTCAATCATTATTTCTTTTAGTGTTTCATTTCTGCTTATATTTTCATATAAATAACTGTTCCACCACTGTGTATACCATCGGGCATCGCTCTCCTCTGATACCAGGTTTTTATTATTTAATCCCGTTGCACCATCTAAAACCCATGCACCAAACGGTGTTATACCTGCAACATCTTCATTATATTCAGCTGTTCCCTGGTTACATATAAGACTGTAATCTCTAATATTTAATTTCATATCTGCCTTTCCTATCCTCATACCTCTAAAATAAAGCAATTTTTTTATTCCCTTTTATTAATTTTATCACGTTTTTATATAATTAATCATAATTGGGACGCTCTATATATTTTTTCTATATATATATTTATATTTATTATATTATTCTATAAACTTTTTAATAATTTATACATTTAAAGAATTTCAAGATATCTGAGTATTGCTATAGCATTCATACATTCATTTTTTACAACAGCACTTTCAAGATCATTATTCATAACCTCTCTTATTCTATTAAGTCTGTATATAAGAGTATTCCTGTGTATAAAAAGCTCCTTAGATGTTTTTACAAGACTACAATCATTTTTTAAATAGGCCTCAAGTGTTAAAAGCATATTTCCACTCTTTTTACTATCGTGATCCATAATGCTTCCTATTACAGACCTGCTATACTCGTATAGCTTTCTTTTATTTTTTACTTCTAATAAAATTCTGTAAAATCCGGTTTCCCGATAGTCAATTATAAAGTCTTCCCTTGAGCTCCTTTTGTAAGCTTTATATATGTCCAGAATTTTGTCGTATTCCTTTCTTACGTCCCCTATTTCCTCGCATATATCACTTATACATATAGTTATATTATCTTTAAGTATATCTATTTCTTTAGATGATAAATATATCTTTTTTATTAACTCTTTGGAATTTTCATATTCTTCCTTGTTTTCTATTCCTATAATAATTATTGTTTCAGCTTCCTTTTCCCGCATTGCATATCTGAAACCATGAGCCTTCATGAGCTTTCTTATTCTACTTTCTTTCTGTTCCTTTAATCTGGCTATTCCATAATTACCCGAATCTGCCTTTAAAATAAGAATAAAGTACTTCTCATAAAGAGATAACCCGCACTGTTCAGCAGATCTCTGCATATTTTTACTGCTATTTCCAGAGTACATCATAAAATGTTCTATTATTTCTTTTTCCCTGTTTATTCTTATATCAGACTCTACTATATATGATAGTATCTCTTTTTCAAATTCAAGTGTATCTATACTGCTTTTTACCTCAAAAAGAGGAAAATCACTGTCATCTGCCAGTTTTTTCAATGATTCTGGAATTTCCTTTATGTATCCATCTCTTATGAATATCAAAAGACCTGATGCTTTTTTATCTATGCACTTTTTAAGTATGGTATTAAGCGATTTTTCTCCTGTATCTATTCCTTTTCCATTTATAAATACAAGTTCATCACCACTTATCCATTCCTCAAATCCTTCTCCGTAGCATATAAATGGTCTGCTGATTGCATTATATAATCCATTTTCACCCGCTATAAGTCTTATATCCTTAAAATTGTCCATTCTTGTTAAGTCGCTACAATAAAACATTTTAAAACCTCTCTTTATTTCTTTACATACTTCTTTATTATAGCATAAAAAATATGCTATTTTATTAAGGCAAAATATTAATTAAATTCGCATAAAAGAAAAGACTGTATCAAAGGATTTATCCTTAAATACAGTCTTTTTTATAAGTTATTTAAAACTTATCCATATGTAATTTATTCCAGTCCACATCTTTTTCAGTATGTGAATCAGCTTCTTCTTCCGGATATCCAAAACCAAGCATACATTCAACTTTATAGTTTTCAGGTATTGAAAGAACTTCTTTTATATATTCTTCCGCTGTTTTTTCGTCTTCATGAATTCTGTTTCTTACCTGTACCCAGCATGAACCTATTCCTATACTGTGTGCCTCAAGCTGCATGTACGATGCTGCAATAGAGCAGTCCTCCGTCCATACATCTGTCTTTTTAGGGTCTGCTAAAATAACAATTGCAGAATCTGCATCCTTTAGGAAAAAGCCTCCCCCTGCCTTTCTGCAACAAGAAAGTTTTTCTAGTGTTTCGCTGTCTTTTATTAATATAAATTCCCATGGTCTTTTAGCTCTTCCTGACGGTGCCAGAAGGCCGGCTTTTATTATTCTCTTTAATTTTTCATCTGAAATTTCCTGTTTTCTGTAACTTCTACAACTTCTTCTTCCTTTAATAAAATCAATCATAACTTTTTCCCCCCCAGATATAAATTTTTTATTATATATATTATAACCGATTTTTATTGAATATTCTAATAATTTTACAGTGCTAATTTACAAAAAATAACGAATGCCATACACCCATGAACAAATGTACGGCACCCATTATTTTATAGTTATTTTATAGTAGGGTTTGTTGCTGACAATTTTATTTTATTAATGCACATAATGCATCTGCAAATTCGTCTGTACTTGCAGTACCACCAAGGTCTTCTGTAAGAACATCGCCTTTTCTAAATACTTCCTCAAGTGCCTTTTCTATTTTTTCAGCACATTCGTATTCACCTATATATCTAAGCATCATTACAGCAGACTGTATTATTGCTGTAGGATTTGCTTTTTTCATTCCTGCAATCTGTGGTGCACTTCCATGTACAGCTTCAAATACTGCATAATCTTCACCTATATTTGCACTAGGTATCATTCCCAGCCCTCCTACAAGTCCTGAACCAAGATCTGAAAGTATATCACCATAAAGGTTTGGCATTACCATTACATCGTATTTTTCCGGATTAAGTACAAGATTCATTGCTGCTGCATCTACTATAAGGTCGTCGTATTCCAGACCACTCTTTTCCACTTTTTCGTTGTATATATCAAGGAAAAGACCATCTGAGAATTTCATTATATTTGCCTTGTGAACCCCTGTAAGTTTTTTCCTGTTGTTTTTCTTTACATAGTCTATTGCAAAATCTACTATTCTTTCGCATGCTGGTCTAGTTATTACTTTTATTGTTTCAGCAGCGTAATCACCTATTTTGTGTTCTATTCCTGAGTAGCAGCCTTCTGTATTTTCTCTTACTATTACAAGGTCTACATCGTCATATCTGTTTTTTAAACCTTCGAATTTCTTTATAGGTCTTACATTTGCATAAAGATTAAGAGCTTTTCTAAGTGCTACGTTTACACTTCTGAAACCTTTACCTACTGGTGTAGTTACAGGTCCCTTTATTGCAATTTTATTTTTCTTTATACTGTCTATAACATAGTCAGGAAGTGGAGTTCCATATTCATCAAGAACTTCCATTCCGGCCTTAACCTCTTCCCATTCTATATCAGCACCACTTTTAGCTACAACTTTTTTCATGGCTGCTGTAACTTCTGGTCCTATTCCATCTCCAGGTATTAATGTAATCTTATACACTACTATCACTTCCAGTCTTGTTTAGTAAATATTTGGTTCTATATATATTTTCTCTTTTTATTTCTATTTTACGCATTCCTTTGTGTAGTTAAGTTTTCCACCTGCTCTAAGAACAGCTATATCTTTTTCAGATACCTCAACTTTTACATCAAAGTCATATCCCTTAGTTACATTTGAAACATTAACAACGCCATTAGATACGTTTTCTCTTATTCCTTTTATTTCAAGCTCATCCATCTGGTCTATCTTATCGTAGTCATCAGGATTTATGAATTCCATTGGTATTATTCCACTGTTTATAAGATTTGCCTTGTGTATTCTTGCAAAACTCTTAACTATAACACCTTTTATTCCAAGATATAGAGGTGCAAGTGCTGCATGTTCACGGCTTGATCCCTGTCCGTAGTTTTCTCCACCAACTATAAATCCTCCATCGTTTTCTTTTGCTCTTTCTGGGAATTCAGTATCTATTGTACTGAAACAGAATCCTGAAAGATAAGGTATATTACTTCTATATGGCAATAATTTTGCATTTGAAGGCATTATATGGTCAGTAGTTATATTGTCTTCTACTTTAAGAACCGCTTTTCCGCCTATATCATCTGGTAATTTTATATTTAGAGGAAATGGTTTTATATTAGGTCCTCTTTCAACATCTAAATCTTTACCACAGTCAGCAGGTTTTATTATCATACTGTCATCAACCATAAATTCATCTGATGATATATCCCTGAATTCAACTGGGAAATCTTCAGGGTCTGCAAGGTATCCTTCTATTGCACTTACTGCTGCAGTTTCAGGACTTACAAGATATATTTTTGCTGAAAGTGTTCCACTTCTTCCATAGAAGTTTCTGTTGAATGTTCTAAGAGATACAGCATCAGTTCCTGGAGACTGTCCCATACCTATACATGGACCGCATGAATTTTCAAGTATTCTTGCTCCCGATGAAATTATATCTCCTAAAGCTCCATTTCTGGCTATCATTTCCATAACCTGTCTTGACCCAGGAGCTATTACAAGGCTGACGTCCTTGTGCACTTTTTTACCTTTAAGTATCTGGGATACTTTCATAAGGTCTTCATAAGAAGAGTTTGTACAGCTTCCTATTGCAACCTGATTTATTTTTATTTTACCTGTATTTTTAACTGTATCTACATTGTCAGGGCTGTGAGGTTTTGCAACCATTGGACATAGCTCAGATAAGTCTATTGTAAGCTCATCATCGTATACTGCATCTGCATCTGGTTTAAGTTCCATCCATTCATCTTCTCTTCCCTGTGCTTTGAAGAATTCAAGTGTTTTTTCATCACTTGGGAATATTGAAGTTGTTGCACCAAGTTCAGCACCCATATTAGTTATAGTTGCTCTCTGTGGAACTGAAAGATATTTAAGTCCTTCTCCAGCGTATTCGTACACTTTTCCAACTCCACCTTTTACTGTTTCTCTTCTTAATACCTCAAGTATTATATCCTTTGAAGCAACCATATTTTTAAGTTTTCCTACAAGATTTACTCTTGTAACTTTTGGCGCTTTTATGCTGTACGCCTGTCCTGCCATTGCAAGTGCAACGTCAAGTCCACCAGCTCCTATTGCTATCATTCCGACTCCACCAGCTGTTGGTGTATGGCTGTCTGATCCTAAAAGTGTATTTCCTGGTTTAGAAAATCTTTCAAGATAAACCTGATGACAAATACCATTTCCCGGTCTTGAAAAATGAACTCCGTATTTGTCCGCTACTGTCTGTATATATCTGTGGTCGTCTGCATTTTCGAATCCCTGCTGAAGCATATTGTGGTCTATAAATGCAACGCTCTTTTCTGTTTTTACCCTGTCTATTCCCATGGCTTCAAGCTGAAGATATGCCATAGTTCCTGTTGAGTCCTGAGTAAGTGTATTATCTATTTTTATTGATATTGGATTTCCTGCTTTAAGTTCTCCTGCAACGATATGTTTTTTTAAAATTTTATATACTAAATTGTCTCCCAATTTTATTCACCTCTTGCAATTAGTTTAGCTGTTTCAAGTATCAGCGGTATTGTACTATAAATACAATACCGCCATTTTTATGAAAATTTAAATTAAATTATTCTCTATATTAGTCTCCTATTATATCTCTGTATATATTTACTATTTCTTTGTCGAATAGAGATCTCTTCATTCTTACTGATACCGCTCTTACTTCTTCAAGAACTTTATTTGCCATTTCTGGGCTAAGTTCTATATCGTATTCATGGAATTTGTTTATTATAGCTGCTTTTCCTGAATGTTTTCCTATAACTATCTGTCTCTGAAGGCCTACTTCTTCTGGTTCGAAAGCTTCGTAGTTTCTAGGGTCTTTAAGTGCTCCATCAGCGTGTATTCCTGATTCATGTTTGAACATATTGCTACCAACTATTGCTTTCCATGCTGGAAGTTCTCTTCCTGATGCATTTGAAACGTATTCAGAAAGCTCTTTGAATTTTTTTGTATCTATTGACATATCGTATTTACATACATGTTTAAGTGCCATAAGTACTTCTTCAAGAGCTGCATTCCCTGCTCTTTCTCCAAGTCCGTTTACTGTAACACCTATATGGTTTGCTCCTCCTATTGCACCGGCTATGGCATTTGCTGTTGCCATACCAAAGTCATTGTGAGTATGCATTTCTATATCAAACTGTGTAGCTTTGTATATTTTTTCTATTTTTTCTCTTATTGTGAATGGATCCATAACACCTACTGTATCGCAAAATCTGAATCTGTCTGCACCTGCTGCTTTACCAGCGTTAACGAATTCTATAAGGAAATCATCATCAGCTCTTGATGCATCTTCACCATTTATTGAAACGTAAAGTCCGTTTTTCTTTGCAAATTCAACAGATTTTACCATATGATCTATAACCCATTCTCTAGAAGTTCTAAGTTTATTCTGTATATGTATGTCAGATACTGATATTGATATTGCAACCGCATCAACACCACAATCTATAGACTGTTCTATATCTCCAATTACAGCTCTGTTCCATGCCATTATGCTTGATTTAAGATTTTTCTTGCATATTCTTCTTATAGCGTCTTTTTCATCTCCACCCATAGCCGGTATCCCTACTTCCAGCTGGTCTATTCCAAGATCACTAAGCATTTCAGCAATTAAAACTTTTTCACTGTTTGCAAAAACAACTCCAGCAGTCTGTTCGCCATCTCTAAGAGTTGTATCCACTATTTTTATTTCTCTGTTTCTTAATTTGTCTGTAACACACATAACAATACCTCCTACTATTTTTTAAATACCTACACTATAAAATAATTGTTTTTGTTATTTTTTCCCATTTCTGAATTATGCAAGATTTTATTTTTATCTTGCATTTTCTTGATGTCTATATAATATATCTTTATCAAAAATAAATCAATACCTTTTTGCATTTTTTAAAAAAATTCTTTCATTTTTATCTGTTTATAGGTAAAATTATATTTATAGAAACAAATATTAAAAAAGTTGTAAAAATTTATTGATATAAATATAACTGAAAGGAAAATTGATATGAACTTTAAAAAATTAAATGTTTGCGACGATATTGTAGATATTTTAAAAAGACAAGGCATAACAGAGCCTACTGATATTCAGAAAGAATGTATAGGTATTATAAAAGATAAAAAAGACGTTATTGCACAATCACAGACAGGAACAGGCAAAACACTTGCATTTCTTATACCAATTATAGAAGGTATAGACCCTTCAGAAAAGAATATTTCATCTCTTATTCTTACACCGACAAGAGAACTTGCCATGCAGATTTCAAAAGAAGCTGAAAAACTTGCAGCATATAAGGATATAAATATTCTATCTGCATACGGTGGAAAAGATATTAAATCACAGATAAATAAGCTTAAGGGAAATATTCATATGGTTATAGCAACTCCTGGAAGACTTTTAGACCATCTAAACAGGGGAACAATTAAACTGGACATGCTTAAAACATTTGTACTTGATGAAGCAGACCAGATGCTTCTTATGGGATTTAAAAATGAAATAGAGGCTATTCTCAAAGACACAAATAAAAAGAGACAGACTCTTTGCTTCTCTGCTACAATAGACTCTCAGGTTAAAAAGCTTGCTTACAGATATACAGCTGACCCTGTATTTATAGAAATAAAAAGTCAGGAAGTAACGATGGAAAAAATAAAACAGAGTGTTGTTATGACATCAGACAGGAATAAATTCGATAGCCTTTGCTCAGTACTGGACTCTGATAATCCATTTATGGCTATTATATTCTGCAGAACTAAAAGAAGAGCTGATAAACTGGAAGAAGAAATGTCTTATAAAGGATATAACTGTGAAAAAATACATAGCGATATATCACAGGCCAAAAGAGAAAGAATTATGAAAAACTTCAGAAATATGAAGACTCAGTACCTTATAGCTACAGATGTTGCCTCAAGAGGACTTGATATAAACGGAGTTACACATATATATAACTACGATTTTCCTGAAGCTGCCGAAGATTATATACACAGAATAGGCAGAACAGGCCGTGCCGGTGAAGAGGGAGAAAGCTGCTCTTTCGTAACTGAAAAAAACATGAAGGTTCTTTCTGATGTAGAAAAGAAATTAGGATTTAAAATAGAAGTTAAAGAAGAAAACTAAAAAATAATAATCCAAACAGATTATAGGATAAATAAAAAAGGCGATGAGAAAATTTTCCATCGCCTTTTTTATTTATACAATTATTTTATTTTTTTCAAAAGTCTCTTGCCAAGAGTTTTAGATGTTTCTTTGACCGTATTTCTAACTGCATTTTTGGTATAGTCCTTTAGCGTATTATCCAGATTCGCCTGCTTTGATCTGTTTCAATGTTTACATAAACACTGAAGATTACTAAGTTTATCAGAACCACCGTATTTTTTAGGAAGTATATGGTCTATATCTACATCTTCTTTTTTAAATCTCTTACCTCATCTTACACATTTGTATCTTCCTGTTATGGACCTATTATTTTCAAACCATTTTTCTCTATATGAACTCATACTTTATCCCCCTGTACTTCAGATTACAATTATATATTATCACATTATATTTTGTTATAAAACAATATTATATATTAAAATAATTCAGTTTTAATACAGAATTTGCGGTTAATTTCTTTCTTTAATATATATACTGAAATTATAAATAATAAATACAGTATTTACTGCACTAAAAAAGAGGGAAATATCATATAAAATCAATTTCCCTCCTGAAGTTCAGATTAATTATAAATATCCATTATAAATGAGAACACACCATCCAACAAAATTTTATTTAAAGGCATGTTATTATAATAAATAATCCCGTTAAAAAGTCTTTTTATTCTGGAACTATCATTACTATACATTTAGCCTGTTTTACAACACTTGCTGTTACAGAACCAATCATTCTAGTAAGTCCCTTCTTAGTAGATTTAGTCATTACTATTATATCCACGTCGTCTTCTTTTGACTTTCTGATTATTTCATCACCTGGATATCCGAAAGTGAAGTATACATCTACGTTATAGCCTTCCATTATTTCCTGTGCTTTTTCAAGTATCTTTTTGCCCAGCATTTCAGAATTCTTGATTTCTTCAGAAAGTGATATTCCATCTATGAATACAAGTTCTTTGACATTCATTATTTCTATTTCCACAGCATCCTTGTCAAATATTCCCTTTATAAATTCTAAGGAATGCATACTTCTTTCTGTTCCATCTATTGGCACTAATATCTTTTTCTTAGTCATAAAGCATCTCCCTTTCAGAAACGGCTTCTATACCGTTTTTTATCTTTTGAATTTACTAAAAATTCTATCATGTTAATATTATTTTACCACTAAAATATTTTTATATCAAATATTTTAAACTTTTATTTTAATTAACAGTTTATTCCCTTCAATATAAAATTTAAATTTTCATATCTAATAAAAAATATAAATTTACATTTAAAAATAATAAACAAAAAGAAATCAATATAATTATATAAAATATATCAACGATTATATATGTATAATAGTATTTTCTGTAAAATCTTTATTATTTATATATTTTCACAGCCTGTTCAGCTACCCTCTTACCGAATAATTCAGCGTCATTTTCAAGTTCAGCAGGACCTTCCTTGCAGAATACATATCCAAGATGCATATATGGTTTTCCAAGTGAGCTTCCTCCTGAATAAACCATCATTCCCTTAACCATCATATGTCCTACAATTGTATGTATTGCAACATCTGCTCCTCCGCATATGTAGTCACTTGTGGCAAATACTGCTCCAAGTTTTCCAGATAGTTTATAAGGTTTTGCTTCTTCATCAAACCAGCGTTTAAGTTCCCAAGTTGTATTTGCAAGATATGTAGGAGTTCCGAATATAACAGCATCACTTTCATTTAAAAAGTCTGCATCTATTTCCTGTATTCTCATACATTTTACTTCTTCTACACCTTCTACTGCTTCAGCACCTTTTTTTATAGTGTTTGCTATTCTTTCTGTTGTTCCAAGTCTTGACTGATAAAGTATTGATATTTTCATTTTTAATACCCCCTGTGTTTATTTTTTCTATCCTCTTAAATCAGCTTTTATTCTGTTTGTCCTGAATAAAAGGTTAAACCCATCATTTATAGATTTTACAACTATATCACTATGGGCAATTATTTTTCCACAGCAGCCTTCCTCATCAATTATGCATACTGAAAGGTCTGCTGATTTAAACATCTCTATATCGTTAAATCCATTTCCAAAACATATAGTCTGTCCTTTTAGATTTTCTACTATTTCTTTTTTATGCTTTGAAGCCTCATCTCCAGGAAATACCTTTATCTCTGCTGGTAAATGACCGCATTTTTTATTTACTGTCCCATATGTATCAGCTGTAAGTATATAAATATTCAGAAGTTCACCTAGCTTTTTTATATTTTTTTCTGTTTCAGAATTTACATCTCCGTCAACTGCTATTGTTCCATTGTAATCAAATACAGCATTTTCAAAATTAAACATTCCTCTTCCTGGTATTTCAACTTTTATCATAATACTCTCCTGTATAAAAGCACTCCTTATATTTTATAATTATTTTTTAATACCTTATAAAACACCCGTACCTTTAATTTACGCTCTGAATTTTATTTTTAATTCTCTTATTTTTTCATCTTTTTCAAGCTTATTTATTATGGCTTTATTTACTTTTCCCTCATCTATCTGTATTATACATCCACCAAGAAGTGTCTTATTACCTCTCCATTCAAGATAATCACCCATTTTATTGCTCTTTAAAAGCCATCCTATAAAGTCTATATCTTCAAATTCTTCTATTTTGTATTTTTCTATATCATTTACTGTACATTTTCCGAATTCATTTTCTATATAATACATAAAGTTTGTAAAGTATTCTACTCTTGTCATTTTTTCACTTGTATATTCATTGAACATTACTGTTTCTTTTAATTTTGATACATCTTTACTTATAGCTTCAACTGTTGCAAAGTCTGTAAAATATCTTACCTTTGAATATGTATTTTTTTTCTTCCAGTCAGCTATAAATTCCTTTATCTGTGCATTCATTTCCCATTTATCAAAACTTGTTATTTTCATAGTTGCATCGTATAAATCTTCAACTTTGAATGCACTATTTGTATAATTTATAGTATTGTATCCTACATTCTGAGTAAGTTTTGTAAGATATTCTTCTCCATCTTCATCATATACAACATAAAGATCCACTCTTGCATCATCATAATAAACTCTGTCTTTGCTTTCAGGTTTATAACCTTTGAATTTTCTCTTTATTCCTGCTCCTGCATATACTAATTTTCTGTTATCGTGTATTTTTACCTTTTCAATTATGTTTAAAAGTGATTCTACTTCATCTAATGCTATTTTCATTTCCAATCCAGCATGTATTAATATATATACATACTGCCTCCTTTCAAAATCATTAAATATTATTTTTTACTGTTTTGTTGTTTTTCTATATACAACCATATAACTATTATATCACTTTTAATTATATAAACAGATTTAAAGTTTTATATACAAAACAAAAGCTCCTTGTATGTAACCCTCTTTTATATGCTAATAAAATACATATCTGTATATACAAAATATAGTAAATTTATTTTTCTTAAGTTATTTTCTCTATTGTTATATATTTATTATATTCAATAAAACTCATTCGATATATTTTATTAACAAAAATTGTAAAACTATTTAAATATAAGTTTTAATTATATTTTTATGGGTATTACATTAATAATATATTAAATTTAAACGATAGGGGGAAACCATATGTCATTTTTAACTATATTATTGATAGTCGCTGCTGTTTATATAGTACTGACTATAATGAATACGAGAAAAAGAATAAAATACATAAATAACAGACTTGAAAGCATAAAGCTGAATAAAAACGAGGTTGAAAGTCGGGAAGGTATAGAAGAAAAACTATCTGTATTAGATAGATACATGAACTACTACATACTTTCAAATGAAGGAGAAGTATATTCTCTTAAAGCAGATGATAAAAATCTTGAACACCTTGGAGATATAAAAGATATTTCTATGGAAGAAAAATACGAACAGAAGGGATTTGGCTGAGCTGCCTGTGAAGAACTGCGGTTCGCAGTTGTAAAAATAATCTCTGATAAAGGTGAATTTGAAACTATGTTCCACTCAGAATATATGGAAGATGTTAAAAGCTTTATAAACGGAGTTAAAGAAAAAATAAATACTAAGGAAATAAAAACTGTTTAACTTATACTATCTTATGAAAACCTGTATATACCGCGATATATACAGGTTTTCTTTATCTGCAAATATAATATAAAAAATACTATTATTACTGAATTTTTATAACTACAATATCAAAATTACTAATAATAGTTACATACATATTGAAATATAATATATAATAATATTATATATTTTATTAAAAGGGGATGAATTAAATGTCACTTGATGAGAGAAATGACGCTTTCACAGGATTTTTAGGGTTAGGATATGACCGTTCAAAGGAATATGAAAAAAGAGTTGCTGAAATGGATGCATATATCCACGAAAAATACACTCAGGAAGAACTTGAAAAAATAGAAAAGCTGAACATATTCCTGCAGCTTCCAGAAGATACACTAGATACTGTCACAGAAATATACGATAAAATAAAAGGCGTTTATACTTGCGAGGATATTCTTCTATACGCTGAATGGAGAGCTGATAAAATGAGCTTCTATACTGAAACTATAAGTATATTAAACAAAAGAGAAAATCTTGAAAGAGAAGAATTCAAAAGAAGATTTGATGATATCGACTTATTTACAAAATATATAAGATATCAGGCTATAAGCTATAATGTAGCTATAGACCTATACAAACATATGCAGTACGTAGAAAACGATAGAATAATATAATAAAATTAAATAGAAATTGATACTCTGTTTATACTTTTAAATTATTTAAAAAATGATAAATTAACTATAAGCAAATTTATATTAGTATAATAAAATACCTGTACAGATTTTAAAATCCGTACAGGCTTTTTTATTATTTATACAGCTGCAACTTTATTTTTTTCTATTACGTTTTCTACTTCCTTCATAAACATTTTTACGTTTGTCATATATCCAGCCTGGAATGATGCCTCTATCTCACCTTTTTCATAAATCATATTAACTACTGCCAACTGCAGTTCTCTTGAGCTGGCTCATCCAGAACTTTTATGTCCATACTGTGGTTTCATTGTTATAGATTTTATATTTTCCATAGGTTCAAGCTCTTTTAATCCTGATTTAAGAATATATATTTTTCCATCCTCTGAAGCTATGTAAAAATCAAGGTCATTACTTAATACAGACACTTTCTCTCTTAAACCGTCTCTCAATTCTATATCAGCCTTATTCTGTCTTACCTGCTGTAAATTATCTTTTAGAGTCTGCATTTTTTTTCTAGTTTTACCAAAAGTAATAACTACATATATAACTACTATTACCGCAAATATAGTACCAAATGACATATTAATCACCTCTACTTTGTAAAAATTTATTATGTATATAATAAAATATCTTTCTACTTTTTCTAAAATACGTATTATTATGGTTGCTTCCTTTCTTTATATAAGACCATAATATATTAAATTGCATTCTGTTTAGATATAATATTTTACATATTATAAATATACTATTTTTTAATTTGTGTATCAATATTGTTGTTAATGGCTTATTTACAATTTTTATCAATAGGTAAATTAACTGTTTATTTTATATCTATATATCTTGCATACATTAAAGGAACATCCCTTTTCTTTATTGCTGGTCTCATAGTTAATACATTTCCAAGCTCACCATATACAGTTATTTTATCTTCTTCAACTAAATTTCTACTTACTTCTGAATTTTTTTCTTCGTCTTCTTTACTTAAATAAACAGCAACCATACCATCTGACAACGTATCTTCATACTCATCAAGCCACATTATAATTACAATTGATCCCTCTTCCTCACCGTCTCTTATATCGTATACTTTTCCACTGAACATAGCCTTCTTACCTGTATAATCCTCTGTATTTTCTATTATATCCTTATAGTCGTATTCCTTTGTGGATTTTATATATGCGTCTTTTTCACTATTATCTGGTTCTGGTTTTACAGCCTCGTCTTTTTCTATATCCTGTTCTGGCTGTATTTCCTCCTCAATCTGAGTATTTTCTTTATCTGATGTATAATCCATGTCCTCTGATGGAGCTAAATTTACCCCAATACCTAATAATACTATAAAAATAACCGCTCTTATTAGGTTTCTCTTTAAATCTGACATATCAGTAATTTTTTTCACTATTACAGTATATATTGGTGTACATACTAACCCCGATAAAATTTCAAATATTCCACCAAGTGTATTTGTTCCTAAATCAGAAAATCCTACCGCCATCCAGAATATACCTAAAATAAATGCAAAAAAAGCACCTATTATTTTTAATATCCAAAGCATGATATTCACCTCTTATTTTAAAACTATATTTATATTAATTTTACCATAATTAATTATATTTATATAAACCAAAACTTATAATTTTATACCTTCATTCCTATTATATATTTAAATATGCTATGCCTGTTTTTATATAAAATCTTTAAACCTGATTTTATATATTATATATTCTTACTACATGAACTAAACTTTCAGATACTCACAGCTGGTTTAATAAAATAATGTCTGCTATCCTGCAAATTTATCTTTTTAATAAAAATCCTCGTGCATCTAGTATTATTATTAAAAATACAATTTTTAGCATTTTATATTTATTTTTTAATATAATTTTATTATTATATATATAAGGAAATATATTTCTTATAATAAAAAAGAGGTGATCTTATGACTATATCAAAACTTGACTGGAAAGGCGCTATATATACACTTATAGTGGCTGTTGTTGTTTACTTCATTAAATGCTTTATTATACAGAATATGCCCGATTTTCTGTTTATAGGTGCAGGTATATTCCTTATTATTTTGGGATTTATTCTTTCTATCCTGGAAAAATTATGGAATATTCCATTTTTAAATTCTATACCAAACTGGCAGGGCGCCGGAGTTCTTGTAAACTCCTACTGTCTTGTTGGTATCGTTCTGGCACTTGTATCAATAACACCTTTAAAATTTATAATTTATGTTATTTCCGGTACTACAATACTTATAATACAGAGATCGTTTATGAAAACAAGAATAAAAAAATCTAAAGACAGTTAATTACATATAATTTTAAATACATCAAGTCACTTTATAAAACAGAATAACGAATTATGTGCCGTAAAAATGAAAATTTTTATGAAACAGCAGCAGAACCTTATTTGTAGAATAACGTATTATATTTTAGGGGTCCTATTTTTTCAGATATATACGATATTCTATACGATAAATACATATATAAAAAGACACCCCGATTTGTCTGTTCAGAAATCTGAATACAAATCTACTGGGTGTCTTTTTTATATTATATTCTATTGGGTTGCTTTTTTAATAATACTGATTATAAAACAGCTATTAATTCTATTTCAACTTTAACGTCTTTTGGAAGTCTAGCAACTTCTACGCAAGATCTAGCTGGTTTGTTTTCACCGAAGAATTCAGCGTATACTTCATTTAAATCTCCGAATTCGTTCATGTCTTTTATGAAAACAGTAGTTTTAACTACATTTGAGAAATCTGCACCAGCTTCAGCTAATACGTTCTTTATGTTAGTTAAAGATCTAGTAGCCTGTTCTTTTATTCCACCTTCAACAACTTCCATAGTTGCTGGGTCTAGTGGAACCTGTCCTGATAAGAATAATAAGTTTCCTGCTTTTATAGCCTGAGAATATGGTCCTAATGCTGCAGGAGCATTATCTGTATGTAATACTTCGTATTTCATTTTATTGCCTCCCGAATAATTTTATTATCTGTACAATTAAATTATATTTATTTTGTACTTAATTGTTTATTGTGTATTGTATACAATTTATTTTATAAATTTATTATAACACTGTTGATATTGAATATCCACTATTTTTTCAATAAAATTTTTTAATATTTTTATATACATCTCTAATTTTATCTATTCTTGTAATTATAGTTACTATTACCAAAATATAATTTCCAATATCAATATTATAAAAAGTATTATAGTCATAAATATAACCTCAATTAATTACTATATTCCTATTTTTAGTATACCACAGATTTCCCAAATATGTTACTCTTAGATTTTTTATAAGTTCGATATTCTCAATTGTTTTCATTCAATAAAATAATATATTTATAAAAAATAACTTTACCATCATATTTAATAATTTTAATTTTTTTAATCTTTTTGAGTAAGTTATAACTAACTGGGTATATAATGAATAACTTAAAAATCTACAATATAAAATCATAAGAAAATATGATTATTGTAAAGATAAATCAAAGAAATACAAATTAAATTTTTAAATTACAGGAGGAAATAAAAATGACAGCTAACTTTGCAAATAAATTAAACCCATACTTATCAGACCTAGTACTAATGTACTTAAAATTACATGATTTTCACTGGAAGATAAAAGGAAATATGTTCGTTCAGGTTCATCTTTATACAGAAGAACGCTACAACGATATGTCATTAAAATTCGATGAGGTTGCGGAAAAGATAATAATGAGTGGAGAAGCTCCGGTTTCTACTATAAAACAGTATCTTGAACTTGCTTCAATAAAAGAATTAGGAAAGGACTCTTACTCTGATGTAGAAGTTTTAAAAGAAGTACTTAAAGACTTAACTTATCTTAAAGAAAAAGCTTCTGAGCTACACAAATACTTCGATGAAGAAGGTGCTTTCTCAGTGGTAGGTATGCTTGAAACTCATATAGAAGGATACGAAAAAGAAATATGGTTCCTTAAATCTATGATTGCATAGTCTGAAGAAATATAAAAACAGTTTACAAATAGTGGGATTAATATTAATCCCACTATTTTTTATTTCTTCAAATACCCTATCTAAAATAATTATGTAAATACCAGCCTTATAAATAAAAAAAGAGCAGAATATAAATACTCTGCTCTAATATACTATTAAACTATATCTTAGTAATTTTCAGCTCTTACTTCGAAGAAACTCTGTGGATGTTTGCAAACTGGGCAAACTTTTGGAGCTTCTGCTGATATTACAACGTGTCCACAGTTACGGCATTCCCACATAGTTATTCCCGCTTTTTCGAATACCTGGTTAGTTTCAACGTTTTTAAGTAATGCACGATATCTTTCTTCGTGTAATTTTTCTATTGCACCAACTGCTCTGAACTGAGCTGCTAAAGCTGTGAAGCCTTCTTCTTCAGCGTCTTTTGCCATATTTTCGTACATATCAGTCCATTCGTAGTTTTCACCTTCAGCTGCGTGAAGTAGGTTTTCTGGAGTATCTCCTAATTCACCTAAAGCTTTGAACCATAATTTAGCATGTTCTTTTTCATTCTGTGCAGTCTGTAAGAATAAAGCTGCTATCTGTTCGTATCCTGCTTTTTTTGCAACTGATGCAAAGTAAGTGTATTTGTTACGAGCCATTGATTCTCCAGCGAATGCATCCCATAAGTTTTTTTCTGTTTTTGTTCCTGCGTATTTGTTTGCCATTTTAAAATCCCCCTTATCAATTATTAAATTTCTTTATTTAATTCATTTATATCTCTAAAATAAGTATATTAATCAAATTTATAAATCCAATATATAACTATACTTATTTAAGTTTTACTAACCAATGAAAATCATAGTGTTTTGATACTGTTTTTCACTTAGAATTATATTTTATTATTATTTTTTTATAGATAAGATATATTCTTCCTGATTTCTTCGAAAATAATAATATCATTTTTAAAAAAATATTTCAATAAAAAAATAGCAAGTTATTAATTTTTATATAATTTTATTTAAAATCTAATATTAAATAAAGTTTTTGTTATTTTTACTTTTTATTTATTGATTTTATTATAATCTTTATCTTCTTATCTTTATATACCCCGTGAAATTCCCTTCTAACATATTTTTTGAAAAAATAAAAAATAATTTTATTCCCAGTTCAGATTACTTTAAGTCCTTGCCTTTAAATAAAAATCCCCCTCAAAATACCATTATATAAATCGTTTAAATCACTATTCTTTTGATTATTTAGTTTTATATTAAAAATCAAAGAAACTAATAAAATCTGTTTCTCCGCATAATATCTCTGTTTCCCTATAAAAATACATATCAATAAGAGTATAATTAAATTATAAAATATTTATAAATAAGAGGATGTACTATTATGAAAAGTAAAACTATGAATACGGTAGCAGTTATGGTAGAAAAATACTTTGAAAAGGAATTTTCTGAACAGATTATTGAAGATGCGTTTGTACTATGGAAACATCTATGCGAGGAGAACAAATCAGCATGTAAAGAGAAAAAAGCCCATTATATAGATAATATTTTTCCGTGCATAAGCTATTACGAGGCTTTAAAAAAGAATGGTATTAAAAAACAGGATGCACTTGAATTCATGGATGAAAGCTGGAAAAGCATGGCTCTTAAAGGAGCTAAAAATACTAAAAAGATTTTAAGTATTTTGGGGCTTTATAAACTGTATCCTGCTATATTTCAATGGATAGCTGAAAACAAGTTCGGTTCTAAGGCTGGATTTAGTGCAAAATTTTATTCACTTGGCAGGAGACACTGTAAATTCGATATGACAAAATGCTTATTTATGGATACCTGTAAAAAATATGGTTGTCCGGAGCTTACTCAATGCTTTTGTCATACAGATGATATCAATAATGCTGATTTGCATCCTAATCTGTGTTGGAATCGCACGCAGTTTATGGGTAATGGTGGTGAATTCTGCGATTTTGATATTTATGTAAAAGATAATAAGAAATAAAAGGAACTCCATGTCTAACTTGATGATTTGTAAATACAAAAAACGCCGCCGAAATTTTCGGCGACGCATTATTTCAATCTTTTTTATGATTATTCAGCTATTTCCCAGTTGTGGTATATATCCTGAACATCATCATCATCTTCAAGCATATCTATTAATTTTTCCATTGCATTGCACTGTCCATCATTGTCAAGTGCAGTCATAGTCTGAGGTATCATCTTAACGTCTGCTGATATGAATGTATATCCTGCTTCTTTAAGAGAATCTCTTACTGCTGCGAAATCAGCTGGATCAGTTACTACTTCGTATCCGTCTTCTTCTGTTATGAAATCTTCTGCTCCTGCTTCAAGAGCTGCATCCATAAGTTCTTCTTCACTTACACTGTCATCAGCAGCTACAAGTATCTGTCCTTTTCTGTCGAACATGAAAGATACGCATCCTGAAGTACCAAGGTTTCCTCCGTTTTTATCGAAGTAGTATCTTATATTTCCTGCAGTTCTGTTTTTGTTATCAGTAAGTGCGTTTACTATTACAGCAACTCCACCTGGTCCGTATCCTTCGTAAGTTATTGTTTCGAAGTTTTCTGAGTTTCCTGAACCAGTACCTTTTGCTATTGCTCTATCTATATTATCATTAGGCATATTATCAGCTTTAGCTTTTTCTATAGCTGTTTTTAATGCAGCATTGTATTCTGGATCTCCTCCACCATCTTTAGCAGCAACTGCTATTGCTCTTGCATGTTTTGTGAAAACTTTTGCTCTTGCAGCATCCTGTTTTCCTTTTCTATTTATTATATTTCCTATACGTCCCATTATTACACTCCTTTTATTCTTTAATCACTCTAAAATTTTAACACATATTTTGGCTTTCGTAAAGTAAGCTGTAAGCCTTATTCTATTTGAATATAATTATATGATTAATAATATTTTAAAGCTATAAATAAGTATTTAATATCATTAATTCTTCGTTTAATTCTTCTATTATTAATGTAATAAACAAAGCCCTTATTTATAAATTTTTATTATTTCCATGTATATATGTACATCTAAATATATTCGTTAATACAAATTTGTCTATTAAAATTTAGGTGGTTTTGGAGCTGTATGTCTTTTATGTTCACTGTTTCTGTGTAGTCTGTCTATTATTTCAAGATGACTTTCAGGAACTTCATCTCTTCTTCCTTCAACAACAGCATCTATATATGCGTAAGTAGTTCCCATTTCATTTTCATCTGTCTGACCTTCCCAAAGTCCTGCTGATGGAGCTTTGTTTATAAGGTCTTCGTGTATTCCAAGTTCTTTTGCCCATTCGAATACTTCCCGTTTAGTAAGGTTTGCAAGTGGTAGAAGGTCTACTCCTCCATCACCGTGTTTTGTAAAGTATCCTGTATGAAGTTCAGCTGCATTATCAGTTCCTACTACTAAATATCCTAAATCATTTGCAACTGCATATATTGTACTCATTCTTACTCTTGCTCTAAGATTTGCATCTGTCATTCTTAGGTAATCTTCTTTAAATAGATTTTTTTCCTTTAATTTTTCTGTAACAAGACTAAGTATAGAATCCTGAGCTTCAGCAAGTTCAAGGTCAAGATATTCTATATCGCATCCGTTTATAACCTTCATTGCATCTTCTCTATCCTGTGGATTTGATTTTATGCTCATTATTACACCCATAGAGTCATTTGGAAATGCTTTTTTTATAAGGTATGCAACAACTGCTGAGTCTATACCACCAGATACACCTACTATAAGTCCTCTTGCATGAGCTTCTTTTACCTTTTCCTGAAGCCATTCAACTGTTTTTTCTATCTGTTCCATTCTTGTACTCATATAATCACCTCTGAATTAAATTTTATTATTTTTATACTATGTATTCTGAAATATTCCACCCCAGATATAACTAATCAAGTATTATCTTTCCGTCTTTTTCACTAAGATAGAATTCTTCTCCAAATGATATCTGAGCTGTACCATTTGTTATATCTGTTATTCTTTCTGTAAGTTTGTCTGCATCTTCAGGCTTTGAGTATATTATAAACTCTACATCCTCAAGATAGATAGTGTCCTTTACAAAATATCCCAGATTCATTATTTCATTCTGTACTTTACCTATCTGATTGTAGTCTATTTTTATTTTTACTTCTTTATACCATATTCTGTCTATTATATTTCCTGCTTCAAGACCTATTTTGGCACCCTTTGTATAAGCTCTTACAAGTCCACCTGCACCAAGCTTTATTCCTCCAAAGTATCTTGTTACAACAACAACAACATCTCTTAGATTTTCTTTTTTTATAACTTCAAGCGAAGGTATTCCAGCTGTTCCCTGTGGCTCACCATCATCACTGTATCTCTGTATATTCATTGTTGGCCCGACAGTATATGCCCATACATTGTGAGTTGCATCTTTATGCTTTTTCTTTATTTCGTTTACAAATTCTATTGCCTCTTCTTCAGTCTTTACAGGCTTTGAATAACCTATAAATCTTGATCTTTCTTCTGTAAACTCATCACATCCGTATTCGTATGTTGTTCTGTACGAATTCATAGATTTTCCACCTTTCTGCAATATATTTATTTATACGTTCTATTGCTGGTCTGTATATTAATTTTTATGTTTTTAACCCTATTATAGTCTACTTATATTATATATGAGTTTTGTATATATTTTAATATATTATTAATTTTCAAACAAAAAATCTATCCATAAATTATGGATAGATTTTATAGTTTCTCCGAAAGTTGATATTATTGCTTATGCTACGATTATTAGTCTACTTTTTTAACTTCTTTATATTTTTTGTAAGAAATTTCAACTAAAGATTTTTCTTTGCTATGAGTAAGCATTTCTAATGCATCTTTTAATTTGAAGAATCCTCCATCTAAGAATTCTGCATCAATTTTGCATTCAGTATTGTCAGCATCCATTATGAACCAGTTTATAGCGTTGCAAACTCTCTGCTGTCTGCTTCTTGAGAAGAACTCATATATAGTATCTCCTGCTATGTCTAGAAGTTTAGCATCAACACCTGTTTCAACTTTTACTCTTTCTATAGCGCTTTCCTGAGCCATGTCAGCTCCAGCTATTTTTCCTTTTGGAAGAGTCCATTCACCTCTATCGTTTTTAACTAATAGAACCTGATTTGCGTGGAATACAACACCACCTGAACAACGTCTTACTATCATACCGAATCCCTCCTACAAATACGCTAATGCATATTAAATTAAAATTTTAAAAAATATAATGCCAGTATTAGTCTGACTTTTCTAATTCGTTTATAGCCTCGAGATATGCTCGAAGCACATAATCTTTTTCCGAATTCTGTTTTGCAATATACTGGTTTTTCAATATATTCAGACTTCGCTTGTTACCAACTTTTAAAAGAGCCTTCGCACAGTACTGTCTAGTCTGTGGATTTTTGTCGTAAAGTCCCATTTCAAGAACCTCACGACTTTCAGGTGCAGCGATTTTTCTTATTGCAGAATACGTGATTCTTCTGATATCTGAATGATTGCTTTGTGTGAGTGCATGAAGTGTTTTTAAAAACCTTCTGTCTCTTAACTCACCTGCTGTCCATATCAGAGCCATAAGATCATCGGGATTTTTTTCCCGAAGAATTCGTCTGTAAACCTTTCTCTTAAAGTATACCATTTTTTCTTCTTTTAGACCATCTAAAAAAGCAAGTCTTTTATTTTTATTAAGCTCAAGGTACAAATCCAGTTCATCTTTTTGTGCATTTGCCTCATTTTTGTTCTTTTCTCTAACCTCAAGCTTTGCTTTTATTAAGTGTTCCTTTATTTCCCGCTGTGATATATTTCTTACTTTTGCTATCTGATCAACGGTAAGAGACTCCCTGTATAAAAGATATGTTATCTGGTAATCCTCAAGAGTATCTATATTTTTCCAGCTTATATCCATATTCATCCCTGCTTTTCTTATATATTACTTATATAACCCAGTGTAAAACCCGAGAGAAACGGAATTTACACCTTATTTTTCAATTATATATTCCTTATATATATTGAAGTCTTCTTCATTAAGAGAAACTCTGAATGTTATACCCTTTTCTCCGTATTCAAATTCTTCAACGCTGTATTTATCCTTACATCTGCTGAATATGTCTCCTCTTTCGTAAGGTATAAGAAGTTCCACGTCGTATGTATTTTCCATAACAGCTTTTTCTATCATATTTAAAAGCTTATCTAAATTTATTCCCTGTTTTGCAGAAATATATACAACATCTTCCTGATTTTTAGGATATATATCAAGTTCAAGCTTATCTACTTTATTATATACAAGTATTGTTTTCTTATCTTCAGCTCCAAGTTCTTTTAATACTTTTTCTGTTGTCTTTTTCTGTATTTCATAGCTGTCATTTGTAGCATCTATTACATGAAGTATAAGGTCTGCATAGTTTACCTCTTCAAGAGTAGATTTGAATGCATCTACAAGGTCATGTGGTAATTTACTTACAAAACCAACTGTATCTACAACAAGGAAGTCCTTTTTGTTAGGAAGTACTGCTTTTCTAAGTGTTACATCAAGAGTTGCAAACAGCATGTCCTTTACAAATACTTCTCTTTCTTCCTCATAGTCTTTATGCGTTTTTATAATTTCATTTAAAAGAGTTGATTTACCTGCATTTGTGTATCCTACAAGTGCAACTATCGGGATATTTGATTTCTTTCTCTGATTTCTCTGTGTTTCCCTGTTTTTCTTTACTGTTTTAAGTTCTTTCCTTATATCCGCCGCTCTGTTAAGTATGTGTCTTTTATCTACTTCAAGCTTCTGTTCCCCTGGTCCTCTTGTTCCTATACCGGCACCAGTTCTACTCATCGCTTCCCCCATACCGTAAAGTCTTGGAAGTCTGTATTTTAACTGTGCAAGTTCTACCTGAAGTTTACCTTCCCTGCTCTTTGCTCTCTGTGCAAATATATCAAGTATTAATGTTGTTCTGTCTATTACCTTTATACCTGTAAGGTCTTCTATATTTCTTGTCTGTGCTCCTGAAAGCTCATCATTGAATATTATTAATGTAGCATTCAGTCCTTCACAGTAATTTTTTATTTCTTCGACCTTTCCTCTTCCTATATAATAGGCCGCATCTATTGATGCCTTGTTCTGTATAAGTGAACCTACCACCTCTGCACCAGCAGCCTTTGCAAGTTCTTTAAGCTCTTCCATTGAATCATTTATATCTATATCGTCAGTTCTTTTTGATATCGCTGTAAGATTAAGCCCTACTAATAGAGCTTTTTCAGTAATCTGTTCATGAAGATTTATATCAAGTTCGCTCATATATTTCACCTCTTTAATTCTTCTAAAATGTAATTCTATTATATATCAAATAAAGACCTCGTGCTATAATTATTAGCATAGTAAAAAACAACTATACAATAAAGGAGGTCGGAATGCCTCATGTATTTATTTACATAGGCCTGAAATTATGTCTGATAATTATAAGTTCTTTTGTCATAAGGAATGTGAGTATTTTCCATGCCATAAAACCGATGATCCCGAAAATTTCAACTGCCTGTTCTGATACTGTCCACTTTATACTCTTGGAAGAGAGTGTGGAGGTAATTTCAGATATACTGAAAAGGGTATAAAAGACTGCAGTAACTGCATTCTTCCCCATAAAAGAAGTAACTTTGAGTATATAACAGGTAAATTCAAGGATATCGTAAAAATGATGGCTGAAAAAGAAAATAAATAACAATGAATATAAAAGGGTACTGTATCAAAATATACAGTACCCTTATATTTTATTTATCTTCTATTTTTATATAAATTGTGTAAAGTACCACCCAAGCAAGAATGCTCATTATCACGATTGCAATTGCCTCGTGCATAAAGAATGCCTCTGGTAAAATCCTTATTACAGGATCTCTGAACCGGTCAAATATCCAGTAGTCATTTCTGAACATTATTTTGTGGAACAGTATAAATGTCTTTTCAAACGATAAAGCCATAGGAACAGCGACCATAACGGGTATTAAAATAAGACTTATAAGCTCGTTTTTTAATGGTCTGGTATTTCCCTTCTTTACAGCTTCATAAATAATAACTATCGACGATAAAATTCCCAATACTATTATTAAATACAGCGACTGAAATATATTTCTCACATCTTCAAAATGGGTTTTCCCTTCATATGAAAATGGCAGTGTTGGAAGTTCAAACTCTTCCACTTTAAGACTTGTATTATAGTCTATAAGATAATCATAGTTTTCTATTATTTCTTCTCTTGAGAGTCCCGAATTCATTTCTATATTCAGTTTTTCTATATCATTATAATATATAAACTTCATATTCAGGGCAATCACAGTCGCAAGTGCAATAACAGATACAGCCGATATTATTGAAAATATATTCATTATTAGTCTTTTCATTGTCTTTTTTCTTCTTTAATATATAGTGATTTTAATACCTATTAAACTATCTTTGTAGTGAAATCTTCTATGTTCCATACATCATCTACAAAGTCCATATAGAATTCAGGCTCATGTGATACAAGTAAAACAGTTCCCTTGAATTCTTTTATTGCTTTTTTAAGTTCATCCTTTGCATCCACATCAAGGTGGTTTGTCGGTTCGTCAAGTACAAGGAAGTTTATTTCCTTAAGCATTATTTTACAAAGTCTTACCTTTGCAGCTTCTCCCCCACTTAATACTCTTACTAAACTTGTTATATGTTCATTTGTAAGACCACATTTTGCAAGTGACTGTCTTACTTCATAGTTTGTAAGTCCTGGATATTCCTGCCATATTTCTTCCATGGCAGTATTGTTATTTTCACTTGAGCTTTCCTGTTCGAAGTATCCTACTTCTAAGTAGTCTCCTAATTTAACTTCTCCATCAAATGGTTTTATCATTCCAAGAAGAGTTTTTAAAAGAGTTGACTTACCTATACCATTCATACCTTTAAGAGCTATTTTTTTACCTCTTTCAAGCTGGAAGTTAAGTGGTTTTGTAAGTGCTTCCCCGTATCCAAGTACAAGATCCTTTGTTTCAAATACTATCTTCCCAGAAACTCTTGCATTTTTGAAATCAAATGTAGGCTTGATTTTTTCCTTTGGTTTTTCAAGAATTTCCATTTTATCAAGCTGCTTCTGTCTTGAGTTTGCCATACCTCTTGTAGCAACTCTGGCCTTATTTCTTGCTATGAAGTCTTCAAGTTTTTCTCTTTCCTTCATCTGTTTTTCATAGGCCTGTTCTTCCTGTCTTTTCTTGATTTCGTTTAATCTTTCGAACTCATCGTAGTTTCCTTTGTATCTGTTAAGTTCCCCGTTTTCAAGATGATATATTACATTACAAGTATCATTTATAAAGCTTATATCATGAGAAACAAGTACGAATGCGTTTTCGTATTCCTGAAGATATCTTGTAAGCCATATTATGTGCTCTTCATCAAGATAGTTTGTCGGTTCGTCAAGTATAAGTATAGTAGGGTTTTCAAGTAAAAGTTTTGTAAGAAGAACTTTAGTTCTCTGCCCACCACTTAAATCAGTTACGTCTTTTTCAAGTCCTATTTCTCCAAGACCAAGTCCGTTTGCTACTTCCTGAATTTTTGCATCTATTGTATAGAATCCACTGTGCTCAAGTATAGTCTGTATTTCAGATGTATCCTCCATTAGTTTTGCCATTTCTTCATCATCGGCACTTCCCATTTTTTCATACATCTGAAGCATTTCCTGCTCTAAATCGAACATATGCTGGAATGCTTCCCTTAATACTTCTCTTATTGTTTTTCCTTTTCCTAAAACTGTATGCTGATCAAGATAACCTACTGTTACCCTTGAAGACCATTTTATATTTCCCGCATCGGGCATAAGTTTTTTCGTTATTATATTTAAAAAGCTTGATTTTCCTTCTCCATTAGCTCCTACAAGTGCTATATGTTCCCCTCTTCTTATTCTAAAAGAAACATTTTCAAGTATAACTCTTGAACCAAAGCCATGGCTAACATTTTCTACTACTAACATCAAAACACCTCTCCAAAAAATTTTCAATCTATTTAATAATAGCTTCTTTTTCCTTTTATTTCAATAGTTTTAACCTCTTTATAAATATATAAGGATAACTATCACCATATTTTGCTACATAAGTACGCAATTATCACTTCATATTATCTTCAACCCCTTATAATCCCCATAAAATACCAATCTCGAGCTATTTATGTTATAATATTATCCTAGAACAAGGAGGTTTAAATTATGAGAAATGATAATAAAGGTGACAGCAATAGGATAAGAAGAAAAAAAATAAGTTCTTCTGATAGACCTGCCTCTTCATCATCAGGTCACAATAGCAGAACACCTTCTTCTAATAGAAGTAAAAATACGCACAAGAGAAAACTTTCCAGAAAAAAGCTTCTTAAAAATGGCTTCCTGGTTGCGGTAATAATAGCTATTGCATGTATAGCCGGAGTTGGTTTTTCATCTCTTAAAGATATTGTACATGTAACCGAAGCAGAACTAGATAGAAGAACTCATGTAACTACTACTATTCTTTATGCCAACGGCGAAAAGATGTCTACTGCACCTACTTCAAGTAAAAAGGTGCCCGTTACATCTGATGAAATATCGCCTTATCTTAAGGATGCCATAGTAGCTATAGAAGACCAGCGTTTCTATGAACACCATGGGGTGGATATCAGAGGTCTGTTAAGATCTGTTGTAAGAACAATTACCGGAAACAAACAGGGTGGTTCTACTCTTGAAATGCAGACTTCAAAAATGCTTTTAACAAATACAGAACAGACTATCACACGTAAAATAAAGGATATTTATTATGCGACAAGGATAGACAAAGCTGTTTCAAAGGAAAAGGCACTTGAAATATATCTTAATAACTTCTCTGTAGGTAAAGGATTTTCAGGGGCCGAGGCTGGTGCAAGAGGATACTTTAATAAATCAGCAAAAGACCTTACGCTTGCTGAGTCAGCATTACTTGCTGGTTCAACAAAGAACCCATCAAAATATTCAGCATATAAAACTGCTAAACTTGATGGTACAGAAACGAAGGAAGATTTACAGAATAAAATTGTTACATTTATAGACTCTGATGAAGCAGATCTTGACGATGCTACTGAAACTGAACTTAAAATGATAGATAAAATATATAGCTGGGGTCTTATAGATGCAGACGAATACAAATTACTTAAAAACGGTACTACCGTGATAAGAAAAGCTGTAAATAATCCCGAAGCAAAAGAAAGACAGGAAGTAGTTCTTCAGAAAATGAAAGAACAGGGATATATAACTGACGGAGAATATAAACAGGCTCTTAATGAAAAAATAGAAATATCTCTTCCTGAAGACGATAATAAAATTTCAACATCTGTTGAAGACGTTATAGCAAATGAAGTTATAACAGCTCTTATGGAGGACGGTAGTACAAGAGAAGAAGCCTCTGATATGTACTATAATGGAGGACTTGTAATAAATACTACCATAGACCCTAAAATACAGGACTCTATAGAAAAAGAATATAAAAACAATAATAACTTCCCAGGAAATATCGTTGGTCCTGATGGTGTTCATCAGCCACAGTCTGCTTCTGTAATACTTGATTACAGAACTGGAAATATAAAAGGTATTGTCGGAGGAAGAAATATAACTGCAAGTAGAACTTTAAACAGAGCTCTTACTCCAAGACAGCCTGGTTCTACTATAAAACCACTTGCAATATATACTCCTGCAATAGATACAGGAGAAATAACTCAGGCAACAGCGTTTAGTGATGTAAGGGGCGGTTACAGATTTGAGGAAAACAGAAAATGGAATCCTAAAACTACAACAGCCGGAGCTGGTTCTATGAGTCTTAGACTGGGACTTGCAAAATCATCTAATACAGTTGCTGTAAAAGTTGCAGAATTACTTGGTAGCTCATATGAAGACTCTGTGGATATAATGCTTGATTATCTTAATAACTTCGGAATATCTACACTTTCAGACAATAAAGCTACTTCTGATTCAAATAATACAGATAGAACATTCCCAGCATTAACACTTGGAGGTCTTACTTATGGTATATCTCCTCTTGAACTTGCAGCTGCATACGGTGTATTTGCAAATGGCGGGGAATATATAGAACCTACTATATTTACAACTGTAACTTCATACAACAATGAAGTAATAGTAAAAGCAGAACCTGAAACTCACAAAGTTATAGATCCTGAAGTTGCATATGTAATGACAGATATGCTTAAAGCTGTTGTAAATGAAGGTACTGCTGGAAAAGCAAAACTTCCTGGTGGTATGCCGGTAGCTGGTAAAACTGGTACAACAAACAGCTCTAAGGAAGCATGGTTTGTTGGATTTACTCCTTACTATGTAGGAGCTACATATATAGCCGATGATGCTGGTGTTCGTGATGCAAGTGGTAAACTTGTAAAAACAAGAAATATCGGTGGTGGTAGTTCATCCGCTACAAACCTTTGGAAAAATATAATGTCAAGAGTTCATAGCAAATTAAATAAAAAAGATTTCGAAGTTCCAGATGGAATTCACTTCGAAAGTATAAATCTTAACGATGGTGGAGCTTCTTCTGGTGGTTCAAAAGCTGCCTTCCTTGAAGGAACTTCAGCATCAAGAGTAACTACTCGGCCTTCTAGTCTATCAGATAACTCTTCTGATAATAACGCACGGGAAAACCAGAATACATCTGGTGAAGGTACTGGTGGAGATGGTAATGATGGAAATAATACAGATACATCAACTCCTTCTGAACCACCTGCTGACAATGGAGGAAACACAGCTCCTGATAGTGGAAATAATGGTGGTGGTGAATCACCTGGTGGTGAAACTAACGAGTAAATCAATAAATTCAGACATATAATATTTAAGACCCCCGTTTTATACGGGGGTTTCTTTATATCCTTTCTTTGAGCGGTCTTCTTCAGCAAGTATTTTCACTTTATAAACATCTATATACATTCCTTATACTCTGAAAATATTTTTTCTTTATATAGAGAGAAAGAAAATTAAATATAATTAAAAAAATACATCTTTATGTATAATTTTATTTATATTTAAGATGTATTTTTTATTAAATTCATAATTATGACTTTATTTTATTTTAATATCGATTATATACTCCTTATTCCTATTTTAATTCCACCTGAATTACAATTAATACAGTAATCAAGAAGGAGAGGACGTGAACAATATGAAAGCTTTATACAGTTTAGAAATGAAAATGCACAATAATTTTAATAGATTTTTTAGAAATAACGCAGTATTTACTCGGTTATTCTGTTTTGTAGGAATACCACTTTGTATGCTGGCAGCTCTTTTTATTTCTACAATTTCAATAGCTGTTCCTATTGGCTTATTATTTGGATGGTTATAAGTTTTTACTAAATTTTATACAGTCTTAATATAAGCGTAGTTTTCTTTTTCACTATTTTAATTTTGGCGGTGATAGAATAAGGAAAGTATAGGAGGTGGCAAATATGATGGATCTACTTATGATTCTTATATTATTAGGCTCTTTCGCTTTGTTATACTTGCTCGTTGAGTGGTGTAGCAAACAAATAGAAGCTCATGAATAAATAACTGGAGGATGTTAATTATGATTATATTATTAATTTTAGCTCTTATTTTGGGTGGTTATCTTTTATATGCACTTGCACACCCAGAAAAGTTTTAATACAGAAAGGAGATACTGTTTATGTTACAGTTGATTATAACAGTTCTATTTTATCTAGTTCTTGTTATACCGGTTGGTGCTTATATGTACCATATAACTTCAGGTAAACGCACTTTTGCGGATCCCGTATTTGATAAAATAGATGGACTTATTTATCGTATAGGGGGCGTTGATCCAAAAGAAAAAATGAATTGGAAACAGTACGTCTTAGCTCTTATAGCAACAAATGGAATTATGATAGCATTAGGATATTTAATATTAAGAATACAGATGTTACCTATATTTAACCCTAATACAATAGAAGGTATGGAACCGACATTATCATTTAATACTATTATAAGTTTTATGACAAATACAAACTTACAGCACTACTCAGGAGAAAGTGGTCTTTCTTATCTTTCTCAGATGCTTGTCATAACATTTATGATGTTCGTTTCTGCTTCAAGTGGTTATGCTGCTTGTGTAGCTTTCATAAGAGGTATAACAGGTCATTCAAAAGAATCTGTTGGTAACTTCTACGAAGACCTGGTAAGAATAACTACAAGATTATTATTACCATTCTCTATAGTTGGTGGTTTACTTCTTGTATGGCAGGGAGTTCCTCAGAACTTTGGAGAAAATATAATAGTTGAAACAATAGAAGGTACTAAACAGGTAATAGCCACAGGTCCTGTTGCAGCACTTGAAATAATCAAACATCTTGGGACAAATGGTGGTGGTTTCTTAGGAGCAAACTCATCTACACCAATTGAAAACCCAACTATGATTACTAACTTAATTGAAATGTACTCTATGATGCTTTTACCAGGTGCATGCGTAATAACATTTGGTAAGATGGCTCACGAAAGCAGATTAAAAAATAGAAAAGAAAAATCAAATGTACCATCTGAAAGACTAGACCATGTAGGACTTACTGAAAGATTCTTCGGTAAAGAAGGACGCAGTATATTTGGTGCAATGAGTATATTATTCCTATTAGGATTAACTTTATGTTTCTGGGCAGAAAGCCAGGGAAACCCAGCACTTGCTGATATAGGTTTAAGTCAGGCAATGGGTAGTATGGAAGGTAAGGAAATGAGATTCGGGGTTGCCCAGTCTTCATTATTCACTACTGTAACTACTTCATTCACAACTGGTACTGTAAATAACATGCATGATACTTTAACTCCTCTTGGAGGATTAGTTCCAATGCTACACATGATGCTTAACGTAGTATTCGGTGGTAAAGGTGTTGGTCTTATGAATATGATCATGTATGCAATACTTGCTGTATTTATCTGCGGATTAATGGTAGGTAGAACTCCTGAATATCTTGGTAAAAAGGTAGAAGGAAAAGAAATGAAATTAACTGCACTTTGCATTATTATACATCCATTATTAATACTTGCATTCTCTGCTCTAGCTGTTGGAACAGTAGCTGGACAGGCTGGAATAACTAATGAAGGATTCCACGGATTAAGCCAGGTTCTTTACGAATTCGCTTCATCTGCTGCAAATAATGGTTCTGGATTTGAAGGATTAGCTGATAACTCAGTATTCTGGAATATTACAACTGGACTTGCAATGTTCTTCGGTAGATATCTTTCAATAATAATACAGTTAGCAATTGCTGGTTCTTTAATGAAGAAAAACTTTGTAAATGAAACCGCTGGTACTTTAAAAACAAGTACACTTTCATTCTCTATAATATTAGTATTTGTAGTTTATATATTTGCTGCACTTACATTCTTCCCAGCATTAGCTCTTGGCCCAATAGCAGAGCACTTAACGCTTTTAGGTTAAGCTTAAGGAGGAGGTTTTAATCAAATGAGTAAAAAACAAAATAAATCATCAATTACTCCTGATATAATGCGTCAGGCTTTAAAGGGAAGCTTCCAAAAGCTTAACCCACAGTATATGATTAAAAATCCCGTTATGTTCGTAGTTGAAATAGGATTTTTAGTAGCATTAGTATTAACAATATTCCCAGGTTTATTCGGTCATGCCGATGCCGGGTTACGTACATATAATTTAATAGTATCAATTGTTCTTTTCATAACTGTTTTATTTGCAAACTTTGCAGAATCAGTTGCTGAAGGTAGAGGTAAAGCTCAGGCTGCCAGCCTTAAAAAGACTCAGAAAGATACTGAAGCTCACGTTTTACAGGAAAACGGAGAACTTAAAAAGATATCATCAAGTGCACTAAAAAAAGGCGATATAGTATTCGTTGAAGCAGGAGAAGTTATCCCTGGTGACGGTGAAGTTATAGAAGGTATAGCTTCAGTTGATGAATCTGCAATAACTGGTGAATCTGCACCAGTTGTTCGTGAAAGCGGTGGAGACTTCTGCTCTGTTACTGGAGGAACTACAGTAGTTTCTGACTGGTTAAAAATAGAAATAACATCTGATCCGGGAAACAGCTTCCTAGATCGTATGATTGCATTAGTTGAAGGTGCATCTCGTAAGAAAACTCCAAACGAAATAGCACTTAGCACACTTTTAGTTTCATTAACTATAATATTCCTAATAGTTATAGTTACACTTTATCCTATAGCTGTTTATTCAGGAGTACAGTTATCTACTTCTACTCTAATAGCTTTAATGGTCTGCTTAATACCAACAACTATAGGTGGTCTTTTATCAGCAATAGGTATAGCTGGTATGGACCGTGTTACAAGATTTAATGTTATAGCAATGTCTGGTAAAGCTGTTGAAGCATGCGGTGACGTTGATACAATGATACTTGATAAAACTGGTACTATAACATTTGGTAACCGTTTAGCTGCTGACTTCATACCAGTAAACGGTATAAATAAAAAAGATTTAATAAGATGCGCTGCATTAACAAGTTTTGACGATGCAACTCCTGAAGGAAAATCAACTTTAGAATTAGCTCAGAGCATGGGAGATACTACTAAAGAAGTTAAAGGTTCTGTATTCCATGAATTTACTGCACAGACTCGTATGAGTGGTGTTGATTTACCAGATGGGAACAAAATAAGAAAAGGTGCATCTGATGCAATAAAAGAATATACAAGTGAAAACGGTGGAATAATACCTGCTGATTTACAGGAACATGTAGAAAAAGTTTCTTCTCTTGGTGGTACTCCACTTGTTGTATGCGAAAACAATAAAATATTAGGTGTTATATATCTAAAAGATACAGTAAAACCTGGTATGCGTGATAGATTTGAAAGATTAAGAGCAATAGGTATAAAAACTATAATGTGTACAGGAGACAACCCTCTTACAGCTGCAACTATAGCAGAAGAAGCTGGTGTAGATGGATTCGTTGCCGAATGTAAACCAGAAGATAAAATAGAAGTTATAAAGAAAGAACAGGCAGAAGGTAAAATAGTTGCGATGACTGGAGACGGTACTAACGATGCCCCAGCTCTTGCTCAGGCTAACGTAGGTCTTGCAATGAACTCTGGTACAACTGCTGCCAAAGAAGCTGCCAACATGGTAGATCTTGACAGTGACCCTACTAAAATACTTGAAGTTGTTGAAATAGGTAAACAGCTTCTTATAACAAGAGGTTCATTAACTACTTTCTCTATAGCAAATGATATAGCTAAATACTTTGCAATAATACCTGCAATGTTCATGACTGCTATACCACGGCTTAAAGTTTTAAATATAATGGATCTTTCAACACCATACAGTGCTATATTATCAGCACTTATATTCAATGCGATTATTATACCTTGCTTAATTCCTCTTGCGATGAAAGGTGTAAAATATCGCCCGATGTCATCAGGAAGAATGCTTGCAAGAAATATGTTAATATATGGTCTTGGCGGAGTAATAACACCTTTCGTGGGTATTAAGTTAATCGACTTAATTATCACTCCACTACTTGCTTTATTAGGTTTATAAGGAGGTTATTTATTATGAGTAAAAAAAAGAAAATATTAGATAATATTCGCCAGCCACTTCTTGTATCAGTTTCTTTAATGGTAATATGCGGATTTTTATTCCCAGTACTATTAAGTGGTTTATCTGCTGTTATTTTCCCAAGTCAGGCAAATGGAAGTTTAATAGAAGTCGACGGAAAAGCTGTTGGTTCTTCTCATGTCGGACAGGAATTCACTGAACCTTACTTCATGAAATGCCGTCCATCAGCGGTTAATTATAATACTTATTCTGAAGATGCTGAAGGAAATCAGACTTTATCAGATGGAAGTGAATTCGGCGGAGTTGGTTCAGGTTCTAACAACTATGCACCATCTAACCCGGAACTTACAGAACGTGTAAATAATGATATAGAAGCTTTCTTAAAAGCAAATCCAGGAGTAGAACGTGAAGATATACCAACAGATTTAATGACTGCTTCTGGTTCAGGACTTGATCCTAATATATCTCCTGCTTCTGCAGAAATACAGATACCAGCAATAGCAAAAGCATCTGGTATAAGCGAAGATAAATTAAAAGAAATAGTCGCTGATAACACAAAAGGAAAATTACTTGGTTTATTCGGTGAAGATATAGTAAATGTATTAGAAGTAAATATAGACATAGCTGAAGAAATGAACTTAATTAAATAAATATAAAATCAACCAGAGAGATGTTTCATTTATACATAAAAGATATATAAATGAAGCATCTCTGTTTTTATGTTTTCTTATTCTTATTTTTATTGAGTCTTTACTGATGTTACACGGTATTTATCCTCTGTATGTAAAAACTCAGTTTTAATAAATCTTTATACCATCTTAATGTCCGCTTATATTTTCTTATTTAAATATAATGGGAAATATTGTATTCTTAATATAATGTTTTTAATATGCAAGCCGTAACTTTTTTTATAATTTAGTAAAATATTATAAAATAAATGAAACTAAGTTTTAAACGGCTCTAAAATAGGAGGCGTTTCCGATGGAAGATAACAGAAAAAATCCCGACCGGATACTAAAACAAATTAAAAACGAAGAAGAAAGAAATACAAAGGGATCTCTTAAAATATTCTTCGGTTATGCTGCCGGTGTTGGTAAAACTTATACTATGCTTGAAGCCGCTCATGAAGCAAAGGTAAAGGGTATAGACGTTGTAGCAGGATATATAGAACCACATACAAGACCAGAAACAATGGCTCTTATTGAAGGTCTTGAGTGTCTGCCTACAAAGACAGTAATACATAATAAGGTTAAACTTAATGAATTTGACCTTGATGCCGCAATAGAAAGAAAACCAAAATTAATTCTTGTAGACGAACTTGCACATACCAATGCACCTGGTTGTCGTCACGATAAAAGATATAAGGATATAGAAGAACTTTTACAGGCTGGTATAAATGTATATACTACTATAAATGTACAGCATATAGAAAGCCTTAATGATGTTGTATCTTCTATAACGGGAATTTATGTAAGGGAAAGAATTCCAGACTCTGCCTTTGACCGCGCAGATAAAGTTGAAATTGTGGATATAGAACCACAGGACTTAATAGACCGTTTAAAAAGCGGAAAGGTATATAAGGAATCTCAGGCACAGAGAGCCGTTCAGAATTTCTTTACAATAGAAAATTTAACCGCACTTCGTGAAATAGCTCTGCGCAGATGTGCAGACCATGTAAATAATATTAGTGAAAATACAGGTATAAAACAACATAGCGATTATCACACCGATGAGCATATACTCGTTTGCCTGTCTTCTTCACCAAGTAACGGAAAAATCATACGTACAGCAGCAAGAATGGCACACGCTTTTAAAGGTTCCTTCACTGCTCTTTTCGTAGAAACATCTGATTTTCCTGTAATGAGTGAAGAAAACAGAAATCGATTAAGAAGTAATATGTACCTTGCCGAACAGCTTGGTGCAAAAATTGAAATTGTTTATGGAGATGATATACCATTTCAGATAGCTGAGTTTGCCCGCTTATCAGGTATATCAAAAATAGTAATCGGAAGAAGTGCTGCCATGGGTGGTAAAATTTTCCACAAGCATACACTCGTTGAAAAACTTATTTCCTATGCACCACAACTCGATGTACACGTTATACCAGACTCTTTAAACAACGCTCCCTATCATGAAAATCATGTTAAAAAGAAGTCTTCTAGTGCAATACTGGATATTATAAGCAGTATCGCCATATTAACGCTTGCCAGTTTAATTGGATTCCTATTTCACAAAGAAGGCTTTGAAGAGGCAAACATTATAATGGTTTATGTAATGGGTGTAATGATTACTTCTATAGTAACAAAGAGCAGGATATTTAGTCTGGTATCATCCATTGCCAGTGTTCTTGTATTTAATTTCTTATTTACAGAACCAGTTTTTAGTTTAAAAGCCTATGATCCTGGATATCCGTTTACATTCTTCTTTATGTTCCTTTCAGGATTCTTAACAAGTTCCCTTGCTGTAAGATTGAAAAACCACGCAAAACAATCTGCACTGGTTGCTTTCAGAACTAAAATATTATTAGATACAAGCCAGTCTCTTCAGCAGGTAAAAAATAAAGAAGAAATTATGAATGTTACAGCAAAACAACTGATTAAACTTATGCAGAAGGACGTTGTTACATACTGCGTTGAAGACGGAAAACTTAAAGAACCACATGTCATATACGCGAATAAAGATGAAAAAACCGAAGTCTATACTTCTGATAGTGAAAGAACTGTCGCTCTTTGGGTTCTTAAAAATAATAAGCACGCAGGTGCAAATACCCAGACTTTATCAAATTCAAAATGTTTATACTTAGCAGTCAGGGTAAATCAGGACGTATACGGTGTTATAGGTATAGCCGTTGGAAAACAGCCACCAGATGCCTTCCAAAAGAGTATACTTCTTTCAATACTTGGTGAATGTGCACTTGCACTTCAGAATGAAAAAAATGCACGTGAAAAGGAAGAAGCTGCTGTACTAGCTAAAAATGAACAGCTTAGGGCAAATCTTCTTCGCTCTATATCTCATGATTTACGTACACCGCTTACTTCTATATCTGGTAACGCAAGTAATTTCCTTTCAAATGGAGATTCACTTGATGATGAAACAAAGAGACAGCTGTTTACAGATATTTACGACGACTCAATGTGGCTGATAAACCTTGTTGAAAATCTATTATCTGTAACAAGATTGGAAGAAGATCATTTAAATTTAAATATAACATCAGAGCTTATGTCCGATGTTATAGAGGAATCACTTCGCCATATAAGCAGAAAGAAAGTAGAACACAATATCAGTGTCGAGTACGATAATGAATTTCTTCTTGCTTTAATGGACGCAAGGCTGGTTGTACAGGTTATAATAAATATAGTAGACAATGCGATTAAATACACACCAGTAGGATCAGAAATTAAAATAAAAGTTAAAGAAGAAAATGGATTTGCCGTTACTTCTATTTCTGATAATGGTGATGGTATATCAGATGAATTAAAATCAAAAATTTTCGATATGTTCTATAGTGGAGCAAATCAGATTGCTGACAGCCGCCGCAGCCTTGGACTTGGACTTTCTCTTTGCAAGTCGATAATCTCAGCACATGGCGGAAAAATTACCGTGACTGATAACTTCCCTAAGGGAACAATCTTTACATTTACTTTACCGATTGGAGATGTGAACATTCATGAATAAATCTAAAATTTTAATAGTTGAAGACGACTCATCTATAAGAAACTTGATGACTACAACCCTAAAGGCTCATGGCTATAATTTTCTTACAGCAGCAAACGGTGCTTCTGCAATTTTAGAAGCCTCTTCTCATAATCCGGATATAATATTTCTGGATTTAGGACTTCCTGATATGGACGGTATAGAGGTTATAAATAAAATCAGAACATGGTCTAATATGCCTATAATAGTTGTAAGCGCCCGTAGTGAAGACACTGATAAAATAGAAGCCTTAGATGCTGGTGCTGATGATTATCTTACTAAACCATTCTCTGTTGAGGAGCTTTTAGCTCGCCTTAGAGTTACAGAAAGACGTCTTAACATGATGCCTGGAGATATAGTTCAGAGCTCTGTATTTACAAATGGACGGCTTAAAATTGATTATATCGCCGGATGTGCATACCTTGATGATGAAGAACTTCATTTAACACCTATAGAATATAAGCTGCTATGTCTTCTTTCTAAAAATGTAGGTAAGGTTCTTACTCATACATATATAACTCAGCATATATGGGGAAGCAGCTGGGACAATGACGTGGCTTCTTTACGTGTTTTCATGGCAACACTTAGAAAGAAACTTGAAAAATTACCAGATTCTCCACAGTATATACAGACTCATATTGGCGTAGGATACAGAATGATTAAAATCTAAATCATCTGGTATTTATTTTCTGTGTATAAATGATTTACAATATAAATTCTATCTTTTAAATTTATGGTTAAAATACCTTAGTTATCCATAATATAAACAGTTATTTCAGACTTATAAACATAAAGATACATTTTATATTTAATACGATTGATATAATAATTAATCTATTTTCAATATTACTGATACCTCAATTCAATCTCAATATGAATAACATAATAAAAATCACACCCTGGAAATATCCATAATTCTGGATAACTCCTATACGGGTGTGCTTTTTATTTATATCCCTTTCATATTTAAAACTTCTTTAAATATATTTTTATACCTTTATCAATATTCTTAAACTATCCAAGGCCTTCTTTTCTATTCTTGAAACCTGAACCTGAGAAATGCCAAGCTCATATCCTATTTCACTCTGAGTTTTGTCATATCTGTATTTATTTATAAGTACATATCTTTCTTTTTCAGATAGCCTTCCCAAAATATCCTCTATAAATATAGAATTTATTATTTCTTCTTCTTCGTATACCCTGCCAGATACTCTGTCAAGCATAGAATATCCTGCTCCGTTTTCATGGATATAATCTATCCTTTCTATTGGTGTTGCCGAATTTATCGCTTCTTTCGCCTCTGTTTCGCTTATATTAAGCTTTTCCGAGAGTTCCGATATGCTCGCTTCATATCCATTTTTCTGTAATCTGCGTTCCTGCTCTCTTTTTATTTTTAATGCATTTTCCTTTATCTTCCTTGAAACTTTTATTATTCCATCGTCTCTTAAAAATCTTTTTATTTCTCCTTCTATCATAGGTACCGCATAAGTTGAAAATTTTACACCAAATCCCGTGTCAAATCTGTCTATTGCCTTTAAAAGACCTATACTTCCAAGCTGAATCATATCATCCATTTCATTTACCGAGTTAAAATATTTTGAGGCTATCTTCTTAACCAGTCCCAGATTTCTCTCTACCAGAATATCTCTGGATTCCTTATTTCCACTTTGAGAACTTTTTATAAGCTCCATAGTTTCATCATGACTTAAAAGTGCTTTTTTTTCATATAAATTAAACATAGCAACACCTCTTTCGATAAAATTTAATATACTTTTCTATCGAAATAATATGTTTCCCTTTATCGCAAATAATCGTATATTGTCGAAAAATGTCCTTTTAAATATTTAATAAATTTATCAAAATCTTTCTGTATAATATACACTGTTTTTTATTTTAAAAGTATTTTTATTCAGTATTTTTTACAATATTTTTCTATTTATTATAACTTCAATAAATAAAACCTGTATTTTATAAATAAAAAAGATGCTGTAAATTAATACAGCATCTTTCATTTATATCTGATTTATAGTCTTATTATTTATCTTTTCTGAAGCATAAGAACCAGTCTAAGCAGTACTGTCCTTCTTTTGCTTCTTCCATACGTTTTTTAGCACCTCCCATACTTCCTGCTGGTGGAACTATAACGTCATCTCCTGGTCTCCAGTCAGCTGGTGTAGCGCATTTTTCTTCGTCTGCTTTCTGAAGTGCCTGTACTATACGTTTTATTTCATCGAAGTTACGTCCTGTTGACTGTGGGTAGTAAAGTATAGTTCTTATTATACCCTGTGGGTCTATTACAAATACCGCACGAACTGCCCGTGTAGTTGACTGTCCTGGATGTATCATTCCGTATTTTTTAGCTACGTTCATCTGTATATCTTCTATTAATGGGAATGTAACTTCTAGGTTTTTCATTCCTTTCCATTCTAATTCCTGTATTCTTCTTAACCAAGCTATGTGTGGGAAAAGAGAGTCCACTGAAAGACCTACCAGCTGTACATTTAAAGCATTAAATTCATCCATCATTGACGCGAATGTCATGAATTCTGTAGTACAAACAGGTGTGAAGTCTGCTGGATGAGAGAATAGTATTATCCATTTTCCTTCAAAGTCTGATGGGAAGTTTATTTTTCCCTGAGTTGTTACCGCTTCAAATTCAGGAGCTTTATCTCCTATTAGTGGCATTGTATAAGTATTATTTTCCATATTGTGTCCCTCCATTTTTTATTGGTTAGTTATACCTAACTAACTACTATTATAGTATCACTATTTTTTTTAATATTCAATATTTACGCCGAATTTTTAAAATTATTTATACTATCATCCCATCTTTTAAATCTTATAAATAACCCTGAACTTATCATATTTTTATTCCTTTTGAATGTAATTAATAAGTTCTTTTATTATTTATCTTCGGTAGTAATATTTTGTTATATTCTTTATTTACCCATGATTAGTCTAGACTAACATCTTTTTTTCAAAAAACTTTTAAATTTTTTAAAATTGACATATTGTTTATACTTCATATATATCTGAGTATCTGATACTGCTATAAATCCGTTCTTATATGCTTTCCTTTTATTTCCAGCATTTAAAAGTAATCCTCTTAATTTAACCCGATATTCTGAATATAAAAAAGCGATGGCTGAAATTAATCCGCCATCGCTTTATCTATCAGTATATATCTAATTTATAGTTCGATATATTTTATTACATGTTTTCTTTTCTTCTCATAACTTCTATTACTGCTAATCCACCAAGAGCTATTACTCCTAATGCCATCCATAATACTATGTTAGATTCATCACCAGTTTTTGGAGATTCTTCAGCATCTGCTTCTTCCTGTTCTTCTGGAACTGCTGGTTCACTTGGATCAGCTGGTTCTTCTGGAGTTACTGGTACGTCCGGAACTTCTGGAGTTTCAGGGTCTACTGGTACATCTAGATCCTCTGGATCTACTGGAGGTGTTGGAGGTATAACTGGTTTTTCTTCTTCAACTGTATAAGATACAGTTGGTTTGTTGAATTCTTCAGGATCTCCTTTTTCTCCGTTTGTACCATATGGTATTAATACTGCTGAATTATTAGTGAATAAACCATATTTTTTCTGGCTACCATCTTTATCATATTCACCATATTCACCAGGTGCTTTTTTAGGGTTCATTAGCTGTACCGCATAATTAAGTGAAACTCTTGCGAAGTTAGAAATAGGTTCGAATATATCCCAAACTAATTCTTATTCATCTTTTCCATTTCCTCTGTTATATGTAAGTGTGTAAGCAAATTTACCATCTGCATCTTTCTCAAATACATATTTATTGTCTGAACCTTTCCTTTTTTGAAATTTTAATCTATTTTTTATATCTTATTAATTCTATAATTTATAGTAATATCTATATTTTTATATAATTTTCATGAAGCATTTTATCTTTTTTTATAATTTTCAAAATTTTTAATTCGATGAGTTGATAATATCACTATTACCATATTTTGTTAATTTTTCTTTAAAACATATCATTATTTTTTAGTGTATATATTAATTATTATATTTTCAAAGTTCAAATTTTATTTCTATATACAAATACTTTTATTTTTATTTAATTTTTAATATTCATCAAATTATTTTCAATAAAATAAAAAGATGCTGTATTTTATACAACATCTTCTATTTATTATATAGTATTAAATTATCTATTTTTTACTCTTTTTATTTGCTCTTTCTATATTAAGCTTATTACCTTTTATTTTCTTGTTTTTCATTTTTTCTATTACAAGTTTAGCCTTTTTCTTAGGAACTTCAACAAATGTAAATTTATCATATATATCTATTGTTCCTATTGTTTTTCCAGGTATTCCAGCTTCACCAGATATAGCTCCAAGTATATCTCCAGCCCGAACTCTCTGTTTTCTTCCGACGTTTATGAACAGTCTTATCATTCCGTCTTTTGCTCCGGTTTCGTCTCGGTTTCCTCTTCTGTCTCTCTTCTTTGCTTTCTTTGGTTTTTCTTCTACTATTTCCTGTTTTTCTTCACCCATTGAAAGTTTAAGAAGTGCAGCAGCTATATCAACAACTGAATAATCAGTTTCTTCGTTTTCACAGAAGTTTTCTATCCACTGTACCTGTTTTGAAAGTTTTCCTTCTTCTACAACTTTTTTAACTTCATCAAAGAATGCATTTACTTTCTTTTCTTCAACATCTCCAACTGTTGGTATCGGATGTTTTACAAGTTTTGATTTTGTATATCTTTCTATATCTTTTAGTTTTCTCATATCTCTTCCATATGCGAATGAGAAAGACACACCTTCTCTACCTGCTCTACCAGTTCTACCTATTCTATGAACATAGTACTCTTCATCCTGTGGAAGATCGAAGTTGAATACACATTCAACATCATCTACGTCTATACCTCTTGCGGCTACATCTGTCGCAACAAGTATATCTATAGTACCATTTCTGAATTTATCCATTACTATGTCTCTCTGAACCTGTTTTAAATCTCCGTGAAGTGCATCTGCAAAGTATCCTCTTCCCTGAAGTTCTCCTACAAGTTCGTCCGCACCTTTTTTAGTATTGCAGAAGACAACTGAAAGCTTAGGATTGTAAACATCTATAAGTCTTGATAAAACTTCTATTTTATTAGAGTTTCTTGTTTCTATATAGTACTGTTTTATATTTTCAACTGTAAGCTCTTTTCTTACTACCTTTATATGTTCTGGTTCTGTCTGATATTTTTTTGTAAGCTCAAGTATTGCTTTTGGCATTGTTGCTGAGAAGAATGTTGTCTGTCTTTCTTCAGGTACTTTTTCAAGTATTGTTTCTATATCTTCTCTGAATCCCATGTCAAGCATTTCATCCGCTTCATCAAGAACAACCATTTTTACATTTTCTGGTTTTATAGTTCTTCTTCTTATGTGGTCTATTGTACGTCCAGGTGTTCCTATTATTATCTGAACTCCGCCTTTAAGTGCTCTTATCTGTCTTTCTATCGGCTGTCCACCGTATACAGGAAGAGTTTTTATTCCGTGCATATATTTTGCAAGTTTTCTAACTTCCTGAGATACCTGTATCGCAAGCTCTCTAGTAGGGCATAATATTATAGCCTGTAAAGATCTGTCTGAAGGATCTACTTTTTCTAATATAGGTATAGCAAATGCTGCAGTTTTTCCCGTACCAGTCTGAGCCTGACCTATAACATCCTTTCCTTCAAGAATAACAGGTATTGATTTTGCCTGTATAGGAGATGGTTCTTCAAATCCCATTTCGGCTATTGCTTTTTTTATATCCTGATTTATCTGTAAATCATCAAATTTAGTTATTTCCATATATATTTCCTTTCCGTTTCTAAATTAATACTAACCTTTTTATTATATACCCTTATTGTATATAATGTAAACTATTATTTTTATAATACCGTTTATATTTTCAATCAAAATACTTTTTATATCTGTATTTTTAAATTGTTCATATTATGACGAATATTATATTGTATACATTCTATTTAATAAATTGCTTTACCCCTTTATATTACTCTTTAATCACTATAATTGACAATAATTTTTATTTGAAATTTATTTTTGTTTTTATGTTTAAATTATGTATAATTAAGGTATAAATATAACATAAACATCTATATTTCATAAAAATACACACATTTAATGTAGTTTTTTTCTGAATATGAGAATAATTCAAATTATTTAATCTTTTGGACTAATATCTTTATATTGTCCTTATACCATTCAAAAATTTTTTTATATTAACTTTCGTTGAAATTTCAATATATAAACATTATCAAAAAAATTTGTTAAAATATTTGTATTTTCTTGTATACATTGTGCTTCTTTTATGTTAATATAGCAATTGCAGATTAAATTTTATTGTATAAAAAAAATTTTTTATTATAACAGGAGGTATATGCATGACAACTGCATGGAATGGATTTAAAACTGGAAACTGGAATAAAGAAGTTGACGTAAGAAACTTCATACAGTTAAACTACACACCTTATGAAGGAGATGCTTCTTTCCTTAAAGGAGAATCTGAAAGAACAGAAAAACTTTGGAAGGAAGTTGCAGAACTTTGCCAGAAAGAAATAGATAACGGTGGTACACTTGACGTTGATACAGATACTATAACTGCTATAGACGCGTACAAACCTGGATATATAGATAAAGATCTTGAACAGATAGTAGGACTTCAGACTGATGCTCCTCTAAAAAGAGCTGTAATGCCTTACGGTGGTATAAGAATGGTAGAAAATTCTTGTAAAGCTTACGGATACGAAATGAATCCTGAAATAGGAGATATATTCACTAAATACAGAAAAACTCACAACCAGGGAGTTTTCGATGTTTACACTAAAGAAATGAGAGCTGCCAGAAAATCTGGTGTTGTAACTGGTCTTCCAGATGCTTACGGAAGAGGTAGAATAATAGGAGACTACAGAAGAGTTGCTCTTTACGGTGTTGACAGATTAATACTTGATAAAATGGATCAGAAAGCTTCTTTAGAACATATGGTAATGGACGAAGAAGTTATAAGATTAAGAGAAGAAATATCTGAACAGATAAACGCTTTAGAAGCATTAAAAAGAATGGCTGAAAGCTACGGATTCGATATAGCTAGACCAGCTACAAACTCTAAAGAAGCTGTTCAGTGGTTATACTTTGCATACCTTGGAGCAGTTAAAGATCAGAATGGTGCTGCCATGTCATTAGGTAGAACTTCCACTTTCCTAGATATATACTTCGAAAGAGATCTTGTTGCAGGAACAATAACAGAAGAAGAAGTACAGGAATTAATGGACCACTTTGTTATGAAATTAAGAATGGTTAGATTCCTTAGAACTCCAGAATACAATGAGTTATTCTCAGGAGACCCAACTTGGGTTACTGAAGCAATCGGTGGTATGGGTATAGATGGTAGAACATTAGTTACTAAAAACTCATTCAGAGTACTTAATACTCTATACACTCTTGGAGCTTCTCCAGAACCAAACCTTACAGTACTTTGGTCTACAAGACTTCCAAAAGGATTCAAAGACTTCTGTACAAAAGTTTCAATAGATACTAGTTCAATACAGTACGAAAATGACGACCTTATGAGAGAATACTGGGGAGATGACTACGGTATAGCTTGCTGTGTATCTGCCATGAGAATAGGTAAACAGATGCAGTTCTTCGGAGCAAGAGTAAATGTTGCTAAAACTTTACTTTACGCTATAAACGGTGGTGTTGATGAAAAATCAGGAGCACAGGTTGGGCCAGCATTCGAACCAATAACTTCAGAATACCTTGATTATGATGAAGTAATGTCTAGATTCGATCTATTCACAGATTGGTTAGCTAAACTTTATGTAAATACATTAAATGTAATACACTACATGCACGATAAATATTCTTATGAAGCTTTAGAAATGGCTCTACATGATAGAGACGTATTCAGAACTATGGCTTGTGGTATAGCAGGACTTTCAGTTTGTGCTGACTCTTTATCAGCTATAAAATACGCTAAAGTTAAAACTATAAGAAATGAAGAAGGAATAGCAGTTGACTTCGAAGTAGAAGGAGACTTCCCTAAATACGGAAATAATGACGACAGAGTTGACGAAATAGCTGTTAACATAGTTAAAGACGTTATGAACAAAATAAAGAGCAACAAAACTTACAGAAACGCTTACCCAACTCAGTCAGTTCTTACAATAACTTCAAATGTTGTTTACGGTAAGAAAACAGGAAATACTCCTGACGGTAGAAAAGCTGGTGAACCATTTGCTCCAGGTGCTAACCCAATGCACGGTAGAGATGCAAGCGGTGCTTTAGCTTCACTTTCATCAGTAGCTAAATTACCATACGAATACTCTCAGGATGGTATATCTAATACATTCTCTATAGTACCTAAATCATTAGGTAAGAGCATGGATGAAAGAGTTGCTAACCTTTCAGCTATGCTTGATGGATACTTTGCACAGAGAGCTCATCATCTAAACGTAAACGTATTCGATAGAGAAACTCTTGAAGACGCTATGGAACATCCAGAAAAATACCCACAGCTTACAGTAAGAGTATCTGGATACGCTGTTAACTTCATAAAATTAACTAAAGAACAGCAGCTTGATGTTATAAACAGAACATTCCACAATAAAATGGCTTAATTCAGAGATATATCTTCCTGAAAAAGCCAGAAAGGTTTTTTAAAATGACTAAGGGAAGAATACACTCAATAGAAACTTTCGGGACCGTAGACGGTCCCGGAATTAGATATATAGTTTTTCTTCAGGGATGCCCGTTAAGATGTAAATACTGTCATAACAGGGATACTTGGAATAAAAACTTAGGAACAGAAAAAACAGCTAAGGAAGTAATAGCTGATGCACTGAAATATAAATCATTCATGGATGCTTCAGGTGGTGGACTTACTGTATCTGGTGGTGAAGCTACCTATCAGCCGGAATTTTTATATGAATTATTTAAAGAGGCTAAGAAAAACGGACTTTCTACATGCCTTGATACATCAGGCTGTACTCCAGCTGAAAATATTTCACATATTTTAGATATAACTGACGTAGTTCTACTTGATATAAAACATATGATGCCAAAAGGAGCTTTGGATCTTTCAGGTCTTAATATACATACGGCGATAGAATTTGCAAAATATCTTGATGCTAAAAAAATACCTGTATGGATAAGACACGTTCTTGTTCCAGGTGTTACAGACTCTTTGGAAAATCTTGAAGCTATGGGTAAATTTGTATCAGGTCTTGGTAATGTCGAACGTTTTGAGTTCCTTCCATATCACACTCTTGGTGTTCATAAATGGGAAGAACTTGGACTTAAATATCCTCTTGAAGGAGTAAGACAGGCTGAACAGGAAGACGTTGAAAAAGCATCTGAAATAATAGAAAAATACGGTGTTTCAGTATATAATAAGTAATTGATCTGCTTATTATTAAATTCAGGAGGTAATTTATCATGAATATAGAAAACTGTATAAAAGAAAGAAGAAGCGTAAGAAAATTCAAAGAGGATGCTATTCCTCATGAATTATTTGAAAAAGTTGTAGAAACCGCGAGATTTTCTCCATCATGGAAAAACTCTCAGACTCCAAGATTCCACGTTATAGAAAATACTGATACTAAGAACAAAATTGCAGATGAAGCGGTTCTTGATTTTGTTTTCAATACTAAAACAATAAAAAGATGCCCTTCTCTGGTAGTTCTTACTGCGGTTACAGGAATAAGCGGATATGAAGAAGATGGTTCTTTCTCTACACCTAAAGGAGATAGATGGGAGGTTTTCGATTCAGGTATAGCATGCCAGACATTCTGCCTTGCAGCTCATGCAAACGGACTTGGTTCTGTAATACTTGGTATATTTGACGAAAACAAAGTTGCTGAAATATGCAATATTCCCGAAAACGAAAAAGTTATGGCTCTTATAGCTGTAGGTTATCCTGAAAATCCATCGGGAAAAGTCCCACCAAGACACGAAGTTTCTGAACTTTTATCTTTTGATAAATAGAATAATCTTACATTATATAAGAGACCTGAATATTAAATATTCAGGTCTCTTTTTTATACTTATTTTTTTAATAGTTTAATATTTATTTATACTAATATATCTCTATCTCAATTTTAAATTATAAAAGGGCTGGTGTTTTTTAACACCAGCCCTTTCTATTTATATATTATAACTACAACAACTATTGAGTTATACTCTGTTGTTATTTTTATTATATATTATTCACATTCACAAACTATAGTTTCTATTGTTCCCATCGCCTGCTCTATAAGCCCTTCAACATCAAGTTTTTCTTCAGCTTTTTCCATTCTGTCAAGTTTAGGTTTTGTTATAGGTTTCTGTGGTGCAAAGACACTACAACAGTCTTCTTCAGGTATTATAGATGTTTCATATGTTCCTATTTCCTGTGCTATATCTATTATATCTGATTTATCTAAAGCTATAAGCGGTCTGAATACTGGAAGACTGCATACAGCATTTGTACAAGTAAGACCGTGTATTGTCTGAGATGCAACCTGTCCTATACTTTCTCCTGTAACAATTGCCTGGCAGTGTCTTTCCTCAGCTAATCTCTGAGTTATCATCATCATAAATCTTCTTGAATGTATAGTAGTTTCTTCTCTGTTAAGCTTTTCAGTTATTTCTTTTTCTATTTCAAGTATATTACAGCAGTGAACTTTTATAGGTCCGCAGTATCTTGAAAGTGTTCTTGCAAGATTTAAAACTTTTTCTTTTGATCTTTCACTTGTGAAAGGATATGTGTGGAAATGTATACATTCTATATCCATTCCTCTTTTTGCAACCATCCATGTAGCAACCGGACTGTCTATTCCTCCAGATAATAAAGACATCGCTTTACCAGCTGTACCCATAGGCATTCCACCATATCCTGGTATAGAGTCTGTATATACCATTGTATGGAATTCCCTGTATTCACATCTTATTTTAACTTCTGGATTTCTTACATCAACCTTCATTCTGTCTCCAACATGGCAAAGTAAATATCCACCTATGTCTTTACTCATTTCAGGAGATGTTAAAGGAAGGCTCTTATCACCTCTTCTTGACTCAACCTTGAATGTTTTGTATCCTTCTTCTATTTTGTGTTCAAGAAGTTTAAGCGCGGTTTCTTTAAGTACATCGTAGTCTTTTTCTGCTCTTATACCCGGGCATACTCCTACTATACCAAATACTTTTCTTACTTCGTTTGCAACTTCTTCAAATCTTCCATCTTCTATATCAACATATATTCTTCCGTATTCTTTATATACATTATACTTACCTAATGGTTTAAGCATATTTTTTATATTTTTTATAAGTCTATTCTCGAAAAGATATCTGTTTTTTCCCTTTACCCCTATTTCTCCATATTTAACTATAAGTACGTTATACACATTTACACCTCTTTCTTATTTTCTTTTTCTTATTATTGATCTGAGTTCATCCACAGATTCACATAGTATATCAACAGCCTTCATTATTTCCTCTTCTGTATTCATATCTGAAAGACTGAATCTTATAGCTCCGTTTATTTCGTTTTTAGAAAGCCCCATGGCATTTAATACATGACTTCCCTTTTTCTTTGATGAGCATGCAGAGCCAGTAGATACATATACTTCCTTCTGTTCAAGATAGTGAAGTAATACCTCTGACATTACATCTTCAAATGATACATTTAATATATGACATACACCATCTTCTGGTGAATTTATCTTTACATCATCTATTCTTGAGCATATTTCTGATTTTAAAAGCTCTTTCATAGCTCCTATTCTCTCTATGCTCTTATCTATATTTGTAAACATTACTCTTATCGCTTCTCCCATTCCATATATTCCAGGAGTATTTTCTGTTCCAGATCTAAGATTTCTTTCCTGACCACCACCAGTAAGAAGTGGTTTTATTCTGCATCCGTCTTTTATATACATAAATCCAATTCCCTTTGGTCCATGTATCTTATGAGCGCTTACACTCATGAAATCTATTCCATATTCTGACGGTCTTAAGTTTATTTTTCCGTAAGCCTGTACTGCATCCACATGGAATGCTATATCCCTGTTGAATTCCTTTATAATTCTCCCTGCTTCTTTTATAGGTTCTACTGTTCCAGTTTCATTATTTACAAACATTATACTGACAAGGAATGTATCTTCTCTGAGTGCATTTTTTAATTCTTCAGGGTCTATCTTACCTTCTTTATCTACTTTTAAAAGAGTTACATCAAATCCCTGCTCAGATAAATCCTCAAGAGTATTTAAAACAGCCGGATGCTCAATAGCCGTAGATATTATATGTTTTTTTCTTTTTCCATTTATAGCCGCCGCACTTCTTATTATCGTATTATTACATTCTGTACCACCAGATGTAAATACTATTTCTTTTTCCTTTGCACCAAGTGTTTTAGCTATATCCCTTCTTATATCCTTTATTTCCTTTTCTATTTTCATCCCCATTCTGTGGGCTGCCGAAGGATTTCCATAGGCTTCTGTAAGGGAATACATCATCTTTTCCACTACCTCTTTATATGGTTTTGTAGTGGCACTATTATCTAAATATATTTCCATTTATATCACCTTTTTCGTATTATTTCCGTATTTCTAGATTTAAACATTACCTTATATTATATCATTTTTTTGTATGATTTTTAATACACGTAAGTACATTTTATTCATTAATATTTTAACCAATATAAGAATAAAATTCATTTAGTATTCTTATATATTTTTTATGTTTGTAAATATTATATAGTATAAAACGGATATGGTTAATTATATCTATTCTTATTGATAATTTTTTCCTTATTCTTTTAATATAATATTGAATTTCAATATGAATTTTGTTAGAATTTAATTAAGGTTATCCCCCTGGTAACCCTAGTTAGTTAATATATCTATTCCAGTATCCTTATCATAAGGATATATTTTATGTTTATTGGATTCTATATTCGATTACGGAAGTCGAATATACTTAAAAAGGAACTTACCCCGAGTTCCTTTTTTTGTTCAGTAAAAAAATACAATATCATATTAAAGTAAAAAAGGCTGTACGATTAAATACCGTACAGCCTTTTTATCTTTATTTATACAAGAACCTTCTGGAAGAATTCTTTTGTTCTTGCCTGTTTAGGGTTGTTGAATACTTCTTCAGGAGTTCCTTCTTCAAGTATTATTCCCTGGTCTACAAACACTACTCTATCTGCAACTTCCTTTGCAAATCCCATTTCGTGAGTAACAATTGCCATTGTCATACCTTCATCTGCAAGTTCTTTTATAACATCAAGAACCTCTTTTACCATTTCAGGGTCAAGAGCTGATGTAGGCTCGTCAAATAGCATCATATCTGGTTCCATTGCAAGTGCTCTTGCTATTGCTATTCTCTGTTTCTGACCTCCTGAAAGCTGTGCTGGATAGCTATCCTTCTTGTCTAAAAGACCAACTCTTTTTAAAAGTACTTCTGCTTTCTTTTCAGCATCTGCTTTAGACATCTTCTTAACTGTAATAGGTGCAAGTGTTACATTTTCCATTATTGTTTTGTGTGGAAACAGGTGGAAGTTCTGGAAAACCATTCCGATTTTCTGTCTTACTTCATCTATATCTGTATTCTTATTTACAAGACTTTTTCCTTCAAATATTACATCTCCACCAGTAGGTGTTTCAAGTAGGTTCATACATCTAAGTACTGTACTCTTTCCTGAACCACTTGGTCCTATTATTACAAGGATTTCTCCTTTTTTTATTTCAAGGTCTATTCCCTTAAGGACTTCATGATCCCCAAAGGCCTTCTTTAAATTATCTAATTTTATCATATCTTTTTATTTCCTCTTTTCTCTCTGTATTGGAATTAATTAGAGGCTGCCATTTTCTTTTCGAGAATTCCGACAAGTTTTGATAGTGTAAATGTCAGTACAAAGTATATTGCAGCCGCGAATAAATATGGTCCGAAACTATCGTAAGTTGCATTCTTAACTGAGTTAGCTGTAAACATTATGTCTATTACACCTATGAATGAAAGTATAGCAGACTCTTTTACAAGTGATACAAACTCATTTGCAAGTGATGGAAGTATATTTTTTATCGCCTGTGGTACAATTACATATCTCATTGTACTCCGATAACTAAGACCTAAAGATCTACTTGCTTCCATCTGCCCCTTATCCACTGACTGTATACCTGATCTTAGTATTTCTGCAACATATGCTCCAGAGTTTATAGATAATGCGAATGCACCAGCTACAAAGTCACTAGGTATTGAGCCTATACTCGGGAACTGTATTCCTATCTGAGGAAGTCCATAGTATATTATAGAAAGCTGAACTAGTAATGGTGTATCACGTATTATTTCTATATATACTGTTGCTATTGCTCTGAATATTTTTTTAGTTGAAAGTTTACCAAGACATAACACAAGTCCTATTATAAATCCTAAGATAAGTGCTATGAATGATATTTCTATTGTTGTTAATGTCGACTTCATAAAAGTCGGTAAATATGGTCCTATAAAATCAAAACTCATTTCTAATCTCTCCTATTCCCTTTACAAAGAGTAAAAAGTTACTCTTATTCAGCTGCTAATGCTGAATTATCTTCTAATGATTTCTGAAGTGCATTGTCTTTGAAATCAGCTACTGCTTTATTTATTAATTCTAAGAATTCTGCGTTTTCGCCTTTGTTTACTGCTACTGCCATACTTTCTTCAACATCACTGTCTGGTAATACATAAGTTGATAAAGCGATTCCGTCTATCTGGTTTGTATTTATCATACCAACTGTATCATTTACTATTACTGCATCAACGTTTCCATTTTTAAGTTCCATCATTGTATCTGGTATAGCTTCAAGTGATTTTATTGAAGTACATCCAAGATTAGTTACGTAATTTTCCTGAAGAGAACCTTTCTGAACAGCTACTTTCATATTTTTAACATCTTCATCTGATTTAACTTTGTCTTCTTCACCTTCTCTTACAACTAAAACGTTGTGTCCAGTGTAGTATACATCAGAGAAATCTACCTGTTCTTCTCTTTCTGGAGTTGGAGACATTCCTGAAATTACCATGTCTACTTTATCAGATTTTAACGAGTCAACTAATCCGCTAAACGCCATTTCTTTTACTTCAACTTCTACACCTGCTTCTTCAGCAATTGCCTTTGCAAGATCTATATCAACACCGACTACTTCGTCTGAACCATTCGCCGTACTATGGAATTCAAATGGTGGATAATCTGCTGAAACTGCAATTACTACTTTACCATTTTCTTTTATCTGATCTAATTTATTTGCTGAGCTGGCATCTTCTCCACCTCCGCTACATGCTACCATACTTAAAGATAATACCGCTGCTAGTCCTAACCCTAATAATTTTTTCATTTTCATATCGATTACTCTCCCTTGTTAATAAATTTTATTTTTTAACTATTAAGTACTCCTTTTAATAGTTCTATTACTATGTAAAATTACCCTTTTTTTATCATCCGAATTTACAATAAACCCTTTTATTTATTATTCCTACATAGGCATTTCCCCGGGGATGTTGCTTTTTTTAATTGCCTATAAAAAAATCTCCTAGTCCTGTAAGGACTAAGAGACGAATTAACCGCGTTACCACTCTCATTGATAAATAATATTTATTTCAATATAACAGTGATTCTGATCCATGGTATAAAAAAAGCCTCTTAGTCCATTAGACCAAGAGACGAATTAACCGCGTTACCACTCTTATTGATAAGTATTACTTATCCTCTCAAACCCTTAAGGCGGGAAACCTGCTACAATACTAAATTTCCTATAGCATCCTCGAAAGTTCTCTTCACTCTACACTTCATTACCAGGCTCACACCAAATCCCAGCTCGCTGAAAATCCATCTAGGCTACTCTCTTCTTCATTGGATTTATTTCTCTTTCAGTTGATGTTTTTATTATATTCCGAGTTAATAACTTTGTCAATATAAATTATAAAATATTTTCTTTATAGTTTATAATTTTTTGAAAATATTCAAAATTACAAGTAACTATTCAATAGTATTCTATTTTTTTATTTCTTTCATTTCATCTACAAATCTTGAAATTAAAAGTTTCTTAGAATATCTGTTTTTAGGCGAGCTTATACAAAGGCTATTCTTAGCTCTTGTAACGGCTACGTACATAAGTCTTCTTTCTTCTTCAATCCGCCGTATTCTTTTTTTCTCATTATTTTCATCACAGCTCTTTTCATGTGGTGAAATACCTTCTGAAGCTCCTGCAATATATATATTTTCAAACTCAAGTCCTTTGGCGCTGTGCATTGTAGTTAATATTACTCCGTCCTTCTGATTGTTTAAAGAGTTTTCCTCAGCACTTATCTTTACCTGTTCTATATGATTAAAAAATTCCTCTATTGTTTTAAAGTTTACAGCTGAACTTTCAAATTCATTTATTATTTCTATTATTCCAGAAGGCTTTATTTTTCTGTTCTGACAGTAATCGAGAACATATCTGTCGTAGTCTATCGTAGATCTTATATAAGATATAGCATTCTTTGGATTTAATCCTTTTATATAACTCATATCTATATCCAGTTCTTCTATTGTCCTCTTCTGTATTCTTTTGAGATTGTCATCATCCATAAGTGAGGCAACAAAATTAGATGAGGCCTTTGCCCTAGCTATTGAGACCTTTGGTATATATCTTAATGGTCTGTTTATAATTCGTTCCCAGTCATTAGCCCTGTCAGGATCAAGAGATAATCTCAGATATGCCATTATATCATTTACAGCCCAGTGGTTATATATTGTTACAACCGCATCTTTAACAGTAAACGGTATTCTTAAATTCATAAAGGCATCTATAAACGCCCTTGATTGTATATTAGTCCTGTATATAATCGCAAAATCACTGTAATTTAATCCCTCTTTTGTAACAATATCCGAAATCTCTTTTCCTATTTCAGATGCCTCATCTTCGGGATCCTTAGGCTCTATAAATTTTATATCCGATCCATTTCCACCGGCACATTTTATAGTTTTTTCAAATCTGTTTATATTATTTTTTATAAGTCTGTTTGAAGTATCTATTATCTCCTGTTTTGATCTGTAATTTGTATTCAGGAATATTTTCTCAGTTTCATCAAAGTATTTTTCAAACTCAAGAAGAAAATCAGGTCTTGCTCCCCTGAATCCATATATACTCTGGTCTTCATCACCAACAGCAAGTATATTCTGAAGTGGTTCAGCTATCATTCTTATTATTTCAAACTGAACCCTGTTTATATCCTGAAACTCATCTATAAGTATATATTTATAGACCTGTCTCACAAAATCAAGCTTCTGCTGACTATTTTTCAGCATATGATATGTTCTTACAAGCATATCATCAAAATCTATTTTCCTTACCTTTTCCTTGTATGCCTCATACATACTGCAGACCCTTGAAAAGTCCTCTTTTTTAAGGACTGATGATTTAAAATCCACAGTTTCCATAAGTTCATTCTTTATGTATGATATTTCCGTCATTATCTGCGTAATGGTCTCATCATCATCTGCATTTTCTATTTTCATTCCCTTTACAATACCCTTTATTGCATATCTTTTTTCCTTTTCATCGACAATATTATTCAGCTGAAGATTCTCAAAATATCTAAGCATCCTGAAAAATACCGAGTGAAATGTTCCAAAGGTTACCTTTGCAATTCTTGGATCATCAGATATTGCCATAGCCCTGTTTTTCATTTCTATTGACGATGCCTTCGTAAAGCTTATTGCGAGTATTCTGGCAGGGGGAATTTTTTCATTTATTATCATGTTAGCTATTCTGTATGTTATAACTCTTGTTTTTCCTGAACCAGGCCCCGCAAGAACCATACATGGACCATGTGTATGTTTTACAGCTTTAAGCTGATTTTCATTGAGCATATCAAAATTCATATTTCCCCCTCCTTCTTTTATTATTATCAATCTATTATTATTTTAAACTTATGAAGATAATTCCTTCAGTTCATCAAGTACCATAGGAGACCTCAACTGAGATGTCATAACAGTTATCATATCGCCGTGCATAAGCGTTACATCACCCTTAGGTATAATTTCCTTTTCACCCCTGTTTACAGCAACTATAAGAGATGCCTCAGGCCATCTTACTTCCTTTATTTTTTTTCCATCTACCCTACATCCCATATCTATTGAAACTTCAAGAAGTGTCTTCTGTTTTGACGCTCCCTTATATTCATTTGACCCTGATTTCTTTTCAAGCAGTCTTTCAAGAAGTGTTTCATATATTGGTGCTGATTTTAAAAGATCAGATGTAAGCTGTGCAACTATTACTACTATTGCAAGCGGTAAAAGATGTGCAAGTGAGCCTGTCATTTCTGATATAAGTATTATTCCTGTTATAGGTGCTTTTACTATCGCAGAGAAATGCCCCGCCATTGCAAGAACTACAAAGTTCATTATGTATATCTCAGGAATACCCATGTGTACAGCTAAAAGTCCGAATATATTTCCGGCAACCGCTCCTAAAACAAGAAGTGGAAAGAATATTCCACCCGGAACGCCTGAACCAAAGCATATAAACGTAAATATAAATTTTATAACAAGATACATTATAAGCGTTGAAATTATATAATTATTAGTCTGTAAATTCATTATAAGCTCATGCCCTCCACCTATAAGATCGGGCATGATTATTCCTATTATTCCTGTTACAATAAATGGAATCATTATTTTTATTCTCATATCAAGCTTGCTTTTTTTAAACATAGTCTGAGTTTTAAGTATTCCACTATTGAATATTACCCCGCTTATTCCTATTATTAACCCTAAAATAATGAGTGTCCAGTAGTATTTTATAGGCATTATATCAAGCTGGTTAAATTTAAGAGATGGAACTATACCAAAGAATTGTTTTGAAACACAGTCTGCTGTAAGAGATGCTATCATCGCAGAAAGGAATATAAGTGGTGAAAAGTTTTTATGTGCCTCCTCAAGTGCAAACATAACCCCCGAGATAGGTGCATTAAACGCTGCTGAAAGCCCCGCACTAGATCCACATGTAGTCAGATATATTTCCTCATGGTCAAGCTTTTTGGTTTCCTTTGAGAATTTTTCACCTATACATCCACCCATCTGAACGGATGGACCTTCTCTACCTACTGAAAGACCTGCACCAAGACATATAACACCACCTATGAATTTGTACATAAGAACTCTTCCCCGATTTATACTTAGTTTTCTCGAAAGTATGCCTTCAAGCTGTGGTATACCACTACCTGATATCATAGGCTCCCTCTTTACAAATTCTGAAATAGAAAGAGAAACAGCTGCAAGTGCAATAAGTATAAAAGGTATTACCTTTATATTTTCCCTTCCCCGCGCATAAAGTGTATTAAAAATTTCTCCTAGTTCAGATGCAAATATTCTGTACATAACTATTACAACACCTGTTATTGCACCTATTACAAGAGAGTCTACTATTAATCTATATTTTAAAGTTCTTACTCTCCAGAATATTTCTGAAATGCTTTTTGTTCTTTCGCCCATTTTATTATTCCCCTTGTTTTTTAGTCTATTTTATAGTATATCATATTTTTATTTTTTTAATAATATGTATGCCAAATTAGAAATACGACAAATTTTATCATAATTATATATTCTTTGTTCTTTTTCAATACAGGTGCTTATAAAAATCCCTTGTATATAATCATTCAATTATCAAATATTAACGTTATTGAAATTTTTTATCTTTAAAAAGAGTAATTTTCTTATTATTTTCAATATTTTAGATATTATAAAATATTTTTATTTAATACAATAAAAAATAGTATAAATTAGTGCTATAATGTATATAGAGACATTCAAATAAAATAAATAGGAGAGGGTGATATCATGAAAACATTAAAGGCTATGTTTGCTGTACTGCCTTGGATAGCTTGTTTATTCGGGATACTACTAATAATCGGAGCTTTCTCTATTATTCCTAGTTCTCCATCAGGAGGAGTGCTCTACATACTCGCAGGACTTCTTTGTACACCAGTTGCAAGAATTCTTGGAGAAAAAATCATTCCTAATAAGAATACAGAAAAAATCGTATCTGATGATGATGAGGAGGATGGCGGTAAACCTTGTAACAAGGTGTTACTAATAGTAAGAATCGTTTTATTCTTTATTCTTGTTGGAATTGCAAAAAGTATTGTATAAATAGTTAAAATTAATTTAGATTTTATATATTGAAAAAGAGTGGTATTTAAAATACCACTCTCTTTTATTAATAAATAACTATACTATACAATTTTGTACATATAAAAGGATGCATGTAAACCGAACGCGTCCTTTTATAATTTATTTTCTATGTTTAATACATCCATTTTATCATTTTATAAATAAATCTATCTGTCTAAATTTGATCCAGCAAGCTTTTTAATTATAAGAACTACCCCCGTTGCATTTGCAATAAGCCATATTTTCGACAGCAATGCGGGAAGGGCTATCATGCTGTCTTCCGGAGATAGTTTTATTTTTATAAGCTCTGCATATCCCCACTGTGCCGGAACAGCATCTGCAAGAAAATGTCCGATCATTATTATTCCCACAATATACACAGCATACATTGTGATATCAAATACAGTATCCGGTATCGCTCCAAGCTTGCATGCTACTACAATACCAACTGCTATTGCTATTACAACTAAAAATACAGGGTTTAATACTGAATGTGTTAAAAAATACTTGCTCATTGAGCCATCGACAACATTCAGGTTTAATAAACCTATAAATACCCCCTCTGTTGATGCAGGAGTATTGTATATATAATTTATAAATGAACTAAGACCTGGTATCCAGTGAAGTATCCATAGTAAAAAGTCTATTATATTTATAATTATCAATGATATGTAATTAATCCGGGGTTCTATTATACCTCTTATTATAGGAAGATTTAAAGACCGCACATCCACACCTATTTTAGCCTTCATTCCTATAAATCCAGGTAAAAATGATAGTGACAGGATAGTAAATAGACTGCTCTTAAAAGTACTGGCAAAATCCAGAGCGAGTAATACTATTATTATTCCCACGATCATCTTTATCTTTTTCATCGCGTCAACTCCTTAAAATCTGATTTAAAAATAAGCCTTTACCTTTAATTATAACATTATAAATATATTTTCTAAATATATTTACTGTAATCATCTATTGTTTCAGCTGTATGAGAGTCTGAACCCAGTACCATTGGAATACTGTATTCTTCGGCAAGTTTCTTTACGCATCCATCTACATATATCTCCCCACAGCCTTCTTTTCTAAGACCCGCTACATTGTAATCAAGTTCGTAGCCATTTTCCTTTATGATTTTTATTATATCTTCTATTATATCTGAATGTACGCTGTAATCGTAAGGTATTTTTTCGCAAAATCTTCTTACTAAATTAAAATGACCTATTCTTTTAGGTTTATATTTTCCAAGGTCTGATTCCACAGATTTTTTAAGCGTTTCATAGTACTTATTATAAAGATTTTCTACTCCGCCTAAAATATTAGCCGCTTTTTTAAATTCTTCCACGCTGTAATCTATACACATATAGCCCTCATCTATTTTAAGCATATGAACCGATAATATGGCATCGTCTATTCTTTCTCCATATTTATCCAGAATATCCCTTGTTTTATACTCAAGACCTTCAAGATAATCAACCTCAAGACCCGTATTTATTTTTATTATTCCTTTGTAATCTTTTTTAAGTTTTTCTATTGTATCAAAATATTTTATAATTGCTTTTTCATCAGGTGCACTATCCTTTGACGGTGCAGGGTCTTCAAATCCCCCTGGTAAAAATAAATGCTCCGTAAATGATATTTCATCGTATCCTTTTTCTATTGCCCTTTTTATATACATCTCTGGTGTATCATCGCTACCATGCGGGCAAAAGCATGTATGTATATGTCCGTCTTTCAAACTACTCATCCCCCTCAGATTTTATATTAACTACTAACTTTATGTATTTCTATTTTACAGCTATACATTATAATATAAATTTCCATTATAAATCAAATTTTACTCTTTTATAATAGTTAACCTTTGAAGGTCATTACCTTTTATTTAATTTAAATAGCGTATTTTAAATCCCCGCTGCTTTAATTATCTTTGGTATATTTTCCTCAGCTCCAACAGCCATTATATGTATACCGTCACATAGGTTTTCCTCTCTGAGCTGTCTTATAAACTCTCCCGCTATGTTTATACCTTCCTGTCTGTAATTTTCTTTTCCGGCCTTTTCCATTCTTTCTATAATGAAATCCGGTACCTCTATTCCCGGAATATTCCTGTTTAAAAATCTTGCCATACCCGGTGATTTTAAAGGTAATATACCCATTAAAACCTTACAGTCAAAATTCTGTGTTATTTTCCTGAAATTTCTTACTGTTTCTATGTCGTACATAGCCTGTGTCTGAAAAAATCTAGCGCCTACCGCTATTTTTTTTATCATTTTTATAATCTGTATTTCTATAGGCTGAAATCCAGGTGATACAACCGCACCCGTATAAAATCTTGGATTTCCATTTAATTTATTTCCATTCATATCCATTCCACAGGAAATTCTTTCACTTACCTTTAGTATATTTATACTATCAAGATCGAATACATTCTTGGCCTCTGGATGATCCCCCTTGCTTGTGTGGTCTCCAGTCAGGGCTAGGATATTTTCAACCCCGAATATACCTGCTGATAAAAGCTCTCCCTGTATTGCTATTCTGTTTCTGTCTCTTCCCGTAATCTGCAATATCGGCTCTACATCATTTTCAATAAGTAATTTACATATTGCAAGAGATGACGCCCTTACAACAGCCGATTGAAAATCCGTAACATTTACAGCATCTGCTATTGGCTTTATCAGCTCTATGCTTTTTCTTAATTTTGATGTGTCCGTTCCCTTTGGTGGTGCTACCTCACATGTAATTACGAATTTCCCTTCTTCGAGTGATTCTCTTAATCTGCTCAAATTTTCATCCCCCTGTTACATATCATTTCTATTTATCAGAATTCATATTTTTAAGTCTTACTTCTCTCTTTTTATTTAGCTTCGAATAGTCTCTCTCTTCCCTTATTGTAAGCAGATTTTCAAGCTGCCCTATTCTTTCAAGTCTTTCATATATTTTTACCCATGCACAGTCATTTTCAGGATTTACCTCGCACTTTCCATTTTTATCAGCACCACCGCATGCACCATTCAGCAATCCCTTTGCACACGATGTAACCGGACATATTCCACCTGTCCATCCAAGCTGACACTCACCACAGGCTCTGCATGCCTCCTCATACCTTCCTATCATCTGCGTTTCACCTATAAAAAGTGTATCATTTGCAGGATAAACAGGAGTGTTTCTAAGAAGCTTTGCAACTGTCTGAGTTCCATCTCCACATGCCATTGAAAGCACAGCATCCGTATTTTCCAATATTTCCATGAACTCATCAAGACTCTCTTTTGTTTTTGAAAGAGTACATGCCGGAGTAAATATAGTAGTCCCTGTTACTATTTTTCCTTCTTCCTCAAGTCTTTTTTTCATTTCTTCTACCTGTTCAGCACCACCACTTTTACAAACCGTCGCACATCTTCCACATCCAAATATAAAAATTCTTTTGTCCTGTTCAAGAAATCTTTTTATCTCTTCGTATGGTTTATTTGTAGAAATTATCATATCTTATTCGCCCCGGCTTTCCCTTTGTAGTTTACATGCCTTTACTATATGCTTTGCAAGAACAGACGTTGTAACAGAACCAACACCTCCTGGAACAGGTGTTATCATAGATGCTTTTTTAGAAGCATCTTCTGTATCGACATCCCCGCAAAGCTTTCCATCTTCATCTACATTTATTCCAACATCTATAACAACCGCACCTTCTTTTATAAATTCACTGTTTATTTTCTTTGCTTTTCCAAGAGCTGCTATTACTATATCAGCATCTGATGCCTCTTTTTCTATATCATTTGTTCTTGAGTGACATACTTTTATAGTTGCATTTTCATTCATTAAAAGAATCGATACAGGCTTACCTACTACCATCGATCTTCCTATAATTACAGCCTTTGCACCATTCATTTTTACATCATAGTATTTAAGTATTTCTATAACAGCTTCAGAAGTACATGGAGCATATCCTGTCTTATCCCCTTCAAATACCTTTGCAGTATTAATAGGGCTGAAACAGTCCACATCCTTTACGGGATTTATTATGTTTTTTACTATATTTTCATTTATGTTCTTTGGAAGCGGTCTTAAACAAAGTATAGCGTCCACGCTTTCATCTTCATTTAATTTTTTAAGCTCTTTTATATAATCTTCCTGTGATACATCTGCGTCTAAAATTACTTTCTCAACACCTATATCTATTTTAGAACATCTGTTGACCGCTCCTCTTTCGTATGACATATCATCTGGTCTTTCTCCCACTCTTAATATAGCAAGTTTTGGAGATATTCCCTTATACTTTAAATTCTTTACTTCTGAAGAAAGCTCCTCAGTTATTTTATCCGCTACCGGTTTTCCCTTTATTATTCTGCACTCCATATTATCTATTCCTCCATTATTTCAATAACTCTTTCGTATACCTCATCACATATTTTTATTCCCTTATTTACTATCTCATTTATTTCTTTTGAAATCTTTTCAGCATATTCTCTGTCTCTCATATCTCTTGTATTTATTTTCACATTCAGATGTGAGCCTAAAAGGCATGCTCTGAGACACTGTACTCCCACACCTATATCACTTATAACAAGCCTTGACGTCTTATTTACAAGCTCCCGATGTATTTTTATGGCTCTGTCACATGCAAGAGCTGCTTTATACGGAACTTTACACGCTTCCTTTAAAACTACATCCATTCTTTCTGCTTTGTATTCTCTTTCTTCCTCAGTCGATGTAGGAAGTCCGTATGTCTGCGATAAAGGCATAAAGCACTTCGCATCCTCATCTATCATATCTATAAGTTCTCTCTCTATTTCCTTTGCTTCTACTAAGAGTTCTCTTATTAAATCTTCATATTCTTTGTATTTTTTCTTCCCTATTGTAAGATTGGAAACCATATTTCCAAGAGCTACACCTACAGCACCTACAAGAGCTGCAGCTCCTCCTCCCCCTGGAACTGGTTCTTTTGATGAAAGTATATCTATAAACTCAACACAGTTTTTATCTACTATCTTCATTTTTACACCTTCTTTCACTACCTTCTATTTTAAACTTATCCTTTATTATATCATATTAAAATGTTTTAAAATGTATTGAGTATTCGAAAAAATTTTGAATTTTTAGCTAATTAAAAATATAGTAAAGTCTTTAAAATAATTCCTCTCACACCCAACGATTTCGCTTTTATAATCGATATTTAAGGGATTATTTATCCTTAAATATAAAAAACTGACAGTACGCTTTTGTCCATACTGTCAGCTTTTTTATCTATGCTCTCGCTTCGTTTATCATTTTTTCTATATCTTCACAGTTTCCAAATGTGAACGAATCCTTTTTAAATGTAACCGCAAATTCATCGCGGTTAAATAAAAGAACTACTACTTTTTTACCAGATCTAAGCTGATTTATATTTTTATATTTTAAAGATACCTTCTGATTTGTAGGATTTTTAAGGTCAAGATGATCTTTGTAGAAGTCTATTTTTACGATTATATCTTTTCCTTTACTTTCCCGAACTGCTTTTTTATATGCTCTGTTTCCTATTACATATGCTGAAAGGAATAATTCCCATATAAGCATAAACACACCTATAAATCCGAATAATGCCCCCCATTTTATAGTTCCTGAATAGTGTCCATATCCGCCAAGAACTATAAGTACAAGGCATAATAACACTTCTACTATTTTTTTCTTTGTATTCATAGATAATTTTACTGATTCAAGATAATCATCTTTTGTTATTTCACTGGTATTTCTACCTTTTAAAATTTCTGCTTTTCCCATTTCTTACTCTCCTATTTCTTTTTCTGCTCTTCTTTATGCATATATGGAGCTATTTTTTCTTTTAAGTCTTCAAGTGTACCCTCAGTAAATCCATCTTTTTTAACTATCATAACAACGTCCTGTCCAAATATAAGCATAAACATATCATCTGTTTCCTTAGTCATTCTTATATCATTGTATTTAAGTTTTATCTGTAAACGTCCATTACTTATAAGTTCAGCATGGTTATTATAGAAGTCAAGGTTCTGTATCATTTCTTTTCCATTTAATACTCTCATCTTCCGGGCATACTGTTTTTTACCTCTGCTCATAGGCATATACCAGAACACCCATACATTAAGAAGTAATGCTGATATAAGTATAATTGTTGAAGATATATTCTGTCCTCTTGAAAATCCTTTTATTGAAATAATTATACCTATAACAGCAACAAGAACACTCATAATATTGTATCCTCTTGGTATTCCTATTTTTGCAACATTTATCATGTCTTTTTCTGTTATTTTATTTCTGGTTCTTATAGTCATTTTTTCACCTCTTTTTTTAATATAGTATATTATAACACGTGTATACACTAAAATATATATACTCTGTTTTAGTTATAATTTTTACCATAGTATATATTATATCTCTTATCTAAATAAAAATCTAACTCTAACAAATTCACCTTTAAAAATTACAGATTTCCACTTTATTCTTACTATTACCTTAAATATATTTATATAAAAAAAGAACCATACATATTGTATGGTTCCTTTATTATTAACTTTGATTATTTTCTAACCGATATTAGAATAATCCAGAGATTACTCCATTTTCATCAACATCTATTCTTTCTGCTGCTGGAGATTTTGGAAGTCCTGGCATTTTCATTATTGCACCAGTAAGTGCAACTATGAATCCTGCTCCTGCTGAAACAGTAAGATTTCTTACAGTTATTTTGAATCCTTCTGGTCTTCCAAGTTTAGTCTGGTCATCAGTAAGTGAGTACTGAGTTTTTGCCATACATATTGGAAGTTTTCCGAATCCGTTCTTTTCAAGTTTAGCCAGGTCTTTTTCAGCTTCTTTAGTGTATTCTACACCGTCAGCTCCGTATATCTTAGTCGCTATTGCATTTATTTTTTCTTTTATTGTAGTATCTTCTTCATAGCAGTATTCGAAGTTGTTTTCTTCTTCTTCTATAAGTCTCATAACTTCTTTAGCTACTTCGATTCCACCTTCTCCACCTTTTGCCCAAACTTCAGAAAGTGCAACATTTACTCCAAGTTCTTTACATTTATCTTCTATAAGTTTAAGTTCAGCTTCTGTATCAAGCGGGAATCTGTTTATTGCTACAACTGCTGGTAATCCGAATACCTTAGTTATATTTTCAACGTGTTTAAGAAGGTTTGGAAGCCCTGCTTCTAAAGCTTCTAGGTTTTCTTCGTTTAACTGATCTTTTGGAACTCCACCGTTGTATTTTAATGCTCTTACAGTTGCTACTATTATAACTGCATCTGGTCTTATTCCAGCCTGTCTGCATTTTATATCTAAGAATTTTTCAGCTCCAAGGTCTGCACCGAATCCTGCTTCAGTTAATACGTAATCAGAATAGTGCATAGCCATTTTTGTAGCTATTACAGAGTTACATCCGTGTGCTATATTTGCGAAAGGTCCACCGTGAACAAATGCTGGTGTTCCTTCAAGAGTCTGTACTAAGTTTGGTTTTAAAGCATCTTTAAGAAGTGCAGCCATTGCACCATTTGCTTTAAGTTCTCTTGCTGTTACAGGTTCTCCATCTAAATTGTATGCAACAACTATATCACCTAATTTTTCTCTAAGGTCTGCTATATCATTTGCAAGGCAGAATGCAGCCATAACTTCTGAAGCAACAGTTATATCGAAACCGTCTTCTCTTGTTACACCGTCTACTCTTCTTCCTAAACCATCTACAACATTTCTAAGCTGTCTGTCGTTCATGTCAACGCATCTTCTCCAAGTTATGCTTCTTGTATCTATGTTAAGAGCATTTCCCTGATGTATATGGTTGTCAAGCATTGCTGCAAGAAGGTTATTAGCAGCTCCTATTGCATGGAAGTCTCCTGTAAAATGTAGATTTATATCCTCCATAGGAACAACCTGTGCATATCCTCCACCTGCTGCTCCACCTTTTATACCGAATACTGGTCCTAGTGATGGTTCTCTAAGTGCAACTAATGCATTTTTTCCAAGTCTTGTAAATGCATCTGCAACACCTATTGTAGTTGTTGTCTTACCTTCTCCAGCTGGAGTAGGGTTTATTGCTGTTGCAAGTATAAGTTTTGCTTTTTTACCTGTATCTTTTTTAAGAAGATTGTAGTCAACTTTAGCTTTGTATTTACCGTAAAGTTCTATATCGTCTTCTGAAAGACCTACTTTTTTTGCAACTTCTCTAATGTCTAAAGGTTTTGCTTCCTGTGCTATTTCTATATCAGATTTGAATCCCATTGTTATCTCCTCCATTTTAAAATTATTTATTGTCATAAAAATATTTTTTTATATTTCCTATATTTAGATTATAAGCAAAAATACGAATGATTTCAAGTATTTTTGAAAAAATATTCTTATTTTTGATTTTTAGCTATAAGCGCTGCATATGCTATTGAATACAATTTTGATTCATGCGTATCAGCTCTTGAAACAAGTACAACTGGAGCCTTTGCACCCATTATTATTCCTGCTGATTTACCACCTGCTATATAAGTAAATGACTTGCCTATTCCGTTTCCTGTTTCTATATTAGGTACAAGCAGAATGTCCGCATCTCCGCCTACTTTTGTTTCATAACCCTTAACTTCACAGGCTTCTTTTGATACCGCAAGGTCAAATGCCATAGGTCCTTCTACTATTACACCTTCTCCAAATCCGCCTTCATTTCCATACTCTGAAAGAGCAGCAGCATCAAGTGTTGCAGGCATTTTAGGATTTACTTTTTCCTTTGCAGCAAGACACGCTGCTTTTACATTTTCAAGACCAAGGGATTTAGCCGCTTTTATACTGTTTGCAAGTATTTTTTTCTTCTGTTCGAAGTCAGGAGCTATATTCATTCCCCCGTCTGTAAGAACTATAAGCTTATGATAATTTGCAAGTTCGTATATCATTACATGGCTTAAAAGACTGTCTGTTCTAAGTCCGTATTCTTTATTTAAAACCTCTTTAAGTATTACTGATGTATCTAAAAGCCCCTTCATTACAAAGTCAGCTTTTCCACCTGATACCATTTTTATAGCTGCTTCAGCACTTTCCTTTATGTCAGAAGTTTTTACAACTTCTATTCCTTCAAGTGAAAATCCTATTTCTTTTGAAATAGCTCTTATTTTTTCTTCATCACCTATAAGAACAGGCTTTATTATTCCCATTTCTGAGGCATCTTTTATCGCTGTAAGAACTTCTTCGTCCTCAGCAGCTGCAACAGAAAGAACCATTGTTTTATTGTCGCTTTTTAATTCTTCAAATATATCATCAAGTTTTTTAATCAAAGGAATTACCTCCAAACCCAGTATTTATCTGTATTTATTTACTTCATTAAGACAAGCATTTGTAACCTCGTCCATAGGATCTATTTCATATGCTCTTTCTATATAGTATCCTGCATCATCTATATTTCCGTTATTTAAATAAGCCATTCCAAGATTGCAAAGTATCTCAGGGTCGTCTTTTCTAAGTTTTGCAGCTCTTTCAAAGTATTCTATTGAACCATCAAGATTCATCTTTGCTGCTTCTAAAAGTCCCATTTCAACAAGTGTATCAACTTGAGTAGGTCTTATTATTAATATTTTTTCAAAGTATGCCTGGGCATTTTCTATATCTCCCATTCCTTTATATCCAAGGGCTATCATGAATAAAAGGTTCCACCAGTCGGGATATTCATCTTCAAGTGGAAGAAGTTTTTCTATTCCCTCTTCGCATTTTCCTGCAAGAACAAGAGTATATCCGTCTTCATACTGTACTTTATAGTCCATTTTTCCTATATTATCCTGAACCTCTGCTTCTATATCAGAATCAAGTCCAAGTTTTATGGCTTCTTCCCAAGTAAGTTTTGATTTTATAAACTGTCCCTGGTTATAGTAATGATATCCAAGCTGATAATATGCAGGAGCAAAATCTGGTTTTAAAACTGTTATCATTTCAAGTTTTTCAAGAGCATCCACAAGGAAGTCATTTACACCCTTTGAATTTTCGTCTTTTTTATACTGTTCAGCTATCTGCTGGCATATTATCGCATAATGATAAAGTCCGTTTATATCTTCAGGATATCTGTCAACAAGTGCCTTCATGTATATTAAAGCATCTGTATATTCTCCTATTTCGTAGTTTTTATTAGACATATATCCCATATATGCCTTTATATCAAGTTCCACATTTTTAGAAAGGGCATCTATAAATTTTCTGTATTCGTCGTTGTATCTGAATTTTGAATCTATACCCATTATATATATCATCGCATCAGCTATTGACATTGAGTTTAATCTTTCCTGTGCTGTTTTTTCTTTTATTCCCTTTACAAGAACGTCGTTCTTTATAGGAACATCAAGACCTTCTTTTGGTATATCATACCCTTTTATTTTAAAGTCCCCGTCTGGTTTAATTGTTATAAATGCAAGTTCCTCTGTCTTTTTCAGAAGGTATTTTTCTATCTTATATTTCATAATCCATCCTCCTCTGAGTTAATATTTATTATATTTCAACTTTATATGCAAGTGATTTTTCAAATATCTTGGATATATCGTAATCGAACATTAAAACACAGTCCTCTTCTTTCACATCAGCGTATATATCATCCTTAAGTACATTAATATCATATCTGAATGGCTCAAAGTGAACGTATCTTATTATATTCTTAGCCGGAATACCCTTGTATTTTGGAATATATTTTTCAATATTCTCTTCATTCTGAAGGAATACATGACATCTGTTTTTGAAGTCCTTTGGATATTCCTTTACAAAGAAATGAGGAATATTTGAAGTTTTTCCAAGTGATACATAGTCAAATTTAAGTATTTCCCTGAATAACTCTATATCTTCTCCTATTTTTTCTGTATAGAAGTCCAGTAATATTTTGTAGTTCTGATTTTTTCCCTGTGCCGCATCGAAATATCCGTTTTCGTCGTGGTATGAAGAGAATTCCTCATAGAATTTAAACGGTGAATCTTTATAGTATCTCTTAACTATGAATTTTATTGATACTCTGAAGTTTCCTGAGTTATAGTATCTTTCCACCATTTCCTCTATATCTTTAAGTTTTAATATTTCTCCATATGACATATATTTATTTGAAAGTATTTCATATGGTGGATAATTTTTATATTCAAATCCGTATTTATCAGCTCTCCGTCTAAGTCCTGTTCCCTTTATCATTTTAAGGAATCCAAGCTGAAGCTGTTCTATTCCAAGATTATATACATCGTTAAATGACTCCTCAAAGCCCTTATAGTTTTCATATGGTAATCCTGCTATAAGGTCAAGATGCTGATGTATATTCTTATATGACTCTATTGTTTTTACAGCTCTTGAAAGCTTTTCAAAGTTGTCCGTTCTTCCACATGCTTCAAGAACCCTCATATCAGTAGACTGAACACCTACTTCAAACTGAAATAATCCCGGTTTGCAGTCCTTTAGGAATTCAAGCATTTCATCGTCTATAAGATGTGCTGTAACTTCAAAGTGATATGTAGTATAGCCATTGTCATTTTCCATAAGAAACTTCATTATTTCCATAGCTGTTTTTTTCTTTGCATTGAATGTTCTGTCTATGAATTTTATCTGGGCAACACGCGCATCTATAAGATTTTTTAAATCTCTTTTTACTCTTTCAAGACTGAAATATCTTAGTCCTTTTATTGCCGATGAAAGACAGTACTGGCAGTTAAATGGACATCCTCTTGAAGATTCATAGTAAACTATTCTGTTTTCATATTCCTTTGGATCCATATTATCGTATGGACTTGGAATTATATCAAGATCTTTTATAAGAGGTCTTTCAGGATTTACTACTACATTACCATTTTCTCTATATACAAGACCCTTTATATCTGATTTTTCCATTTCTCCGTTGAACATAATACACATGTCCCTGAAAGTTTCTTCTCCTTCACCGTATATTATATAATCTATAAATGGATAATCCCTCATCATTTTTTCACTGTCATAACTTACCTCAGGACCTCCAAGCCCTATAATCATATCCGGTCTTACTTTTTTAAGATTTTCACACAGCATGATTATATCTTCAAGATTCCATATATAAACTGAGAAAAACACAGCGTCATAATTACCCTTGTATATATCCTTCATTATGTAATCAAGCTGGTTGTTTATAGTATATTCCTTTAAATCTGTTTTTAAAACATCATCAGAGAACGACTTCAGATATCTTATAGCCAGATTAGTATGTATAAATTTTGAGTTGAGCGTTGTTAAAAGTATCCTCAAATTAAATCACCTCTTTTAAATTCCTTGAATTTTACAACGTATTTTATTAATATAATATTATATAAATATAAATTTATTCCATATGATTTTAACGGAATAAAGAAAGGACTGTATTATGGAAAAATTCAGCAAGGTTTCCCTTGATTCTATATCTATTGAAGATCTTCTTCTTATTATAAAGGCATTAGAATATACTCACGAGCATACAGATTTAAATGCCTTTATGGACTTAAGAAACAACATCCTGAAGGAATTATGCTTCCTTACTGAAACAAGCGAAGAAGAATTTATCAATTATATAGAATCACATACAAATATTTAATCAGTCTGTTTCGGATTTTAGCTCTTTTTAGCAAATCTAAAGCAGTATTCTCCTGATTTTGAACTTATATCAATTTTAAGTATGTTATCAGCCATTTCTTTTGAAATTATCGTAATCTTATTGAATATAGGGTCAGAAATACTGTCCCCTTCATTTAGATTTATCAATTCAAGAGGATTGGCCTTTTTATTGTAATTATGTTTTCCTATTTTATAACCTCTTAGTTTTATTATATATTCAGCCATTGAATTTACAAAGTCAATATTTTTTATATTATCCAAATCATATTTCCCAAGTATTGAAAATATCGTATTTTTCAAAGATTCACAGCCTGAATTTTCTTCTGTTCTGTCTTCTATATATATATCAAATAATGCATTTAATAGTCCTGTAAGTGCATCATTTCCGTCCTCGCTTCTGTTTCCTTCAGAGTACTCATCTATTCTAGTTATCATTTTTATTCTGTACATCTGATATTTTACAGCCTCTGTTTTTTCAATATCAGGATTAAATCCTATTATTTTTTCCTTTATTATATCCATAATATCAGTATATTCTATTTCAGGATTGTCGATTATTGAATGTATTACTTTATTGTATATTATGGAAGCAAGAATATATTCATTTTCTCTTTCCTTCATTTTTAAAAATGCCATGTATTTCTTTACAAGCTCTATAATTTCAATATCGCTTTTTTCTATTACAGTATTAGAAAGCACAACAGGTAAAATTATATTTAAAATGTTTACATCATTTTCCATGCTTCCGTAAAATTTATAATATCTTAGTTCATCCCTTAATCTTTCATTATCTATATATACATATCTCTGTACCTTATCATCAATGAGGCATTTTGTATTTGCCAGTATAAACATTTTCAGCATTTCACTCTCTGTGTTAAATGAATTAACATAGGCGTTTTTTAATAATATTTCTTTAGCATTATCGCTCATATATTCACCTCATCACAATATAAATTTGTTTTATAAGTTAAAAAGGAGAGGCTTATAATAAAACCTCTCCTGTATAATTCTAAAAACTACATTCTTTCTGGAGCATGCATACCAAGAAGTCTTAGACCGTTTTCTATAGACTGTCTTGTAGCTTCAACAAGTGCTAATCTAGCTTTTCTAAGTTCAGCATCTTCTACTATTATTGGATTGTTGTGATAGAATTTATTAAATGCCTGTGCAAGGTCAAGAACAAATCTTGTAACTATATGTGGTTCGTTCTTTTTCATTGATGCAAGTATGCATTTATTGAATGATTCTATAACTTTTAGTACTTCTGAACCGTCTTCATCTGATATTAGGCTGAAGTCTATATCTGTAGTAACCTCTTCAGCTGCTTTTCTAAGAACTGCACAGCATCTTGCGTGAGTATACTGTACATAAGGTCCTGTTTCTCCATCAAAGCTTAATGTTTTATCCCAAGAGAATGTGTAATCTTTTATTCTGCTGTTTGAAAGTTCCTGGAATACTACTGCACCTACACCAACTTCTTTTGCTATTTCATCAACATTTTCAGCATCAGGGTTTTTAGTAAGTATTATTTCCTTAGTTTTTTCTATAGCCTGATTTAAAACATCTTCAAGGAATACAACTCTACCTTTTCTTGTAGACATTGTTCCACTTTCAAGAGCAACCATACCGAATGGAACATGTACTAAATCTTTTGCCCAGTCATATCCCATAAGTTCTATTACCTTGAACCACTGTTCAAAGTGAAGTATCTGCTGAGAACCAACAACGTATATACATTTATCGAAATCATATGTTTCTTTTCTGTATATTGCTGCTGCAAGGTCTCTTGTCATATATAAAGTAGAACCATCATTTTTCTTTATAAGTGCTGGAGGCATTTTGTATTCGTCAAGGTCAACTATCTGTGCCCCTCTTGACTCTTTAAGAAGTCCTTTTTCTTCAAGTTCATCTACTACTCTCTGCATTTTATCTGAGTAGAAACTTTCTCCTGCTAAAGAATCGAATTCTATTTCAAGAAGTTTGTAAACTCTGCTGAATTCTTTAAGACTTTCATCTCTGAACCACTGCCATAAAGCTTTTGCTTCTTCATTTCCGTTTTCTAATTTTGTGAACCATTCTCTTGCTTCATCTTCCATTTCTGGATGAGCCTCAGCTTCATCATGGAATCTTACATAAAGTTTAAGTAGTTCTGGTATTGGATTGGCTTCTACTGTAGCTTTATCTCCCCATCTTTTGAATGCAACTATAAGTTTACCAAACTGTGTTCCGTAATCTCCAAGGTGGTTTATTCTTATTGTTTTATATCCCTGAGATTCATATATTTTGTAAAGTGCATTACCTATAACTGTTGTTCTTATATGTCCTATGTGGAATGGTTTTGCTATATTTGGAGAAGAATATTCAACTATTACAGTTTCATCTTTTCCCATTTCACTGCGTCCGTAATATTCTTTTTCAGTTAAAACTTTCTTTATTACTGTTTCAGCAAGCTGTGACTTGTTAACGAAGAAGTTCACATATCCACCAAGCTGAACAACTTTTGATATAGCTCCTTCTGCTTCTATCTGAGAAGCTAAATCTTCTGCTATCATATTAGGTGCTTTTCTGAATACTTTAGCAAGTTTGAAACATGGGAAAGCATAGTCTCCCATTTCTTTATTAGGTGGTATTTCTATAAGGCCCTGTATTTCTTCTAAAGAAAGATCTTCTATCTTTGCTTTAAGAGCAGATGCCACTTCTAACTTAAAATCCATACTTAAATCCTCCATTTTTAGTTTATATATTTTAATAGCTTTATATTTTCATGTATTAACATTCTATAAATACTCATCTTTTTATCTTAAATCAAATTCAGCTATTTTTCAAGATGTTTAGCCTATTTGAAGCTATATTTTTAAATAACCGTCTTATTCTGTATATAAGTAAGTAAATCTTTTAATTACATTATATATAGCGATTTAGTAAACTTCTATCTTTTCAATGTCTTTTTCGCTTATTATTTTTATACCGTTTTTTCTAAGAAGAGCTGCGGCAACTCCCTCGCCTGCTATTTTGTTTGAACTGAATGTTCCATCATAAATTTTGCTAGATCCACATGAAGGGCTGCTTTCTTTAAGTATTGCCATATCAGCACCTGTAATACCAGCTATTTTTAAGGCCTCTTCAGCTCCCTTTACAAAATTCTCAGTAACATCTGCTCCCCGTTTTGAAATAACAGAGCATTTACCAGAAAGGACGTCTTCCCCTGAACCACCCTTTATTTCAGATGGCTTTCTTGGAGTACACATTCCACCCATTTGTTCCGGACATATAAAAGTGTACTGTTTATCCTTTAGATAATCTGCAACCTTTTCATTTCTATTATTTCCACCGCTGTATTTACAATCTATTCCCATAAGACAGGCAGATACAAGTATCATTGTACATCTCCCCTTTATATTTATTATTTACATTTAAATTTATCTTTATACTAATCTGGATATATATGACTATTTAAGCGTTACCATTGTTACACCAACGCCACCTTCACCATATCCACCCGGACGTTTATCCTTAACGTGTTTGTTTCTTTTAAGAACTTCCTGAATTCCTTTTTTAAGTACTCCTGTACCTATACCATGTATTATTGTTACCTGTTCAAGTCCAGCAACTGTGGCATCATCAAGATATTTTTCAACTTCAAGTGTAGCCTCTTCAAGATTCATACCTCTAAGATCAACCTCACTCTTAACTCTTCCTGATTTTGCTTTTATTATGTTTCTTGTTTTCTTTGTTACATTACTCTGCTGATTTCCTTTTGCCTTCCGCAGAGATTTAAATGGAAGCGTCATTTTCATTATACCTATCTGAACAACCGCTTCTTTTCTCTTGGTATCAACTGATACAACTGTACCTTCCTGATTAAGAGTTACTACTCTTACCTCATCTCCTGCTTTAAGATTTTTAATTTCTTTTCCAGAGACTTTAGGTATTATCATGCTCTTTATACTAGGCTGAAGGCTTCCCATAGAGTCTGTAAGCTCTTTTCTAAGCTGTTCTATCTCTCTGTTCTTTTCCTTTGACGCTCTCTGTGTTTCAAGTCTTCTTAGTTCTTTTATTATATCGTCTACTTCTTCTTTTGCCTGTCTTGTTATAGAGAATGCTTCAGATCTTGCTTTTTCAAGCATCTTTTCTCTCTGATTTACAAGCTTTTCAAGTTTTTCGTCGTGTTCTTTTTTAAGTTCTTCTATTTCTCTCTTTAATCTCTCAGCCTCTTCCATATCCTGCTGAGCCTTTAATCTATTGTGTTCTACATTCTGAAGAACATCTTCAAGAGCTATATTGTCTGTGTTTATAAATTCTTTTGCTCTTTCTATTACATAATCCCTAAGTCCGAGTTTCTTTGAAATTTCAAATGCGTTTGATTTTCCAGGAACTCCTATAAGAAGTTTATATGTCGGACTTAAAGTTTCTATATCAAATTCAACCGCTGCATTTTCAACGCCATCTTTTGTCAATGCATAGTTTTTAAGCTCACTGTAATGAGTTGTAGCTATACACTGTGCCCCTGCCATTTTTATGTCTTCAAGAATTGCTATTGCAAGTGCTGCACCTTCTACCGGGTCCGTACCGGCTCCAAGTTCGTCAAATATAACAAGTGAATTTTCTGTAACGTCTTCAAGTATTGAAACTATTCTCGTCATATGAGATGAGAATGTAGATAAACTCTGCTCTATACTCTGCTCATCACCTATATCCGCAAATATATTGTCATATACGCACATACTGCTTCCGAAGTCAGCTGGTATATGAAGTCCACTCTGTGTCATAAGTGCAAATAAACCTACTGTTTTTATAGTTACTGTTTTACCACCTGTATTCGGTCCTGTTATAACAAGAGTATCAAAATCTCCACCAAGGTGTATTGTATTTGCAACGACTGTTTTTTTGTCTAAAAGCGGATGTCTTCCGTTTTTTATTATAAATCTTCTTTCATTATTTAATTTAGGCTCTACACCCCTCATTGCTACAGAAAGTTTTCCTTTTGCAAATGCAAAGTCTATTCTTTTCAGTATTTCCTGATTTGAAATAAGTTCTCTCGATATATTTCCTATCATTTCTGAAAGCTCTGCAAGTATTCTTTCTATTTCTTCTTTTTCATCAAGCTTTAATTTTCTAAGCTCGTTGTTCATTTCAACTATACTCATAGGCTCTATGAATAATGTTGCACCAGATGAAGACTGGTCATGAACTATACCAGAAACAACTGATCTGTATTCAGCTTTTACAGGAACAACAAATCTGTCCCCTCTGACTGATATTATCGCATCCTGAAGGTATTTCTGATATGTGGATGAAGATATTATGGAATTAAGCTTTGATCTTATAGACTGGTTTTTCTGTACTATTCTTCTTCTTAGGCTTTTAAGTTCCGGAGAAGCATTGTCAGATATTTCCTCTTCACTTATTATCGCATTGTATATTGCGTCTTCTATCTCCCTGTGAGTGTATAAAGATGTCGCAAGAGACTGTATTATAGGATAGTTAAAGTCTTCCTCATCTCCATCACCAGAAAGGGAATTACTTAAAAGTCTTGCAGCTCTGAGAGTATCTGCTACCATTATAAGACTTCCTGCATCAAGAGATGCCCCTATATCAGCTCTTTTTGCCTTTGATTCTATATCGTGTATTCCGCCCATACTTACATGTCCTCTTTTTATAAGTATAGACCGCGCTTCACTTGTTTCGTGAAGCATATGCTCTACTTCATCAAAATCACAGCTTGGTTCAAGTTTTTCTACCATTTCCATACCAAGAGATGAAGATGTTCTGTCTTTTAAAAGTTCTACTATTTTATTAAACTCAAGAACATTAAAATATTTACCGTTCATTAATAATATTCCTACCTTTCATTTATTACTATACCGTTATAATCTCTGTGCATATCATTTTATTATTTACTTATTATCTTTAAAAGTATAACTTTTATTTATATTAAATATTATGCTGATTACTAATATTTTTATTAATCAACAAGATTTTTATTAAATCCCAACTACATTCTTTTATTTTAAATCTAAATACAGGAAATTGTTTTTTTCAAATGAAACATCACAAATATTGATATTCTGCCATTTTTGTAAAAGCGCTTTCTCATATATAAAATTTTTTGCATTTTTATTATTTATTTTATCTTTTTTAAATGTTTTTTCTTTCATTTTGTATTATACTAGTAAATGTAGTTATTTAATATTATACATAAACATTCTTTATTTGTATAATATAAAAGCACTTATTTTTATTTTTCAGGAGGCGTGAAATAATGTCAAACGTACTAGGACACTTAGAACCAAAAGAAGTATTCGAAGCTTTCGAAGCTATGAACCAGATACCAAGAGGATCATTTAATGAAGCCGCTGTAAGTAAATGGTTAAAAGAATGCGGAGAAGAATTAGGATTAGAAACTATACAGGACGAAATAGGAAATGTAATAATTAAAAAACCTGCAACTCCAGGATATGAAAATTGCCCAACTGTTATACTTCAGGGACATATGGACATGGTACCAGTTCGGGGAAAAGGATCTACTCATGATTTCAAAAAAGATCCAATAGAAATGAGAATAGTTGACGACATGATATATGCCAACAATACTACTCTAGGTGCAGATGATGGTATAGCAGTAGCTATGACACTTGCTGTATTAAGATCTCATGATCTTAAACATCCAGCATTAGAAGCTGTATTTACTGTAAATGAAGAAAGCGGAATGGACGGAGCTTATGCTTTAGATCCAAAACTTCTAAATGGTAAATACCTTATAAATATAGACTCTGAAGAAGAAGGATTCTTCACTATAGGATGCGCTGGAGGAAAAACTCCATTATTAACACTAGACAAAGAATATAAAGATGCTTGTAGCTGCAAAAAAGCTCTTAAAATAATAATAACTGACCTTCTTGGTGGACATTCAGGACAGGAAATACAGTTACAGAGAGCCAACGCAACTAAATTAATGATGAGAATACTTACTATGCTTGAAACTGAATATGATTTAGCTGACCTTACTGGTGGTATAATGCACAATGCTATACCAAGCCACTCTGAAGCTATAATATTAGTTTCTGATGTTGAAGCTGCAAAAGCTGAAATAGAAGAAATATTCGCCGGAATAAGAAAAGAATTCTTAATATCTGAACCAGTTATAAATCTTCACTTTGAAGATGCTTCAGTTGAAAAAGTATTCACTGATGAATTCAAAACTAAATTCTTAACTTTATTATCTCTATTACCACACGGTGTTAACTCTTATACACTTAAAGAAGATGGTTCTTTAGATACTACTCTTCCAGAAAGTTCATCAAACATGGCAGTTGTTAGCAACGAAGGAGATCAGGTTAAGATAATATTCTCTATAAGAAGTGCTAGAGGAACTATAAAAGAAGAAATGGCTAAGAGAGTAGAATTACTTGCTAATGCTCTTGGATTCAAATATGAAGTTATAGCAGGATACCCAGCTTGGGAAGTTATACCTCATTCAACAATAGAAAAAATATGTACAGATTCATACAAGAAATTAACAGGAAAAGACCCTGAAATAATAGCTATACATGCAGGTCTTGAATGTGGACTTCTTCTTGACAAAATGGAAGGCGTAGAAGCAATATCAATAGGACCAGATATGTACGATGTTCACTCTGAAAATGAACACCTTAACATACCATCAACTAAGAGAACTTACGAATTACTTCTTGATATACTAGCTTCAATGAATCAGTATTAATAATAACTGAATAAAATAATAGTTAATATATAAAAATAAAGGCTGATATCTTTTTAGATATTAGCCTTTTTACTTATCTGATTTTAAATTTTACATACCAATATTGATCTCTGATATTAACAATATTATTTTTTTATATTTTATGATTACAAAATGACAAATAAAAAGACACCATCTTTATTATTTCTAATAGAAGATGGTGCCTATAGTATATCACCGTTCTTTTTAATCATCATTTCGATTACCTATTCCTTTTCTATAATCTATATTAATATCTTACTTGATATATTAGTATTTTTAATGTTATCCAATTCTCTAATTTATTTTTATATCCTTATTATATAAATATCTAGATAACCATCTATATAAAGTTTATATTTTCTAAACTAATAATACTAACGAATTCTTTTAGAATCCACTTTTAATAACTTTTAATTTTAATTTCCTATTTTACTAACTGCCTTTATCTTTATACCTATACATATATAAAATTTTTACTTATCCCGATTACTCATATGATAAACAATCATATATTTATAAAATACAAATTATAAATATATTTTTTATATCATATAATTTTTACTTTTTCATTGGACCCACCTCCTTCTTTTTTTATTTATCAGTATAGTTATCTTTTATTTGTCTTTATTATAACACCATTATTGACAAAGGTCAAATCATTTTTCAGAATATTTTGTATTAATTTCTTTTATTTTTGATTTATCAATTATTTATATATTATATCTAAATTTCAAATACTGTTTTAATATTATATTATCCCTATTTGATTAATTTTTTGTAATATTAAAATAATAGATATATTATTTATTTTTTATACTCTTATGATTCCTTTTTAAAATCTCAGTTCTCAACTCCAGACGTTAAAATAACCTTGATAGCATTAACTTTATTTAATATCCACTGGCAAATCGCAGTCAATACAGTTTATAAATTCTACTTTTAATAACCATTGTTTTTCAGATCTGATAACTGATTTTGATCTTACTTTATATTTTTATATCGTTTGATCTTTTGATTTTATGATATCTTATTTTTAAGATTTTATATTTTCAAATGCTAATAATTAAAATACAAAAAATTAAGAAGCCATCTCTACTATTAGTTTTAATTAATAATGGAGATGGCTTCTATTCTGTATCACCGTTCTTTTTTACCATAGGCTTTCACCTTTTCCTTTTTAGATTTCCATATTGAATAATTCTCTTTATTCTAATATGTTTAATTATTATTCAGTGTTCTAATTTATTTTTATACCCTTATTATATAAATATCTGATTAATAACCTGTGTTTAATTTTTTAGAAGATTTTTTAATATTAATTAGAAGATTTTGCATTTGCATTTTGTAGTATTCTTTGCTATTTTAGGGTTTTAGATGTATTTGAGTTCTTTTCATATTTTTGAAACACTATCTTTTTTAATATATACCTATTAGATTATTTTTATTAATCTATTAAATATATATTCTTACTTTTTCATTGGACTCATCTCCTTTTCTTTTTATTTTTTTATTATGTGTTTCTTTGATTTGTCTTTATTATAGCACTGGTTTTCAGAAAGGTCAATCATTTTTCAGAATATTTTAATTATTATTTGTTTTCTTTTTAACATTTAATATAGTCCTTTCCTTTATTAGCTATTATCAGCTGAACTATATTTTTTATATTTACCACATAAAATAAAACTAAGATTAGTTAATTATAACTTATGTATTAATATATTTTTCTTATATACTTTTTAAATTTATACTTAATGATTATAACAGTTCAAATTTTAATATAAAAATGTAGTGCTGCTCTTTTGCATAGTTATACTTCTTTATGTTTTTTATTTATTTTTATCTCCTGGATTTATTTGATATCACATATTCCAAAGCGTATCTTTACTTTTGATAATTTTCCCGAATACTTCGCTGTTCTTTATAAAAAATCCTTTTCAAAATTCTATTAATTTTGATTATTACAAAAAACTAAGAAGCCATCTCTATTATTAGTTTTAGTTAATAATGGAGATGGCTTCTATTCTGTATCACCGTTTTTCTTTACCATAGGCTTTCACCTTTTCTTTTTTTAATTTTATATATTGAACTATTCCCTTATCCAATATATTTTTAGAAGATTTTAATATCAATTAGAAGATTTTTTAATTTGTATTTTGTAGTATAATTTTACTATTTTAGGGTTTTAGATGTATTTGAGTTCTTTTTATATTCTGAAACACTCTTTTATTTAATATATATTTAATCTGGTTATATTTAGTGGACTCATACTATTATTAACCTTTTAAATATATATTCTTACTTTTTCATTGGACTCATCTCCTTTTCTTTTATTTTTTATTGTGTGTTTCTTTGATTTGTCTTTATTATAGCACCGGTTTTCAGAAAGGTCAATCTTTTCCAGAATATTTTAATTATTCTTTATTTTATTTTTAATATATTCAACAAATCCTTTTTTTTACAATAAATTCTCAATTTAAATTTTTTATATATACATTAAATTATTTAAAACTAAATTTGATTATTTTTAACTTATATATGTAAGTGCTTTTGAATATAAATTTTTAAAAACACAGCTTTATTATATTAAAACTTTTATTAATTGTTTTGTTGTAAATAATATATTTTTACTATTTGTATTTTTTAGCTGCATTTATCTAGATGTATTTTTTTCTTATCATTTTTACTAAATACAACATTATTTCTTCAATCATAAGATCAATAAAATATTTTGCTGGATTATACATATAAATACCACTGTTAATCTGATATATGAAAACAAAAGATAAATCTCCTGCAAAGATCTGTATTCATTTATCCATATATCACATAGATTATTCTGCCATATTTTATAATACTAATATAACTATCTTCTCTTAATTCAGTTCTTTTCCAAATTCATTTTTTAACACAAAAAATTTAAGAAGCCATCTCTATTATTAGTTTTAATTAATAATGGAGATGGCTTCTATTCTGTATCACCGTTCTTTTTTACCATTGGTTTATACCGTGTCCTTTATAGATTTGTATATTGAACTATCTTTGTTTCAATATATTTGGCTATCTTTCAGTTTTTTAATTTATTTTTATACCCCTATTATATAAATATCTGATTGATAACTCTTATTAAATTTTCATAGGCTTTATACCTTTTACTTAGTGAATGCTTTCTTTAAAAGATTTTCTATTTTACTGATATTCTGTAATTATATATTTATTCTTAACTAGGGTTTTTAGAGTATTGAGAGTTTTAATTGTTTTTGAAATGCCATAAGCTTTCTTTTCATATACCCTTTAAATTTTAAACTTTTTATTACTTATTAGTTTATTTATTTATAAGGTATATATTTTTAATTTTTCATTGGACTCATTCCCTTCTTTTTTTATTTATCAGTATCTGTATCTTTTATTTGTCTTTATTATATCACCCATTTTAACATCAGTCAATCATTTTTCAGAATATTTAATTATATTTACTTTCACTTTATATCAGCAATAAAAAAACAAGATACCTTCAAAAAGATATCCTGTTTATTATATAAATTAATTTATATGATTATTAATTTAAACCATAATATTATTCAAATATCAGTTTTTAATTATAATTTTCTTTTAATGCCTTATCCAGCCGCATTATAACATCCGGCGGTACAGTATTTTCTGTTGATGGTGAAAGTACTGTTCCAGAATCTTTGCTGTTATATCTTATATCCTGGCCACCTTTAAATGAATCCGGATCATTGGCCATAACAGATATGTCATATACAGCTTTTTCATAACTTCTGATTATTGACGCTATTACCTTTTCTTTTGAATATGAGTACTGATCTTTATTTATTGCTATTACTTTTGTAAGATCTTTTTCTGCCTCATTTATCGCAGATACCGAGTCGTCTGCAAGCGATGAGAATATAACATCTGCACCGTAGTATTCACAGTCATTAACCGCTGTTTTTGCTGACTCAGGATTTGTGTATATATTGGCACTTCTTATAAGTACCTCTTTTATTTTTTCATTGGCAGACTTTGCTCCCTTTTCAAATCCATCTGCATAGCTTTCAGATTTAGAATCTACAATAGCAACTCTTCCCTTTGATGTCATTTTTCCAGCTATAAATCCTGCCATAAAACCAGTTCTCTCATTATCAAATGATATTGATACAACATTTTTTGGAATATCTTCTATTCCAGATGAATCTATAACAGCAAAATTCTGTTCCGGATATTTTTTAGCAGATGTAGCGATTATATTTCCAAATCTTTCTCCTGCTCCTATTATAATATCTGTTTTTCCACCCTGAACAAGAATGTCTATATTATCCTGAATATCTTCTTCGCTAGAACACTTTATATTTCTTCCTTCTATACCAAGATTTGATTCAGCATCCTCAAGACCCATTCTTGCTGATTCATTAAGTGCTGAATTTATATTCCCTTCTGTATCCGTTAAAAGAGTTACACTTGCTGATAATTTCCGTTCCTCTTCATTTTCTTTTTTGCATCCAGTTAAAAGAGTAATTAAAAGAACAGCAATAAGTAAAAGAGAAATTGATTTCTTCATTTTCATTAAACATCACCGTATCCTGTAATTTTTATTTATTTTTTAAAGATATTATTCCAGCAACTCCTGGTCCTGAATGTGTAACTATTCCTGTTCCTATTTTAAAGAATTTTATATCTCCAGGATTAAAGTCTTTTCTTATAGCTTCAGCTAATTTATCTCTTTCAGCTTCATTATCAGAGTATCCAAGATAAACTGTCTGATTTGATAAGTCAGTTCCACATTCGTCAGCTAAAATTTCTGTCATTTTTGATACAAGAGCCTTTTTACCTCTTACCTGTCCAAGCTGTGAAACAAGACCGTCCTTAACGTATAGTATAGGTTTTATATTTAATATACTTCCTATGGCTGCCTTAGTTGAAGATATTCTTCCTCCTCTGCGTAGGAAGTCAAGTGTGTCAACATAGAATATAACACTTATTTTTTCTCTAAGGTTTTCAAGTTCTTCTATTATTTCTTCAACGCTGTTTCCATTATCTCTCATTTCTACAGCCTTCATTATGAATTCTGTTATACCGTAGCATACCTGCATAGAGTCAAACACAGTTATATTTCCATCTATATCATTTTTAGCCATTACAGAACTCTGATAAGTTCCTGTTGCTGCAGAAGAAGCTGCTATATAAAGTACATCTTTTCCTTCTGCTACATATTTTCTGAATACCTCATCAAACTGTGCATATGTAGCCTGAGAAGTTTTTGGATGTACATCGCTTTCTCTAAGTATTTTATAATATTCGTCTTTTGATATATCTATTCCATCTCTGTATTCTTTGTCATTTAGTATTACAGTTAGAGGAACACACTCTATATCGTATTTTTCAAGTTCTTCTTTTTCAAGATCACATAAACTGTCACATATTATTTTTATTTTACTCATGATTAATTTTCTCCTTCCAGTTTATCTCATGTTTGGGTAGTCAAGCTGTCTTAAAGCCTCGTATGTCATTACTGCAACTGCATTTGAAAGATTTAAACATCTTGCTCTTTCAAGGTCAAGCATTGGTATTCTTACGCAGTCTTCTATATGTCTTTCTATTATTTCCTTTGAAAGTCCTCTTGTTTCACTTCCAAATACCAAGAAACAATCGTCATTGTATTCTATATCAGTATGTGCTCTTTTAACCTTGCTTGTTGCAAGCACGTACTGTGCATCCGGATATTCAGCTTCAAGTTCTTCAAAGTTTTCATACATTTTAACATTTGCTATATCCCAGTAGTCAAGTCCGCATCTTTTAAGATGCTTGTCTGAAAAGTCAAATCCAAGCGGTTTTATAAGATGTAATTTAGCTCCTGTTACGGCACATGTTCTTATTATATTACCAGTATTCTGTGGAATTTCTGGTTCTACTAAAACTATATTTAACGCCATTTTAAATTTTCCTCCCATAAAAATTATATCTATTTCGCAAACATATACTTATTTTTATATATTTAAAAGTATCTCAATTTTTTATTTTACTATCTCTGAAAAATAATTACAATATGTTTTTATCGGGCAGTCGGTACATTCTGGCTTTCTTGCCTTACACATTCTTCTTCCATGGAATATAAAAATATGGTGTGATTTACTCCATCTTTCTTCTGGAAGTACCTTCATAAGTGCAAATTCTGTCTTCTCCGGAGTACTTGTTTCAACAATTCCTATTCTGTTTACTATTCTGAATACATGAGTATCAACTGGTATTGCAGGATGCCCAAATGCATTACTTAAAACCACACCGGCTGTCTTTCTTCCAACCCCTGGAAGAGTTATAAGATCTTTTAAATTATCCGGTACCTCTCCATTGAAATTTGAAATTATCATTTCTGAAGCTGTTTTTATTTTCTTTGCCTTGCTTTTGAAAAGCCCGCATGTTCTTATCATTTCTTCTATTTCTTCAACATCCAGGTCTGCAAACTGCTGTGGCGTATTATATTTTTTAAACATCCCGTCCGTAACCTTATTTACTCTGACATCTGTACACTGTGCAGAAAGTACAGTTGCTACCAGAAGTTCATAAGGTGTAGTATAATTTAATTCACATTCTGCATCTGGATATGTTTCTTCTAATATATCTAATATTTCTTTTATTTCTTCTTCAGTTTTTACCATATCTATCACTCCTCTATTATTTCAAGGTTTCTCTTTATTATTCCTTTTCCTCTCCAGCTAAAAGCTCTGTTCCCGTATCTTCTCTTAAATTCCCTGTTTGAAATTTCGTTTATCTCATCTATGTCAAGTTTATCTAAAATATCAGTTTTAAATTCCTCTATACACGTCTGTTCTGCGTTTTTATTGTGCGGACAGACCTTCTGGCATACATCACATCCAAATACAAGTCCGCCTGATTTTATAAGGTGTTTCTCCTCATCTGACAACTCACCCTTTTTCTGCGTTAAATATGAAAGGCACTTTTTAGCATCCATAAGATAATTTTCTTTTAATGCTCCCCCAGGACACCGTTTTATACATTTTCCGCATTTCATACATGTTCTGTCTGCAGGTATGTCTTTTTCTATATTCAGACTGGTTACTATATACCCTATAAAAACATAAGAACCATATTTTTCAGTTATTATACTTCCATTAAGTCCAAAAAATCCTATTCCGGACATATACGCAAGGTATCTGTCTATAAGTGGCCCGTTATCCGCATAAACATTAAACTCAGCGGTCTTTTTTTCATTCTCAGTTAATAATTCAGTTATTCTTTCACATGCCTTTTTCATTATTTCTCTCGCTACTATATGGTAATCGTACCCCCTGCAGTAACATGATAAATTTGAATCTTTTATATCACCTGCAAAATAAGGAAATGCTGCAACTATTACACTTTCTGCATTCTCCATAACAGATTTTGCATTTATTCTTTTTTTTATATCTTCTTCTTCCATTCCGCTTAATAAGTTTAATTTTTTTCTTTTTTCAAGGTATTTTTCCGCCTCTTTTCCATAATCGACGTCACATATCCCTGAGTATTCAATTCCTAAATCTCTGAATATCTTTTTTATCTGTTCGCCTTTTATTGTATTTCTCTGATTATATATATCATCCGTCATAATATCCCTCCATAAATTTATAAATTTTATTTTAAAACAGTTTGCCTTGTACTGCCATAAAAAGTATAATTGTTTATATCATTTATTAAAGGCGGTGATAAAATGATCAAGTTAATTATACCCGGAAGACCTATAAGTAAATCAAACTTTAAACTTCACAATGTAAATGGGCAGGCATGGATGCCCGCAAAGGGAAAATATTCCAAATTCCTTGCCTATGAAAATATGATTGCAGGCTATGTAAATCAGCAATACGACGGTGAACAGCTTACCTGTAATCTTATAACCGTTATGAAATTATATTTCCCCGATAAGAGAATGGGCGATCTGCATAACTATCCGAAAAGTATCTGCGATGGTCTTGAAAAAAGCGGGATAATCAAAAATGACAGACAGCTGAAACCTGTTCTTCTTTTTGATTTTATAGATAAAGAAAATCCAAGAGTTGAAATAGAACTTTATCCGATAGATGAGTATTCTCTTGATTATTCTATAAGTCCAATTTCAAAGGACAGCATTTAATATCTCTGCTGTCCTTTTTATTATATCTCAGAATATTTATAATGTTAGCCGATTATTTTTCTGAGCATTTCTATCTCTCTGCCATGACCCTCATCATCGTAAGGAGTTTCAAGGTAAAGGGGTATTCCCTTTATTTCCGGCATGTTTATAAATTCTGAAATAGCCCTCATTCCGATTTCTCCTTCACCTATTCCAGCATGTCTGTCCTTATTTTTTCCAAGCGGCATCATACTGTCGTTTAAATGTATTGCTTTTAACCTGTCCAGACCTATAATTCTGTCAAATTCTTTTATTACATCCTCTGCCGAGTTAACTATATCATATCCTGCTGAGAATATATGGCATGTATCAAGACATACTCCCATTTTTTCATTGTGTTCTACTCCGTCTATTATACGTTTTATTTCTTCAAAGTTTCTTCCTATTTCCGTTCCTTTTCCAGACATTGTTTCAAGAAGTACAGTTATATTTTCGTCTCCTGTTATAGCCTGATTCAGACCAGCTATTATTTTTTCTATTCCTGTATCTGTACCACTTCCAACGTGACTTCCTGGATGGAAACATATGTAATCAATTCCTATACTGTCCATTCTTTTTATATCTTCTCTTATAACCATCTGGGCAAATTCATATGTATCTTCCTTTGCAGCAGCCAAGTTCATTGTATATGGTGCGTGTGCAAGAATTGCTCCAAAATTATTTTCTTTTCTTATTCTCTGAAATTCATTTATATCTTTTTCATTAAATTCCTTTGCATTACCGCCTCTTGGATTTCTACTGAAAAACTGGAATGTATTAGCTCCTATTTTTACAGCAGTTTCCGCAGCCTTTTTATATCCTTTTGCTATTGATATATGTGATCCTATTACAGCCATGTTATTCTCCTTATTTATTCGTTAATTAAAAAGAAGGATGTATAAAACATCCTTCTACTTTCGCTATATTCTGGTATGTATTAAAGTATTAAATACATTTACTTTTAAAACATTTAGTTGTCATCCATTGGTATTGATACTAAATCGATATCAAAAGTTTTTAAATTTTCATTTCTGCCATCCCTAGTTGCTATTTCGTCAATTTTTTTCTGAAGAGTTTCTTTTAACTCTGAAATTTCACTTTCAGAAAGCTTTACACCCTTGTAGTCTTCTACACTGTAATTTTCTAGATTGTCCGCTTCTGCAGCATCAAAAAACTGCTCACTAAGATTTTTAAATTTTGAAACACATTCGCTATGTTCTGTTTCTTCAACTTCAAGAGAAAAATCAAGTACATCGTTTGATATTTCTATACTTTTTGCCGTTGGATAATAGTATTTTTCAACTATTCCAGACTTTATTTTTTCCTCTACTAGTTCAAGTACCCCTGCTTTATAAAGCATTTTTATATGGTAGTTTATCTTCGCGTGCGGCTCTTCTAGCAGTTCTGACAACTGTTTAGCAGATAATGGAGAATCTTTGAACTTATTTAGAATATCTATTCTCTTTGGATGTGCTATTGATTTTATGCATTCCAGATTTCTTAAAACCATTACCTCTTTCATAATATCTCTCCTAAAAATCTATATATTTGTTTAATTACTAACCATATTATATATTAATCTCTCTCAACTTGTCAAAATTTACTAATATGTATATAAAATATTTTTTATACAATATAGTAAAGAATGATATATAATTATAACTAATATTTATAATTCGCTATGATATTTTATAAATACTATCTATACTATTTTGCTTCCACCTATAAATTCTCTTATTATTGACGTAGGTGGTATGTCAGCCGTATCTTCTAATGTGTCAAAATACTGCATAAAGCTTATTAATCTTGCTGCCTCTATATATTCAGGAGTACTTCTGTCCACCTCTCTCAGAAGATTATATGCGTATTTTTTCAGTACTGATATTTCATACACGCAGGCGGAATTAAACATTACATCCGCTTCTTCCTGGTAAGGGAATATATTCTTCTTTTCTCCGTTTCTTACCTTCCTCCAGCTCTTTATAGTATCCGCTGCATTATATCCTCTGAAGTTGCTGTCTCTTACAATTCTTCTTATAAGTCTTAAATCAGTAGTCGGTATTCTATTAAGCGGATCTAGATTAAGCTGGGTAATCGCACTTATATATATTTTAAATTTTTCATCTGAAGGTATATCTTTCGTAAGTTCCGGATTAAGACCATGTATTCCTTCAATTATAAGAATCTGATTTTTCTGTACGGACATTTTCTCACCTGTATGAATTCTCTTACCTGTTTTAAAATCATATCTTATGATTTCTACTTCTTCACCGTTTAACAGCTTGTTTATATCCCTGTTGAATACTTCTATATCAACACTTTTAAGAGATTCAAAATCATGCTCACCATTTTCATCCAGTGGTGTTTTATCTCTTTCTATAAAATAGTCATCTATACTTAATGGTCTTGATATAAGCCCGTTTACCTTCAGCTGTATTGCAAGTCTGTGTGCAAAGCTTGTTTTCCCCGAAGAAGAAGGTGCCGCTATAAGCACTACCCTGCTTCCTTTTTCTTTTATCATATCAGCAATCTGCGAAATTTTCTTTTCGTGAAGTGCCTCAACAGTTCTTACCATATCCCCATACTGTCCTGACTCTATTATCGCATTTACATCTCTTACATTTTCAACTCCAAGACTCTGAGTCCAGCCCTCTGACTCGTCATATATATTGGAAAGTTTAGGTGCATCCTTGAATTTTTCCGGAATGTTCTTATCTTCCATAGAAGGTCCCATAAGAACAAGACCTTTTTTATATTTTATAATATCAAAGGTTTTAACGAATCCTGTTGAAGGAAGCATCATTCCGTAGAAGTGCGTTATATATCCCTCACACTCATATATTTTTGCATTTCCCCGATCTCTCATTTCTATCAACTCTGCCTTTTCATCTTTTCCAAGAACCCTGAATATTGAAGCAGCTTCTTTTTTATCGAGTTCAACTTTTTTAATGACACAGTCATTATCTATTATCCGTCTCATTTTTTCTTTTATTTTTTCCACATCTTCATCTGTAAGCTCTCTTCCTATATCAATTGTATAGTAAAGCCCGTCTGATATGGAATGTTCAGCAGAAAGCTTTAATTTTTCAAATATTTTTCTGCAGGCTATAACAAATACAAGCGATAGAACTCTGAAATACACCCTGTCCCCATCTTCATTAAGTGTATCCAGAAATTCAACGTCATCTCCGTCATCTATTTCTTCCCCTAAATCAAATAATTTATTGTTTATTTTGGCCGCTGTTATAAATCCCTTATGATTTTCAGCAACCTTTTCCGCTAGTTCGTATAATTTAAATATTTTTTCTTCGTCTGATAAAAGTTCTATTTCCTTTCCATCAGCTTTAACATTTAATTTTGTCATTTTATCACCCCTGATCTGGTCATTTATAAATTTAAAATAAAAGAGGTCATATGACCTCTTTTATTATTTCATATATTTCTAAAAGACTTTCCCTGGCATCATTAAGACTGGTTTCTATAACAGCATAATCAGGCCTCATAGAAATAGCCCTTTGTATATCTTCTTTTTTCAATTTCCCAGATAACAATTTACAGTGTGTATCCTTTATTCCATTGTTATCGCTTAAATGAACCAGCCTTGTGTCATCGCAAAACAGCTCACTGTAATTTCCATTGCTTAATATATTATGGCCTGTATCAAAACAGAAATACGGACCATTTATATTTTTTCTCAGTGCTGACGATGATTTAAATACATGTTCAAAATCGGATACCCTGTCTCCCGTATTTGAAAAATCACCATCACCATCAGAATATGAGTTTTCAATGGTTATAAAAGGTATATCCATATCTGGATTATTCAAGACTGTTTTTTCAGATTTTATATCCACATTTTCACATATATTATCGCTGATTGTGTGGGTATTGCCTGAAATCACTGACTCAAACTCCCTTAAAAAACTGTTTGTATTTTCTATATAGCTATCTCTTCTGTTTTCAAGTCTCTGGGATATAGCATATCCCATATGCATATTTACATATACAGGTTTTAAAGATAAAGTAGATTCAATTATTTTATATGTAAATTCTGCCCATGATTTTCTTATAAAATCAGTATTTTCATTTGTATTTAATTCCATTGGAAGATGTATTCCTACACTTATCCCATTTTTCGATATTTCATCTGAGTATTTTTTTAAAAACTCGCATTCACTTAGATTATCTATTCCTATTTCTATATGATTAAAAACTTTACTTTTTTTACATATATCTATCGCAGTTTCTATGTCCTTTGAAAGACATGACACTCCTATTCTCATACTATTTCACAGTTCCAAATGATGAGAATGGTAATAATCTAAGCATAACTTTACCCATTATATCGGATTTTTCTACAAATCCAACTTCGGGATATCTACTGTCAAGGCTGACTATTCTGTTATCACCCATTACAAATACACATCCTTCGGGAACAACCTCATCTATTTCTCCATCAGTGTACATGCCTTCATCAAGATAAGGTTCGTCTATTAATTCTCCATTTACCCTTACTTCATAGTTTGATATCTGTATTCTGTCGCCTTCATCAGCTATTATTCTCTTTACTAAATCCTTGCCTCTGCTGTCGTCATGAAGTATAAAATCTATGCCTTTTCTTATAGGATTTCTTGTTTCTATTGAAAGATCAGACATTCCGTCTATTGGCATATCGGTGTCAAATATTATAATATCTCCTTTTTCTGGTTCTGCCACTTTATATTTTATTGTATTTATTATAAGGTAGTCACCATCTATAAGTGTAGAGCTCATAGAGTCTCCGTCTACCCGTGTTGGTCTTATAAACTGAACTAGTACAGCTGCTATTACAAGCGCAGATAATATTACTCCGCCCCATTCTTTTACACTGCTTAAAAAACTTTTATCTTCGTTTTTTTCATCTTTTTCATTTTCCTGATTCTGATTTTCTAATTTCTTATTTTCGTTATTTTCCAACTTTTATCATCTGCCACTCAAAATATGGACAAACATATCCATACCGAGATTTTTACTGTTTCAACCTATCTGCTTTTGGTTAATCATAAATTATACCTACTAACAAGTTCTTGGATAGTCCACAGTCGTAAATTCCCGACTAGCCATCGGTACATACTTACATTTGCTTTTATTATGCAACTTTGTAAGTTTTCGCATCTCTAAAATTAAAGCTTGCGTTTAAATCTCTATCTTAGATACATTTAAATCTTCTATAGTTACATACTCTGGTTTGATTTTCGCTATTTCTGCAACTATTCTATTTATATAATCTGTTCTAATGTTATATAAACGTCTATGTAGCTTTTGTACTTTTAGCACTTACTTTTGAATATTTTGTCTAGTAGCTTCTCCTTCTTTTTTATTTTTTTGCTTTTTAAAGCTTTCATATTTCCTTGAAAGCGGGCGTTGTTCTCTTTTTAATTATTTTTCTATTTTTCTAATCTTTGCTGATTTATTGATGTTTTTGTAAAAAGTCTTATTGGATAATATCGCAAAATCTTTCAGTCATAAATCTATTAACCTAACCCATCCCAAAGTAAGTATTTTTACTTTATGTCTTTCTATAGTCCAATCAGTTTTATTATTTTTATGAAAACAAGCTTTTACAGATTGCTTTTTCTTTCTTTTGAATTTAGGAAACTTAGATTTTCCATTAAAGAATTTTTTAAAAGCTCTATCTGCATTCATTATTGCCTGCTTAGTGGCTTTTGAAGAAACATCTTTTATCCAGACTTTATCGGGATTATTATGTATATATTCATTTATTCTGCAACTAAATATTTGTTTTCCATACATTCATCTATAAGTTTATTCCATTTTTTCTATTATAGTTGAGTCCACCACCATAGTCTTCTATAACTTCATCTACTATAATTCCTTTAGCATTCGCATATTGTCTTAGAAATTCGACTTGATTTTTCAAATCATCCTTTTGGTTAGAAGTTGAAACTCTTGTATATATAACTGTTTTTCTTTTGTCTTCAACATTTGTTTTTCCAATGTATTTTATCCCATCTTTGCAACGTTTTCACTGGAACACCTATTAATTCAGCAAATTCTTTTGGTTTGTAATTATTATTTCCCATGTAATCACCTCTGACTACATTTCATCACTTTTATATACGATTATATCTATTCTCCTTAAATATGATTATTCTGTTGGTTATACAGCATATATTAAATTATATCATTTTTATACGCTTTTTCACTCTAATAATATTACTTATTAAAATTTATTATTTTATACTTTCGGGAGTGTATATTCTTCTAAGCCCCTTTGGATAATGATTTTTTATTATTCCAGAGCTTTCTTTTCCCCAGCCCAGAGGTACTCCGTTTACAGATACAAGAGTCCATCCTCTGTTTTCTCCTGTCTGTATTGTTTCACCTTTTATATACCGTGCTATCTCATCAGACATTCTGTCAAAATCTGCATTATTTTTTACATCCTCGCATTTAAGGCAATGTGCCAGTGAATGAGATGGCTCAAATCTGTTCTTTTTCATAACTCCAAGGTGAAGCCCCATTCTTAAAGTTTTTATTTTCTTTACATCAGGGCAGTCCTCAGGCATAAAATACAGATTTTCTCCTCTTAGCATAAAGTTTCCGTCCAGCTTTATATTTAAAAATTTCTTTTCAAAATCCCTGTAATATCTTATATCTTTATCAGATACCTTATTTTTTATTGCTTTTACTCTGCAGTCCTCTTCTTCGTGTTTTACAATTTTGGCAAGGAAATGACCTTCACCCTTTACTCTGTGTGGCCATAGTCTTTCCATTTTAACAAGTTCTGCATTTTCGTATTCTTCTATAAATCCGTTTATTACATCCTCATTTTCTTCTTTTGAGAATGTACATGTTGAATACATTAATGTTCCACCGTTTTTCAGCATCCTGTATCCATCTCTTATTATTTCCTTCTGTATTGAGTTACACTCAAGAACCTTTGCATAACTCCAGTCCTCTATCGCAACTTCATCTTTTCTGAACATTCCCTCTCCGGAACATGGTGCATCTATTACAACCACATCAAAATATCCATCAAATACCTTTCTAAGCCCCTTTGAGTCTGTATTTGTTATTATACAGTTAGAAGCTCCAAATCTCTCCATATTTTCCCCAAGAGCCTTTATTCTTGAACTGTTTATCTCGTTTGATACAAGTATTCCGTTTCCATTCATCTTTGATAATATATATGTCGATTTTCCACCAGGAGCCGCACACATATCAAGAACCTTATCTCCATTCTTTATTCCAGACTCTGCTATTACACTCATTGCAGAAGGTTCCTGAAGATAATATGCGCCTGCATCGTGAAGCGGATTTCTTCCTGGTCTTATTTTTTCATCATCATAGTAAAAACCTTCTTCACTCCATGGCACATCCTGGAATTCTCCGTTTAAAAGTTCCTTTATTTTATTCTTGTCAGTTTTTAATGTATTTACTCTTATCGCTGTTGTTTTAGGTTCGTTATAACTTTCTATAAAGCTGTCAAACTCATCTCCTAAAACACCCTTTACATCTTCCAAAAATCTTTCTGGTAAATTCATACTATTAATTCCTCTTTCTGATAATCTATTTTAACGATTGTATTTTCGCATATTATGTATATTAATTTTAAATACTATTTTATTATAATATATATTTTTATATTATAATATACTTATGGAGTAAAGAAAATACATATAAAAAAAGCGTGTAAAAACACGCTTTTTTCAGTAAAATATATAAACTTTTAAATTATATTTATCTTTAATTTACAGGTATATTATTCCCATTCTGTTCCTATTTTGTTTGCAACAGCTTTTTCGTATATTCTCTTAGCTGTTACAACGTCCTGAACACCTATACCAACACTCTTGAATACTATTATTTCGTCGTCATTTTCTCTTCCTTTTATTTTTCCAGCTATAACATCTCCAAGTTCTCCGCTGAAATCATCTTCTGTTATAACACCTTTTTCAAGTGGAGTTATTATACATCCTGCCTCTGCTAAAACAGCATCTTTTGAGTCAAAGAATATTTTAGATGCTTTTTTAAGGACTTTTTCATCCATTTCGTGCATATTTGGCATATAAGAACCTACACCACTTACAACAGCACCCTTTTTAACAAGGTCTCCGTTTATTACTGGTTTTTCTGATGTAGTAGCAAGAGCTATAATATCCGCATTTTCTATTGCTTCATCTGAAGATTCAACAGCTATTATTTTTGCTCCGTATGAAGCAAGTTCTTTATTCATATCAGCAGCGAATTTTTCTCTTTTTTCTTTATTTCTGCTGAATACTCTTACTTCTTTAAGGTCTCTTGCAGCAAGCATAGCTTCAAGCTGTGCAGGTGCCTGTCCGCCAGTTCCTATAAGAGCTCCTATTTCTGCATTTTCAAGTGCAAGAACATCAACAGCTGCACCAGTTGCTGCACCAGTTCTTACCCGTGTTACATATGTACCATCAAGAATAGCCACAACTTCTCCTGTATTATCATCCATAAGAAGAACGGTTGCTGGTGTTACTGGTTTTCCTATTTCTGCATTTCTAGGGAATACTGAAACTATTTTTAGACCTGAACATCCAAGATCTGGAACATATCCTGGCATAAATAACATACTTCCACCTTTTTCAGACTGGAAATTAGTTCTTAACGGAACTTCAGTTCTTCCTTCACAGAATATTCTATAGGCTTCTTTATCGGCTTCTATAGCATCTTTCATTGTAAATACTTTCTTGATATCTTCTTTGTTTAAAAGTAGCATTTCTTACCCTCCAAATATAATAGTTTTTTATTTTATTACCATGAATTTAGATAATTTCATCATCCTTCATAGTATCATTAGCATCATTTATATAAGGATTGTTTGCATAAGGATTATTTACCGAACTGTTGTCGTATAAATAATCGTCTATTGTTGCATAGTCCTTTCCTGATACCCTTCTCATTCTTTCTATTATCTTCTCTGTTTCCCCTTCTATGTTGGCAAGATGTCTTATTTCGAATGTTTTTTCTCTTTCAAGAGCAACAGCCATCTGACCTACTACAATTTTTAATACCTTTATTTCATCTTCTGTAAGAATTTCTCTTTTATAGCATGCAACACCTACAACACCTAAAGTTGAATATGTACCATTTATAGGCTCATAGTGTGCACTTCCATTTGAACTGTCTTTGGTTCCTACGCCTTTTGCTTTCCCTGTTCTGAAACATTCCTTTATTATTTCTCTTTCATTTATTGATTTAAACAGATTTTCACTTCCATTGCTATTACATATGTAAACGCGTGGATCCATAAGATTTTTATTTTCGTCTATAATAGTTATAAGTATTGTTTTTCCCAGTATATTTATAAGACTTTCACCACATGCTTCTACAACCCGCTCTTTACTTCTTGATTTAAGAAAAGCCCTGTCAGTTCTGTAAAGCATTTCCATTTTTCTGGCCTGTACCTTTCTTCTGTCAGCTTCCATTTTTAGCCTTGAAACCATAATCGATGATAAAAGATACGCAACCATCATCGCAAATAGTATGACACTGTATATGCTATCCTTTGTTTTCATATCGTAATAGGGTTCAACAAATAATAAATTAAATATAATTACAAATCCCACAGATGTTCCTACACCAAACATAAATCCATCTGTACTATTAGCTACAACTATAGTCCCAAATAAATATAGAAGAATTATTATGGATTTATCCATATTCATATTATTTGAAAAAACAGATATTAAAATAGCAGCGGCCATTATAATTAATACCTTTGAAAGATTGCTTACAAAGTAGGCTCTGGGCTGTATTGTATCTGAATTATTATAAAGTTTGGCTTTTTTATCCTTATAAAAAGTCCTTTCCTTCATCATCCTCTTCCTCCGTAAATTAAAACCTTTTTATTATTTTCTAAAATCGATATATTATCATTATATACCCTTAAATATATATATGCACCCTATTTTATATCCTTTTTCTTTAAAGTAATATTAAAGTTATTTTTCAATACCTTTTCAACGTTCATATTTCTGAATATAGATGTTACAAATATTAAAGAAAGTGCAAGAGCCCCTGCCGATGATAGCGTAGAAGTAAACACGTTTCCTGCTTCGACATAGTTTTTCATTATAAACTCATATATTGTTTTATAAACTCCAAACCCAGGCACTAAAACTATAAGTGCACATGCACTCAGTATAGTAGAAGGCATCATAAATATTCTCGCACATATTTCGCAGTAAACTCCAAAACCTGTTCCTGCCATAAAGAATGCCATTGGCTCAGCTATTCCAAAGTACACAACTGAAACCTTATATATAAACCATCCTATTGAACCACCTATTCCTGCTATTTTTAATGTATCTCCTTTTATATTAAAAGCTATTCCAAAACCATACGCCGCATAATATGCCGCTATTGTTTCAAATATTATTCTTATCATTTAGAATAATCCCCCTTTCAGATACCAGTTAAGTACAATATACATTCCTATTGCTATGGAAGTTCCTATGAATACAACTTCTGATAATTTCGCTGTTCCTGCAACAAGCTGTCCATCGAGTATATCCCTTAATGCATTTGTGAGTGCAAATCCCGGTACAAGAAGCATTATTACACCTGCTATTATATAATCCATTGTTCCTATAATTCCCATTTCAAAGAATAGTATTGATATTATCGCTATAAATCCGGCTCCTATTATATTTACAAAGAATTCATTAAGTCTTCTCTTCTCAAGAAATCCAGTGACAACCTTTGTTAATACCCCTGCTACAAATGATGCTATTAAATCCGTAATTCCACCACCAAATAGAATTGAAAACGATGCCGCTATTATTCCGGCTGATACAAGATCCTTTGCTCTAGAATATGAATCCTTCTTTGATATTTTTTCAAGCTTTTCTTCACATTCCTCTATACTTAATTTTTTATAGGAAAGAGTTCTTGAAAGGCAGTTTACCTGCATCATCATATTAAGGTCTGTACTTCTTTCATTTATTCTCTTTACTATTGAATGTATTTTATTATTTCTGTAAACCGAAGCAAGAACGGTTGTAGGTGTTGCAAACACTTCTGCCTCTTCAATTCCAAAAGATTTACATATTCTTTCAACAGTTTCCTCTACTCTGTATATTTCTCCCCCGCATTTAAGCATTATCCTGCCTGCTTCAGCGGCAAAATTTAATATCCTGTCTATTTCTATATCATAAGATATAGCTTCTTCTATCGTATTAATCGATAATATTCTATCTAGTTTTCCATTCAATTAAGCTTCCTCCTTATTAAAATTTCATAAATAACCTTGTATTATTATTTTTTTCCCTCAAAAAAATTAAAATTAAAAATTTAAAAATATAGTTTTATATATTAACATTAAATATATTACATCTTTAAACAATACGGTAAAAACTCAGCTTATTATTTTTCTATTATAATGCGCCTTTTAAATACCAGTTAAGCACTACATACATTCCAACAGCTATCGAAGTTCCTATAAATAATACCTCCGAAAGCTTGGTTGTCCCAGCCATAAGCTGACCGTCTAAAATATCCCTTATCGCATTTGTAAGCGCAAATCCAGGTACAAGAAGCATTATTACTCCTGCGATTATATAGTCCATTGTCTCTATAACCCCCATTTCATAGAACAATATAGATAAAACCGCTATAAATCCGGATGCTATTATATTTACAAAGAATTCATTTAGTTTTTTATTTACTAAAAACAATATTAATATCTTAGTTATAAATCCTGCTATAAATGAAACAACCAGGTCTACGGCTCCTCCTCCAAATAAAACCGAGCAGGAAGCTGTTATAATTCCGGCTGATACAAGTGTCTTTAGTCTTGAATATACGTCTTTTTCAGATATTTTTTTTAATTCCTTTTCACATTCTTCTATACTTAAATGCTCATAAACAAGCCTCCTTGAAAGGTTATTTACCCTCATCATCATATTAAGGTCTGTACTTCTTTCGTTAAGCCTTTTCACCATTGAGTTTATTTTATTGTCCCTGTATACCGACGCCATAACCGTTGTCGGAGTTGCAAATACTTCAGCCTCATCAACACCAAAAGATTTACATATTCTCTCAACGGTTTCTTCTACTCTGTATATTTCTCCCCCGCATTTAAGCATTATTCTGCCTGCCTCAACCGAGAAATTGAGTACTCTGTCTATTTCAACATTATTTTTTTCATATTTTTTCTCTATTAATAATTCGGATTCATTTTCCATATCTTCTAAATTTAAATTATTTATTTCTTCGTTCAAATAAAATCCCTCCCTGTTATATTGCATAAAATAAGTCTGGTTTATCATTTTTTATTTAAATATATCTCTGCCCCGTAAATTTAATCTTTACGCCTGATACGTATCCAAAATTTTCGTAACATTAATATTTTAGTACATAAATATTTAAAATCAAGTACATTTTTTAAATATCTGTATGCTTTACTTTTTATTCTATATATTCAATATAATATATTGTTTTTACTATAAATTATTGTATTTATTAAAATCATATTATTTGTGCATTTTATCAGCCTTTCAGGCAAAAAAATGACTTTTTACATCATTAAATTTTAAAATTTTAGTGATATAATATTTATACAAATATTTTTAATTAAGGGGGTTCCTAATGGATAAATACAAAATAGCACTTTGTCAGATGAATGTATGCGATGATAAATCAAAAAATATATCACATGCACTTGATATGATAAGAGAAGCAGCATCAAATAATGCTGACATAGTAATTCTTCCAGAAATGTTCAACTGTCCATATCAGAATGACTGTTTCCCTGTATATGCAGAAGAGTATCCCGGAATTACAACTGATGCCCTTAGCAAAGCCGCTTTGGAAAACAATGTTTATCTTGTAGGAGGAAGTATTCCGGAAAAAGAAGATGATAAAATATTCAATACATCTTTTATATTCGGAAGAGACGGTAAGCTTCTTGGCAGACATAGAAAAATGCATTTATTTGATATCGATGTTGAAGGAGGGGTTTCTTTCAAAGAATCTGACACTCTTACAGCTGGAAACGATATTACAGTTATAGATACAGAGTTCGGGAAAATAGGTGTTGCAATTTGTTATGATATACGCTTTCCCGAACTTTCAAGATTAATTTCTCTTGAAGGTGCCGAACTTATAATACTTCCAGCAGCTTTTAATATGACCACAGGTCCTGCACATTGGGATATATCTATAAGAATGAGAGCTCTAGATAATCAAGTCTATTTTGCCGCCGCAGCTCCCGCAAGAAATACAGATGCTTCATATGTAGCTTATGGTAATTCACGAGTATCAGACCCTTGGGGACGAATTATTGCAGCAGCAGACGAAAATGAATGTATATTATATGCAGACATCGAAAGAGCACTTATAAACTCAGTTAGAGGAGAACTTCCTCTTCTTAAACATAGAAGAACTGACTTGTATTCAGTGAACTTTTTTTAATTTTTTTAAAAAATAGTTCAACTTTTTGTTTGTTTTATGATATAATATATTTGCAAGTGTGGCTGATGATTACACACGCAAAATTAAAAAAGACGATTTAAACAAATTTTTATATATTTATTGGAGGTTTAGCATGAAAAAAGTATACACAGGAAAAACTAAAGACGTTTTCGCTCTAGATAACGGAAACTTTGAATTATTATTCAAAGATGATTGTACTGGAAAAGACGGAGTATTCGATCCAGGTGAAAACACTGTAGGTTTAACAATAGACGGTATAGGTAGGGAAAACCTTAAAACTTCAGTTCACTATTTCGAACTATTAAAAGAAGCAGGTATAAAAACTCACTACGTTAGCGCTGACCTAGAAAAATCAACTATGGAAGTATTACCAGCTAAAGTTTTCGGACAGGGTGTTGAAGTTATATGTCGTTACAGAGCTGTTGGAAGTTTCATAAAAAGATACGGAAAATATATGGAAAGCGGAGCTAAATTAGACGCTTATGTTGAAGTTACTTTAAAAGATGATGACAGATGTGATCCACTTGTAACTTCTGAAGGATTAGAAGCTTTAGGAATAATGACTCAGGAACAGTTCGATCAGATGAAAGAAAGAACTAGAAAAATAACTGCAGTTGTTGCTAAAGACTTAGAAGAAAGAGGATTAGAATTATACGACATAAAATTCGAATTCGGATACCACAATGACGAAGTTATACTTATAGACGAAATAGCTTCAGGAAACATGAGAGTTTACAAAGACGGTGAAATAGTTAATCCTATGGATTTAACAAAAATGATAATAGGATAATTAATTTAATCAAGTAAATACAAAGGCTAAAGAGAATTTTCTCCTTAGCCTTTTTTATATTTTTAAATATATTTTTTTTAATATCCCTATCTATTCAAAAGAATACTATTTTAAAATTAATCATGAAATATACTTTACTGTAATATAGTCTATATATTTATATCTTCCTTTATTATTATCCATTTATCCATCAGCTTTTCAAGCGAATACGATGCATTTGCAGGACTTGTTGAAGGAAGATTTATATCTTCAATACCAGTATCCTTCTGACAGTATTTTTTATATAACTGATGTGCCTTTCCACCATTTGTATATACTTTCTTTATATTTGAATGCTTTAATATATGGTTTATATCATTTGCTTCTACGTCTTTTATGCTGCTGTCACTTGAGCCTTCTATTCTGCATGATTTTATAACATCCCATACGGCTATCTTATTTCTTAAAAGCATTTCTTTTTTATCATCGGTATTCTCTGGAGTTTTTTCTCCTGTAAGCTCTGATATTATCTTCCAAAATCTGTTTCTTTTGTGTCCGTAATAAAAACTTATTTCTCTGGATTTTACAGACGGAAAACTTCCAAGTATAAGCACCTTCGAATTTTCATCAAATACAGGGTCAAATTCATGCTCTACTCTTTCCATTTATCATCTCTCCTTTTCATTTATCAGTTAGATTATCTCTCATAATAATTATACTCTCAACCATACATAATTTAAAATTACATAAAAATAAAAGCCACTGTAAAAAATACAGCGACCTTCTATTTATTATATATTCTTTTCTATTAATTCTTTGCTTTCTGATACTGAAAGTACTCTTCCAACAGATGCTACCTTATCATTTATTACAATTCCCGGAGTAGACATTACACCGTAAGATACTATTCCTACTAAATCCTCTATTTTTTCTATTTCAGCATCTATTCCAAGTTCTGATACTGCTTCCTTTGCATGCTTTAATGCAGTATCGCATTTTTCGCAGCCCTCACCTAGTATTTTGATATTTATTTTTTCAGCGTCTTTTATAACTTCGTTTATCTCATTATCAACTGATATATCCACTTTTTTCTTTTCCTTGTTTTTATCCTTAAATCCAAATAATCCCATATAATTCTCTCCTTAAAAAGCAAACTGAAGTATATTAAACATATATCCTATACATATTATACCACCTGCAACTATTCCAAAGAATATTACAAGAAGCTTTTGTTTGACGGCCTTTCTCAGCATTATCATTGAAGGAAGCGAAAGCGCAGTAACCCCCATCATAAATGAAAGCACCGTTCCAAGTCCGGCATTTTTCATGAACAGACTTTCAGCTATTGGTATTGTTCCGAATATATCGGCATACATAGGTATTCCTATTGATGTTGCAAGAGGTACAGAATACCATCTGTCAGCACCGAGAAGCTGTTCTACAAACTCACCAGGTATAACATTGTGTATTACAGAGCCTATTCCAACACCTATAAATATATATAACGAAACCTTCTTTACAGTTTCAGCTACTTTTTCCCTTGCATATGATATCCTGTCCTTTAATTCCATTTCAGGTTCATCTATATCAATATTAGGCGCTTTTCTTATAAATTCCTCTATTTCATTATCCAGTTTTAATTTTTCTATTATTGTTCCACCTGCAACAGCCAGTATAAGTCCCACTAAAACGTATATAACCGCAACCCTGGCACCAAAAATACTCATTAGAAGAACCAGTGATCCCAGATCTACAAGCGGTGATGATATTAAAAATGAAAATGTAACTCCAAGTGGCAGACCTGCACTTGTAAATCCCATAAACAACGGGATTGAAGAACATGATCAGAACGGTGTTACAGTTCCAAGAAGCGCTGAGAATATATTAGCCTTTATTCCCCTGAACCCTCCAAGTATCTTCTTTGTTTTTTCAGGTGGAAAGTAGCTCTGTATATAAGATACTAAAAATATCAGAACTGATAAAAGTATAAATATTTTAATGGTATCGTAAATAAAAAACTGTAAAATTCCACCAATGGCAGTATTGTGATTTAACCCTATTAAATCTAATTTTTCCCCTATAAATTCATTCATCCATCTCATCCCAAGAATCTGATTTTGAAAGAAAAACCATGCATTCTTTAATAATTCCATTTATATCCTCCCGTTTATATATCCCTGTTAAAGTTTTTATTACATTTAAATATTTATATATATCGATATATTATGCAATTAAAAGTAGCTTTAAAAAAGCTACGATTAATCCATATGTTTTTTACATTCGCATTCGTGTTGATGTTCATCGGACTCAGATATGTCACTTAAAATCTCAAAGATTCTATCAAAGCATTCTTTTTTTATTTTATAATGCATCCATTTTCCATCTTTTTCTCCAGTTACTATTTCTGCATCACATAGTATTTTCATATGATGTGAAAGAGTTGACTGACTTATTTCCATATCCTCCAGGAGTTTACATGCACATTTTTCACCATCTTTAAGGATGTTGAGTATACGCATTCTGTTCTCATCTCCAAGGGCTTTAAATATTTTTACTTCTTTAGCATATTTTAAAGACATATCCATCCCTCCTGTCTATAATCATTATATTTTATATATCGATATCTGTCAATATGACTATAAAAAATGTACCCTGTATATAATACAGGGTACAGAATAAACTAATTATTATTTATATAGCTGAACTCTTATCATTGGTTCTATTGATTCAAGTTCTTCTATTGCTCCATTTATGCTGTCACTATCTAAATCTATAAGAGTATACGCATAGTCTCCTCTCGATTTATTTATTAAGTTTGTTATATTAAGTTCTCTTTTTGTAAGAGTATCTGATATTTTAGATATCATACCTACTACATTTCTATGGAAGCATCCTATTCTCATTTTACCACTTCTTGGCATTGAAGCATGTGGCATATTTACTGAGTTTACTATATTTCCGTTTTCAAGATAGTCTTTTATTTCATCTACTGCCATAACAGCACAATTTTCTTCAGATTCGAAAGTTGATGCTCCAAGATGAGGTATTGTATATATTCTGTCTATTCCCATTATTTTTCTGCTAGGGAAATCAGTAACATAACTGCTTATTTTTCCTGATTTTACATATTTTATAACCGCATCTTCTTCTACAAGACCACCTCTTGCAAAGTTAAGAACGTGTATTCCTTCCTTCATTTCTTCCATCTTATTGGCATCTATTATGTTTCTTGTTTTGTCGTTTAATGGTAGATGAAGAGTTATATAATCACTATTTTTAAGAAGATCATTTATATCATCCGCTCTGTGTACATTCTTTGATAAGTTCCATGCTGCATCTACAGATATAAATGGATCGTATCCGTATACTTCCATTCCAAATTCAAGTGCAAGATTGGCAACCTTTATACCTATAGATCCTAAACCTATAACACCAAGAGTTCTTCCCTGAAGTTCATGACCTTTGTATCTTTTCTTTTCTTTTTCAACTGTTTTTTCAACATCTGCATCATCTGTAAGACTTGATGCCCATCTTATTGCTTCGTAAGCTGGTCTTGCACTCATAAGAAGACCCAGCATAACAAGTTCTTTTACTGCATTTGCATTTGCACCAGGAGTATTGAATACCGCTATACCTTTTTCTGTACATTTATCTATTGGTATATTATTTGTTCCTGCCCCTGCTCTTGCTATTGCCTTTAAATTATCCCCAAATTCAACGTCGTGAAGTTTAGCACTTCTGACTAATATTCCATCTTCTCCGTCTTCAACTATATTATAGTCTTTTCCTAATCTATCTAACCCTCTCTGAGCTATATTATTATAAAGTTTTATATTATACATATTCTGTTTCCTCCCCTTTAAGGATACAGTTTTTTATACTCTGTAATTATATCCTTTTTATTTTAAATTAATTTCTTCAAATTCTTTCATGCATTCAACAAGTTTTTCAACTGCTTCATAAGGCATTGCATTGTATATAGAAGCTCTCATTCCACCTATTGAACGATGTCCTTTTACATTTGCTATTCCTCTTTCATCAACGAATTTGATGAATTCCGCGTCTTTGGCTTTATCTCCTGTAACGAATACAACATTCATTTTTGATCTGTCTTCTTTTGCTGCCGGAGCTTTGAAAAGCTTAGAATTATCTATATAGTCATATAGAAGATTTGCTTTTCTTGTATTTTCTTCTCCCATTTTTTCAAGAGAACCAAATTTATTTTCTATCCATTCAAGAACAAGTCCTAAAACATATATAGAAAATGTTGGAGGTGTATTAAACATTGAGCCTTTTTCACTCTGTACAGCATAGCTTAACATAGGTGGTATATTTTCATTTTTCTTTATAAGGTCTTCTCTTATTATTACAACTGTAAGACCTGCTATACCCATGTTTTTCTGAGCCCCTGCAAATATAACTCCGTAATCACTTACATTAACAGGTTCACTTAGTATGCAAGATGACATATCTGCAACTAGATCTGCTCCTCCTGTATCCGGAAGTTTATTATATTTTGTTCCATATATAGTATTATTTTCACATATATAGAAGTAATCTATATCCTTTGGTACATCATAATCTTTTGGTATATATGTGAAATTATCTTCTTTACTTGAGGCAACTACAGTACAAGTATCTCTTCCTGTAATTTTTCCTATTCTTTCAAGTTCTTTTATTGCTTTTGTACTCCAAGAACCTGTATTTACTACTGCTGCTTTTCCATATTTTCCTAAAAGGTTTGCCGGTATCATTGTAAACTGAAGTGATCCCCCACCCTGTAGGAATAATACCTTGTAGTTTTCAGGTATTCCCATTAATTTTCTAAGTCTTACTTCTGCTTTTTCGATGATTCCTTTAAAATCCTGCGAGCGGTGACTCATCTCCATCACAGACTGTCCAGATGTTTCATATTCCATCATCTGTTCTTTTATTTTTTCTAATACTTCTACTGGTAACTGAGAAGGCCCTGCACTAAAATTTAAAACTCGCATAATCAATCATCCTTTCCTATATTAAATAGTTATCGTTTATCTTATCACAACGTTTTAAATTTTGCAACTTAATTAAATATATCCTTCATTTTTTAGAATTTTAATTTATACCTATATCAATTTCACTATGTTTTCATTTTAATGCTTGATTTACTTATGTTATCTTATTCATATACATTTATAGCAGTATAAACTTAATTATCTTCATTTTTTAATTTTTCTGCCTTTTGATATTTTTTTATAGAAATTCTTTTTTTATCTTGCAATTTTGTTCTTTTGTAGTATAATTTGTTTTAAATTTAAATATATTTCAAAAGGGGGGCGGTAATTATGATGGATTCTCACATACATATAGAAAAAGACCCATATACTATAGAATGGATGAATGAATATGTTAAATATGCAAAGCAGAGAGGAATTACTGAAATACATTTACTTGAACATACACACAGATTTACAGAATGGATGCCTCTTTATGAGCCCGCCAGAAAAAAAGATCCTCTTGCAAAAAAATGGGTAGATGACCACAGAACCATACCATTTAAAGATTATACTAATTTCGTAAAAGAAGCTAAAAATTATGATTTTGATATAACAGTTAAATTTGGTCTTGAAGTCTGCTACTTCAAAGAAAAGGAAGAATTTATAAAAGATATGCTGAAAGACTCTGGTCTTGATTTTGCAATAGGAAGCGTACATTATGTATTTGATGTTCCTTATGACATAAAAGGAATTTCTGAGCAGATGCTTTGGGATAAATATCCTATAAACGATATATATCTTGATTACTATCAGAGATGTGTTGACTGTGTTGAATCCGGATTATTCTGCCAGCTTGGACACCCTGATACAATAAAAATGTTTGAAGATTACAAACCTACAATAAACCTTATACCACTCTATGAAAAACTTGCAAAATCACTTGTTAAATGTGGTGTTAAGGGTGAAAACAACGTAGGATGCTATTATAGATATGGAAATAAGGATAAAGGACTTTCTGATGAAATACTATCAGTATTCCTTAAAAACGGAGTAGAAATAATAACTGCCTCTGATGCCCACAAACCATCAGATGTAGGAAGATATATAGCTGATGTACATAATAAAACTTTATAATTTCATGACAAATATATATAAATAAGAAAACAGGGATATCTGTAATTTTGGATATCCCTGTTTTCTTATTTATATATATTTAATTAGTTATAATTTAATAATTTTTTCTATTTAACTATCTTTTGGCTGAAATCTATCTTACTTAGAAGATATGCACCGACAAATAGTATGGCAAGGTTACTTATGTTCATCGCATACCATATTCCGTTACTTCCAAGTTCTGTAAATTTCTTAAAGAACAGAATTATAGGTATTCTTATAACCCATAATCTGGCTGTTTCCATTATAAACGAATAATGAGTTCTTCCACATCCGTTAAATACTCCCAGATAATTTTGGAACATCGCCATAAGTGGCTGAGTAATTATTACCCAGAAAATATAATTTAATGCCTCTCTCTGAGTATCAGGGCTATTTGTAAGCATTGATATTGCCTCTACTCTGAAATGATAAAGTATTAAACAGCCTATAATCGCCGCTCCAAGGCCAAGATTTCTACTTACAACGTAGGATTTCTTGGCTCTTTCTATATTTCCTGCTCCTATATTCTGGCCTACATATGCAGCAAGTACAGAACCTATGGCTATTGTAGGCATAAGCATCATACTCGATATTTTATTTCCTACACTGAATGCAGCCATTATTACATCACCGTAGCTAAGAATTATGGAATTAAGTATAAGAAATCCGAATGAACTAAGCCCCTGACTCATTGCTGACGGAGTCGCTATTTTTATAAGTTTTTTGGCTTTCTTTGGATTTTTTATTTTAAGATTTTTTCTTCCAAGCTTAAGCGGTTCTTTTGCAATGAAAAGATACCATATACAAGGAAGGAATATAACAACCTGTCCTATTACAGTTGCAAGACCTGCTCCGAATACTCCCAGTCCAAGTCCCTGAACAAATACCCCTGTAAGAACTATATTTATAAGTACCGCTATAACCTGAAGTATTACCGGTGTTATCGTGTCTCCCTGTGACTGTCTTATTGCCTGGAATGCAAAGAATACATATGCAAACATCATTTCCATTGATCTTATTCTTATATACTGTACTGAATATTCATAGGTTAGTCCCTCTGCTCCCATAAATTTTATAACAGCAGGGCATATTGCGAATAGTGAAATGTTTATTATAATACCCATAACGATTGAAAGAACAAATAAAATACCCGAGTATTCCCTCGCCTCTTCAAGTTCATCTGAGCCTAAAAACTGACTTATTACAGCTATACCAGCTATTGAAAGTCCCATACCAAAAGATACGAATATATTTATAAGCGGCCATGTAACAGAAAGGCTGGCCTGCGCTGCAACAGAATTCCGCATCTGTCCTATAAAATATGTATCTACTATTTCATTGAATGCCTTCATAAAGTTAGCACCAAATACAGGCAGTGCCAATATTATGAAAGATTTATATATATTGGGTTCGTTTAAAAGTAATTCTGAATTGTCTCTTTTTTTTCTCAAACTTTTGAATACCTCCTTTTTCACACATAAATTATATATTAGCATAATTTTAATGATATGTTTATACCCTTTTGATATTATTTTTCAGGAATACCTTATAAAAGGAAAGTTTTTATCTTCTTATTCAATCATAAAATGGATATAATCGTATAAAAAAAGGATCTTTACATTAATAATTAATGTAAAAATCCTTATATTATTTTTATATATATTTATATGTTATCTATATTGGTCCTCTCGTTCATTGTAAGCTACTCAAAGACCATTTATTCATCCTACCATACAATTATGCTATGCATTTTTTAAGAAGGCCTTATAAGCTCTTACAGCTTCATATATATCAGCCTTGCTTCCTACTTCATATGGAGCGTGCATATTTAATACGCATACACCACAGTCTATAACCTGCATTCCAAGTTTTGCCATTATGTAGGCGATTGTTCCACCGCCACCTGCATCAACTTTACCCATTTCAACAAACTGGCATCCTATATCTTCAGCATCCATTATTCTTCTAAGCTCTGCTATGTATTCAGCATTTGCATCGTTTGATCCACTCTTACCTCTTGCACCTGTAAACTTATTGAAAGTTATACCATGTCCAAGGAAGGCTGCACTTCTCTTTTCAAATACATCAGCATATAGTGGATCGTATGCCGCACTTACATCTGAAGAAAGCATTTTTGAATTCTGTAACGCTCTTCTTACCTTTATGTTTGAATCCCCTTCTGTAAGAGCTACAACTTCAGCAACTACATTTTCAAAGTATCTTGACTGCATTCCAGTTGCTCCTACACTTCCTATTTCTTCTTTATCAACTAATATACAGCAAGAAGTACGTTTCTGAGTTTCTGTTTCAATCATTGCATATAGTGATGGGAATGCACATATTCTATCGTCGTGTCCGTAAGAAAGTATCATACTTCTGTCTATACCGCAGTCTCTCGCCTTTCCTGCTGGTACTATTTCAAGTTCTGAAGACTGGAAATCTTCTTCTTCCATTCCATATTTATCTTTAAGCATTTTAAGAACATTCCGTTTAACAGCGTCTTTTTCATCGTCTTTAAGTTCTGATTTACTTAATGGCTTATTTCCTATAAGAAGGTCAAGCTGTTCTCCTTCAACTACTGTTGCACCCTTCTTTTCAAGCTGTCTTCCCGAAAGATGAACAAGAAGGTCAGTTACTACGAATACAGGATCATTTTCATCTTCACCTATATTTACTTCTACTACTGTTCCGTCTTTTTTAGCTACTACACCATGTATTGCAAGAGGAACTGTAACCCATTGGTATTTTTTTATTCCTCCGTAATAGTGAGTATCTAAATATGCAAGTTCAGTATTTTCATATAAAGGATTCTGTTTAACATCCATACGTGGAGAGTCTATATGTGCCCCAAGTATATTCATACCATTTGATATTGGTTCTTCACCTATGTTGAATAAAGCTACTGTTTTTTTCATGCATACCCCGTAAACTTTATCCCCCGCTTTAAGGTCTTTTCCTTCAGCTATTACATCTTCTATATTTCTATATCCTGCTTTTTCAGCTCTTTCTACTATCTGAGTTACGCATTCTCTTTCTGTTTTACCTTTGTTAAGGAATGCTTTGTATTCTTCAGCTATAGAGTCTAATTCTTTAAGCTGAGAGTCATCGTATTTTGTCCAAAGATTCTTTGTCATTTTAAATTCCTCTTTTCTTCATTTACATTGATATTGTATCCTGGTTAGTATTTTATAAATACCATGCTAATATATATTATATCCTAATGAGATTATATAGAAACTATTTTTTTAATTTTTATCTATACAACAGACTATTTATTTTTTATTTAATAAAAAAAGACTGAACCCGTATATTTCAACAAATTCAGTCCTTTTAAGCGATTTATTATCAATCTTCCTACTATATAGTATTCAGATTTCTATTCAATATTTACCCTATCCCTATTATAAATTTTAAATTATATTATGAAACGAAGAACCTGATAAGCTATTAATGAAACCACATAAGCGGTACCCATCTGGAATGCTATGGCTTTCATTGTTAGAGAAGCACTTCCTAATTCTTTTCTCATGGCACCCATTGATGCGAAGCAAGGAGATGCTAATATAAAGAAGAATAAGTAAGAAACCGCAGATGCTGGAGTTAATAATGTTCCTAAAGCACCATTTACCGCTGCTTCTCCGTATATTAATCCTAGGGTTGCAAGAACTTCTTCTTTTGCAACGAATCCACTTATTGTAGCAGCAACCATCTGCCAGCTACCGAATCCAAGTGGTGCAAATATTGGAGCTAGGAAACGTCCTATTGAAGCTAATATACTGTCGTCTATTAATTCCGCATGCTGGAAGTTTGGTCCAAAGTATTTTAATGCCCATATAACAACTGTTGATACGAATATTATTGTAGCTGCTTTTCTGAAGAATGATACAGTTTTTTCCCAAACAAAGTGGCATACGTTCTTGATACGAGGTAATTTGTATTCAGGAAGTTCCATTACGAATGGAGCAGGTTCACTCTTAAGCATAGTGTTCTTTAAGAATATACCACCTATTATTACGAAACATATTGCAACTAAGTAACTTAGTGGAGCCACGAATGCGTTATCACTGAATAAGCTGGCTATTAATAATATAACCGGCATTTTTGTAGCGCAAGGTATAAATGGAGTTAAGAATACTGTCATTGTACGGTCAGCTTCATGTTCTATTGTACGAACTGATGCAACTGCCTGAACAGTACAACCTGTACCAAGTAACATTGGAACGAATGATTTACCAGATAAACCAAATCTACGGAATATACGGTCCATTATGAAAGTAACACGCGCCATGTATCCACATTCTTCTAATATGGCTAAGAATACGAATAGAACCATTAAGTATGGTATGAAAGCAATAACAAGTCCGATACCGAAGACGATACCATCAGATACCATTGAAACTAACCAAGGAGCAACACCCATATTTGTAAGAGTTGTTGCTGACCATATCATTGCATTTATAACCCAAGTGAATGTTATACCAACCAGTGTTTTACCAAGACCAGATGGATTTAAGCATACATAGTATATAGCATATATTATTCCGAAGAATATTGGTAATGCTAACCATTTATTTGTAACTATTTTATCTATTTTGTCTGATAAAGTTATTGTTTCTTTACGACGTTTAACTATAACCGAATCTATCATAGATTTTATCCAAGAATAACGCTGTTCAGCTATTATTGTATCTATATCATCATCGTAAGCTTTTTCTAATTTAGTACGTACAGTTGTCGCTTCTGCAGTAAGTGCTGATGGTATGTTCATATCATCAAGAAAGCTTTCGTCTCCACATAATAATTTAAGAGCTACATAAGCATCTTCTGTTACGTCAGTTTTAACATTAGCTGCTTCATATTTAACTTTTACAGATTCTATTGCTTCAGCAACATCACCTGAATATTTGAATTCATGATTACCTTTTTCAGCTTTAGCTTTAAGTAATTTTTTAAGTTCAGGAACACCATCACCAGTTATAGCTGATATTTCGCATACCGGGCATCCTAAAAGTTCTGATAATTTTTTAGAAGATATTTCTTCGCCTTTACTCCTAACAACGTCCATCATGTTTAGAGCAACTATCATTGGAACACCAAGTTCAAGAACCTGAGTAGTTAAGTATAGGTTACGTTCTAGGTTAGAAGCATCTATTATATTTATAACTACATCCGGGTTTTCTTTTAATATGTAGTCACGGCTTATGATTTCTTCTTTTGAGTATGGTGATAAAGAATATATACCGGGTAAATCGACTACTACCATTGATTCTCCATCAACTTTTGTTTTACCTTCTCTTTTTTCAACTGTAACACCAGGCCAGTTACCAACGAACCGTGTGCTTCCAGTTAAAGCATTAAACAGTGTACTCTTACCACTGTTCGGGTTTCCTATCAGTGCTATTTTCTTCATTGTTTTTTCTCCTTGTTTTATTTTTATAATTCCAAATTAAATTAAAATCAGATTAAAATTAAACCATTTCGATGTTTTCAGCATCAGCTTTTCTGATACTTACGTTGTATCCTCTTACAACCATTTCTATTGGATCACCAAGTGGAGCTATTTTCATTATTTTTACTTCTACTCCCTTAGTCAGACCCATATCCATGAATCTCTGTTTTAGAGCTCCTGCTACATGCATTCTTTTGATTGTACCAGTTTCTCCAACTTTTAGTTCTTTTAACGTTTTCATCGTTTTCCTCCCTCTATATTAATATTCTTTTAGCTAAATCGTGACTTAATCCAAGAGATACTCCCTTGATTTTAACTATCACGTTATCATCTACTTTATTTATAACCTGTATTGTTTCCCCAACTGTGAAACCAAGGTTTTCAAGATGTTTTTTTATCTTGTCTCCTCCAGTAATTCTCTGGATTATAACTTTTTTGTTCATTTCTGCAAAATAAATAGGCATATTACTTCCTCCTCACACATCTCCGAATATCTCCAATAGATACAGGACTTTAAAATATTTTTCTAATCACAGGTTAATTAGTTTAAGCTAACTGTTCTTTTAAAAAAAATTAGTTTTCACTAACTTATCTTGAAAAAAAAGAACTTCAATTTCTTATACTTATATGTCTATTTACAACTAAAAACTCTATATAAACATCAAGCCAATCATACTACAAAGAATGAACTAATCATCCTACCTTTTATAGATTAGCTTAAACTAACCATTTTGTCAATTACTTTTCTATATTTTATTCATATTTATTTCATATTACCTTTTAAAATATTTTTTACTAAATATATTATTTTTTATAAAATATTTTATTCCACATAAAAATTCTTATTTTGATGTATCAAAAGGGGGCAGAAACTCTACCATTTTTTCGGCACCCTTTTGATCACAATTAAAGAAATTATTAGAGAAAGAATGAACTAATCATCCTACCTTTAGATTAGCTCAATAAAATTATTTTGTCAATCACTTTTTCATATAAAACATTTGTCTTTTTACTATAAGTTAGCCATAATCCCACTTTTAATGTTATTAAAGCATCTCTTTTATTTCAAAAAAGTAAAAACGAAATGAAAAATATCATTCCGTTTCTGTTTTTTATCTTAAATTTTTAATTTTATACATTTCATATAATTATTAATATCGTACTGATTCGTTTTTCTTGTAGTCAGAATTAAATATCTAAAATATCCCTTGAAGACATTTCCGCCATATCCGGCTTACCTTCCTTGATAGCTAAGAACAGCTTTTCATGAAGCTCATCGATTTCTTCAACTTTTAATTTTGAAACCATATGTCTTTCTGCTATCTGTTCTTCAAGATAATAAGATATAGATCTGTACAGGTCAATTAATATTGTATTATGACTTGCTTCAGCAATACACATATGGAAGTCTATATCTGCCTTTGTATTTTCTTTTATATTTTCTTTTAATCCTTTACGTTTTCTTAAAGCCTCTGCTATCTGTTCAATATCATCTTCATTTCTGCGAATAGCTGCAATACGTGATATTGTAACTTCTATAGAGTTTCTGGCTTCAGCAATATCCTTTAAAGAAACCTGAGCATATTTCTGCTTCATATTTGCATCAAATCTATCAGAAGATCTTACATAAGTTCCATCTCCCTGTTTTACTTCCAGTACTCCAGCCCATGTTAGAGATTTAACAGCTTCACGTATTGTATTTCTACTAACCTGGAATATTTCCATTAACTGTGGTTCAGTTGGTATTTTTTCTCCAACTTTGTAATCACCCGATTCAATCATAGCCTCTAGTTTATCCGAAACCTGCTTAGATAACGGATATCTTTTTACACTGTTATCTTCCATATTTACACATCCTTTTGCAATTTTTTTGACGGATGCTAATTCATTAAACATTTAGATCAATACCCCCCATATTGAAATTTCTAAATATTCCCTACAATAAATCCATCTTTCTTAAAATAGATTAACTTAAAGCTTCTTAAGCATTTTAACCCCTTATCTCTAATCTATCATCTCTTTAATTTCTTTCTTAGTTCCCCAATTAATACATACTACCTATTTTATAATATCTTTATCACAAATTTATGTCAATAATTTATTGAAAGCAAATACGATATTTGTTTTTTACTATAAATTTACTATAATTTTATTTTGTTTTTTATGAAAAAGTTAATCTCTGTTTAATTTTATTCATATTAATTATATTGATTATTTAGCATTATATAATATCTAAAAATATTTTTATATGTATATTGATAATTTATAAAATTATGATTTTATTCCCTATCCTTAAAATTATAATTTCCCTTTATCCATAAACTTCTTTACATTATTACTTACCTGGCATAACTCCTCATATGAAAGTTCTGGTAGTCTCTCCATATTGTCTATGAATGCAGAAAGTGTTTCCCTTTGTTTTATCTGAATTATCTGGTTGTAATAGTTTACAATTACCCCTGTAACAATTGCTATAACAACTATTGAATAGATTGTTAAAAGAACAGATGCCAGTTTTGCAATAGGTGAGATAACTGTGACATCTCCAAATCCAATGGTAGAAATCACGGCATAACAGTACCACAGCGAGTCTGTATATGAATGTATATTTGGATCTGAAATGTATATTAACATAGCATCTAATAGTATAAAAACTACATAGGAAAACAAAATCTGTGATGTATGCGTACTAACCAAAATTCTCTTCAGCATTTTTAATCTTTTCATTTGTAATTCTCCTCAAAGTATTTATATCTAAAAATATAATAAATTTTAGTTTTTATCCTATTTATCGTAATTATATCTTATTAAAAATATGAATTCAATACAGGTTAAATCTATATTGAAATTTGATTTAAAGATAAATACCAATGTCATTTTAGATATTTTATTATCATATTATTTTATGTATTTACATATTATACGTTTTGTTGTATCAATAGGAAGTGGTACTTTATCCCGTTTATAATATTCAATATCCACCACTTTTACAATTGATTTATGGTCATCATACCCCGCTGGAACAACAACCCTATCCCCTATCTTTATACTATCATCATCAGTGAGATAATAGTATGATTTAGTTCCATTTCCAAATATTACCTTGCAGAATATAAGCTCTGATTTATGTCTTCTTTTTCTATTGTAAAATAACGGATCAAGAATTTCTCCATATCCGCACTCTTTAATAAAAGCATCTATAAATTTCACAAGTTTATCAAAATTCTCTGGAAGACCTTCTTTATCAAAACTTCCCTCAAAGCAGTACGGCGTATAATCATCAAAATCAATAGTAATCTTATAATCGGTACTTTCATAGGGTATTTTTACTATATCGTCAAAATCTCTAAAATTCTCAAATAAATCCACTTCCTCTTCAATTTTACTGAGTAATTTTAAAACCTTATTTTGAGATTCGTATTTTATATTCATTTTTTCACTTTCATTTTTTATTTTAGTGTATTCAAGTGTCCCATTGTCCCCTTCTATAACAAGATGCTCGGAGTATTTCTCTGTCCCGCCTTCTCTTTTTAATTCTTTACTTTTATACTCAGGGCATCCTTCCTTATCTGACTGTTCTTTGTTTTTACGCATTAAATATATAATATTATCTGATTTATCTTCTTTATAGATACCAGACTTTTCTTCCTCTTTTGTAGTTCTGTTATAATCTATGGTTATTTTTTTTATCTTTGGGTCTTCTACATTTCCATCAAATAAATACATATACTTTATTCCAACGGCATCACGTATCATATCTGAAAAACTGAAATCTTTTTTTGGAAAACTATATGATTCCTCAATCGTATCTCCATTATATTTATAACGCTCCCCATTTGTATTTGTAATTTCAATATCCCAGCTACCCGCATCACATACAGACATATCCCATTTATATTTTCCTCTGAAATAATCAGATATGGTTTTAATTATATTATTTGAAACAGTTTTATCTATTTTAAATATTCTTTTTCTACCCTTTATTCTGTTTGTATCTTTCCTGCTGTAAGTATACGCTGAAAACCATACTCCACCATTTGAATTTATGGTTATTCTCTGCTCTTTTTCACAGTTTGACATAATCCTATCTGGAAAATATGAGTCAGTTGAATTTATGGTTATTTTTCTGGCCTCACCTATAAATCTGCCAAACATATCAGCATCTGAAATCTCTTCTAACCTGTTTAATAATTTTAAAAATATATCTTTATTTTCAGTTTTTAAAAATGAATCCTTTTCTTTTTTATCAAGCAGATACCATATAGAAAATATAACAGAGCCTATCAGCTTCATATTTGTTATATCGTCAATAATTGTAGACAGTTTTTCAAAATCCAGAACATCAAATCCGTATTTATCGCGAAAAGACTCTCCCTCATCCATTATAAATTCTGTATCCATGCAGTCCTTTTCAAAATCACTTTTTATATGTTTTTCAGTATCTTTACTCTTTCCGATTTTATTAAATTCCTTCTTCCATTCAATTGCAAAAATCAATTCTCTGCTCATACACATCATGCCGATCATCTCCATTTTTATTTATATATTTTATATTATAAATTTATATTGTTTCTTTTATATTTTTATTATTCATACAGATTACTTTCTATATCTATATTATAAAATCCATGTTTTATTTAGTAAAATATATATTAAAAAACGACTGATTAAATATATTTTCAGAAGTAATAAAATCATTAAATCCTATTATGTTTTACAATTTTTTTATGTATATAAAAAGAGACAGCCCAAAATGGCTGCCTCTCATGTGTGAAAAGGTTATAAGTTGTGCTCGGATGTGTAAACTTTGATGTCCTACAACTTATAAAGTATATATAATAAGATACAATATACAATATTAAATAAACTAAATTAGTTGGGTATGTATAAGTAAGAATGGTAAGAAAGTTTATTATTTATAATATATTATATCTAAAATATATCAGGTTTTTATGAGGAGAAAGAAGTAACGCAAATAGCCAAGCATCACTTCACACTCTTCATATAGGCTACTATGTAATATATAAGGGAATTGAAAAAAGCTAATTAATTAAGTAGTAAGCTCGTAGCCTATATAATAGGTATACTATCATTCTACCTATTTTTCAATCCATTAATATTTTTTATATACTGATATATATATCTATTACTTTTTTATTTAATAGCCTTGAATATCTTGCAAATACTAATCTCCAGCTGATATATATAATTTATATTTATAAATCCAGACTTCATGGATTATTTATAATTGATAAATTTTGTCATATTGTAGTACTAATATTTTATCTATACTATGATAGTTAACAAATCCCTTATAATCCCATATTTTTATAATATTATAAGGTGTCTTTTGAATATAAATTTTCACGTTTCTTCTATATAAATAATAAATTTTTACAAATAACAAAGGCTCTTTTTTTAATCATTCTTTTATAAGCCAATTAATTCGTTTAAATGTTTTTCAAATTTTTATATATTATATATAAAGGGTGATAAATTGTATACTTCGATTGATTAATATATATTTATTTCAAAGTATGTGTAAATTGACAGTAAAAAAATATGAGAATATAATTATAACAGTGTTATAAAACACCGTTATGAATTGGGGGATTAATATGGCAAAGCAAATAGAAGGTGTTTATGATCGTGTTTTGGAGTCAGCAGAAAAGGAATTTCTTGATAAGGGATTTAATAACGCCTCACTAAGAGTAATAGCAAAAGAGGCTGAAACAAGTACAGGCTCAATATATACAAGATTTGGAGATAAAAAGGGATTATTTGAAAGTCTTGTTAAACCTACACTCGATGAGCTTATGGAGCTTACTCTTAAAATTCAGAATGGCTTTGACTATCTTGACGCTGATGTTAAGGAGAATACCATCAAGGATTACACAATGGAAAATCACAACGTTATCATTGACTTTATATACGATAATAAAAATACCTTTCTTCTTCTATTAAACTCATCAAATGGAACAGATTACGAAAATTTTATGGATGAATTTATAGAAATAGAAGAAAAATACACTCTCCGGTATCTAAAAGATATAGGATGCAATAATATGCTTGAAAATCCGGTTGCTTTGGAATTTTTACATATCCTGAGTACTCTTTACTGCCAGGGTATGTTTGAACCACTATTACACAATATGAGCAGAGAAGAAGCTTATGAATTCGATAAAATGTTTTCTAAGTACAACACTGAGGGCTTCTGCTCTATATTTAATTCTTCCGGAAAATCAAAATAAAACGACTGGCTGCCGTTTAAAGCAGCCTTATTTTATAATCTTGAGTTAGTTGCGACTAACTTAGAAGGAGGTCCTTTATGGAAAAACAAAATTCACTCTTACGTATTTGGGAATTAGGAAAGGATGAACACCCCGGCCTTATAAAATCTATTTTTAGTGCTGTACTTGGTGTACTTCTTGGATTTATTCCCTACATAGCGTGTGCACAGATTATAATTGCAATGTTAAACGGTGAAACAGAGTTTTCTTTTTACCTTAATCGCTCACTCATAGCACTTGCAGGATATGCAGGAAAATCTGTATTTTATACACTTGCTCTTGCTACATCTCACAAAGCAACATTCTCTATACTTAAAAGCATACGTCTGAGAATACTTGAAAAGCTGCCTAAGCTTCCCTTAGGTACAATAATGGATACTTCAAGTGGGAAAATTAAACAGATCGTGGTTGATAATGTTGAAAGTACTGAAACAACACTTGCTCATATTCTTCCAGAGTTTACATCTAATTTTCTTGGACCACTTTGTATAATAGTTTATCTTTTTGTTCTTGACTGGCGTATGGCTCTTCTAAGTGTAATATCAATACCAATCGGATTTTCATTTATGGGACTTACTATGAAGGACTATGCCACAGATTTTGCTGGTTCGGTAAAAGTTAACGAAGAAGTAAATAAGGCAATGGTTGAATACATAGGTGGTATAGAGGTAATAAAGGCTTTCAATCAGGGAAAAAGCTCTTATCAGAAATTTACAGATAAGATAATTGCAAATGCTGCTTATTTCTATAACTGGATGAAAAAATGCCAGATTCCTATGTCTCTTTCAATGTCAATAACACCAGCTACACTTATTACAGTTTTACCAATTGGATGGCTGTTCTATGTAAATGGAAGTCTTTCAGTCGAGGTATTCGTAATGACTATAATACTTTCTATGGGTATAGTAGGACCTCTTATGAAGGCCGCGTCATTTGGAGACAGTTTAGCTAAAATATCTACCATAGTTGCTTCCATAGATGAAATATTAAACGGAAAAGAACAGGAACACGGAAATACAAAAGCTAATATAAAAAGCTATGATATAGAATTAAATAATGTATCATTTGGATACCACGAGGATAAGGAAATACTACACAACATCTCACTTAGTATTCCAGCTGAATCTCTTACAGCACTTGTCGGACCTTCTGGAAGTGGAAAATCAACAATAGCAAAACTTATTGCAGGCTTCTGGGATGTAAACAGTGGCTTTATAAATTTAGGTGGTATAGACGAAAATAAAATACCTCTTGAACAGCTATACAGTCAGATAGCATTCGTAACTCAGGAAAATTATCTTTTCGACGATACTATAATGGAAAATCTTCGTATGGGAAAAATATCATCTTCAGATGAAGACGTTATAAATGCTGCAAAAGCTGCAGGCTGCCATGACTTTATAATGTCTCTTGATAATGGTTATGAAACAAAAGTCGGTAGTGGTGGAGCTCATCTTTCTGGTGGAGAACGTCAGAGAATATCAATAGCCCGTGCTATTCTTAAAGACTCTCCTATAATAATTCTCGATGAAGCCACAGCTTATATAGACCCTGAAAATGAAGCTATTATTCAGCGTGCGGTTGCAAAACTTGTACAGAACAAGACAGTTATTATAATAGCTCATCGTCTAAGTACAATAACAGATGCAGATAAAATAGTAGTTGTAAATGACGGTAACATAGAAGACGAGGGAACTCACGAAGAACTTCTTAAATCTTCAGCACTATATTCAGATATGTGGAATGCACATATGAGTGTAAAGGAGGATGAAACTATATGCTAGAAATGTTCAGAAGAATGGTTGAATTCTCAGGACCAGAAAGAAAAAATATAAATAAATCGATTGCTGTATCTTTTGTATCTGCAATATTTAAAATGCTGCAGATTTCAGCTGTATACTTTATCATATTAGCCCTTACAAATGGTGATAAAAGTAATACTCCGGCAATAATGGCGCTTGTATTAATGATAATAAGTATAGTTGGTATATCAGCTTCAAATTATTTTTCTCAGCTTCAGCAGACACATGCAGGCTACTTCATGGCCGCTCATAAGAGATTATCAATAGGTGATAAACTGAAATCAGTTCCAATGGGCTATTTTAACGACAGTAGTTTAGGAGAAATAACAGGAGTTTGTACTACTGTACTTGAAAATGTAGAAATGAATGCTCCTATACTTCTTGTAACAACACTTGGAAGTATGATAAACTCATTTGTATTTTTCGCCCTTATACTATTCTTTGAATGGCATATAGGCTTAATAGTAATTGCTGTTACAGTAATTTATTTCCTTGTTACATCATCAATGGAAAAAAAGACAAGAGATATTGCTCCACATCGTCAGAAATCTGAATCACAGCTTGTAGCCTCTGTTCTTGAATATGTACAAGGTATGAGCATAGTTAAATCATTCAATCTTTTCGGATTTGGAGATAAAAAATTAAGAGATACCCTTGAATACAATAGAAGCAGTAACCTTAATCTAGAAAAATTATTCTCACCATATACACTACTCCAGGGACTTGTTATAAATGTGGGAAGTGTGATTATTATGATAGTTGGGTCTTATATGTTCATTAATGGAATGTTAGACCTTCCAAATGCTCTTATGGTTATTATAATATCATTCCTTGCATTCTCTGAAGTTTCGATAGCAGGAAGCCTTCTTGCCGTTATGCGTGTAATAAGCAGTTGTATGGAAAGAACTGATGAGACAGAGGATATGCCTCAGATTGAAGAAAAAGGAAGTCTTAAAAATGTTAAGTCCCATACAATAGAATTTAAAAACGTGGAATTCTCTTATGATAAGAGAAAGATTTTAGATAACGTATCTTTCACTATACCTGATAAAACTACTACCGCTATTGTAGGTCCTAGTGGCTCTGGTAAAACTACTATGTGTAGTTTAATCGCTCGCTTCTGGGATGTCGATAAAGGTGAAATCTCAATAGGTGGGAATAATGTAAAGGCATATACTCTTGAAGGACTTATGGACCAGATAAGTATTGTATTCCAGAAGGTATATCTTTTTGCTGATACAATAGAAAATAATATAAAATTCGGAAGACCTGATGCAAGCCATGAAGAGGTTGTTGCTGCTGCTAAAAAAGCCTGCTGTGATGACTTTATAGAAGCACTTCCAGATGGATACGATACAGTTATAGGTGAAGGAGGAGCAACTCTTTCTGGTGGAGAACGTCAGAGAATATCAATAGCTCGTGCTATTCTCAAAGACTCTCCTATAATAATTCTTGATGAAGCCACTGCAAATGTAGATCCTGAAAATGAAGAAAGATTACAGACGGCAATAGAAGAATTAACAAAAAATAAAACAATACTTATGATCGCACACAGACTTAAAACAGTAAGAAATGCAAATCAGATTCTCGTATTAAACGAAGGACATATTGTTCAGAAAGGAACTCATGACGAGCTTTCAAAGGAAGATGGTATATACAAAGAATTCATAGCCGCAAGAGAAGAGTCTGGACGCTGGAAACTATAGTAATATCAATAAAAACACTTAACCAGATATTTTCTGTTGGTTATGTTGATAAAAAACTGATTTTAAACAGATAAACTATGCAGGTATACACATATTCCATACCTAATGTGTATAAATGTAATTAACAATATAATATAAAAAGACCATTAGAAATAATGTATCTTCTGTTTTATATTTTTTCAATATCAGGGATATATCATATTTTCGGTGGTCTTTTTTAATCTATGCTCTTTTGTATATATTATTATTTAAAATAGATTTTATTTTTCTATAATGAACATACCTATAAATGCTATAATTAAACATATGATTAAGTAAATTTAGAAATCTGTAAATAATATAAATCTAACCGTAATATAAAAGGAGAATATGAAAATGATAGATATTTTTGGAACGCTTGGTCCAAGCTGTGCTGATGAAGAAAAACTATACAGAATGTTTAAATGCGGAATGAATGGTATAAGACTAAACCTTTCTCATACAAGCCTTAAAGATTTTAAGGAATGGCTTGATATATTTAACAGAGCCGCTGAAAAAGCCGAGGTAAAACCTAAAATACTTATTGATATGATGGGTCCTGAAGTGCGTATAAAAACACTTGATAAACCTTTGGAATTAAAAAAAGATATGTCTGTTTCACTTGGTAGAGATATACCGGTAGACAGTATTATATTCTCTAGTCTGATAAAGGGTGATAATGTACTATTAGACGATGGTAAAATAAGACTTGAAGTGGTCGATGTTAAAGAAAATGAAGCTGATTGTAAAGTGCTATGCGACGGAATATTAAACTCTAAAAAATCTCTTGCAATCGAATGTAAAGAAATACCTATGCCTACTCTTACAGAAAATGACCTTGAAAATCTAAAGGTAGCAAAAGAATACGGTGTAACAGGAATGATGCAGCCATTTGTAAGAAATTCTCAGGACTTAATAACAATAAAAAATACTCTTAAAGAATTAAATATTGAGGATTTAAGATTATACGCTAAAATCGAAAACAGAAATGGTGTTGAACACTTAGAAGAGCTTCTCCCATACTGCGATGAAATTGTAATTGCAAGGGGGGATCTTGGAAATGCTGTTCCACTCAGCGAACTTCCTATGGTCTCATTCCAGATTCAGAACTGCTGTAAAAATCACAACAAACCTTATATGGTAGTAACTCAGATGCTCGATTCAATGATTAAAAATCCTGTTCCTACACGTGCTGAAGTAAGTGATATATTCTATAATGTATATCATGGTGCTTCAAGCATAATGCTTACAGGTGAAACAGCTGCTGGTAAATATCCCGTTGAAGCTGTTGATATGTTTGTAAAAACAGCAAAGAATGCTTACTTTTGTAGGGAAAAATAAATAAAAAGGACTCTCATAATTATATATGAAAGTCCTTTTTTATTTCATATTACAACTTATCTTTATTTAATGTACAAACTTTATAAAAATAATATATTTTAATATATTATTTATGCTATGTATAATATATTAAATCGTTATGATATAATTTAATTTGAAATCATTAAATTTTTAACTTTTGGAGGATACAATGAATAGCTTAAAATATGTTTTTGGACCTGTTCCATCAAGACGTCTCGGACGCTCTCTTGGTATAAGTCCCATAAAGAAAAAATCATGTAATTATTCCTGTATATACTGTCAGCTTGGAAGAACTGACAAAATGACAAATACAAGACAGGAATTTTATCCACTTGAGGATATATTAGAGGAATTCAAAGAATATCTTAAAGACGAAGATAAATTCGATGTAATCTCAATCGTAGGTGAAGGAGAGCCTACTCTTTATTCAAGACTTGGAGAACTGATAAAAGGAATTAAATCACTTACAGATAAACCAGTTGCCGTAATTACAAACAGTGCACTTATGTATGATGAAGGTGTAAGAAATGATCTTATGGAAGCAGATATCGTACTTCCTTCACTTGACTCATTTGACAAAATGTCATGGAAAAGAGTAGACCGTCCATATGGAAGAATAGTCTATGAAGACGTATTTGAAGGTCTTGTTAAATTTACAAATGAATTCAAAGGACAGGTATTCATGGAGCTTATGCTTATGGATAAGATAAATGATACACCTGAATGTATAGAAAAATTCAAGGCTCTGTTTGCACATCTTAAATACGATAAACTTTACATAAATACACCAGTAAGACCACCGGCGGAAGAATGTGCTGTTATTTCTTCAAAAGAAGCGATAAACCATGCCTGTGAAGTTTTAGGCGGAATTTCAATAGATGCTCTTTCATCTGTTGGATTTTTCAGCGAAATCAAGGATGATTATAAAGCAATATTAAGTATAATAGGACGTCATCCAATGAATCAGCACGAAATAGCAGGTTTTCTTGACTCAAGAGATGTTGAAGATAAAGATTCTCTTTTCAATCGTCTGAATGAAGATGAAAAAGTAAAATCTACTGAGTACAAGGGGTATATAACATACAGACTTAAATAAGATAATTTCAGGTCATCCATAATTTTATTTATATTCTCATATGATAGATATAAACAGTATATAATCTGAAATTATATTCTTCTGATATAAAAAAATTAAATTTACTATATACAAAGAATGTGTAACATCTATATAAAATAATAAAAGGAGTTTTTATCATGTTTGGAAAAATCAAGAAAGTAGCAGCAATCCACGATTTATCCGGATTTGGCCGTGCATCACTTACGACAATAATACCTACATTATCTACAATGGGGGTTCAGGTATGTCCTGTTCCAACCGCAATATTATCAAATCATACAGGAGGCTTTGATACTTACAGCTATGTAGACCTTACCGATACAATGAGCGATTATATTCAGAAATGGAAAGACCTTAATCTTTCTTTTGAATGTGTATATTCAGGATTTTTAGGTTCACCAAAACAGATTGAAATAGTATCTGACTTTATAGACTTCTTTGGAAATGATGAAAATCTTATAGTTGTAGACCCCGTAATGGGAGATAACGGCTCTCTTTACTCATCATTTACAAGTGAAATTATAGGTGAAATGAGAAAACTTGTAGCAAAGGCAGATATGATAACTCCGAACTTTACTGAAGCTGCTTTCCTTATGGATCTTGATGAATGCCCTTCTGAAATCTCAGATGAGAAAGCAAAGGAATGGCTTAAATCTCTTTCTGATATGGGGCCTAAAATTGTTGTTATAACAAGTGCTCCTGACTCTAAAAATAAGGAAAATACAAATGTACTTGCGTACGACAGAGAAAATGATACCTTCTGGAAGGTTGGCTGCAGATATATTCCTGCCTCTTATCCTGGAACAGGAGATACATTCACATCTGTTGTTATAGGAAGTCTTCTTCAGGGAGACAGCTTACCAGTTGCCCTTGACCGTGCAACTCAGTTTATATCACAGTGCATAAAGGCAAGCTATGGATATAATTATCCTAAGCGTGAAGGTGTACTTCTTGAAAAAGAACTTGATATATTAAAAATGCCTGTTTTAATAAGCGGATACGAAATGCTTTAAAAGTAAATTATTTATAATCTAAAGTTCAGAGTTATTCTTATGATTTAAAGGTCGAATATTTTTATTCTATATACCTTTTTAAGTATCTGGATTTAAATCTGAATAGTAAAAGATAATAAAATCTATAATGCGATATTTTCGTTTAATATAAAAATACATACAATATAGCATAAATACAAATAGAAAAAGGCTGGGAAAATATCCCTGCCTTTTTCTATTGAAACATTGAAACCTCAATGTCTGTTATCTATTTTTTCTGTCAAGCACAGCTTACTATTCTCTCTAATTTAACAACACTTTCACAGTGTGGAGTATTAGGGAACATATCCATTAATTTAACTTTTTCTGCTATATATCCATAAGACATGAAATCCTTTAAGTCATCAACTAAAGTTTTAGGATTACAAGATATATATATTATTTCCTTTGCTCCGAAATCACATATATCTTTTATGGCCTGTTTGTGTATTCCTGGTCTTGGTGGGTCAACTATTATAAGGTCTGGTTTTACATCAAGATTTTTAACAGTATCCTTAACATCACCAGCTATAAATTCACAGTTATCAAGCCCGTTAAGCTTTGCATTTTCATTTGCAGCAACAACTGCTTCCTCTATTATTTCTATTCCGTATACCTTCTTTGCTTTTTCTGCCATTAACTGACCTATTGAACCAGTTCCACTGTATAAGTCAAATACTACTTTATTAGCGTGATTTCCAACGAATTCTCTTGCTATTGTATAAAGCTTTTCCGCTCCCTTTGTATTTGTCTGGAAGAATGAGAATGGAGATATTCTGAATTTAAGCCCAAGTATTTCTTCGTGTAATACATCATCTCCATAAAGAACTCTTAGTTCATCACAGTTTACAGCATCGGCAAGTCCGTCGTTTATAGTGTGAAGTATACTTACTATTTTGTCGTTAAGCTCAAGATTTTTAAGCATTTCAGCGTATTCATTCATATCGAAATCATTCTGAGATGTAGTAACTATATTTACCATTAATTCACCTGTATGTATTCCTCTTCTTATTACAAGGTGTCTTAAATATCCTTCGTGGCTTACTATTCTGTAATATGGAAGGTCTGTTTTACCAAAGAATTCTAATGTAGCTGAAAGTATTGTATTGAAATCCTTATCTACTAAAACACATTTATCTACTGTCTGTATATCTATATGTCTTCCCTTTTTATGCATTCCAAGCGTAAGAGGTCCGCCCTTCATTTCATCTCCGAAAGTATATTCCATCTTATTTCTGTATGTTCTGCTGTCAGGACTTCCTTCTATCCCTAAAAAGCTGAAAGTTCTTATTCCCGCCTCTTCAAATAATTTAAGAACCTGTTCTTTTTTTATTTCAAGCTGTTTTTCATATGGTACAGAAAGCATTGTACATCCACCGCATCCATCAAAGTGCGGACAGACTTCTGCTGTTTCAAGTGGTGATTTTTCAAGAAGCTCAACCATTTTTACATCAGCTTTTCCTCTTCCTGTTCTTTTAACCGCAGCTTTTATTTTCTGACCAGTTATTCCACCCTTCATTTTTATTCTTCTGTCTCCGTAGTAGCTTGTAGTAGCTCCACCAAATTCCATTGTTCCTATTTCAAATTCTATTATATCTCTCTTTTTCACATTATCCTCCTGTTTTAAATTGTATTTATTTTAATCTGATTATATTATCCTCTGTTACATAAAATAAGTTAGAAACTATGATTTATCCTAGCTCCTAACTTATAGCATTTCATTATATTATACGATAAATTGCAGTATAAAGACAACTTTATCATACAAATTTTTCTGTTTCTCAGCTGGTTTTTAATCAGAAACTTTTATTTACTATTATTTATCCTGTATAATAAATATTTTCTGTATTTTTATATTGTCTGTATGCTCTGCGATTTATCAATGTAAAGTTATAATTATTATAAAATTATCTTTCTTCTATTAATTTAACTTCCTCATCTGTTAGCTCTCTGTATTCTCCAAGCTCAAGGCTTTCATCAAGTACAAGTCCACCCATTGAAAGTCTCTTCAGATATACAACCTTTTTACCTACACTTTCAAACATTCTTTTTACCTGATGGAATTTACCCTCGTGTATAGTAAGCTCTATCTCTGACATTTCATCGCTTTTAAGTATTTCAAGCTCTGCCGGCATTGTTTCATATCCGTCGTCAAGAGTAACACCATTTTTAAAAGCTTCTATATCTTCTTCAGTTACCTTTCCATCTACCTTTGCAAAGTATTTCTTTGGAACGTGTTTTTTAGGTGATAGCACTCTGTGTGCAAGCTGTCCGTCATTTGTAAGTACTAATAACCCTTCTGTATCTTTATCAAGTCTTCCCACAGGGAATGGTTCAAATACCATATATTCTCCGTCTATTAAATCAAGAACTATCGGGTCATGTCTGTCAAATGTAGCTGATATATATCCGTTTGGTTTATTCATCATAAGATAGATAAACTCTCTGTAATTTACTCTTTCTCCATTGTATAAAATTTCGTCTGCTTCCGGGTCAACCTGAAGTCCTGGATTTGAAACTACTTTTCCATTTACAGATACCATTCCATGTTTACAGTCTTTTTTTATCTCACTTCTTGTTCCGTATCCAAGATTTGAAAGAACTTTATCAACTCTGAGTTTTTTAGCCATATCTATAAATACCTCCGTTTAAATAAATTTTTATATAGTGAATTCGTTTTCCTATTTTTTCAGTATTTAAAAATTTCTATAACTCTTATATTATATACTAGAATTTAATATTTAGTATATACCTTTTGTGATTTTATCTGTATAATAGATGTGATGGATAAATTAAAAAGTTTATAGGAGGAATTTTAAAAATGGCTTTAATTAGTACAAAAGAAATGTTTAAAAAAGCTTATGAAGGCGGATACTCTATAGGAGCATTCAACATAAGTGATTTAGAACAGTTACAGGGTGTTCTTCAGGGAGCTAAAGCTAAAAATTCATACGTTATGATACAGGCTTCTAAATCTGCTATACAGTACGCTGGACCACACACATTAGTTGAAATGGTTAAAGCAGCATCAGACGAAATAGGTATAGACGTTGCTCTTCACTTAGATCACGGTCCAAACCTTGATGTTGTTAAATTATGCGTAGAAGCTGGTTTCACTTCAGTTATGATAGACGGTTCTCACTATGACTTTGAAGAAAACGTAAGATTAACTAAAGAAGTTGTTGACTATGCTCACGAACATGGAGTAGTTGTTGAAGCTGAACTTGGTGTTCTTGCTGGTGTTGAAGATGAAGTAAGCTCAGATGTACACAAATACACTGATCCTGACGAAGCTGCTGAATTCGTTAAAAGAACAGGAGTTGACTCATTAGCAATAGCTATAGGTACTTCTCATGGTGCTTTCAAATTCAAAGGAGAAGCTAAATTAAGATTCGATATACTTGAAGAAGTTCAGGCTAAACTTCCTGGTTTCCCAATAGTACTTCACGGTGCTTCTGCTGTTGATCAGGACTCAGTTAAAACTTGCAACGATTTCGGTGGAGATATAGCTGGTGCAAAAGGTGTTCCAGTTGATATGTTAAGAAAAGCTTCTACTATGGCAGTTTGCAAAATAAATATGGATACTGACCTTAGATTAGCTATGACTGCTGCAATCAGAAAATACTTAGCTGAAAATCCAAAACAGTTCGACCCAAGAAAATACATAGGTGCTGGTAGAGATGCTATACAGGCTGTTGTAGAATCAAAAATAGACAACGTTCTTGGATCTGCAAACTCAATAAAATAATTAGTTTTACATTTTTAAAACATTATGCTGCCGTATAATTATACGGCAGCTTTTTTACTTATTTTTATATTTTTTAAATAAGGTTAAAACTTTTTATAAATTTCAAAATAATCTTAATTTTTTAATAATCGTGCCTATAATACAGCATAGATATATTTAACAAAGAATGTTATATGTATGACATTCTTTCCGGATAACGTTTTTATAGTATCATTTAAATAAATTCATTAAAATATCTAAGTTTTTTCTTGACACTATCGTATTATCGTTATATAATTCCATTAATCGCTTAATTGAGATTAAAAATTTAAAAATATAAAAAAGAAAGGGTGGTCATGCTATGTGTTGTCACTGTAATTGTTGCAAACTTAATAAAATGAATAATTTAAATAGCAGGACTTTATCTTTCTGTAATAGGGATATAGACTAATTTTTAGTACCCATTATGAATTAGATTTACGGACCCGCTTTATTTCTGAGAAATAAGTGGTTTTTTTGAATATGTTTCCATGACTATTATTATACCTGTTTGGCAGGAATAGAGTAATTAATAGATCATCCCCTTTAGATATTAAAATGCGCCCTTGGCCAACAGGTATATCATGGAAATTTACACGAACGTTAAAGTCTGCTTAAGGCAGGCTTTTTTTTATTATAGAAAATTCTCCTGCCGACAAAATAATAAACTTAAAATTCTAGGAGGAAATGAAATGATATACAATAATATAATAGAAACTGTAGGAAATACACCTGTATTAAGATTTAGAAATTTTGAAAGCGAAAATAGTGCCGAAATATATGGAAAACTTGAATTCTTCAATCCTGGTGGTTCAATAAAGGATAGAATTGCCATTTATATAATGAACAGCATGATTAAATCAGGAAGAGTAAAAGCCGGAGATACAATAGTTGAACCGACAAGCGGAAATACCGGTATAGGAATAGCAATGGCCGCTGCTGTATATGGTCTTAGGGCTGTTATGGTAATGCCAGAAACAATGAGTATAGAAAGACAGAAAATCCTCAGAGCATATGGGGCTGAAATAGTTCTTACTTCTGGAAAAGACGGAATGAATGGTGCTGTTAAGGAAGCAGAAAGACTTGTCAAAGAAAAAGGATATAAAATGTTTGACCAGTTTAACAATCCCGAAAACTCAGAAGCCCATATGAAATCTACTGCTCTTGAGATAATAAAAGATTTTGATAAATTAGATGCTTTCATAGCAGGAGTTGGAACAGGCGGAACTGTAACAGGAAATGGAACAGTTCTAAAGAAAAACTATGAAAACATAGAAATCATAGCTGTTGAACCAGATGTATCTCCTGTTTTATCAGGTGGTAATCCTGGCCCTCATAAATTACAGGGAATAGGTGCAAACTTCGTACCATCTATACTTGATATGAATCTTATAGATGTAATAGAAAAAATATCCGCAGAAGACGCGTACAAAAACGCAGTTAAATCAGCTTCTACTATGGGTGTAATGCTTGGAATATCTGGTGGAGCCTCTCTTTCAGCAGCTATAAGAACAGCAGAAAGACTTGGAAAAGGAAAAAAAGTTCTTTTTATGGTTCCAGATAATGGAGAAAGATATCTTTCAACAGATCTTTATTAATTAGTATCAGAGAGTATTTTATATAAGGCACAATAAACGTTTTTTACAGAGTAGTCGGCTCTGTTAATAATATGGAGGATTTCAAAATGAATAATACAGTTGTTAAGCAGATAGATGATTTTAGAGAAATAAGATACAAGTACTCGGTTTCTAAATATAGAACTAATGATTCAATGAAAACAGAAGCCAGAAAAGGTCTTTTCAAATCTTTTAATGAATTTATAGATACATACAAATATAATGACCCCGCAGCAAGGGGTGCACTTAGCATAATAATAAATTATCCAGGAATTCACGCAATAGCTGTTCACAGAGTTTCTCATCAGCTTTATAAATTAAATCTTAGATTTTTAGCCAGATTTATATCCCAGATTTCAAGATTCTTTACAGGAATAGAAATTCATCCTGGCGCGCAGATTGGAAAAAGATTATTTATAGACCATGGAATGGGAATAGTTATAGGTGAAACTACTGAAATAGGAAACGATGTTTCAATGTTCCATCAGGTTACACTTGGAGGAACTGGTAAGGAAAGAGGCAAAAGACATCCTACAATTGAAGATGGCGTAACGATAGCTACTGGTGCAAAAGTACTTGGTGCTATAACAATAGGAGCCAATTCAAAAGTCGGTGCCAATGCCGTAGTACTTAAAAATATACCTTCAGATGCAACAGTTGTAGGTATACCAGGAAAAATTGTCAGACTTAACGGTGAAAAAGTTGATATTATTCCTTAACCGTTAATTATAAATCTCTGAACCGATGGAGGTCGGCTCTTCTAAAAAAGATATCAGATAATCTGGTATCTTTTTTACGTTTACCATATTTTTATATATTGTTAAATCCATTTGTATTTTCATTTTATACATCTTATTTTTAATAGTTGTTTTTATTAATATTCAAATTAAGCTGTAATTTTAATTTGCTTATCTAAAAAAAGAACTCTGGATATTTTCCAGAGCTCTTATAATTTATAATTCAATTTTTAATTATTAAAATCAAATCTATCATTTATATTCTATTAAACGTTTATTTCATTATCTAATTCTTCATCTGATTTGTGAGCCTCTAAAACAGGAGCAACTTCATTTTTTAAGAATTCTTCAACCTGATATGGTGCGCAGCCAATGTATTTTTCTGGTTTAAGTATTTCTTTAAGTTCTTCTACTGTAACCCCAAACATTTCATCATCTGCTATTCTTTCTATAAGGTCATTTTCCTTGCCTTCAACCTTTACCATTTTACCAGCTTCTAAAGAATGTATTCTTATTCTTTCGTGAAGTTCCTGTCTGTTGCCACCTTTTCTTACAGCATCCATCATTATATTTTCTGTTGCCATAAAAGGAAGCTCATTCATAAGCCTCTGTTCTATAACCTTAGGATATACTACTAGTCCCTCAGCTACATTACAGTATAGACTTAATACACTGTCAATAGCTAGAAATGCCTCTGGTATACTTATTCTTTTATTTGCAGAGTCATCAAGAGTTCTTTCAAACCACTGTGTAGCGGTAGTTATAGCTGGATTAAGTGCGTTCACCATAACATACCTTGAAAGAGATGCTATTCTTTCAGTTCTCATAGGATTTCTTTTATACGCCATTGCAGAAGAGCCTATCTGTTTCTTTTCGAAAGGTTCTTCTACTTCTTTAAGATGCTGAAGAAGTCTTATATCATTAGAAAATTTTGTAGCTGACTGTGCAATTCCTGAAAGTATATTTAATACTTTACTGTCTATTTTTCTTGTATATGTCTGTCCAGATACAGGTATTACTTTATCATATCCCATTTTTTCTACTATTTTTCTATCAAGCTCTTTTACTTTTTCGTAGTCTCCTTCAAAAAGTTCAAGGAATGAAGCCTGTGTTCCAGTTGTTCCTTTTGATCCAAGAAGTCTTTTATCACTTAAAAAGTGTTCTATTTCTTCAAGGTCGTATAAAAGGTCCTGTATCCATAGAGTAGCTCTTTTTCCTACTGTTGTAGGCTGTGCTGGCTGGAAATGTGTAAATCCAAGTGTCGGAAGTGATTTATACTCATCAGCAAAATTTGAAAGTGCTTTTATTGCCATAACTATTTTTACTCTTACAAATTCCATCGCCTCATACATAAGTATAAGGTCTGTATTATCTCCAACATAGCAAGAGGTTGCCCCAAGATGTATTATTCCTGCTGCTTTAGGGCACTGCTGACCATAAGCGTAGACATGTGACATAACATCATGTCTTACTTCTTTTTCTCTTTTTACAGCAACATCATAATTTATATTATCTTTATTTGCTTTTAATTCTTCTATCTGTTCAGGAGTTATTTCTAGTCCTAATTCCATTTCTGATTCCGCAAGAGCTACCCATAATTTTCTCCATGTACGGAATTTCTTATCATTTGAAAAAAGAGTTTTCATTTCTCTGCTTGCATATCTAGATGTAAGCGGTGACTGATATATTTCGTTCATAACATCCTCCATTTTACGGAATTTTCAATTCTAAATTTTTATTTATATGTGTATTATTTTAATAGCTTTATATGTTTATTAATTTTCTGTACCTATATTAATACTATAATAATCCAAGTCTTCTCATTACCTCATCGTATGCTTCTCTTACACCACCGAGGTCTCTTCTGAATCTGTCCTTGTCAAGTTTTTCATGAGTATTTACGTCCCAAAATCTGCATGTATCGGGAGATATTTCATCAGCAAGAATTATCCTTCCATGATATCTTCCCACCTCTATTTTAAAATCTATAAGGTCTATATCAACTCTTTTGAAATGCTCTATAAGAAAACTGTTTACATTCATTGTCATTTCTTTTATGTAGTCAAGTTCCTTCTGTGTTGCAATTCCAAGTGCAAGTATATGGCTTTCGTTTATCATAGGGTCTCCAAGGTCGTCATCTTTAAGGCTGTATTCCAATGTTGGATTATTTAATTCTGTTCCCTCTTCAACGCCAAATCTTTTAGAAAAACTTCCAGCAGCTATATTTCTTACTATTATTTCAAGTGGAACTATTTCTGCTTTTTTAACTATAGTTTCTCTATCTGATATTTCCTCTATAAAATGTGTTTCTATTCCTTTTTCCTCTTCAATTCTTTTGAATATAGAATTTGACATTCTATTATTTACTACACCTTTTCCCTCAATCTGTCCTTTTTTTAATCCATTAAATGCGGTTGCATCATCTTTATATGATATAAGGCAGTAATCATCCTCACCAACTATACTATATACTTTTTTAGCTTTTCCCTCGTATAGAATTTCTCCTTTTTCCATGTTCATTTTCTTTCACCTTCCCCATAAGAAAAATCTTTTTTAACTTTTATTTAGTCAGGTACAACTATACACTCTTCTCTTTTTGCACCAACTGAAATATATTTTACTTTACAGTCTACAGCTTTTTCTACATATTTAATGTATTCTCTTGCTGCTTCTGGTAATTCTTCAATTTTTCTGCATCCAGATATATCTTCATTCCATCCTTCAAGATACTCATATACTGGTTTTGCATATTTTAATTTTTCTCCAATAGGGAAAACATCCAGTTTTTCTCCTTTATATGTATATCCTGTGCATACTGGTATTTTATCCATATATGAAAGCACATCAAGTTTAGTAAGTGCTATTTTATCTGCACCCTGCATTCTTACACCATATCTTGATGCAAGAACATCAAATCCACCTACTCTTCTAGGTCTTCCCGTTGCTGCTCCATATTCATTTCCTGCTTTTCTTAGATGTTCAGCCTCATCCCCAAATAATTCAGCTGTAAAAGGTCCTTCTCCAACACAAGTTGAATAAGCCTTCATTATTCCTACTGTAAGGTCAAGTTTTCTATTAGGAATTCCAGCTCCTATAGTAGCATAAGATGCTATTGTTGATGAAGATGATGTAAATGGATATATTCCAAAGTCTATATCTCTAAGTGCTCCAAGCTGTGCTTCAAACATAACACTTTTTCCTTCTTTTACAGCATTGTCTATGAAAAGACCAGTATCACATATGTAATCTTTCAGGTAGTATCCGTATTCTTTTAACCATTCAAGCATTTCATCTGCATTTATTTTTTCTACGCCATATCCTTTTTCTATTAAAAGATTTTTCCATTCTACTATTCCTTCAAGTTTAGCTATTAAAGATTCTTCACTATCAAGAAGATCTCCCATTCTTATTCCTTTTTTCATGTATTTATCTCCATATACGGGAGCTATTCCTCTTCTTGTTGAACCGTATTTTGCATCCTTTAGTCTATCTTCTTCTAAACAGTCCTGCTGAACATGATATGGCATACATATTATCGCTCTATCACTTATTTTAAGATTCTCAGGTGTTACTTTTATTCCTGCATCTCTAAGCTTTCCAATTTCTTTGTTAAGGTGCTGTAGATCTATCACTACGCCATTACCCATTACGTTTACAACATCTTCTCTAAGTATTCCTGAAGGAAGAAGATTTAAAACGAATTTACCTTTTTCATTTATTACTGTATGACCCGCATTATTTCCTCCCTGATATCTTACAACTACATTGTATTTTTCAGATAAAAGGTCTACCATTCTTCCTTTACCTTCATCTCCCCAGTTTATTCCGGTTATTGCTGTTAACATTTATCTTCATCCCTTCCGATTAGAATTTTGTTTGTTTTTTATGATAATTTTCAGCTAATCCTCAAAAAAAGGCGTCCATCAAAAGACAGGTACATAAGAGTTCCTCTTATTCAAAATTACCCAGAAGCCTTTGATGAACACCCTCCTGTTCAAAACCTAAATAATTATATCATTCAGTTTTTTTACTGTCAATTTATAAAATATTTCACTTTATTTTTTATTATTATAATTTCATCTCTGAACTGATTTATATTTTAATTCTAATATTCTGTCAATTATCAAATATATTATATCATTAAATTTGTATATACCCTACATTTATAGTATATACTATTTATCTCAATACATTAAGTGTTATATTTTTACCAATTACTAAATAATTATATCAATAATAAATTCATTCTATATTTTTCCTATTTTTATAAAACCAAATAAGAAATATACTATTTCTAATTATATAAAATCTATAATCTAATAAAAAAGCTGCCAAATAAAACTGGCAGCTTTAAATTTTAACTATAGAATTTCGACTTTCCTTCAAGCTGTCTGTTTGCTATTATACCAGCAAGACTCTGAAGTTCTTTTATTTCTACGTCTTTAAATGCTACTATAAGTACAAATTTAAAATCATCAAATTCCTGATTTATATTGTATATTTCAAAGTGGCATCTTACGTTATCATATATGTATTTTTCCTGTATTTCCTCTTCTATTTCGTCTGTTGTCTCTTTTATATAGCTATATACATCTTCATAGTACACATCTATTGATTCCCCTATTATGTCTTCACCAAATATTTCTATTAACTCTTCTCTCTCTTCTTCAAGATCAAATAGTCTTTTAGCTAGCTGACAGTCAAATACAAGTATATCCTTTTCTTTTATATTATCTGACATATCCTGGCATACTTCTATGTCTTCATTTATATTAAGCATGTTTTCTATATCTCTGCTTCTCACCATTATGTTTTTTCTATTTTCATTCATAAGGCTAAGTGCTACCATACTTTGCTACCTTCCTTCCGGTATTCATCTATTATCGTCTTTATTTCTTTCCAGTTGTTTACCCTTTTGATATTTTCATGTTCTACATATTTATTGTAGTTTGTATCTATAAGAATTACCTTTATTTCATTTTCAGCAAGATTCACAGCATTATTAGGATCATCTTCTATGAATATATTGCATCCAAGTTCCTTTGCTTTTCCAACTTTACTAACCCAGCCGAGCATATAAACATCTACATCCTTTATTCCATGTCTTTCAAGCCATTTAAATGTTACATCTTTTACACATTCTTGTCTTGCAGTAATAAATGATACATTATGTTTTTTTCTAAGATATTCTATAACCTCCGCCGCATCTTCTAAAATTTCAGCCTCTCCGTATACATCTGAATGATCTCTGTCGAATTTTTCGTAGAAACCATCTTCCCGTATACCATATAATTCTTCCCAATTTAAAGTAGTATATTCTTCTTTTGTAATATTTTTATTGAATTTCTTATTCAGAAATGGAATAAATCCATAAGGATCTGTTACAGTTCCATCTATATCTATACATATATTTACCTTATCCATTATGAATCCCTCCTTTTTAAAAGTTAATCTTCAAATTTCAATATTATGTGAATACCTTTTAAATTTCATTGAATATTATAATATCATAAGCAAGGGATAAAAATCAACTTATATAAAATATCATTTTAAATTATCTATTTTTCTAATTGAAATTCATAAGTTTAAATTACTTAATATTAACAATAAAAAGGAGCTCTCAGAGCTCCCTGTATATTCTGATTTAAACAAAAGACGCAACTTTTATCCTCTGTCCATTATATATTCATTATCTAAAAATCATATTTTTATAAATATAAGTTTTAGTCTTCAATTTTTGTAAGTTTAAAATCTACATAGTCCGCTGAAACAAGATTATATGTAACCCCGTTTCTTTCTCCTTTAAATCCCATTTCAAAAGAGTCATCACCATGCAAATGTCCATAATATACTCTCTTTATACCGTATTTTTCGTATAAATCCGTAAATATAGACTGGTCAAAGGAATCATTTGTAGGTGGATAGTGTGTCATTACTATTATTTTTTCATAGCCTGCTTTTACCGCTGCTTTTATGGACATTTCTATCCTTATTCCCTCTCTCTTGTATATCCTTTCATCCTGTTCATTAAATTTATAATCATTAGGACATATCCATCCTCTTCCACCACATATGGCAATATCCTCATAATTGTAGAAGTTTGTATTTATAAATTTCATATCGTCGTACATCTTGTTCATTTTAGTTACTGTTCCCCACCAGTAATCGTGATTTCCCTTTATAAAAATCTTTTTTCCCGGAAGAGAATGTATTAAATCAAGATCTGATTTTGCCTCATCCATACCTGTTCCCCATGATGTATCCCCAAGAACAAGAACTGTGTCCTCTTCTTTTACCTTACTTCTCCAGTCATCACATATTTTTTCCTCGTGATTTTCCCAGTTTTTTCCAAATACATCCATAGGTTTATCTACTGATGTAGCAAAATGTAAATCTCCTATTGCGTATAGACTCATTTTCTTTATTCCTTTATCTTCTGATTTTTAAATTCCTCAAGCCTCTCTCCAATTTCTACTTTTAATGCCAGTACTTCGTTTACATCTTCCATAGAATTCTGTATCATATCAAGTTTTCTCTGATACTGTATAGCCTTATTTGTAAATCCAAGTTCTCTCAGCTCCTGTATTCTGTCCAGTACATCTTTTACAGCAAGTTCTCTCATCCGATACATTGACTGGGCATTCATTATATCCTCTCTTATCTCTCCCATTTCCTGGTCTAAAAGAAATGCCGCATCAGCCGCTCTTCTTAGTCTTACAGCCAGTGTTTCTGGTATATAATGTTCGTACTTGTATTTAAGCGAATGCTCTATTGTCGCCCAAAAATTCATCGCAAGGGTTCTTATCTGTATTTCACATAATATTTCCTTTGAACCCTCTACAGTATTTATAGGATATTTTATTATAACATGGTAGCTTCTGTATCCGCTTTCCTTATAATTCTTTATGTAGTCCTTTTCGTTTACTATGGTCATATCCGTTCTCTGCCTTATCAAGTCTACTATTGTGTATATATCCTCAACAAACTGACACATTATTCTTATACCCGCTATATCCTCTATATCATCCTCTATACTTGTAGCCTTAAGTTTTTTTACCTTTGCTACTATTGATGCTATTTTTTTCGTTCTTCCTGTAACAAATTCTATTGGAGAATAATCGCCTCTTTCAAGAAACTCTTTTCTTATGTTTTTAAATTTAACTTTGAGCTCTTCAACCGCATTATTATAAGGGGCTAATATGGCTTTCCATTCCTCATATTCCATTTTTTTCCTCCCTATTTTTATTTTTATTAATTATAACTGCTTTATTTATTTTATTATATATTCTTTATATTATAAAGAAGTTCTCCATTCTTTATAGTATAACATATTATATCCTTATCCATCAGATAAGTTATAAGTGACACAAGTGACGATTTAAAGAAGCAGTATTCCTTATATTTGCATACAAGATCGTTATTTACTATTATATTCTTTAATATCTCATCACTTCCCATAGGATTACTCAACATTTCAATAACCTGATTTATATACTTATTTATAGCTGCTGTATTTTTCGCGGCAAGTTCTATCGCATCTTCTTTTGACAGAATTTCCTTTGAATGTCCTGCTACTAAGTATTTAAAATCTATATCCTTAATCTTTTCTATTGATTCAAGCTGTTTTTCAACATCAAATATAAACATAAAATCAAATTTTTCAAGCATTTCTCCACTGATTAGTAAATCCCCTGAGAAAAGAACCCCGTCTGATGTTAAAATTCCTATACTTCCCTCGGTATGTCCTCCCAGTGAAATTATCTTTATTATATCTTTTCTGTCTTTAAATCCTTCTTCATCAAATTTTCTGCATATATCCTCATCAGAAACCATATTTCCATCTTCAAGGCTGAAATATCCTTCATCTAATATAGTGTCTATTCTAGAAATATCACTTTTCTTTAATTTTGATGTGGAAAGCATTTCCTCACTGCTTTTTCCTCCAAGAACGTATGTAGAAAACAGTATTGGATTTTCTATATATAAAGAAGCATATTCTGAAGAACAGTTTACTATATCCGGGAACTCGGATTTTATATATCCGCATCCTCCGTAATGGTCATCATGCTCATGTGTATTTATAATATATGATGGTTTTAAATTCCGAGCCTGAATTTTTTTAATAAGTCTTTTCGGTCTTGAACCTGAAAGACCAGGGTCAATTATTACAGCCTTATCACCGTAAGCATACACTCCTGTGTTTGTTCCACCCTTTATATAGTATGTACTTCCTTCTATATTTATCATTATTCATCACCACGTTTTTTTCTTCTGTAATTTCCAGTTATTATTTTAAGTCTTTTAAGAACCGTATCAGCTTTTTCCCAGTCCTGAGACATTCTTATCTTTATATTGTAAGATGTTTCTGTATTGAACATAGAGTCTATGAAATATTCTACTATTCCCCTGTCTCTGTAATCTATATCTATTGTATCAGTTGCAAATATTTTTGAGTCCAGTATCATTATCTGGTCTGAAAAATCCAGTCTCTCTTCTCTTGATAGATATCTTCCTGTATCAGGCTTAAATTTTTCACAGTAGTTTATTCTGTATTCAACAACATCCTCGCTTATTTCAAAGCCGTATCTTGACTTCATAAGGTCTCTGTAATCCCTGTTTTTTTCTTTTATAGAGTCAAGGTTCATACTATATTCGTCTTTCTCCCAGTGACCGAATATTCTGCAGTTGAGTGGTCTCACCTCGTATATTGAACATCTGTTATTCTCATCTAAGAATGGACAGGATTTTTTATCCCTGTATTCCATAAAGTAATATTCAAGCACCTTTTCCATATATCTTTTGTATACTTCAGGCTTTTCCCTGAAATATCTGTATATATTTAAAAATTCGACAAGACTTGTCCCTACTGACTCCATACAGCATTTTGCACAACCCTCACATTTTCCAGATGGAAGAGTTGAATATATTTTATTAAGTTTATCAAATACACCGTTGTTTTCGGCATAATCAATAGCCTTTAGAATTTCTTCCTTTTTTATACTTGGCATTAGCACTACTCCTATTCATAAAACTTTAAATATAAGCCGTATTTTTCCAAAATATCAAAATACATCTAATATATGGCATAAATACGTAATTTATCTTATAATTATAACATATATTAACGCGATTTTTTTAAAAGGAGGAAATTATGAACAGATATACAAAGTATATAAATATGATGGGAAGTTACTTTACAAAGGACTTCGAAAAAGAAAAAAAGAACATAGTTAAGGTAAGAGAGGTAAAGGAAGAAACAGTAAGAAAGTTCTTTCTTCAGGGAGACTGTGAAGTTTTAGTAGTATTTGAAGATACCGGAAAAGAAATATTAATAGATGACTTTTCTCCGGAAGATGAAATAAGAAAATATCTTGGGCCTAAATTCTTAAATAAAAGATAAGGTGCATAGCTATGACTTATCAATTTTTCGGACTTAGACTTGATACAGATTTTACATACCGTATAATAAGAGAAAGTGAAGATGATATGGATATATTTCTTGATGTAGGATACAGATGTCTTGACTTAAATGCCTCTGACAGTAAAATGTTTCATTCAAGAATACAGTTTCCATATGTAAGGTCTATGATACTGAGAATAGCTAAGGACAGCAGTATAATGACTGTTCACGTAATGAGAGATGTAGACCTTATGTCCGCATTTGCAAACTTTGAAATAGATTTCTCTCATTCTACAATAAGTATAAAAAACGAAAAGGAAAAAGTATTATTCGATAGAATATTTGATCCATTTTAAACATACTTTTGGACAATTTAAAATAACAAAATGAAAAAATAACGTCAGTTTTTTATAATATAAGCTGACGTTTGTTTTTGTATAAATATATTAATAAAATTATTTTAAAAATGTTCATTTTTATATGATTACAAAAGTTTAAAATTTTAAAATTGTACGTTTTTATATGGTATAATAAATTTATGAAATTTAATCAAATTAAAAACTGAAGGGAGACTATACCAATGAGTATATTAGTTTTCGGGCATAAAAGCCCAGATACAGATTCAATCAGTTCTTCTATAGCATACGCAAATCTTAAAAGAGAATTAGGATATGATGCAGTAGCATGTGCATTAGGAGAAGTTAGAAAAGAAGCGGAATACGCACTTAAATATTTCGATATGGAAGCACCTAAAGTTATAGATGGTGTAAAAGTTCAGGTTAAAGACCTTGCCTATGATAAAGAAAACATACTTAGTGTTTCTTCATCATTACTTGAAGTTTATAACCTTATAAATGAAAAAGGTGTTGAATCAGTTCCAGTTGTTGCTGAAGATGGTACATTTGCTGGATGCGTTTCAATAAAAGAAATAGCTGCTGAACTTCTTGATCAGCACTTCAAATCAATAAGCACTACAGTTTCTAACATATGCAGAAATCTTGATGGTAAAGCAATAGTTAACTGTTCAGAAAAAATAAGCGGTAGAGTTTTCACTCTTTCATTCGATATGGAAACAGTAATGGAAACTCTTCAGTCAGGAGATATAGTTATAGTAGGAAACAGATTTGATGCTATAGAATACGCTATAGACAATAAAGCTGCCCTAATAATACTTACTTCTGGAACAGAAATATCCGATGAATTAAAAGCTAAAGCTGAAAGAAACAAAGTCTCTGTAATATCAGTAGAAGCTAACAACTTCAAAACTTCTAATACAATAAACCACTGTGCATGTGTAGAACCACTTGTTAAAGCATGTACTTGTGCTGTATGTGAATGTGCTTATGCTGAAGATTTAGATCTTTGTGAAAAAGCTCTTTATCCAGTAGTAGATGCAGACAATAAAGTTCTTGGATTATTATCATCTGCTAACCTTGCTAAATTACCTAAAAAAGACGTTATACTTGTAGACCACAATGAATACGGTCAGAGTGCTGACGGTCTTGAATCAGCAAACATACTTGAAATAGTAGACCACCACAAACTTGGCGGAATAAAAACTGATTTACCTCCAATGATAAGAATAATGCCTCTTGGATGTAACTCTACAATAATATACAACATGTACAAAGAAAACGGAGTTGAAGTAACTCGCGGAATAGCTGGTATGTTATTATCTGCTATACTTTCTGATACACTTATATTCAGATCTCCAACTACTACAGAAGTTGATAAAGCTGCTGCTGAAGAACTTGCTGAAATAGCTGGTGTTGAAATAGAAAAATACGGAATGGACATGTTCAAATACGGAACTTCATTAGATGGATTCTCTATAGAAGAAATAGTAAACATGGACTTCAAAAAATTCGATATGAGCGGAAAGAAAGTTGGTATAGGTCAGGTTATGACTCTTGATACTGAAGCTGTATTCTCTAAAGAAGCTGAATATCTTGAATACATAAACGGAACTGACTTTGACCTTCTAGTTCTTGCTGTTACAGATATAATAAACGAAGGTTCTTACCTAATCTACAAAGCTCCAGACTCAGTTATAGGTGAAGCATTCAATGTAGATGCAAAACAGGGTGTATTCGTTGAAGGATGCGTTTCTAGAAAGAAACAGCTTGTTCCTGGACTTACTAACGCTGTTAAAAACATGTAATTAAATTTCTAAAGATAATATAATCCCCCTAAGGATAATCCAAAGGGGGATTTTTTTATAATATGTATCTTTATATTTTTTTTAATAAATCTTTTAAATGCAAAAAATGACCCGATATAATATCGGGTCATTTTTTGTTTTTAGTTTTTTGTTGTTTTTAGTCTTTATCTTTTCGACACAATGTCTTACCTTATTATTTTAACATTAATTATAGTTACTTTTCAAGCAATTTCTTTTTATTTTTTAAATATAAGGGAGTGGAAATTCCACTCCCTAAAAAGTTAACTATTTATTAATTTAAAACATAAGGATTTTTATATTTAAAATATTAAATATTTTTTATTAGCATTTTACAACTTCTGGATATTCTTTTCCAAGTGTATCAACAGTAACTTTTTTCATTGTCTGAGGTTTTACTGGTTTATCTCCCCATCCAGTTTTAGTAGTCGCTATTTTATCTACTACATCCATTCCTTCTATAACTCTTCCGAATGAAGCATACTGTCCATCAAGGTGTGGAGAGTTTTTATGCATTACGAAGAACTGAGACCCTGCAGAGTTTGGATCCATTGTTCTTGCCATTGAAAGAACTCCTCTTTCATGTTTTAAGTTATTTGTAAATCCATTCATAGTGAATTCCCCGGCTATTGAATATCCAGGTCCACCCATTCCAGTTCCTTCAGGACATCCACCCTGTATCATAAATCCTTCTATAACTCTGTGGAACCCTACGCCATCGTAGTATCCTTTGTTTATAAGACTTATAAAGTTATTAACTGTATTTGGTGCTATATGTGGATAAAGTTCAGCCTTTATAACATCACCGTTTTCCATTTCTATTGTAACTATTGGATTGTTCATTTCTATTGCCATTTTCATCGTTTCCTTTCTCTTTTTATTCTCTAATATATTATATTGGAAATAGTAATTTTATTCCATATATAATTTAAAATATTAAATCTAAATACGCTATATAATTCATATTCTGCATAATTTATAGCTTAAATACTCCTATAAATTATATTTTTTTACAGCATCCATACCGAATTTATATCCGTCCCTAAATATGTCCCTGCAGAACTCTTCCTCAAATCTGAGCGTTGCATCTGAGTCAAATGTATAATCCGGTCTTATAATTATAAATTTATCCTCATCAGCTTTTTCTAATACCTCAGCAGGAAGTCTGTAATCATCCTTTGTAGATATTACTACTATTTTGTCCAAATCCTCATTAAGAAGTGGCTCTAATAAAACATTTCTTACCAGACCACCATCAAGACTGAATCCATCGTACAGACCTTCTTTGACATCAAGTGCAAACTGATCTCTGAATTTAAGCTTTCTATTTGGATTAAATGGAAGACGTGAACTGTACATTATGTATTCAAGAGCCTTCTCTTTTTCTATTCCTGACAGCTCAGCTACTATTTCTTCTATTTCAGATTTATCGACTTTCAGATAGTTTACATATAATTTTCCATTTATAGCGCCCTCAAACTTTCTAAGTACGTCTATGGCACCTGAATTATCTATCAGATTGTCCTTGATTTCAAGATTTCCATTTGACAGCATTCCCACATTATTCCACATATTAAACATGGCTTCACTATTTCCAGTCATTATAAAATAAGCATTTATAGCCCCTATAGATGTTCCTGATGCTGCCTCAAAAGTTTTTATTCCATTATCATAAAGTGCCTTTATAACACCTGCTTCGTATGCGCCTTTTGCGCCCCCACCTTCTATGCATATACCTAACTTCATTTGTTTCATCTCTCTATCTTTTATTGTATTATTTATAGTATTCATTTTATCATTTATACAAAATTTATACAAAGTAAATTAATTAAAAATTAAACAAAATTAATTATCAAAATCACTTGACACACTTTCTTAAAAATGATATATTTCAGTTAGTTGATGCTAACCGACTAAGTAACATCAAAATGATGTGCTTATTTTTTTGATGTGTCAGTTAGTTTTATCTAACTTTCATATGATAAGAGCCCTTGAATTTAAATTTCAGGGTTCATATAGAACTGGTAGCATAATAAATAAAACTATTTAAAAGGTTAAACGGGAGGAAATTAATTATGAGCAAATTCGCAGTTGTATTTTGGAGTCAGACAGGAAATACTGAAGCTATGGCTAACGCTGTTGCAGACGGTATAAAAGAAGCAGGAAACGAAGTTGATATGTTCGAAGCTGCTGATTTCAACGATGGACTAGTTGGAAACTACGATGGTATAGCATTCGGTTGCCCTGCAATGGGAGAAGAAGTTCTTGAAGAAGAAGAATTCGAACCAATGTTTGAATCAGTTAAAGGTTCTTTAAACGGTAAAAAAATAGGTCTATTCGGTTCTTACGGATGGGGAGACGGTGAATGGATGACTAACTGGGCAGAAGATTGTAAAGCTGCTGGTTGCGTTCTAGTTGCTGATCCTGTTATGGCAAACGACGCTCCAGACGATGATGCTGTTGCTGCTTGTGCTGCTTTAGGAAAAGCTTTAGCTTAATTTTTAAAGTTTAAATTTTAAAAATATAAATAAAAATAATTAGAATAATCAAGATTTGCCTGATGCAGATCTTGATTATTTAATATATCCGAATATTATTTTACATAAGCGGTAAATTAAGGGGGAATTAATTATGAGCAAATTCGCAGTTGTATTTTGGAGTCAGACAGGACACACTGAAGCTATGGCCAATGCTGTTGCAGATGGTATAAAAGAAGGCGGAAACGAAGTTGATATATTCGATGATGTTACTGAATTTAATTCAGGATTAGTTGCAAACTATGATGGTATAGCATTTGGCTGCCCTGCAACTGGTGTTGAATCACTTGAAGAGGATGAATTTGAACCAATGTATGAAGAAGTTAAAGGTTCTTTAAATGGTAAAAAAGTAGCTCTGTTCGGTTCTTACGGATGGGGAGATTGTGAATGGATGACTAACTGGGCAGAAGACTGTAAAGGAACTGGCTGTGTATTAGTTTCTGATCCTGTTACAGCTAATGACGAACCAGATGATGACGCTATTGCTGAATGTATTGCATTAGGTAAAGCCTTAACTGCTTAATCTGAAACGTATATTTTAATATTAAATTATGATAAGAATAATAAAGATCTGTATTTTACAGATCTTTATTATTTTCTTTTGATGTTTTTCTCTTAATTCTGTTATTAAAATCTTTCATTATATTATGTGCATTATTTATCATTTATTCAACTGTCTGTCATTTGATAATTTAAACCATATCTGAATTTATCATAAAAGCGTTTAAGATAAATTTTCATACTTAAATATAAAACAATAATATAAAAAAGGATGTACCCTTAAATACATAAGAATACATCCAGATAATTATTTTAGTTTATAAATTTAATTTATCCTGTAATAAACTACATAAACCAGTTCCCTATTTATATTATAAATTATAGAACTCCCCAAAAGTCTTATATGTATCATAGAAATCTGATACGCATCCAAGCTCTCTTATTGAATGCATTGAAAGTATAGGTGCACCCATATCAACAGATGGTATATCAACGTGTGTTGAAGATATAGGCCCTATTGTACTTCCACCTCTCTGGTCTGATTTATTTGTAAATTCCTGGTATTCAACTCCTGCTTTTCTGCATATTTCCTTATATACAGATATAGAATATCCATCACTTGTATACGCCTGTCCTGCGTGTATTTTTATAACAGGACCTTTACCCATAAGCGGTCTATTTGTAGGGTCTGCCATTGAACTTATATTAGGATGTACAGCGTGTGCAAGATCAGAAGATATTATAAACGATTCAGCAAGAGCCCTGAACAGTTCTTCTCTACTTTTGCCAAGGCTTATACATATTCTTTCAAGTATATTTAAAAGCATATTTGAGTCGGCTCCCTGTTTAGTAGAGCTTCCGACTTCTTCATTATCAAAGCCTATAAACATATCAACTCCTGAGTTACCCGCAGAATCTGTTAAAGCCCTCATAGAAGCATAGAACATAGACAGATTATCAAGTCTTCCAGTAGATATGAATTCTTCATCAGCACCTGTAAAACAGCCTTTTTCGTATTCATAAAGGTACATATCAAAGTCTATTATGTCTTCCTTCTTTAATCCTGTATTTTCAGCTATAAGACTTAATATATATCCGTCCTTTTCGAATTTTTCTTCTATTGTGGCTACAAGTGGAGACATATCATTCTGTCTGTTGTATTTATAGCCATCGTTTACAGCTCTATTCATGTGTATAGCAAGATTTGGTATTATGCATACAGGTTTATTTATATTTACTATTACTTCCTCTGGTTTAAATGGATTTTCTGTTCTTGTAAATACTCTTCCTGCCATTCCAAGAGGTCTGTCAAGCCATGTAGAAAGTATCATTCCACCATATGGCTCTATATTCAGTTTAAGATATCTTCCCTCTGAAATCATTTCAGTATTAGGCTTTATTCTGAAACCTGGAGAGTCTGTATGTGAGCCTATTATTCTGAATCCGTGCTTTCCTATTTCATCTGAATTTACTTTGAATGCCGCAATAGCTGATGAGTTTTTAGTTACGTAATACTTCCCACCTTTTTCTATTTCCCATCTATTCTCTGATTTAAGCTCCTTGAACCCGTTTTGTTTTAATATATTTATAGTGTTTGAAACTGCATTGTATGGAGTAGGACTTTCATATATGAAGTCCAGCATATCGCCTGCAAATTTTTTCATATTTTCCCCTTCTTTCAAATAAATAATCTATAACTATAATAATATATATTTTAGGATATATAAATATATATTATTACTTGCTTTTAATCCTTTTGTCTATAAAAAATACTGAAAACAGCGAAAATGCTATTTTCAGTATTTCTATTTTTATATCCATATTTTTTATTTTATAATATCAAGAGTTGTATACTCTTTGTTTATCTTCTTTATTCCCTGATTTTCAAATGCTATTGTAACATCACTTCCGGAAACTGATACAACAGTTCCTCTTCCAAATTTAGGGTGATATACTTTTGAACCAAGTTTTATATCCTCGGGCTCTGCTTCAACATTTTTGTTTTTATCAGTGGCATTTATTTTCTTTGCAACATTTTCCTTGTTTACACTGGCCATATATTTTTTAGTATATTTATCAAGCATATTATATTTTGATTTTGAATATATAAGCTCTCTTTTATTTGTATACAGCTTTTCTATACAGTCATCGGGAAGCTCTTCTATAAATCTTGATTGTATTGCGTGATTTGTCTTTCCGTAAAGAGTTCTTTTTTCTGTCATAGTCATTAAAAGCTCTTCTCTTGCTCTTGTTATACCAACGTAGCAGAGTCTTCTTTCTTCCTCTATCTGAGAGTCTTTCATTGATTTTATAGCTCTCGATATAGGGAATAATCCTTCTTCCATTCCAGTAATGAATACAACCGGGAACTCAAGCCCTTTTGAAGTGTGCATAGTCATAAGAGATACTCTGTCCTCTTCCTCTTCGTCACTTGTTTCAGATGTAAGTGCAACACTTGTAAGGAATGTTTCAAGATCCTTTTCTGGATATGTATTATTATCGCTATTTTCAAATTCAAGTGCAATAGATATAAATTCATTAAGGTTGTCTATTCTGTCCTGTGCCTCTTCAGATTTTCCATTCATAGTATTCTGATGTTTTTTTACTTCCTCTTCAAGCTCATATAAATAACCAGTTGAATCCAGTACCTTTTCTATAAGTTTACTTACAGGATATACTTCTTTTATAGCTCTCAGTGTTCCTATTATATCGACAAATGCATTAAGATTTGCTCTTGCTTTTGTTGATAAGTCTGAATTTGAGTCTATATCTATAAGTATCGAGTACATACTTTCCTGTTTAAGACTTGCCCTGTCCTCTATTTTTTCTATTGTTCTAAGACCTATTCCTCTTTTCGGTACGTTTATTATTCTCTTTAAAGATATGTCGTCCTGTGGGTTTTCTATTACTCTTAAATAAGCAACCAGGTCCTTTATTTCTTTTCTTTCATAGAATTTAGTTCCACCGAATATGTTGTATGGTATTCCATATCTGTTGAACATATCCTCTATTGGTCTTGCCTGTGCATTTGCTCTGTAAAGTATCGCAAAGTCGTTGTATTTTCTATCTCCCTTATCTACTCTTGACTGTATGGTTTCAGCTATAAATCTGCCCTCTTCCATTTCATTTTCGGAAAGCTCTATTTTTATTTTTTCTCCTGATGTTTTTTCACTCCACAGCTTCTTTCTTTTTCTTTCTATATTATTTGATATTACGTGATTCGCTGCATCAAGTATTATCTGTGTAGATCTGTAATTCTGCTCAAGTTTAACTACAAATACATCATCATAATCCTTTTCAAACTCAAGTATATTTCTTATATCCGCACCTCTCCAGCCGTATATACTCTGGTCATCATCTCCAACAACACATATATTCTTATGTCCCATTGCAAGCTGTTTTATAAGCTCGTACTGAGCCATACTTGTATCCTGATACTCATCGACCATTATATATCTGAATCTTGATTTGTAATAGTCAAGAACCTCTGGATGTGTTTTAAAAAGCTCAACGGTTTTGGCTATTAAATCGTCAAAGTCCAGTGCACTGTTTCTTTTTAATCTGTCCTGATAAAGTGCGTATATACTGGCTATTTTACTTAATCTTGGATCTCCTGCACAATCGTCCTTGTATTCCTTAGGAGATTTAAGCTTATCCTTTGCGCCTGATATATAGCTTATAACTGTTCTCGGATCAAATACCTTATCACTTAGGTTTAATTCTTTTAAGCAGTCCTTTACCAAAGTAACCTGGTCTGCAGAGTCATATATTACAAAACTTCTGTTATATCCTATTTTATTTATGTCTTTTCTAAGTATTCTTACGCAACATGAATGGAATGTGCTTATCCACATTTCCTTAGTTTCAGAGCCAAGTTCATTTTCTACTCTTTCTCTCATTTCATTAGCAGCCTTATTTGTAAATGTTATAGCCAGTATGTTTGCAGGCTGTACCCCTTTTTCTATAAGGTGAGCTATTCTGGTTGTAAGAACTCTTGTTTTTCCCGAACCAGCTCCAGCAAGTATAAGAACTGGTCCTTCTGTTCTTTCTACCGCCCGTCTCTGGGAAGGATTGAGTGTATCTAAATTCATATAAAATCCCCCTATTCTTAAAGTCATAATTATATTTTAATCTATCACAGTTGAAATTTAAAGCTAAAAAAAGCAGGTTATACAAATATATGTTCCCCTGCTTTATGCTTTTTCCGTTGTAGATTTAAATCTCTTTAATATAATTTTCAATTGCTTATTTTGTATTTTCCCGATTAAATAACACTCAGAAAATTAATTTTCTTCTCCATTTACCACTCTGTAATCTAATACAGTTCTCTCAGCTTATCAATCTCTATTCCAAACTTTTTATGTACTTTTATAGCCCACGGAACCGATAGCGCTGCTTCCTTTATTGCTTCTTCATCCATAAATACTTCGTCAGAACTTCCATATTTTATTATTTCTCCCTTATTTAAAACATATACATAATCACATATTCTGTATATAAGGTCCATATCATGACTTGAAATAACAACTTTTATCCCGTTCTTTTTCATATTATTTATTATTTTTACAACCGCTTCTGTACTTTCTGGATCAAGTCCTGATGTAGGCTCATCAAGCAGTACTGTTTCATGATTCATAGCTATTACAGATGCAATCGCAACTCTTTTTTTCTGACCATAGCTTAAAAAGTGTACCGGCCTGTCTATAAACTCCTCTCCATTTACCATTTCAAGAGCATAATCTACTCTTTTTTTAATCTCATCCTCATCCGTTCCTATATTTCTGAGAGCAAAGGCTATATCATCGTATACCCTTGAATAGAATATCTGCTTTTCGGGATCCTGAAATACTATGCCTGTTTTCTCTCTTAAATTATAAAGGTCTTTTTTTCTGTATCCTATTTCTTTTCCATCGTAGCTTATTTTTCCACTATCAGCCTTTAATATTCCCATAAGGTTCATAAATAATGTTGATTTTCCAGAACCATTTGAGCCTATTATTCCGATAATATCCCCTTTTGAAAAATCCATATTTATATTTTTAAGAGCATACCTGCTTTTTTCATATTTAAAAGAAAGATTTTCTATTTTATACATTTTTATTTTCTCCTTTTATACACTTATAAATCCATATACATATATTCTGTAAGTATTTTTTATTTAATGTGGAATTCCCCGTCAAATAATTTTACATCAAGAGCTATACTCATCTCATCATATCTCTTCATAATTCTTTTATAAAGTATACTTACAAGCATTCCAAAAGAATTATATCCGTTTTTAAGTCCCATATATCCGAATTTCAGTTCCTGGGATTTATATATTTCAGCGGACTCATCTATAAATATAAATATAAATCTGTATATAAGCATTGAAAGCTCTATTATTATATCCGGTATTCTCGCCTTTTTCATTACAAATATAATCTGTCCAAACGGTGTTGTCAGCATTAAAAAATATACACATGATAGTGCAGATACAGCCCTGAAAGCCGTATTAATAGCCGTTCTTATTCCCCGGTATGTTATTCCTGCGTATCTTCCGGCTATATTTATACTTGCAATCATATTCGTATCAGTTGTGGATATTCCAAATGTTATAGCCAGACAGCTGGTTATAAGAAATATCATTGGTATGGATAGCAGCTTTAAATAATCTACTATTCCCATTTCTGATGTGTATATTATAAACGTGGCCATAAATATTATTATTCCTGCCTGTACTGATTTATTTTCGCATATAATCGAAATAAGCAGCATTATCATAGAAAAGATGGTTTTTTTAACTGGATTTAATTTAGATATTTTATTTGTATAAGCATATCTGTCTATTATCATAGGTGTTCCTCTTTTCTGATATAACTCATTCTTATTTTTATTCTTTTATTTTATAAAAAAGGACAGGATAATTTTATCCTGCCCCATTTAAATATATTTTAAATATTTATAAAGACATTCTGTTTATTATCTGTAAAGGATATTTTGTTATCCTCAAATTCTCTTTTCTAAATATTTTAATACAATTTTTCTCTTTAAATACATTCATGTTATATTTCTTTTTATTTTTAAATTTTTATAGTTTACATTTTTTATTTATTTATCTTTTTCATTTCTTCTATTGCTTCTTTTTTTCCTCTTATTTTACCTACTACATATCCTATTACCCCTGCTCCTATAGCAGCCTGAGTAGAGAATAGCAAACTTTCTATTTCACCACTTGGTGGTTCATATATTCCACCAAACCATGGTTCGTATTCTGGTTCTATTTCAGTTATTGCTGTTTCTGCCTCTCCGTCAGCGCCTCCGTATTCAGCACCGGGATTAAATGCAAGAGGAAGTATTACAAGTAATACAGCTATTATTAATAGTATGATATTATTTTTAGTAGTCTTAGACAAGAGAATCAACTCCTTCCTCTTTATCTGATACAAGATTGTATACTATAACTGTGAGTATACCTTCCGCTATTGCTATTGGTATCTGTGTCATGAAAAATATTCCCAGGAACGCTCCTGCTGAAGCTAAAAATCCACCCTCTGCTGCAGGGAATGCAAGTGCTAACTGTATTGAAGTTATTGTATAAGTTGCAAGGTCACCTAAAGATGCCGCTAAAAATACATTTAATTTACTTCCTTTTTTTCTCTTTTCCATAAATTTAAATATAAGGAATGAAACTATAGGCCCTACTATTGCCATTGAGAAAGCATTAGCTCCAAGAGTAGTTATTCCACCATGTGCAAGAAGTACCGCCTGGAATACAAGAACTATTGTTCCAAGTACAACTGTTACACCTGGTCCGAATAATATAGCACTAAGCCCTGTTCCTGTTGGGTGTGAGCAGCTTCCTGTTACTGAAGGAATTTTAAGTGCAGAAAGGACAAATACAAACGCACCACAAAGCGCAAGTAAAAGTTTTTTCTTTGGGTTTTCCTTTACTATTTTCTTTATTGACTTTAAACCGAATATAAAGAATGGTATAAATACAACAGTCCATAAAAGTGACCACTGTTTTGGAAGATAACCTTCCATTATGTGCATTGCTGAAGATGTTACAGGATTTAATGCAACCATCATAAGCGATGCAAGCGCAATCATTTTGATTTTTTCTCTCATGATCTACCTCCTAAAAATATTTTTATTTTAAAGAAACAAAAAATATAAAATCAGAGATATGCTTCATGATTTTTATAAAACATCTAAATAAATAAAAGCCCTAATAATAGGGCTTCCAGATGTATTCATTGGCTAAGATATGTAAAATATCCATACTGTATAAACGCTCAGGAAACTTTCCCCATCCCCGAAGAAATTCTCTTTGTGTTTTTCGGTAGGTCTCCTGGCTTTGCTTCTTCCTACTCTCTAACCTTCCCATGCCAGTAGGCACAGTGGTATTATCTAGATTTCATCAGCGTCACAGTAACGGGGGCTGCAAAGGATTCTCACCTTTTTCCCTATTAATTTCTTTCGAAAACCGAAAACTTTTTATATTTTCTGACTCAATACGAATTTAAAGCATTAATAAATACTATTTTAGTTATGTAGTATATACTCTGTCTACACATCCTGAAAAACTATTTAAAATGCCCTGCAATAATTGTATTAATCATAATTTAATTAGTTTCTATATAATTATTTTTTATTTAGTTATTATCTTTTATCTATAATATTACCGCTTAATTTAGCTATATTTTTAATATGATTCTATAATATAGTTTTTTAAGTCTGATGATCTTTTATTTATGCCAATATAGTAATTTTTATCTTTATTATAATGATAATTTTTATCAATAATTTTGTAAAAAAATAAAAGATTACGTGGCTACGACCTACTCTCCCAGGGGCCTGCGCCCCAAGTACCA
>SAMEA104404106__coassemble_74_pt1 | contig 206030 bp, 201 predicted proteins | sample SAMEA104404106__metabat2_high_PE_007 | metagenome-assembled genome bin SAMEA104404106 (sample SAMEA104404106) | Balaenoptera acutorostrata | reverse complement strand
TTGTTTTTGTCCCCTTACGGGGAATAAATTTTTAAATAAAATCATGAACAAAACAGCAGCAAAAGCGTACAGAAAGTTTTTGTCCCCTTACGGGGAATAAATTTTTAAATTATCTGAAGAAGAACTTCATGTTATAAATGAAAGAGAAGGTTTTTGTCCCCTTACGGGGAATAAATTTTTAAATAAGAAAAGTACTTTATAGATAGACTTACTGCTCTTGGGTTTTTGTCCCCTTACGGGGAATAAATTTTTAAATCCTTGCTCCTGAAACTATTGCAATAACTAGCTTTAAAATATAAAAATCGAGTTCGAAATTTTAAAAAGCAATTTTTTATGCTAAAATCAGTTTTTATATAAAAATAACTGATGTAAATATTGAAATTTCAACATCGAAGATGAATTATATAAAAGATATATTTTTTAAAATAGTCTATGCTAATATTATACTATTTAGAATCTTTAAAATCAAGCCTATTAGGATTTTGTAATAGTTAATATTAATTGGATTTAATAAAATAAAAAACTCCCGCTTAAATTCTAAGTGGGAGTTTTAATTTAATATAAAATATTTATTTATCCTCTTCTATAATACCATCTACATTAGGTATTTTTAAATCTTCGGGATCAAGTTTAGGAGATTTATCTACAAGTCCTTCAGTTGGAATAGAGTCTCCTTCTTTCATAGTTTTATCTGGTCTTTTTATTATCTGGTCTCCAGGTTCAAGAGCAGCATTTATAACTGTCTGTTCTTTACCTTCTTTAACTATTGTTACTAACTGTTTTTTAAGTATACCGTCTAAATTCTTCATTACATAAGCTTCACCGTCATTTTTTATGATAGCTGAAGTTGGAACTTTGTATTCGTTTGATATTACTTCAAGAACAGCACCAACATGGTAACCATTTATAAGACCTTCCTGGTTTTCAAATGAAACGTGTACATCATAGTATGAAACTCCATCCTTCATTCCTTTTGCCCTATCTTCAGTTGGTCTGTCAGAAACATAGCTTATTCTTCCTGTCATCTTCTGAGAAGTTGAGTCTATAGTAAGAGCAACTGTCTGGTCTATCTGAGCCTTTCTAAGATCGTCTTCACTTATATATCCTTTCATGTAGAAATCACTACTTACAAGAGATATAAATGATTTACTCATATCAGTAGAATTCTGATCGTTTATATAAACTTTTCCTTTGAATGGAGCAGTATTTTTTATATAAGCCCTTTCATTTAAAGAAGAGATCTGAGATTCTACAGAAGAAATCTGAGCAGTTATCGCTGATGTATCAACAGCTACACCATTTGCATTTTTACCAGCAGAAGATTTCTGAGAATTTAAAGTAGAAAGCTGTGATTTAAGAGTATTTATCTGATCTACAACAGAACTGTCTTTTGTTGTAAATAATAAATCTCCATCATTTACTTCCTGTCCGTTTTCAATGCTTATATCACTAAGTGAATTGTTTTCAGGATATGCATATTGTTTACTTTCTCTAGGAGTAACCTTTCCATCTATGTCAATCTTTTCATAAGAAGGTATTTTATACAATTCGTATTTCTGTCTAAGCTCTTCAGTTTCTTTGGATTTTCTTGCATAGTCTGCACCAAACATAAATCCTATTACAAGTAAAACCACAAGAGCTATATTACATCCTTTTTTATGAGAACGATAAAAAATCACAAGATTATTAAATAGTTCTTTAAACTTCATTCCAATCTTTGCCAGAATAGTTTTTATTTTGTTCATAAATTTCGTGTTATCCTCCTTTCATTATAATTTATAGATAACCATAACAATATTATAATGAAAAAAGGGGAGATAAGTCAAAGGAATTTAATATAAAATGTAAATTTATTGTAATAAATTCGTGTTTATTTTGAAGAAATAAAGAAAAAATAATTTATCTGTATAAAGTCTGATATATTTGAGCAAAATAATATATTATATATAATGTAAAGTTATAAGAAATAATTGAATTTATATAAAAAGGAAGGATAATTATATGAAGTTTGATGTACTTGAAAATAGATATAACTCAATAAGAAATGTAATGTATGCAACAAGAGGTGCGGTTGCCACATCAAATCCGATAGCAGCACAGGCAGGACTTGATATTATGAAAAAAGGTGGAAATGCAATAGACGCGGCTGTTGCAACTGCTGCGGCATTAACAGTAGTAGAGCCTACAAGTAACGGTATAGGGGGAGATGCATTTTCGCTTGTGTGGATTGAATCAGAAAAGAAACTATACGGACTTAATTCAAGTGGATTTGCACCGGAGAGAATGAAAACAGAAAACTATAAGGACATGAAGGAAATGCCAAAGTATGGATTTAAGGCGGTTACTGTTCCAGGGATACCAGCTTCATGGGCAGAGCTTAATAAAAAATTTGGAAATCTAAATCTGAGTGACTGTGTGGAACAGGCAGCGGACTATGCTGAAAATGGATTTATAGTTTATCCAAATGTTGCAAAAATATGGAATAGTTCTTTTAAAACATACTCTGAGAATCTGAAAAGTGAGGAATTTAAAGAATGGTTTAATACATTTACCATAAACGGAAAGGCTCCAAAAGCAGGTGAAGTATTCAAATGCAAAGATCAGGCAGAGTCTTTAAGGGAAATAGGAAGAACAAATGCGGAAAGTTTTTACAGAGGAAATATAGCCGAAAAAATAGATAAGTACAGCAGAAAATACAACGGAGAACTTAGAAAATCTGACCTTGAAAAATTTTATCCGACATGGGTTGAGCCGATAAAAACAGATTATAAAGGATATACAGTATGTGAAATACCGCCAAACGGACATGGAATAACTGTTTTAAATGCTCTTAATATTATGGAGAATATGGAAATAAAAGAAAACAGGGACTGCGATGAAAATATACATAAAATGATAGAGTCTATGAAGATTGCGTTTGCAGATTCTAAAAAATATGTAACAGATGCGGATAAGATGAGAGGCGATTTTAAAGACATATTAAATAAAGACTATGCAAAAGAAAGAAGTAAACTTATAGGTGATAAAGCTGTACTTCCAGAGGCAGGGGATCCATTCTGTGGAGGAACAGTGTATCTTTGTACAGCTGATAGCGAAGGAAATATAGTATCTCATATACAGAGTAATTATATGGATTTTGGATCAGGAATAGTTATACCGGATACGGGAATAGCACTTCATAACAGGGGAAATAACTTCAGTACTGATATAAATCACGATAATTGCGTTGAACCGTTTAAGAAACCATATCACACAATAATTCCAGGATTTTTAATGAAAGATAACGAGGCACTGGGTGCTTTTGGAGTTATGGGGGCCTTTATGCAGCCACAGGGACAGTTTCAGGTACTAACTAATATGATAGACTATAAAATGAACCCTCAGGAAGCACTGGACGCTCCAAGATGGCAGTGGATAGATGCCCTTAAAATAGAAGTGGAGTCTGATATGAGCGAAAATGTAGTTAAAGGTCTTATAGCCAGGGGACACGATGTAAAAGTTGTAGAAGATAAGATAACTATGGGAAGAGGTCAGATTATATTAAAGAATAACAGTTCCGGGTATATATGTGCTACTGAGAAAAGATGCGATGGCCATGTGGCAGTATGGTAGTAAATTTTTATGGATAAATATTTAGAACATAAATTAATATAAGTAATTATTAATTAATGACTTTAAACACCCAGTTTTATAAAATAGATGTGTTAAAAAATGTAAGCTTAAATAAAAAATAGAGGTATAAAATAGAATAATGAAAAAATAAAAAGCTCCCGAATATTTTCGAGAGCTTTTCTATATTCAAAATAATATTATTCTTCACCTGTCATTATTTTGTTTTCGTCATAACTTATCCAGTCAGAGAAACTTCCTGGGTATATTTTGTGAGGAACGTCGAACTGTCTTAATGCAAGTCCATTAACACATGCGGCTATTCCCGAACCACAAGAAAGTATTATTTCCTTATCTGTATTTATAAGTTTTTCGAAGTGTTTTTTTAGGAAATCAAGATCTTTGTAAGAACCGTCTTCAAAATTTTTATTTAATATATCATTGAAGAAGTAGTTTTTAGCACTTGGTATGTGTCCCGCTTTTTTATATGCTGGTTCTACTATACCCTGATATCTTTCATTTGATCTTGAATCTATGATTATAGTATCAGGATCATATATTTTAGATTTTATATATTCCATATCAACCATCATATTATTATCAAGTTCAACATTTATTTTTTTATCTGTGCAGTCTGCTGCAGGGACTTCTTTTTCAAGAGTACCGCCAGCTTTTACAAATGCTGGTAAACCACCGTTTAAAACATCTACGTTTTTAATTCCCATGTACATAAGCTGGTACATAAGTTTTGAAGGACCATTAAGATCGCCTTCATCGTAGGCAACTATATAAGTATCGTTGTCTATACCCATTTTTTCAAGTTTTGCAGCAAGTTCTTCAGGATCTGCGAGAGGATTGAATCCGCCATGTTCTGTTATAGGTGCTGAAAGGTCTTTATCAACGTCTACTACATAAGCACCTTTTATATGACCTCTTCTATAAGCAAGAGCACCATAACTTCTATCTAATAGATTGAATCTGCAGTCAAGAAGCACCATATCTTCATTGTTTTCTAGTTTAGAAATAAGTTCTTTAGCTGAAATTAAATTTTTCAAAAGATCGCCCCCAAAATAATGTATTTATGAATTATAGATAATTATATCTGAATTATAGATAATTATATCTATAACAATATACTAATATAAAAGTTTATTTTAGTAAATAGATAGAATGCTAATTCTTTGAAAATTTATAAAATTTACATAATATTATAAAGAATAATCATTTAAAATATTAAAAAAATAATCACAAAACATAAAATACCAACAAATTATTTAATATTAAACGCGGATATTTATAAATAATCCATTAACATTGTCAAATAAAAACAGAACTCCCTGAAAAAGGAGTTCTGTTACTATCTGTGTTATTCTTCACCGGTTACAAGTTCATTTCCATCATAGCTTATCCAGTCGAAGAAGCTTCCGATATATAATTTATGAGGTACGTCAAACTGTCTTAGAGAAAGTCCGTTAACGCATGCGGCTATTCCTGAACCACAGTAAAGTATAATATCCTTATCTTTATTATCTATCAGATATTTTAAGAATTCCCCTACTTCTTCAATAGATCTGTAAGAGCCGTCTTCATAACTTCTCTTTAAAGATTTAACGAAACAGAAGTTTTTAGCACCTGGTATATGACCTGCTTTTCCGGGAGCCTGCTCAGAAATACCTTTATATTTCTTTCCCGATCTTGAGTCTACAATTATTGTATTAGGATCATAAAGTCTTTCTTTTATATACTCCATATCAGCTATCTGATTATTATCTATTCGAAGCTCTATTTTTTTATCGCTGTGATTTTCCCGTGGAATTTCTGTTTCAAGAACACCACCTGCATTTTTAAAAGAAGGAAGTCCACCATCTAAAACATCGACATTGTTAATTCCCATATATGAAAACTGGTATAAAACCTTTGCTGCACCGTTTAGATCACCTTCATCATAAGCTACAACATAAGTATCATTATCTATACCCATCTTTTCAAGTTTTGCTGCAAGTACTTCAGAGTCCGGAAGAGGATTTATACCACCGTGTTTTTCAATAGGAGATGAAAGGTCTTTATTTAAGTCTAAAAAATAAGCTCCTTTTATATGTCCTTCTCTGTATGCGGTTTCAGGATAGTTTTCGTCAAAGTCGAATCTGCAGTCAATAATGACCATATCTTCGTTGTTTTTTAATTTAGAAATAAGTTCTTTTGCTGAAATTAAATTTTTCAAAAGATCGCCCCCAAAAGTTATATATTTATTTGTAAATAATTACTTCTATAATCATATATTAGTATAGATTTATATTATAGTAAACAAAAAACACAGGGATTAATTGAAAATATACGGAATATACAAATTTGAATACTTAATATGAAGAAGCAGAACAGGCTGACCAAAGAAAAATGTCAAAAATATAACTAAGTATCGTTTTATATATTATATTTTAAAAATAATATATAAATGATCTGAAAGCAGCGGTTTGATAAACACTGAAAATCATTATTAAAAAGATAAAATGATTTAAATATATTGTTTAAAAAATAGATAAAAAAAGCATGATTTGCTATAAATATATTATTTTAAACATAAAAAAATATTAAGACAATAAAAAAGTTTTAAATGATTCAATTATATTTTTATTAAAAAATATAATTGAAAACATTAAAAATTAAATAAAATTTAACAAAATCAAAATATAGTAAAAGATAATTTAAATCTGTGAATGATTTGGAATTACATAGTTTCAGCGTTTTTTGTAAACTTTATACTTTAAAATTTAATACAAAAGAGTAAAAGAAAAAAACAATAATAATATTAAATTAATGAATATTTAATAAAGTTAAGAATTTAAGTAATTATAATGACAATACCATACTTGTTTGAAATGTAGTATAATCAGATTAACCTAAATAATTGTTTCAAAAATATGAATTTTTAAACATATTACTTTTTAAGAGATTGGAGTGTGTGATATGAGTTTCAGAATTACCAGAAAAGAACAATTGACTGATAAAATTTATTCTATGGATATAGAAGCTCCAAGAGTTGCCAAATCAGCAAAACCAGGTCAGTTTATAATCATAAAACTTGATGAGAGGGGAGAAAGAGTGCCCCTTACAATAGCAGATTATGATTTAGAAAAAGGAACTGTAAGAATAGTATTTCAAGTTGTAGGTGCAACTACAATGAAACTTGAAAAGCTTGATGTAAACGATGAAGTAAGTGATTTTGTCGGACCATTAGGAAACCCAAGTGATTTTGTCGAAGAAGACATCGAGGATCTTAAAAAGAAAAACATAATATTTGTTGCTGGAGGCGTAGGAGCAGCTCCGGTATATCCTCAGGCAAAATGGCTTAAAGAACACGGAATAGACTGTGACGTTATCATAGGGGCAAGAAATAAAAGTCTTATAATAATGGAAGAAGAAATGAAAGCTGTTGCAAAAAATGTATATATTTCTACTGACGATGGCTCTTATGGATTTAACGGAAGAGTTACAGACTGTATAAAAGACCTTATAGAAAATAAAGGTAAAAAATACGATAAGGCCATAGTTATAGGACCTATGATAATGATGAAGTTTATGTGTGCGGTTACAAAAGAACTTAATATACCTACAATAGTAAGTTTAAATACACTTATGATTGACGGAACAGGAATGTGTGGTTCATGTCGTGTAACTGTAGGTGGAGAAGTAAAATTTGCATGCTGCGATGGTCCTGAATTTGACGGACATCTTGTAAACTTTGATGAGGCATTAAGAAGACAGACAATGTACAAAACACAGGAAGGAAGAGCTATATTAAAGCTTGAAGAAGGAGAAACACATCATAGTGGTAAATGTGGATGTGGAGGTGACAAATAATGGCTAAAAAAGAAAGAGTACCCGTAAGAGAACAGGATCCAAAAGTAAGAGCAACAAACTTTGAAGAAGTCTGCTTAGGATATAATAAAGAAGAGGCTATGATGGAGGCTGAAAGATGTCTTCACTGTAAAAATCCTAAATGCGTTAAAGGATGTCCGGTTGAAATAGATATACCAGGATTTATAGCAAAAGTCAAAGATGGGGATGTAAAGGGTGCAGCTAAAGTTATATCTATATCAAGTTCACTGCCATCAGTATGTGGAAGAGTATGCCCACAGGAAAACCAGTGTGAAGGTCAGTGTATACTTGGAATAAAAGGTACACCTGTTGCGATAGGTAAACTTGAAAGATTTGTAGGCGACTGGTCAAGAGATAATAAATGCTGTTTTGCAATGACAGAAGAGCCAAAAGGAATAAAAGTGGCTGTTGTTGGCAGTGGACCATCTGGTCTTGCATGTGCAGGAGACCTTGCCAAGAAGGGATATGATGTAACTATATTTGAAGCATTCCACAAACCAGGCGGGGTTTTAACTTATGGAATACCAGAGTTCAGACTTCCAAAAGAAGAGGTTGTACAGTCAGAAATAAATAATATAAAAGATTTAGGTGTTAAGATAGAAACTAATGTTCTTATAGGGAGAACGATAACAATCGATCAGCTTATAGAAGAAGAAGGATTTGAGGCAATATTTATAGGTACAGGTGCAGGACTTCCATCATTTATGGGAATACCTGGAGAAAATGCAAATGGCGTCGTATCAGCAAATGAAAACCTGACAAGGGTAAATCTTATGAAGGCTTACGATGATGATTACGATACTCCGATACATGCAGGACATAAGGTGGCAGTAGTCGGTGGAGGAAATGTTGCAATGGATGCGGCAAGAACTGCTCTAAGACTTGGAGCAGAGTCTAATATAATATACAGAAGAAGTGAAAAAGAACTTCCTGCAAGACGTGAAGAGGTACATCATGCTAAAGAAGAGGGTATAATATTCCACATGCTCACTAATCCAAAAGAAATACTTGTAGATGAAAAGGGAAGCGTAAGAGGAATGATATGTATTAAAATGGAACTTGGAGAACCAGACGCTTCAGGAAGAAGAAGACCGATTGAAATACCAGGTTCAGAATTTGAAATAGAATTAGATAAAGTCATTATGGCTTTAGGAACAAGACCAAATCCACTAATAGGAACAACAACAAAGGGACTTGATATAAACAAGAAAAAATGTATAGTTGTCGATGATGGAGGACTTACTTCAAGAGAAGGTGTTTATGCAGGTGGAGATGCTGTTACAGGTGCTGCAACAGTTATATCAGCAATGGGAGCAGGTAAAAAGGCAGCTGCATCAATAGACAAATATCTTAAAGAAAAACATCATATATAGATATAATAAAAAAATAAATTAATATAATTTAATATATATAAATACAGCGGTTATATTTTATACCGCTGTGTTTATTTTTTAGTGAAATATTATTCAATATACTTGACAAACACAATCATTGAAATATATTATTAGTAATAATATTAAAATATAAAGAATATTTAAAATTAATTGTAATATATAATTTAATATGGTTAAAAAGTTCAATAAATATTTACTTTTTTATTGATTTAATGTAATCTTAGGGTTGAAAGGTTGTTCAATTATATTTGATAATTAATATAAATAAAATTTAATCTTTATGAATAACAGAAAGGAGAGAGCTATGTTAAAAAAAGAAGATGTTATAAGATATTCGGCAGGTATTCATTTTTCTCAGGAAAGATTATTTAATGCATTTCTAAGAGAAAAAGGAATAAAAAATATTTCTATTTCAAAATTCAGAGTACTTGAAGTTTTATGGAAAAATAGTATTGAGGGAATAGTTTTCAGTAGAATCTGTCAGGAAACGGATCTTGCAAAATCAACTGTCTCTATAATGCTTTCTAATATGGAAGAACAGGGGCTTATACGTAGAGTTTCAAATGGTACAGATATTCAGAATGTTTTATTCTATCCAACAGAAGAAGGATGTAGATACAAAGATGAATATTATGAAATAATGGATAGAATATATGAGATAATATATGACGGTGTATCTGAAGAAGAAAAAGAAGTATATGAAAAAGTACTTACTACTATAACAGAAAACTATAAAAAGAGAATATATAAAAAGAAAAGAAAATAATTGAATAAATTAAAAGTATTTTACCAGTCAGATTTTCTTAAAAAAGATAAATAGATAGATACTTAAATAACAAAAATAAAAGTTCAAAATTAACTATAGAAAAATAAATATTTAACAAATTATATGAAGGAGGTCTTGGACCTCCTTCAAATTTTTTAAAGGAAAGGTAGTATGTTTATGGATGGACAACAGATTCTGGGAAGTGAAAGAATAAGAACATTACTTATAAAATATTCTGTACCTGCTATAATAGGAATGCTTGTAAATAGTTTATACAATATAGTAGACAGAATATTTATAGGAAATATAAAAGATGTAGGACCACTTGCCATAACAGGTCTTGGGGTTACAATGCCAATCATGACTGTAATACTTGCGTTTGGGATGCTTGTGGGACTTGGTACAACGACAAATATTTCAATAAGACTTGGAGAAGGAAGAAGAGACCTAGCTGAAAAATTACTAGGAAATGCGGTAACACTTGCCGTAATAGTGGGAATTTTAATAATGGTTGTGGGTCAGCTATTTGCAGATAAAATACTGCTTCTATTTGGAGCAAGTGAAAGAACCCTTGTATATGCAGAGGCATATATAAGAATAATACTAATAGGTGCCATACCTAATATGTTATCATTCTCATTAAACCACACCATAAGAGGAGATGGAAATCCTAAAATCTCAGCCAGAATAATGGCAATAGGATGTATAACAAATATAATACTTGATGCATTATTCATATTTAAGCTTAATATGGGAATAAGAGGAGCTGCAACAGCTACTATAATATCTCAGACATTAACAATGTTTATGACGCTTTCATATTATCTGGGAGAAAAATCAAATTTAAAAATAAAAAAAGAAAATCTGAAACTAAATTCTCAGCTTGTAAAAATGATATTTGGAATAGGAATGTCTCCTTTTGCAATGCAGATTGCAGCAAGTTTTGTACAGGTTATTTCAAATAATGCTCTAAAAAATTACGGTGGAGACCTTGCAATAGGTGCTATGACAACAATAATGTCGATAGCCATGTTATTCCTTATGCCTATTTTTGGTATAAATCAGGGTTCACAGCCTATAATAGGATTTAACTATGGTGCAGGAAAATTTGACAGGGTTAAAAAGACTTACTTTGCATCTGTAAGTGTTGCGACTATAATACTTATAGTCGGATGGATGCTTGTAATGATAAGTCCGGAGCCTATGATAGCAATATTTAATAAGGATTCTGAACTTATGAATATAACAGTACATGGAATAAGATTACAAATGCTTATGATGCCGGTTGTAGGAATATCAGTAACAGGAAGTAACTTTATACAGTCAGTAGGGAAGGCAAAGGTATCAATGGCACTGAGCCTTCTTAGACAGGTTATTATACTAATACCAGCAATCATAATACTTCCTAAATTATTTGGACTAGGTCTTACAGGGGTATGGCTTGCACAGCCACTTGCGGACTTTGTAGCGGCGATTATAACAATAGTAATAATAATCAGAGAAATAAAATCTTATTAGTTAAAAAGTGTTAATTAATTAAAAAAGCTGATAAGTATTTATCAGCTTTTAATTATTTATATTCAAAATAAAAATATATAAACTATAGCTAGTCTCTTAAACCAGTTATATATTTTTCATTCACAATATAGAGTTTAAATTTATGAACTATAACTATATCCTCGAGATTTTCAAGCACGCTTACAACTCTGACGCACTTTCCACGTATTTCAACAGGTAACTCAATTGAATTTGCTAAATTAATATAATCATCATACTTGTACATAAAATCATCCCCTATATAAATAATTATTTAACTTAATTATACTATAAAGAGATAATAAATTCTATATTTAAACGATATTAATCAAATTGTATAAATTAAAAATAGTCGATTATAATAAATTTATTAATTATAAGTTTACTTAATTAATAAATTGTGAATTATTAGATATAGAGTTACAAAAAAGTTAAGAATTAATTAATTAAAACATATAAAAAAGGTTTTGATGTATAATGATAAGGACATAATAATGAAATTTGAATTCAACAATAAAATAATAAGGAGGGAAAAAATGAGTTCTACGAATAAAAAAGATGGAACAAAGAAAAAGATAACTAGAAAACAGGTTGAAAAGAAACAGACAAAAGTAAAATCAAATAAAAAGGACAGGGGTCTTATAATAGCTGTTGTAGTAGTGGTAGCTATTATATTGGGTCTTGTAGCGTTCAAGTCTCTCAACTCTGAAAAAATACGGGATGTGAGAAATAAAAACCTTTCATCTTCTACTGTTACAGAGTTAGTTGAGAATACTTCTAAAGAGGCCCTTAAAGGACCTGTAAAAACAGCTGGAAAAACTGTCTATATAACAATAGATGATGGACCATCAGAATTTACAGATCAGATGCTTAAAGTACTTGATAAATACAATGCCAAGGCTACATTCTTTATGATAGACAGCAATATGAAAGCATATCCGGAACAGGTTAAAAATATTGCAAACAGTACAAGTACAGCAGGATTCCACAGTGTAACACATGATGTTAAAAAGCTTTATGCTTCTACTGATGCTGCTAAAAAAGAATTTGATCAGTGCAGTAAAACATACACAGACCTTACAGGAAAAACATCTAAAGTAATAAGAATACCTTATGGTAGTAAACCATATACACCAGAAGCTTCATATCAGGCAATGACAGCTGCGGGATATAAAATATGGGACTGGAATGTAGATACAAATGACTGGAGAAATACAGCTGGTGGTATAAAAGAAACTGTAAAAACATATGGTAATGGAAAAAATGTAATATTACTTATGCATGAAAAACCACAGACAATGGAAGCATTTGAATTTATGATAAAATACTATGCCGATCAGGGATATGAATTTGCGGCAATAGGTCAGAATGAAAAACCAAGAAACTTCTGGATGCAGAATCTGAATCTTAACTAAGGAGGATAAAAAATGAAGAATAAAGTTATAATTGCAGCCTTAGGAATTTCAATGATGGCTGCATTTACAGGGTGTTCTGGTGGTACAGTTGCTACTGTAAACGATACTGAAATATCTGCTGAAGATATGAAAATTACAGAAGATATAGTTTCTATAATAAATGAATATAAAACTGGTAAAAGTACTGATGATATGAGTGATGAAGAGCTTTCAGAGTTTACTGGGGGAGTTCTTACATTTATGATAGATAACGAACTTATAGTTCAGGAAGCAGAAAAAGAAGGGATAAAGGTATCTGATGATGAGGTAGAAAATAAAGCCAAAGAACTGGAGGCTACTATTAAATCAAATCCTATACTTGAAAAAAGCTTCTCTGAAAATGAAATAACCTCAGAACAGCTGAATGTATTCGTTAAAAAAGATATGATTTCAAAGAAATACAAAGATAAATTTATGGAATCTCAGAAGGTTAAATCTGAGGATTTAACTAAATACTATAAAGACCATCAGAAAGATTTAGAAATAGAATATGCAGAGGCATCTCATATACTTCTTGCAACTGTAAACAGAGATGGAACAGAAATATCTGATAATGAAAAAGCCAAGAAGAAAGAATTAGCAGAAGAAATAGTTCAGAAGGCAAAGAACGGAGATGATTTTGCGGCTCTTGCAAAAAAATATTCTGATGATAAAGAAACTGGAGAAAAAGGCGGAGATCTTGGAAAATTTAAAAGAGAAGACAAGGATGCTGTATTCTCAAGAGCAGTATTTGCACTTGAAGAAGGAAATGTTTCTGAAGTTATAGAAACAAACAGTGGATATGAAGTAATAAAACTTAAAAAGAAAACAAAAGAAACTCCAAAATATGCAGATATACGGGAAAGTTTAAAAACAAAGGTTCTTGAAGAAAAATATATAAAACACCTTGAAGAACTTGAAAGTAAAGCTGAAATTGATAAATAGTATTTGTATATTCAATAAAAATATATAAATAAGAAATACGGAGAGGTGCTTTTGATGAAAAGAACAGATTTTATATATAAAGGTTTGGACGAAAAAGAAATACATGCTATAAAGTGGGAACCAGAGTGTGAGTCTAAGGCCGTAATACAGATTGCTCATGGAATGGCAGAAACTGCCATAAGATATGAAAGATTTGCGAGAAGGCTTTCGGAAAATGGATACACTGTATATATAAACAACCATAGAGGCCATGGAGATAATGAAGAAACACCTGAAACATTGGGATACCTTGCTGATAAAGATGGATTTGATTTTCTTGTATCTGATATGAAAATTCTTACGGATATAATAAAAAAAGATAATGAAGATATACCATTGTTTGCATTTGGTCACAGTATGGGTTCATTTGCTCTTCAAAAGTATCTTATAGATTATCCAGGTAATTTAAATGGAGCTGTTTTATGTGGCTCAAATGGAGATTTTGGATTTATTTTAAAGGCTTCGAAGCCGGTTATATCTTTGGTTGAACTTATAAAAGGTCAGAAAAGTAAAAGTAAATTCATAAATAATCTTATGTTTGGAATGAATAATAATGCATATGACAATAAGAGAACAGATTTTGACTGGCTTTCAAGAGACGAAAAAGAAGTAGATAAATACATAGCCGATGAAAAATGTGGCTTTGTCTGTACCGTAGAATTCTACAGAGATTTTATAAAAGGTCTTGAATATGTGGAAAACAGGGAAAATCTAAAAAAACTATGTGTAAATCATCCTCTTCTTATAGTTTCAGGAGATATGGATCCGATTGGTAAAAATGGAAAGGGTGTTAAAAATCTCTATGAAAGATATAAAAAATACGGGATTAATGATATAGAAATAAAACTTTTTGAAGGTGCAAGACATGAAATTCTAAACGAAATAAACAGGGAAGAGGTAATGGATTATCTGATTTCCTGGTTTGATGAGAAATTAAGAAAAATAAAAAATATATAATAATTCCTTTTAAAATACTGTTGTATTGGTATCATATAATACCTTTATAACAGTATTTTTATATATAATTAAATAAACTATATGAGTATGTATTGAAAAATATACAAGTAAATTTAATATTATTTTAATAAATTAATAAATTATGTTTTTTAAACATAGAAAACAATAGATAAATAGAGATATGACATTTTATAATTTAACAAAGTTAGATATTCACAAAAAAAAATAGAAATGGTAAGATATAAGTACAAACTGTAATTTTGAAAGGAAAGATGATTTATGGGACTTAAGGAATTTGAATTTATAGATAACTCACTGGAGATGCTGAAAGATATGACCCCTATGCTGCTTGAAATATCAGATGATCTGGAGGAGTACTTTGAAAAGATATTAACTGAAAAAGAACAGGAATACATAAGTATGTCAACAAGAGTAAAATCAGAGTCAAGCCTTAGAGAAAAAATAATAAGAAACAGATATCTCGTAAAATTTGAAGATTCAGAGACCATGATGTCTTATCTTCCTGATCTTATAGGAGTAAGAATAGAATGCAGATTTATAGAAGATGAAAATAAAGTATACAGATTATTAAGAAGATACTTCAATAGAAGTGATGACAAGGTATACTATTATAATAAAGAAAATAAAAATATACTGCTTAAACTATCAGAAAGACAGCCATGTAAACAGAAGAACGGCTTTGAAATATATAAAATTGATGGTATATACAAAATTCTGAATAAAAATATAAACTTTGAACTTCAGATAAAATCACTGGTAAATGTGTTCTGGGGAGAAATAGAACATAAGATTATCTACAAAAACAATACATATCTGCTTGTAGATGGATTTATAAGAGACCTTATGACAACTATCAAACGGAACTTAACAATGATAGATAAACAGCTTTTAAGCCTTTATAAGACATTCCACGCACCTCATACATTTAATACAAAGGTAAGCAGGAAGGAAATAGAAAAGCTGTTTGCAAAGTTTATATATGATATATTCTCTCAGAAGATGATGAGTGATATGGGATTTGTTGTCGACTTTAAAAAGGCATGTGAAACAATAATAAACTATTCCCTTAATAAACTTGACGATGGGGATGATAAAATCGGAGAATTTATGATAAGTGAATTCAGCTTACTATCAGATTTACTTCATAAGGAAATTGATTTTGATTCTGAAATAGAATTCGAGTCAGAGCCTGAATTCCACGACGAATTTTCTCAGAATATAGGGAATGTATTCAGAGGAAGACTTAATACTGAATTCCCATGGAATTTATTCTTTAGAATACTATTTGAAATAGAGCCATGCAATAACTGTGAGGATTTTGAGAACTTTATTTATTATATAAAAGAATCAGTAATTGATACTGAAACAAGATGTGGAATAAAGGAACATTTTGGAAAAGAAAAAGGTAAAATAATAATAGATGAGATATACAGAAGGGTACAGAGAATAATTGAAGATATAAACGGTGTAGAAATACTTTATAAACAGAATCTCGAAAAAATATCTGTTATAACAGCAGATGTGGCATTCTTTATAATTGAAAACTTTGAAAGCTATGAAGACTATGAAGACATGAAAGATGAGATAAATATGAAACTGGGGGAAAAACTACACGATATCTTTATATAGAATAAAATATTAAAAGGAGAAGCGTTTCTAATCATAGTAATACTGAAACGTCAGAAGAGGATATAAATATGATTGACAGATATGGAAGAATAGTAGACTATCTTAGATTATCGCTTACCGACAAGTGTAATTTAAGTTGTGTTTATTGCAGTCCACAGGATAAAAAATACAAATACAATTACATAAACGATTTTATGAGTACAGAGGATTTTAAATTTATTATAAAAAGATTTTCTGAAAATGGAATAAGGGAGATAAAATTTACTGGAGGGGAGGTATTACTGCACCCAGATCTTCCAGAGCTTGTAGGATATGCAAAAGAATGTGGAATGAAAAAAATATGTATAACTACAAATGGAACCATGCTGAGGGAAAATATATTAACGCTTAAGGAAAAGGGGCTAACGACTGTAAATATAAACATGGACTCTCTAAAGCGGTATAAATATAAATCTGTAACAAGAACAGGAAATATAAATAATGTGCTTGATGGAATAGATGCATGTCTGTCTCTTGGAATAGATACAAACATAAACTGTGTTGTAATAAATGATTTCAATAACAATGAAATAGATGATTTTATACACCTGACAAAGAATAATCCAATTAATATAAGATTTATAGAGCTTTTACCAAATGGAGAAGCAAATAAGATTTATGACAGGGGTCATTTTGATGTGGAAAAAATTATAGAAAACCTGCCGAATCTCGAAAAAGTATATAATAACGATAAAAACGATAATACAGAATACTATAAAATTCCAGGTTATACTGGAAAAATAGGATTATTAAAGGATACAGAAAAAAATATATACAATAAATGCAATAAAATAAAAATAAGTTTTGATGGAAAAATGAAGCTTTATTTTTCATCAGAGGACGAAGTTGACATAAAATGGCTTCTTCATAAAAATTATCTTTTTGACTATCAGATAAAAGATTATATATGGGGAAAATCAAAATAAAATTATAATTTTTTAAAAGTAAGTTTTTAGTGATAAACATGAATATTATATATAAGATAGGGTAGTTATATATAATATTCAATAGAATTTCTCTAAATAAATAATATAAAATAAAAAATATAATACTTAAAAATTTGATAATAATAAATCAAAAGTGTTATATTGATATTTGTGGTATATGAAATAATTTAAAGAGTTATTATGAAACAGGAGGAATTAAATTATGATTATAACAATATCATTTAATCCCGCAATAGATAAAACTCTTGATGTGTCAGAGTATAATTATGCAGGAGTAAACAGAATATTACATTCTGAAATAGATGCGGGTGGAAAAGGTATAAACGTTGCAAAGGATCTTAAAGAGCTTGGGGAAAATCCAATGGTTTTAGGATTTATAGCGGGTGAGTCCGGAATTCAGTTTAAAAGAATGGTAGACAAGGACAATATAAGAAATGACTTTATACCTATATATGGAAAAACAAGAATAAACATGAAGATAATTGAAAGTGATGGAAAAATAACAGAGTTTAATGAAAGTGGTCCAGAGGTGTTTAAAGATCAGATCAATGAGCTTATGTTTAAGATAGAGGGATATGCCACGGAAAATACTGTATTTGTAATGTCTGGAAATGTTCCAAACGGTATAAACAAGGATATATACAAAAGGATAACAGAAATTGCACACAGAAGAGGTGCAAAGGTTGTTGTCGGTGCACAGGGAGAACTTTTATCAAATGTTATACAGTCAAAACCAGAAATGATAAAAATAAAAATCAAAGATATAGAAGAAAGATACGATAAAGGTGAAATAAATTATCTTGATGATGAAAAGATAGTACATATACTATCCGAAATCATGTCTATGGGAATAAAATATATAATATTATCATTTGGAGAAAAAGGTGCGGTATTTGCAAGTGAAGATAAAATATTAAAATGTAATTCATTAAAAGTTAAGAGACATTCTACAATAGGTGCAGGAGATGCGCTTATAGCGGGAATGTTATATGGAATAGAAAACAAAATGAGCTTTGAAGAGTCTGTAAAATACTCAATGGCTGTTTCAACAGGATCTGTAATGACAATAGGAACAAAAGCGCCTTCAAGAAAAGTAGTAAAATCTTTAATAGAAAAAATAGAAGTAAAACAAATAGGATAAAAAGGAATTATAATTAATTATTTATAACTATAAAAAGACATTCTGTGATTTCCAGTATGTCTTTTTTATTTACTTAAAATTTTATATTTTAAATCATAACTTCAAAAAAATAAAATTTTATAATCTCAGAGAAAAAATAATAATATAAAGATATCTTTATACAAAATATTAAGAAAACAGTATATATTTAAAAAATTCAACTTATTACGAATAGTATTAAGTAATTATATGATATAATATAAAAAAGAAGAAGAGGGGGATATTTATGATGGAAATAAAAGAACTTAGAAATATAGAAGAACTTTATGAAAAAAGAATATTAGAAGGGTATGAATGCAGAAGAAATGGGGCATATCCTGAGTCAAAGGAAAAATATATTGAGGCAATACGTTATATGCCTGAAGAGGGAAGAGCATATTATTACATTGCCAAAGTACTTTATATAACAAAGGATTATTCTGATAGTGTAAAAGCATATAAAAAGGCGTATGAACTTGGATTTAAATCAGATAACCTTCTTGTAAATCTTGGTCATGCTCTTATAGATTCAGAAAATGCAGAAGGGGAATACTCAGATGTTGTGAAAAGATATGATATAGGTCTTCAGCCTGCATATATGAAAATAAACAGAGGAAACAGAAAAAAAATCATGGGATTCTTTAAAGAAGTAACTCCTGATATGAATAAAATAGATAAATACGATAAAATATGTGAGGATGCGGCAAGAAAAGAACTTAATTTATAATTGTATGTATATGTAATAAGGGTATTATATTATTAATTGAATTCAAAAGTAAAATATGAATTTTAGTCTGCAATATATTAATTTTGTATAAAAATTAAAAAATTGCGAAAATTATATTGACATATAAATCTATAAATGTTAAAGTTGATTTAAACTTATTAAAAATTTAATACATATCATTAAATGATAGAGGTGCGGTATTTAATAGTAAATAATAGCATTAGCAGGGCAGCTGCTTTTATAGAAAGGAAATATCGCCGAAGAAATAAATGGAGCTACGTATTTATTTCTGGGGTAACGTAAAATATACGTTACACTGTCACATGAGTGGAGAGCTATCTAGTTATTGGTTAATAATTTTAATGCAATTATTTTTATTCGATATTTTAAACCATAAATGCTACTTTCATTGTGATGTATCATTTATGGTTTTTTTATTTTTTACGATGATAAAAATAGGGGGGTTTTAGAGATGAAAAATTCAAAAAGAATAATGAGCACAGTGGCGATGCTCGCTATGTTTTTAGTAATGATGTCTGTACCTGTATTTGCTGAGGGTGCAGAAGAAGCATCTGAATATACACCGGCATTATATGCTACATTCTGGGCATTAATTCCACCAGCTGTGGCTATAGGTCTTGCACTTTTAACTAAAGAAGTTTATAGTTCATTATTTATAGGGATTGTTGTAGGGGGAATCTTCTATGCAGGTGGGAATTTTGAATTAACAGTAACACATGTATTAAACGACGGAATAATAGCAGTACTTTCAAATTCAAGTAACGTAGGGATACTTATATTCCTTGTAATACTTGGAGCAATGGTAAGTCTTATGAATAGAGCAGGCGGTTCTGCAGCATTCGGAAGATGGGCAAGTAAACGTATAACAACAAGAAAAGGTGCTCAGCTTTCAACAATACTTTTAGGATGTCTTATATTTATAGATGATTACTTCAACTGTTTAACAGTAGGTAGTGTTATGAGACCTGTAACAGACAGACATAATGTATCAAGAGCAAAACTTGCATACCTTATAGATTCAACAGCAGCTCCTATATGTATAATAGCTCCAATATCTTCATGGGCAGCAGCGGTAACAGGATTTGTTCCTGGTGAAGACGGTCTTTCAATATTCCTACAGGCTATACCGTATAACTTCTATGCACTACTAACAATAGTTATGATGATAGGTCTTGTAATGACAAATTGTGATTACGGTCCAATGAAAACACATGAAAGAAACGCAATAGAAAATAACGACCTGTTTACAACAGGTGCCCGTCCATATGCATATTCAGAAGATATGGAAGAAAATGAAAAAGGTCATGTTATAGATCTTTTAATACCAATAATATCATTAATAATATTCTGTATAATAGGAATGATATACACAGGTGGATTCTTCGAAGGTGAAAGTTTTGCAACAGCATTCTCAAATTCTATTGCTTCAGTTGGCCTTTCATTAGGAAGTTTCTTCGCATTATTAGTTACAATAATACTTTATGTAGCAAGAAGAGTTTTATCTTTCAAAGAATGTATGGATTGTATACCAGAAGGATTTAAATCAATGGTACCAGCGATAATGATACTTACATTTGCATGGTCTCTAAAAGCAATGACAGACAGTCTTGGTGCAGCTCCATTTGTTGAAGCTATGATGAAAACATACGCAAAGGGATTAATGTCATTCCTTCCAGCCATAATATTCATAGTAGGATGCTTCCTTGCATTTGCAACAGGTACATCTTGGGGAACATTCGGTATACTTATACCAATAGTTGTTGGAGTATTCTCAAACAACCACGAAATGATGATAATATCAATATCAGCTTGTATGGCAGGTGCTGTATGTGGTGACCACTGTTCACCTATATCAGATACAACTATAATGGCTTCAGCAGGATCTCAGAGTGACCACGTAAACCACGTTTCAACTCAGATACCATATGCTGTAACAGTTGCTGCGGTATCATTTGTAACATACCTTGTAGCAGGATTTACACGCTCAGCGGTAATATCTCTTGGCTTTGGTATAATAGCAATAATTGCTGTACTTATAGTATTAAGTAAAAGAGAGGCTGCAAAACAGGCATAACATAAAATAGTATATAAAAAATAGAGATACTATAAAATTACAACTAAGGGATTAAAGAAAATTTAATAATATATATGATTCACTCACTTAAAGAATACCAGCGGATACGGGAATATCTGCTGGTTTCTTTCTTTATTTATTTATATAAAATATAAATGTTTATTATGATATTACATATAAGTATATGATATAATCTTCTTTGATATAAATTTATTTTCGAAGGTAGGTGGGGAAATGCCCGCAATATATGCACACGACAGATTTGGTAAGATTATATATAAAAATCTCGAAGGAGAAATAAAAAGAGTAATATCAGAAAATTATACACAGTACAGAATAGGACTTCAGGGACCAGATATATTTTTCTTTTATAAACCGTTAAGAGATACGGAGGTTGTAAAGTATGGAAATCATATGCATGAAGTTTCTGCATATGGTTTTTTTGAAAAATCAATAAAAATACTCAAAGAAAGAGAGATAAAGGATAATGAATATGCTTATCTTATAGGATTTATATGTCATTATATGCTTGATAGTGAATGTCATGGGTATATAGATAAAATGGTAGGGGAATTAGGAGTTCCACACATAGAAATAGAGGAAGAATTTGATAAAATGCTTCTAAGAAAAGACGGAGAAAATGCTCTTTCATATCCACTTTCAAATCTGGTGCCATGTGATAAAAAGACAGTGGATTCAATAAAACCATTCCATGAAAGCATATCATCTGAAGATATAGAAAGATCTCTTAAAGACATGAAAATGCTGAAAAAAGTATTTACAGCTCCGGGTGCACCTAAGCAGTTTATGATAAATACTATTTTAAAGATACTCGGAAAATATAAAAATATGAAGGGTCTTATGCATCAGAGAAAAGATAATCTTAAATGTACAGTAACAAATGATGGTATATTAAAAAGATTTGATAGTGCGGTTGAACCAACAGTACATATAATAAATGACTTTGATGAAAGTCTTAGAAAAGGAAAAGAATTAAATAAGAGGTTTGACAGGAATTTCGAATAACAAATAAACTTTTACAGGGGAATAAATAATGGATAATAAACTGACAAAACTTGAGAAGGACTGGATACTTTATGATGTTGGAAATTCAGCGTTCATAATGCTTGTATCTACAATCCTTCCAATATATTTCAACTATCTTGCAGGAAATGCAGGACTTTCAGAAGTACAATATCTGGCATACTGGGGATATGCCATATCTATTTCTACATTGATAGTGGCTATTATAGGACCAATACTTGGAACAATAGCTGATACAAAGAATTTTAAGAAAAAAATATTTACAGGCTCAGTTTTATTAGGAGTGATAGGCTGCTCGCTTCTTTCAATTCCAAAATCGTGGATTTTATTTTTAATAATATTTATAGTTGCAAAGGTAGGCTGCAATTCGAGTCTTATATTCTATGATTCAATGCTGCCTGATGTAACAACTCACGAAAAAATGGATAAGGTATCATCTCATGGATACGCATGGGGATATATAGGAAGCTGTATACCGTTTGTGATTTCACTTGTATTTGTGCTTATGTATGACAAGATAGGAATAAGTCTTCAGACTGGAATGACCATAGCATTTGTAGTAAATTCAGCATGGTGGATAGCTATGTCACTTCCTATAATAAAAAATTACAGACAGATTAATTATATAGAAAAACCAGAGAAACCAATAAAAGAAAGTTTCAGAAGAATTGCGGATACTTTTAAAAATATAAAAAATCAGAAGAATATATTTATGTATCTTCTCGCGTATTTCTTCTTTATAGACGGGGTGTATTCCATAATAGAAATGGCTGTTGCATATGGTAGTGCTCTTGGACTTGACTCATCGGGTCTTTTACTGGCACTTCTTCTTACACAGATAGTAGCGTTTCCATGCTCTATAATGTTTTCAGCTTTTTCTAAAAAATACAGAACAGATTTACTACTGAAGATATGTATACGGGCGTATACACTTATATCAATATATGCAATACAGCTTGATCAGCAGATAGAATTCTGGATTCTTGCTGTACTTGTAGGGGCTTTCCAGGGTGCTATACAGGCTCTTTCAAGATCTTATTTTGCAAAGATAATACCTGCAGAAAAATCAGGAGAATATTTTGGAATATACGATATATGTGGTAAGGGAGCCTCTGTACTTGGGACAACACTTGTTGGAATAGTAGCACAGGTTACAGGTGTGGCAAATGCTGGTGTAGGAATACTTTCTATTATGTTTATAATAGGATTTATATTATTCTGCAAAGCTGCTGAAATAAATGCACCTATAATAAATAATTTAAAAGAATAAATTGAGAAATTATGAAAGGTAATAAATATAGATGAGCAATAATAAATCAAATAACTTTCCAAAAGGTGTAGTATTCGATATGGACGGTCTTATGTTCAATACAGAGTGGGTTGTTAAATACTCTTGGGACATGGCTGGAAAAGATATGGGATATGAAAGCTTTGGAGATAATATATACAATACGCTTGGAATGAATAAAGCGGCCAGAAAGGAATATTTTCTGGAAAAATACGGGGAAAACTTTGACTTTGACGGATTTACTGAAATATACAGAGAATATTGTCTTAGTTATTTAAAAGAAAAAGGAACTCCAATAAAACCAGGTCTGTTTGAATTACTTGAGTATCTTAAATCAGAGGGAATACCAATGGTTGTTGCGACTTCATCTAATGAAGAATTTGCAATGTCAAAATTAAAAGAAACAGGATGCTTAAAGTATTTCAAACGTGTAATCTGTGGTAATATGGTTACAAAATCAAAGCCAGATCCTCAGATATATAATATAGCAAGAAAAGAACTTGGAATGGATGCGAGTGATGTGCTTGCACTTGAAGATGCTCCAAATGGAATAAGAGCAGCACTTGCAGCCGGAATAAATGTAATAATGATACCTGATTTACTGGAAAATGCACCTTCAGAACTTGAAGGGAAATTAACAGCAAAGCTTGAAGATCTTAATAAGGTTGTTGAATTTATAAAAAAACATAAATAGAATGATGTTAAAAAAATAAAAATATGAAATTTAAATTATCTTAAAAGAGGACGCCATAATATGAACAGGCTCTATTAAACTACGGAAATGACCGTACTAAACAGCGTATACAGCTGTATAAAATAAATATATATAAAGCGGTAGATAAAAAATAGTATTGGGGGAAGAGGTGATAAAGTGAAAACTGAAAGATTGGTAAAATTAAGAACTGAAATGAAAAAAAGAGATATAAACCAGCTTCTTATAACCGATTATTTATCAGTATTTTATCTTATAGGAAAAAAAGAAGACCCTATGGAAAGGTTTCTTGGACTTTATATAGACGATTGCAAAGAACCTGTTCTTTTCATAAATGAAATAATGAACTGGACAGAGGATTTAGGTATAAAAAAAGTATGGCTCAGTGATACAGATGAGCCAGCCGATAAGGTAAGTAAATATATAAAGCCAGGTATAATTGGTTTAGAAAAGGGAATGAAAGTAGGCCATTTTTTACCGCTTATGAAAAAATGCAAGGATGTTGTATTTGAAGATGCAACTGATATTGTAATGGCCTGTAGAGAAATTAAAGATGAAGAAGAAAAAGAGCTTATGAGACGGGCATCGGCCATGAATGATGCAGCAATAGGTAAAGTGATATGTGCTATAAAAGAAGGCATAACGGAGAGACAGCTTGAAGCGGAAGTAGACAAAATATATGCTGGGTACGGTGCAGATAACGAATTTACTATTATTGGGTTTGGAGAAAATGCTGCAAATCCTCATGCTAAACCTTCTTCAAGAAAAATAAAGCCTGGAGATTCTATAGTTATAGATATAGGTGGACTAAAAGATAATTATTATTGTGATATGACCAGAACGGTATTTTTCAGGGAAATATCAGATGAAGCTAAAGAAATTTATGAAACAGTATTAGAAGCAAATGAAAGAGCAATAAAGGCGGTAAAACCAGGAGTAAAATTCTGTGATATTGACGCAGCTGCAAGAAATTACATAGCTGAAAAAGGATACGGTGATAAATTTACACATAGAACTGGCCATGGAGCAGGAATATCTGTGCATGAGGGTGGAGATGTTAGTTCTTCGAATGAGGATACGTTAAAGCCAGGTATGATATTCTCGATAGAACCGGGAATATATATAACTGGAAATATTGGTGTTAGGATTGAAGATTTAGTAATGGTAACTGAAGATGGTTGCGAGGTTCTAAACAAATATACCAAAAGATTACAGATAATAAAGTAAAATTGAATGATTATTTAGATTGATTTTAAAATTCTGAAAATTTATTATCAATAATATAATTTAACGTTATATAATTAATTTAATGAATACTCATGGCAAAGGGGGGCGTAAAATGAGTAAGATACAATGTCCACGATGCGGATCAGATAAAAAAGCAAAAATACTTTATGTAAAAGAAGAGTATGTAAACAAAGAGATACATGAAGATAATGATGAAATTTATATATCACATGAAATCCCCGAGAGTGGAAGCAGTGTAGGGAAGTACCATTGCAACGAATGTGGATTTAATTTTGGTGGAAACAGTGCAGGAATGCGGAAAACTGTAAGAAGAGTAATGGTGTCAGTTGAATATGATGAAAAGAGAAGAAGAGACTGTATATTCCTTAGAACAGAGGACGGAAGATATTTTAATTATATATCAGAAGAGCCTTCATTTGGAAACAGTGGAAATGTCTCAATGACTCAGGAAAGCTGGAAAAAATTTGTAAAGTCAGTTTTTTCTTGTTATATTATGGACTGGGGTTATAAGTACGGAAAAGACGAAAATGTTTATCCAAAGTGGTCAGTTAAAGTTGAATTCTATGGGGAACACGCAAATCTTAAAGAAAGAGAAGACTTTAAGGAATTTGGTGGTATAAGAATATGTGGTGCGGGAGAATATCCTGTATACTGGAAGAAATTCAAAAAGGTAATTGAAAAATACAGTGGTGAAATGCTTTAATTTTAAAAAGGAATAATTTATAATATATATAATAATTCATAAGCTTAAAACAGGAGTGTAGGGGTTTTCTACGCTCCTGTTTTTTATAATTAAAAAGTATTATACAGAATATATGGATTTTATAATTTGAGTTAGATATATTTTTAAAAATATGGGTCTATGTATATTTTACTCTGAGAGTAATTATAAAAAATAACGGTATATGGTGGATAATATGTAAATATTGTATTATGAATATATAGCATATTAAAAAACAGTTTAGAGGATGTGAAGTAGTGAATAAAAATAAATTTATGGATGTTTTGGATGAATTAAAGGAAGAACTTGAAAATGAGAGTTTCGAAGATAGTAACAAAGAAATCCATGATGGATATTATAGCGAAAAAAATGCCAATGGAGAAGATATATACGAAGATGAATTCGGGGAAATTTATAAAACAGATAAAAAAGCTCTTATACTGGGTTCGGCCGTAATTGATGAAATAATAAAAATAGAAAAACTTCCACAAAGAGGCGATGATGTAAAATGTTTTGAGGAAACCTCTTCTCTTGGTGGATGCGCCTATAATATAGCCTGTACAATGAGAAATCTGGGGGCATCTCATGAACTATGCGTACCGGTTGGGACAGGAAAACATGCAGATGAAATTAGAGAGAAATTATATGCGCGGGGCTACATGGAAATGATAAGGGATTATGAAAAGGACAATGGATACTGTATATGCCTTGTGGAGTCAGACGGAGAGAGAAGCTTTATAACAATAAACGGTACAGAATCCGATTTTAAAAGAGAATGGCTTGATTTAATAGAATGTGAGAAATACGAGATTATATGTATATCTGGATATCAGATGTGTGGAAGCAGTGGGGAGATAATATCAAAATGGATTTCTGAAGTAGCAGAAGGAAAAACCGTATTCTTTGCACCAGGTCCTCTTATAACAAAGATAGAGCCTTCTATAATGAACAGAATGCTTTCCCTTTCTCCAATTATACATATAAATGAAAAAGAGGCATGTGATTTTGTAAATAGAGGAGAGGATGTTGAGGAGGCTGCAAAATATATAAGTACTGTATCTGAAAATATGGTTATAGTAACTTTAGGAGAAAAGGAGCACTTCTAGTAAAAGACGGAGAAGTTTCATATACAGAAGGATTTAAGTCTGAAGTAGAGGATACCATAGGAGCAGGAGATAGTCATTTAGGAGCCGTTATATCGGGATTTGTGAATAATATGGATATCTATACAACTTTAAAGCTTGCAAATAGTGTAGCATCCAAAATAGTGGGGATAAAAGGTGCTGTAATGGCGGAAAAAGAGTTTAAAGAAAATGTGGATTTGTCAGAATTACTGTATTAATACGATTTTGCAGTTTAAATGAAGAGTTATAAATAAAAATAAGTATTACAAAATAAAATGAATATAAAAAAGACCTAATAAATATTAGGTCTTTTTCTGATTTATTAAAGCTCTTTTGCATTTGATTTTATCTGATCAACAGTAAGATTTACATCATCAAGCTCTTTGTTAAGAGTATTCATATCTTCTTTTTCAACGTTGTAGTTAAGGAAAAGATATTCTATTCTATCAGTCATTTTATTGACTTTTTTAGTTATTTCAAGGAAAGTTTCGAAGTTACTACTGTTTTTAGCGTTTTTAAACTTCTTAAGATCCTTAGTAATGAAAGTAACAACTTCTATTTCAGTTTCAAAAACACCTTCAGATATTGGATAAGGATTTATTCTCTGTAAGAAGTATTTACCCTTTTTATTTATGTTGTAGCAGTATGAAACCTGAAGGTTTTCATCTATCTGGAATTCTATAAAGTATAGAAGACCTCTCACTTTTTTTATTTCTGTTGCACCTAACTGTCTTAATAAAAGCTCAATTGAATCGGCTTCAAATGTATTTAAATCCATAAATGTTCACCCCTTTAGTATATTATACAATGGATAGAATTAATATTGTAATAAAATTAATATGAATTTATATTTTTTTAATATAATACTATTTAGAATACTAGAAGTAAATAAACTGTAGATATAGCTATAGAAAGTATCATAAGTGGGAATCCTATCTTTAAGAAGTAACCAAATGTTATAGGATGTCCATGTTTAGCACTGACACCAGCTAAAACAACATTTGCAGAAGCACCTATTAAAGAACCATTACCACCAAGACAAGCACCAAGTGAAGTTGCCCACCATAAAGGGGTAACGTCTATACCTTCAGCCTGCATTGTAAGTATAAGTGGTATAAGAGTAGCAACAAATGGTATATTATCAAGGAATGCAGATATTATAGCTGATAACCAAAGTATTATCATTGTAGTTGCAACTATATGTCCTTCAGTTAAACCTATTATTATTTCTGCTAACTGTCCGATAACTCCTGATTCAACCATACCACCAACAACTATGAACAGACCTACGAAGAAGAATATTGTAGACCATTCTATACTTGCAAATATGTCATCTATATCCTGTCTTCCTATAAATAGCATTATAACCGCACTTGTAAGTGCAACAACACTAGATTCCACCCCTAAATTTGAATGGAACATAAATCCAAATAGTGTAAAGAATATAAATATAATACTTTTCTTAAGAAGGGATTTATCCTGTATAGATTTCTTTTCATCAAGTTTTATTATGCTTTCTTTGGCTTCTTCAGATACGACAAGCTGTTTACCGTATATAAATTTAAAAGCTATTACAGTAACCGCAAAAATTACTACAACAACTGGTCCAAGATTTACTACGAAATCAAGGAAACTAAGTCCGGCAGCACTACCTATCATTATGTTTGGTGGATCCCCTATAAGAGTTGCAGTACCACCTATATTTGAAGCGAGTATCTGTGTCATAAGGAATGGTATAGGGTTTACACCAAGAAGCTGTGTAACAACGATTGTCATAGGACCTATAAGAAGTACTGTTGTAACATTATCAAGTACCGCAGAAAGGACTGCAGAGACTATCATAAAGTAAACCATTATCTTCCAAGGATCACCCTTTGTTTTTTTTGCGGTCCATATGGCAATATATTCAAATAGACCAGAGTTCTTTATAACGGCAACAAAAAGCATCATACCAATAAGAACTCCAATAGTGTTAAAGTCGACGTGTTCAAGTCCTGTATCAAGTGTAAGTATTTTGAATGCAATCATTAAAATAGCTCCCGCAAGAGCTGCAACTGTTCTGTTAACTTTTTCTGATATTATAGCACCCATTACAACAACAAATATAAGGACTGAAATTATCTGTTGAAAATTCATGAATAATTCCTCCTAATTTTAATTTTATTGTATTATCTTTTATATAAATTTATAAATCTAAGTATTTCAAAGAGAAAAATTCATTTAACAAAATTTAAAATAATAATTTTTCTCAAAGACAAACATATCATAGACCTTTTTAAAAAATAAATCAATAGATTTTAATGATAAATAAAAATTAAACAAAAAAAGTACTTTTCGGACAAAAGTTTATTAAATAAAGAAATAAACCTAATCACAAATGAAACAAAAGGAAAATTATAATTCAATCTACTTACTTATTGCAAAATTGCAATATACATAAAGGTTCTTTCACATTTACCCTTGAACTGAGATTAAATTTCATATATAATTTAATCAAATGAATAAATATTTATTAATCTTTCAATTTATACAAATATTGAAAGATTTTAAAGTGTTAAAAAATTATATTATGGTAGGGGGCGAGAAAATGGAGGCAATATTCAACGGAATATATGGCGTAATCACAGTTTTAAACAATTATTTATGGTCTTATATATTAATAATAATGCTTGTGGTTTTAGGTATATATTTCACATTTAGAACAAAATTTGTACAGTTTAGATATTTTACTGAAATGTTTAAACTTCTTACTGATGGGGATGCAAATAAAAATGCAAAAAAAAGCGGAAAGATTTCATCATTCCAGGCTTTTTGTATAAGTACATCTTCAAGAGTTGGTACTGGTAACATAGCTGGTATAGCTTTAGCAATAGCAGGTGGTGGACCAGGGGCTATATTCTGGATGTGGATTATGGCATTAATAGGTTCAGCATCAAGTTTCGTGGAAAGTACACTTGCACAGATTTACAAAGTTAAAAACGGAACAGCATACAAAGGTGGTCCTGCTTATTACATAGAACAGGGTTTAAACATGAGATGGTTAGGAATAATATTTACAATACTTATAAGTATAACTTATGGTTTCGTATTTAACTCAGTTCAGTCAAATACACTTTCACTTGCATTCAACAATGTATTTGGAGTTGGATTCTCAGTAATAGGTATAGTACTTGCGGTACTTACAGGATGTGTTATATTCGGTGGTGTGCACAGAGTCGCAAAAGTTTCAGAAGTAATAGTGCCAGTATTCGCTGGTCTTTACATATTAGTCGCAATAGGAATAGTAATATTCAATATAGGAAGTGTTCCAGCGGTTATAGCTAATATAATAAGTTCAGCATTCCATCCAAAAGAAATGATAATGGGTACTGGTGCTGGATTTATGACAGTTCTTTTAACTGGTGTTAAGAGAGGTTTATTCTCTAATGAAGCTGGTATGGGTTCTGCTCCTAACGCAGCTGCAACAGCAGAAGTTTCTCATCCAGTTAAACAGGGTCTTATACAGACACTTGGAGTATTTACAGATACTTTAATAATATGTTCTTGTACAGCGTTCATGGTTCTTCTTTATGATGGATATGCAACAAGTGCAAATGAAGGTATAGCACTTGCTCAGGAAGCACTTTCAGCTCATGTAGGACCAATAGGTGGTATGTTCATAGCGGTTTGTATATTCCTATTCGCATTTAGTTCAATAGTAGGTAACTACTACTACGGAGAATCAAACATACAGTTCATAACTGATAAGAAGGGCGTTCTTAATGTATACAGAGCTCTAGTTTGTGGTATGGTATTTGTTGGTGCAATAGCAAAAATACAGTTTGTTTGGGACATGGCAGACTTATTCATGGCATTTATGGCAATCATAAATATGATTGTTATCGCTAAGTTAGGTAAGTATGCTTATATAGCACTTGCAGATTATACAAAACAGAAAAAAGCAGGAGTTAAAGATCCTGTATTCTATGTCGATGGAATAGAAGGATTAGAAAATGTTGAATACTGGCATAAAGACCAGAAAAAAGAAGCGTAAAAATACCTATATTAATAGGAAGGAAAAATACAGTATTATTAATATAATAATATTGTAAAACATTGAAATATTAAGGCATACAGTACATGCTGTGTGCCTTTTTTATATATAAATAAATTTAGATGGTTTTTAAAACATAAAATTGATTATCACTATTAATATTTTGAAATCCTAATATAATTATAAACAGCGGTTTATTCGCTGTAAAAACAAAGGATTTATGATAAAATAAATATACTAATAAAAATTATATGGTTGTATTTGAAATTATATTTTTAAAATAAATAAAATAATTATATAAAAATAGATATTTTAAAATGATATTTTCATATAATTTAAAAATGATGAAATATATATAATAAGTAGTTGGAAAAGTCGAAATCTTACAACTATTAATAAAATGGTAAAAAATTTTTCTTGAAGTGATAAATTTAATATGTTATACTTAATATGAAATAAAAATTGAATCGAAGCTAGGGGCGCTAAAATTGGTTAGCTGAGAGAAAAAGCCGTAAACTTACAAACCCTGAATACCTGATCAAGATAATGCTTGCGAAGGGAAGCTAAAGCAGAGTTTGTTATATACGGTTTAGTTATAGAATATAAAACAAATAGTGTATAAAAACTTTGAAATATTGATAGAGATTATATCGGTGCTTTCTTTAACAGGTAAGCACCTTTTTTATTTCAAAAAATTATACTACGGGGGAAAATAATATGAGTTATACTACACAGCTTGATGCAGCGAAAAAAGGAATTATAACAAAAGAAATGGAAATAGTTGCGGATAAGGAACAGGTTGATGTTGAAGAACTTAGACAGCTTATCGCAGAAGGTAAGGTTGTAATACCAGCAAATAAAAATCATAAATCACTAAGTCCAGAAGGTATAGGTAAAGGTCTTAGAACAAAAATAAATGTAAATCTTGGAATATCAAGAGACTGCAAGGATATAGATAAAGAACTTGAAAAAGTAAAAATAGCTATAGACATGAAAGCAGAGGCTATAATGGACCTTAGTAACTACGGAAAAACTAGAAAATTCAGAGAAAAAGTAGTTGAAATATCACCAGCTATGATAGGTTCAGTTCCAATGTACGATGCGGTTGGATTTACTGAAACAGCACTTGCAAAAATAACTGAAGAACAGTTCCTTCAGGTTATAGAACAGCATGCAAAAGACGGTGTTGACTTTATGACAATACATGCAGGTCTTACAAGAGAAATAGGAAACAGAATAGCTAAGGATAAGAGAACAACTCATATAGTATCAAGAGGAGGATCTCTTCTATTCGGATGGATGTACATGAACAAAAAAGAAAATCCAATGCTTACTCAGTTCGATAAAATACTTGATATATGCGAAAAATACGACGTTACATTAAGTTTAGGAGATGCATGCAGACCAGGATGTCTTGCAGATGCTACTGACTACGCTCAGATACAGGAACTTATAAATCTTGGAGAACTTACTAAGAGAGCATGGAAGAGAAATGTTCAGGTTATGATAGAAGGACCAGGACATATGGCTATAAATGAAATAGAAGCAAACGTACTTCTTGAAAAGAAAATATGCCATGAAGCACCATTCTATGTTCTTGGACCTCTAGTAACAGATATAGCACCAGGATATGACCATATAACAAGTGCGATAGGTGGAGCAGTTGCATCATCTAAAGGTGTTGATTTCCTATGCTACGTTACACCAGCAGAACATTTAAGACTTCCTGATATAGACGATATGAAGGAAGGTATAATAGCTACAAAGATAGCAGCTCATGCAGGAGATATAGCTAAAAATGTAAAAGGTGCTAAAGAATGGGATAACGCAATGGGTAAGGCAAGAGCAGAATTAGACTGGAAAAAACAGTTTGAACTTGCAATAGACCAGGAAAAACCAAACAGATACAGAGACTCATCTAAACCAGAATTTGAAGACAGCTGTACAATGTGCGGTAAAATGTGTGCACTTAGAACAGTAAGTAAAGTATTCAGCGGTGAAGAAGTAGACCTTGTATTTGATTAATTATTAAAATGAATTGATAAATATATCTATTATATAAGAAATTGCCTAAGACTCGATATAATTTATATATTTTAATAAAAAATAACACATTAAAAACCTGTCATCCTAAAATAAAATGATGACAGGTTTTAATGAGTAACAAGGAATAAGGAAATATTCAGGATTTAAAAAAGTTGGAAAATTCAGAATAGTTATTCTGTGTTCTGATATGGAAAAAATATATTTACAGTAGTTTTGTATATATATAATGAATTAATTATTAAACAGTGATTGTTATATTCTGTATGAATGGAGGTGCTTTTATGGTAGTAAATGGTAAAAAAGTGGACTTTGAAAAAGATGTTACTGTTTCAGAATTACTTGAAAAATACAAACTGGATAGAAAAAGAGTAGTTGTTGAAGTAAACATGGAAATAATAGATGAAAAAGACTACGATACATATGTACCAGACAAGGAAGCAATGGTAGAGCTTATAGCTTTTGTAGGTGGTGGCTAGAATGAATATATATGTAAATGAAGTAAAAAGAGAAGTGGATGAAAAAATCACTTTAAAAAACCTAAAGAGTATACTCTGTCCAGATAGCGATGTCTCAGTAGTAAATGGATTTCCTTCAAATGATGGAAGTAAAGTTTTAAAAGAAAATGACAGGGTTACATTTATAAAAAAAGGCAGAATACCTAAAAAAGAAGATCTTGAAGCTCTTATGATTGCAAGACATACACCAGGACTTCATTCATCATTAAAAAAAGGAAAAGTTGCAGTACTTGGTCTTGGAGGACTAGGCTCAAATATAGCACGGTCTCTTGCAAGAGTAGGTGTTGGAAAACTTATACTTGCAGACTTTGATGTTGTAGAGCCTTCAAATCTGAACAGACAGAATTATTTTATTGAAGATATAGGAAAGTTAAAGACTGAAGCTACAAAGGATAACATAAAAAGAATAAATCCATTTTTGGATATAGAAACACATAATATGCTGGTATCAGCGGATAATATGGATGTTTTTTCAAAAGTGGATATAATTATAGAAGCCTTTGATAATCCTGAGAGCAAGGCCGAAATAAGCAATCATGTGCTTATAAAAATGAGGGATAAATATCTTATCGCTTCATCTGGAATGGCCGGATATTACGACTCCAATATTATAAATACAAAGAAAATAAGAAATAAATTCTATATATGTGGTGATTTTGTAAATGAGGCAAAAGAAGGAGAAGGACTAATGGCTCCAAGAGTTTCAATATGTGCAAATCACATGGCAAATCTGGCGGTACAGATATTATCCGACATATACAGTGAATAAAAATTAAATTTTAATCAGTTAACAAAACATATAGGAGATGAATTATAATGGATAAATTAAATTTAAAAGGACATGAATTTGACAGTAGACTTCTTATAGGAACAGGTAAATATGGATCAAATGATATACTTCCAAAAGTTATAGAAGCAAGTGGAAGTGAACTTATAACAATGGCTCTTAGAAGAGTAGACCTTGACGAAAACAATAAAGAAGAAAACATACTTACATACATACCTAAAGATATGAAAATACTTCCTAACACATCAAGTGCAACAAATGCAGAAGAAGCAGTAAGAATAGCGAGAATATCTAGAAAAATGGGATGTGGAGACTTCATAAAAATAGAAATAATGTCTGATACAAGATACCTTCTTCCAGACAATGAAGAAACGATAAAAGCAACAAAAATACTTGCAGATGAAGGATTCATAGTACTTCCTTACATGACTCCGGACCTTTATGCAGGTAGAAGACTTATAGAAGCAGGAGCAGCAGCCGTAATGCCACTAGGTGCTCCAATAGGATCTAACAGAGGTCTTCAGATGAAAGAAATGATAAGAATAATGATAGAAGAACTTGATATACCTATAATAGTTGATGCGGGTATAGGTAAACCTTCACAGGCTATGGAAGCTATGGAAATGGGAGCTGATGCAGTTTTAGTAAATACAGCAATAGCATCTGCAGGAGATCCGGTTGAAATGGCAAGAGCATTCAAATTAGCAGTTGAAGGAGGAAGAGCTGCATATCTTGCAAAAACAGGAGCAGTTTCTGACTGTGCAAATGCATCTTCACCACTTACAGGATTTTTAGGAAATCTTAATAAATAAGTTGAATATAGGGAAAGCGGGCGATAATAGATGAGTTTTTATGAAGTAATAGAACAATACAGAGATTTTGATTTTGATGGATACTGGGCAAAGGTTACAGATGATGATGTAAGAAGAAGTATAGCCAAGGACAGAATGAACCACGAAGACGTACTAAACCTTCTTTCACCAACAGCTGAAAGACACCTTGAAGAAATGGCTCAGAAAGCACACAGAATAAGTGTACAGAACTTTGGTAAATCACTAACATTATATACTCCTATGTATATAGCGAACTACTGTGAAAACCACTGTGTATACTGCGGATATAACTGTCACAGTGGAATAAAAAGAAAAAAATTAAACCTTGATGAAATAGACAAAGAATGTCAGAGTATATCAAAACAGGGATTCAAACATATACTTATACTTACAGGTGAAAGCCAGAAAATGTCTAGTATAGAATATATAGCTGAAGGTGTAAAATGTGCATCTAAATACTTCCCATCAATAGGTATAGAAGTATATCCAATGGAAGTTGAAGGGTATAAACAGCTTGTTGCAAACGGTGCTGAAGGACTTACAGTATACCAGGAAACATACAACGAAGAATTATACCAGAAAGTACATATAAAAGGACCTAAGGCAAACTACAAATTCAGACTTGATGCACCAGAAAGAGGAGCAAGAGCAGGAATGAGAACTCTTACACTTGGAGCTCTTTTAGGACTTTATAAATGGAGAGAGGACGCATTCTTTACAATACTTCATGGTGAATATCTAAAGAACAAATATCCTTATATAGAACTTTCTTATTCAGCACCTAGAATAAGACCATTCAAAGGATGTTTCGAAGGAATAATGGAAGTAACTGATGCCAATATGGTTCAGTCTATGCTTGCAATGAGATTATTTGACCCTCATGCAGGACTTAACGTATCTACAAGAGAAAACCTTGAAACAAGAAGGCATATAATACCATTTGGTGTTACAAAACTTAGTGCAGGTGTTTCTACTGATGTTGGTGGACATTCTCAGAATGAACACGATACAGCTCAGTTCGAAGTTAACCACGACTGCGAAGTAAAACAGGTTACAGATATGCTTAAAGATATCGGATACCAGCATGTATTTAAAGACTGGACAAGATTCGACTATATGGCAACAGCTGAAAAATAGAATAAATTTTAAATTGTAATATAAATAAAAACTTCTGGTACTTTATGAATTTCTTCAGATACCGGAAGTTTTTTATTGTATTTTTATAAATTATGCATAAAATATGAGATAATATTATTATGAATAAAGGTAAATCGATACTTTGTTTAGACATCCTATCATTGAAAAAATTAAAAAACACAGATAAACTGATAGAAAAATAGGATATATTATACAATAACTTTGCTTTATTATGTACTTTTTAAAAAATACATAATAAATTTAAAATAGTATAATTATATAAAAATACTAAAATAAAAGGTTTTTAATAAAAAAACGGCAAAAGGAGAAAACAATGTTTCTTATTACAAATAGAAATCTATGCGATAAAGAACGATATTATAAAGTTATAAGTGAATCATGCAGAGGCGGAGTTGACAATATAATAGTAAGAGAAAAGGATCTTCCTGAGGGTGAGCTTATGGATTTATTCAAGAGAATAAATTTTGAAATACCAGAAGATATAAGAAAAAAAATAAATCTTATTGTAAACAGCAGCATTTCTGTATATGAGATGACTATATGCGATGGTATACACCTTCCGTTTCATCTTTTTAAGGAGCAGGTTAATAAAAGCTATAAGTTTAATCCCAAGAAGCTTATAGGGCTTTCTCTTCATAGTATAGAGGATATAAAAGAAATGAACGATATATGTGCTGAAAATGATATAAAAGTCGATTATATAACCCTTTCACATATATTTGAGACAAAGTGCAAGGAAGGATTAAAGCCAAAGGGAATAGAGCTGTTAAAGAATAGCATAGGGATTACAAATGCGAAGAGAGTGGCCCTAGGTGGAATATCTTTGGAAAATGCAGCTGAGGTTCTCAAATACTGTGATGACTTCGCTGTTATGTCTGCAATTATGAAAAGCGATGATGGAAAGGCCATGGCTGAAAATTTCGTCAGCAAAGAAAAATAAATGCACAAAAGGTTTAAAAGGGGTTTTTAGTGTTTTTATGTTTTAAAATCATTATAAGGGGTAAATAACTTAATAAGAAAATTACTACACCAGAATGATAATGTTTAAAATTTAAAGATTTATATTAGAGGATAGATAAAATATTAAAAAATAACGATACACGAGGGAGAATAATTATGAAACTATACGGATATTCAAGATGATCAACAGTAAGAAAAGCCAAGGCTTGGCTTACAGATAATGGAATAGAATTTGAAGAAACAGATGTTGTAAAGGAAGTACCTTCAAGAGAAGAGCTTGAAAGATTATATAAAAAAAGCGGACTTGAAATAAAGAAATTCTTCAATTCAAGTGGTAAAAAATACAGAGAATTAGGGCTTAAAGATGTTGTAAAAGTTGAAAGCGATGATAAACTGCTTGATATACTTTCAACTGACGGAATGCTTATAAAAAGACCTATATTTGAAACAGAGGATGCTGTTTTAATAGGTTTCAAAGAAGCTGACTGGGAAAAAACAGTTTTAGGAAAATAAGCATAATAAAAAAAGAATATTAAAGTATAATATAAATCGCCCCCAAATGATGGATATTATATAATATAAAAATGGAAGCTGGTAGAAATACCAGCTTTTATTAATTTTAAAATAAGATATATATAATTTATAAATTGAGATTATAAATACGGATATGTTAAAATACTAAAGGGATTAATTTAAAGGGGGATGGATAATGAAAAATCTTACATCTAAATATACATTTCTTCATATAAACTACTGGGCAATATACAGTGCACTTTCGGGATTTACAGCGGTTTATATGATGGCACTTGGAATGAAGGCATCACAGATTGGTATAGCGATGGCATGCTCAAGTATATTTTCAAGTATAGTACAACCGCCACTTGCAACATTTGCAGACAGCACAAGAAAGTTTACGATAAGAAATATAACTATTTTTATAGCTGCCTTAGGGCTTCTTATGGTGATACGGCTTAATATTGTTCCAGGGAGCCGGAGTACAAAGGCGGTTATGTTTGTTTCTTCAATGGCTCTTACAAATATAATGCTTCCACTTATAAATTCAATAAGTGTTTATTACAATAACAGGGGGCAGTATATAAACTACGGATTATCAAGGGGAATAGGTTCATTTTCATATGCTGTAATGTCTTATATACTTGGATATACTGTACGGATGTTTGGAGAGGGAACCATAACTCTTACAGCACTGATTCTTTATATAATACTTATAATAGCAATAATGCAGTTTAAAATGCCTAAAAAATCAAGTGATATGGTATCTGAAATGGCATCTGAGGGAAATGAAAATAATGAAAATAAGCAGAATTTCTTTATAAAACATAAAAGATATATGCTTCTTCTATTTGGGGTAGTGTTCTCGTTTTCATTCCACAGTATGACAAATACATATATGATACAGATAATGGAAATGCTTGGAGGAGACAGCAGACAAATGGGTATATCAGTGGCACTTGCAGCTGCACTTGAGCTTCCAACAATGATGCTCTTTTCAAGAATAGTTAAGAGAATAAACTCAGCAAACCTTATGAAAATAGCCGCTCTGAGCTTCTTTATAAAATCAGTAATATTCTTTATGGCAGGAAGTGTATTTGCAATATATGCAGGACAGATAATGCAGATGTTCTCATTTGCACTATTCATACCGGCCTCTGTATACTATGCAAATCTTATAATGGATGAAAAGGACAAGGTAAAGGGACAGGCATTTATGACTACATCGTTTACTCTAAGTGGTGTTTTAGGAAATCTTTTAGGGGGATACCTTATAGATATAATAGGTGTTCACAATATGATGGGAGTTTCTGTATCATTTGCATTGATAGGATTTATAATAGTTTCCATGGGTGCAGATAGCAGGAAAGAAAATGAAATAATGAAATCTGAAGGTTTAAATTAATATTAGATAATTAGAATATAAAGAGTTCTTTTGAGAGGGTTCTTTAAGTGAATTTAATCAAATTAATATAAAAGTAAAACAAATTACAATATTTAAAAGATTAAATATTAAATCAGCATAATTAAATTAAAAATATAAAAAACATATAAAAAATCAGCACATGATACAGTTATAAATAATTTAATAAAAAAAGACAATGGCTAAAATTAAAAATCATAATCAATTAAAATATAATAAATACATAAAAAATAATTTATACATATTTATTGACTTTGACACATATTGGTGCTAATATAATAGACATGGACAGGGTTTTGTGACTGACGGAACGTGAAAAGACACGATTGGAGCAGAACCGATAAGAGCCGACCGTCTGGGCAATGCGAATTTCGTATTGTCCTTTTTTAAACTCAAAAGTAATTTTAATATAAAATTTTGACTTAATAAACGGAGGCGGATTGATTATGGGTAAGTATATAGAAAACAAATGGATGAGGGCAGCGGTACCGGCGCTGTTAATACACTGTAGTATAGGGACGGTATATTGCTGGTCTACATTTAAGGAAGCGATAGGTGCACAGATACAGATGTCATCTTTCTCAGTAGGCTGGGCATTCTCTTTGGCGATATTCTTTCTTGGTATGTCAGCGGCATTTGCTGGTAAAATGGTTGAAAAAGATATACATAAATCATCTCTGGTATCATGTATATGTTTCACGGTTGGTATGCTTGGAACAGGATTTTTCATTCAGCATTTTAAAGGTGTACAGGCTCTTATAGGAATTTACATATTCTATGGATGTATAATGGGTATAGGTCTTGGTGTGGGATATATAACTCCTGTAAAAACACTTATGCTATGGTTCAGGGATAAAAAAGGTCTTGCAACAGGAATATCAATAATGGGATTCGGACTCGCAAAGGCAATAGCTACACCAATAATGGAAATGATACAGAGAAATATGGGAATATCTGCAATGTTTTATATACTTGGAGGAGTATATTTTGTTATGATGATGGCAGGTCATATACTTCTTAAAAAACCATCTCACTGGGTTGAACATCGGGATAATAAATCAGGATTTAAAAAGAGAAGAATGTTTAAAGATAAAACTTTCGTTGGAATATGGCTTATGTTCTACATAAATATACACTGTGGTTTAATGCTTATATCTTATGAAAAACAGCTTTTAAACCTTGTATTTGCATCAAGTTTAATACTTGCAACTGTTGTAAGTGTGGTTCCTTCATGTACGGCAGCAATGAATGCACTCGGCAGAATAGGATTTTCTACAATATCAGATCATATGAGCGACAGAAATACCGTATATAAACTTATATTTGGAATGAGTATAGTGGTTTCGGTAATGGGAGCACTTACATTCGGATTTGTAGCAAAAGGAGCCATAGCCGGAATAGTTACAATAGGACTTCTTCTTGTAGTAAATGCAGGTTACGGTGGTGGATTCTCAACACTTCCAGCACTTCTTTCTTCAAGATACGGAATGAGAAATGTAAGTGAAATACACGGACTTGCATTATCAGCATGGGCAATAGCAGGAATTACAGGAAATAACCTTACAGAGTTTATATTATCATCAACAGGAAACTCATATATGTACATATTCATGGCAACAGTGTTGCTTTACGGAGTAGCACTTTTAGTATCATTCAAGATGATAAAAGAATCTGGTGAAGTAAAAAATTTCGGGAAAGAAGCAAAACAAAATGAAATTTTAATTGAGAAAAAAATTGATGCTTATAAATAAAAAATTAAATAAAATTGAAAAAAATAATTGTAAAAGGGATTTTTAAACGATAAAAATCTCTTTTTTATTTATTATGATATAAAAAAACTAAGATTTCTAATAAGAATAAATTATAGTAAAATGCTTAAAAACACTATATTGGGGGTGCTGTAAAAATAAATAATAAAATATTCTAAAAATGTATTGACATCATAACTGAAAATGAGTATCATAATTAATATAAAGTTAGTATTAACTAACAAAGAAACAGAAACATATTGCGATAATTAAAGCAGATCAGCTTATATAAATTTTAAATTATTAAATCTTATTAAACCAAGTGGTTAGTGCGGGCTAACACAAAAAGGAGGAACAGACATGAGTGTAGTAATAGTAGGTGGAAATGAACGTATGAATCGTCAGTATATAGATTTATGTAAATCTTACAAATGTAAAGCAAAGGTTTTCATGAAGGGATCAAATGGAATAAAAGGTATGGGAGTACCAGATTTACTAGTGTTATTTACAAGTACAGTTTCACATAAAATGGTACATAATGCATTAAATGGTGTTAAAGGACAGGAAACAATAGTTGCCCGTTCACACACAAGTTCAATGTCAGCATTAAAGAAAATATTAGACGAATACGCAGCATAGGGAGGAAAAAGGGAAATGTCATCAGAAACAATTGTAAGATACTGTTCACCAACATTAGCAGGATTAAAAACAGCAAATCTATTTACTAGTAAATTTGAAAGTAAAAATGAAATGAGAGAGGTACTCAGATACTGGAATCGTATCCTTAATAAAAAAGGACTTAGAGCTATACCTTTAAGATATAGAAACGGAGCTGGTCTTATCTATATCTATAGACCAGAATTCCTAAGCAGGGATTTAGAAAATAATATAGCATGTCATATACTTGAAGAAAGAGGATATGATAAAGATGACTGTAACAAGTGCATAATGAGATTAATTGAGAGAATTGGTGAAAGTGATGAATTTCCACATGAAATAGGCTTATTTTTGGGATATCCACCAGAAGATGTATGTGGGTTTATAGAAAATAAAGCACAGAAATGTAAATGTGTGGGATGCTGGAAGGTATATGGAGATGTTGAAAAAGCTGAAAGCACATTTAAAAAATATAGAAAATGCAAAAGCGTATATAGTAAACAGATTGAAAAAGGAACTTCGATAGAAAGATTAATAATAGCTAAATAGGGAAAAACAAACCCTTAAGATACATAAATGCTTTAAAGCCACCCCAATGCTTCAAAGCTATACAAACCCTTATCATAAAATAATTTAAATGGCAGCTTAAACAACTAAACTTCCAAAACGTACTGTATATATAAAAGTTTTAGCTAGCCGAAAATAAACGTTATCTGTCGCGAGATAACGTTTATTTTTTTATATAAAGATTATATTAGTATAAATTACCCAGACAAATGTATTTAAATTGAAATATGAAACACACTAATACATTAATATTTGTAATATATTAACATATAAAATAATAATCAAATAAATATATAGATTAATAACATTTAATTATATAAAAACAGAGTTTTCAACTTACTACATATTATAAAAGATAGATACAGGATAAAAATAATAAAAAACATGGAGTATTTAAACAGAGTATAAAGATTATATAAATAAAAGTGTATTCTTATCAATATGATTAAAAGTATTTAAATCAGAGATATTACAGAGCTTTCGGGATGGAATAATAAACATCGGATGTTGATATAGGATATGCTGGATTATTGGAAATATAAAATTATATTAATTTGTATTAAAAATAACAAAGTAGAAATATAATAAAAAATATTAAAATTAATAAATAAAAAGTTTTAAATGCTTATTAATGTTTTTTAAAATTTAAGCATTGATTATATTAGATAGTATAAATTAATTATATTTAGTATATTAGCAAAAAACATTTAATTAATTCCAAGTGAAATTATTACATAATAAAAATAAAAAAGAGCATAAAAAAAGCTATTAAACGAAATTATAAATTTGATAACAGCTCTTTTTGCAATTTATTATATATTAATCTGAATTATTTAAGCTCCTGGTTGCTCTCAACAAATTCTTTTATAGCTTTAAAACTTGCTTCACTTAAAAAATGTTCCATTTCACAGGCATCACTATGAGCAGTGGCTTTATCAACACCAAGAGAAACAAGCCAGCGAGAAATAAAATCGTGGCGATTATATATTTTAGTTGCTATATCAAGACCACGTTCTGTAAGAGTAATAAATCCAGAACTATCAACTTTAATACAGTTATCTTCTCTTAAGTTTTTCATAGCAACACTTACACTTGCTTTAGAGAAATTAAGTTTATTGGCAACATCTATAGATCTCACCTCAGGAAGACATTTACCTAATACATAAATAGCTTCCAGATAATCCTCAGAAGATCTACTTTTCCACATGCTTTCACCCCCTAAAATAATAGCAATATAATAAACAAAATATAAAAAATAGTATTAATGCTTAAAATTACTATATTAAAAAATATAATATAAAATTATAATATTAATAATATAATTAAATTATATCATCGGAAATAAGAAAATACAATATTTCGGAAACGAAAGTTGAAAAAAATTGTCAATAGTGATATTGACACGAACGGAAGATAACGGGTATACTATATACATATAGTGAATGATAATCTTTATTAAGTAATAACTTTGAATCAATGAAAATGCTTATTGGATAGGAGATGACAGATATGGGATACACAGCTTACAAAGAATTTAAATGTCAGGGAATAATAAGTAGAGGAACATTATGGATGTAAAAGTGGATAAAGAAAACAGGTTAGAAGATGCAAATTCATGTCAATACTATTCAAAAAACATGCAAAAGGAAACAATCCTAAAGTTACTCAGAGAAAGAGGATGCAGGATAACAAAGCAGAGAGAAATACTAATCGATATTATCCTTCAGGGCGAATATGTATCATGTAAAGAGATTTATTTCATTACTACTAAGAAAAAAACGGGTATAGGACTTTCAACTGTTTACAGAATGGTCAGAACGCTGGAAGATATAGGAGCACTTGAAAAAGTAGTTACATATCAATTATACGGACAGGATTATGTTGAAGCAGATGAATGCGCTGTAAAGCTCGAAGACGGGACAATAGTTCAGTTGAAATCAGATACTTTGAAACAGGTAATGGAAAGAGGACTGAAAGAGGAAAATCCTTCCTTTGATAAAAGAATAATCCAGGTTCTGATACGGCAAAAGTAAGAAAATAAAATTTATTTTCAATATTTTTAAAATTTACATTGAAAAATTTTTATTTAGATGTATAATCTATTTAGAAGTACGATTTGTTGGTATTAAGAGATACTGTAAGAAAAAGTGCTGTAAAAATTATAAGGGGGTACATATATGAATTTACTAGAAGGCAATATAGGAGAAGAGTATATCATAAAAGAAATAAAAACCGATGACGAAGAACTAAATGCGTTTTTATTCTCATTAGGTTGCTACAGTGGCGAACCAATAACAATGGTATCAAGACTAAAAGGTGGATGTGTTGTATCTATAAAAGACGGAAGATATAACATAGACGAAGAATTAGCAACAGCAATAATAATATAATTTAAAAATACTTCTACCAGACTTTTTAAATTATATAGAAAAAAAGAAAAAATAAAATTAAATAAGATAATGTTCTACCACATTATTTTAAAGCAATTATAATTAAAATTTAGAGAGAAAAATCAGAAAACAGAGTATTAAGAGTAATCGAGATGGTTTTCTACCGCACTATTAAGATAAAACAGTAGTATTTAAAAGATACTATTTTTTTAAAAGTGATTGGTTAGCCGAAACTTACACAATTATATTTTTTTTAAGCAATTAGTTAGTTTGGGCTTACACGATTAATATTTTTTTGGTAATTAGTTAGCGGTTGCTGACTTAGTTATATATTTTTTATAAAGAAATTATAAAGGCAACAAAAGATCACAGGAGGAATTATTATGAGAATTGCTTTAGCAGGTAACCCGAACAGCGGTAAGACTACCATGTACAACGCTGTTACAGGGAGAAATGAACACATCGGTAACTGGGCTGGAGTTACTGTCGAAAAGAAAGAAAGTCCATTCAAAAAGGGATTATATGAAGGGACAGAAGAACTTATAGCAGTCGATCTACCAGGGGCATATTCAATGTCACCTTTCACATCTGAAGAAAGTATAACAAGTGGATATGTAAAGAATGAAAATCCAGATGCTATATTAAATATAGTTGATGCGACAAACCTAAGCCGTAGTTTATTCTTTACAACTCAGCTTCTTGAATTAGGAGTTCCAGTTGTTGTAGCACTTAACAAAAGTGATATAAACGAAAAGAAAGGTACTAAGATAGATACAAAACTTCTATCAGAAAAATTAAAATGCCCTGTTATAGAAACTGTTTCTACAACAGCAAATGACGGAGGAGTTAAAAAAGTTGTTCAGACTCTTGCTTCTCTAAAAGGTAAAGAACAGGAAATACCTTACATACAGGGTGATATAGACCTTCATGATAAAGACGAAGTTGAAAAAGCCGATAGAAAGAGATTCGAATTTGTTAACGCTATAGTTAAAGAAGTTGAAACTCGTAAAGTTCTTACAAAAGAAAAAACTACTGGTGATAAATTAGATGCAATACTTACAAATAAATGGTTAGGTATACCAATATTCGCAGTGATAATGTTCTTCGTATTCGACGTATCACAGGCAAGCTTTGGACCATTCCTAGCTGATACATTAGTTGGATGGATAGAATCATTCCAGGGATGGGTTGCAGAAGCTGTTTCAGGAGCATCTCCATTCATGCAGACATTATTAGTTGATGGTATAATCGGTGGTGTTGGTGCCGTTGTCGGATTCCTTCCACTAGTTATGGTTATGTACTTCCTTATAGCACTACTTGAAGACTGTGGTTACATGGCTCGTGTCAGTGTTGTAATGGACCCTATATTCAAAAGAGTTGGTTTATCAGGTAAATCAATAATACCTATGGTTATAGGTACAGGATGTGCAATACCAGGTATAATGGCTTGTCGTACAATACGTAACGAAAGAGAACGTAGAGCAACTGCAATGCTTACTCCATTTATGCCATGTGGTGCTAAACTTCCAGTTATAGCATTATTCTCAGGTGTATTCTTCGCTAATGCATCTTGGGTTGGTACTTTAATGTACTTTGTAGGTGTAGCATTCGTATTCTTAGGTGCTTTACTTGTTCGTAAAATAACAGGACAGAAATATAGAAAATCATTCTTCATAATGGAATTACCAGAATATAAAATACCAAGCTTAAAGAGGGCTACAATGTCAATGTTACAGAGAGCAAAAGCGTACATAATCAAAGCTGGTACAATCATACTTGTTTGTAACGCAGTAGTTCAGATAATGCAGATGTTCAACTGGAGTTTACAGTTAGTTCCAGAAGGTATGGAACATACTTCAATACTTGCTTCTATAGCAACTCCATTCGCAGTACTTCTAATACCTCTAGGATTCGGTACTTGGCAGCTAGCTGCAGCAGCAGTAACAGGTTTCATAGCAAAAGAAAATGTTGTTGGTACTCTAGCGGTTGTTTACGGATTAACTAATGTAATAAACGAAGACTTCGAATTAATGGGAAGTGGTAACGAAGTTGCAATAGCGATGGGACTTACTAAGGTAGCCGCGCTTGCGTACCTAATGTTCAACTTATTCACTCCACCTTGCTTCGCTGCGATAGGTGCGATGAACTCAGAAATGCATGATAAGAAATGGTTATGGGCTGGTATAGGACTTCAGTTCGCTACTGGTTTCTCAGTTGCATTCCTTGTATACCAGATAGGTACACTTATAACAACTGGAGGACTTGGAGCAGGATTTATACCAGGTCTAATAGGATTCCTAGCTATAATAGCATTCCTAGTTTACTTAACTAAGAAGAGTGAAGCTAATCTATCTAAAGAATATGCTTTAAAATAAATTAAAGTTAGAAAGTTAGAGGGTGTTAAAATGGCAAATTTAATAGTAGGATCAATTGTAGCAATAATGCTTATAGCAGCAGTACGTTACATTTATAAAAAGAAAAAAGCAGGCGTAAAATGTATAGGCTGCCCGGCTGGAGAAAACAATTGTTGCTCTGGTAACAAAGGTGGTTGTGGTTGCGGTTGCGACGATGATAAATAAGATTAATTTGTTATAAAGATAAAACTTTATATATGTACTACCCTAAAATATAAGAAATGAGCTGGCTGGATTACATCTGGTCAGCTTGTTTTTTTGATATTGATTTAGTGATATCGTTTACATTATTATAAAGGTTTATTTATTTAGCTTTTAGACTTGAAGTATTAGCCAATCAATGTTAATATTTTATGTGTCAGAATTTTTGCTAAATACACAAAAAAAACAAAATACAGGAGGATATATAAATGTTTCAGAATTTAATAGAAGTTTTAAAAGAAAACCCACGTAAAATAGTATTTACTGAAGGTCATGATGCTCGTATATTAGAAGCAGCAGCAAGACTTAAAAAAGAAGGATTCCTTACACCAGTTCTTGTAGGTAACGTAGAAGAAGTTAAAGCAGAAGCTGCAAAAGGAAACTTTGATATAGAAGGATTAGAAATATTAGATCCTGCTACTTACGAAGATATGGATACTATGGTAGAAACTATGGTAGAACTTAGAAAAGGTAAAATGACAGCAGAAGACTGCCGTGCAGCCCTTTTAAAAGGAAACTACTTCGGAACAATGCTTGTTAAATTAGGAAAAGCTGACTGCCTTTTAGGTGGAGCTACTTACTCAACTGCGGATACAGTTAGACCAGCTTTACAGCTTGTAAAAACTAAACCAGGAAGTAACCTAGTTTCTTCTTGCTTCATAATGGTAAGAGGAGAAGAAAAATTAGCAATGGGTGACTGCGCTATAAACATATCATATGAAGACAGACTTGACAAAGACGGTAACGTTAAACTTTCAGCTGCTCAGCAGTTAGCAGAAGTTGCTATAGAAAGTGAAAGAACAGCTAAAATATTCGGTATAGATCCAAAAGTTGCTATGCTTTCATACTCAACTCATGGTTCAGGAAAAGGAAAGAACGTTGACATGGTAAGAGAAGCTACTGAAATAGTTAAAGCAACTCATCCAGAAATAAAAGTTGACGGAGAAATGCAGTTCGATGCTGCTGTTTCACCAACAGTTGGACAGCTTAAATTCCCAGGTTCAGAAGTTGCTGGATACGCTAATACATTCATATTCCCTGAAATACAGTCAGGTAATATAGGATACAAAATAGCACGGAGATTAGGTGGATTTGCTGCTTACGGACCAATCCTACAGGGATTAAATGCTCCTATAAACGACTTAAGCCGTGGATGCAATGCAGAAGAAGTTTACAACATGTCAATAATAACAGCTGCATTAAAATAATTAAGTATTAATTGTAATATAAAGGCTCATATCAGTATGATATGGGTCTTTTTTTATTATAAAAAAACAATATAAATACTATTTAACTAGGAAAAGGGAAAACGTTATTGACTTATGCAGAGAATTCAATATATAATATAGTTAAATTAAACGTGAAACGCGTTTCAAAGATTGGGGGAGTAAAAATGGCAAGTATTCGCGAGGTAGCAAAATTAGCAGGTGTATCACCAGCAACAGTATCAAGAGTTATGAATGGTACAGCAAATGTAGACCCTGAAAAAAGAGAAAGAGTTCTTAATGCTATTTCTGAAACGGGTTTCAAACCCAACGAGCTTGCAAGAGCATTATTTAAAAAATCATCAAAAATTATAGGTGTTATAATTCCCAATATTGAAAACTCATTTTTTAATGAGCTTGCAAATGTAATAGAAGAAGAAGCATTTAGAAATGGATATAAACTTGTACTTTGCAACTCACACAACAACAAGGAAAAAGAACTTCAGAATATAGATATGCTTAATCAGATGAAGGCAGACGGAATTATCATAATGACCAACAATGAAAATCTGTCAGATGATTTAAGGGAATGTACAGTACCATTTGTTGTTCTTGACAGGGAAATAGAAGGACTTGGAGAAAGTGCGTGTGTGGAAGCTGATAATTATAAAGGAGGAGTAATTGCTGCAAAACATCTCATAGAATGTGGATGTAGAAATATTGTATGTATGCGAGGACCACAGAAGTTTTCAAGTGGACAGAAAAGATTTAAAGGTTATCAGGATGTATGTAAGGAATACAACGTATTGGAAAAATGGGTTGAAAGTGATTACGACTACGAAGCTGGAATGAAGGCAACAGAGGAAATAATAGAAAAGTATCCTGACACAGACGGAATAATAGCATGTAACGATATGGCGGCCATCGGTGCATATAAAGTTCTTACCAAAAGGGGATATAAAATTCCAGAGGATATACAGATTATAGGATTTGATAATATACGTCTAAGTCAGTTATTCATACCTGAATTTACAACAATAAGCCAGCCGATTTCAGAAATGGGAACGACAGCTGTAAACATAATAATAAATCAGGTTGAAGGAAAAGAATTTAAGAAAGAAAATATCATGGATGTTGAACTGATAAAAAGAGAAACAACAAAGGTCAAATAAAAAAAGTTTTATAGTAGCCGGATTAATAAAAATAGAAATACTAAGGATAAATAAAATAGGATTTGTAATAACTGAATTAATAAAAAAGAGGCAAGAGAAGTCAAATAAAAAGTGCTTTGTAATAAGCTGAACTGATAAAAAAAGAAACAAGAATAGAAAAGAAAAAAAGTTTTGTAATAAACTGATAGAATTAAGAAGTTTTAGAGAAAGAGAAGATATTAAAAACAAGGAACTTAATAGAAATACGGGATATGAAAAAGATTAAACAGGAGGAAATATGAAGAAGAATGGAATTTTAAACAGCGACATTTCAAGAGTATTGTCTTATATGGGGCATACGGACTGTATAGCAATCGCAGACTGCGGACTTCCAATACCAGATGAGGTTGAAAGAATAGATCTTGCTCTTACATTTGGGGAGCCAGGATTTATGAAAACACTTGAAACAGTAGTTTCAGATATGAAGGTGGAAAAAATAACACTTGCGGAAGAAATAAAAACAATGAATCCTGAAACAGAAAAACAGGTTCACGAGCTTTTCAGAGATAAAAACGTGGAAACAGAATATATTTCACACGCACAGTTAAAGGAAAAGACAAATAACTGTAAAGCAGTTATAAGAACAGGAGAAACTACACCATATGCAAATATTATACTGCAGTCTGGCTGTATATTTTAGGAAATAAAATAATCGGGGTACATGGTAACAACATAAGGAGGAACATGAAAAATGAATGTTGAAATGAAAGACATAAATAAGTCTTTTGGTTCTAATAAAGTATTAAAAGACGCTGCATTTACTCTTAAAGACGGAGAGGTTCATGCTCTTATGGGAGAAAATGGTGCGGGAAAATCGACATTGATGAAAATTCTTACAGGAGTATATACAAAGGATTCAGGTGTTATAAAGGTTGATGGAAAAGAGGTACTATATAAAAATCCTCAGGAAGCCGAAAAAGCCGGAATAGTATTTATATATCAGGAGCTCAATGTCTTATATGACCTTACAGTAGAGGAAAACCTTTTTATGGGAAAAGAAATAACAAAAGGTTTTGGCATATGTAATAAAAAAGCGATGAGAAAAAAAGCACAGGAAATAATGGATAAAATGGGCGTTAAAATTCCTGTAAACAGAGTAATGTCTGAGCTTTCAGTTGGGCAGCAGCAGATGGTTGAAATATGCAAGGCACTTATGGCAGATGCAAAGGTACTTATAATGGATGAACCAACAGCTGCACTTACACAGAGCGAAACAAAGGTATTATTCGAGGTAATAGAGTCACTGAAATCAAAGGGGGTATCTATAGTTTATATATCACACAGAATGGAAGAAATATTCCAGCTATGTGACAGAATAACAGTTTTAAGAGACGGAGCATATGTAGATACCAGAGAAATAAAAGACATCGAAATGGACGACATAGTTCATATGATGATAGGAAGAACAATTGGAGACAGATATCCAAAGCGCGATGTTAAACCAGGAAAAGAGGTATTCAGAGCAGAGGGACTTACAAGTGAAAAACACTTTAAAGATGTAAGCTTCAGTGTAAAGGCTGGACAGGTTGTCGGAGTTTCTGGTCTTATGGGGGCTGGAAGAACTGAAATCATGCAGGCTATATTTGGAAATATTCCAATAGACTCAGGAAAGATATTTGTAGAAGGAAAAGAAGTAAAAATTAAAAATCCGGCACAGGCAATAAAGGCAGGAATAGGATTTATAACAGAGGATAGAAAAACAGAAGGACTTCTTCTTGATAAGAGTATAGAAGAAAATATACGGATTGCGAATCTTGGAATCATATCAGATAAATCCGTAATATCAAAGGAAAAGAAAAACAAACTTATAAAAAGAGGAATTGATGAGTTCCATATTAAATGCTTTGGACCTGATCATGAATGTAACAATTTAAGTGGTGGAAACCAGCAGAAGGTTGTACTTGCAAAATGGATATACACAAATCCTAAAATTCTTATACTTGATGAGCCTACAAGAGGTGTAGACATCGGAGCAAAGAAGGAAATTTACAATGTAATAAATGAACTTGCGGCAAATGGAGTTGCAGTGATTATGGTTTCATCAGAACTTCCTGAGGTTATGGGAATGAGTGATGAAATTATAGTTGTACATGAAGGAAAAGTAACAGGAATTGTAGATGCAGAAACAGCAAGTCAGGCACAGATTATGACTTTAGCTACAGGAGGAAAAAATTAATGGAAATGAAAAATAAAAAAATAAGCGCGTATATAAATGAATATGCGGCATTTATAGCACTTTTACTATTGACGGTATTTCTTGGATGTATAAGTCCAGAATTCCGTACAGCAGGAAACTTTTTAAATCTTCTTCGTCAGGCGACATTCAACGGACTTATCGCCTTTGGTATGACATGTGTCATAATATCAGACGGAATAGACCTTTCAGTAGGGTCAACATTTGCACTTAGTGCGATAATATGTGCTGAACTTATAATGAATGGAGTTCCAGCAGGTCTTGCCATAGTTTTAGCACTTGGAGCGGGAGTAATACTTGGGGCATTAAGTGGAGTTCTTGTTACAAAAGGACGTCTTCAGCCATTCATAGCAACACTTATAACTATGACTGCATATCGTGGTCTTGCAATGATTATGACTAACGGAAAGCCTATATCAGGACTTGCAGCAAATATAAAAAGTGAAGCAGGAGCGTTCTTATTCAAGGTATTTGGTAAAGGTAATGTGGTATTTGGTCCCGATAATATGTTTAAAATTCCAATACCAGCAATTATATTAGTTATAGCACTTGTTGTATTCTGGTTTGTACTTACAAAGACAACATTCGGAAGAAAAATATATGCGACAGGAAGTAATGAAAAATGTGCAAATTTAGTTGGTGTTGATACAGATAAAACAAGAATAATAGTTTATGCCATATCTGGATTTATGGCAGCACTTGCAGGTATAATAATGATTTCACGTGTTGACTCAGCACAGCCTGTACTTGGAATGGGCTTTGAACTTGATGCCATAGCAGCGGTTGCACTTGGTGGAACAAGTATGAGTGGTGGACGTGGAAAAATAAGCGGAACTTTTGCAGGTGTACTTATAATAGCAGTATTAAACAACGGATTAAACATACTTGGAGTTTCAACATACTATCAGGAAGTAATAAAGGCAATAGTAATATTAATTGCTGTATTATCTGATCGTAAAAGATAATTGGGAGGAATTATAATATGAAGAAAATAGCGACACTGATTCTTAGTCTGGTAATGACGATGTGCTTATTATCTGGATGTGGAATTGTAATAGATGGTGAAGGTGGCTCACAGACAAGTGAAACAGTTGGAAGTGGAAAAATAGGATTATCCATATCTACACAGAATAACCCGTTCTTCGTTTCATTGGCAGAAGGAGCAAAGGAGGCTGCAAAGGAAGCAGATGCAGAGCTTACAATAGTAGATGCAGGAGACGATGCAACAAAACAGGTAAGTGATATAGAAGACCTTGTTTCTAAAAACATAAGCGTACTTATAGTAAATCCTGTTGATTCAGATGCTGTAAGTGGTGCTGTACGGTCAGCGGTTTCTCAGGGAGTAAAAGTCATATCAGTAGACAGAGTAGTAAATGACGTTGAAATAGACTGCCAGATTGCTTCAGACAACGTGGCAGGAGCAGAAATGGCAACTCAGTATATAGTTGATAAGCTTGGTGAAGGAATAAAAGTAGCAGAGCTTCAGGGTATATCAGGAGCATCAGCTGCAATAGATCGTGGTAAAGGATTCCACAACATAGCAGATGAAAAAATGGTTGTAGAAGCAAGCCAGACAGCAAACTTTGACAGAACAGAAGGTATGACTGTTATGGAAAATATACTTCAGGCAAAGGGAGATATAAAGGCGGTATTTGCGGCAAATGATGAAATGGCACTTGGTGCTGTTGAAGCAATATCAGGAGCTGGAAAAGATATATTAGTTGTAGGATTTGATGCAACTGAAGATGCAATAGCTTCTATAAAAGCAGGAAAAATGGGTGCAACAATTGCACAGCAGCCTGAACTTATAGGCTCAACAGCTATAGAAAATGCGATAAAACTTATAAACGGTGAATCAATACCAAAAGCAATTCCTGTTGAGGTTGAATTAATAACAGCGGAAAACGTTAAGTAAATATAAAATGGAGGTACGTCAATGAAGATTTTAAATATAGGTTCTCTTAATCTGGATTATGTATATGATGTAGACCATATTATATTACCTGGAGAAACTGAGGCCACTGGTGGAAGAAATACATTCCTTGGAGGAAAGGGAATGAATCAGTCAATAGCTCTTGCAAAGGCAGGAGCAGAGGTATATCATGCAGGACTTATAGGTGAAGATGGTCAGGCATTTATAGATGCCTGTGATGAATATGGTGTAAATCACGACTACATAAAAAAAACAGACGGACCATCAGGACATACTATAATTCAGATAGATAAAAATGCCCAGAACAGTATTCTTCTTTTCGGAGGAGCAAATCAGAAATTTACAGCAGAGTATGTAGATGAAGTACTTGCAAACTTCAACGAGGGAGATTATCTTCTATTACAAAACGAGGTGAATATGCTTGATTATATGGTAAATGAAGCATATAAAAAGGGAATGAAGGTTGTGCTTAATCCATCTCCTTTTAATGATAAATTAAAGGCTGTTGACCTTACAAAAGTAAGTCTGTTCTTAGTGAATGAGGTTGAGGGTGAACAGATAACAGGCTCTAAAGCTCCTGATGAGATTTTAAGCAAGATGAATGAAATGTTCCCAGAGGCCAGTATAGTTTTAACACTTGGAAAAGACGGTGCGGTTTATACAGATGGCAAGAATACTTACAGTCAGCCTGTGTTTAAGGTTGATGCAGTTGATACAACAGCAGCCGGAGATACATTTACAGGATATTTCCTTACAGGAATAATGGAGGGAACGGATATTTCAGATGCGCTTAAAATAAGTGCAAAGGCATCTTCTATTGCAGTTACAAGAAAAGGCGCTGTTCCGTCTATACCCGAAAAGGAAGAGGTAATGAAGTCTTTAGGCATGTAGTATAAAGAATGGTAAATGTGTTGTTTATTGGTGATGACTGAACATGGATTTTAAGATTACCAATAACGACATACAGTTTTAAATAATGAAATTTGATTATATAAGGCTCATATCAGTAATGATATGGGTCTTTTTTATTGAATACCTGTATAGTTTTGTAAGGCAATTTTATGTAATTACAGGAAACGTTTTAAATATACTATATATAATGTAGGAAAATTTATTTTTATACTGATTGTTGGAAATAAAAAAGTATTTATTATATAATTAAGGTAATAAATAAAGATGATAAAGCGGTTTTGTTTTATCATTTTTAAATTTAAAAAGAATTAAACTGGGAGGTAATGTTATGACTAATATAGAAAATAAAATAAATAAATCAGAATTAAATCCAAAGCGTGAGGATAGTGCAGATCTTGAATATGGTAGTGTTTACTGGGATGATGAGGATTACTTTGAAGATGAGGATGACGAAGAGGATGAAGATGATTACTTCATGGAGATATTCGATGGAGAGGTAGAGGATTAAGAAACTTAGAAAATTAAACTATATAAAATAAAAATCTTCCTAGTTGGAAGATTTTTATTTTATATAGTTCGAGAAAAAAGAATATAATATTGTCCTGATAGAATTGTTGTGATATACTGAGAAAAGAAATTCAGATATTTTCAAAAAGTGAGGTATAATCATGAAAAAATTTAGTTATAAACCTTTATGGAAACTTATGATTGATAAAGATATAAAAAATCAACAATTAATGGATAAAGCAAATATAAGTAAAAGTACATTTTATAAATTAAAAAATTGTGAAAATGTGACAACTGATATATTACTTAGAATATGTATCGAACTTGATTGTGATATATCTGATATTATGGAATGTGTGGAGGAATAGAACTATGAAAAATTTAAATACGGTTTCGTTATTCTGTGGTGCAGGAGGACTGGACCTAGGTTTTAAAGAAGCTGGTTTTAATATAGTATGGGCGAATGATTTTGATAAATTTGCTGTTAAAACATATAAAGAAAATTTTGGAAATCATATAGTATACGGTGATTTGAACGAGATAGATTTTAATACAATCCCATTAGCTGATATAATTATAGGTGGATTTCCTTGTCAGCCTTTCAGTATGATGGGTAAGGAAGAAGGGTTTAAGGATACAAGGGGTACTTTATTTTTTGCAATAACAGAAATAATAAAAAATCAAATTAGCCGAAACAATTATCCTAGGGTTATTGTTTTAGAAAATGTAAGAAGACTATTAACACATGATAAAGGAGATACTTTTAAAACAATAAAACATGAATTAGAAAAACTTGGATATGGAAATATAAACTATAAAATTATGAATACTGCCGAACATGGTATTCCACAAACTAGGAATAGAATATTTATAGTATGTTTTAGAGATAAAGATATAAGATTTGAATTTCCAAAAGAGGAAAAATTAAAAATGACAATGCAGGATTTACTTGAAAAAAATGTGGATGAAAAATACTTTTTATCAGATAAAATTTTACCTACAATTTTATCCAATGGTAGTGGCAATTATTATGCAAAATCTGAAATAGATTTAAAAATTGCTAGACCGTTATGTTCAACAATGCATAAAATGCACAGAGCATGTCAGGATAATTATGTAACTGACAATGGAAGAGTTAGAAGACTTACTCCTAGAGAAGCGGCAAGGCTACAAGGATTCCCTGAAGATTTTAAAATACCAGTATCCGATACACAGGCATACAGACAATTTGGAAATGCGGTAACAGTTAGAGTAGCTAATAAAGTTGCCACAAATATAAGGGAGGCACTTGATGAATAAATACAAAGGTGATATAAGGGAAATTAAAGAAATTATAAGAATAATTGCTGAAAGATCTCAAAATGAATATTCTGAAGAGAAGGCAATTGAAAATTTTAATAAACTTTGCCAAGACAGCGAAGATATATATATAAAAGAAAGATCAAAAGAATATATAAAGAATTTAAAAAATGATGAGGAATTTAGAAAAAATTTGGGATACCTTGATTTAAATATTTCAGAAGAAGCACTTTCTGTAGAAAAATATTTTAATTCATGTTGTAATGAAAATAGAAAGAACTGTTTTCATGAATTTAATTTTATTGATTTATTTTGCGGTGCTGGGGGATTATCTCTTGGATTTGTACAGGAAGGTATCGGAGTTAATCTTGCCTGCGATTTTGAAGAGGCTTGCATCGAAACTTATAAATTTAATCATACTGATGTAGATAGTAGATATATTGTTCATGCAGACATAAAAGAAATAGAAAATAATATAGTGGAGAGTCTAAAATATAAAAAAGTAGATATTGTTATAGGTGGACCACCATGTCAAGGATTTAGCATGGCAAATAGACAGAGAATTATTGATGATCCAAGAAATAAACTTTATAAATCATATGTAAATATTGTTAGACAGACAAAACCTAAATTCTTTGTTATGGAAAATGTAAAGGGAATGTTAAAAGTATCTGATCAAGTTAAATATGACTTTGAAAAGATTGACTATAAAGTGGAATATAAAGTCCTAAACGCTAGAGACTATGGAGTTCCGCAAAACAGAGAAAGGCTTATTTTTATTGGAACTAGATTGGATATTGATGTATCTAAAATTTTCAAAGAAATAGAATCTATTAAACACGAGCAGTATGTTCTTGATGATGCAATAAGAGACTTGAAGAAATTGGAAGCATCAAGAATTAAGAATAACACAAATATTATAAATGATGAAAATGGCGGAATAGTTATAAAAACTGTATGTGAAAAAACTCCTTCTACTTATGTTAAAATGATAAATAATAAAGAGAAATATAATAATATTGTCACATTTAATCATCAAGCAAGATATAATAATGATAGGGACATTGAAATATATAGTAGACTTTACGAGGGAGATAAATCAGATGATTATAAAATAGCTGATATAATGCCATACAAAAGCAGAAGTCATATATTTAAAGATAAATATTATAAATTAAAAAGAAATGATATTTGTAAAACAATAACAGCTCATATGAAATTTGATTGTAATATGTATATTCACCCGACACAAGCAAGGGGTCTTACACCAAGAGAAGCTGCAAGGGTACAGTCATATCCAGACAATTATATCTTTAAAGGAACGTTTACTAAAACATATATGCAGGTTGGAAATTCTGTTCCACCACTACTTGGAAGGGCTATTGCAAAGGTAATTAAAAAATACTTATAGGAGAATTGATATGAAATTTGAATTTAAAGCTGAATTTAAAAAGATTTCTTCAATAATAGAAAAGAATTGTGGTATTAAACTTGAAGAAGAAAATTATGATGCATTAATAATTAAGCCGATGACTAAAAGTGATTGCATAAATAATAATGATAGTGATGGGGGTAAACGGACTCATATTGCCATAACAGGGGATCAAAGGAATATTTTTCCGTTTATTAATCAAGATGAATATATGAAAAATGATAATAAGAAATTGATGAATTTCTTTATATTTAAGGCACCTGTTAATATATATGCGAAAAACTACGAATATCTTTATGAAAATAAAAGTGGAAATAAAAGTGAAAATAAAATAGATTTTAATGGAGATGAGAAAAAAAAAGTAGATGTATGTATTTCTCCAAGCAAAAGAAATATTAACGGAAAGATAGATTTTCAAATAAAACTTTCTAGGATATATAATGACTCGCCTTCTTTTATAGATTTTAGAAACGTTATAGAAATTGGAGATTTTTTTATTGTGTTAAAGTTTAAAGAGCGTTTAGAGTATGATACTTTTGCAATGAAAAAAAGTGATATGTCAAACGATTACAATAACAAAGCAATTGTTAAATATAATATTGAAGGCAATAACAATAAGAAAAGTATTGGTATTACGTTTGTAAATGGTAATAATATAAATTACAATAATATAAATAAGGAACATCAAAGAATTTTCTTTGGAGCTCCAGGAACTGGAAAAAGTTATAAATTAAAAAAAGAAACAAATTACTATTTTGATAATAATTATGAAAGAGTAACGTTCCATCCTAATTATATGTATGGTAATTTTGTTGGAGCATTTAAGCCATTTCCTGAAGATACTGGAGAGTTATACGAAAATGGAAATCCTAAAAAAGCAATAGCTTATAAGTATGTCCCAGGGCCTTTAATGAGGATTCTTGTAAAAGCACTGAATAATCCTTACGAAAATTATTTACTTTTAATCGAAGAAATTAACAGAGCGAATACTGCTGCTGTATTTGGGGATTTCTTTCAACTTTTAGATCGTAATGAATTAGGAGAAAGTGAATACCCTATAACAATATCTGAGGAAGTTAAATTATATCTAAAAGAAAATTTATTAAGTAGAGAGGATATAGATTCAAACGATAATGTTGATGAAAGTGTAAATGAAGAAGATATAGACTTAAACTATGATATCGATGATAATATAATAAATAATATTGAGAATAAAATAGGGAAAAATTATGAAAGATTAATATTACCGAGTAATTTATATATATGGGCTACTATGAATAGTTCAGATCAAGGTGTAAAGCCTATGGATACAGCATTTAAAAGAAGATGGGACTTTACATATATTGGTATAAATGAAGCGTTAAAGGATGATAAAATAAGGGAAGAATTTAAAAAATATAAGTTTGAAATAAAAAATAATACAACTATAAAAACTATAGAATGGAATGATTTTAGAGTTCGGGTTAATAAAGGAATGTCTAAATGTAATATACCAGAGGATAAATTAATTGGACCTTATTTTATATCTAAATCTATTCTTGAAACTAAAGAGCAAAATGAATTAACTGAGATTATAAAAAATAAAGTTCTAATGTATATTTATGAAGATGCTGGTAAGCCATACAGAAATAAGTTATTCAAGAAAGAAATGGCTAATACTTATTCCGAGTTATGTGAAAACTTTGATTCCTTAGGAATGGATGTATTTAATGAAGCTCTTATTAAAATTGAAGATAATAAGATTAATGAAGAAGAACTTAGTGAATCTAAAGATGATGAGGATAATGAAGAAAAATATATTGAAGATGAAAAAGATGAGGCTGATAAAAAAGAGGAAAATATAAACAACTAATCCATATAAAAGAGATAAGTTATTATAAGGTTTAGGTGAAATATTATGATTATCAAAATTATGCAAGAAGGTAAAGGATATACATATTCTCAGATTATAGATTATTTTAATAAAGATATAGAAACTACTGATAAAATAATTAAAGAGCTGATAAAGAAAGGAATTATAAGAAAGCAAGATAAAGAATATAAAAAATCAAATGACTATGAAATTGATATAGATACTGATAAAATTGAAATTTCAAAAGAAGAAGATAAAGAATATATATATATCTTTAAATATGTTGGGATAATATTATTATTTGATACTTATTTCTTTATTTATCCAAAATATATAGAAAATATAGAAGAAGATAAAAAAAATGGCTATAAGAAATTTAAACAAATATTGAAAGTAATAAATAAATATAAAAATACAAAAGAACAAAAGCAAATGTTATATGGAACTTTGTATACTGATGAATTTCATTTGCTACCGTTAGCATTGGAGTTTATAAATGACTATAATGATAATGGAATATATATTAATTATAAAGATGTAGTAAGAGAAAATGAAGATGGTGAAATTTTATGGGAAAAAACTATAAATGAACAAAATGTGTATATAATTGAGGATGTTCCTATATATCTTGATTTATATACAAGAGATAATACTATAGACAAAGATGATTTATTTACAAGGCTTCATAGATGTATAATTAGTGAATTAAGCAAAAGAATGATTGATATTTTTGAAATACTTGAAATAGACCCAGTTATTATATCTTCAGAGGATATAGATAATTTTGGAGATAAGGAATATCTGATTTATAGAATAAACCAAGAACTTACCCAACAGTTTGTAACTAGAAAACAAGAGATTCTAAAAAGAATGATAGTCTACATAAATCAAGAGGGTACTAATTTAGGAGAAGAAAAAATCTCGCTTATAGGAACGAATAGTTTTAATTTGATTTGGGAAGATGTTTGTTCAGTTGTAATGGGAAATAGTATAAAAAAAGATTTATCAGAGCTAAATTTAAATAAAGGAAATAGTAATAAGGATATAAAAAAATTAGAAGATATAATATCAAAACCGATATGGAAAAGGAATAAATATGATAATGATGATAGTGGTAAAAAAGTGGAAACTTTAAAACCAGATATAATATCAATTAATAATGGAAAATTATCAATATACGATGCTAAGTATTATAAAGTAGATTCATATGATAAAGATAATAATGATATAAAGTTAAATTATGAAGCGAATTTACCTGGTGTATCTGATGTTACAAAACAATATCTTTATGAACTTGCGTTTAAAGATTTTGCAAGGATAATGACTTAATAATAGATAGAAATGCATTTCTTTTTCCAACAGATTTTCCAATAGAGGACGATACAAATGGAAAAAATATAGGAATTGTTTCAATGGATATGTTTTCTAATTATATTAGCGATTTTGAATTTAATGATATAGAATTAATACTGAAATCTTGCGAGTATATGTTTAAAATATATTTAAATTCTTAAAAATAGTGAATGGATTTAAAAATTAATTTATAAGATAGAAAAAATAAAAAGAGAATTCTTTGAAGAATTCTCTTTTATTTTATTGAAAGTTAGATATTTAAAATGCCCTTCTTATGAAATCTGCTTTTAAGTTTTTAGGTTCTTTATAATCACTAGATGTACGAGCAGCTGTTACACTATATCTACCATCATTATAATATTCAAATTTATAATGCTTTTCATCATCACAAAGCTTAAAACCTAATTTATCTAATGTTTTAATTTTAGAAGAATTTATTTTTTTATAACCTTTGAAAATTCTCCTTATTTCTTCTCTTCTTGATTCTAATATTTTATTAAAATTATTATTTTTTATAATATCTTCTAATATAATTCTATCTCTAGGGCTTATATTTTCATTTAGCTCTTCTTCAAGTGTTTCAAGTATAAATTCTTTTATCTCACCTTCAAACAAGTCAGATTCTTTTCCAAAGCTTAAAAGAGGCTGAGATATAGAAATGATTAAATTTGATTCTCCATTCATATTAGAGCCATTAAAAGCAGCAAAAATAGAGTCCAAAAGATATTCTTATATAGAACCTTCGATAGAATGTATTAGCGAAAAAGATATTGCTTTGGAGGTTGTTACATCATCTAAAAAAAGATATATATATTTAAAAAAGGATACTCCAAGAGTTAAAAATGAAATGAAAGAAATAGACTATAATGTAACTAAAATTACAAATAAATATAATGGATATATTGTACCTAAAAATGCTAGATATGCTTTATATGTAAAAAGAGGGGAATGGGAAAAGACAATATTTATATTTAAAACAGGTGCGATGACTAATGATATATTGGGAATTAATGGATTACCTAAAGAAGTTTTAAAAACAAAAGAAGAATTTAATCAATTTTTAGAGAAATGGCTTAATCCATATGAAATTAAATATTATTTAAGTGATTTAAAAGAGGATGGAATAATCTTAAATATGTCACAATAGTTATTAAATACTCTTAAAATTTATAAAGATTATAAAAAATAGAATATTTAAATTGAAATGCAGGATATTTAATCTATAATATCCTGCATTCTTTATTTATAAATCTAAAATATACTATTTAGTTATACTTTCAATTTCAGCATTAACCATATCCACAAGATCATCAGGAGATAATTCCATTAATACTCCAACATGTCCTGCAGAAACCAGCATTGAATCCAGCTGTTTTACACTTGCATCTATAAAAGTAGGGAACAGCTTTTTCATTCCAACTGGAGAACAGCCTCCATGTACATATCCTGTTAAAGGGAACAGATCCTTTTGCTTTAACATTTCTATACGCTTAACACCAGCAGCTCTTGCCGCTTTTTTTAAATCAAGCTCTTCACTTGTAGGAAGGCAGAATACAAAATAACCTCCAGCTGTATCAGTTGTTACAAGTGTTTTAAAAATCATTTCAGGTGGTAAATTTAAGTGAACTGCCGCCTTTTGTCCATCAAGAGGAAATTCTCTTGGCTCGTATTTTATTTTTTTACTATTGAGCATTCTCATAGCATTAGTTTTAATTTTCTTCATATTTCTTCACTCCTTATCATTTCTTCAGTAATTTTTCAGATAAATACTGCATGTCTGACACACAGCTTCTATTGAATACATAAATACCATTTCTGATACTATTACTCCTTTACCATGACATATTTAGAACATTACTAAATAGTGGAATTATGAAAATACAATTCAAGTCCTAAAGAAGTAAATATTTAAAATTTCTGAACTTCTCCCCAATATAAATATTAACAGTAAGATTATCATTTGAAAAGAAGGCACTTTAAAGTAAGTTTTGGAAAAACAGGATATTTCTATAAAACATTCTTGAATATATGTTATTTATATTAATCAGTTGTACGGATGTATGTATAGTTACTTTTTATAAAAAACACAGAATATATTTATGGATTATTAAATTTAAAAATGAAGTTTATAAAAATAATTGACCTTCGATAAAAGATATGATATGATTAAACAATCACTTAATTAAGTAAGTACTTAATTAATAAAAATATTAATTAAAAACAGGAGGTAAAATATGGCATCAAAGAAATATGCACAGGCTGAGGACTTTTGTGTTGCCTGTGGTGCTTGTAGAAAAGTATGTCCTATGTCTGCAATTACAATATGGAAAGGTATAATTGCAGATATAGATAAAGATAAATGCGTTGGTTGTGGTAAATGCGCAAAAGAATGTCCGGCAGGAGCAATTGAACTACATAAAAGAGAGGAGAAGGCGTGCTAATGAAGAATAAAAAGAAATGGTATGATTACCTTTGGATTGTTACACCTATTTATCTGGGACTGGGATTTTTTAATATAATGTTTGCATGGATTGGAATGATATTCTTTACACTTCCACTTTTAATATCAATATTCGGTGGAGGAAAACTATATTGTAATATACTATGCGACAGAGGTCAGTTTTTACAGCTTTTAGGTAAAAAGCTTAAATTATCAAGAAATAAACCTACTCCAAAATGGATGAGCTCAAAGGCATTTCGTTATGGATTTTTAGTATTCTTCTTTACGATGTTCTTCCAGATGCTTTGGACAACATATCTTGTTGGAAGTGGAGCACACGGATTAAAAGAGATAGTAAAATTATTCTGGACGTTTAAAGTTCCATGGCACTGGGCTTATCATGGCACATCTTTTTCTCCATGGGTTGCGCAGTTTGCATTTGGTTTCTACAGTATGATGCTTACATCTACTTTAATAGGTTTAATAGTTATGGTTATTTATAAACCGCGTACATGGTGTGTATTCTGTCCAATGGGAACAATGACACAGTCAATCTGCAAAGTACGTTCTGGAAAAGAAATGAAGGAAATAGCAGCTTTTAGTGGTAATTGTAATTCCTGTGGGGTAAGATAATAAGTATATATAATAATGGAATAAGAGGTGAGTTTTATGCGTGAAAGGGCAAAACAAGTCTCAAAACTTTTATCACATCTCGCAAATGAAAACCGTCTGCTGATTTTGTGTGCGTTACTTGAAGGTCCTCTTACAGTGGGAGATATATTAAAAGAGGTAAATAATATTACTGCACCTGCACTATCACAGCATTTGAATAGATTAAAAGAGGGCGGAATTATAGATTCTGAAAAGCAGAAGCAGCATGTTATATATTTTATTGCTGATGATAGAATCATAGAGGTAATGGAAGTATTGAGAAGAGAATACTGTACGTAATAAGTACGTTATTTATTATATTATTTATTATATAATAAGATTAAATTTTAATATTTTCTTACTATAAAATGAGTTTTATGTATTGAGAAACACTATTAAATCAATTAAAATATAGATAAACGCTTATATAGAGAGGAAAATGAAACTATGATAAATGTAATGTTTGTATGCTACGGAAACATATGTCGTTCACCAATGGGTGAATTTGTACTTAAAGATATGGTTGAAAAAAGAGGAATAGCTGATAAATTCCATATAGAATCAGCAGCAACAAGTGACTATGAAATAGGAAATCCTGTACATCATGGTACAAGAGATAAACTGGCAAAATATGGAATATCTGTTGCTGGAAAATACGCAAGACAGATAACTAAAAAAGACTATGAAGATTATGACTATATACTTCTAATGGACGAATTAAATGTAACTAAAATAAAGGATACAATACCTGCAGATCCAGACAATAAAATATGCAAACTTCTCGAATATGCTGGAAGTGAAAGAGATATAGCGGATCCATGGTATACAGGTAACTTCGACGTTACATATGATGATATAGTTGAAGGATGCGAGGCATTCCTTGCTCATCTTGAAAAAAATAATTTAATATAATATCGAAGTATATAACAGGACAGAAACTGAGATTATAATATAGAGGCCTTTTGATGTTTTCAGAAGGTCTTTGTTTTATTAAAAGTGTATTATATTCTGAATAATATTGAATAAATATAACCCAAAAGGGTAATAATTTAGTTAAAGATTTCTATCGGGGACAATAATAATTATAATGTATAATATAAGTATTAATAATATAGATATAATTTGTACGCTAATATAACTTTATATATTAATATATGTATATGTTTGTCTGAGCGATGGATTAAGTCAAATAAGGGGGATGTAAAATGGCGGATTTAAAATATGAAATAATAGAACATATAGGAGTTTTATCAGAGGGAACAAGAGGCTGGAGAAAGGAATTAAACCTTATATCTTGGAATAATGGAAATCCAAAATATGATATAAGAGACTGGGCTCCGGACAGAGTAAAAATGGGAAAAGGAACAACTTTAAGCCAGGATGAAATGGAATCTCTTATAAATCTAATGGTAAAATAATGTAGATTTTGATTAAAAAATATAATATGTAAATAATAGGAAAGGCCTGTTACAAACAGGTCTTTTTTATTTATATTAAAAAAGGAATTTAATAATAGTATATAGAACAGAATATATAAAATACATAAGGGGTGATATTATGGCGATAGTATATCCGGATATAAATACTATAAAGAAAATGAAACCACAGCCTACTGAAGGTGAATTGTATCTTGTTGAGACACTACAAAGGGAACTTCCAGATGCTTTTAATGTATATTTTCAGCCTTTTATAGAAGGTGATAAACCAGATGTAATACTTATGAGTAGAGAAACCGGAATAACAATAATAGAAGTTAAAGACTGGGATTTAAGGTCATATAGATATAAAAAATCAGCAAAAGAAAATGAATACGGAGAGTTCATATTATCTTATAATAATCAAATAGTAGGAAATCCAATCAGACAGGTAGAAAATTATAAACATAGAATATTTAATTTATATATACCAGAGGTTTTTATAGAGAATGAAAAGGACAGAAATTTATTTGGCAAACTTGTAAAAACAGCTGTATATTTTCATAAAAGAAATTATACAAGTGGAGATAGAATACATTCTAAATATTCCAGAATATTATTTGGAAAAGATGAATTATTTAAATTTATAGATGATGAAATAATATACTATAAAAGAATAGAAAATAGAAAAATAAGAAATTATATCTACGAAAATTCTGTATATAATTATATGAATATGAATATTGGAAGGAATAGAGAAACAGATCTTTACACATTATTTCATACTATGTTCTTACCAGCTTATCATAGGGTAGAGGATGGAAAAGAAGATGAGATAAAATTTAATGATAAACAATATGCGCTAATAGAAAGCGTTCCTGGTGATAAAAAGATAAGAGGTGTCGCAGGTTCTGGAAAAACACTGGTACTTGCAAGAAGAGCGGTATCTGCATTTAAAAGAACCAATGAACAGGTTCTTGTTCTTACGTATAATATAACCATGAAAAACTATATAAAAGACAGAATAAGCGAAGTTAGAGAGAACTTCCCATGGAGCAAGTTTTATATAAGTAATTATCATCTATTTATAACAAAGAGCTTCCATAATATGGGACTGGAATTTCCATACTTTAATAAAAGTGAAGGAATTGATGATGATGAGTTTGATAAAGAATTAAGATTAAAATTAGAAGAGATAAAGGATAAATCAAAAATAAAAAAATATAAAACTATTCTAATAGATGAGGGTCAGGATTTTAGAAAAGAGTGGTTTGGCATACTGAAAGATTTTTTCCTTGAAGAAGGTGGAGAGTTTGTAATATTTGCCGATGAAAAACAGAATATGTATTCAAGAGAAGTTGATAAAGATAAAAAGATAGTTACAAATATACCAGGACGTTGGACAGAACTTAATATTTCATACAGAATGGACGGAAAAATTTCGCATCTGGCGTCAGACTATCAAAAGTATTTTATGGCTGATAAATATGAAGTAGATGAAGATTTATATAATGAGGAAAAAGAAAAACAGGAACAGATGGAATTTAATGCTGTGGTTGATAAACGGGATATAAAATATATTTTTAATAATAATATATCATATAAAGATATATTTAATGAAATTATGGAATATTCCAAAGAAAAAACAATACATAGAAATAATATAGCGGTGATTTCATCAAAAGTTGAGGTTCTCAGAAACTTTATGAACGAGAGAGAAAAATCTGATTATAAAGCAATAAGATTTGCCAGAATGTCTGAAAATAAAGAGGAATATGAAGAAATAGAAAAAGCGATAGAAAGAGATATAATTAAAAAGATTAAAGAAAATAAGCTGAAAAACAATACGAAGGAAGAAAAAGAAGAAGTAGAAGAAACAAGAAAGAAACTAATAGAAAATAAGCTTAGGACCTTCAGGAAAATAAAAAAGAATGTATTCTTTATGGACAGAGGAATGATGAAGGTATCTACAATACACAGTTTTAAAGGTTGGGAAATTGAAACAGTAGCTCTTATAATAGAAGACGGAGATTCAAATAATTTAGAGGCAATTTATACAGGAATTACAAGAAGTAAGAACAATCTATTGATATTTAACAGAGGTGATAAGAAGCTTGATGAATTCTTTAGAGTTAATATAAAAGAAAGTATATAAGATTAAAAGAATACAAAGGACAAGTTTTATAAATAATATAGATTTCAATTTAAAAATATAATATGAAATAATAAAAAGGGTCTGTAAATATAACAGATTCTTTTTATTTATATCTTTATAAATCTATAAAATAGCAGATTATATAAAACTATTTAACAAGATTAAAGATTATAAAAAATAGTCTAGTAATGGAAGGAATGTACTCTAAATTTGAAAATAAATATCAAATAATCAACAAAGAATAAAATAAAAACATATAAAAAAATGATATAATTATTATCATCTATAAAAATACTGAAGAAAGAAGGAAAACTAGTGCTTCAAATAAAAAACATAAAAAAAGAATACAGAACTGGAAAATTAGTTCAAAAGGCACTTGACGATGTAAGTTTAAATCTTAGAGATAATGAATTTGTATCAATACTTGGACCGAGTGGTTCAGGAAAAACAACACTTCTAAATATAATAGGCGGACTGGACAGATACGATGCAGGGAATCTTATAATAAATGGAGTATCCACAAAGCAGTACAAGGACAGGGACTGGGATTCATACAGAAACCACACGATAGGTTTCATATTCCAGAGTTACAATCTTATCCCGCATCAGACAATACTATCAAACGTGGAGCTTGCCCTTACAATATCAGGGGTACCAAAAGAGGAAAGACAGGAAAGGGCAGAAAAGGCACTTCAGGAGGTTGGACTGGGGGATCATATACACAAGATACCAAACCAGCTTTCGGGTGGTCAGATGCAGCGTGTTGCAATCGCAAGAGCGCTTGTAAATAATCCCGATATAATTCTTGCGGATGAGCCAACGGGTGCGCTTGACTCAGAAACAAGTATACAGATTATGGAGCTTTTAAAGGATGTTGCAAAGGACAGACTTGTTGTAATGGTAACTCACAACCCTGAACTTGCAGAGGAGTATTCCACGCGTATAGTTACTCTGAAAGATGGTAAGATAATAAACGATAATAATCCGTTTATAATCGATAAGTCAATGTCTGAAAATGCAAAGCATAAGAATCTTGGAAAGACTTCAATGTCGTTTAAAACAGCTCTTTCTCTTAGCTTTAACAACCTTAAAACTAAGAAAGCGAGAACGATACTTACAGCATTTGCAGGTTCTATTGGTATTATAGGGATAGCGCTTATATTATCGCTGTCTAATGGTATCAATAATTATATAAGCAGTATAGAAGAGGAAACTCTTTCTGAATATCCACTTCAGATACGGAAATCAGGATACGATATGACATCTATGTTTAAGGATATGAATCAGAGTGGTGATAAGGACAGTTCTGTGGGCAGAAATGAGGTAGGCGTTGAAGAGGCAACATTTACAATGTTTTCATCAGTAGGCTCAAATGATTTAAAATCACTTAAAAAGCAGATAGAATCGAATGATTTAAAGATAAAGAAGCATACTAACGGAGTAGAGTATGACTATGGTGTAGTACCTCAGATTTACAGGGAAAATACTTCTGAAGGAGTCAGAAAAGTACATCCCGATAATACTTATGCTTCAATGGGTATGGGTTCTGAGGCAACCTCTAACAGTATGATGTCTGGAATGATGAGTACGGATATATTCAGACAGATGCCTAGAAACAAGAAGTTATACTCAAAACAGTATGACCTTAAAGCAGGTAAATGGCCGGAAAAATACAACGAATGTGTTGTTGTTCTTACAGCAAATGGCGGAATAATAGACCATATGCAGTATACTCTTGGTCTCAGAGATTTTGATGAACTTGATGAAATGGTTGAGGATTTTACAAAAGAAGAAAAAGTAGATATTCCAACTATGAGATCAAGCTATGACTATGATGAAATAATGAATAAAAAGTTTAAGCTTGTAAATCAGGCGGACTGCTACCAGTATGATTCAGAATATAATCTCTGGAAGGATAAAACATCAGACGATGATTATATGAAAAAACTTATAAAAGACGGTGAAGAAATAAAGGTAGTAGGTATTATACAGCCTAAAGAGGGTGCCAGCTCATATATGCTTATGCCGGGTATATACTATACTCCTGAACTTGAAGATTATGTAGTAAAGGAATCTGCAAAGAAGGATATTGTAAAAGACCAGCTTAAAGATAAAGAAACAAATGTATTCACAGGTAAATCATTCTCTGCTTCAGATGAGCGTGGTGGAGGATTTGATATGAAGTCTCTGTTTAATATAGACCCATCTCAGTTCTCATCAGCATTTAATATAAATCCAGGCTCTATGGGCGATATAAATATGGATTTAGGTAACTTTAACAACCTTATGGGAGATATAAATCTTCCACCGTTAGATCTGGGAGATATTTTCAGTAAGCTTGATATAAAGGTTACACAGGCACAGCTTAATAAGCTTATAACAGAGCTTATCGCAGGATACAATGAATATTCAAAGGGCGATGCAAAAATGGATTTCAGCAATCTTGATCAGCAGATGCAGAAGTATGTAAATAGTTCAAATCTTAAAAATCTTATAGAGCGGAAAATAAAAGAATCTGTTGAAGAGGATGGAAAGGTAACATTTACAGAGGCCACTATTCAGGAAATTGTACAGAGTGTTTTAGGTAACTACTATGACTTTATAGCGGATAATAACCTGCCAGATATTCAGAATATGGGAAAATACTTTATGGAATATATGAAAAGTGACCTGGCAAAAGAGATTATAAACAGAAATTTAAAAGAAATAGCAGCTTCTAATAATCTTGAAGACCAGATATACGCTATTCTTAATGACTATATGAAAACAGCATCAGCTTCAATAAGTGGTGCAATTCAGAAACAGATAGCAGCAAGTATGGGTCAGTTAAGTTCTTCTATGGCCAATGCACTAAACTTTGATACAAGTATGTTTACAGATGCCTTCCAAATGGATATGAGCGAACAGGAAATAATGGAGCTTATGACAGCCATGATGTACAAGGAAGTAGATACCTATGATACTAATCTTCAGAAACTTGGATATGCGGAATACGATAATCCATCTATGATTTCAATATATCCAAAAGATTTTGAGGAAAAGGAAAAGGTAGTCGAAGTTCTTGATTCGTATAATGAGGATATGGAAAAATCAAATCAGGATGATAAGATTATTTCATATACTGATATGGTGGGAAGTCTGATGTCTTCAGTTACAAGTATAATAAATTCAATAAGTTATGTTCTTGTGGCATTTGTAGCTATTTCACTTATTGTTTCATCAATAATGATAGGAGTTATAACTTATATAAGTGTACTTGAGCGTAAAAAGGAAATAGGGGTACTTAGAGCCATAGGTGCTTCAAAATCGAATATATCACAGGTATTCAACGCAGAAACATTTATAATAGGGGCTTTATCAGGAATTATAGGTATTGGTATTACACTTATACTAATTATTCCTACGAACATTATAATACATTCTGTTACGGATAAAGCAGGTATAAATGCATCACTTCCTATTCTTGCAGGATTTATACTTATAATAATAAGTACGCTTCTTACTCTTATAGGTGGAATAATTCCATCGAGAAAAGCAGCTAAAGAGGATCCTGTTACAGCACTTAGAACAGAATAGGGAATTATGTAAGTTTTTATTAATTTGATAATGTTTATAAATAAAAGATAATAATATAAAAGAACCAAATACGGCATAATAGCCGATTCTGGTTCTTTTTTGTATTTACCCACCCAGTTAGACTGGGGGTTCCTTTTTATATTTAATATCTGATAAGTATTTAAATAGCTTTTAGATATTTTGTAAATTTATATTTCAAGCTTTAACTACGGATTATTTAATTTATTATATATTCAATAATCGTTAAACTCATTATGTATTTAATTTATATTTACGTTAATTTTAAATGAGAATCTTTCAAAAAATAAAGAAATGCCGGCCCGACTAGCAGTTCGAAACCAGCATTTCATGAAACAACAAACAATTTCTATATGATAATAACAAAAAAAAGAGAAATAATCAAGTTTATATTTTTAATAATTTAAATATTAAAATTTTGTACAAAAATAAAAATATATTTATAAATCGGTTAACCGACCTATCACAATAAACAAAATAAAAAACACATCAGAATTATATCGAAAAAGCGGAAAAGAGAATAGCAAATATACTATTCTCCTTAGGCAAGTTTTTTTATTGGGTTAATTTATGGTTGATTTATTATGTTTAAATACATTATATATTTTATGTAGTAAAGTTAGTATAAATATAAAAGATTTAGTATTAAGATTAGATAAAGATATAATTAAAGAAGTCTAATAATAAACGGGATCCTGCTGTTTTTTAAATACTATCTTAGGATTTACTCGATTTACAGCGGATATAAGTGAATCCTGTCCTATAACCCTTACAAGATTTACGATTTTTTTAGCATAAATATCGTCGTTCTGATAGTAAATAGTTGTTCTTGAGTATTTATTATATATCAGGTCTCTTAAAATATCCTTATCTGTTATATCAAGAGAATGTCCGAATATATATATTTCAAGGTGTTCTTCATTAGTTCCACCATAAGAGGCCATTATATCGCTGCCTCGTTCGTATTCACTGAGCCACCCCATATAATTACAGCCGGTTCTTTTATATATACGCTGATAAAACTTCTTAAACTGAATAAGGCTTGTATTGGTATTTTTCTCATCTCCGGAAAGATATTCATCAATACCAAGTACTAAATTACACGTTTTAACAGTGCGATTTATATCTGTTTTTCCATGAATATAATCGTATTCTATATGTGGATAGTCCTTTCCATATAGCTTTTTATATGTATCTGTATAATTAAAGCTTAGAACCTTATCTATTTCAAGCTCTTTTATATCAGGAAGCATAGTATGACACTCGAAATATTCAGATACTACAATAAGGTATATTTCAAGGCAACGTGTAAGATTATTTAAATCTGTTAAAATTGAATTTCTTATTCCGGGAAGATAAGAGCTGGAAAGCTGATATTCAGTCTGATACTCTATACTTATAGCCCTTTGATATATATCCGGGACAAAATTACTAAGTATATCTATGTAACCATAAGCAACTATAAAGGTATCTTCTTTTAAAGGATCAGCATCAGATACCTTATACGAATTTTTTTCCAGAAGATCCAGTATCTTTACAATTCTTGATATTTCTTTTTCGAAATCAATCCAGTTTTCTCCAAATGATATACATTTAAAATGTCTTATCCATCCGTTATCATGTGAAAGCTGATAAATGGACTCTATTAAATCTCCTCGATTATCATTTTCCAACTTAACCAGATAATCAAAAAACGGGAATTCTTCAAAATCATCATCACTTGGATATTTATTTTTTTCTTTATAAAAATGATTGTAGTATATATGTGTTTCATCTATAAATTTTAGAAAATCCTTGTATGTTGTAGGAAGTCCGTGAGCCAAATCAAAGCCATTTCCTAATACTAATATATTCATCTAATCACTCCTTAAAAACAGATTTTCTTAGATTATATTTTTAAAGCTGTATGTTAAATATAAAAATAAGTATTTACTTGATATATTAATTTATAATTTATATTCTTATTTAATAAGAGCTTATAATATAAGTTTAATACTATTGAATATATATTTTCAAGGGATATGAGCTATAAGTTTAAATTTTAGGAAGTTATATATTATTATTAAGTTTTAAATCGAAAAAAGTTATCTTTTAGGGTATAATAAAACTTAATAATAAAGGATATAAAAATTTTAAGGGGGGGAGTTTAATGTCTAAAAGGGATGATTACAGAACATCAGATCTTATAATAAGAATAGTATTCTGTATATCAATGTTATTATTATCAATAACGTTAATTTTATATTTTGGAAGAAGAGATAATACCGATGCCGTGGTAGAGCAGGAACAGGAAATTGCAGAAACCAAGGAAGTAGAAGAAGAAGTTCAGGAAGAACCAGCGGAGCCGGAATGGATGCAGGAATGTAGAGAAATGCATTTAGCTTATGGATATGATTTATGTCAGGATAGCGAATCGCACAGGATGTTAAGAAGAGATTTATCAAGTACATCAACAAGTGGTTCGGCAGGAAATCAAATGGATATAGCAGATGGAATAGACTGGTATCAGGAATGTAAGAATATACATGATGGTTCATGTAGTGAAATAGGAGAACATGAGTTTAAACAGATGGATTTAAGCCAGCTATATGCAAATTACGATGCATGGAATACAGGGATTAGCAGAGAGGATATAAATTCACGGGTTTCATATGGATGTTACCATGGATTTGAATACTGCAGATTTTCAACAGATATGTCAGTAGATTCATATATTCAGCAATTTGCACCAACAGATAGCACTTATCCTGCATGGATTGAAGGATTTAATTATACTTATAATAAATATATTTAAGAATAGAAAAGTATAATCAAAATAGCGATAAATTAATTAATGACCGTGTATTATTAGTATATGTTTGTAAATGATTGACGTATATTTACAAATAACAAAACCTGAAATATATATAACATCTTATAAAACACTTGAAATTAGCATATATAAAGTATAAAAAAAGAGCGAAGGATAATCGCTCTTTTTCATTTATCATACATATATAATACTCAGTTTTAATATTTAATTGTAAGCTTTTATTTCGAAGTCATAATGATCGTATTCACCATCTAATTTAATAGTTACAGCCTCGAATTTCCATATTCTTCCAAATGTAATATGGTCTGTTGTATCAAAAGCTTCTCCGATTTCATTACCGTCTTTATCGTAAAGTGTAAAATTAATTTCAGCATAGCTTGTTTCTGTATTGTCGTTATTTCTAAGTATTCCTCTGAATTCTGGTTCACCGTATTCATTAATGGTTTGTTCTATTTCACCTTCAAGAGCTAAATCTATTTTAGAAATATCAATCCCAAGAATACTTAAATCAATATCGGAAATATCACATCCTGTAAGTGGAATCGACAGCATAAGCAAAAGGGCTAAACTTATGGATAGTTTTTTTCTTTTCATTTAAATCCTCCAGGTCAATGTTGATTTAAAATCTGTATATATAGTGTGCTGTAATATAAAATACAGAATTGATATATAAGAAAATACAGAGACTTGTTATTATCAATATATATTATATAAACAAATTTATTAAATCTGTAATATGCTGTATAAAAAGACTGGTAAGTACATATTACAATAGTATATTAAAATTATACATCTATAAATTTAAATTATGTAGTCTTTTTTAAATCTTTAACATCAACAAGTTTTAATTTATCTTTATCAAATACTTTATCCTTTTCATCTTCCCAGTTATCAATTTTTATGCGGGAAGAGAAGCTCTCATCATAATTCACAAATGTAGCATCCACTCCGGTAATTCCCTCTACATCTCTTAGAGAATTTAAAAATCCTGATGCAATAAGTCTGCAGTTTTCTTCATTATCACATTCATTATATTTCAATGTCATTTTTACATTAAATCCATTTCCATTTTCGGCAAGGTCCATAGTATAAGTATTAGTAAGTCTGACTACAAAGGGTAGCTCATGAGTTATGTCATCTTCTAATGCTCTTTTGGACACGGTCTTATTTCTACAGCCTACAAAGCTCAGACCTAAAAGCATGCTTAAAACGATTAGTAAAAATTTTTTTCCAGACATAGTATCCCCCCTCATGATTGTATATATAAAACTTTTCGGTTGATAATAAATACAAATATCTTAATAAATAATCTATACTAAAAAACCAATTTCCATATTAATACAAAAGGATTTTAAAATATTAACTTGTATATCATGGTTTATAAAATTATAATTTTATAAACAAATAATTATATATTTTATCCTAATTTAATTATAAAATTTAATCTGATTAAAGTCTATTAAATAAAATTCAATTTATAAAAACAATAATTACAGGTTTCTGAATAATAAGAAATAAAATAAAAGACAATAAATAGTATAAAAGAATAAAAAAAGTGTATTGTAAAAAGGACTTTCTTTATTATAAAATTAATTGTTTATCTGAAAAAATTTTTTATATCATACTATCGCCCTACCAATTTATACACTTATAACTATAATTAAATATCATTTTCATAAAAATACATATATCTTTATGAAAATATGAATTGCAAATGAAGGTGGTATAAAAGAGAATGTAGATTTTTCTGTTATTGATCTTACGCTTTTTATACCATTATCTATAGATTTTAATGTTTCATCTAGTTCAGCTCTTTTTATTTTAAGCTGCGGTCTTATCTTGTCATCAATTTCTAACATCAATTTCTAATAATTTATTTTGATTCAGTGATTTTATTTCGCAAATCAGACGTTCTATTTTATCTATTTTTACTTCTCGGGCCCTGACAGAATATATTTATTCTCTTGGACTTTCTAATAATTATTTTCTTTATTTTATAAACCATAATTTACAGTAAAAGGATAAGCTTTTTATATCATATTCTGTAAAGCAGTTATAAAAATGCAGAGTTAAGTATTATAAAGATATTAGGTACTATTGTTTTGATATTTATAAATTCATTTAAAGATTTGATATTTAATTATAAATTCAATATTATTGTAAAATACGATAAAAAGTAAAAATATAATAACAATATAAAAGTATAATTAAAATACACTAAGTATAAGATACAAAAGAGTAGTTTATAAAGTATAAAATTGATGTGCTTATTAAGAATTCTTAACTTTTAAAGGACTTTTAAGCTATACGAGTACAAAACCCAAATCTGGGTAAAATTATACTAACGAAGGGAGTGAAACTTATGAAACACATCGAGGAAAAAGACAGGAATGTAAATAAAATATTCGTTGGAAAGACAATGTATGAATTAACTAAAAAGGAAACAAATTTACTGTTTAGTTATGATTATGAATTACTTATAAATCTTGAAGATCTTGAGTGCAGAGTAGAGTTTGGAAATGGATTATCAGTACATGCCCCTTTAAAAAATGGAAAAATAGAATGGAGCAGGGAAGAAAAGATTTTTGATCCAGAGGATATTCTAAAGGCGGTATTTGGTGTTCAGGATGAACTATGCAGTTAATTAATATATAAAATAAATTCTTTAAACGAAAAATAAGAGCTGATTAAGTAATTAGAAATAACAGAGGAGTAATAGAATATTTAGTTAATTAATAAAATCCTTAATATCAGAAATAAAAAAAGAATAACCATATAGAAGATATATAAATAAAAAAGGAATGATTTTTATAAAGTCATTCCTTTTTAGATTGATTTATTAATTTTTATATTAATGCTGTTAATCTGACTTCTGAGTACCTCTTTTTATAAGATTTGGAACTTCACAAAGACCACCAGTCTTTTTAAACTTCATATTATGAGTGAAGTTTACCATGCTGTCAGATGGGTCTATTGCATCAAGATTTAATTTATCAAGTATATCCTTTTCAATTTTTACAGATAATATGGTTTCTCTGCTGATAAATCCTGTAGATGTATCAAGTCTGTTATCTATTGCATTTATGACGGCATAATCTATTGGAAGAAGAGCAAACATATCCTCAGCCATACGAATACAGCATGAACAGATATAATCCTGCTGTATATCGTAATACATTGTTTTAGTCATTTTTTTAGTGGATAATCGACCTGTTTTTGTAAGTGACAGAACTTCATTTGGAACAACAGTATCTGAATTGACCTCAAAATCTATCTCTATCCAGTCTGGCGCATAAAAGAAAAATTCAAAGCCGCTTCCGAATTCAAGAAGGTCATCAAATGGATTCATTTCCTGTATAACTTTAGGATATACATAAATATCTTTATTAAGTACTCTTCTTGAAAGCTCATGAATATCTTTCCATTCATTATATTCCTTTAGATCATCTTCCCGGGCCTTTTTTATATCTTTTTCAAGATTTGTCCTTTCTTCCTCTTCACCTCTGAAAAGTCTGGCAAAAAAAGACGGTTTGTAATTATCCAGTTTTTCTCTTGCCTTCTTTTCCTTTTCTCCAATTTCACCTTTGTCATAATAAAATGGTGGCTCTGTATTATAAAACTTCTGCCAGTCGACAGGAGCATCGCATTCCTTATGTATTTCTCTTATCATATCAAGTTTATTTTCAAAAATCTCAACTTCAAGTTCATTTTGTTCAATTGCCCGAAGTTTTTCTCTTTCTTTCTGTCTTTTTTTCAGCTCAGCATTCTTTTTATAAGAGCTGGTAGAATATCCTACCCTGACACCATGGCCAAGATTACAGCTTACTCCGGAATAATTTTTACCAACGTGATATCTTACTCCAGGGGCTACCTTAAACGATAAATTTAATCCCATAGAAAAACCTCCTATTCAGATAATTAAAAGTAAAATAATTATCGTATCTTGCTTTTATTAACCTTATATACTTATTTATATATTAAAGCTGAAAAATCCTTTAATAATATCAATATATTGTAGCTCATATAAAATAAAGATAAGAAAAGCAGTAAATACCTTGAAATTACAATGTATGGCATACAAATATAAAAGTTAAAAATACTTAAACAGAATGAGAAGAGTATAAATACGTAAAAATCTTATAGAACAATCATTTGTTGTTGTAGATGTAACTTATGAGTGTAAATTATAGAAAGGTTATTTTGATTTAAAAGGTATACTTATAATAATTATACAGGGATGATATTTTAAGGTTATTAGAATATAATATATCCATTAAAGTGAATACAATCAATAAAGCAGGGGGTAAAAGATGAGAGAGATAATAAGCAAAAGATTATACAGACATTTTAAAGGAAATTTATACTATGTACAGGATATAGCCATACACACAGAAACAGGAGAAAATTATGTTGTATATCAGGCTATGTACGGAGACTATAAAACATATATAAGACCATACGAAATGTTTGCTGAAAAAATAGATAAAGACAGGGAAGATAATATAACAAATCAGACATACAGATTTGAATTATACGAAAAATAATAATTCGATAAGTTAAAAGACACTATAAGTTCTTAGATTAAAGATTCAATTATGTCAAAAATCAGAATAGGAAAGGCACCACCCTTTCCTACCTGAAATAAATATTAAATATAAAGGAGGTCTGTTCTGTATGAAAAACAATACCTAATTAAAATCATCTTTACACCTATATATTAGCACAAGAAAGCAAAAATATAAATGGTAAACAGTAAAATTTTCGAAATTTTTATAATATTTCTATATTATAAAGATAAAGAGCAGATTCAATCAATTTTCATATATTATAAAAATCTAAAATAAAGAAAAAATTAAGTTTTCATAATATAAATATTAATATAAATAAGATTTATAGATGTAGATAAGCTATATTTTTAATAATTTAATATACTAGTTTTGGAACAAATTCTAGAAAAAATTTCCAGAAATATTTTCATGTATTTTTCTGATAATTTTGGATATAATACATATAAAAAGAGGAGGTTGCGTTATGAAATTTATGAGAGATGAAAATAATAGTTTATTTAAAGGAAGAAATATTCAGGACTTAAGTGCAGAGGAAAAAAGAATGCTTTATAGTTATGGACATGAAATAGTTTTATTTCCGAAATATAATGAGCGGATAGTTCATTTTGGAAATGGTCTTACAGTTCATGGAAAATTTAAAGAAGGGGAAGTAATCTGGAACGAGTACAGTAATATATATGATTTCTGCGAATTTGTTTCTAAGATTTTAACAGCAAATATTAAACCCAAGGGTAATAAAAATAATTATAATTAAACAATATAAATAAAAGGGGAGGTTTAGGCCTTCCCTTTTGTAAATAATACAACACTATTAAATAAGAAAATATAAAAATATATTTGATATAGCGGATTACTTGATAATAAATACTGATTATGAGAATATTATTACGGATATTTTAAAGATAGCAGGCTCTTATATAAATAATAAAAGATGCGGACAAAATAAAAAGATTTTATCTTTTGATATATTATAACTATTTTAATGTTAATTTAAAACAACGATATTAAATTATTATAAAAGTTATAAAAAATGCTAAAAATACAATTAACAGATATTTATTATGCTTTAATTTATATAAATCCAATAAATTTAATAGGTAATATTATGAAAAAAATAAAGCAGCAGGACGTATTATGAATATAGTAGTTATAATTTTCATAGCATTTATAGTCGGATTTATTTTTACATGATAGAAAGAGTCGAATAATAAAGAAGAAGTAATTGTAAATGTAGATCCAATTATAGAAGTAAGCGATTATATAAATTAACAGCAGATTATATAGATTCATCTGAATATGGTTCACATGAGGAACTTTACGCATTATTTGATATAGACGCAGAAGAGGATAAATGGGAAAGTATTGAATATTCTGGAACAGTATATTCTGCAAGTGGTGGAGAAGGTGAAATATAGGAATTCCATATCTGTATTGATGTAAGAGAAATTGATAAATACAGTATAGAGAATATTTACGCAATAGGTGATGTTGCATCAAATATAAAATATGATATAAAAATACAGGGTAAAGATAGATTTGACACAATTCAGAAGGTGCTAGACTATATAAATAATAAATAAAAATAAAATATATGGTATGTGAATTGAAATTCTAAAAAAAACTATGCAATAAAAAAGAGGGGCAAAATGCCCCTCTTTTTTTTATGCTTATTATTCAGTTTCAGATATATCTTTTCTTATTCTTATCTCTCCGTTTTCAAAAGATAGTATAACTTTTCTATCTTCTGGAGTAATACCCATTTCTTTAACCATCCGAGCGGGTAAAGACAGTTTATATCCAACTGAATTTTTACCTGCATTACCTCCTGCTTTCTGTATCATTATATTTCTTTTTACAGCATTCATTTTATAAATCCTCCTATAAAATTATATTTATTATATTTACTATACAAGTTATTATATTTACAACAATTGTTATTTTTAATAATTTTAATATCTTTTCATCCATTTTAATCACCTCCATATGGTATAATAATGTTAGAAAGATAAAAGAATCTATTTAACGGTTAGGGGCTAAAAGCCCCTTCCGTTAATCTAGGATACTCTTTATAAGAGCTATAATAGATGTTATTAAAGTTAAAATACTACTTGCCAGGGTTATATATTCAACTTTAATTTGTTCTTTTTTCTTTCTTTTTTTATTGCTCACTTTGTCACCTCCTTTCTATACTTATATTATACTATATTGGACACCAACAATCAATGTTTTTCATTAAATTTATTAATTTATTTTCAAAAAAATTTATATGAAAGTAAGCCTTGAAAATATTGAAATATCAACGGTTAAAAAAATATATAAAAGTGGGCAATACTAAAAACCTTAGTGTAATCTTATTTTAATATCCCTATGAAAGTAAGGTTTAAAATAAGAAAATCTACTGTACGATATTTTTTATCTATGATAAAATAAAAAGGATAGCTAAAAACAAAGGAGAGAGACAATGGAAGAAATTAACATAAATAAAAAAGCAAAGAAACCAAGACAGAAGGTATTAGATCCATTAAAACTGGAAGAACAGGAAAAGTACATGGATATGGTAAGAACCATAAATGAAAAATGGGCGAAGAAAAAAGGAAGAAAACCTTTCTGTTGTTTAAACACTATCGGGTGCCCAAAAGTAAATCTTAACACGATATAAAACCCCAGTACAATCAAATTGATTATACCAGGGTAATTTTTTTATTATCTAACTAATATAGTTAATTTATATAATAAAAAGACAAAACAGAGCAACTATTATATAATATAATTATTGATAATAATGTTGGAGGAAGAAAATGATATTAGAATATAGTTGTAAAAATTTTAAGTCAATAAAAGACGAAATTACATTTTCTATGATTGCATCTGATACTGAAAAAGATAAAAAAAATCTTATGGATTTTGAAGGATATAATATAAATAAGATTAGTGCTATTTATGGTGCTAATGGATCGGGGAAGAGTAATCTATTAAAATCTATTATTTTTTTATGTAACATTATAAAAAATAATATTTATTCACAACCAGGAGATAAATTAGAAGCAAAACCACATAAACTTTCTGAATTAGAAAAAACTGAATATAGAATACAGTTTATTAAAGATAATAATAGATACTTGTATGGAAATGCATTTACAAAAGATAAAATTTTTGAAGAATACCTTTATTGTTTTGATAAAGAGGAAAATAAAAAATTAATTTTTAAAAGAGAAAATGAAAATTATAAGTATGGAGATAAATATAAAGAGGAATTATTATTAACAGAAGGTATGCATGAAGAAAATAAATTTTTATTATCTGTTGCAGCAAACAATACTAAAATTGATGAAATAAAAAAAGTATTTTTATTTTTTAAAGAAGATATTTGTATTTTAGGAATCAAGGATATGTATTCAAATAATATTCGGAATGAATATTTTAAAGAAACTTTAAAATCTAAGGAAATGACTCTAGATTTAATAAGATCGCTTAATAAATTTGGAATTAATGTAAAAGAAATAGTAGAAAAAAGAGATGAAGTAATAGAAATGTTAGAAAGATCTATACATGATGTAGATGAGGCTCTAATAACAGAAGATGAAAAAGAATCAATGAAAATAAGATTACGAAATTTAATTAGACATAGTAATAATAATATTATAGAGTTTAATTACGGTCCATTTTCTATAAATGCTCAGGATGAGTCAGAAGGAACAAAATTATTATTTCAATTTTTACCATTAGTAAAATATATAATAGATAATGACAAAATTTTAATATGGGATGAGATAGAATCAAGTTTACACCCTTCTATAATAGATACATTTATTGAAAGTTTCTTTGATGATAAATCTAAATCACAATTAATTTTTTCGACTCATAATATTAACCTTTTAGATTCAGATTTGCTAAGTAAAGATCAAATTTGGTTTACTGATTTAAGAGGAGAAGAACGAACAACAGATTTATACTCATTAGATGACTTTGTTGGAATTGGTAAGAATGATAATATAAGAAAGGAATATCTAAAGGGCAGATACGGTGCTATACCAGATATTAAAAAAGCTTATAAAAAAATAGATGATTCATATGAAAAGATAGATAAATTATATGATTATATTGATGGAGGATTTATAAATGACTAATATACATGGAAGTTTATCGAGAACTTCTAAAAAAAAGACATTAAATTCAACCAAAAAAGAAGATAATATAGAGGATAAAGTTAATTTAAGTTCTATTAACAAACGTTTTGAAAATAATATTAATAATGTCAAAGAACTTAATGAAATTAAAAAATATTTTGAAATAGAAGAAAAACTTAAAGAGAATATTGATTTTAATAAGTATGAAAAAAATATATATCGTTCTCAAATAATATTTTTAATAAGCACATTAGATTTTTATATACATGAAATAGTATTGTACGGAATGTACAAAATGTATAAAACAGAATGGAAAATTACTAGAGGAAGAAAAGGATATGAAAGTAAAGAAGTTAATATAAAATATTTACATGAAATAATAGAAAATTTTTCTAGTGAAAAAGAAATAGATAATTCATTTATTAATGCATTGGAAGACTCTATAAAGAATTATTCATATATGAAATATTATGTTATAGAAGAAAAATTTAATGAATTATTAGGGATAAATGTAGAAGGATTTTCTAAAAAATATAAAACAAAAGAAAAAGAAACTAAAGAGTTTTTAAATAAGTTAATTAAAAGAAGAAATCAAATAGCACACCAATCAGATAGAGAAAAACCCTATGAAGATATGGAAGATATTGATGAAGATTATGTAAAAACTTCGATAGAAAAAATAATAGAAATTAAAGAAAATATTAATATAGCTATAAATGAAAAAAATCAAAATGAATATAAATAAAAATATACAAATAGGTATCTATGAAAATAAATTATAATAGAAACCTATTTGTATTTTATTTATATATAAATTTATGAACTAATCCATTTTTGAAGTGAATTTCCTGGACCCTTTGTTCTCCTATAACTATATGATCTATCACAGTAGAGAAGAAGTCCTTCAATATTTTATCCTTACCATTTAACGAAAGTTCTCTTATATTTAATCCTACATCTATTCTAAATAAGAAATCATCCATATTATCAAGAAAACTCAAATCATCACAAGGTAAGCAGCCTTTTTCTTCAAGCTCTTTAATCTCGGCTTGATGTTTTTTTATTTTATCATCAAATTCATTCTTTTTAAGAATATAGTCTTTTTCGGACATATCATAATCACTAAATAGATAAATATTAGTAAGTCTTTCAGAGGCCTTTTCAAGTCTGTTTACAGCAGCCTTTAAAGAGTCTATTTCTGAATGAGCTTTTAATCTTATTACATTAGAAACAGGTTCATTATTATATCTATAATCATTAGACTTAGAGTCTTTATTATGTTCAATGCTATCCAGTACAAATAGAGTATCTATAAGTGAGCCTTCGTCAATTGATACTCCTTCAAATAAATCACCTTTTAAGAGAGAAGTTTCAAGAGCAGCTATATTTATAAATGTCATATTGCAGGATTCAATAAAATTAAGAATATACCTGAATATAAAATCACCAACTGTAACATCAGTAACTATTCTTTGGTTACAGACTACATCACCTTTTAAATTAGACATACATCTATATCTGCTGGGTCTGTAACCATCTTTTCTTGGACTATCTAAAGAGCTTGCGAAAGATAGACCACATTCAGCACATCTAAATAAGTTCTGGAATATATGTACATTACCAGTTCTTCTGAATTTAGAAGTAATGATAGTGGCATTACTATCAAGTATATCATTACACTTTTGCCATAGATCCTTTGATATAATGGCTTCATGATTATCGTCTTTTACAATCCATTCGCTTTCATCCTTAACTTTACCTTTTCTTGCAGACTTTCTGTAATTATACCTCAAAGTACCTTTATAAAATGGATTTCTTAATATATCACATATAGTTTTACTAACCCATGTACCACCATATTTAGTTTTAAAGTTATTTTTATTCATATAAGTAGCAACTACAATAGTTGATTTTTCTTTTTCATACAATTTAAATATAAGTTCTACTGTTTTTGCTTCCTCTTTATTAATCACCGGATATTTTGTTTCTTCACACCAATCATATCCAAGGGGAACTCTTGAACCATTCCACAAGCCTTTTTCAGCACGAGCAAGCATTATTGAAGTAACACGTTCTGCTGTAAGTTTTCTTTCAAGTTCGGCAAATACTAATATTATCTTGAGCATTGCCTCACCCATAGCACTTCCTGTATCAAACTGTTCATTTTTAGATACAAAAGTACAGTTATATTTCTTTAGATCCTCATACATATCACAGAAGTCTAATAGATTTCTACTAACTCTGTCTATCTTCCAAACAAATAGATGAGAGAACTCACCATCTTTTATTCGTTTCATCATGTCCTGAAAAGCAGGTCTATTTGTATCTTTACCACTAAATCCTGCATCTTCAAATATTTTATAATCGTCTATATTAAAAGCATATTTTGCATAGTTTATAAGATCCTGACGCTGTACAGGTAAAGAGTCTTTATCTATCTGGTATGATGTACTTACTCTAATATAAAGAGCAGCTTTCATCTTTTTCTAATATCTCCATATATAAATCAACTAATCCTTTACATATAACAGAGTAGAGAAGTCTTATAGCCTTTATATCGTGCTTATCTAATATGCGTTTAATCAGATTTAGAGTATATCCATATATTTTAACCTTGTATAATAGTAGTTTCCATTTTAGTATTTTTAAGTTCATTAAAACCACCTCCGTAGAAACTATTAAAACATTTGTTCGAAAAAACATAAACCACAAAATAGTGGTGAATGACTAAAAATAAATATGTTATAATAATTTAAAACAAAGATATTTTATAATATAATAAATATAAATATCGGTTTAAAAATAATTGACAGGGTAACATATTTATAATATATTATAAATATAAATACATATTTAAATATATTACGATATCAATACCCCTACAGACTTAAATGTCCAGTTTGGTTCCCTTTAAAAAGGAATCCCTGAGTAGGGGTTTTTTTATGGAGAAAATTATTTATGAAGAAAAATCTAACTTTTTTAGAACAAGCGGAATTATTAGAAAAACGTGGAATAAAAATAAACAATCTAGAAAGTGTGTCTAATAAATTAAAAACAATAAGTTATTATAAGCTTAAAGAATTTGCAGAACCATTTAATATAAGAAAATATGGTCAGGAACCATTATATGAGAATGTAACATTTGAAGAAATTTTACAACGATACTACCAAGATAAAAATTTAAGAATATATCTAATGCATGCAATAGAAAAAATAGAAATATCATTTAAAACTATAATAGCGTATAATCTAGGAAAATTAGGCGCTTATGGATATTTGGATGAAGGAAGCTGGATTAATAGATCAGACTTCCTTAGAAATAAAGCAGCATTTAAAAATATATTTGAAAAGCACTCAAGAGAGAATTTCTATGAAGTAGAGATAGATTATAAAAAAGGTCTATATTCTAGAAAAGTTCCATCAGTATGGATTTTTATAAATTCATTAACCTTTGGTGAAGTTGTAAAAATATATGAAATAATGTCTTTGAAGAGGGAGAGAGAAGTAGCAAAATATTATAAATTAAATAAAGACAATTTGGATTCATTTATAAGAGCAGTTAAATTAATTAGAAACTTATGTGCTCATAATAATAATATTATTGATTTTAGATTTAAAACATTTCCAGTAATATTAAACGAATGGAAACCATATATAAAAGATTTTTCTAAAAATGATAAGGATGGGTCTCATCTAGCGGTAGTAGTTTTAGTAATAAAATATTTTGTTGATATAATAAATCCTAATTATAAATATAGAAGAATAAAAAAGACAATAATAAGAATTATAAATGGGTCTGATGAAAGAGCGCGTATGTTAGGGTTTAAAAACAAAGAAATTATTAATGAAATTATTAAAATTTAAATATAATAAGAAAGAGTGGATATTGTAATCCACTCTTTTTATTTTTAAACTATGTATTATATATAATTTTTTAATTTTGTGCAGCTATTTTCAAAGATTGTCTATATTCCATAGCCTCAGCATATTTAGTATATTCAACAGTTTTATTAAAGTTCTTTTCAACTTCTTCTTTTATTTCATCTAATGTAACATTAAAGAATTCTTTTCTCATATTAGCTTTATTAACTCTCTTATCAGTAAATGCTTTATGTAGGGCAGTTTCAAGAGAGAAGCAATCTTCTGAGAATATCATAGCATGTACATCAAACTTGAATGGAACAGAAGCACTTCCAAGTTCATTAACCCTTTCCATAGGATCAAGCCTTCTTGTAACTCCTATTTTGTATACGTTTTCACCGAAAGAACCTATATTAGATATGATATATACATATCCTGCCTTTGCATTATTTTCTTTATTAAGAACATCTTTTTCATTTTCTGTAAGTCTTTCTATTTCAGCTTTTAATTCTGCTATTTTAGCTTCCCAGATAGCACGTTCATTATCTTCTTCTGGCATAGTATCTTGAAGTCTTGAGAGTTCAGTATGGAAATGAGCTTTTTCTTTAGCTATTTTTTTCTTTTCAGCTTCAATTTCCTTTTGTATTTTAGCTTCTTCTCTCATTTGTTCTCTAATCATGGCTTGTTCTTCTTTTTCCTCTTGTTTCTTCTGAAGATATTCAAAGTATAGGTACAATTCATCAACTTTTGAATTTAGATAATCTCTCTTTAAAGAAACTAATACAGGGGCATATAGATTATTTACTTGTTCAAATGATCTTCTTATACGTTTTTCACTAGATTCAATATTTCTATAAGTTACTTTATTTATAACAATATCACACTCAGCATTAAATAATTTAAAAGCAGCTTGTATATTTTTATTTGTCATTACTTTACCCTTCTGTCTGGAACCATCAACAGTCCAGCTAGTAGAATATGAAACACCACTTTTATCCCTAATCATATCCTTTTGGTCAGCTCTTACATCTCTAAGTCTATCCATATATTCTTCTGAGTTTTCAAAGGCATATTTAGGTTCATATAGGCCAAAAGACTGAAGGAGAACTTCTTCATTAGTTTCTACTAATTCATTTTTAGCATTTTTTATATTATTCTCTATTTCCCGAAGTTCTTCTTTAGCTAAATCTTTATCTGCCTTAATAGCCATTACTTCTGCAAGAGAGTCCTCTAATTCTTTTAACTTAGCTTCTAGATTGTCATAATCTTCTTTTTTACTATTGTATTCGTTGATAAAGTTCATTTTATCAGATTTAGTTTTTTCTAATTCTGATAATTCGTCTTTGAGACTGTTTATATTATTAGATATACTTTCTAGATTTATTTCTTTTTCCTTTATATTATTATTTATAGACTCTAGTTCTTTTTCAGCTAAAGGAACAGAATTTATATATTTTTCATTTGCTAAAATCATTTTATTTTTAATATTATCTAGTAATTTTTTATTTTCTTTACCTTGTAGAATTAATAATCCAACGGTAATTACTAATACTATTAAAAATACGACAGGTCCACCCATCACAGAAAAAGGTACAGCAATAACAAGTGCAGCTAAGAAATAGCTAGATAAAAACCATTTAGGTTTTAAAGACTCATCATTTAAATCATCATTTGTAAATACTACATCATCATTATTAACATTAGAGGAAGACTCAACATTTTCATCTTTAGTAGATTCTTCTTCTGTTAAATTGTCCTGAATATCCGTATCAGGAACATTATTTTTATCTTTTTTACCAAACATAATTAATTCCTCCTAATTAAAAAGTATCTTGAGTATAGTATTCAATAAAATAATAAAAAAATCCTTTTAAAGAAAATAAAAGAAATGAAAATTGAATATTATTTTTCAAAATGTCAATAATAATGGTATAAATATTATTGACATTTTTATTATTTATAGATATTATTAACTTGAAATATTTGTAGCGTAGAATAGAAATTAAAAAATACTAGAAAGTAGGATTGATATATATGAAAATGCTAGAATACTACAAATATATATTAAAAAATCATGGAGCATTAGTTCTGATTAATGAGATAAGTTGTGATGTGTTTAAATATTCGTTATATATTACAATTTGTCTAGGAATATTTTTAATATCAAAAGAAATATTTTTAAATATAACAAGCTCTATATTATTATCTAGTATGATATATTTTTATATTTATAAATCTAAAATAATCGAAACATGTACTGATCAATTAAATTACTTAAAGAACAGAAAGAACAGAATTTAATTCTGTTCTTTTTTATTAATATAATCAATTATATTTGGAATACCCAAGTCTAGTTCTTTGCTGGTTTCATCAACTTTTTCTAATGAAAGATTATCGTTTATAAAATTAGATTTTTTTAAATTCATTTCAAATTCATGAATTTCTTGTTTTCTTTTTTCCTCAGTTCTTTTTAATTCCATTTCAAGTTCATGAGCTTCTTGTTTCCTTTTTTCTTCATTCTCTTGGAATTTTATATCATTATTTTTTTTCTTTATATCTTGATAATCTTTAACTGCTTTTGTAAAAAGAGCAACTCCTCCCCGAATAGGAACAGCGTTACAAGAAAGAAGTGTGAGAAGAGATGCTATATTGAATTTATTTGAAATAAATTCGATTAATCCAGGAGACTGGACTGCTAATTTTGCAATTACCTTTGAATTATTATTATAATTTAAAGAATCAGTACTACATAAATTTAATAAATATGATAGCGACTCTGTAGATATATCATCTGTGGTATTTACATCAATTCTAAGATGAACAAGATTATTTTTAACAAATAGAGGATACATAGTTCTATCTATAAATTTAGAATATTCTTTTGCATCAAATATAGCTTGATGTGCACAAAATAATTTGTATAAATAAGGATCTAGTTTATCATAAGGGACATCTATTATCCATTCTACATCTCTTCTCTTATAATATGTGCATATACCTTCATCAAACTCAGCATTGGAATTAATTTCTCCTTCATAAGCATCAGATGTTACGATACCAAAAGAGATAATATCTGAATTCTTACTGGGAGTTATAATAACATCTCCGCATTTTATATCTTCATAAAACTTTTTTATTTGGTTAATTATTATACCAGGTCTTGATGTATTTTCTTTTTCTTCTATTAGTTTTTTTAAGCTATCTATTTTATCTTGTTTACAAGCATCATAAATCATTTTATATGTATAATCATTATGACCAATAGCAACGAAAGAATTATTTTTATAATCTCCCCAAAAGTTTCCAGATGTAGACCTAATAACCCAATATCTTCTCTTTGAATCTATTTCTGGTATATCTAATAAGTTATCTATATTACCTTCATTACATAAAGTATCTACAATTTTATATAAAAAAGTATATTTTTCCACTGTAAGTCCTCCTTATATTTATAGTTTTTCATATACATACACATCAGGACAGTTAGTTAATCTTAAATTAAAAAGTATTTTACTCGAAAGCTACTCGAAAGGCCTATTCAAATATTTGTTCTTCTTTTAATACAGTAATACCTTTTTCAATAGCTTTTTTTACTTTTGTACCATAATTACCATTTGAATATCTATCAGATCCAGAACCACCAACTATTACATAATTAGTAGACTTCTTTACACTTTTATCAATAGTACCACCTTTAGATTCTATATATTCTTTTACTTTATCCTTTGATCCATAGTTAAAATTACCACTTAGGCAGAATGATTTACCTTCAAAGTCTATTAAATTCTTTTTAAGTTCTTCAAGAGGATTGTTTATTTCATCAAAGACTTTTTCAAGACCAAGTCTTTCGTCCTCAGTTATTATTCCATCTTCTAGTATAGATTCTATTGCATCTACTAATTTATCATAAGGGAAGTGTCCTTCAAGAAAACTATTTTCATATAACCACTTCTGAAGTTCTAGTATTTCCTCATCTCTTATTTTTCTATCAGCATCTATGCCAAGTAACATACCTTGTAACTGCTGAGTAGCTAAGGTTTCTTTACTTGCGCTTACTTCCTGAAGATATAAAGCTATAACAGCTCTTAAAGTATTTAATTCATCCATAGTAACGATATTATCTTCAAGTATTACATCTAAAACTTCCATTATATGTTTAACAGAATTATATTTTATATAACAGTCATGCTCTTTTCTCCAATTAATTATATAATCAGTTTCATCCTGGTTTATAACACCATCAATACCTATACCAGTAAGTATTCCATAAAGAGTGTTTATCTCTCTTCTTAATTCAGCTAAAGAAGTAAACTTAACAAATTTACAAGTACTCTTTATAGTGTAATGTTCAACGTAATTATCAATATTACATCCTATTACATCAATCATTTCTTTTAATAAATCAGCACATGCACAAGCATCATCAAATGCATCATGTTCGTTATCTATATCTATCCCAAAGAAGTCGCATAATGTTGGAAGTTTGTAATTCTTAATATCTAGAGTACTTATCAATTTCGTTGAAAGGTCATAAGTATCTAAAAACCATAATTCAGGAATATCAATATCGTATCTTTTTAAACTTCTTACAATTGCATCAAGGTCTGAACCCTTAATATTGTGACCAATAAGAATAGAATTTACAAAGTATGGTTCCAATTTTGGCCAAGCTTCTTTAAAAGTCATACTATCTTTAACATTATCAGCTGTAATATGATGAATTGCTATACAGTTATCATCAAAGTTATCTTCTGGATTAAGATAAAGATTTAATTCTGGAAGAACCGGTTCTCCAGTATCTAAATCCTCAGAAATAAGACCTATTTGGCAAATACTTTTATTTCTAGAGTTTGCCCATTCTGTATCTAAGTAGAGTACTTTTTTCATTATATTAATCTCCTCTCATTTGGAATATTATATTTATAGTTTTAAATAGTTAGTTAATATTAAAATAACGATTTCCTCGTGCAGATTTAAGCATATTAGTAATTATAATTTATATCATAGTTATATGTATAATTTGCAACGGGAACTTCATAAGCAGTAGCAAGGTCATAATCATATCCTGGTAAAGTATCTGAAATAATTTCAAAGTCAAAAGTATCTCCTATTCCAAGGCTTGGAGTACTTGCTGACATAGTATCTACTTGATTTCCATAAGAATCAAAAATTGTAAAATCTATACTAACTGAAGTTAATTGTTTGTTAGTATTATTTTGAATTGTTCCCAAAAGCATATAACTTTCGGCCATTTTATCAATACCATTATTTATAGCTATAAGGTCAGCAGAACCTTTAAGTTTTTCATTTTCTATTCTTTCCTGTTCTTCTTTTTCAGCTTTTTCCTTTTCAGCCTTTTCTTTTTCAGCTTCTTTTTTTGCAGCTTCTTCTTGTTTTATTTGTTGCATTTCATCATTCATTTTTTTATTCTGTACGAATAAAAAACCAATTAAACCTAAATTTACAATCAAAACAATAGTTAAAATTAAAGTTAATTTTTTTTTAAACATAAACAATATTGTCTCCCTTTTATTAAATTTTATTATATAGATACACACTTGGATAATTACTCAATATAAGATACTTATTATCCTCTATGTGCAGCATATCATAGTTCAATGAAAGATAGTAAAGACTCTGCATCAGAATATCCTTACTAACTTCCAGCATATCAGCAAGATCATCAAGACCAGAAGGACATCTCTTTATCATTTCAATTAATTCACATTTTGGAACTAAGAAATCACAAGCCCACTTCATAGCCTTGTTCTCGCATTTATCAATTTTCAATCTATCAAAATAACTAACCGCATTAATATTATCCCCGACACTGGTAAAGTAATGACCTATTTCCTCAGCAAATACCTCAGTCAAATGAATTAAATCATTTTTCAAAGACTCAAGTAAAAGGATAAGCCTTATACCATTTCTTGAGATATACAGAGCCTCTGCATTAATCTCAGGAATTTCAGGGACATATCGTATATGGATATTTTCACTAACAGCTATATCAAGAAGTTTATCAAGTTTACTCATTGTTCTTTTCTTGTTCAATAAGGAAGTTGATAAAGTTGTCTAACTGTTTTTTACCTTCCTCAGATAACTGTGCAGTTCTATCATCCATATGTGCAGCTATAGTGTTTTCTTCATAGTTTCTTATGTCAGTTCTACCAAGAAGGTAATCAACTGAAACATTAAAGAAATTAGCTATTTTAAGCAATTCATCATCTCTTACAGGTCTTGTCCCCAATTCTATTCTATTCATAACACTAGGACTTATATTTAATTTTTCAGCTAAAATCTTTTGTTCTATATTAATCTCATCTCTAAGACTTTTTATTCTGTCATTAACTTTCATTATTTTCACTCCTTTATATTTCCATTATAGCAATAAGATAATATTTAAAAATCTGAATTTCTAAAACAAAAATTTAAAATGTGTTGATTTTCTATTTTAGAAATGCTACTATATAAATATAGAATTTCTAAAACAGAAAACAGAAAGGGGAGAATAAAATTGATAAACCTTAAATTTATAAAAACAAGACGTTCTGAACTAGGTATATCACAACAGGAAATGGCTGAAAAACTAGGCTTTAAAAACGCATCAACCTATTTCAAATATGAAACTGGTGTATATTCCTTTAAAGCAGAGATGATTCCTGTTTTAGCAACTGAATTAAAATGTGATATGAAAAATTTTTTTGAAAACTAAATTTCTATTTTAGAAATTAAAAAACATTCTATATGACAATTATTTTATAAAACGACAAATAATTAAATATCAAGATAATGATTAAAACCCCGGATTAATTACAAAAGTGAGGTGGAAGATATGGGAACAGTAGCAACAGTAGCGAAAGGAAATATCTTTTATAAAGCAAGAATAGACTCAAAACATTCTGACTGTACAAACAGAACATCAGCTTCAGAAACTCTATGTATGGGAAAAAGAAGGCTTGAAGAAATAGAAACATCAAGAACCTATCCATATACAGATGAAGTAATAAGAATGGCAGACATATACAATGCACCATATCTTATAGAGCATTACTGCAATCATATATGTGAAATAGGAAAACAGTTTGGATGTAAGTATGCAACAGAAAAAAGTGATGCGTACAAGGCTACGGTAATGTTTGTCCATTCTCTGAAAGAAGCAGAGCAGGCGAAAGAACAAATAATAGAAATTCTATCTGATGGAAGAATAACAACAGATGAGATAGAGATACTGGATAGGTCTATTAGTCAGCTTACAGAAACAATGACAGACATAATAAATCTAAAAATAGCACTTGAAGAAGAAAAAATAAAACCAAGGAGATAAAAAATGAACAAACCCTTTGAAGAAGTAACAACGGAAAAAAAGCAGAAAAGCGTAGGTATAAATATAGGTTTTGATTTTAATGAAGTCAGCAAAGAAATAGAAAGGATGATAAAAGAAATGAAATTTGAAATTGATCCTTTTGTTCAGATGGCTGAGGTAAAAATCAGAAAATAGTACTAAAAAATATAAAATTCAAGAGGTGAAAACATGAGCAGAAAAAAAGAAAAAGTAGATGCTGAAAAAGTATATAAAGAAGTAAAACAGATACTCAATGAAAGAAGGCTACCACCGACAACCAGTAACTTATTTTTAGTAGGTCTTGAACACATAGAAAATAAGTACCCATATAGTACAGAGTTAAAAGAAGGTTATAGAAATAAAATTATAGAGAACATGAAGGAAAGAAAAAGACTGGTTCATCAGAAAGAGCAGCAAAAGATAAAACGGACAAAACGTAAAAGCAAACAGAAGAATAAAAAAGGGGGAAAGGAAAATGAAGGAACTAAGCAAAGAAGAACGTCTAAAACTGATATGGAAACAACTTAATGAATTAGGGATTTATACAGTAGAAGAAGCATATGAAGCATACGAAAACACAAAACCAATAGATATTACACCAATGGTAGCACCTGTGGATTGGGAAGAAATAAGAAGAATGCAGAAGGAAGGAAAATGGATAAATGAAGATAGAGGATAAAGATGTTTATGACATAATCGAAAAAGTCCGGAAAAAGACAGCAACAAAAGTACCTTATAGTGTGATTGACTGTATACCCACAACTCTTATAGGAAGACAGGGAATACTTGAAGCATACAAATTAGGTTTAGAAGATGGGAAAAAGTCAGGGGAAAGTAAAGAAGATAAAACAAATATAAAATAACTAAGTTAAACAGGAGGTAATCTTATGAAAAATCAGAGGCAGAGAGAAGTAGTCATAAGAAGAGTTGTTTGAGAAGAAGATATGACAACAGCTGAATTTATAGGCTTTCTACTGGTTGCAGTAGTAACAACGATTTTAATAACATTATTCGTAGTCTTTTTAATAAGATTAAAGGCTATGGGTTGGACATTATAAGAGGAGAAAATAAAGATGATAAATATAGAGTCAATAACAAATGGAAATAAAAGTATAGTAAAAACTAATCTAAGCAAGATGGAGATTAATCAGTTCATAGATGAAATGACAACACTTATAGAAAATAACATAGTTAATTCTACAAAAGAGTACATAAATAAAACAGATCTAGCAGCTGAACATGGTGTTTCAATAATAGACCAGATATCAGCAAACATATTAAAAAAGGAAATGGGTGGAAATATGATAAGAAAATTTGAAAATAGTATGAAAAACTCAGACAAAGAAACATTATCTCTTGGTGATTTTGTAACGGTTATAGATAATGACGGAAATGAAAGAATAGGTAAAATACTTCAGATAGCAAGTGAAAATGTAATGGTAGATATAAATAAAGAACCATTCATAGTAGATTACAGCAGGATAAAAGAAATACTTTAGTAACTAAAAAGGAGAACAGACAAATGATATATGTAAATCAGCATGAATATAATATGAAAGTTTTAGTTGTAGATTTAAGGGATGAGGATGAAGACGAAAGCGAAGAAATAAAAGAAGCGGTACTGGATTACTTAATGGAAAACTATGAAAGTGTCCTTGATGAAATAGAAGATGGTTTATATCACCTTGAATTTGATGTAAAAGAACAGATAAAAGCAACGATAGAAATAGATGATCTAATAGCAAGTATGGAATGAAGAAATAAAAGAAACAACCTGGAAGATAATTGGGAGCTATTGGGTATGTTCAATAGCTCTCAAAAGTCCAATTTCTAAGAAATAGAAAACACCAATAGATTTTATTGATAGTTTCTCTTTTTTAGAAATTATTTTTTAAACCTTTTTATAGGTTTTGGGGAGCTTGTGTAAGGGTTTAATAAGTCAACGAAGGGATGTTTAAGATATGAAAATCAGAAAGGCATATAGAGAGAAGAGAATAATCTCAGGTAACTATGTAGAGATAGAGATAACACCTTCTATAATTACAAACCGAAAGAAGAAAATAAATATTGAAGATAAAGAAATTTATAATCACATAGATATAGATGAGAAAGAAAAAATAAAGATACAGGAAAAGAATAGAAAAGCATATGAGAAAAGAAGGAAAAAGGAATTTACAAGATTAGCACATTGTAATTTCACAGAAAATGATTATGCAGTCCATTTTACATACAGTAGTGATAACCTTCCAGGAAGTCTTGAAGAAGCAGAAAAACAGGCAAGAAATTATATAAGAAGGTTGAGCTATAAGAGAAAGAAAAAAGGACTTGATGATATAAAGTATCTTCTGGTTACAGAATATGGCCAAAGTGAAGAAGGATTAAATCATGTACATCATCACATGATTATTAATGGTGGTCTTACAAGAGATGAAATAGAAGATACATGGTCTATAAGAAAAAAGAGCATAGGATATGTAAATACAAGAAGATTACAGTTCGATAAAGATACAGGGCTAAAGGATCTATGCGCATATCTTATGAAAAAGCCAGAAGGGAAAAGAAAATGGACTGGTTCAAAGAATTTAAAAAGACCTGAAATACATACTAATTATTACAAGTACAGCAGAAGAAAAGTAAAAAACATAATAAAAAATGGTATAGATGATAGATCTCTTTGGGAGAGCATTTATAGTAAATACACTTTTAAGAGTGCAAGCCATATCTATAATGATTACCTTGGAGATTTACTATATATAAATTTTATAAGTAAGGAGAAAACCAATGAATGAAATGTTATCTAACAGAATGATAGGTCAGAGGAGTAACGCTCAGGGACATTTCTTTGAAGGATGTATAGAAGCAGCTTGTATAAAATACAGCCTTGATGGAAAAGCAGAAGTAACCAAAGTACCAGAACCATTCAGAGTAAGAAGAAAAGAGAAAGGGGGTAGATTTTTAGGACAGTTTACCAAGAAAGCACAGCCCGACTTTTCCGGAACTCTTGATAATGGGAAAAGTATAGTATTTGAGGCTAAGTATACTCTTACAGAAAAATTAAGACAGAATGTACTTACAGAAACTCAGAGAATTACTCTTGATAAACATGAAAGGCTTGGAGCAATTACTGGTGTATGTGCTGGTATTCAGGATGAGTATTATTTTATACCTTATGGATTCTGGAAGAACATGAAAAATATATTAGGCAGACGGTATATAAAACAGGAAGATGTGCAGCAGTATAGAGTGAAATTCAATGGAGCTGTATTATTCCTTGATTATATAAACGAAAAATAAATTTGTACTCAAAGGGGGCTTAAATATGAAATTTGTAGATGTTAAGAGCATGAGAGAAGGAATAGAGAAAAATATTCGGGATTCTCTAAGAAGTGAAGATAGTATGGCAATGCTTGTTCTGATGTCAAAGGAAGGTGTTGATAGTGCTGAACTGGTTATGGATATAATCAATGCCTATACGAATGGAGCAGAGTTTGAAGAGGTAGAAGATATAGTAAAGGATATTTATATCTCTGGTTATGCAGCTGGGATGAGAAGAATAAAAGAGAGCATGGTTAATATGCTGAAAGGTATAGAGCTTTTGGATCTAGATGAAGAATAAAGGGGGGATTTCAATGTATAAGTTTCAATCAAAGTTAGAAAGAGATGGCGAAGGAGGAGACCTTTTATTTAATAAATGGATATGGATAGGGAATGGATATTATTTATCTATCCAGTGCTCTAAATATCATTATTGCAGTCCAAAGAAAAATATAAAAATACAGGATTATGAAGAATATGAGGTTTCAATAATAGGTAAACGTGGAAATGATTGTATAGTCGAAAATAATAAATCATTTAACAAAGAAATCAAAGAAATATTTGATAAATATGAAGATGATGGAGTTATGGGATATGTTCCTGCATCTGATGTAGAAAAATTATATTTATTAATGCTTAAGGAATGGGGCGAGGAATAAAGAGTATAAGTAAAAAGGAGGTCAAAAGTATGAAAGGTTGGGAAGTTGTAAGAGCTCTTTCGGAAGGTAAACGAATTACCACTGTAAATGGGGTTATGAGAGCTAAGTATATATATCTAAAAGATAATACTACTCTTGTAGCAGTAGCCGAGGATGGTGAAACAGTAAGAGAGATAGAAGAAATACCAGTACAGTATCTATTCGTGGGAGAAGACTGGAGAGTCTATGATGAAAGAATAGAAAAAAGAAGCGATTATTATGAAATCATAAATGAAGTAAGAGAAAAGAATAAGGAGGCATAAGATATGAATGATAAACTACTTAAACATTTATTAAGATATATGAAATATGAATATCCTGTTGAAATGTGTTCTGCGATTGAAGAATTCAAAGATGGAAAAGATATGGTTTATTACATATGTGATGGAGTAGGGGTTTATAAGATAAAGAAATCAGATATGTATCTTGACCATAAGAAGTTTAATATCTCAGAGGAACAGAAGGCAATAAATAATATAACTTCTGGAAGAGAATACGAAGACATAAAACTACTTGGATGCCATTCACAGAACTTGAAGAAAGTTGAAGAAGTTATATATCTAGCTAGTAGTAAAAAGGTTTATGTAAGTGCAGCTTATTTAGAATTATTCAAAGCAGTTGATTACTTAGAATTTGCGACAGATACAGAAATGTTAAGAGTAATAAATAAGTCAGGAGAAATAATAGGCTGGATGAAACCAATAATGGTTGAAAAAATAAAAGGGTAAATTAAATCAGAAAAGAGGTCAGAAGGATGAAGGTCATATCAATTTTGAATTTTAAAGGTGGAGTAGGAAAGACTACAACAGCAGTAAATTTTGCACAGATAATAGCTGAAAAACATAATAAAAAAGTATTACTTATAGATGCAGACCGGCAAGCAAATGCAACAATGTATGTATCAAACAGAAAAGAGCATAGTTTAGCTGATGTCCTAAATGATGAGGTGGAAATACATGAAGCCATATATAAAACAAAATATGAAAATATGGATATAATAACTGGTTCTATGGATCTATACGATACAGATAAGAAACTAAAAGAAACAAACGAAATAATGAAGGCAGCTGTATTAATAAATAAGATAAGTGATATAAGGGATTATGATTATGTGTTTATAGATTTACCTCCAGGAATAAACAATATATTACTTAACTGTCTTATAGCAACACATGAAGTAATAATACCAATAAGATTAGATTACTTCAGTATAAGTGGGATGAGTGAACTTAAAAAACAGATAGATAATATATCTCAGGTAAATGAATATCTGAAAATAAATGGTGTTCTAATTACACACTTTAAAAATAACGAGTTTAACAGAGCAAGTAAGAATGTAATAGAAACAATGGTTGAAGGTGTTCCAGTATACGAAAACGTAATAAGATATAACCCTAAAATAGCAGAAAGCACAATAGAGAATGTAGCAATAAATGATTATAGCTGTAGATGTGGAGCTGCGATTGATTATAAAAGAGCAGTAAAAGAGTTCTTGGAAAGAGATTAGCATAAAGTTAGTCTAATACTAGTCCAATTCGGACAAGTAAAAAGGGGGAATAAATTATGGGATTTAATATACTTGAATCACTTACTGGAAATAAAGATAAAAACTTTCTTGAAAGAGAGCAGCTGAATAACAGAAAGGAAGTTGTTTATCTAAAGATATATGAGCTTGAGAGCAGTGAAGAAAACTTTTATAGTATGGAGAACATAGATGATCTAAAAAACTCAATAGAATTAAATGGAGTAATCAATCCTGTTACAGTTGCAAAGAAAGATAAAAATTCAAAGTATAGAATACTTGCAGGACATAAAAGAACAATGGCTTGTAATATATTGGTTGATGAAGGTAAGAAAGAATTTGAAGATATACCAGTTATAATAATGGATTTGGATATGGAAAATGAAGATGATTATCTAAAAGCCCAGCTGATACTTATACAGACTAATTCAACAGCAAGAGTATTAACAGACTTTGAAAAGATGGAACAGGCTAAGAAAACAAAAGAAATTCTATTGAAGATGAAAGATAAAGGATTAAAGGGGAATACCAGAAGTATAATATCTGAACTATTAAACCTTTCAAATACACAGATAGCAAGATATGAAATGATAGATAAAAACCTTAATAAAGAACTTAAAACAGAATTTGAAAAAGGTAATATAGGAGTTTCAGCAGCTTATGAACTGTCAAGAAAGGATAGAGATAAACAAAGTATGATATATGACGATTATAGAAATGGTGAAACAAGCTTATCAATAAAAGAGGTTAAGAACATACGAGATAACGATAAAGCCATAATAAAAGCTATACAGGAAGAATGTAAAGAAGCAGCTGAAGAAAATGAAGAACCGAAAGTAATTGCAGAGTTTAAAAACTATGAGGTTGCTGAAAATGAATGTAGGTATAAGGAATATAGTGTAACACTTGAAGAAGTAATCAAAGTGGAAAAGAAAATAAGATTAATAATTCCAGATGAAATAAATTCAGATGAAATGGTAAGTAAATTTAATGCACTTGCTGAAAGTAGAAATACAGAAACAGCAATGGTAGAAATATCAAAAGATAATGTAAAAGCTAGAATAGAGTCTGAGGAACTGAAAGAAGTATTAGAAACTAATTACTATTATTCAAAAAGAATTGATTAGAGGTGATCAGATTGAGTACAAGTAGAAGAAGTAGAGAACAATTTAAAAATGGAGATGTAGTGCCAAGGATGGATGACGATTCGGGACTTATAAGAAACTATATGGCATTACTTGCAACTATAACAGGAGTAAAAGCTAAAAAAGGAGAAAGAGCCGATAACGGATATCTTAAATTATATGGGAGAATATATCCAAATATAATGACATCATTGAAAATATTTGGAATAAATGAAAAAAGCAACAAGAAATTTAAATAACAAAGGATTGATTATAGGAGGATGTTATGGAAGGAAGAAATTATTATAAAGCTACTGAGAAACTATTATATTCTTTAGGGTTATTGAAGAAGAGAAAGAAACGTATTGAAATAGAAATAATAAAACTGAAAGAAGAGTATAAATCTACTTTTGAAAGAATAAAAGATTATGATTTATCTGTAGCAAGTATGGATGGAATGCCAAGTGGAACAAGTACAGAAAGCCCTATCGAAAATATGATAATAAAAAAAGAGTTCTATGAAGAAAAACTAAGTAAAATAGATATAGAACTTATTATGAAAAAGGATATGCTTGAAGACGAAACAAGAAAGATAGATAATATCGAAGCAGCTCTTGATGAACTTGATATAAGAGAAAGAGATGTAATAATAAGATATTATGTTTCAGGAGAATCAATAAGAGAAATAGGAAAGAAAATGAATTTGGCACAAAGCCCTGTATTTAAAATGAAAAGAGCAGCTATAAAAACACTTAGTTTAAGTTTATTTGGATATGATGCACTAGAGGAAGATATAAAGGGGCTTATAAGTAAAAGATAAAATCGAGACAAAATAAGGATAAAAACGGGACAAAATCGAGATAAAATTGAGATAAAAAAAGGATAAAATAAGGGAACCAAAACAAGGTAAAAAAGCCATATAATAATATCATAAACCTCCAGGAGAACTAATAACTAATCAATCTGTTATTGACTGGTAAGAGTGTCAATGGGTAATTGCGCTACGATTACCCATAACATGGATGGGCGAGCGCTAATCTTATGTTTGAAGGGTTTTAAGATTATACCAGGTGCGAAACCTGGACCATCCTAAAATTAAAAGGACTTACGTTATCAAAGCAGAGAATGAGAAAGTAAGACTCATAATTAATTAACTCCGGGTGGGAAGGGTAAAACCTTCCCAAAGATAATAGAGAGCTAAGCTCTTTTATTATATATAGAAAAGCCTTCTGATGAATACGAGTACCCTAATGGAAAAGCAACTATCAATATTGATTAGTTGCTTTTTCATTTAATGGCCTATTAAACACACATATAAAAATCTAACATCAAATAGACCAAGTAGAATCATAATGGAATGTAAATAACATAAATAATTATCAGATGTGCAGCTGAGACAGTCTTATTATATAGTAAGGCTGTCTTTTTATGTGGAAAACTAATAAAATTAATAAAAATAATGATATAGCCTTATATTTAAACGATTATATATCATTATCTATATAAAAAAAGGTAAAAAAGAGTAAAAAGGTACTTCTCGAAGGGGGCACTCCATGCGGGTACGAAGAGGCCCGGAATATGACCGAGTTTGAGTTATTTTTTTTGGTTAACAAAAATACAAAAATTCTGAAAATAATACACTTTAAGGAGGTGGCTCTATGGCGCAGAAAATCAAGCTCGACGAAGATGAAAACCTATACGTTTCTACTGAGATGATTTGTAAACTTTTTGATGTCAGTAGAGCAGCTTTAAAGAAGTGGAAAGACCGGGGATGTCCTCAGGCAAAAAGAGGATGGTTTGATTTAAGAGAGGTCTTAAAATGGAAAGGTGAAAACAGTACAGGAAAGATAGATAAAACAACATCAACTCAGGAGAAAAAACTATTCTATGAGGCAAAATACAAAGAAGAGCAAGTAAGACGGATTGAACTGAAAAATTCTATTGCTGAGGGGGCTTATTTGAGTAGAGAAGAAGCAGAAATAGAACTGAAAAGACTTCTTGTAGTTTTGAAAACTTCTTTAACCGGTCTTGGTAACACATTATCGAATGAGGTTTCACTTCATGTTAATACAGATATTGCAAGACAATTGGATAAAGGAATAAAAGACAGCATAAATGATGCTCTTGAACAAATGAGCTTTAATGGAATATATAATGCAAGGAAAAGAAAAAAGAAATAAGTTTCCAAAATGGATTCAAAATAGTTTAAAGGTTTTAAAACCACCAGAAAAGGTAACTGTAAGTAAATGGGCAGATAAAAACAGAATACTTGATGCCAAGACTTCGGCTTCTCCAGGGTTATGGAGAACATCTACAACACCATATCTTGAGGGAATAATGAATGCCTTCAATGATGATCTTATAGAAACAATAGTATTTTGTAAGCCTACTCAGGTTGGTGGTACTGAAAGTATTAATAATATGCTTGGATATGTTATCTCTCAGGAGCCTGCACCTACTCTTATAGTTTATCCAACATTGGAACTTGCAAAGTACACATCAAAGAATAGACTACAGCCTATGATTAAGTTGTCAGATGCAATGAATGATAAATTCATAGAAAATGAAACTAAAGAATTGGAACTACAATTTGATGGAATGTATATTGTAGTATCAGGAGCAAACTCTCCTTCATCTCTTGCATCAAGACCGATAAGATATCTTTTTCTTGATGAGGTTGATAAGTATCCTTCCAATGCAGGAAAAGAGTCAGACCCTATATCACTGGCAAAGGAAAGAACAAAGACATTTAAAACCAATAGAAAAATATTTATGACATCAACACCAGTATTAAAAGACGGTAATATATGGCAGTCATTACTTACAGCTGATGAAGAAAGACATTATTTTGTACCTTGTCCTCATTGTGGAGCATATCAGGAATTAAAATTTAAGCAGCTGAAATGGGATAAAAGTGAAGATAAATCAGAATCAGCAGCATCAGCATATTATGAATGTGAGCACTGTAAAGGAATTATAAGAGATACTCATAAAATGCAGATGTTAAGAGCTGGGAAATGGGAAGCGACTAGAGAGAGCAGCAGTAGAAATACTGTTGCTTTTCATTTAAATACCATATATTCGCCATGGGTTGATTTTGGAGATGTAGTATATGAGTTTTTAAAATCAAAAGATAATCCAGATTTATTACAGAACTTTGTAAACTCCTGGCTTGCTGAACCATGGGAAGAAACACAGCTTACAACTAATTCAGAAACTGTATTTGAAAGGAAAACAGATTTTGAAATTGATGAAGTTCCACCAAAAGCACAACTTTTAACAGCAGGAGTAGACGTTCAGCAGGATAGATTATATTACACGATAAGAGCCTGGGGGGCGAATTATACAAGTTGGAATATAAAACATGGTGAAATATATGATTTTGATGAGCTTGAACAAATAATGAATGCTGAATATAAAAAGAAAAATGGAGAAGTATATCAAGTTGAATTATGTTTAATAGACTCTGGATTTAAAAGTGATGAAGTATATGAATTTTGTTATTACAACTCTGACTGGTGTATTCCTTCAAAGGGGAGTTCAGATTATAACATGTTCAGTAAATACAGGCTAAGTGTAGTTAATAAAAACAGTAGTAAAGCACTTGGTATGAGGCTTATAAATGTAAATACACAAAAGTATAAAGACTTTATAGCTTCAAGGCTGAGAAGAAAAAACGCAACTGATAAATTAAATGGATCATTTATGGTTTATAAGGATTGTGATTTGGATTATGCTCAGCAGATTACAGCAGAACATAAGGTAAGAGAGAAGAAAGGAAATCTTGAGATAATGATTTGGAGACCTAAAAGAGCTCATATAGATAACCATTATCTTGACTGTGAGGTATATGCCTGTTGTGCAGCAGATTTACTTAATGTAATAACTCTTGAAGAAGATACAGTTGCTTATAAAGAACCAAAAGAACCAACTAAAAAGTCTAGCTGGCTTGGTAATTCAGGAGGATTTATAGGAAATAATGGGGGGTGGCTATAATGAATGAGAAACTGGAACAGATAAATAAAGCCATATCTGCAATAGAAAATGGTGCTCAGGAATATAAAATAGGCTCAAGATCTGTTAAAAGAGCTGATTTATCTGTCTTATATAGAGAACGTGAAAGATTAGAACTTCTTGAAGAAAGGAGAACAGGCGGTTCAGTAAGTGTGGCCGTATTCACTAAAAGATAATGGAAAATAAAATGGATTTTATAACAAGATTTTATTCAATAGTAAGACCGCAAAAGGCACTTGAAAGAATGTTATATCAGGACAGTATAAGAAACTATTATGATGCAGCTGAATCCGGAAGAGAAACAGGTAACTGGACAACTGTAAATGCAACTGGAGAACAGAGCGACCAATCCAGCAGAGATATTATCAGAAGCAGAGCAAGAGACCTTGAAAGAAACTCTGATTTTATGGAAAATCTGATATTACCATTTGTAAATAATGTGGTAGGTAATGGATTTACATTACAGGCAAAGGTAAAAGACGATAATCAGAATGATATATCAGATATTAATGTTAAGATTGAAAGACTGTTTAAAAAATGGTGCAGACATAAAAACTGTGATGTAAGTGGTCAGAGTTCATTTAAGGAATTATGTGAAATGGCCATAAGAAGAATGAAGGTAGACGGTGGAATTATATTTATAAAAGTATATGACAACAAAGGAGAATTTCCTTTTAAATTACAGGCTATTGAAGTTGATGAACTTGACTCATCATTACAGTCAGTATATACAAATTCAAAATCAAGAATAGTAAGTGGTATTGAGATTGATGAAAATAACAGACCTTTAAAATATCATTTTAGAAAAGTAACAATAGATGGTATGTCTGCTTATGAAGAAGATAAGGTTATTGATGCTGAAAGAGTAATGTTTTTATTTATGAAAAACAGACCTACTCAGTTAAGAGAGATGTCTCCCTTAGCCAAAACCATAAAAAGAATAAAAGATATAGATGGGTTTATGAATGCTTTACAGATAAAAGAGAGAGTTGCAGCATGTTTATCAGTATTTATAACTAAAGTTGATTCAACTGGTCTTGGTAGTAGGAGAACATCAGTAGATGAGCAGAGTGGATATAATCAGGAAACTCTGGCTCCAGGTATGATAATGAAATTAAAGCCAGGAGAAAATATACAGGCTGTAAATCCAGCTAATTCAGGTGGAAGTTCAGAAAGTTTTATTCAAATTCAGCAACGTATAGCAGGAGCAGGACAGGGTTTAAGTTATGAAGCATCAAGTAGAGATATGAGTAAAGTTAATTACTCATCTGCAAGACAGGGTCTTCTTGAAGATAGAAAAGAGTATAGGAAATATCAGGACTATATGATTGAGCATTTCCTTGATGAAGTCTATGAAGAGTTTGTAAAAATGATAATCCTAAATGGAATGATTGACATTGATATAAATGATTATCTAAAAAATAAAGATAAGTATCTTGCTCATAGTTGGATTCCAACTGGATGGGATTGGATAGATCCATTAAAAGAAGTCAATGCAAATAGTAAGGCTGTTGATTCAAATATAGATACTCTTGAAAGAATTTGTGCTGAAAAAGGTCTTGATTGGAAAGAAGTACTTGAACAGAGAGCAAAAGAAAAAGAATATATAAATTCTTTTGTAGATATAAAAAATACAGATGAAGGGGGGAGTAAATAGAAATGGGAGTAGATGAAAAGATATTTACCAGGGATTTTAAGCCTGAAAAGTTTACCAGAGAGTCTAAAATTGAGTCAATAAATAATGATTCAAGTAAAGATAGCAGAAGTATAGAGTTCTCTTTTTCCTCAGAAGAACCAGTAAAGAGATGGTTTGGAGATGAGATTTTAGAGCATAAATCAGGAAGTGTAGACCTTCAGAGAATGAAGGATACAGGAACATTATTATTCAACCATAACAGAGATTATGTATTAGGTAGAATAGATGATTTATGGCTTGATGAAACATCTAAAACATGTAGAGCAAAGGTAACCTTTGATGAAGATGATGATGCTGACAAAATATATAAAAAGGTAAAAAGTGGAAGTATCAGAGGAGTAAGTTTTGGATATAAGGCAAAAGAGGCTGTAGATATTCTAAATGAAAATATAAGAACTGGTAGAAAAATAACTTCATGGGAACCTTATGAAATCTCAATAGTTGCTATACCAGCAGATACAACAGTTGGTGTTGGTAGAAGTGAAGAAAGTACCGAAGAAAATGAGAAGGAGGGCAAAGAAAATATGGATGAAAATAATAAAAAAGATGAAAAAGAAAAAGAAGAAAAACAGAATGTAAATAAGAAATCAGAAGATGAAAAAGCTGATAAAGATAATGACAATGAAGAAGAAAAAGACAATGAAAATGAAGAAAGTGATAGTAAGAAAAAGACTATAAATAACGATAAGAAAGGAAATAGTGGCATGGGAGATAAAGAAAAAACAGCAGCAGAAAAAGAGAAAAAAAGATGCCTTGAAGTTACTAAACTTTGTAGAGAATACAATGTAGGTGATGAAGATGCTGAAAGATTCCTTACAAATGGAACAGGAGCAGATGAGGTAAGAGCATTTATACTTGATGGAATGAAAGAAACAAATAAGCCTATAACATCAAGAATAATAGTAACTGAAACAGGAAGAGATGAATTCAAAAGAAATATGTCTGATTCTTTAATATTAAGAGCAGGTATAGACCTTGGTGAAAGAAATATAGAAGCTGAAAAACTAACTGGTATAGGATTTAGAGATATAGCAATACAGGCTTTAAGAATGGAAAATGTTGATGCTTCAAGAATGGGTAATGACGAGTTATTCAGAAGAGCACTAACTCCAGGTTCAGCTTTTGCATCTGTAATGGATGATACTGTAAATAAATCTATGCTAAAGGCATATCAGACATCTCCAACTACATTCCAGGAATGGACAGCAACAGGAAGTCAGACAAACTTTAAGGATGCAACACATTATCAGATATCTGAAGCAGGAGAACTAAAACAGATAAATGAAAATGGAGAGTTCACATTTGATGAAATGAAAGACAGTAAGGTTAAAACTTCTGTTGCAACTTTCGGTAAGGGATTTGGATTAACAAGAACAGCTCTTATAAATGATGATTTAGATATGCTTACAAGAATACCACAGGCATATGTAAGGGCTTGTTATAGAGGTATAAACAAACTTGTTTACTCTATACTTACTGGAAATAACAAAATATATGACGGTAAAACTCTATTTGATGAGTCTCACAAGAATAACGCAACTGTTAAGGGAGCACCATCTGTTGCAACTCTTGGTAATATGAGAATGCTTATGAGAACTCAGAAAAATATAAGAGGAAAAGAAACTCTTAATATACCTCTTAAATATATATTAGTTCCAGCAGCATTAGAAACTGAAGCAGAGCAGCTTATAAATTCTACAGCAGATCCAGCGGGACAGAACTCAGGAGTAGTAAACCCATTCAGAAACAAAATAAAAATAATAGCTGAACCAGAACTTGATGTAAATTCAGCTGAGGCTTGGTATGGAATAGCAGATCCAAGAGTAGTTGAAACAATAATGGTATCTTATCTAAATGGTAAAAAGACTCCTACATTAGAATCACAGGTTCAGTTTGATACTTTAGGTATAAAATACAGAATATTTATGGACTATGGAGTAGATGTTGTTGACTACAGAGGAGCTGTAAAGAACGAAGGAAAAGGAAAATAGAATAGTTTTAATCTAGTATAGGAGGTAATATAAATGGCTAAATTTATAAAAGACGGAAAAAGTATAGACTATGCCAATAAAGGTGGAGCTATAATCCATTATGGAGATGTAGTTAAATTAAAATCTGTAATTGGTGTAGCGGCACATGATATAGATGTAAATGAAACTGGTACAGTAATGATAACTGGGGTATATGAATTACCTGCTGAATCATCAGAAGACCTTGAAGTAGGAGAAAAAGTATTCTGGGTATCAGGCAATAAAGTAAGTAAAACTGATGGAGGTTCCGACCCTGTAGCTGGAATACTTGTAGAAGCAAAAGCATCTACAGTAGCAACTGCATTAGTCAAAATAGGATAATGAGTATAGAATTTGAAACAATGTTATCTGATGATTTACATATATTCTTTGATGATCTATCAGAAGAGAAAATAATTGACGGTGTAAGAAAAACTGTAATAGTTGATTATGACAGATTAAAAGACAGAAGTAAAAAAGAATATGACGGTGTAAATGTAGGTGATATTTTATACTTTATAAAAAAAGAGGACATGGACAAGGTTCCAAGTCCTGGAGAAATACAAATGTTTGACGGGAAAATAAGCCAGGTTTTTGATGTGAGAATTGATAAAGGTCTTGCAGAAATTATACTGGCTTTTAATAGCCCTAATTATGAGTAGGTGATTTTATGAACGGTGTAATTATTGACGATAGTGAGTTAAAACAGGTTGTAAAAAAACTTGCTAAAATACCAAAGGAAATACCAAAGGCAATGGCACAGGCAATAAACCGTACAGTGACACATACAGCAACACTTACAAAAAGAGAAGTAGTAAAGATATATGCTGTTAAACAGAAAGATGTATCGTCTACATTAACAAAGAAAAGAGCTACTGCAGGAAGTTTAAGAGGATATGTTAAGAGTAATGGAAATAATATAGAATTATCCAAGTTTCCATATAATCCTAAAGTTACAAGTAGAAGAAGAAAAAGAGTAAAGGTAAAGGTTAGAAGAGACAGGGGATATCAGGTAATAAACACATCACCACCAGCCTTTACAAATACAAATCAGGTATGGCAGAGAAAAGGGAAAAACAGATTTCCAAGAAAAAAGTTATATACTCTATCAATACCAAGTATGATAAGTAACCCAGAAATAGCAGACCCTATAAAAGAAAAAGCAGCTAAAAAACTTGAAGAAAGAGTAAGACATGAAATAGAAAGAAGATTGAATGTATAATGCTTACACAAATTGAAATACTGGAAAAATTAAAAGCTATAGTAGAAAATGCTGTTGAAGATATAAAACTTGAAAAAGGTAATGAAAACAATGGCAGTTATGAACTTGTAAAACCAGTTGTAAATATAGGTTATGTACCACCAAAGAATATAGCATTTGAAGGGTATACAATACCAGGAATAACTCTTTATATAAAAGAAGGAGAGGAAACTGGAGAAATACTTGATAATATAGATGTTCTTATAGGTATACAGACATATGATCCAGGGACAACAACAGAACAGGGAATTAATTTTACAACTGAGGGATATAAGGATATTTTGAATATAATAAGCAGAATAAGAACAAGACTAAATAACTTGTCCGAAACGGACAAACTTCTTATAAAAAAACCGTTTAAATGGGGATTATTTGATGAACAATTATATCCCTATTGGAGCGGTTATATTAATTTAAAAATAGATATAATGAAAATCCGTAAGTTAGATATTGAAGAGTATCTATAGAAAGGAGAATTTGAATGGCAATAGGATATAAACATGGTATATATGGTGAGTATATGCCTACAACTGAAAAAATATCAGAGGCGGTAGGAACAATACCAGTATATTTTGGTGTTGCACCAATACAGAGAATAGCTAATAGTGAAAAAGCATCAAATAAAGCTATTGTAATAGGAAGTATTGCAGAAGCTGAGGCAAAACTTGGATATTCTGATAATGATGATTTTGATAAATACACATTATCTGGTGCAGTATATGCACATTTTAAAAATAGTGTTAAAGCAATAGGACCAATAGTATGTATATCAGTTCTTGATACAAGTGTTCATAAATCAGAGCAGGTAACATTAACAGAAACACCTGTAAATAATATAATAACTCTTCCAGAAACAGCAATAGTTGATACAATAGTGGTTTCAGGAAAAACAGAAGGTGTTGACTATTATGCTGAAAGAAATGCAAACGGAACTATAAATATAAGATTTATAGAAGAGTCCGGAGAAGTAAACATAGAATACTATAATATAAATTTAAGCAGTTTGAATGCAGAAACTATAATAGGTCAGAATCTTAATGGAAAAAGAAAAGGTATCTACTGTATAGATGATGTATACAATAAATTGAATATAATACCTAATTTATTGGTAGCTCCAAAATTCTCAAAGGATAAAGGAGTAAGAGCAAAACTTATAGAAAAAAGTAAAGAAATATCAGGAATGTGGGATGCAACAGTTGTAACAGACCTTGACTCTACAACAGCTAACATATCTAACGTAATATCTAAAAAAGAAACTGATAAACTTGAAAATATAGATGAAGAGCTTTGTTATCCATGTGTAAAAATGGGAGATAAAAAGATATTTGGCTCAATAGCAAGAGCAGTAGCTATTCAGATTAAAGATTCAGAAGGAGATGGAGTTCCATATCAGAGTGCATCAAATGTAGAAATTGGAATAACAGGACTTCTTCTTGAAGATGGAACTGAATGTGAAATGAATTTTGTCGAAGCAAACAGATTAAATGAGGTTGGTATATGTACATTCTTATACTTTGGTGGAAGATATGTTACATGGGGATCTCATTCAAGTTTATATAAATATGGAAAGACAGAAAATCCATCAGAGATATTCTCTATAAATAGAAGAATGGATTTATATTTAAATAATAATTTTAAATATAGAAGAGCAAAAACAGTAGATAAGCCAATGAAAAGAAACGATATACAGAGTATCGTAGAGGCTGAACAGTTAAGATTAAATGCACTAATAGCAGAAGGAAAACTGCTTTATGGAGAAATAGAATTCAGAGCAAATGATAATCCAAAATCAGATGTTATAAATGGTGATTTTAGATTCCATACAATGGTAACTGCACCAATTACAGCTAAATCACTTACACAGTCTGTAGAATATACAAGTAACGGTGTAGATTTATTAGTAGGAGGAAAAGAAAATGCCTAAGATAAGTACTAAAACAGCAGATTTTGCAGTATATGCAAATGGAGCAAAAATGAGTGATGTAATGGAAGTAGAACTTCCTGAGGTTGAATTTACAACAGATGAGATATCAGGTGGGGGAATAATAGGTAAGATAGATATGCCTTCAACTTTTTCTCCGGAATCTATGGAAATGACTATAAAAGTAAGAAGTACAGCAGACCCAGAGTCTTATAACAACCTTATAAAAGGTGGGAATATAGAGATAAGATGGGCTGTTGATATAGTAGATTCGACTACAGGAATGCCTGATCTTGTAGGGAATAAAGCCTTCTGTACTGCAATGCCTAAAACTATATCAGATGGTACTCTTGAGTCAGGAGCAGCACAGGAAGCAGAGAACACATATGAACTTATAACATATAAGAGAATGATAAATGGTGTAACAGTACTTGAAGTCGATAAACTTAATGGAATATTGAAAATAGGTGGAAAAGATTATTCAAGTAAACTAAGTACATTATTATAAAAAGGGGCTTTTAAGCTCCTTTTTATAATTCTAATAAATAAAGTGGAGGAAACAGAATGAGCGAGATAAAAACTACAAATGTTTTAAAATTAAATAAACCAATAACTATAAATGATAAGGAAGTAAAAGAGTTAAAATACGATTTAAACAGAGTAACAGGAAAAACTATAAGATTAAACATACAGAAATTACAGAGATTAGAAATGGCGGTACCAACACTTGAGTATTCTCCAATATTACATGCAGCATTATTTGCAACAGCAGCACAGATAGATGTTGAAGATGTTGAAAGATTAAATATGAAAGACTATATGAGTGCTGTAAATATAATATCTGATTTTTTCACAAAAGAATAAAGGGATATATAACTGAAGAATACATAAGAAAAGTTATAGCACAGATTACACTTGAAACAAGTAATTCAAGGGAAGATTGTCTTAATATGCCTATTACAGAGTTTATAGAATACTATGAGGATTTAGTTGAAGAGGGCAAAAGACAGGAAAAAGAAATAAATGAAAATGCTAAAAAAGCAAGATAAGGAGGGAGAATATGGCTAGATCAATTGAAACTATGATTGTAATTGGTGGACGTTTAAGTTCTTCCTTAAAAGGGGCTTTTACAAAACTTGAGGGTTATTATGAAAAATCTTCATCTAAGATAGCGGCAGCAGGTGCAGCTATTGGAAGTGCAGCTTTAGCTGGTGGAGCTGTAATGCTTAATGAAGCTTCTAAAATGGAAGTATACAGAAATACACTTAATACAGTAATGAAAGACCAGAATAAAGCAGCACAAACTTTTAAATGGGCTGTCGAGTTTGCTAATAAAACACCATTTGAAACAGGTGAAATAGTTGACGCAACTGTAAAAATGGAAAGTTACGGATTAAGTGCTCAGAAAGTTCTTCCTAAAGTTGGTGATATGGCAGCTGTAATGGGTAAAGGAATGGACCAGGCAGTTGAAGCAATAGCAGATGCACAGACAGGAGAGCTTGAGAGGTTAAAAGAATTTGGTATAACCAAACAACAGATAATAGACCATGGTAATAAAATCATGAGAGGAAAAGAAATAGTAAATGCAAAAGGTCAGATAAAAGACCAAAAGGCATTTAATAAGGTTCTGTTGGATTTAATGGATGAAAGATTTAGTGGGGGAATGGAAAAGCAGGCCACCACATTTAAAGGGCTTATGTCTACGGTAACAGGTATACGGAAAAACGGACTTGCACAGATTGCTGGAATAACAGACACAGGAACTGTCGTAGATGGCTCCTTCTTTGATGTAGCTAAGGAACAGATAGAATTTTTATCTGAGTATATGACGGAATTACAACGGAATGGTAGCTTTGATGAGTTGGGAGCGAGTCTAGGAAAGTTTGCAACTGATGTAGGAACAATGATAAGGATAGCAATGCCAGTTGTAATTTTATTTGTAAACTTTATATTAAACAATTTCCCAATAATAGCATCAATGGTAACAGCTACAATGGGGGCATTTGTAGCATTTAAAGCAGTACAGGGAATAATGGCAGTTGTTAATGCGGTTAGGCTATTAAGGTCAACTTATATACCGCTTATAGTAGCTAAGGCATTAGATTTTGCAGAAACAGTAGCTATTATAGGGTTATATGCAAAAGATTTAGTATTAAGAGGATTATTAGCAATAAAGAATGGAATATTAGCGGCATCTACATATGCACTGGCAGCAGCACAGGCGGTAGGAGCAGCCGCAACTACTGCATTCGGTGCAGCAATGGCATTTTTAACAAGTCCAATAATGCTTGTTGTTTTAGCAATAGCGGCTATTGTTGCAATAGGTTATCTTTTATACAGTAACTGGTCCATGATATCAGCAGCAGTTTCAGGATGGTGGTATAGAACAATAATTCCGGCATTTGAAGCAGGTAAAGCACACGTTGTGGCTGTATGGGAAGGAATAAAAAGTGGATTTAATTCTATGAAAAGTGCTGTTATTGGAGGATTAAATGCCATAATAGATAAAATAAATTCTATAAAATTACCTAGCTGGATTCCAGGAATAGGAGGCAAAGGTTTAAATATTCCGAAATTAGGCGGAAAGGGAGGCCATTTTGCAAAAGGTGGAATAGCTACAGAAACAAGTATTTGTGGTGAAGCTGGTCCCGAAATGGTTATACCTCTTAACAACAAAGCAAGAAGTTTAAAACTACTTGAACAGACAAACAGAATGTTTGGTTATAGACCAAGTGAAGGTGAAAGAAGAACAATAAATCCTTTAAAACCTAAAGAAACTAATAAAGTTAGAAGAAAAAAAGAAAAAGATAATAAAACACCTGAAGGCTCTGGAAGTTCTAATGGAGGATTTACAGTTATATATTCTCCTAATATAAACTGTTCTGATAAAGGAAATATAAAAGAACGGTTAGATGAAGGCTTTGAAAAGTTCAAAGAGTATATGGAACGTTTTAAAATTGATACAAAGAGAGATGATTTAAATGAACCAGTATTCGATATATAAAACTATACAGGGCGATACTTTTGATAGTATCGCTCTTAAAATGTACAATGATGAATTCAAAAGTATAGAAATAATAAAAGCTAATCCTGATTACTGCCATATATTAGTATTTTCAGAAGGAGTGGAACTTATAATACCAGAGATTGAAGAAGAGATTATAAGTTTACCACCATGGAAACAGTAAATGAAGATTAAAATAAATGGAAAAGATATAACAGAGGATATAGAAATTCTTCGGGCATCAACCGTAGACAGGGCATATGGAATAGATATTTTAGATGCAACTATATCAGATATAAATAAAAAATGGCAGATATGGGATATAAAAGAAGAGGATAGCATAGAAATAATAAAGAAGGGTTTCTCTACTGGGGAAATGTTCATAAATAAAGTAACTATAATAAATGGAAAATGTGAAATAAAAGCATCAGCACTTAAAAGATCATGTAGAAAAAGTAAAACTTTTACTCTTGAAAACTCAACATATATGAAGCTAGCCGAAACAGTTGCTCATAATAATAATCTTAAATTGAAAGTATATGATATAAAAAACTATGAGTATGACAGGGTGGACTGTTTTCAGAAAACAGATATAGCTTTTTTAATGGAAAGAGGAATACTTGAGGGATATAATCTGAAAATATCTAATAACAGTATAGTTATATATGATATATATAGCTTTGAAAATAAAAAGAGTGTAAGAGATTTTACAACTGATGATTTTATATATACATATAAATTTGAAAGACAGAATCTTGATGTATATAAGCAGTGCATAATAGAGTATTATTCCGATGAACTGATATTATCACAGGCAACAGATGAAAGAATAATAAATGGTTCAGTTATAAGGCCTACACTCAGAATTTCAAGTATAGGAGAGGGTGAAAGATTTGCACGAAATATACTTAAATTCAGAAATAAAGGTTATATAACAACATATTTTGTAGTTCAGCTTGATGAATATTTAGCTGGTGGCTCTTGTATAAATATAGAAGAGGTAGGCAAATACTCTGGAAAGTATTTTATAGAAGAGGTGAAGCATGATTTCTTTAATAATAAAAGTATAGTGAAAGCGAGAAAAATATGATTAATATCATAAAAGGTAAAATATCAACGATAGAAGGAAATGAAGCGAAAGTATTTATTCCAGGAAATGAAAACTTTGTATCATATAAATTTAAAATATCAAATGAAGTACTGAGAGGAAGAACAGAGCCTTTAAATGCAGGGACAACCGTAGTGGCTGTTATGTATAGCAGAACAGACGGAGTAATAATAGCAACAGTATAAAGGAGTGGTATATATGCCTGTGGTGGGTAGTTTTGGTGGTAAAAGATTTAAGACATGCAGGTCATATGTATATACAATATCACATGGCCTATCAATGGAAATGGGGCTTTCTATTGAAGAACAGGAAAAAGAAAATGATAAACCGAGTACTTATATAAAAGGTGAAAATCTAAAAAAGATAAAGCTCCCGATAAAGTTATTTAAGCAGAAAAGCGTAGATGTAATGAAAGAGATAAATAGCTGGGAGTCAGTTATGAAAAGTAAAAAAGCATATCCATTAGTTATGAACGCTAAAAAAGTTGGCAAATATAATTATCTTCTTACAAAAGTATCTGTATCAGATATGATGATTGGTGCAAATGGAGAAATATTAAAAGCCAAGGTTGATTTAGAACTTGCCGAGTATGTAAGAAAAGGTAAGAAGAAAAAAGAAGGAGCCAAGTAATGATATACATAGTAAATTCAGAAGATAAGATAAACTGGAGAGCAAAAGGAAATAAACGAATAGCACAAAACGTTCAGAATTTATTATGTACAATAAAAAATGAAGTTGGATATGCAAGAGAAAAAGGTAGAAGCTCAAGATTAATTGATTTGGATATAGAAGAATTTAAAAATGATATAGTAGCTGAAACTTACGAAGTTGTAGAAGAATATGAATCAAGAGCAGAGATACTTGAGGTAAACGTAAAAGGAATAAATTCAGATGGTGTAAATATAGAGGTGGTGATAGAAATTGAATGATATAAATTTTATTAATTTGGATATATCAAAACTCTATAGAGATGCAGTAAATACCCTTCAGAATGAACTGGGAGAAGTTCTATATGAAGGAGATGAGAGGCTTATATTCTTTCAAAGTATGTTTGGTATTCAGGTAGCACAGGCAGCCAATATAAATGACTCAGCAAGACAGAATTTATTAAGATATGCCAGAGGTGAAAAGCTTGATGCAATAGGATTAGATTTCTATTTTATAGAAAGACTTAAAGCGCAGAAGGCAAGATGTGAATGTAAGGTAACATTAAGTAAAACTCTTAAAGAAGATGTAACAATACCAAAAGGAACAAGAATAACAACATACTTAACAGATATATATTTTGAGTCCGAAACGGACATAATAATAAAATCAGGACAGTTATATAATAATGGATTATTTGTATCACAGGAAACAGGTAGAAAATATTCAGGACTAGCAGAAGGCTCTATAAATAAAATGGTAGATATAATACCATATGTAAAAAGTATAGAGAATATAACTGAAACAGTAGGTGGTACAGATATTGAAACTGACGAAGAATACAGGGAAAGATGCAGATTAAGTAAGAACGCCATATCTACTGCCGGACCTTATGACAGTTATAGATATCTTGCAATAAGTGCAAACGCAGCTGTAAAAGATGCCAAGCCTGTAATGAAAGAACCTGGAACAGTAAAGATAATATTGTTACTTGAAGATGGAGCACAGGCAGATGAAGAAATAATAAGCAGTGTTAAAGAAGCTTGTTCTGATAAAACAAAAAGACCTTTAACAGATAAAGTAGAGGTTATATCAGCTGAGACAGTACCATATAATATAAATTTAAGATATTATCTTGATAAAAACCATGCCACTAAAGAGGCACAGTATAGAAAGATGATAGAAGGAGAGAACTCTGATTTTAAAACAGGAGCAATAAGAGACTATATAAAATGGCAGCAGAATACATTAGGTCTGAGTATAAGTCCAGATGAATTAAGATATAAAATACAGGACTCAGCTACATACACTACACTTGATAATGAAAAATATACAGCTGTAAGAAAGGTAGAAATAACGGAACCATTATTTACTGAAATAGATCCTGAAAGAATAGGCAGAGTTGGAACAATAAATGTAGTTTATGGAGGTCTTGAATAATGAAAGATTTAAATAATGTAAATCCGATTGAATTTCAGACTATCTATATGCAGCAGGATAAAACAACACAGGCAATGTGTAAAGCTTTAAAAGAAGTATATTACAAGGTAAGCAGGAGTACTTTTCTTGCTTTTTTTTATGGGGAATTAGACAGGCTTGATGATAGTGTACTTGATGAACTTGCATGGCAGTTTGACGTAGATTTTTATAAAAGCACACTTCCAAGAAAATCAAAAGTAGAGCTGATAAGAAATAGTAATTACATAAAGCAGCTGAAAGGAACTCCAGCAGCTCTTGAAAGACTATTATCTTCATTGTTTGGTAAATCCAAAGTAAAAGAATGGTTTGATTATAATGGTAAACCATACCATTTTATAGTTGATATATGGAATCAGAATGATGTATTTGATATGCTTGAAATCTTCTTTGAGTCAATTGAGACAGTAAAGAATGTAAGAAGTGTACTTGAAAAGGTAAATATAATCTATGAAACAGAGGACAGATTATATTTTGGGGCAGGTAGTGTACAAAGTAATGATATAACGATATACCCATATAGTCCTGATGATATAGATATAGAAACAGAATTTAATGTTGAATCAGGTATTGGTTCTGGTTATATGGAAGTAACAATAGCTTAAAAGGGGGTTAGAATATGGCAAAAGAATATTACTCTCTTGTTACAAAAGTTGGGCAGGCTAAGATAGCAAATGCCTCAGTTTATGGAACAAAGGTAGATATTAAAACAATAAAATTAGGAGATGGTAATGGTTCTGAATATAATCCAGAAGAAGCTCAGACGGACTTAAAAAGAGTTGTATATACAGGTGGTGTAGGAGCTGTAAGAATAGATCCTGAAAGAGGCAATACTATAATCATAGAAAGTATAATTCCACAGGAAATAGGTGGATTTACTATAAGAGAGATAGGATATTATGACTCAGCAGGTGATTTAATTGTTATAGCAAAATATAAGAGCCAGTATAAGCCAGTTATAGGTTCTGGAGCTACTGTTGATATGAAGGTAAACACTCTTATAGCTGTAAGTAATGTAGATAATGTTGAATTAAAGATAGATAATACATTAATATTTGCAACTAAAAAAGAAGTGGAAGAACTTGATAAAAAAATAGGCGTGTTAGATAGCCTTAAAACTAATAATAAAATTAATATAGTAAATGCTATAAATGAAGTAAATGATAAAGAAAATGAAATTAATAAATTTATTATGAGTCAGACTGAAAAAAAAGAAATAATATTAGAATCAAGTAAATGGGCTGAAAATACTTATAGTTTTGAAAATGAGTATCCAAGCGACATATATGATTTAATTATAGAGCCAGGTGGAGATTTATGTACGATAGAAGATATTAAATTGTTTTCAAAAGCAATATTAAAAGGAAATACTGATATAAATAAATATATAGCACTTGGAACAGTACCACAGAAAGATATACATATTATCTTAACTATTACTAAGAAACTCAAGAAAGAGGTGGTGTAAATGGCTACTAGCGTTAGAAATGGTGGTGGAAGCATTAATGACGCTCCAGTTGTAACAGATTTACAGACAGTCGGAGAAATAAATCAAAATGATTTTACAATCGAATATAAAGTTATAGACCCTCAGCTTACAATAGTCAGACATTATCTATATCTCAATGGTGAGAATAAAAGTGAGATAACTAAAGAAGTTGGTTATGAAAAAGAGAACAACACATTTACTTATAAGATAACAGGACTTGAAATAGGAACAGCTTATACAGTTCAGATTAAATGTACAGATGGACTGGATGAAGGATTATCTAATGCAATTCACGTTACAACAAAAGAAACAACAATATACGGATTTATTATAGATGAAAATAATAGCAATCCTGAAACGGGCGTTACATATGTTGGGGACGCACTTGGTGAAACACCTGCAAAGAACTCTAACTGGGGGTCTTGGGGCAATAAGTGGCCTTTCAATAAAATTAGAGTTGTAGGAATGAAAAAAGGAAATATTTTTAAAGAGATACAAAAGAACAATTTTAGAAAATACATAGACGGAACAAGCGTTGGTGCAGATGTTGACGTAATGATTGAGTTTCCTAAAATTTGGTGGAGTTCTAGTAAAACGGGTTCTAAATTAACGGTGTATATAGCAGACGCAAAAATTGATAATAGTTATGTATGTTATGCACATACAAGAAAAGGGAAAGAGTATAATAACCTTTACATAGGTGCTTACAAAGACCACCAAACAGACGGAAAAGCATTAAGGAGTATTTTTAATAAGCAGGTAGAACAAGGACAAGACCCCGATAGATACACGTATAGTGAATACATCGCGTCAGCAAAAGCCAATTATAGTGAATACGGAATTTTATACAGACACCAACTTTGTTTATTACAGATTTTATTCGTACTTTTATTTAAAAGCAGAGACGCTAAGACCGCACTAGGAAAAGGACAGGACTTATCAAAAGGTACATATTTACCAACAGGAACACTAGATACTAAAGGCTTACTTGCAAATAATTCCGTAAGTGGAGATATTAAATTTTTAGGTCTTGAGAATTTATGGCTTTCTGGGGCAGTAAACGAATGGGTAGATGGTATCTTTAAAAAAACTTGGGACGTATACATATCAAAGGGAGTATCAATTCGGGAAACCGACAGATTTAACCCTGTCGGATTTGAATTACACCATACCATAGACAGTGTAAATAATCCTTGTGTAATAAAAGAGATGTATTCTAACCCACAGGAATTATTTATGCCAAAGGCGATATACGATATAAATGTAACAAACTCCCAATATTATCGTGATTCAGTAACTTATGGTTCAAATTCATCAGGGATATATTATTCATTCGGTGGTGGAGGTATTTTTGAATTTAAGAGTACACCTTGTCATAATAAATCTCCGAGAACTTGGGTTTTAGCAAGATTATCATTTTTAAAATAAGGAGTAAATAATGAAAAAAATAAAAGTTTTAAGTAATTCAAATACTGTTTCCAAATGGGAGTTTAATATAGATACTATTTATCATAGAACGAATTGTACTAAGGTTATAACAGAAGATGGACGAGAAATGTGGGAATATGACGAAGAACAGTACAATTTGATGGAGATAACAGAGTATCTCAATAATAGAGATATAGAGAATAAGAAGGCTCTTACAGAACAGAATGATGCGATAATAGATAATGCTTATAGAGTAGCGTTATTAGAGTTTAATTCAACAATATAAAGGAGAGGATAAATTATAATGTACGATTTAATAAAAAGAAAAATAGATAAGAAAAAAATATTTACAAAAGCAGAGGCTGAAGATTTACAGTCTAAATTAGACTTATTCTTGCTAATGGATAGAATGTCTAAATCAGAATATGAAGAATTAACAAAGGCTTTAACAGCAAAAACAGAAAAAGATAAAGAAGAAGTTTCAAAAGCATAGTAATATAAAATAGCTACTCTATAAATAAATAGGGTATAAGAGAAGAGCCGATAAGGTTCTTTTTTTATACCCGTTTAGCTTGATTTTATTTTATTAAAAAATTAAGTTTATTAATAGTCTAAAAAAATATATAATTGCGTATGCATTCACTAAAATCAAAAGAATTAAAAGTGTAATATTATATATTAAATTTAGTAAATATATAATGCTAAATCTTGACATTTAAGAAAACCTCCTTTTTAAAAGTTATTTATTTTAATATATGTAGATTTTCTTGATTAATTTCATTTATTTTAAAAAAGTAAACACATAATAATAAGTGAACCTAAATAGGTTCTTTTTTTATAGTTAAATTGACAGAAGGGAGGGATGGCGGATGATTGAATGGCTTAATGATACGAACCTAATAATAGGAGTTGTATCAGGGGCTATTGGTATTTATACAGGATATGCAAGGGCAGTAAAAATGGCTGAGGAAAAGAGTGGTCAGATAACAGAAATAAAAACAATGATATCAGTTCAGACAGGTATGCTTGAGCAGCTCAAAGATAAAATTGAAATATCTGCTGAAGATAGAAAGAACATAAGAATTGATATAAGGGCTTTTGAAGAACAAATAAAAACACTGTTTGAAAATTATAAGAGTCTTGAAAAACGTGTTGAAAAATTGGAGGAAAGAAGGTGATAAAAATGTATAACGAATACGATATAAGCATACCTTCAGGAATAACAAAAGAGCAGCTTAATGAAGCTGTAAATAAACTTAAAGAAGGAACAGTATTATCCGAACTTGGAGAGTACTTTATAAAAGCAGAGAGTATGTACGATATTAATGCTTTGATATTAATGTCCATAGCTTGTCTTGAATCTGGTTATGGAACATCAAAACTAGCATTAAGTAAACACAACTTATTCGGTATAGATGCAAGGGACTCGTTAAGAGGAACAACTGCATATGGTAAAGCCTTTAAGTCATACGAAGAATGTATATACTATACTGCAGATCGACTTGGAAATCAGTACTTAAAAAAAGACCCGAACGCAGACTGGAGATACTGTGGTGGAAATAAAGATGTTTGGAGTGTTGGTCAGAAGTGGTGCAGTAAAAGTGACTGGGGAGATAAAGTCATAGATATAGCATCAAGATTAGTAGATGTAATAGAAATTGAAGAAACAGACACAAATGATCATACAGATTATAAAGAAAAATATCTTAAAGAAAAAGAAATTACAGATAAAATAAGAGAAATTTTAAAGGAGGAATAGAAATGAGTGTATTAATGGCCCAGGAAATAATAGATAAAATACTTGAGAGAGCTGATGCTGATGGAGTAGATGCTGCAAGAGATTTATATAAACAGATGATGGAAAATGAAGTAATAGAAAAGCATAAGGTAAAAGTAGATGCTGGTTTACTATTAGAAGGAAGAGACGAACTGATAGTAAAGTACTAGAAAAAATAAATGAGAGGAGAAATAATAAAATGAACACAAATAGATTTAAAAACATATACTTTTGGATAGCGATAATAGGAGTAATATTTACAGCAATAGGGATAGACATAAATAACATACCCTCTTGGGATATGTTATTCAATCAGATAATGGAGGTATTTAAAAATCCAAGTATGCTGATAAGTGTTATAGCAGCTATAACAGGTGTTGTTATAAATCCTAATACACCAGGATTAACAGACAAGGAAAATAAATAGACATCTTTGAAAATAATATTTAATGTTTGGTAGGGAAATTAATTTCCCTACCAATTTAAAAATAGGAGATGATAAAATGGCAATTTATAATATAAGTGCAGGACATAATCCAGACGGAAAAATTGCATGCGGTACTGTAAATAAAACACTGGATATGAAGGAGTCAACGGAGGCTAGATACTTAACTAAGAAAGTAGTTGAGTACTTGAATTCTGACGGTCATGATGCCAGAGATTGTACCGTAAATAATGGAACAGGTCAGGGAGATGTACTGGATAAGCTAAAGTCAAAACATAATTCAAGAAAGGCTGATTTACAGGTATCTATTCACTTTAATGATACAAGTAAAAAAGACTATAAAGGTGATAAAAAAAATATAGGTTCTGAAGTTTGGATATATTCAAGGTCAAGTTATAAATCTGAATTAATAAAAATAGGAAATACTATATGTAAAAACTTACACGAAATAGGATTTAAAAACAGAGGAATTAAAGAATCAGGTGGACTTAGATTTTTAAAAGAAACTAAGGGAAAATCACTTTTAATAGAAACTTGTTTCTGCTGTGATAGAGATGATGTAGAACTTTACAAGAAGAATAGAGATAATGTTGCAAGAGCAATAGCAAATGGAATAGAAAAGAAAAGCTATAAAAAAGGTAGTGTAAATATGAAAAAGAGTGTAGGTATAGGGATAGTTTATGAAGGAGAAGTCGATAAGGTTTCTGCAATGGCTTTAAAATGGAAATGGAAAAAAGAAAAGGTCGAATTAATAGAGCTGAAAGATGTTAGTAAATATAAAATAGAGCATGTTTATGCAGTAGGATTAGCTGGAAGCAAGATAAAATCTGAAGAGCCACTTACTGGTAAAGACAGAGTGGACACTCTACAGAAGGTAATAGCTTTTTTAAATAAATAAAAAATATAAAAGAATATATGGTATGTGAATTGAAATTCTAAAAAATATGCAATAAAAAAAGAGGGGCTTTTTGCTCCTCTTTTTTTATGTTTGTTATTCATTTTCAGAAGTATCTTTTTCTATAACAAGTTTTCCATTGTTAAGAGTTAGAATAACACCTCTATCATCGGGATTAATTCCAAGTTCTTTTATAACCCGAGCTGGTAGAGAAAGTTTATAAGAGTAAGTATTTTTACCTGATTTTCCCCCAGCTTTATTCATTATTACATTTCGTTTAAACTGTTCCATTTTTAGCCTCCTATTTTTATAAATAAATTAACCAAACCTATTATTATATTTAAAATACCTATTACTAAAGTTACTTTTAAAATTTTTATTATCTTGTCATCCATTGTAAATCACCTCTATATAATATATAATATAATTAAAATATAAAGAAAGAAAAAACATTTTTTAGGAAGGGGAGCAAGTCCCCAACCCTTAGTCAATCAAATCTATTATGTTATTAATAACAAGTAGAATTGTTGCTATTAAATTGATAATTGCCGTCCAAAGCATTATTTTATCAATTTGTTTTTTCTTTCTTTTTTTCTTGCCCATTTTTACCACCTCCTTTCTATAATTATATTATAGTGCAATGGTTACCATAGTCAAGTGTTTTTATTAAATCTACACAAAAATAATATATTTATTTCGTATAAATAAAGCACTAATAAAAATAACATCTAAAAAATATCCTAAAACTGTGATAAAATAAAAAAGATAGCTAAAAACAAAGGAGAGAGACAATGGAAGAAATTAATATAAATAAAAAAGCAAAGAAACCAAGACAGAAAGTATTAGATCCATTAAAACTGGAAGAACAGGAACAGTACATGGATATGGTAAGAACCATAAATCAGAAATGGGCAAAGGAACATGGGAGAAATCCTCTCGTGTCTAGCCATACTATCGGATGTCAGATGAACGAACATGACTCAGAAGAGCTTGACTATATGTTCGGAAGAATGGGATACGATAAAACAGATAATATAAGAGAAGCGGACTTTATAATATACAACACATGTGCAGTAAGAGAAAATGCTGAAACAAAGGTATACGGAAATCTTGGACAGCTTAGGTTTTCTAAAAGAAAAAATCCAGATCTTAAAATAGCTCTTTGTGGATGTATGATGCAGCAGCCACACGTTGTAGAAGAAATAAAGAAAAATCATAAACATGTAAATCTTATGTTCGGAACACACAATCTATACAGATTCCCTGAACTTTTATACAAACACCTTACAACAGGAAAAACCATAACAGAAGTATGGGATGTAGACGGAGAAGTTATAGAAGGTTTACACAGTAACAGAAAATATGACCTTAAAGCATTTGTAAATATAATGTACGGATGCAATAACTTCTGTACTTATTGTATAGTTCCTTATACAAGAGGTAGAGAAAGAAGCAGAAAGTATGAAGATATTATAGAAGAAATAGAAGATCTTGTAGCAAATGGAACAAAAGAAGTAACTCTTCTTGGACAGAACGTAAACTCATACGGAAAAACTCTTGAAGATCCAATATCATTTGCTGAATTATTAAGAAAGGTAAATGATATAGAAGGAATAGAAAGAATAAGATTCATGACTCCACATCCTAAGGACATATCTGATGAAGTTATATATGCGATGAGAGATTGTGAACATGTATGCGAATTCTTACATCTTCCAATGCAGTGCGGAAGTACAGAACTTCTTAAAAAAATGAACAGACACTATTCAAAAGAAGACTATCTGAAAATAATAGAAAAGGCAAGAAAAGAAATACCCGATGTTGTATTCTCTACAGATATAATGATAGGATTCCCTGGAGAAACTCTTGAAGATGTACAGGATACTATAGATGTTGTTGAAGCAGCAAGATATGACTCTGCATTTACATTTATATATTCAAAGAGAAATGGAACTCCTGCTGCAAAAATGGAAAACCAGATACCAGAGGATGAAAAACACAGAAGATTTGAAGAAGTACTTTCTCATGTAAACAGAATAGCAGGAGAAATAAATGAAGGATATATGGGAAAAACAGTAGAAGTATTAGTTGAAGGAAGAAGTGCAAAAAATCCTAACAGATATACTGGTAAAACAAGAGGTAATAAGACTGTAAACTTCAACAGTGAAGAAGATCTTACAGGACGTCTTGTAATGGTACACATAAACGATCCAAAATCATTCTCTTTAAATGGTGAAGTAGTAGAAATCGTAAAATAGCGAGGTGTGTAAAATGAAAAAATTAGCTGTTTTATTTCTTTTATCCGTGGTCTTAATGTCTGGTTGTGATAAATCTTCAGAGGAAACAGAGCGGACAGCACTTACAGAGGAAAAAATAGAAGAACTTGTAGGAGCAAATGATTTATTTACTGATATGAGATTCGAATCTGAATATGAATGGTACAACGACTTTATATATCCACTAAAAGAAAACAACTGGAAGGTTTCAAAGGAAGAAATAGATGAAACCTTAAAACTTATAGATGAAAAGAAACAGGTTGTAGCAAGCATAAATCCAGAAGACATAAAAATGTATATAGATTATAAATATAATGACCTTACAGCAGAAATTGGTGAGGAAGATGATAAGCTGAAAGCAGAAATGGAAGAGGATGCAGATTCCGTTCGGGATACACTTTCTGCAATGAAGGAAATACTGGATATAATAGAAACAGATGTTAAGTATGGTCTTGATGAAAATATAGATGGTACAGAAATACAGAATATCGAAAATTCATATAGTGAAATATTAAAAATATATGATGCAAGAATAAAATAGAATACCACGCTTAATAATAAGCTGTTGTGATGAGGTCATCTCTGATTAAATGGGATGGCCTTATTTATTGATATATAATAAGGTATAAAAGGAATATATTATAAGTTATGAAGTATATCATACCGGTTTTTTTTAAAATGAGAAAATTTAAGTAAAAAAAGTTTGGCTTTTTAAAAATACAATTATAAATCAGAAAGACTATTTAAAAAGATACAAAAGACGATTTTATGGATATAAAGATAAAAATAGAGTTTATAAAATATCCAGAATGAACGTTTAAAAATAAGATTTCATGATAAGAAATAAATAACAAATAGGAATATTTAATATTTACGAATAGAAAATATAAAAGAAACTTATATAATGTAATCTTTATAACTTTGTTAAAATTATAATCTTAAATAATAATTAATAAGAGCTTAATTAATTTTTTTATATTGTGTTAGAAGTTTGATAAGTATGTTATTATATTATTATGCCTAAATGGAGTGTAATTTGTACTATAGTAAAATATAAAGCGATAAGAGTCATCTAATTTCTTAATAAAAAATTATAGTATTAATTCTGGAGGGGAGATAAGTTATGAAAAAAGTTAAATTTATTTATAATCCAGAATCTGGTGAAAAGAAAATAGCTGGAAGACTGGACGATATAATTAGAATATATCAAAAGAATGGATATACGGTAATACCTTATAGATTAGACTATGATATTCCTTCATCACTTGCATTAGATGACGTTGATGAAACTTTTGATCATATTGTTATATGTGGTGGAGATGGAACAATAGACCTTATGGTCAATGAATTAAAGAGAAGAAAATTGGATATTCCTATAGGTGTAATACCATCAGGAACAGCTAATGATTTTGCAAATGCGTTAAAACTTGAATTTGATCCTGAGGAAGCGGTCAAAAAATTTATAGCATCTAAGCCAAAAAGAATAGATATAGGTAAAATAAACGACAAATATTTTGTAAATGTGGCAAGTGCTGGTATGTTTACAGATGTTTCTCAGAAGATAAATAACAGAATGAAGAATTCATTTGGAAGAATAACGTATTATATGAAGGGCATAGAAGAGGCCCTTTCTATGAGAGAGTTTGATATAAGTGTAACAGCAGAAGAGGTGTGTTATTCTGGAAGTATGTATCTGATTCTTGTATTTAATGGAAAAACAGCCGGAAACATAAATCTTGCCTATAAGGCTGAGGTAGATGATGGCTATCTTGATGTTATAATATTCAAAGGAATGCCAGTTCCAAAATCTATTCCGGTACTTATAAGTGTATTAAAAGAAGAGCACTTAGATTTCAATACAGATGATGAGATACTTTACTTTAAAACTAAAAAATTATCTATAGAATGTGCAGATACTGAGCTTGGAACAGATATTGACGGAGAAAAGGGACCAGATTTCCCCCTTGAAATTGAATGTGTTGAAAAAGCAATTGATATGCTTGGTATTGATTTCTAAAGTATTGAAAGAATGGAGATATTTCCAAATGGGAGTATCTCTTTTTTATTTGCTAAAAAATTAAATTTTAAAATATAGTGTATTTTATAAACGGATAAGGCACACTGGTAAATATGTGTTTTTTATTTAAGATACATTTTAATTATTGAATTTCCAATAATTACAAATTAATGTCATCATTTAATGGTGTCAAAGATGTCTTTAGTTTTAATTGAAAGCGATTGCCTGCGAAATTATAATAAAAATTAAGAAATGAAATAGCGAAAGAAAAAGCTATAAAAATAGAATATGGAGGATTTATTAATGAAAGAAAAAATACAGGTAATGGGCAGGTTTTTAAGTGGTATGGTTATGCCGGTAATAGGGGCATTCATAGCATGGGGATTCATAACGGCATTATTTATAGAGACAGGATGGCTTCCTAATGAGCAGTTATCAGCTCTTGTATCGCCAATGTCAACATATCTTATACCACTTCTAATAGCGTATACAGGTGGTAAAAATGTACACGGAACAAGAGGTGGAGTTATAGGAACAATAGCGACAATGGGTGTTATTGTAGGCGCAGAGGTTCCTATGTTTATGGGAGCAATGATAGTAGGTCCTTTAGCGGCATGGATAATGAAGAAATTTGACCAGGCAGTAGAAGGAAAGATAAAAGCAGGATTTGAAATGCTTGTAAATAATTTCTCTTTAGGAATACTTGGAGCAATACTTGCAGTAGCAGCACTTAAAGGTGTAACTCCTCTAGTTTCAGGTCTTAATTCAGCTATGGAAGCAGGGGTAAATTTCTTCGTACAGAATAATCTTCTTCCTTTAGCTAGTGTACTTATAGAACCTGCTAAGGTATTATTCCTTAACAATGCGATAAACCACGGTATATTCTCTCCAATGGGAATACAGCAGGTTGAAGAGTTTGGAAAATCAATATTCTTCCTTCTTGAAGCAAACCCAGGTCCAGGTCTTGGTATACTTTTAGCTTATTGTCTTGCAGGAAAAGGTTCAGCCAAGAGTTCAGCTCCAGGTGCAGTTATAATACACTTCCTTGGAGGAATACATGAAATATACTTCCCATACATACTTATGAATCCACTTTTAATAGTTGCGGCAATAGCTGGTGGATCAACAGGTGTATTTGTAAATACAATATTAGGTTCAGGACTTACAGCTCCAGCATCTCCAGGTAGTATAATAGCAGTTCTTGCGATGTGCCCTAAGGGAGGATATATACCAGTAATAGCAGGGGTAACAGCTGCGGCAATAGTATCTTTTGCACTTGCGTTTGTCATACTTAAATTCACTGGAAAAGAAGGAGATATAGAAGAATCTCAGAATAAAGTTAAAGAAATGAAAAATGAAAGCAAAGGTTTAAAAGCTGTAGAATCTGAAATAAAAAAATCAGCAGAGATAAATAAAATAGTATTTGCATGTGATGCTGGAATGGGTTCTAGTGCTATGGGTGCTACTGTTCTTAAAAAGAAATTAAATGAAGCAGGCTTAAATATAGAAGTTACACACTCTCCCGTATCTTCAATTCCAGAAGATGCTGACATGGTTGTAACACATAATAAGCTGGGAGAAAGAGCAAAACACAGTAATCCAAAAGCCCAGATAGTTCTAATAAATAATTTCCTTGGTGCTCCGGAATACGATGAGATAGTAAAACAACTTAGTAAATAACAGTAAAATAGTTTAGTAAATAATTGTAGATAACAGAGCTGTCTGATATAATATCAGGCAGCTTTTTTATTTAATGAAGATAATAATAAATCAAACCGATGTTTTATTGTTAAAAGATGAAAATTACTATATAATAAAGTATTAGGTATATTAATATATGGATATATCTGAATTAAAAATATAAAAAATGGCTAAGGGGAGATGAAGAGTGGATATAATTCTAAATGACGAAAAAGAGATAGAGGTAATAGATGACAGCGGTCTTTCTGAAAAAGAAATATCTGATATCGTGGATAATATAGAATTTATAATAAATACATATAAGAATAACTCTTTTGATTTGGAAACAGCTGCTTTTATGGGTATATCGGCTTTAGAAAGAAGCGATTATGAAATTAAAGAAGATGGAAAGAAAACACCATCAGAAAGATTAAAGAAAATATTACGTATAAGTACTTATGATAATACAGATTCAAAATTATATAAGGCTTATTATGGTTCAATAAATTTTCTGATAAAAATAATAGATAGAAATCTTATCAGCTTTGAGCGGTTAACTGCAATTGAAAACAGAATAAAATATTCTACATATCAGAGCTTATATAAAACAGAAACTTTCAATAGTGACTTATCTGAGTATATAAATATAAAGAAAAAAGAAATATTAAATGCCGGAGAAAAGATAGAAGATATAAGAGAAAATGTAGCTGTTATAAGATGGATTAACAGTCTTGAAAACAAAACATTTGATGATATTTCATATGACAATTTAAATGATTTTGAAAAAGTAGCCTGTCTTATAAGAGACTTTTACGATATTACAGGTGGAGAATGGAATATAGCTGACATAGTTCTCTTAAAAAATGCAGCTAAACAGGTTGGAATACAGATAAACAACGGTATAAAGTATTTTGATTTTATAAAATATATAGCAACTAATAGAGAAATTCAGGATAAATTTATAAATGAAGATTTAAACAGATTTAATAGTGATAAATATAAAAATGCCATGATAATAAGAGCTATTGCAAAGGTAAACAGCTTTGAAACAAAGGAAGATTATATAATAAATACCTTTGTAGATTCTATGAAGGATGTATGCGATGAAGATATAGACATGGCTACTGATGAGATTTCAGACGCTCTTGCCTATAATTATATATCTTCTACAAATAATATAGATATGGATCAGGAAATAAGCATATTTGATTTTATGGTAGAGCTTCTATTCAATATCAGAACATTTGAATACGCAATCTGTAAAGAATACAGAGAAGAAAATATAGATTTTATAGAAGAGTATATAAAATTCATAAATTACCATATAAAAACTGATGAAAAATTAGGCGATGAGTTCAGAGATACAGCGGTAGAGAATATAACAAAATATGCTGAAAGAGGAAATGTAAAATCTCAGAGAACACTGGGCAATATCTATAAAAAAGAATATAACTATGAAGAAGCTTTTAAATGGTATAGAAAAGCAGCGCTTGGGGGCGATGATATTTCTCAGTACAATCTAGGGTATCTTTATTATAAAGGACTTGGAACATACAAGGATTATGAAAAATCATTTGAATGGTACAGAGAGTCAGCTGAAAAAGGCAATATAAACTCACAGTATAATTTAGGATATATGTATGAAAAAGGACTTGGAAAACCAAGAAATCCTGAAAGAGCGTTTGATTGGTATTATAAGAGTGCAAAGGGAGGAGACTCAAGTGCACAGTATAATCTAGGACATCTTTATCTACAGGGTAAAGGAGTAGAAAAAAATCTTGAAAACGCATTAAAATGGTTTATGGAATCAGCAAAACAGGGCAATTCAAAAGCTATGAACAATATAGGATATATGTATGAAACAGGAAAGGGTGTATATATAGACTATGGAAAAGCGTTTGACTGGTATGAAAGATCAGCTGAAAAAGGTAATATAAGAGCAATATATAATCTTGGATATATGTACCACAATGGAAGAGGAACTGAAAAAAACCTTGAAAGGGCGTTTGAATGTTATAAATATTCTGCGTATAAAGGATATGCAAGAGCTCAGTATGAAATAGGAAAAATGTATGAGAATGGAGAAGCTGTTTCTCAAAACAATGAAGAGGCCTTCAAATGGTATGAAAAAGCGGCTATTGAAGGAAATAATAAGGCAGAGTGTGCGCTTGCCTATCTTTATGAAATGGGAAATGGTGTTGAAAAAAATCTCGAAAAAGCGATTGAATGGTATAAAAAATCTATAAAATATAAGAATAACGCAATAGCTTTAAACAGATTAGGTCACATCATGGAAGATAAGGGAGACGATATAAAGGCGTTTAACTACTATAAAAAATCTGCAAATGAAGGTAATGCTGAGTCAAGATACAAAATGGGATGTATGTATTATGAAGGCAGAGTAGTAGAAAAGAATTATGCTAAAGCTCTCGAATGCTTTAAAAAAGCTTCAAAGGAAAATATATCAGAGGCTCAGGTTATGATAGGTAAGATGTACTATTTTGCAGAAGGTGTAAACGTGGACTATAAAAAAGCGGTCATCTATTATAAAAAAGCTGCTGCAGCTGGAAACAAAGAAGCGGAAGAGTTCCTAAAACAAAAGCTTGTTAATGCCTAAAACATAAAAAATTATATATTTATGGCAGCTATTAGGAGTAAATACGCTGTTTTCAATAATTATGGAAATCAGAATAAATTAAAAAATAAAAGGGATATTCAGTACAAAATCTGAATGTCCCTTTTTTATTTTATAATATCTTATATTACAGACTATTTTTATTACTATCAAAATATAAAATAACAGATATAAATTTACTGTTTTCAGCAGAAAACTATTTTTATTAAATACGCTTACTAAATTATATTTGATATAAACTTTTTAAATATAAAAGAAAGATGTTTTTCAGCTAGCTTTGAATCTCCCGAAATTAATGAATTTTTAAATTCCTGATTTTCTACGAGTGCTTCACTTATACACCCCAGTATTTTATAATTTTCATCAGTGAAATCATCCATTGGAATGAGCATTGTCATGATACATTTTATACCAGAAAAATAATTATTCACAAATACAGAAGAATTATCTGGAATTAAAACATTAAAAATAATTTTGTCTACGCCCTTGGTACGCGTATGGAATAAAGCGAGTTCTATATCTGTAAATACCTGAGAAGAAAGTTTTTCCCTGTTTGTGATATCTTTTTTTATAATTGAAAATTTATCTTCTGAACAAGAAATTATTTCTTTCAGATAATTAAAATAACCATCAAAATCTATATCTGGACTGATAGCTGAAATTTTAAAATCAGTTATTAATCTTTTTATCTGATATGATATCCTGTGAAGTATATCAAGATAGTCTGTAAATTCAAGTTCATTTTTTATCTTTTGTGGAATAGTTTCATATTTGTTTATTCTTGTTTCAATTTCAGAAATTTCTACATCTGTTATTAAGGGACTTGCAAAGAGGATATCATTCTTTTCAGTTATATCGGGGTCTGATATATTTATACTTGATACGAAAAAGTCATTTTCAGAAACAACATTTTTCTTTAATAAATCAGATTGTCCGTAGGTTCTTATACATGCACGGTTTTTGAATATAGTTTCAAGTTTACTTTTCATAAATCTTGAAATACCTATTCCACTTGCACAGATTATACCTATAAATACTTTTCTTTTTGAAGCTGTATTCTGTTCAAGTCTTACAACAGCAGCACCAAAGTGAACTGCTAAAAATCCGGTTTCCTCATCTGGAACTGAAATACCAATTCTGTTTTCTAAATATTTAGATACCCTTTTACACTTATCAAATATATGGGGATAATTTTTCTTGATTTCAAATAGAAGAGGATTTTTTATTGAAAATCCATTTGATAATCTTATTAAAGTCGGCTGCATATGTGAAAGAAGTCCATTTATAAAATCATCGTCCTGTTCCAGTAAATAAGCGTACTCCTTATCAAATACTTCTATCATCTCATAAATCATAGTCAGTGTATTTTCCCTGTTTGTAGGAATATCAGAATGTTTACTTGAAAGATTTATCATATCATATGTAGATATGGAATCGGTGCTTTGAAGTTTTGAACCCTTTATATGAAGACATATATAAGTTGTTTCTATATCGGGTATTTTTATACTGAATTCTTTTTCAAGAGAAGACACTATTGCCATTGCAAGAATATAGTCTTTATCGGTTTCAAGTTTTTCCTTTAGCCTCTCGTCCGGCTCTATTATTTCATTTTTCATTATTCTGTCTATTGCTATTGTAATGTGAAGAATAAGCCCGATATATGATGTATCTGTAAGCACTGCAATATGGCTGCTGTTTAAATTAATCAGGCAGTGTATAACTCTTTTTATAATATTTATATCCAAAAGAGAGTATATATTATTATTGTTATTGTTTTTAGAAAGTATCTCCATAAGAGCATTATTTTTAGTATCATATTTATTTTCGGGAATAAGTCCTTCAGTTGAGATATTTTCATCTATAAATGAAGACATGGCATTTCTATATGCTTTTTCGCTTCCTTCTAAATATACTCCATAACCCTGTTTTCTTATAATATATATATTAAAATGTTTAAACCATGGAATTATGGCGTCTATATCACATCCTACTGTGGCCTCACTGACACCCAGAATATCAGCATAATAGAATAATTTCTGGGCTTCCTTTTCCTTTAAAAGTTCAAGAATAAGTCTTTTTCTTCTTTCATCCCTGTTTGATACATCAAGCGAATTGTCTTCTGATAAAATGGAAGACAATTTGATTTTATCGTTTTCATCTCCGTCTATCCATATACCTGTTCCAGCTTTGGAGTGAAAAGAAAGATTATATTTTTTCAAAGATGAAGGAAGATACTCAAGTTCTCTTTGAACAGTTCTTTTACTTACACCAACCATATCAGCTATAAATTTTACTGAAACAGCATTATTCTGTTCTAAAAGTGAAAGCGCTATTTGTCTAAGTCTTGGTGAAAAATCGTTCATATTCTATCCTCCATTTTTTATAATTTCTATAATTTTATCGTACTCATAAGAGCTCATGAAGTTAACAACTTCGATTATTGGTATAAAATCGATATATTCTTCTATTTTGTATTTGAATCCATTCTGACATATTATTAAATCAGAGTCTTCAGAAATAGCATCTATTGAATATGCTGAAACACATATATTTTTTAATCCGCTTTCTTCAAGTTTTTTCTTAAATATTGAAGAAGCCATTACACTTGAACCCATCCCTAAATCACATACAAAAGCTATATCCTCTACATAACCAATAGATATTGAGCTTTTATCGGTATTGGGTTTACTTATAATAGAATTATTATTTTCTATGTGGTCCATATAAGTTTTATTACTATTTTCGGAAGAAATTTGATTTATAAGAATTTTATCTGTTTTTATTAAATTTTCATTTAAAATATAGTCTTTTAAGTTGTTACCAGGTTCATTATTACTTATAAATCTATCATAGTTTGGTTTATTATTTTTTGTTAAATTAACAGATGATTCATCTAGATTATTAATATTTAAATTATCAGTTGAGAGAACAGCTGAATTATTTTTCTTTATATCTTGATGTTTTATTATCGCATATGAAATAACAAAGCTTGTAAATGCTGATAAAGCTATACCAAGAAGAATGCCAGCCCAGTCTGTAAATTTACACATCATTAAAATCGTAATTATGGATCCAGGAGAAATAGCTCCTACAGCACCACTATTGGTAATATTAAATATAAAATTACCAACCATACCACCAAAAATCAGGGCTATTATAGTTAGTGGATTTGAAGCTGCTATTGGAAAGTAGATTTCATGTATACCGCCAACTGCCTGAACTGTCATACATGAAGAATAAAATTTTCTGTATTCTTTATTTTTAAAAAAATAAGCTAAAAGCAGTCCAAATCCTGGTCCTGGATTTGTTTCCATAAGGAATAAAATTGATTTTCCAGTTTCGTTTATAGTATTCATTGCGGCAGGTATAAGCAATCCATGATTTATAGTGTTATTTAGGAAAAATACCTTTAAAGTTTCTATTATTACTGAAAGTACAGGTAAGGCTTTTATACTTGATAGAATAATAGAAACTTTTAAAATTAAAAATTCTATTGTAAAAGAAATAGGAGAAATAACTAAAAAAGTAAGATATATAGAAATTATACAAAGTATTGTTATAGCTATATTATTACTTATCATTTCGAATCCTTCTTCTATATCTTTTGAATTTATATATTTAAATACCTGTTTCGTCATGTATCCAAATAGTCCACCAGAAAATACAGAAAGTATAATTGCAGACTTTGGAGCTATTATTGCAAGACATAATCCTGAAAAAGAGGCTACAACAGCAGAGTTTTCTTTACCAATTTTAAAGCCGGTCGTATATGCTATCAGCATAGGTACTACATATGTATATATTTTTAAGTTTATATAGCTGAGTGTATTATTTGGAAAAAATCCTGATTCTGAAAATAATATTGACATCAAACCAACCAACATAAATACTGGTATATTCTTCGATATTACACTACTGTAAAATTTAAGTCCTTTTAAAATATTATCTTTTATATTAATCACCCCGTTTTCAACGTATTTTATAAAATTTAAAGATTGATTTTATTTTAGTTTAATATCCTTTGAATTTAGAATAAAAAACATTTAAATCCCGTATATATAAAAAAATTACTATTAGATTTAAATATTATAGCATTATACATTTAGTTGATACAAACAAACATATGAAACACATTGATATAACCACAATTTAAATATACAATATATAGAACTGATAAATCAGTTAATAATATATAGATTTGTCACTATATCATAGTGACAAATACAATTTTTTTCAAATTGAAAATAGGGGATACAACAAATTATAATAAAACTATGTAAAGACGGAGAATAAATTATAAGGAGTAAAAAAAATGTTTTTTAATACTAAAAAGAAGACAGAAGATAATATGCCTCTTTTAAAAAAAGAGAATATAATACTTAATTGCGATAGAATGGAAAAAAATGAAGCAATAAAGAAAGTTGGAAAACTTCTTTCAGATTCAGGATATGTAAACGAAAATTATATAGAGGGAATGCTTGAAAGAGAAACTACATTTTCAACTAATATAGGAAATGGGGTAGCACTTCCACATGGTACTGAGAAAGTGAAAAAAGAAATAAATGCTTCTGGAATAGCTGTACTTGTATGTCCGAATGGCACTGACTGGGGCGGAGAGGATGTTAATCTTATAATAGGTATAGCTGGAAAAGGAAATGAACATCTTGAAATATTATCCAATATAGCAATGACGCTTATGGAAAAAGAAACAGTAGAATCACTGATAAATGGAGAAAGTGTTGATATAATATATGACACATTTACAAAGGAGGCTTAATTATGATTGTAACAGTTACAATGAATCCTGCAATAGATAGAACAATAGACATACCAGTTTTACAGTGTGGAGCTCTTAATAGAATAACACATGTTGAAAATGATGCAGGGGGTAAAGGTATAAATGTATCAAAGACAATTAAAGCACTTGGTGGAAAGAGTATAGCAACAGGTTTTATAGGTGGAAATGCTGGAAATATCATAGAAAACACTCTTACTTCAGAGGGAATAGAACACGATTTTATTCGTGTAAATGGAGATACAAGAACAAACACAAAGGTGGTTGAAGAAGGTGGAAGAGTTACTGAATTAAATGAAAAAGGTCCTAAAATATCAGAATATAAGATAAACCAGCTAATGGATAAACTTTTAAGTTATGCATCAGAGGAAACTCTTTTTGTACTTGCTGGAAGTATTCCAGAGGGAGTAGAAAAAGATATCTACGGTAAAATCACCAATCTTGTACATAAAAAAGGTGCTAAGGTATTTGTAGATGCTGATGGAGAGTTATTTGTAAAATCACTTGAGGCAAAACCGGATTATATAAAACCAAATGATATAGAACTTGCAGAGTACTGTGGAATAAAGGGAGATATAACAAGAGAAGAAATAGTTAAAATGGCTGAAAATCTTATAGAAAAAGGAATAGGAAACGTAATAGTATCTATGGGAAAAGATGGAGCGGCTTTTATATCTCATTCAGAAAAATTTATGTGTGAAGGATTAAAAGTAAAAGCACATTCAACAGTAGGAGCAGGGGATGCAATGGTAGCAGCTGTTTCGTATGGAATAGCGGATAATATGAGTTTTAGAGAGTGTGCATCACTTGGAATAGCAACATCTGCAGGTGCGGTTACAACAATAGGAACAAAGCCACCGTCAAGAGAACTTATTGATGAACTTATAAAGGGTGTTTCTTGTAAAGAATTTTAATAAGAGGGTAATCTAATTTATATAAATATTGAAATATTATAAAAATTCAGGAGGAAAAATATATGAAAAGTAAAGCGGTACGTATGTATGGAAAAAGAGATCTAAGACTAGAAGAGTTTGAACTTCCAAAAATAAAAGATGATGAAATACTGGTAAAAGTTATGAGTGACAGTATATGTATGTCTACATATAAATTATCAGAACAGGGTAAAAAACATAAAAGAGCACCTCAGAATATAGATACAAATCCAATAATAGTTGGTCATGAATTCTCGGGTGTTATAGTAGAAGTTGGGGAAAAATGGAAAGATCAGTTTAAACCAGGACAGAAATTTGCACAGCAGCCAGCACTTAACTATAAAGGAAGACTTGATTCTCCTGGATATTCTTATGAATTCTGTGGTGGTGCCTGCACATATTGTATAATGCCCCATGAAGTAATGGAACTTGGCTGTCTTTTAAATTATGATGGGGACTCATTCTTCGAAGCATCACTTGGAGAACCAATGAGCTGTATAATAGGTGGATATCATGCAAACTATCATACAAATAAAAAGAACTACAATCATGAAATGGGTACAAAGAAAGACGGGAATATACTTATATTAGGTGGATGCGGTCCTATGGGACTTGGAGCTGTAAGTTATGGATTACAGTTTGAAAATAAGCCAAAAAGAATATTTGTTACTGATATAAGTGATGACAGAATAGAAAGAGCTAAAGCGGTAATACCAGAGGAACATGGAGAAGAAAAAGGAATAGAGCTTAAATATATAAATACAGCATCTATGGCAGATCCAGTTGCAGAACTTATGGAAATGACTGATGGACATGGTTTTGATGATGTATTTGTATTTGTTCCTATAAAAGAAGTTGCAGAAATGGGAGATAAATTACTTGCATTTGACGGATGTATGAACTTCTTTGCAGGTCCTACTGACAACGAGTTCAGTGCAAATATAAATCTATATAACTGCCACTATACAAGTAGTCATATAATGGGTACTACTGGGGGAAATAATGATGACCTTATAGAAGCAATAGACCTTGCAGCAAAAGGTGCAATAGAACCAGCGGTAATGGTAACTCATGTAGGAGGAATAGACAGTATATCCGAGGCAACTATAAATCTTCCTAAAATACCTGGTGGTAAGAAACTTACTTATACTCAGTTTGAAATGCCACTTACAGCAATAGAAGATTTTGAAAAATTAGGAGAAACAGATTCTTTATTTAAAAGATTAGATGAATGCTGTAAAGCAAACAGAGGACTATGGAATGCAGAAGCAGAAAAAATCTTATTCGATCATTTTGGCGTAGAATATTAATAAAATACTAACATTAGCAGGTAATAACCTTTATTGTTTTTATTTATATATATTGTTTAAAGGAATCGTCCATATGGACGGTTTCTTTTTTATAGAATATAAAAATAAAGGTCTATAAAATATAAATAATAAATAAAAATAAAATATGTGATATGTAAATTGAAATTCTAAAAACTATGCAATAAAAAGAGAGGCAAAATGCCTCTCTTTTTTTATGCTTGTTATTCAGTTTCAGAAGTATCTTTTATTATTCTTATCTCTCCATTTTCAAAAGATAGTATAACTTTTCTATCTTCTTGAGCAATACCCATTTCTTCAACCAACCGATCGGGTAAAGATAGTTTATATCCAACTGAATTTTTAAGAGGAGCTGTTAAGCTCCCCTTTAGGTGATTATATTTTAGATTATGTCTAATTCTGTTTCTTATTATTACTTAATAAATTTCTTTTGAGAATAAATAATACGGTATTTGCGTAAAGCTTACTGCAACTATTGTATTATTTTAGTTTAAAAGTATAATTTTACACACTTACATTTAAGATTTTAATCTAAGAAATATCGCGATTAATTTAGATGCTTTTATTATGTCAGCCAGAAAATTAACTTGCCAATTTTGAATAACTCTGTGGATAAGCTGTTTATTCGTCTAAATCAATATTGAAACTAATTAAACACAAGTTATTTCAATGTATTCAATATTTTAGATTATTTACCAGGTTTAAATTTACTTTTTAAAGGAACTATTCTGTTGAATACATATTTTTCATCAGTAGTGTATTTTGGATCTACACTGAAGAATCCATTTCTGAAGAACTGGAATTTATCAAGTGCAGTAGCTCCTTTTATCTGAGTTTCTTCAACGAAACCTTCAAGTATTTCTAAAGAATTAGGATTTATCTGATCTAAGAAATCTTTTCCTTTGTTTTCTTCAAGGTTATCAAGTATTAGTGGTTCAAATAATCTGAACTGTGCAGGAACAGCTGTTTTAGAGTCTACCCAGTGTATAGTTGATTTAACTTTACGCCCGTCGTTACTTTCTCCACCTTTTGTTTCAGGGTCGTAAGTACAATGAACTTCTACAACGTTTCCATTTTCATCTTTAACACAGTCTGTGCATTTTACGAAGTATGCACCTTTAAGTCTGACTTCATTTCCAGGGAATAATCTGAAGTATTTTTTAACTGGTTCTTCCATGAAGTCCTCCTGTTCTATATAAAGTTCTTTAGAAAAAGTAACTTTTCTCTTACCTTTAGTTTCATCTTTAGCGTGGTTTTCAACTTCTAGTATTTCTGACTGATCTTCAGGATAGTTATCTATAACAAGTTTTAAAGGTCTTAAAACTGCCATGGCAAGTGGAGCCTTAGGCTGAAGGTCTTCTCTTAGGAAGAAGTCAAGCATCTGGCTGTCAACTATAGAATCAGCTTTTGCAACACCTATTTCAGAGCAGAAGTTTCTTATTGCTTCTGGAGTATATCCTCTTCTTCTAAGTCCTGATATAGTTGGTATACGGGGATCGTCCCATCCATCAACTATGTTGTTATCTACAAGTTTTTTTAGTTTTCTTTTACTCATAACAGTATTTGTTATGTTAAGTCTTGCGAATTCTATCTGTCTTGGAACACTTTCCATTTCACATTCTCTTACAACCCAGTCATAAAGAGGTCTCTGTTCTTCGAATTCAAGAGTACATATAGAATGAGTAATTCCTTCTATAGCATCTTCAAGAGGATGAGCGAATGAGTACATTGGATATATGCACCATTTATCTCCTGTATTATGATGAGAAGTATGAGCTATTCTATATATAACTGGATCTCTGAAGTTTATGTTAGGATTTGCCATATCTATTTTAGCTCTAAGAACTTTTTCACCATCGGCAAATTCACCATTTTTCATTCTTTCGAAAAGATCAAGATTTTCCTCTATACTTCTGTTTCTGTAAGGACTTTCCTTACCAGGTTCAGTAAGTGTACCTCTGTATTCTCTTATCTGATCTGCGTTAAGGTCACAAACGAAGGCTTTTCCCTTTTTTATAAGAAGTACGGCTCTTTTGTACATTTCATCAAAGTAATCTGATGCAAAATAAAGGTTGTCCCAGTTGAAACCAAGCCAGTTTACATCATTTTTTATAGAATCTACATATTCAACATCTTCTTTAGTAGGATTTGTATCGTCAAATCTCATGTTTACCTTTCCGTTAAATTCTTTTGCAAGCCCGAAGTTAAGGCAAATACTTTTTGCATGTCCTATATGAAGATACCCGTTTGGTTCAGGTGGGAAACGAGTTACTATACTTTCGTGTTTTCCTGTTTTAAGGTCATCTATTATTATATTTTTTATAAAGTTAGATGATATTGTTTCATTAGCCATAATGAATCCTCCTTTTTAGTATATTTTATATCAAATCATAATTTTGACGTATAATTACATATATTAATTTTAATCTAATATAGGAAAAAAATAAAGGGGATAAGATATAAAATTTGAAAACAGTTTACTTTATTTGCTAAATATATTAAAACATATGAAAAAATCACAGAAAAATAATATTATATTTATAGAAATAAATAAAACAGGATTAAAATCATGTGAGCAAATAACTAATTTCTTCTTTATTATTAGTATAATATTTTATTAATAATAATATATGTAGTTCGTGATGATTTGATTTATCAAAACAGATTAAAAAATAATATATTTAAATTAGAATAATTAAGATTAAATATAAGGTTTTAATAAAGAACAGCCGAATTAAAAATAATATAAAGGGATATATTTATTCATAGAGTATTAAAAAATAATAGTATAAAAATCAAACAGTGTGAATTATCTTAAAAAAGACAAAAGAGTTAAAATGAAGTATTAAAATTATATTAATTTAAAATAAATATTTTTAGTAGTAAATTATAATTAAAACAAAAATAATTAATAAAAATAAATAAAATCAGAAAAAATAGTATATTATAAAATATAAAGGCTCTTAAAAATTGAAAAAATATTAAATAATTAAAGAAAAAAACACTCGGGAAATTTATATAAGTTTAATAAAATATTTTGATTTTTAAAATATTCAGAATTTATTGTTGCAATATGCACAATAATATGTTTTAATATACCTATCACAAAAAAAGATATAAGAATAATAAACCAGGGTAGAGGCGCTATACCTAATAGTAAAGTAAATTAGTTGGCAGACATTGAGTTTACTTGAAAGGAGATATAGCCGAAGAAAATAACCGGCGGGAAATTTTTCTGGACCTGTATATAATATATGCAGGGCTGTCGCTTTTAATAGTGTTGAGCTACAAGGTTACTTTGTATGTATAGTAGAATTTATCGCAGTCCAAAGTTTCCTTTGGACTGTTTTTTATTATAAAAATACACGAAATTATAATAGACACAGAGAATGGCAAGTAGATTTATTATTCTTCAAAGGAGGTAAAAAAATGAGTGTAGTTGTACAGAAATACGGTGGAAGTTCTGTTGCAGACGTTGAAAAAATCAGAAATATAGCAGAAGGAATAATCGAAAGAAAAAAGACTGATCCAAAGATGGTAATAGTTGTATCTGCTATGGGAAAAACAACAGATAAGTATATAAGTATGGCGAAATCTGTTACGGACAATCCATGTAAGAGAGAACTGGATGCTCTTTTATCTACTGGGGAAATGATTTCGGCTTCTATGCTGGCCATGACTCTTGAATCTATGGGGTGTAAAGCAATAAGCTATAATGCATATCAGCTTAATATACAGACTAGTGGAAATCATGGAAGATCTCTTATAGATGATATAAATGTAGACAGAATAAATGAAAGTCTTGATGAAGGATACGTTGTAGTAGTTACAGGATTCCAGGGTATAAATGACGAAGGTGATGTTACAACACTTGGAAGAGGTGGCTCTGATACTTCAGCTGTTGCCCTTGCTGTAAAATTAAACGGAAGATGTGAAATATATACAGATGTAGATGGAATATACTTTACAGATCCAAGAACTTACGCAGCAGCTAAAAAATTAGATGAAATAGAATACGAGGAAATGCTGGAACTTGCAAGCCTTGGAGCAAAGGTAATGCATTCAAGAAGTATAGAACTGGCTCAGAAATACGGAGTAGAAGTTTATGTAGGTCGTACATGCGGAAATGTTAAAGGAACATATATAAGAGGGGGAAAAGACATGAAATTAGAAGATAAAGTAATAACAGGAATAGCTACAAGTGATGATGACAGCTCAATAACAATAAAAGAATTTGATTTAGAAAATATAGCTGCATTATTTGCAGACATAGCTGAAAAATCAATAAGCGTTGATATGATAAGCCAGACAGCGCCGATAGATGGAAAACTTACAGTATCATTTACAATTCCAAAAGATGAAGTAAGTGAATGTATAGATATTGTAAAAAAATATATATCTGAAGAAAATGTAGTTGTCGACAATGATATAACTAAATTCTCTTTAGTAGGACTTGGAATGAAACATACAGCAGGTGTAGCATCTAAGGTATTTACAATATTCAAAGAAAACAATATAAAAGTAAAACTTATAACTACATCAGAAATAAGAATAACTTGTGCAATAAATTCAGCAGACAAACAGACTGCTATACAGAAAATGTGTGACGAATTTAATGTATAAATAACTGGTAAATGATTTTAATAATATATATGAAAAATGACAGGCAGAAAATATAGGATATTAGACAGATTAGAGAGAATAAATAAGAGAGAATAAACAATAAGTAACAAAAGAATACAGGGTTTATAGAATAGAGAGGCGATATATATGAAACTTCATGGAAGTATGGAAGTAAGAGGGGATGAACTTTATATAGGAGGCGTAAACTGCAGAGAAGTTGCTCAGGAATATAGAACTCCTTTATATGTATTTGATGAAGAACTGATAGTAAATAACTGCAGAGAATATAGAAAAAGCTTTAAAGCTGAAGAAAATGGAAACAGAGTTGCATATGCAGGAAAAGCATTCCTTCCAGCGTATATGTGCAGACTTATGAAAAAAGAAAAAATGTGCCTTGATATAGTGTCAGGTGGAGAACTATACACAGCACATAAATCAGGATTCCCTATGGAAGATGTATTTTTCCATGGAAATAACAAAACAAGAGAAGAAGTAGAAATGGGAGTAGAGTACGGAGTAGGAAAATTTGTTGTTGATAACTTCTATGAACTTGATATGCTTGAAGAAATATGCGAAAGAGAAGACAAAATACAGGAAATCTATTTCAGAATAACACCAGGAATAGAAGCACATACTCATGAATATATAAAAACAGGACAGATAGATTCAAAATTCGGATTTGCTCTTATAAATGGAGACCTTTATAATGCAATAGAAAAATTAAAAGAGTATAAAAGAATAAAACTTGTAGGACTTCACGCACATATAGGGTCTCAGATATTCGAAATAGATCCGTTTTTAGATGAAGTTGATGTTATGATGGGACTTATAAAAGAAATAAAAGAAAAATACGGTATAGAGCTTACTGATGTAGACCTTGGTGGAGGAATAGGTGTTTATTACACTGATGAGGATAAACCAAAAGCAATCGGAGAATTCTGTGATGCAATAATAAACAGAGTTGAAAAAACATGTGCTGAAATAGGAATAGAAGTGCCTAAACTTATAATAGAACCGGGAAGATCTGTTATAGCAAATGCAGGAAGCACACTTTATACAATAGGATCTATAAAGGAAATAAAAGACGTAAGAGTATATGTAAGTGTTGATGGAGGAATGACTGATAATATAAGACCTTCTCTTTATCATGCAGGATACGAATGCAGTATAGTTAATAAAATGAGCAGAAATACAGATAACAGAGTTACAATAGCCGGGAAATGCTGTGAAAGCGGGGATATACTTATAACTAATGTAGCTGTTTCTGAAATAGAAAGCGGAGATACTTTAATAACTACATCTACTGGTGCGTATGGATATTCAATGGCTTCAAATTATAATAAAATACCAAAACCAGCGGTTGTTGCTGTAAAAGACGGTAAGGTTATACCTGTATGTAAAAGACAGAGTTTTGAAGACCTTATAGGACTTGAATTATAAAATAATAAAAAACTAAACAATTAAATATAAAATCCAGAATACAAAACTATACATTATAGTTGATATATAACTACAAGGTTATGAATGATTTATATATTTTAAGGTATTTGATACAATGCTTTGGATTTTAATAAAAGAATATAATGATTAATGATAATAAGCCTGCTGCAATTTTACAGCAGGTTTTTTATATGATATTATTGTGAAAATACATAGCATTGTAAAAAAATATACAAATATGTTAAAATTACAGATAGGAGATAAGCAGATTAAAAGAACCAGCAATAAAATAATATGTATTACAGGTTCTTAAAAATGTTAAAAGAATGGAAAGGAGTTGCTGTCATATATTAAAATGGCGGCTTGTACTTAAACTATGAAATTAAAAATAAAGCTAATTGTGCTTGCGATGATATCATCTCTTATGTTAGTAGCATGCTCAGGTAGAAATTCTGATATATTTAATGAGGGACAGAAGGCACTTGAAAGCCATGATTATAATCTTGCTATGGAAAAACTTTCAGATGTACTTGAAGATGATAAAGGAAATAATGTTGCAAGAGATATGTATACTCAGGCTATGAGAATGAAGAGAGTTGAAGAATTTGAAAAAAACGAAGACTATGAAAAAGCACTTGTTGAGTTAAATGCTATATTAGAACTTAAAAATGGTTCTTCTGAAATAAAGAAAGAAGCTAAAGAAAAGAAAAAAGAATTTGAACAGATAATTGAAAAGCTTCAGAAGGAAAGAGAAGAAAGAAAAGAAAATGCAAAATCAACCGCTGAGAATGAAAAGGGAAAAGCAGAGTCTGATGCACTTAGTGCAAATGCACACAGACCTTCACATTCAAAACCTTCATCAGGTGGTGGTTCAGACAAACCAAGTGGAGATGCATCAGGTGGAGGTTCATTACCAAGTGGAGATGTATCAGGCGGAGGAGAATCTTCTGGAGGAGAGTCTTCTGGAGGAGACGCATCAGGTCAAGGATCTTCGGAAGGAGAATAATAAATCACTGGATTATTTATAGCTAATAAAAAATTAATGTAATATGGAGAAAAATATGAGAATAAACAAATATATAGCTTCTTGTGGTGTAGCATCAAGAAGAAAAGCAGAGGAGATTATAAATGAAGGAAGAGTAACTGTAAACGGAAGTACAGTATATGAACTTTCAATACAGATAGATGAAAAAAAAGATATTGTAGAGGTTGATGGAAAATCAATCTCTCAGGAAGAAGAAAAAGTATATCTTATAATGAATAAGCCAGAAGGGTATATAACAACAGTAAAGGATCAGTTTGGAAGGCCAAGTGTACTCGATATAATAGATGATGTATCTGAAAGAGTTTATCCTGTTGGAAGACTTGACTACGAAACAAGCGGGCTTCTTATACTTACAAATGATGGAGATCTTACTTATACACTTACTCACCCAAAACACGAGGTAGAAAAGACATATCTAGCAAGAGTAAAGGGAATATTTACTGAAGAAGAGATAGAAAGATTTAAAACAGGACTTGAAATAGAAGACTATATAACAGCTCCTGCAAAGATTAAAATAATAAAAGAAGACAGAATAAAAGATTATTCTGTATGCAGAATAAGCATACATGAAGGAAAAAACAGACAGGTAAGAAAAATGTGTGCAGCTGTTGATCATAAAGTTATGAATCTTAAAAGAATACAGATGGGTAAAATAAATGTAAGAAATATAGAAGTAGGTAAATACAGACATATGACAGATGAGGAAGTAAGATATCTTAAAAATATAAAATAGCGATACTTTACTATATATAATTAATATTTTAAAAATTTAAAATTATTTTGTCATTTCTATTGAAATAATTTTCAGAATATGTATAATTGAATATGAAAAAAATGAAGACATTTTTAAAGTGTCTTTATTTTTTTGAATTAACAGACCTGATTAAAGATAAATAAAAGAAAATATTTAGTTATATTTAAATACAAATACAAAACACCTTAAAAAATAAATCTAATAATATATAAGCAAAATAAAAAAATCATGTAAATTTATAAATTATGCCGATATATGCTGAAAAAGTATAATATCTGATTGTAATATATTATTTTTAAGAAATGGGATGATAAAAATGGGAAGAAACAACTTTGATAATGTAACAATGATAGCAAAAATGTACATAGATTCAGTAGTAAAAGAAGGGGATATATGTATAGATGCTACCATGGGTAAAGGAAATGATACACTTTATCTTGCTGAAAAAGCAGGTAAGAGTGGATTTGTGTATGCCTTTGACATACAGGAAGAGGCAATAACAAAGACTTCTGAAAAATTAAATGAAAAGGGACTACTTGAAAATACAAAATTAATACATGACGGACATGAAAACATAGATTTATATGTAGATAAAAAAATAAAATGTGCAGTATTTAATCTTGGGTATCTTCCTGGATTTGGGCATGAGGTTATAACAAAACCGGATACAACTATAAAGGCTATTGAAAAGTCAGTAAATCTTTTAGAAGATAACGGAATAGTAAGTATATGTATGTATACAGGCCACGAGGGAGGAATGGATGAAAAAAATGCTGTTGTAGAATATGCATCATCTCTTGATCAGAGGGAATATAATGTATCTACTACAAGATTTATAAATCAGGCAAATAACCCACCAGAAATAATCTTAATTGAGAAGAAAAAATAAAGATAGAAAACTTTCAAAATACATTGTACTCTAAAAATTATGAAAAAAAAGTAATTTAATACTTTTATATAAAAAATAATTTAAAATGAAAAATAATTAGTTAGTTTAAATAAAAAGTTGTAATTTTAAGAAATAACTTTAAAGATTAAAAGATTACTTTAAAGTTAGAAAAAAGAAATTTTAAAAACAAAATAATATAATAATTTAAAGAATTTCCTGCAGAAAAAGAATATTTGCAAAGATAAAAATTATTATTCGAAAAAATAAATAATAAAACAAAAAATATGTCAAATATGTTAAAAAAAAGCAAAAAAAGTGATATAATAGGTATTGGATATGGAATAATTGATGCAATAACTTTCAATAAACTGAAAATTTAAAAATATGAAATCTAATGCATTATTCACAATAAGACAATACATTTTTAATATTTGATATTTAACTTTAGTGGTTTAAATATATAAATACCGATAAAATGAGAAGTCTCAACTCAAAGGAGAAGAAAAATGGAAGATACAATAAAAGATAGTAAACAGCTCATAAATGAGATACAGTCACGGTATACAAGAATGAGTAAGGGGCAGAAATTAATAGCTCAGTATATACTAAATAATTACGATAAGGTTGCATTTATGACAGCCTGTAAATTAGGAGAAACAGTAGGAGTAAGTGAGTCAACAGTTGTAAGATTTGCAAATGCTCTTGGATATTCTGGATATCCTAAACTTCAGGCAGCTCTTCAGGAACTTATAAAGAATAAACTTACAACAGTTCAGAGAGTTGAAATGGCAAATGATTTTTCAGATGAAAATATAATACTTAATAAAGTATTAAAAAGTGATATAGATAATATAAGAGAAACTCTTGAAGAAATAGATGATGATGCTTTCCAGGAAGCTACATCAAGACTTTTAAAAGCAAGAAAAATATATATTCTTGGTTCAAGAACTTCTTTTGTTGTTGCACAGTATTTAGGATTCTATCTTGGAATAATACTTGATAATGTTCATGTTATAAGAATGGATATGGGAGATGCCTTTGAACAGATAGTAAGAATAGGAGAAGAAGATGTTGTTATAGCATTCAGTTTCCCTAGATATTCAAAAAAATCATTCCAGCTTGTTAAACATGCAAAATCAAAGAATGCACACATAATATCTGTTACAGACAGTCTTTTTGCACCAATAGCTTCAGTTTCTGATAATACTCTTTTAGTTAAGAGTAATATGGCTTCATTTGTAGACTCTCTTGTTCCTGCAATGAGTGTTGCAAATGCAATTGCGATATCTGTAGGTATGAAAGAAAAAGAAGACATAAAGAAACACTTTGACGATCTTGAACAGATGTGGGATAAATACGGAGTATATGAATAAAATAGGAAATATAATATAGTCAAATTTAAAGGGAATGTAGGAATAAATGATTTTATTTGACATTCCCTTTTATAATAAGGCTATGTTTTAATATAGTGTTGATATTAAGAACACTTTTAATAATAAAAAAATAGTTATAAAAGGCGATAGAAGAAAAAACTATCGTTTTTTTTGTGAATTTTTAAGAAGAATGGAAATTCTGGATAGACTTTGAATATTTCTATAATCGTGAAGCAGAAGGATTTAACTTTATGAAAGTATTTGAAATATTGGAAGTTGAATAAAATCTCAAGAGGTTGTTTGCAAAACAATCATAATTTATTCTATATTTTTAAAATTAATAGAAATATCGTTAATAACAGATACTTAAAGTATATCAAAAGTAATACTTTTCTAAATTAAATTCCAATATGTAAGTATGTAAAATCCCCAGTTATTAAAAATAGTTGTCTATTTGGATTAAGAAAAACGGAATGGATAATGCGATACTGAAATTTAAATATTATAATAGTTAGAAGAAACTAACGGGCAGAAAGGAAGGAAATTAAATGATTGATTTTCAAAAGGAAATAATCATGGTAACTATTTTAATGATTATATTTGTGATGGGAAGATATACAACGTCCTATCTAAGAGCCGTTAACAGGAAAGTATCGGTTATGAAGTGTCAGCAGATGAAAGAATAAAAATTGGAGATGTAGTAAAAAGAGTGCCGCTTGGATTCTTTCAGGAAAACAATCCAGGCGAACTTACTACCGCCGTAACTACTGATTTATCTTCTTTTAAAAATTATTCTATGAAAATGATAGATATAGTTATTAATGGCTATATAATGGTATTTGTTATGATACTTAATGTATTTTTCTTGTCTTGGAAATTGGGATTTATGGCAATTCTTGGAGTTTTAATTTCCTATTTTTTCCTGACACTACTTGGCAAATTTTCAGAAAAAAATTCTGTTCCTTATCATAAAGCACAAAATAGCTTGGTTGAAGCGGCTATGGAGCTTGTAATGGGGCTTCCGACAGTAAGAGCCTTTAACAAAGGAGATGCCAGTCTAAAAAATTTTAACAATGCTATTTTAAACAGCAAAGAAATTAATATAAAGATTGAAAAAGAATATACGCCTTTTAATTGTTTACATTTATTTACGTTAAAATTGACATCAATGCTTATTGTAATAGTGTCTGGAATTATGACCATAAACGGGCAAATACAAATTCCTATTATGATTGCTATATTTATATTTTCTTTTATTATGTTCTCTTCTATAGAAAATGTAAATGAAGCAACCCATGTTTTAGAATTCTTGGATAAAACGATAGATAACTTAGATAAAATAAAGAGTGCAGACTTTTTAGATAATAATGGAAAAGATATTCATTTTAATAATCACAATATAATATTTGATAGAGTGAAGTTTTCATACGATAAAACACCTATTATAAAAGATATTTCATTTGAGATAAAAGAAAAGACTGTAACAGCTATCGTAGGACCTTCAGGTTCGGGAAAAACTACTGTGTGTAATCTTATTTCACGATTTTATGATGTTAATGAGGGAAGTATAAGAATCGGAGATGTAGATATAAAAGATTTGACCTTATCAAGCCTGCTTTCAAATATAAGTACAGTTTTTCAAAAGGTATATTTGTTTAACGACACAATCGAAAACAATATAAAATTTGGAAAGCCTAATGCTACTAAAGAAGAAATAATAAATGCAGCGAAAAAAGCTCAGTGCCATGAATTTATTATGAAACTACCAAAAGGATACGACACAATCGTTGGAGAAGACGGAGGCACTTTATCAGGAGGAGAAAAACAAAGAATTTCTATTGCAAGAGCAATGTTAAAAGATGCCCCAATCATTATCTTAGATGAAGCGACATCGAGCATAGATCCGGAAAATGAATATTTGATTCAAAGGGCAATATCAAATTTAAGTAAAGGTAAAACTGTAATTATTATTGCTCATAGAATTGTGACAATAGAAAAAGCAGATCAAATCCTTGTTTTAGACGATGGAAAGATTGTACAAAAAGGAAAACATACAGATTTAATCAATCAGTATGGCTTATATAAGAATTTTATTAGTATATAAAATAAGATATATTAGAAATAATTTTTTATTTCAGAGGACTTACTACATTTAGACGTAGAAGTCCTTGTTTTTTGTTCTAAAATATATATACAAAAGGATAGAAAAAAGAAAGAAATCGATTTAGTAAATAAATTTTATCGTATGTATGATAAGATAGAAGGATTAAAAATTCAATTAATAGAAGTACTCATTGTTGATAGAAAATAATTAAGAATATATAATAAATATATAGACTTATTATTATATAAAAGTCAATTAGGATAAAAGTTTGAAGTAAATGGGGGGATTTTTATGAAGAATTTTATGTACTACACACCTACTAAGGTGCATTTCGGAAAAGGAAAAATTTCAAAACTTCACGACGAAATTTTAAAACTGGGAAAAAACGTTCTTCTTGTATACGGTGGAAACAGTATAAAAAGAAATGGAATATATGACCAGGTTATGGAACAGTTAAATGATCCTGAAATAAATGTATTTGAACTTTCAGGAGTAGAGCCTAATCCTAGAATAGGATCAGCAAGAGACGGGGCGAGAATATGTAAAGCAAACGATGTTGATGTAGTCCTTGCAGTTGGTGGAGGAAGTGTCATAGACTGCTCTAAACTTATAGCTGCGGCTGCATGTTATGATGGAGATCCATGGGATTTGGTACTTAAAAATTCAAAGATAAAGGATGTACTTCCTATAGTTTCTGTTCTTACACTATCAGCAACAGGCTCTGAAATGGACGGATTTGCTGTAATTTCAAATATGGAAACAAATGACAAGCTTGGTATGGGAAGCTTAAAATTCAAACCAAGAGTGTCTATATTAGACCCTGAATATACATATACAGTGCCTGCAGGACAGACTGCTGCAGGAACAGCTGATATAATGAGCCATACTCTTGAAACATACTTCCACAATGAAGAGGGAGCATTTATACAGGACAGAATGGCAGAGGATATACTAAAGACTTGTATAAAATATGGTCCTGTGGCAGTTAAGGAACCAGAAAATTATGAGGCAAGGGCAAATCTTATGTGGTCAAGTTCTCTTGCAATCAACGGACTTATCTCTTGTGGCTCAGATGTAGGCTGGACAGTTCATCCTATGGAGCATGAATTAAGTGCATTTTACGATATAACTCATGGTGTAGGACTTGCAATACTTACTCCTCACTGGATGAGATATGTATTAAGCGATGATACAGTAGATAAATTTGCTGAATATGCTGTTAATGTATGGGGAATAGAAGAATCTGATGATAAATTTGAAATGGCAAACAAGGCAATAGATAAAACCAAAGAATTATTCGATGAAATGGGAATACCTCAGACACTTTCAGAACTTGGAATAGATGAAGAATACTTCGACAAAATGGCAGAAAATGCTTCACACAGAGGAGTAAAAAAAGGGTATGTTTCTCTTACAAAAGAAGACGTCATAAAAATATACAAAATGGCTTTATAGAGATAAAAGATTATATAAAATATATGAATAAGAAATATCAGTTGAAATATATCAGCCGGTATTCTTTTGTTACAAGTATGAGATTATAATTTTTATTATAATATTATAAAAGCTATGGTTTAAACTTTATCAATATATTTACTTTTTATGGATATTTTGTATATAATAAAATAGAGAGGAGTGAATCATTTTGCCAAAAGAAAATTTGAAATTAAGTTTTGCCGACATATTCATCCTTGTAATAGGATGTGTTATGATGGCGATATCCCTGAACTTATTCTTTAATCCATATGGAATAGCTTCAGGAGGAATAACAGGGCTTGCGGTAGTTTTAAATATGTTATTTGGAATACCGCTATGGATAGTAAACCTTGTTTTAAACGTACCTCTGTTTATAGCAGCGTACAAAATATTAACAAAGAGAGACTGTATAAAAACATTACTTGGAATAGTACTTCTTACAGTAGCGCTAAAATATACTGAAAATATGTCTTATATGCATCTTACAGAAGATATATACCTTGTAATAATCATGGGTTCTATACTTATGGGTATAGGACAGGGTCTTATTCTTAGAATAAATGGATCAACAGGAGGAACAGACTTAATGGCCTTACTTATAAATAAGGTATTCCCGACATTAAGTATTCCTATACGGCTTGGTATCATAGATTGTTCAGTTATAGTTCTTTCAGGATTTGCTACAGGACAGATAGAAATAGCCATGTATTCTTCTGTATCCCTATATATCATAATAAAAATAAGTGACCTTATGATAGAAGGATTTGATTATTCTAAGTCATTTATGATAATATCAGAACACTCAAAAGAAATAACAACTCGGATAATGGAAGATCTTGACAGAGGGGCAACTTTCCTTAAAGGAGAAGGAGCTTACACTGGAGATGATAAGAATGTTATACTGGTTATTGTACAGAAAAAAGAAGTTGTTGAATTAAAGAGACTTGTTAAAAACATAGACCCGTCCGCATTTATAATAATAAGTGATATACATGAGGCTTTAGGAAATGGATTTAAACCAGTAGCACTAGCAGAGTAAAAATTTAAAAATATTATTAATCCGATGCGGTTTTGCATCGGATTTTTTATATACAAAATAAAAAATATTATAATCTGACTTTATAAGACAACAGAGCGTAATAATTTCCGACATTTTTCCGACAAAATAAAAAATATTATAATCGAATATGATACACCATTGTGTAATGTATATTAATAATCCGTTGATTTTAAGCTCTTTTGAAATATTAAAAGATATAATACTACACACTATGGTATAATATAGAGTTAGTAGTGTAAAATATTATCGGATAAGAAATACTAAAATCGATAATACTTATAAAATAAAAATACAATTAATAAAAGTGACGATTAGATGATATATGTTAGTATAAGTTTATTTTTATTTATAAGTTATAAATATTATTGAAACAGGATTAAAGTCATATAAATAAGAAAAAAATTCATATAATATATTTAAATTTACAAATGAAATAATAGGAGGAAAACATGGGAAATACATATTATATAGCCAGACATGGACAGACTGAATGGAATATACTTGGACAGACTCAGGGGCATGGAAATTCACCACTTACAGAGCTTGGACTTGCACAGGCAGAGGAGCTTGCAGAGGGAATGGATAGATTCCCTTTAGATATGATATTTACAAGTGATCTTGGAAGAGCAGTTCAGACCGCAGACGCTGTAGGGAAAAGAAGAAAAATAGAAGTTCAGCCAACTCATGCACTTAGAGAAATGGGATTTGGAGAATGGGAAGGTAAAACGATACCTGAAATAACAGAAAAATATGCTGATATATACAAGGTATGGAGAAATGAACCACATCTTTCAGAAATACCAGGTGGGGAAACATTACAGACAATACAGGACAGATTAAAAAGCTTTATAGACGAACTTAATGAAAAATACGATGGAAAGCATATACTTTTAGTAAGTCATTCAGTAACAGTAAGAGTGCTTCTTCTTACAATACTGGACTCATCTTTAAAAAATCTATATAGAATAAAACAGGATAATACGGCATTAAATATAGTTGAATGGAGAGACTATGGACCTGTTGTAATTAAGATGAACGACACATCTCATATAAAGGGAAATTATATGCTTAATAATTCAGCGCTTGAATAAGGAAGGAGAACATATGTCTAAAATAATAGTAGTTGGTGGTGGAGCAGCTGGTATAATGGCTGCGGTATCGGCATCAGAAAACAGAGATAATGAAGTAATCCTTATTGAAAGAAACGGAGAGCTTGGCAGAAAAGTAAAATTAACTGGTGGAGGAAGATGCAATCTTACAAATGCCAGAGAAATAGATGAGTTTCTTGAAAAGATAGTTAGAAACAGCAGATTTATGTATAGTAGTTTTTATTCATTTTCTAATAAGGACTTATTGAGCTATTTTGAAAGAATAGGTCTTAAATATAAAATAGAAGAAAAAAATGATATGAAGGTCTATACTGAAAGTGATAAGGCAGAAGACCTTATAGAACGTCTTAATAAGGATCTTTTAAAAAGAAATGTAAGAATAATATACAATGCAAAGGTATCCGATTTTGATGTTGAAATGTTCACAAAGGAAAATATTAAATCAAAGAAGGATAAAACAGGTGCAGTTAAAGGTGTTATTCTTGAAAATGGAGAAAGAATAGAATGTGATAAGGTAATAATTGCGGCTGGAGGCAGAAGCTTTTCAAATACAGGATCAGACGGAAATATGTACAAAGTACTAAATAAATACGGACATAAAATAACAGAAGTTGTTCCAGCGCTTGTACCTTTAAAAATAGATGAAACATGGATTATGAGTCTTCAGGGAATATCTGTTAAAGACGTTGAAATTTCATGTAAAATAAAAAAGAAAAAGATAAAACAGAGGGGAGATATGCTGTTTACTCACTTTGGAATAAGTGGTCCAGCGGTTTTAATTCTTTCTTCTTATATAAATAGAAATCTTGAGGATGGAGATATAGAGCTTACACTTGACTTTCTTCCAGAAAGCAGCAGGGAAGAGCTTTCATCTGCAATAAGAGAATTCCCAAATAGAAATGTGGTTACAAATCTAAAGGGTATCCTTCCTCAGAATTTTATAAAACGGATTGCAGAGCAGGCAGAAATAGTAGATATGAAGGTAAATGAGCTTCCAAAGAAAAAGGAAAATGCGCTTATATCTCTTATAAAGGAAATGAAGCTTACTTGTAATGGAACTTTAGGAATAGAGCCTGCAATAGTTACATCGGGTGGTGTATCTGTTAAGGATGTAAATTCTTCAAATATGGAATCAAAGAAGATTTCAGGAATGTATATAGCAGGAGAACTTCTTGATGTAGACGCAGAAACCGGAGGATACAATCTTCAGACTGCTTTTTCTACTGGATATGCAGCAGGAAAAGACTGCAGATAGTCAGCTTTTAAATATATTAGATATATAGGTATTTAATATATAAGACTTTGAAGAATATAAAATTTAATACTGGATATGAGTTTTATACAATAAAAGTGCAATTATATAAAATATAAAGTGTTTAGATGAGATAATAAAATAAAAATAATACGGATAAATTCGTATTATATGGAGGATAAAATGAATAATATAATAATAGCTGTTGACGGACCTGCTGGAGCAGGAAAAAGTACAATATCAAAACTTATAGCAAAGGAACTTAATATAAATTATATAGATACAGGTGCTATGTACAGATCCGTTACATACAAATGTCTTTATGAAGGAATAGATGTACATGATGAAAAGGCTGTAATAGAAGCAGCTAACAGATCAGAAATAGATTTCAGAAATAATAATATTTATCTTGATGGAAAAACAGTTAATGAAGAGATAAGAACAAGAGAAGTAAGTGCTAATGTATCAAACGTAGCAAAAATAAAAGAAGTAAGATATCTTATGGTAGATATTCAGAGAAAAATAGGTTCTGACAATTCGGTTATACTTGATGGAAGGGATATAGGTTCTTATGTATTCCCTAATGCAGATTATAAATTCTACCTTGTGGCAACACCAGAAGAAAGAGGAAAAAGAAGATATAAAGAACTTTGCGAAAAGGGATATGAAGGAACTTTAGAAGAAATCATACAGGATATAATAAAGAGAGATGAGATAGACTCAAACAGAGAATTTGCACCTCTTGTAAAAGCTGAAGATGCAATAGAAATAGACACAACAGGTCTTAATATAGAACAGGTTGTTGAAGCTGTTGTATCAAAAATAAACAGATAGAGAAGAATTTAAAAGAAAGAGGAAATAGTAATTATGAAATTTTATAATATTGCAACAGGGCTTTTCAGAGGGTTCTGTAATATATTCTTTAAATATGAGATTGTAGGGATGGAAAATCTTCCTAAAGAGGGAAGGGTAATAATGGCGGCAAACCATAAATCAAACCTTGATCCTATATTTGTAGCAGCTGCTGTAAAGAAAAGAGAAATATCAGCAATAGCTAAAAAAGAACTTTTCGATATAAAGCCTTTAGGATTTATACTTGGAAAATTAAACGTAATACCGATAGACAGAGATAAGCCAAGTATATCTACAATAAAGGAAATACTTAAAAATATAAAAAAGGGATATGCGGTAGGTATATTCCCAGAGGGAACAAGAGTTCCAGGAAAAGAATTTGGAAGTGGAAAAGCAGGTGTAGCAATGTTTGCGGCAAAGGGAAAAGCCAATATAGTTCCAGTTTCAATAATATCTACATATAAGCCATTCAGCAGGGTTAAAATATATGTAGATAAGCCAATATCAATGGAAGCATATTTTAAAGGGAAACATTCCAATGAAGAGTATGAAGCTGCATCACAGGAAATAATGAACGTAATAATTAAAAACTATTGTGAGCAGGCAGATGGAATAGTAGATACTGAAGGAATAAAATATCTGGAATGTCCAAAGGTACAGGAAACAACAGAAGAAAATTAATCAAAATATGATTTAAGTGATTTTATACATAAGATAAAATAATAGATTATAAATATATACAGAATTTCAAAATAGTATGTAATATAAATAAAAGGAGAGAAATAGATATGAAGATAACCATAGCTGAAAATGCAGGATTCTGCTTTGGTGTAAAAAGAGCGATGAAACTTGCATGGGATGAGCTTATAAAAGCTAAAGGAAAAGATGTGTACGCATATGGCCCATTAATACATAATAAACAGGCAGTAGGTAAATATGAAGAAAGAGGTCTTATAACTGCTGGTTGTATGGAAGATATACCAGATAATGTAAATATAATAATGAGATCTCATGGTGTACACAAGAATATATACGATGAAGCTGAAGCAAGAGGAATGAAAATAGTAGATACTACATGTCCGTTTGTAAAGAAAATACATAAAATAGTAAATGAAAAAAATGCGGACGAATACAAAATAATTATAATAGGCGATAAAGAACACCCTGAAGTTCATGGAATAAATGGATGGTGTGAAGATAAAGCAACTATTATAAAAACTGTTGAAGAAGCAGAAAAAATACAGATAAATCCAGATGAAAAATACTGTCTTGTATCTCAGACAACTATGAATCTTGAAGTATATGGGGAAATGGTAGACATACTACTTTCTAAAAACAGTGATATAGAAATAAATAATACAATATGTTCTGCTACAAAGGAAAGACAGGAATCTGCGGCAAAACTTGCAAAAGAAGTTGAATGTATGGTTGTAATAGGTGGAAAACACAGTTCAAATACTCAGAAACTAGTGGGTATATGCAAGGAAATATGCCCTACATTTGCGATAGAAGTCAAAGAAGATCTTGACGTAAATGAAATTAAAAAATATGAAAATATAGGTATAACAGCTGGAGCATCTACTCCTGACTGGATTATGGAAGATATAATAGGATACTTAAACTCTTTATAAAATCAAATAAATAATATAAAGAAAAAGCCTGGCTCAGAATTTGAACCAGGCTTTTTTATTTAAGTTGATTTTAATCTTCTATATAAATTCAATGCAAATTAAGATCTTGCGGCACCGTCAACAGAAAGTATTTCTCCTGTAACGTAAGATGCCATGTCACTTGCAAGGAATAAGAAGGCATTTGCTATATCTTCTGGTTCCCCTATTTTTCTAAGAGGAATAGAGTCTATAAGAGGTTTTATAAGTTCATCTGGAAGAGCAGCTACCATGTCAGTTTTTGTTACACCTGGCGCAACAGCATTAACTCTTATATTGAAAGGTCCAAGTTCTCTTGCAAGAGATTTTGTAAGACCATTTACAGCGAATTTAGAAGCAGGGTATCCTACTCCAGAAGGCTGTCCATATAAGCTGACCATAGAGCTTGTATTTATTATAACCCCTCCACCATCTTCTTTCATTATTTCAGCTGCAGCTTTTGCACAATTGAAAACAGCTGTTACATTAAGAGTCATTATTTTAGCAAAATCGTCAGGATTGTAGTCGAATATAGACTCTCTCCGTGATATTCCTGCGTTACTTGCCATTATATCTATTTTTCCATATTTTTCTTTTACATAAGCGAGAGTTTTTTCAACGTCAGCATAGTTTGAAAGATCAGGATAAAGTCCTTCTACTGGGAAATCAGGGTTTATTTCATTAAGTTTAGCCATAGCTTTATCTACTGTTTCCTGTCTTGATCCGAAGAATACAACTTTTGCTCCATTTTCAAGATATTTTTTTACTATTGCAAATCCTATACCTCTGGTACCACCACTAACTACTGCTACTTTATCTTTTAACATATAAAGCACCTCCTAATTTTTTATAAATTAAAATTTATTATATTATAATTATTATATATCCATTTTTGGATAATTATAAACATTAAATATTAAGAAAATTATAAATAATAAAATATTTTTACATAAATAATTATAACAGAATGATATTTAAAAATAAATGAAATTAAAAGTAATCACGTTATAATTTTATAAACATAAAAAGTTTTACATTAGGGATTATTTCTCTTTGGTCTTATTACATCCTCATATTCTTCTACATCTTTATAATCTTCTGGATTAAATACTTCTACCTCTTCCGTTGTTTCTTCCTTATCTTTTTTATTTTCGTTGTGTTTAAATCCTATTCTTCTTGCTGGTCTTTCTTCTTCTGTTTTTTCAGTAGCTGTAATAAGGAAGTTTATCTGAGATACATGCTGTATAAGCTCAGAGTAGTTTCCATCTATATATCCAAAGTAATGAATAAGGGATGGGTTACTGTAGCCTATATCTGTAATATTCATAAGAATACTTTCTCCAAAATTTGTAAGATAAAGTGCAACTTCCTTGTTTCTATCCAGATTCTGCTCAAATTCATAAATACTTTCCATTATTTTCTGATACTGGTAATCAGCAAGTGTATAGTCCCTGCCTGATACAGATTTTTTTATCTTATCCACGGGTGTATCTACTATGACATTTGAATCACTTTTATTCATCATAAATAACACTTCCCTTCAATTTTATTAATAAGCAATTATCTACTTATATATATAATAATTTCTATATTATATAAATATATCCTTTAATTAAGTTAATATTAAATTAAATTTTTAAAACAAAGAGTAAAACTAAAAAAATTTAACAATTATAAATTAGTAGAATTAGTATAAAAGTTATTAAATGGTACTTTTACAAATGATAAAAGTTTAAACATTTTAATTACATATATCAAGTATCTAGAATACCATATAATAAATATGATATAATTTATATTATATGGAAATTTTAAGTGTTTCCATAAATAACATTATTTTATTTTTAAGGATTTTTGGGGGAGAGTATATATGAAAACATTAGAAGAATATTACAACAGTGGAATATATAATATGGATCAGCTTTATCAGATAGAATTAGGACTTGATGATGGAATAGATATAACTCCATACGCTGACCCTGTATATAAATGTGAACAGATGTATGAAATAAGAGTAGGAATAAATGAAGGACTAGATGTATCATATTATACTGACCATCATCTTGACTTCAACCAGATGTATCAGATAAGATTAGGACTTGAGGCTGGATACGATGTATCAATATACGCAACTGATGATTTTATATGGAGTCAGATGGAACAGATAAGAATGGGATATGAAGATGGAGTAGACGTAACAAAATATGCAAATTGTCATTGCTATACTTCAGTAATGGAAGAAATAAGAAAAGGTCTCAAAAACGGAGTAGATATATCAAAATACGTTGAAAGAAAACTATTTGCAAATCAGATGAGAGAAGTAAGATATGGTCTTGAACATGGAATAGACCCGGATTCATACGCACATAGAAAATATGACTATCGCGAAATGGAAAAAATGAGACTTGAACTTGAAGCTCAGAAAAATGAAAAATAGAAAAATAATATAATTCAGATAAGCAGGGAACAGTACATTAATGTGCTGTTCTTCTTTTGTTTTAATAATACTTTTAAAATAAGTGCTGGTTATGCTTTAAATTAAACATAGATATATTAATATAATGCATTAAGAGTAGGAGAGTATTAAAAGATATAAAATATAAAAATTATGTAAACCAACAGACTGTGAATGATAATTGTAATTCATAAAATATAATCATAAATTATTTTTTTTAAGAAAACAATCGGCTAACCGACCTACAATTAAAACAATTTAATAAAATCTGTATTAAATAAAACATACTGCAGAAAAAATCCATAAATTATATTTCATTGAATATTTAATCCGGTTGTTCTATAATGTTCTATAAAGTCTTTAAAGTAGAGTTTATATATTAAAAATAAAATCGCTATAAAACCTATAATTAATATATAAAATTTATAAGTTGTTACTATTTTAAAATTAAATTTACAGGATTATATTAATCTAGTTAGATATCATGCTTTATAAAGTATGAGCCTTGTAATTTATAAAAATTAAAAATAAGTTAAGAGAAAATTAAGAATTAAGGATTATAATACAATAAGGAAAGATAAAAAAGAGTTTAATGCAAGAGGCAATAGTCTCTTATTTAATTAATATAAATTTGGAGGAGAAAAAATGAATAATAAGAAACCGAGAAGATCGATATTCTACTATTATGCCATGACATTAATATTTGTTATGCTCTTAAATGTTTTAGTATTTCCAGAAATTTTAAAAAAACAGACAGTAGAAATAAGTTATAGCAAATTTGAAACAATGCTTGAAAAAGAGGAAATTAAATCTATTGAAATAGACAACGATAAAATATCGGCAGTTCCTAAAAATAAAGATGATAGAAATATCTATGTAACAGGAAATATGAATGATCCAGAGCTTATTACAAAACTTAATGAAAAAAATGTAGATTTTGAAAAAAACATACCAAAGGAAGAATCACCTATAATAAATCTTTTACTTTCCTGGATTGTTCCATTTGCTATAATAATGCTGCTTGGAAATATAATGATGAGAAATTTAGCTAAAAGAAGTGGTGGAAATTCAATGCAGTTTGGTAAATCGAATGCAAAAATGTATGTTCCGGCACAGAGTGGAAAGAGATTTTCTGATGTAGCAGGTCAGGATGAAGCAAAGGAAGCACTTTCAGAAATAGTAGACTTCTTACATAATCCTGGCAAATACAGAGAAATAGGTGCAGAGATGCCAAAAGGAGCTCTTCTTGTAGGACCTCCAGGAACAGGTAAAACACTTTTAGCAAAAGCAGTTGCAGGTGAAGCAGGGGTACCATTTTTCTCAATATCTGGTTCTGAATTTGTTGAAATGTTTGTTGGTGTAGGTGCAACAAGAGTAAGAGACTTATTTAAACAGGCAAAAGAAAAAGCTCCTTGTATAGTTTTCATAGATGAAATAGATGCAATAGGTAAGAAGAGGGACTCTGGAAACGGAATAGGTGGAAATGATGAGAGAGAACAGACACTTAACCAGCTTCTTAGTGAAATGGATGGATTTGATGGTGGAGTAGGAGTTGTAATACTTGCTGCCACAAACAGACCCGAAAGTCTTGATAAAGCACTTTTAAGACCAGGAAGATTTGACAGAAGAGTACCAGTAGAGTTACCAGACTTAAAGGGTAGAGAAGCCATATTAAAGGTTCATGCACAGAAAGTAAAATACGATCCTGAAATAGATTTCAATGCTGTTGCAAGAGCTACATCAGGAGCATCAGGAGCTGAACTTGCAAACATAGTAAATGAAGGTGCACTTATGGCTGTAAGAGAAGGAAGAAAACTAGTTTCTCAGAGAGATATGGAAGAAGCGGTAGAAACAATAATTGCTGGATATCAGAGAAAAGGCGCTGTAATAAGCGAAAAGGAAAAGAAGGTAATAGCATACCATGAAATAGGACACGCTCTTGTAGCTGCGGTTTCAAAACATTCCGCACCGGTACATAAAATAACAATAGTTCCTAGAACATCAGGAGCACTTGGATATACAATGCAGGTTGAAGAAGGCGAAAAAGTGCTTATGTCAAGAGAAGATATAGTAGACAAGATAACTACTTTAACAGGTGGTCGTGCTGCAGAAGAAGTTATATTCAATTTATGTACTTCAGGAGCTTCAAATGATATAGAACAGGCTACAAAGATGGCAAGAGCAATGATAACAAGATTTGGTATGAGTGAGGACTTTGGAATGGTCGCACTTGAAACAATTACAAATCAGTATCTTGGAGGAGATGCATCGCTTGCATGCTCTGCTGAAACAGCTGCCAAGATAGATAAAGAGGTTATAGAACTTATTGCTGTATGCCATGCAAATGCAATACAGATTCTAAAGGACAATATAGATAAGCTTCATGAACTTTCAGCATATCTTCTTGAGAAAGAAACTATAACTGGTGATGAGTTTATGGAAATACTTAATAGAAAAGACGATGTTATAGAAATCAGTGATGAAGATATAACAGAAGAAAAATCTGATAAAGTTAATCTTGATAAATAGAGATTTATACAAAGAGAAAGAGGAAGATATTTAATCTTCCTCTTTTATATTTATATTCTAATATTTATATACTATTATTAACTTTTGAGTAATCTATAAGTATAGATTGCATTTCTTTTCATCTGCAAGATTATCACAGCAACGGAACATATGACGTTTACGAAGTTTTCTGTTTAATCTCCATTTAGATATGTCCAGTTCTTCAAGATTAGAGCAATGGTCAAATAATTTTTCCATCTTAGTAATATTAGCAACATCCCATCTAGCAACATCCAGTGATACTAAACTTCTGCATTCGTTGAACATAGCTGCCATATTAACTATTTTAGAAGTATCAAAATCAGCAACATTTAATGAAAACAGGCTGAAGCATCTATTGAACATTCCAGCTGTACTTATAACACTAGATGTATCAAATGAAGATAAATCTAAAGACTCAAGTCTTGTGCAGTCTTTGAACATATCGTTCATATTTCTGACGTTAGAAGTATCAAAGCCAGAAAGGTCTAATGTTTTAATACTTTTACAACTTTCAAACATGTAACCCATACTTGTAACTTTAGAAGTATTGAAGTTAGTAAAATCAATTTCTTTAAGCATCATTTTTTTGTAGAACATGTATCTGCAGTTGTCATATGCATATATCTGGTTTGGAGACTTTATAGTAAGAACTCTGTCTTTGAACTTACCTTTGATACCTTTACCAAAATTAATGTCTCCTTCTGGTTCTCCATATAAGAACTCTATCTTTTCGCAAGTGCCAGGTACTAATGCATTAAAATCCAGTCCAGCGATTAGTACACCTTCACCAAGATTTGATCCCATTAAGTCTATTTTAGCCATACAAAACATCTCCTTTGATTCTTAACTAAATATAAATTTGTTTATATTATTCTTTTTACTGCTTCTATCTCTACATATATATTAACATATTTTTAACAATTTGAACACCTTAAAATCGAAATTAGTATTCATTATTATTTTTATTGGTGTAATTTTCTTTGTTTTCGTTTAATTCAAATAATTTAAAAAAACAGAAAACAATATTCGATTTTAAATTAATCAGGGTAAAATTATAAAAAACTTAAGAATAATAGAAATATATATAATTAGCTATATATACATTAAAAATGATATTTTATTTATATATATATAAAATAAGGATATAAATAATTAAATTTTATAATTAAACATCATTCATATAAAAAATATCTGAAAATATAGAAAATAAAATCAATTATATTTTAAAGATTATGAAGAGACACCTCAATAAGATATAAAAAGTAAAGATGAAATACACTTTGACAAAAAATAGATAAAGTATTGCTAAAAATAAAAAAATTTAAGAAATAAATTAGATTAAAAACTATATAAACCATACAGAGGTATTTTTAATTTCTATTAAGGAATATTTTTTAATAAGTATGTACTATATATGACCAGAAATCTAACTAATACAGATGGTAAAATAAATCCAAAAATTAGAGAAGAATATAAAATATAAATATGTTTGCATATAAATTATTGACTCAAATAAGTGTATGTAATAAAATAGTATTAAATAAAACGATAATAAAAAGAGGAGAAAGAGGATATGAAAAAGATTATAAGTTTTGCTATGGCATTTGCTTTAATGCTTACTGTTACAGCCTGCTCAGGTGAGGCTGGAAATGATTCGAAATTTGTAAAAGATATGGAAAAGGGTCTTGAGGCAAGATGGGATTATATTGATTCTTCTACAGAAGAAGATGAAAAGACAAGCCTTGATAATGCAGTACAGAAGGAACTGGATCAGATTGCAAAATATAAAGACTTGGAATTTGAAAATCCTGAACTAGGGAAACTTGCAAAAGATTATATAGAAAGTCTTGAAGATCAAAAGGATGCCCTGAAATATTATAATAATGATGATCTTGCATATATAGAAAAATGGGATAGTGCATATGACAGAAGAACAGAAATAATAATAACCATGGTAGATAAATTTGGCCTTGAGATAGATGAAGAGGAACTTAAAGAGTTTAAAGACAACGCCCAGGTTATAAAGGAAGAAAATAATGTATCTGAAAAAATAGACGAGCAGTTACATAAATCAGGATTTAAAGAAGTATCAAATGATTATGGATGGAAGAAATATGAAGCTGTTTTAGAAAATAGTACTGGTAATGATCTTGAAAACTTCTATATGGATATATCATTAAAAGACTCTGATGATATAATAATTGAAACAACATCAGCATATGTTAACGGGACATGGAAAAACGGTGATAAGGTAAAGGTGTTCTTTGAAACAGATAAGAGCTTTGAGAAAATAGAATGGGAAAGTAATTATACAATAAAATAACTGATAAGAAAGAAGGGAATGTATATGACCCTTCTTTTTTATTTTATATGAATACTGATATCTAAATATTCATATAAAACTTAGATAGATTTTACATAATTTTAATTTAAATTTGATGAAAAATGAGATATAATAATTTCTAAACCCGATGTGGAAAATACATATCTTGAAATAGAATGTTAAATTTTAAAAGGAGAGATTATAGTGCAATTAACAATAAGAGATCTAGGAGAATATCACACCCAGGCTCTGTCAATTAGAACAAAGGATATGAATAAGGTTTTAAAACTTTTAGAAGCTGCTGGCGTACCATATTATCAGGAGGAATCAGCCTGCGATTTAGCCATAGCTAATGAAGTTGGACACCAGGTAGTAAGTAATAATATTGATGAAGTTATAACTCAGGCTGTTGTTGAGACATTAGCAGAGCATATGTGGGATGATTTATCAAATTCAATAGATACTAAATTAGAATATTTTGCGGATAATAAATAAGATGATTTATTACCATGAGAAGTATAATAAATATAACAGAAAGAGCTGTCTTAATAGATGGCTCTTTTTTATTTATAAAAATTATAGTTTTTATATTTTAAAATCAGATACATAATAAATACAATATTTTGTATTTTGTAACGAATAAAAATCTGCTATTTCAATAAAAATAATCTATTTTTTATTAAAATAGTGATATTATTCTTTTAGTCATTATTATTTTATTGAAGTAGTGAGAACTTATCGGGTGGTTCCGATACATTTACAGTTGTCTTAACAATGAACCTCTTTTTTATAGCCGGTTAAAACTACCTCTAGGGGTCCTTTATGGACCCCTTTTTATTTTTAATAAGGAGTGATGATATGTGGGAGAAAATAGACGTTGAAATTGAAGCTATAGCTCAAAGTTATTTAAATGATTTTGTAAAATATTCGGATTTAAAGATTAGGCAAGTTTGGGATAGTATACCGGAGAAATTAGCTGTCGGAAGGGCAATTTTTAAAAATGACGATGTATATATTTTAGATGAACCAGACGCTTCATTAGATATAAACAAACAATATGAGCTGATGAATATTTATAAAAATATAATGAAAAATAAAATAGGTATATATGTCACACATAAAGTTAACTATGCACAATACTTTTCATACTACATATATGTTATAGATGATGGTATTATTAAAGAAAAAGGAACGCATAATGAATTACTTATAAACTCTACTATTTATAAAAATTTATTTTATAAATGTAATAATGTTAAAATATAATACTTATCTATTATTTTATTAAGGAGGGATTAATAATGTTAAAAGACAAATTAAAAAAGGTTCATTGGAAGGGTGTTGTATACGCATTCATAATAGCTATCTCAACTTATTTCATTAAAGGTTTTATTGTTGGAGATATGCCTGATTTTCTACTCATAGGTGCAGGTACAATTTTAATAGTTTTGGGATTTATCCTTTCTATTTTGGAAAAAATATGGAATATACCATTCCTTAATGCTATACCAAATTGGCAAGGTGCTGGAGTTCTTGCAAATGCTTCGTATCAAGTTGGTTGTGGTGTTGGTCTTGTTGCTTTAAATGTCAGAAATTTAATTATAATATCTATAATAGCGTTTACTTTATTAGCAATACAACGTACTGCAATGTCAAAAAAAGCTAGTGAATAGATTTCTATAATTTTTATAAATATATAAGTATTGTATTTATAATCCCTACATTGTGTTTTGAATAGGACTACTTCAACCCTAACCCATACTATTGATTTCAAATAATCTATTATGATATAATGTAAAAGATATTTCAAACACTATGAAAGTTTGTACTTTTGAGACTGGGAGCCAATAAAGGCTCCCTTTTTTCTTTTATAAGTTCAAACCCTAAACCATTTGTTCAAGTGTATAGAACATTCAAATACGAAATATCTTTTCTAACTTAGATAAAAAATTTAGTAAAAAATAGATTATATGTTATAATATAATTGATATTTAAAATATCAAAAACTGATTATTGGGCACCTGCCCTTTTTAGTTTTACCATTGTATTTTACCAATAAATGCTGTAAATTTTTTATAGGTTGGTAAGTGTAAAAACTACGTCCTTAGTTGACCCTAAATAATTAAACAGTAGATAAACAAAAGGAGGTAATAAGAATGAAAAAACTTAATTCTTGTGTACTGGCATCAGTAATGGTTGCCAGTTCTTTAGGTGTAGTAAATGCAGCACCTAATAATGTAATCGCAGGCGAAGATAGATTCGCAACTGCAGCAAAAATAGCCGACCAGATTGGCAGTTATGATACTGCGATACTTGTTAACGGTTATTCAATATCAGATGGTTTAGCAGCGTCTAGTTTAGCTAAGTATAAGAATGCCCCTATACTTTTAGTTAAGAATGATAAGATACCTGAATCGACTGCTAAGAGATTAAGAAAGGTTAAGAATGTGTACTTAATAGGACTTGAAGGTGCTATATCTAAGGGTGTAGAATCTCAGCTGAAGTCACGGGGTAAACGCGTAACTAGATTAGGTGGTAACAATAGAGTTAGTACATCTATAAAAGTTGCTAATGAAATAGGAAACTATAACGAAGCATTTATAGTTAATGGTTTCACTGGAGAAGCTGATGCAATGTCAGTTGCTTCAATAGCGGCTAGAGATAAAGCACCAATAATAGTTACTAATGGTAAGACAGCGCCAACATTCAGAGATAACAATGTTAACTACTATGCAATAGGTGGTACCGCTGTTGTTAAAGACCCATTAGTTAATTACTATGGTGCTCAGAGAATAGCAGGTTCAAACAGATATAAAACTAATGAAATGGTTTTAAATAAATTCTACCCTAACACATCTAGACTTTACGCAGTTGATGGACTAACTTTAGTTGATGCTTTAGCTGTTTCAACGATAGCAAGTAATAATGGTGTTGCTTTAACATCTAAAAATTCTAATAAGTATATACTTAATGGTAAAGAAATTATAGAAGTTGGTGGAAACGTGCATATAGATGCTATTGCCCCTAAACCAGATGTGAAGCCAGATGAAAACAAACCAGTAAGACCTGACCCAGATATGGACCTAGACCATCCAATGCCAGGTGGATTTGATATATACGTATCTGATTATAATAAAAATGTAGTTGTAAAACAGGGAGATAATTTAAAAGTTTCAGACTTTGGAATAGTTGCATATGACCGTTATTGGAAAGCAATACTTCCTGAAAATATGAAGATAACATCACCTGTAAATACTAATATACCAGGTAAACATACTGTTAGTATAGAACTTCGTTCTGGTTCAATAGTTAAGGTTGTTAACTTTGATTTCACTGTTAAAGCTAATGAAGTTAAACCAACTCCAAAGCCAGATGAAAAACCAACTCCTACCCCTAATCCAGGAGTAACAGCGAATCTTAATGATGAAAGATATCAGAAAATTGCAAGAAATGAATTCTTTAGATTATTAGATGCATACAGAGCTGCAAATGGTAAAACACAGGTGGAGCATCATGAAAAGATGAATAAAAGTGCTTGGTTAAAATCTAAGGATATGGTTGATAATGATTATTTTGATCATGCAGATAGTGAAGAACTTAGAAATAATCCAGATTTCATAGGCGGTGCGGAATGTTTAGCTACACTTGGACAGGTAGATGCTGATTTTACGGAAGCAGATGCAAAAGCTTTAGGTAGATTAGCCTTTACTCGTTGGAAAAATTCAACTGCTGGGCATAATGAAATATTATTAAGTGATGATGGGTATGATGAATGGAATAACACACATATTGTGGATGGATTTGGATACTATGCTAAATATCATGATTTTGGAGATTTTGGGGTTTGGTCTGTAAAAGCAACATATCATCGGAATGATACTTCTTTGGATATTTTTAGATAAAATAAAGTTAACATAAATCATATATTGGGGACTTCTTCGGAAGTCCCCCTTTTATATCACCACACCCTAATCCATTAAATACAGTATGTTTATATTTTGCGAATTACTGTGCATTTAATTTATTCCCCCTAACCCATATGTAGATAAGTATGGAATGTTGTGATACTGCAAGTATAAAAAATTTAATATTTTCTTGTAAGCTAAAAAATGTTGGAGAGAGTTGCGATATACTCTCTCCTTTTTCATTCTTAAGATACCTGGAAAGTTCTTCTGCGGTAGGAGAGCTTTCATGGCTTCTTAAGGGAGTCAAATTTTAAAAATAGAAAGGAGACTAAATAATGAAACGTTTTTTAGCAGTTTTATTATCTTCTGTCGTGTTCGCCACTTCACTACCGTTCGCAACTATGGCAGCATCGATGGAAGGAGAAGACTTGAGTCCTTCGGAATGTGTAATGAAGGATTCTGTCAATATTGTGGATTCTAGAACTGTACCTATCGAAGAGGATAGAAAAGTTGTGAATGAAGCATTAAAAACAGGGTATCTACTAGTACCTGAGGATCCATCATCACCTTTACGGGCACTATCTGCTGGTGACGTTGGGGAAGATCCAAACGCACCACGTTCTGAGTTAATAACTGTTGAACCAAATAATGGTAAAGACCATTGGGGTTACTGTCAGCCAAAAGGTTCTAGTAAAACAGCCTTAACTTCTTATAAAAGACTTAAAGGAAGTAAAGATACTAATGACATAATATATTGTTTAAATAAGGATAGAAATAATCCTCCTAATAATTCAAGTATGAAAAATATTGGTCGGGCTTCTGATGAGTTACTTTATATCATAAGATTAGGGCACCCTAGAAAACATGGATCTGTTGCGAAACACTTTACTGGTAATAGATTTTATGATTACTACATAACACAGTTAGCTGTATGGATAGCTGTTGGTGATTTATCACAGGCTGCAGTTGCAGGAGGGAAAGCCGTAAATGGTGCTCCTGGTGATCTTCCTGCAAAGGGTGCACGTTTATACGTTGATTGCCAAAAATTTGGTCCAGCATTAGTTGCACCAGAAATGCATGTTGATAATAAAAGAAGGGAAGCCGTAGAGGATAAAGATCCTTCGCAGTTATCAACACCTGATAACGGTATAAGACTCAGATCAGATTCTATGGGTATAGTAGGTAATATGGGTGATAACTCAACAAAGAGTTTCGTAATGAGACTTAATAACCCTCCTGCCGGAACTCGTGTTCTTGTTAAGGATGCTGTAACAGGCAGAAATAGGACTTATGAGTGGGGTAAACAGACACCTCATATTTATATCTGGGAATACTTCAGATTTGTCTTCCCTAACCCAGGAAAGAGTGGAGAATTTAAGTACACTATAACTGGTAATTACTCAACTTGGAAGGCTTATAGATATGAGTCTAACCTTGGTGGTAGTTATCAAAATATGCTTAAGGAGAATATAGTCGAAGGTTCAAAAACAGCAACTACTGACGGTTCTGTATTCTGGACTGTGAAGGAAATCATTACACCTCCACCACCAACAACAACTGAAGTTAAAATCAATAAAATTGATGCAGATACTGGTCGTCCTTTATCTGGTGCCACAATAGGTATATTTACTCAAAATGGGCAGAAAGTTTTTGAGTTTACATCAAGAAATAGTGCGGTGGATATAACAAATAGGGTCAATGAAGGTCAGTCTTACTACGCACAGGAAATACAGGCACCTTCTGGTTATGAATTGGATAGTTCTAAACATCCATTCACAGTTCGCCACAATGATACTATCATGGTGGAGATAGTGAATAGGATTACAGAAAAGCCAGAATTTTACAAGATTAAGGTTTTAAAAGAAGATTCACGGAATGCTTCTAAGTTAGCTGGTGCTGAATTTAAATTAACAGGGCCTGTTAATAAAATCAAAACAACTAATCCACAAGGTATAGTTGAGTTTGATGGCCTTAAGGCAGGAACATATACTATAACTGAAACAAAAGCTCCAAATGGATATACTCTTCCTGCAAATGCAACTCAGACTGTAACTGTTGGACCACAGACACCTAATAAGACTTTAACTGTCAATTTTAAGGATGATAAGAAAGTACCTGATACTTTTGAGTTAACTGCCTTAAAAGTGGATGCAACTAATCAGAATCCTTTAATGGGTGCAGAGTTTACATTAACTGGACCAAATGGACAGACACAAAAGGGAACTTCTAGTGCTGAAGGTAAAGTGATATTCTCTAACTTAACTGAACTAGGAACATATACAATTGAGGAAACTAAAGCCCCAAATGGTTACTCCCTAGCCCAGAACCCTAGACAGACAGTAAATGTTACTGACGCTAAAAATCCTCCAGTAACAACATTTAAATTTGAAAACCAGCCAATAGTTAAACCTTTTGAATTGAAGGCATTGAAGGTGGATGCGACTAACCAGAACCCATTAGCAGGTGCTGAGTTCACATTAACTAAACCTAATGGTCAGATAATGACAGCAACATCAAATGCATAGGGTATAGTTACATTTAGTGGACTTGTTGAGAAGGTAACATATGTAATTGAAGAAACAAAAGCTCCAGCTGGCTATGAATTAGCTAAGAATCCAAAGCAGACAGTTTCTGTTACTAATGTGAATAACCCTCCAACAACCGCATTCAAATTTGAAAATCATCCAATACGTGGTGAGGTAGAATTACTTAAGACTAATTCAAAAGATAAGTGCCCATTAGCCAGGATGTTGCTAGAGGAACCGCAATATATCACTACTACAAATTAAGTTGAAACAGATAAAAATATATCAAATGAAGGTATATATAGCTTTGGAAAAAACAAATATATATCTATAAAACTAAATATGGACAGTGATAATAGACTGCCTTTTTTATTTTATTATTAAATAAAGCTCTTTTTAAATACAGGGATATTGAATTTAAGCATTAAGATATTAAAACAAGATAAAAAAATTAAATAAAGAAAATGATTATTTTTAATAATTGATAAAAAAGGGGAGTAGAGGTCTCTTTTTTATTTTGAAATTAATTGTAATTAGGTTATAATATTTATGTTAAATGATTTAGAAACAGGTATATAATACTGTTTAAAACACAAAAGAATAGGTTAAGGTGCTAAAATGAAAATATTAGATGTTAACAAAAGAATATGTTATGACAGTTATGAAAAGTCAAATATTGCAAGCTCAAAGGACAGTTATATAGTTTTATGTACAAAGTATGAAAGTGAATTTATAAAAGATATAATAAACAATAAAAAGACTGATCATCTCAGCTATGTAAACTTCAGTAACTATGTAAAAATAGAGTCTACATCAGATTTTGACGCTGCCAATATAAAAACAATGGAATATATTAATCATAAAATTATAGACGGTGAGGTTGATTTATATATGTCGGATAATATAATTGCAATATCCACCAGTACAAATAATTTTATGTATAAATTTATGGAAAAGCTGATTAAAAGAAGTAAAGTTTCAAAATACAAAACCGATGCGATAATGTATCTTGCAAGTCAGTATATAATAAGAGAATTTATTATAAATGGATTTGAATTTGTTGAAGAACTTGAAAAAAATATAATATTACTTGAGGAAGATATTATGAATAACACAGCTGATAATTCCATAAATAAAATACATAGCTTTATAATAGTTGCCAATAAAGTAGTGAAAAACCTTAATCCGCTTATGTGTATGGTAAATGGCATATCAAGTAATAGTGATAGATATATAAAAGATAAAGACTTATACCATTATGAAAATGGAGATATAAGCAGAATTAATTCAGATATGAACAGGCTGTACAAGATTTCTACAGAAACGAATGATCTTGCCAACAGACTTTTAGAATTTCATATGTCGAATTTAAACGAAGGTAAAACTCCAACTATAACCAAGGTTGCCATTTTAACGGTTATTGTTGCTATAATAACCGTAGCACTGGGAGTTGTAAGACTTTTATTTGGATTTACTCCCAACCTTAAATTTTCATATGGATTTCCAGCTGCATTGTTAATGTTTATTGTTATAGCGGTTGCCGGAACATACATATTTAAAAAGAATAATCTTCTTTAAAGCATATTAAGATTATAAACTTATAATTTCTTATTCAGAGGTTTAAAGTTAATAGTCACTAAAAATGAATTTATTATAAAAAATAAACGGGAAGGATCAAAAATGAGTTTAAAGGTTAATAATCTGTTCCTTAAAGGAAATGTGAAAATTCCACCTTCAAAGAGTTATGCCCACAGAGCGATAATATGTGCAGCTTTGTCGGATGGTTTTTCTAAAATTGAAAATATTGTACTTTCAGATGATATAAATGCTACCATAAATGCTGTAAAAGCCCTTGGAGCAGATATAAGTATAAATGACGATTGTATTTCAGTCTATGGAATATACAGAGATCATAATAATAAGGCCGATGTAAATTATAAAAAAGATTTAATTTCAATAGACTGTATGGAATCGGGTTCTACTCTCAGATTTATGATTCCTATATCTACATTATTTAATACCGATAAGGAATTTATAATGAGGGGGAATCTTGGAAAAAGACCACTGGATGTTTACAAAAGAATATTTGATATAAATGGGATAAAATATAAAAATCATACGGATGAAAATGATCATTTAACAGACTGCGACGATTCTTATGATAGATTTGTAGTATCTGATGGATATATAAAGCCAGACAGATATATAGTTCCTGGGAATATAAGCTCACAGTTTATAACAGGACTTCTATTTACACTGCCGCTTATAGATGGGGATTCGGTTCTTGAGCTTGAAGGAAAAATCGAGTCAAAGGGATATATAGATATAACTTTACAGGTTCTTTCTGATTTCGGAATAAATATAGAAAAGAAAAACGAAAGAACCTTTTTAATAAAAGGAAACCAGAAATATAAGGCAGGAAATTACAGAGTAGAAGGAGATTTCTCACAGGGGGCATTCTTCCTTTGTGCAGATGCTCTTGGTTCTGATATAGAAATAGAGGATTTAAATCCTGATTCTATACAGGGTGATAAAGAAACCTTGAAAATACTTTCTGACATGGGATATGAATTTAAATTCTCAAAAGATAAAGAAAAAACAGTATTTAAATGCAGAGGAATAAATAATACAAATGAAGAATTAAATTTAAAGGGATGTATTATAGATGCAGCAGGATGTCCTGATATAATACCAGTTATATCAGTATGTGCAGCTGTTGCAAATGGAAGAACCAAAATTATAAATGCAGGAAGACTAAGAATTAAAGAATGTGACAGACTTCATGCGATATGCTCAGAGCTTTCAAAACTTGGTGCTCAAATATCAGAAGGTGAAGACTACATAATAATAGAAGGAAAAGAAAAACTAAAAGGTGGATGTGATGTATGGAGTCATAAAGATCACAGAATCTGTATGATGCTTGCGATAGCATCATCAATTTGTGAAGAACCGGTAAATATAATTGATACTGAATGTGTTTCAAAATCATATCCTGACTTTTTTGACGATTTCATAAAACTTGGGGGTGAAATTCATGGGGAGCACATGGGGAAAGAATATTAAATTATCGATATTTGGCGAGTCACATGGTAATTCAATTGGAGTTACAATAGACGGACTTCCTCCAGGAATGATGATAGATTTTAAAGAGGTTGACAGACAGATGGACAGAAGAAGACCTGGAAAGAATAAACTATCAACCGCAAGAAAAGAAACTGATAAGCCTGAAATTTTAAGTGGAATTTTTAATAACAGAACTACTGGTACACCTATATGTGCTGTAATTAAAAATGGGGATAGAAAATCATCAGATTACTCTCTTATAAGAGATAATTTCAGACCAGGACATGCAGATTATACGGGATATGTGAGATACAGAGGTTTTTCTGATTACAGAGGTGGAGGACACTTTTCAGGAAGACTGACTGCTCCGATTGTTTTTACAGGGGCCATATGCAGACAGCTTCTTAAAAATTATGGAATAGAAATAACATCTCATATAAAATCCATAAAAAATATAGAGGATAAATCGTTCGATTATACAAATATAGAGTCTGAAGTTATAAAAAATATTTCGCATTCAGATTTTCCACTTATAGATTCAGATAAAGAAGAAGATATGAAATACGAAATAAATAAAGCAAGAGAAAAGGGAGATTCAGTAGGTGGAAAAATAGAATGTGCAATTATCGGAATTCATGCAGGTTCCGGAGATCCTATATTTGATACAGTTGAATCTGTAATATCTCATATAATGTTTTCAATTCCTGCTGTTAAAGGAATTGAATTTGGAGACGGCTTTAAAATGAGCGAAATGTATGGCTCTGAAAGTAATGACTGTATGTATATAGATGAAGATAAAAATATAAAAGGATATACGAATTCAAATGGTGGTATAAATGGTGGAATAACAAACGGAATGCCTGTTGTATTTACAGTGGCAATAAAACCAACACCTTCTATATCAAAACCACAAAAGACTGTAAATATAAGCAGTACTGAAAATACAGAAATAATAATAAATGGAAGACATGATCCATGTATAGTTCCAAGGGCTGTAAGTGTTATTGAATCAGCTGCAGCGATTGCAGTTCTGGATATAATACTTGAAGCTGAAAAAGTAAAGGGTGTGATGAAACATGTGTAAAGATAATACAGGACTTTCTGAATTCAGAAACGATATAGACAGAATAGATAAAGAAATGGTAAAGCTTTTTGAAGAAAGAATAGAAACTGTTTTAAAAGTTGCTGAATATAAAAAAGAGCATAATATGCAGGTACTTCAGAAGGGAAGAGAAGATGAGGTTCTTAAAAAGGCTGTTTCTAATCTTAAAAATAAGGGGTATTCTGATGATGTTATAGAATTTATGAACTTCCTTATGAAAATAAGCAGAAACATACAGGATAAGAAACTTGATAAATAGTATATAACTGATAATGAACAAAATTAATATACAGTGTATAATGATAGTAAAATATGATTAAAAGGACTGATTATGATGAAGAGTTTATCGAGAAAATTTAAAGATGGAAAAACATTTGATAAGATAATAGCGGTTTTATCTTTATTATCCTATGTTTATTTCTTTATATTATTTTTCCTTATGAATGGAGTAGCATTCAGCGAGTTTTTCTTCTTACTTGGAACATTCTTTTTAATATGGTTTATATTTACGGAAAGAATAAGAAAGTGCAGGTGGATTCGTATGATATTAACGATTGCTGGGGTGATTGTGCTTTCAGTATTTATTATAATAGAAGGTATGATAATAGCATACCCAAAGGATACTGACAGGGGCTGCGATTACCTTATTGTACTTGGTGCAAGAGTTATGGGTAATGAGCCAGGGTTAACATTAAAGGGAAGGCTTGAAAGAGCAATAGTATATTCGATGAACTCTGACGACGATTTTAAGATTGTGGTATCTGGAGGAAAAGGCGATGGAGAAAATATTTCTGAAGCTGAAGCAATGAAAAGATATCTTGTTGCAAATGGTATAGATGAGGAAAAAATTATAAAAGAAGATAAATCCGTAAATACTCAGCAGAACTTTATGTTTTCAAAAGAAAAAATAGAAAATGATAGCGGAAAGGATATAAATTCATTAAATATAAATGCTGTTACTACAGATTTTCATGCGTACAGGGGCGGAATGTATGCAAATAAATGTGGATACGACAACGTGGAATTTATGACACAGCCTTCAAAATGGTACCTTATCCCTGTAATGTACACAAGAGAGTTCTTTGCCATATTAAAAGCTTATATTGTAATGTTTATATAAATAAAATGTAATAAAAAATCAGACTGTTGTATTCAGTCTGATTTTTATTTATAATTTATTTTTTCATAGGTTCTTTTGCTGCTTCTAATCTGAATATTCTCATTCCCATATTCATGAATTTATCCTCGTATTCAGTAGTAACATTTCCTTCATAGCTGCTGTTAGCAAGGTCCAGAGAAATATTTTTCATGAACCATCCATCCTGAGAAATTTCATTTAAACTGAATTCAAATAAACCTTCATTATCTGTTTTGAAGTGTATTTCACCATTTTCATTAAGTACATTTCTGTATATATTAAGGAATCCCGAATGTGTAAGTCTTCTTTTTGCCCATCTGTTTTTAGGCCATGGATCACAGAAATTCACGTAAACTCTTGAAAGCTCTCCTTTTGCAAAGTATTCAGGAAGCATTTTTACATCTCCCCATATAAACTGTATATTTTTTAGACCTTTTTCCTCAGCTTTATATACAGCGTGAAGAAGAACTTCTTCTTTTATTTCCATGGCTATAAAGTTTATATCAGGATTCTGTTCAGCAAGAGTAGTTATAAACTGTCCTTTGCCTGTACCGACTTCTATATATATTTGGTTTTCATTATTAAATCTTTCATTCCATTTACCAGCTAAAGCTTCTATATTCTCATGCAGTACATATTCTGTGTAGCTTAAAAGCTTTTCATCTGCACCTTTTCTTTTTCTTCTTCTCATAAATTTCTCCTGTTCTTTTGTTTTATCTTATAGAAATATATTAACATTTAATTTATATATTTTGAAGTATTTTACACAATTAAAAAAGGCTGAAAAATCAAGTTGATTTTCAGCCCTTTATTTACTTTAAACTATTGTTGTTTCTTATTCACAACCACTGCAGCTTCCGCAAGCAGATTCTTTACCAACTTCTGATTCTGGTATAACTTTGAATCCGTATCCAGTATCTTCTATTACTATATCACCGAAAGCTTCAAATTCTTCTTCGTTCATTACGAAGTTAAGTCCATCAAATTCATAAGTAAGATCTTCATCTTCTAACTGGTCTAAAGCTAGACCAAATGATGGTCCGTTTCAGCTCATTCCCTGGAAGAATACTCTTATGTTGCTTGGCTGTTCTTTATTTTCATCTATTATAGTTTTTAGTGTTTCAACTGCTGTTTCTGGTACTGTTACTTTCATTATATATATCTCCTCTCATTTTTTACTTTTTTAAATTTAATATTTTGTCTAGTTTATATATACCCAGAGGTATTATTTCTAAACCAAATTTTTACTTTTTTTATTATAACATAAGATTTATACAAATGGAATAGTTTTTACCGAAAGTTAAAACTTAGACATTTCAACGTTTTCAATTATATAATTTTTTTATTATTGATGATAAATATATTTATTTTGAATATTTAAAAAGAATATATTTTATATCTTATTTCTATATATATTGACAATTTTATCGTATCTAAACTATTAAAATAATAAAAATTATCGTGGTTATTAAGAAGAGGGATTGATATATATTTTGGTGTATATTTTCAAAGAAAAAACAGAAAATAAAGTAACTAATTTTTCAATACAGTATGATATGAATAAAGAAAATATTTTGCTTCCAGCCAGTGAATTCTATAAAATACTTGTAGAAAAATCTTATTTGATAGACCACGACCATGTAGTATACAATGTAGAGAAAGAGTATCTCAAATGAGCAGAAAGGGAATACAATGAAAATGATGAAGAATTTGATGATGTCGATTTAGTATAAATAATATTAACTTTGTAAAAAAGCAGGCTCATATTTTAATATATGAACCTGCTTTTTATATTATAAATTTAAAAGAATCTTATTACTTATATATCTGATAAATATTCTTTACTGAATGTAAATCCTCTACCCATTACTTCATTAACCTTACTTACAATCATAAATGCATGAGGATCTATTTCAAGAACTCTCTGATTAACTTTTGGAAGCTCTCTATTTGAAACAACAGTAAGAACTACAGGGTATTCATTTCTAAGGTATCCTGTTTCAGAATGTATAAGAGTTGTTCCTCTGTCAAGTTCCTTAGATATAACTGAATTTATTTTTTCATATTCCTTTGAAACTATTTTTATCTGTGTTTTAGCTTTTCCAAATATAAGTACATTATCAAGAACCATTGTATAAGTCATTACAAGTAATAGACCATATAGAACCATTTCCTTGTTAGTAAATATCATCTGAGATAAAAGTATTAAAAAGTCGAATCCGTACATACTGACAGAAACCGGAATAGCGAATTTTTTATTAAGTACAAGTGGAGGAATATCCATACCACCAGTAGATGCACCACATCTTATTACTATTCCTATTGCAACACCTATCATAAGTCCTGCCCATATTACTGCAAGAAGTGGATTTGTAGTCATTCCACCGTAACCTATTGTTTTTTCGAAGAAAGCAACAGCAGTAGGGAAGAAGAATGTACTTATAAGTGTTGTTATGGCGAATTTCTTACCAAGAATGAATAAACCTATAAAGAACATTGCTGTATTGAATATAAGCATAAATAATGATATTGGAACGCCAAACTGATTGTAGAATAAAAGTGAAAGCCCAGTTGTTCCACCAGTTATAAGACCATTTGGAACTATGAAAAGGACTACTGCAAGAGCATAGATTGCGTTACCAAGTAAAATTGCAAAGATATTGAAAATAAAATTTTTAGATTTTTTTTCGTTCATAATTACCTCCATATAAAATTTATTTATTTTTTCGATTCAATTAAATAGAGATATGCAATATGCATATCTCAACTTACCATTTTAAATTATATAACTAATTTGCTTTTTATTCAAATATTTATTACTAAAAAATATAAATTAATTTATAAAACTGAGCATATATATTAATATGTAACAAAATTACTACTATTTAATCAGATAATCTACCAGATAAAAGGTATTACTTTATATTTTACCCTGCTTTTATATTCTTTATACCCTAAAAGCTCTTTTTCCAGAACTTCTTCCTCATTATTTATTCCTTTTGAAATAATAAATAAATACGAGCATAATATAAAAAATGAAAATAATGATCCAAGTACAATAGGTATGGAAAGGAATAAAAATATAGTAGAAGAGTATATTGGATGTCTTACTATTTTATATAATCCTATATCTATGACCTTTTGATTATCCTTAACTTCTATTGTTCTTGATAAATAAGTATTTTCTTTGAGAACTTCTGCATATAATTTTAATCCCCCTCAAAATTTATGATTATTTGTATTAAATCAATAATAACACATATACTGATAAAAGATATTAATGTTGCTTAATATTTGAAATATTCTTTTAAATATTAAATGCGAACATTTTATAAAATACAAATAAAATCGTATCAATATAAACGATATAAAATATAATATTTTAATACAATATTCACTTTTAGTAAAAATAATTATTATATTTACCCCAAAAGGCAAATTTTTATTGCATTTTCTTAGAAATTTCTATATTATATATGATATGTGTGTAAATATAGAGTTAGGGTATTATTCATTTAATTATTGAAATTATTAATATTATAGTAAAGATAATGTCGAATATAAAAATAGCAATAGTCTAAAATGATAGTTTATAAATAATAAAAGACTTCAAATTTATTTTTTATTCGCTACTAACTTAAAATAAAAAAATTTTATAGATAAAGGAGAGTTTTCAATGAATAGCGAACTAAAATATTTCAATACAAATTATGGTAAAACTTATGCGGTAGTTCCAAAAGATATAGAAAAATTCGAAAAAACACTAAAAAAAAATAATGGACATGTATTCAGAGTATATCCAGAATACGCTGTTGTAATAGAGGCATTTTCAAATTATCCTAGCGAACTAAATTTAACTTTTGAGGAATTTAATAACCTTATATATCAGGTTAAAAATTATTCTGAAGTACAGTATAATGGAATGTTTGATGAATATGATAAAGTTGGAGATAAAATAGAAAAGCTTATTTCAGAGGGTATTAATTTAGAAGATTATGCGGGAGAAGATAGCTGGTATGCTTATTGTGCAGATGAAAAGAAAAATTACATATACGCTGTAAGTCCTGAAGAATTCGAACGGGTAAAGGATAAAACAGAACTTGTGTGTACATGTAATTCAATACAGAGGGGATATCTTATGATTCAGATATCTATATATATAAATAGTAAATATGGAGAAAAATTTAATAAGCAGCTTGTACTAGATCTTTATGAAAAAATAACAGCTGATAAAGAATATATAACTGCAATAAGTAAAAGAGTAGATGAAAGAATGGCTGATTTCCTTAGAAAATCAGAAAGAGCCAAAGGATTAAGAATATTTGTAGATTAATTTAGAGTTTACAATATAAATAAATTAAATTATGAAATTTATACAATAATAAAGCATTAAAATAAAAAATTGATTAATTTTATATAATAAAAAGAGAAGGAGAAAAACTCCTTCTCTTTTTTTGTATTTATAATATTTAATTATATTTATTATGATACTTAAGTTTTTTAATATTCAAAGTTTAGATTAAATACTGAAGGAAATGAAAACGGGCAAAAGGCTGTTTTAGTGTATAGGTCTATAATGCTTATTTCTGGATTTATTATTTTTAGGATGAATTACAGATTTAATCAGCTTTATTTACTGAACTGTGAGTTATAAAGGTTAGCATAAAAACCATCATTTTCCATAAGTTTATTATGATTTCCTGTTTCTATAATATTTCCATCTTTAAGAACAAGAATTTTATCTGCACTTTTGATAGTAGAAAGTCTGTGTGCGATTATAATACTTGTTCTGTCCTTCATAAGATAATCCATTCCAGATTGTATATTTTTTTCGGTCTTTGTATCTATTGAACTTGTAGCTTCATCTAATATAAGAACTTTTGGATTTTTAAGTATCGCTCTCGCTATTGTGAGAAGCTGCTTTTCTCCCTGTGAGATATTATTTGCCTCTTCATCTATTATCGTATCATAGCCCATTGGAAGAGATGTTATAAAGTCATCGGCATTTGCATATTTACATGCTTCTTCAACTTCTTTGTCTGAGGCGTCTGGTCTTGAAAATCTTATGTTATCTCTTATTGTTCCAGCAAACAGCCATGTATCCTGAAGTACCATACCAAAGTTATCTCTTAGTGAATTTCTGTGTATATCTTTTATATCCATATTATCTACCATAATTTTTCCGTTATCAGAGTCATAAAATCTCATCAGAAGGTTTACTATTGTAGTTTTTCCAGAGCCAGTAGGACCTACTATTGCAACAGTACTGCCTTTATCAGCTGAAAATGAAATATTATGAAGAACTGCACTGTTATTATATCCAAACACTACATTTTCAAATTTTATACTGCCATCTATAACGAGATCTGTCTCTTCAGGTTCTGACTCCTCATCGTAATTTAAAAATTCATGAATTCTATTTATAGAAGAATAAGCGGACTGTATCTGAGCAGATAGCTGAGATACACTGGTAATAGGTTCGTTTATCTGCCATATAAATCTTATAAAGGCCTGAAGCTGACCTACACTTATAATTCCTACAAGACAATAATTGGCACCAATAACAGTTATGGCTGCTATTGAAATATATGTTACAAGAGCCAGGGTAGGAGACATTATATTAGATAAGAACTGTGCTTTAAAGGCAGTTCTCTGTAATTTTGAATTTATGGCTTCGAATTTATCTGTAAGTTCTCTCTGTTTTCCAAATAGAATTACTTCATTATATCCTGTAAAGCTTTCTGTTATATTTGCACTTAAATCTCCGAGAGTTTCCTGCTGCTCATCAAAACTTTTCTGAGATATCTTTGTAACGCCTTTTATAACAAGATATGAGAAAGGTACTGATAGAAGAACACATAAACTCATTACAATGTTTATTCTAAACATCATAATTACAGCGAATATTATCGTCGTTGTACCGCTAAGAACACTTGCGAATGTCTGCTGCATTGCATTTGATACCGTATCAACATCATTTGTAATCCTGCTTAAAATGTCGCCCTTTGGATGAGAGTCTATAATTTTAATTGGAAGTACATTTACTTTATCTATACAGGCATCTCTTAAATCTTTCATGGTATCCTGTATTGAATCTGTTAAAAAGGCCATTCCAGCCATCTGAGCAACAGTTTCTAAAATATAAGTTATAAGAAGGAGTATTATTATATGTACAACTTTATCAATTTGAATTTTTGCACCAGCAACTCCTTTTGAAATATTATTTATATCAGAAATAATAGAGTTAGTTACCATTCCTTCTATATTTGGAGCTACTACCATAGCTATGGTTGATAAAATAATCATAATAATAGCAGCTATAAAATCGCGTTTATAAGGAGAAAGGTAACTAAACAATGTATCAATAGATGAAAATTTCTTAGATTTCTTCTTCATATTTAATTTTCTCCTCTCCAATCTGTGAATTTGCAATACTTCTATAAAGATCACAGTTACTCATTAGCTCATCGTGGTTTCCGATAGCATCTATTTTTCCATGATTTAAAACTATTATTTTGTCAGCATCCATAATAGTGGATATTCTTTGTGCAACTATAAATGTTATGGCGTTTTTAAATACTGGCTTCAGTCCATTTCTTAATTTTACATCTGTTTTAAAATCAAGTGCGGAAAAAGCATCGTCAAATATATAAATATCAGGCTTTCTTATAATGGCTCTTGCTATTGAAAGTCTCTGTTTCTGTCCACCAGAAAGATTAGATGCACCTTCTTCAACAACCTCATCAAATCCATTTTCTTTTAATGAAATAAATTCTTTAGCCTGTGCAAGTTCTGCAGCTTCTATAACATCTTCTTCAGTTGCGTCGTTTTTTCCAAATAATATATTATCTTTTATAGTTCCTTTAAATAAAAAGGCCTTCTGTGGTATAAATCCTATTTTAGCCCTCCATTTATTTACATCTAAATCTTTAATATCCTGATTATTTATTTTTATACTTCCTGAAGTAGCATCAAACATTCTTGCTAAAAGCTTTACAAGAGTACTTTTTCCAGAACCTGTAGATCCTACAATTGCAATGGTTTCACCAGTTGAAGCTTCAAATGATATATCCTTTAGGATATTTTTTCCTTCCTTTATATATGATACACATTTAAACTCTATTTTATCACTGGCTGTATAATGTAAATCTTCTTTAGGATCATTTACCAAAGACAAGTCGCTGTCGAATACACTCTGTATTCTTTTTGCACTTACATTTGCTTTTGGATAGTTTATAAATATAGTGCAGAATAAAATTATAGATATCATCGCGTGGAACAGATAATCTAAAAATGCAACCATTTTACCTACTTCAAGATTTCCATTACTTATAAGTAATGCTCCAAAATAAAATATTAGGCATACGGCAAAGTTCATAAGCATAAAGAATATAGGCTGTGTATAAAGCATTATTTTAAATAATCTCTTTGAATTTCCAGCAAATTCATTATTTTTTTCAGAGAATGCCTCTTTCTCATTATCCTGTCTGTTAAATGCTCTTATTACTCTTATACCTGTAAGATTTTCTCTTGAAATCATATTAAGGTCATCAAGTCCTTTCTGCTGTTTTTCTGATATGGGACCTGTAATCTTTATAACGTATGCAACTCCGATTACAATAAATGGAACTGTTGCGAATATAACCCAGAATAATTGAGGACTTGACTTAAATGTAAGAACAAGACTTCCTAAAAACATAACAGGTATTAAAAATACCATTTTTATGAAAGTATTTATAAACATCTGTATCTGGAAGGCATCATTATTAACTCTTGTTATAAGTCCGGCTATTTTGAATTTATTATATTCCTCAGATGAGAACTTTTGTATTTTTTCGTATAAATCAAGTCTTATATCATGTGTTACGCTTGTTGAGATTTTTGATGTGCAAAATCCAAGCATAATAGTAGCCACAACACCAATAAGAGATATAATTATCATTTTTATACCACTTGTTATTATATAACTCTTATTTGATAATGCTATTCCATAATCAATAATATCCGCAGTAATTGTGGGAACACCAAGCTCAACGAGTGCAAATCCAAAAACCAGTATTGAATTCAAAAGTACCCATAGTTTATATTTTTTTAAATATCTAAGTATTAATCTCATTAAATATGCAAATCCTTTCGTAAATTATTAACGTATTAATACGTCTCATTTTATATTTTTAAACGCTTTATAAATATAATAGTAAAAATTAAATTCTTAGTCAATATAGTAAGAAAAAGTAATTTTATATAAGTAATAAATTTATAGTGAATTACAATAAAAAAGAACACCCTAAAGCCATAGATGACTCAGGTGTTCTTTTTTTATAGACGATTATTTAATTTCCCTATTTATATTTCAGAAGCTCTTTCAAGTGCTAGGTCTATATTTGCACATAGGTTCTCTCTTCCTATTGCATCTATAAAGCCAGATCTTTCCATAAATGAAAGTGGCTGTTCGTTTACATGAGAGAATATAAGAGCCACGTTGAACTTCTTACATTTATCATGTAATTCTCTAAGCTTATTAAGTGATGTTGTATCCATAGCGGGAACACTTCTCATTCTTAATACTATTGCTTTTTTAGATTTATCAAAGATTACATTGTTTATCTTATCAGCAGCTCCGAAGAACATAGGTCCTGTTATTTCAAATACTAAAACGTCTTTAGGAACAGCTTTAAGTTCTATATTATCGTAGTCATTAGATTCATCGTAGTTATCATCTTCTTCTTCAATATATTTCCATCCATATACATCTGTAACATCTGCCATACGTCTCATGAATAGAACTGAAGCAAGCACAAGACCAAATCCTATTGCTATTACAAGGTCGAATACTACTGTAAGAGTAAATGTTGTAACAAGAACTATTATATCACTCTTAGGAGATTCTTTTAAAACGTCTACAAATTCTCTCCATTCACTCATGTTATATGCAACCATAAATAATATTGCTGCTATACATGGCATTGGTATAAGTGCTGCATAAGGCATTAATAATAGTAGTGTTATAAGAAGTACTACTGAGTGAACCATACCAGCTACTGGAGAATGTCCACCATTTTTTATATTTGCAGCGGTTCTTGCTATTGCACCTGTTGCTGGTATACCACCAAATAGAGCAGAAGCAGTATTACCGATACCCTGTGCTATAAGTTCCATATTTGAATTATGTCTTGTACCTATCATACCATCCGCAACAACGCATGAAAGAAGCGATTCTATCGCAGCAAGTACCGCTATAGTGAAAGCATCTGGAAGAACATTTCTTACTGTTTCATATGTTATATTTGGCATAGTAAAGTGTGGTAATGATGATGATATTGTATAAAGATCCCCGATTGTATTTACATTTAAATCCATAAATTTAACTAGCAGAGCACTGACTATAACAGCTATTAAAGATCCTGGGATTTTAGCTGATATTTTAGGCCATACTATAAGTATTATAAGTGATACAAATCCTATTATGATTGCTGTTGTATTTAATGTAGGTATACAGTTGAAAATTTCCATAAGTTTTTCGATTGTACTGATTGGTGAATTCTGGAATGTTAATCCCATAAAGTCTTTTATTTGTCCTATGAATATAGTAACAGCTATTCCTGAAGTGAATCCAGTTGTGATTGTATAAGGTATGAATTTGATGAGATTCCCCATCTTTAAAAGTCCCATAAGTATAAGGAATATACCGGCAAGTACTGTTGCAACTATAAGTCCATCCATTCCCTCTGTTGCAACTATTCCTGCTATCATTGTGGCAAATGCTGCGGTAGGTCCTGCTATCTGAACCTTACTTCCTCCGAGCATTGAAATTATGAATCCTGCGATTATCGCCGTATAAATACCCTGTTCAGGTCTTACACCCGACGCAAGTGCAAGTGCGATCGATAAAGGTAGTGCTATTATAGCAACTATTACTCCGGCGGTTAAGTCTTTTACTAAGGCTTTAGCAGAGTAAGTCTTTAACGAACTGACCAATTGTGGTCTTAAAGTTCTCATAAATTTTATTTCCTCCCATTTAACCCAATTTTTGACATTACATTAACAGTTTATCACTTTGAGTTATTTATTCAAGTGTTTTGATTTTTTTTTATATAATATATTCATTTTATTTGATTATCTTATAATAATCATTACTAAAACACCTTGAATTTCAATGGTTGTTTTGAAAAATTAAGAAAAATGATGATTAAAATGCAAATGAGCTCTAAAATCTTTCATTTTCATCAGATTTTGAAATATTTATGCAAATTTAATAAATAATAGTAAAAACGGCTTATATATAAATGCACTGTTTTTTTCTGCTATTAATATATAAAAAGTGATGATATATCGAAAGCCAGATTATCACTTCGATTATTTCTTATATTAAAATAAAATATACTATTTGTAAATAAGATTAAATTAATACTTTGTTTCATGTCGGGAAGTATGAATGATATATGGTATAAATTTTTGCAGGGGATTTTATAATATTCAGTTTTATATTTGTTTACTGGATATATATCTTAGTTGTATGTAAAATAATATTTCTGTTTATATACTTTATATGTATCTATAAAGTATATAAAGACATAAATGAATTAATGGGGATATAAAGCTACAAATAGGTGACGAGATAAATAATATAACGTATGTATACTTATATAAAGGAAGTGGATACTAAACGTTGATTTGAGTAAAAGATATAAATTTAAAGTATGGACTTTTATAAGAAAAATATAGAAAAGCAACTCTAAGATTTATAAGAAATATCTTTAAAAAATGATCTTTTAAAATCGTTTTTAAGAGCTTTATTTTGTTTAAAGGTGTAATATATCCTTTTAAAAATAAAAACTCCTTAAAATCGAAATAATAAAAAGAATAAAAAACTGCGTATAATCTATAAAATACGCAGTTTTTATTATAACCATTGAAAATACTGAGCTTCAGAACATACCTTTTTAAAATTTAAAATTGTAGCGCAGTTTATTTTGACAAAACACGCAGTTTATATTATTATAAAAATATAGTATTTTGTCTGTTTTTAATCACAGATATAGAAAAGGTAATAATTTATAATTTAAAATCATATTACAACAAAATAATAAGTTGTAAAACTACTAAATGGAAATTTTAAAAGATATAATCTTTCAGACTATACCTTGTTGTAAAGTGCTAAAAATGCAATATCAGAACATATATTCTATATACTATTTTTTTGATCAGATAGATAACAAGTAAAATGTGAATAATAATTGCATATTTTTATATAAAAGATACATATATGGCGTTAAAAATACCATGGTGTTTGTAAATGTTCTTCTATTATATATAAATATTAGGTATTTTGTTATATAAATTCAGGAATAAGAACATATGTTTGCTTAGCCGTATTTTAGCATAATTTACAATATAATTCAGATTAAATAAGGAACAGGAGGAATAATATGAGACCATTAGAGACTTATGAATACGGACAGATAATGGATCTTCTGGAAACAGGATTTCAATACAGAGATACAGACAATATAAAGAGAACTTTCAGACCTAATCCAAAAGTAAGAATGGCGTTATTTCTTGAAACAAACCTTGGACTTAGAATTTCAGATATAAAAAGATTAAAGGTTAAGAATTTTAAAGGGAGTAAATTAGAAATAACAGAAAAGAAAACCGGTAAACTTCAGTACAGGGAAATCAACCCAGAGATAGTAGACATAGTAAAAGACTATGCAATAGAAAATGGAATAAGATTAAATGATTATCTGCTTGATATAGGAATTAGAAATGTTCAGCAGCAGCTGAAAATCATAACTACTTATCTTGGACTGGATAATATAAGTACGCATAGTTTCAGAAAACTTTATGCAACTATACAGTATGAAAAAAGCAACGGGAATATAGAACTTATAAAAGAACTTTTAAATCATACGAGTATAGCAACTACTCAGAAGTATATAAGAGTAAGTCAGCAGGAAATAGACAAAGCAAGCAGAGAATTTATTCTTAAATAGATTAAAGATTATTAAAATATCAGAAAGCGAATGTTAAAAAGTCAGATTATTAGATTTTTATTAAAAATATGTTTAAAAAAGCGCAATTTTGACTAATTTTATGGTATATGTTATTATTAGCCTTTAAATTAAGTTGTAAGAGGTTTTAAATTCGAAAGGATAAGTTATAAGGCTATATTTTTAAAACTATCTTAAAAACGATTTTAAACAGTTGTAATTTTTGAAATTAATTAACATAATAATATTATGTTAATTAAAATAAAATGTTGAATCAATTATAAAATATATATGTCATTTTACAAAATTTAAGAAATTTTATATAATAAAATAGTACTTCATCTTATATTATAAAGTGATTTTATTTTTAAATGATTATATCAGATTTTTAATAAGTTTTATTGTTTTTAAATAATTGATATGAATATTTCAGAGGGAAAAGGTGATATTATGAATTTATGCTTTAAAGCGGTTACTCCGGAAAACAGAGAAGAGGTTGATAGTTTAAGTATTCTCCCAGAACAGGAAGGTTTTATAGAAACAATAGACGAATGTCTTCAGGAAGCAGCTGAAATAAGTGAATGGAGACCAATAGGAATATATGACGGGGATACAATTATTGGATTTGCCATGTACGGTGAGATAAAAGATGATAAGGTATTTGGAGAGAGAGTTTGGTTTGACAGACTACTTATAGATAAAAGATATCAGGGTAGAGGCTATGGTAAGGAAGCTGTCATAAAAATAAGAGATCTTATAAAAAACGAATACGATTGTGACAAAATTTATCTTAGCGTCTATGATGATAACCCAAAGGCTATAAAAATTTATCTTAATTCAGGATTTGAATTTAATGGTGAACTTGATACAAAAGGTGAAAGAATGATGGTTTATAACTGTCGTTAATTTACTTATAACTACATAAAGATAATTATATTTAGATTAGAGAAGAGCATGGATTTATAATTCTATGTTCTTTTTATATTTTATGGAATAAGAGTTTTTCAAAATGAAAATTCTTATTTATTTTATTATTTAAAAGAATTGTAAATGGTAAATATAGTTTTTATATTAAGCAGCTGGATATATAATCTGTTAGAAAATCAAAAGTAAAATTTATGAAAAATATATTAATGGATGTGTAAAGTATTAATATTCTTTTGATAGGAGAGTACTTTTATTATATGATATTACTATATGATATTTTTGGATGTATAATCTTCATATAAAACAGAGTAGGGAAGCTGAAAAGATATAAATATTATATGAAGAAAGCTATACGTTTATTGTCATTAAAGTAGATAAGAAGCTGAAAATTATTGTTATAAAATTATATAAAAATACTTTTAAAAATAAAAAAAGACAAAATATTAGCCTGATTACTACTGCATTTGAAGTAGAAAATCAGGCTAATTTCGTCTCGTATTTTCAGTGAGCATTTTATTTTCCTCTTTTATCCTTTGAAATTATAATTTTTATAAAGCTTTTGCCATAAGGTACATAGCAGGGAATATTATAAGTGCTGAACAAGCTATTTTTGCTGATAATAGTAACATAGTAAAACCTCCTTTTGAAGAATATATTTCATTCTCCTTCATATTATATATATATTATAGCATGCACTTTCACTTTGCGCAAGTTTATTTTTTTTTATTTCATTTTTTGAATATTTATTAAAATTTCTGAATATTATTTCCCCCTCCTAAATATAGCATAAAACACCTGGTAAATATTAAACATATTTAATTATAAAAGCTAGTAATACCAATACTTTCATATATTTCATGAAAGATAAGTTTCAAAAAGTTTTTCAAATCCTGCATATGAATAAAATTGTATACAATATATATTCTCTTTATGATGATTTTGAATAATTATTTTTTAATAATGTATATATTATTAACGAATGCAAAATAGAGTACAAAATAATTCAAAATGTATTTTATTATGCAAGTCAAAAAAAATAATTGCATTTTGTAAGATTATATATAATTATAATATTCAAAATATATTTTAAAATAATATTTATCATTTTAAAGGTTGTATAGCTATTATATATAATAAAAATACATTAAATTATATATAGTTTAATTATATTTATACGTCATATAAAGTTTTATATATGTAATTATGACTATATTTATGTATAATATTATTATTTGTATTTATATATAATAAGAAAAGGACGAAGAATATATAAGGATTCTATTGATAATATCTACTGTATATATATGTAATCATGTTTAATTTGCATAATTATTATTAAAAGAGATATAAAGGTAATATTAATACCAATAAGACAAATATTATATTAGTTAGGGTTCTATTGATATTCTATTGAGTAGTATAATATTTTGATTATACTTGAAACATAATTATCATGCTATACATCCAGTATAATAATACATAATATCTATGATTATATATATTGAATATATAATTAGGTAAAAAAACAAGGTATTTTATAGATATATATACGAAAGAGAGTGATTATATCTATATATATAACTATTCATTAAATGTATATTTTAGGAATAGTTGCATAATACATGAATGTAGTACACCTGAAAATACATATTATGTATTAAATACATGATTTTACAAAAGCATATTTTAGATCTTAAAAAAATAAATTTAAAATCATATATATATATAATATGATTTTATAATTATTGGGTTCTGAAGAAATAATGAATAATCATAAATTAATCAAATTTATAACATGGTAAATCATATATATGATTTATCTCAAATCTCACCTAATACCAGAATAAAACCCCTTATTATCATTGATATTCATTTTCATATTCAAGACTAATATCTCTACTCTTTCTTAACTATCTAAACTGATATATAATAATATTATTAAATAAAAAGGAGGTATTCTATGGCCAAAATACATAATAAGTCATCCAGACCGGATAACATAGTAATTAAGGAAAATATAAAAATTGAAAAATGCCTTGAACTTCAGTCAGAGCTTCCCTCTTTTATGAAGGATTATTTTATATATTTAAAAGGATCAGTGTCTGTATCAAGCAGACTTGCCTATCTTGAAGATATAACATTCTTCTTACATTATCTAGTTGAAACAGGAGAACATACAGTGGCTGAAAAAGCATCTGATGTGACTCTTGAGGAGTTTTCTTCCATAAAAGCAAGAGATGTTAATATATTTTTGGGAGAATACTGTAGCAGATACTATAAAGAAGTAAATAACACTAAAATGATATTTGAAAATAATAACAGGGCTCTTGCAAGAAAAAAATCATCTTTGTCTACTCTCTTTAAGTTCTTATATAGAAATGAACAGTTGCCAGAAAATATAACCGATGGATTTAACCCTATAAAATTGCCAAAACCTCAGCCCGATGCAATAAAAAGACTTGAAATTGATGAAGTTGCGATCATGCTTGATGCTGTTGAAACCGGGAAAGGTCTTACTGACAGGGAAAAAATTTACTGGAAAAAAACAAAGCTTAGAGATAAAGCGATACTTGCCCTGTTTGTTACATATGGATTAAGACTTAGTGAACTCAGAGAGCTTAATATATCTTCATTTAACTTCTCAAGGGGTGAATTTACAATATTTAGAAAGCGTGGTAAAGAGGTATTAATGCCTATAAACAGAACCTGCGAGCATGTTATTAAGGACTATATAGAAAATGAAAGACCTAATGAAGAGGAAATCCCTGAGGAACACAGAGACGCTTTATTCCTGTCAATGCAGAAAAAAAGAATGACTGAAAGAGCGATAACCTCTCTTGTGAAAAAATATACTTCTATTTCCATGTCTACAACAAGGGACAAGGGTTACAGCCCTCATAAACTAAGAGCAACAGCTGCAACATCTCTTATACAGGACGGTTTTACAATTTATGATGTGCAGAATTTGCTAGACCATGATAATGTAACAACTACACAGCTTTATGCTGCACATAAGAAAAATGTAAAACGAGATATTGTTAAAAACTTTGAATGGCTAGATGAGGATGAACAATAAATTATAATATGTTCTTATTAATCGAACACATATCGAATAAATGTTTGTCTACTTTCTATAAATATGATATTATATAATTATAAAAATATATAATTATATGAAATGAGGGAATAAGTTATGTATCCAAATCTTAGTGAAAAACAATCGTTAATTCTCGACTTCATAAAATCAGAAATTGCATCTAAAGGATATCCTCCTGCAGTAAGAGAAATCTGTAATGCGGTAGGACTTAAATCTACATCTACTGTTCATTCTCATCTTAATAAACTTGAAAAATTAGGCTATATAAGAAAGGATGCTACAAAACCAAGAGCAATAGAGCTTCTTGATAAAGCAAAGGATGATGAAGATGTAATAGGACTTCATCAGGAAATGCTTAACATTCCTCTTATTGGAGAAATAACGGCTGGAGAGCCTATTCTTGCACGGCAGAATATACAGGAGTATGTTCCGCTTCCTGTATCACTTATAAAGGGACAAAATACATTCCTTTTAAAGGTTAAGGGCGAAAGTATGATAAATGCCGGAATTTTAGATGGAGATTATGTTGTTATAGATAAAAAAGATACTGCTGATAATGGAGACATTGTCGCAGCTCTTATAAATGCTGAAGGAGCTACTGTTAAAAGATTCTATTCTGAAAATGGTAAAATAAGACTTCAGCCCGAAAATGATTTTATGGATCCTTTCATACTTGATGGGGATCAGGTTCAGATAATAGGAATTGTTACAGGTGTATTCAGAGTATATAAATAAAAATATTAAAGGCTTCTTACTTTTTTAAGTAATGAAGTCTTTTTTTGTCTTTGAACAATCCTAGACACTATTTATTTTAATAGGATTTATTTATAATTTTAACTTTATAAAAAGAAAAAAGATATCATATAATATATGGTATCTTTTGTTCAAATATTTATTAAATTTATATTTTAATGTATATAAATTATTGATATTGTCTATACTCTATTTAGATAGTATAAACTTATAATTTCTAATAACACTTTTATCACGAAACTAAAAAATTTAAAATATTTTTAGTTTACTTTATATACATATAGATAATATTAAAATTTTATTTTTTAATCTTATTTTATTATTTAAATTATTTTCCACAGCGTTTGCACACTCTCGGTTTTTCGCTTTCAGAAACTGTACCAGACATAACATTTTTACTGTTGCTAAGACCTGTACAGTTTCTATCTAAATGGTATACTTTACCATTTTTAGTCCAATAAACAGTAGTATTTTTATCTATATTTGAATTTGATGAGCTGCTATTATATTCTTCATTATAACTGTCTGATGATGAGCCTTTAGACTCATTTCCAGATTTATAATTACCAGCTTTTGATGAAGTAGTTATATTTTCACCGTCTGACTCAAATACAATTGTTCCACACTGATCTGTTCTGTATAGAGGAATATTTCTATCTTTTAGTCTCTGAACGACCTCTTTATGAGGATGACCGTAGTCATTGTTCTTTCCACATAGTGCAACCGCATACTCCGGCTTAGTCTTATCTAGGAAAGAAGGTATTGAACTTGAATTAGAACCGTGATGACCTATTTTTAAAATATCTACATCTGGCATTTCAGATAATATTTCTTCTTCCACTTCTCTTTCAGCATCACCCATAAATAACATTTTGTTATTTCCATTAGTTAATAGAACAACTAAAGATTCATTGTTTGTAGTACTTCCACCATTAGTATTAAAAACTTCAAAATAAGAGTCTTTAAGATAGAATTTTTTATTTTCAAGTGGTACAGAAGGGTTAAGTCCTTTATCTGCAATTGCGTTTACAAAATCTCTGTAAGTTTTAGTATTAGCATCACCATTTGATATGAAAACTCTTCCTATATTACAGTCTCTTACAACAGCGTCAAGACCTCCAACATGGTCAGCATGTGCGTGAGTTGCCACTACATACTTAACATCTTTTATTCCCTGTTTTTTTATATAATTTACAACTCTTGTTTCATCGTCATTATCTCCGGCATCTATAATCATACCTGTTTCGCCTTCTTGTATAAGAATGGCATCACTATTACCAGTATCTATAAAGTGAATTTTCACATTTCCCGAAGAATAAGGAGTCTCCTCTTCAATATCTTCATCATCTGAAACATCAGCTTCTTCCTCTGAATAAGAAGATTCATTATCCCCTGCTGTATAGCTCTCATCTTCAGTCGAACATCCAGTAAAGATAAGAGGCATCGCAATAGCAGCTGTTAGAAATAATGATATAATTTTTGATTTTAATTTCATATAATCCCCCCAACATTTTATATTTCATTTAACTTAATAAAATTAAAAATAAGATATAAATGTATTATACTATAAAAAACGGTTTTAAAGTTTATTATTTTTTAATGACCTGTTTCAACTACTTTTAACATTGATTTTATATAATTAAAAACACCACATCCTATATTATAAAATGTGGTGTTTCTAATTATATATGTATTTCTACAACCTAAAATATATCAAACAGGAAATATTTTAGTACAATTTCCTATTCAAAATCATAAAGCACGGGTTCTTTTGCAGAAAGTGATTTTCCTACGTCTATAACCCTCTGGTTCTTAGAGCCCCTATACTTAAGATTTATGTTTCTATTTTCTATTTCAAATTTACCATCTACAAGAACATCGACATTTTTAAGAATTTCAAATCTTTTTTTGTCGCTTACTATCTCTTCAAACTTATATCCAGACCAAAGCCATATATTTTTGCCCGTTTCTGACTTTATTCTTTTTAATAGTTTTAAAAGGCGGTCATCCATTGTCTGCTGCATAGGTTCTCCACCTAAGATATTAACTCCGACTACATTATCATTTTTTACATATGATATAAAAAGATCTTCTTCATTCTCTGTCCATACTTTACCAGCAGAAAAGTCCTGAAGTTCTGCATTAAAGCATCCCTTGCATTTATGAGTACATCCTGTAACAAATAATGTACATCTTACCCCTGGTGCATTTGAAACATCAAATTTTCTTATTTTTTCGTATCTCATTTATATCTCTTCTTTTCTTTCTTTATATCTTTATTAATAAATTTAAATCTTATAAATGAAGAACTCTGTCTCCTATTTCCCGTGTACGTCCCTTGTTCCAGAAATTAGTTCCGATGTATCCGCAAGTTCTTCTCATAACCTGCATATCAGTTTCATCTCTGTTTCCGCATGATGGACAGTACCATTCAAGATTTTCATCAAGTTTTATTTCTCCAGTATAACCACATTTGTAGCATAAATCTGGTTTAGTATTTATTTCAGCGTACTGTATGTTGTGATATATGTAATTTATTATCTGTTCAACCGCTTCAAGGTTTCTTGACATATCAGGAACTTCTATATATGATATGCAGCCACCTAAGCTTATTCCGTGGAACTGAGATTCAAATTTAAGCTTACTGAAGGCATCTATTTCTTCACATACGTTTACGTGATAACTGTTTGTATAGTAAAGTTTGTCAGTTACATTAGGTATTTCGCCGAATTTTTGTTTATCTATTCTACAGAATCTGTAAACAAGGTTTTCAGCAGGAGTACCGTAAAGACTGAATCCAAGTCCAGTTTCTTCTTTCCATTTTTCACATTTATCTCTCATGTATTCCATAACCTGAAGTGCAAATTTTTCACCTTCTGGAGTAGTATGGCTTACACCAAGCATTGCCTGAACCATTTCATGTATACCTACATATCCAAGACTTATAGAAGAATATCCATCATCAAGAAGCTTATCTATTTTTTCTCCTTTTTCAAGTCTTGCTATTGCTCCATGCTGCCAGTGTATTGGAGATACATCAGATAAAGTTCCTTTTAACATATTATGTCTTACCATTAAGGCTTCTTTACAAAGTTCAAGTCTCTGATCAAGTATTTTCCAGAACAGGTTCATATCTTTTTTAGCTATTATACCTATCTGAGGAAGGTTTATAGAAACAACACCCTGGTTAAATCTTCCGTACCATTTGTAGTTTCCGTTTTCATCTTTATATGGAGCAAGATGACTTCTGCATCCCATTGGAGGGAATGTATTTCCTTCGTAGTTACTTCTCATTATTTTTGCACTCTGATAATCAGGAACTAATCTTTTAGCTGTACATTCAGCTGCAAGTTTTGTTATATAATCGTATTTTCCACCTTCAAGACAGTTATGGTCGTCAAGAAGATATACAAGTTTAGGGAAGGCTTCTCCTATTGGCTGACCTTTGTAGTTTTTCATACCTTCAAGTCTCTGTTTTATCATTTCTTCACAGATTAAAGCCATTTCTCTTTCATATTCATGACCTTCTTCTATTTCAAGATATATAGTTGCGAAAGGAGCCTGTCCATTTGTAGTCATTAAAGTAGATAACTGGTATCTTATAGTCTGAACACCGTCTTTAAGATCCTTCATCATCATATCTTCTGCTATTTCAGTTGCTAATTCTTCATTATTGTATTTTTCCATATACATTTTGTAGAATTTATCATGAGTTCTTCTAAGATATGGAGCAAGATGTCTTATTGTTATACTCTGTCCACCGTACTGGTTACTTGCTACCTGTGCCATTATCTGAGTTGTAACAGTACATGCAGTAGAGAATGATTTTGGAGACTCTACCATCTTTTCATTTATAACAGTACCATTATCAAGCATATCTTCAAGATTTATAAGACAGCAGTTAAATATAGACTGTAAAGTATAGTCCATATCGTGCCAGTGTATTATTCCTTCATCATGAGCCTGAACTATATGTAAAGGTATAAGTTTTCTTCTTGCTATATCCTTAGAAACTTCCCCAGCTATAAGGTCTCTCTGAGTAGATGCTATTATAGAGTTTTTATTTGAGTTTTCTTTTAATATATCCTCATTTGTTTTCGCTATAAGACCTAATATGTTTTCATCAGTTGTATTTACTTTTCTTTTAAATTCCTGTTTTGCTCTGTATGTTTCATAAGCTCTTGCTGTTTCACTCTGTCCGTAGTGCATAAGTCTGTTATAAACATACATTTCTATCATTCTTATGCTAGGAGTATCATTTTCTTTTTCAAAATATTCCTGAGCATCATCAGCTATTTCTTCAGCTATTTCTGGAAGATATATTCTACTACCATTTTTCATAGCTTTGACAATAGCTGTTTCTATTTTCTTTTTATCGAAAGCAGCTTTACTTCCATCTCTTTTTATAACTTTCATTAAATCCCCCCCGTATCATTATCGTTATATCTGAATTCCGAAAAATTTAAACGTTTAATTAAATCAGTTTAAATCCGCAGAATATTTTTAAGTTTTCATACACCCCCAAAAGGCGTGCTTTTATATTATAACAAAAATAATATAAAAATACTTGTATTGACTTTTTGAAACTAATAGATATAACTTGAAATTACACACTTCCAAATCTATAAAAATATAATTTATAGATGATTTACTACTATTATTAATTTAATAAAATAAATACCCAGTATATAGTTAAACAAACACCTTAAAAATACTGTATATTACTATTAAATGTTTAAAGTTAAGATATACCAATAGCTAATAGATTTGATGAAATAAAAAAATTATTTTATATTAATTCTGAAGGTATTCTTTCAAAATAATGATTATCAGTGGGATAACTATTATTCGTTTATAATTCCAGGGGGTCTAATATTATATTTTTATATTATAGTATGATTACTGTATATTTTAATAATAAAAAAGAGAGCAAAATGCCCTCTTCTATTATGATAATTTATAATTTTTTATAAAAGTCCTACAACTCCGAAGATTATTGGAATTAATATTGCAGGCAATAAGTTTGCCACCTTGATTTTTGTCATACCAAGCATATTAAAGGAAAGTGCAACAATCATAAGACTTCCTGTTGCAGTCATCTCAGCAACTACCGGATCACTAAGTAATGATGATAAAAACGAAGCCCCAAGGGTAATTCCACCCTGATATAAAAGAACTGATACAGATGAGAAAATAACCCCTATTCCAAGAGATGCTGAAAATACAACAGAACTTATGGCATCAAGAACTGTTTTAGCGTATATCGTTTCGCAGTTTCCTGTAAGTCCTGCCTGAAGTGCCCCTACAATAGACATTGCACCGACACAGAATAAAAGACTTGAAGTAACAAATCCCTCAGCTATTTTACTGTCCTTACCAGATGAGCTTTTAAACTTATCCTGTATTTTATCCCCAAGTTTATTAAGCCACTTGTCTATGTCTATAAATTCGCCGATAAGTGCTCCTAAAGCCATAGATATTATCGTTATAAGTGTATTTACTCCCTCAAAGGAACCAGATATTCCTATATAAAGTACACTTAATGCAAGAGCCATCATTATAAGGTCACTTACCCTTTTAGGAAGTCCTCCCTTTATAACAAGTCCTATAAGACAGCCGATAATTATAGCACCACAGTTTATGAAAGTAGCTATCATTATAATCACCTCTATTTTTATAATTATATATTACTGTCATTATAATTTATATTAAATATTATAAATTGAATTGGTTAACAATAATATTAATATTTTAACTTTATAAATATATAGTAAATATAGTTTATTATATTACATTCAGAAGATACTGAATTTTTAAAGTATGCTTACCTGAAATACAAGTTTTCATATCTCTTTTTAAAAGTATAAAATTATTATATACATTATTAATACATAGTTTGTAAAAATATATTAAATGAATCCTCCCACGGAATTTATCATACAGGATTTAGATTTTCGTATTATTTATAAACACAATAAAAATTCGTAAACATAATCTGATATTATTTTTAATACTATTACATAACATATATAACTAATTTTAAATAAGATTAGAACGGATACCTCTGATATCAGAAGCATCCGTTCCAGATATAAATAATCTCTTTTTATACAATAGATTTTCTATAATAAAAATGGTCTTATAATTGAAAAGCAGCTATATCAGTATATAAAAATATATTCTATTAATAAAGCTATATCAATTAAATATATACCGACTATTTATTAAAGTTCTATTTCATTCATTGTAACACCTATATGTGCAAGGTATTTTTTTAAGTCATCTAAAGATATTGTCACTGTTTTATAGTTTACATTTGGATGGAAGTTTAAAAGTTCTCCAGTAAGAAGTTCTTTATCAATATAAAGCTCAACTACTCTTTCTTCGTCATTTGCAAGAGCAAATGGGTTTACACTTCCTGTAACTAATTTAAGTACGTTCATAAGTCTTTTTTCTGATGCAAAAGAAAGATTTGTACTTCCTATTTTAGTTTTAACCTCTTTAAGATTAACTGATTTTTCATCAAGTGTAACTATAAGGTAATATTTATTACCTTTTGCGTTTCTAAGGAACAGATTTTTAGCGTGAAGTCCTGGAGCAACTTCTTTTATTTTTTCAAGATCTTCAGCAGTGTATAGAGGTTCATGTTCTACTACACCATAATCAGCTCCTATTTCATCAAGAATGTCGTATACTTTCTGTTCGATTTCTGTTGGTTCTGTTGTAAATACTTTGTTCATCATTATTCCTCCTATGCTTTTCTTATATTTATTTTTTAAGCATATAAATTTTACTACTTACTTATAGATTTTACCATAAATTTAATTGTCTGTAATAACAATTAACTATAATTATAGCTATTTTATAAATAATCTGTAAATTTCATTTTTTTAACAAAAAAAGACCACCTGAAAAGGTGGCCCAAGTAGAGTTTGGTTGATATTAATATACTTTTTTATTGAGTATCTAAACTCATTATAACTATAAATACTTTCTATGTAAACAATATAGTATACAAAATGCATATAAAAAAACTTATATATTATCAAAATTTAATAAATATTTTAAAGGTTTAATAAAAAAATTATTATATTATTATGATATAAAAAAAGAGTGATAATTATACAGTTAAAAATTACCACTCTCTTACTATTTGATTATATTCAGTTATATAAAGCAGCTGCATAAAATCAGTTTACAGCTATTTAAATCTTTTAGAATTTATAATATATCAAAATCAATATAACTAATAATATACAAACTAAATAACTTACATATTAAGCAGTTTATATACTGAAAGTGCATATATTTCAGAGGCTTTTATTATATTTTTTATTTCTGCTCTTTCATTTTCCTGATGTTCTGTCATTTCATCGTAAGGGAATAATGCTCCGAAAGCAACGCAGTTGTCAATAGCTCTTGCGTATGTTGCACCGCCAGAAGATATAGGACTTCCTGAAAGTTCTGTTTCCTCTTCATAAATAGATGCAAGAGTGCTCACAAGAGGACTGTCTTTTGGTATATAAAGAGAGTTTACGCAGTCTACTTCCTCATATTCAAGTCCATAATTATTTGCTTTTTCTACTACTGCATTTTTAAAATCTTTCATTTCGTATGTAACAGGAACTCTTGAATCAAATCCAAGATATGATTTATCCCTGCTTATTACTATTTCAGCTAGATTTAATGTAAGTGTTCCAGAAACATCATCCCTGCAGTCTGGTATTATTTTACTTCCAACAGAATCAGAAACCTCAGCTGCAAATTTTATAACTGGTTCATCAATTCCAGATTCAAGTAAAATTTTACAAAGACCTTCTATTGCATTTATACCTTCATCAGCATTTGCAGAATGAACTCTTTTTCCATATACATAAAGTTCTCCGTAATCCTCTGAATGATTTTTTATTTCATATTTATAGACTGTATTTTCAAGTGCTTTGATTATATTATTAAAATTACTTCCTTTATATACTGCCTTTCCAGGAACTGCATTAAGAGCACCCGTATTTGACAGCTCCGTTTTATCACTGCCTTTTCCATTAATGTAGAACTGTATTAATCCTTTTTCAGCATTTGTAGCTGGAAAACTTGAATCCGGAGTAAATGACATAGACGGAATTTCCTCGTTATTTTCATTGTATTTTGAAATACATCTCCACTGGTTTTCTTCATCTCCACCAAATATGAATCTTATTCTTTTATTAAAAGAAACCCCTGCATCTAAAAGAGCTTTTACCGCATACATTGCTGTAATAACCGGACCTTTATCATCCTGAGTACCTCTTCCATATATTTTTCCATCTGAAATCTCAGCTGCAAACGGTGGGAATTTCCAGATAGACTCATCGCCAACAGGTACAACATCAACATGGCCTAAAATACCTATCATTTCCTCCCCTTCTACTGTTTCAGCATATCCGTAATACCCATCTCCATAAAATGTTCTAAAACCTAGTCTTTCTGCAATTTCAAGAGCTTTTCTTATCGCAAGATCCACCCCTTCGCCAAATGGTTTTTCCTTTGTTGCTGACTTTTCGTCAAGAACGCTATCTATTCTTACAATTTCCTGTATAGATGAAATCATTTCATTTTCTCTATTTCTCAAGCTTTTTATAATATTATCTCTCATATCCTACCCTCTCTTAATATATTATTGACTTATTTTAATTCTTATATACATATTATATACGATAACTTTTATAAAAATATATAATAAACTTAACTTTTGAATATATCGGTGATTATTATATAAACGTATATGTAATATAAAAAAAGAGATGTCAGATAACATCTCTTTTTATCTATAATAAATAAAATTTTAATTAACATTCTGGATATGTATATTCCCATATTTCCCATTCCTGTAATTTACCATATAGTTCATATACATATTCGCTTTCATCGGAATATTCCAATCCAACATTCTCAAACATTTCTGATACCCAGCCTTTATTTTCTCTTACCCAATCTTCAAACTGTAAACCATTGAATGTAAGTTCTTCAGTTCTACTTGGAGGGAAGCAAGTATATTCAAGGTATCTTAAAGGAGTATATGTTCCAAAACTAGGGTCATATCTTTCGAATTTATAAGCTAACTTTTCACCAAAGTATATTTCGACGTCCTGTTTATTCCAGATTTCATACGGATCTTTAAGAACTCTTATATTCCAGTTTCCACCCTTCCATGTTGCGTATTCTTCTAAAAATTCTTCGTCATCATTACTTTCTGCAATTAATCTGTATCTTGTTTCCCGCATGGTTCTTACAGGAACTAATTTATGTGCATATTCAGTAACATCTATTCCATTTTCAAGTCCTAGACGAACTTCATCCAACTGCATCCAGTTAAGACCTACGCCCGCGTAATCATCTATTCCTGATTTATATCCCTTTAAGTAAACTTCTATCCATTTATTAGTTTCTTTACGATAATTACTTAAATCTATATTTTTTTCATTAGCCTCTTCAAACAGATTTTTACGTAATTCAAAATCATCTACTAATGAATCTGTGTCTATATCTTTGTAGCTATTAAATAAGAATAAATCATATAATTTTTCTAAACTTTCACCAGAATAGAAATCTATATATGGTTTTATATCCACTCCTCTGTCTTCAGCATATTCTAAAGTACGCTCTCTGTGATATTCATCCACATTGAAATTGTCATCATCTTCTTCATATGACTTATTCTCTGCCATATTTTCCAATGCTTCTCTTTTTTCTCTTCTTTCTCTTGATTCCTGTAAAAATTTCATTAAATCAAATGTATCCATTTCTTTTGGTTCTTCTATTTCTTCTAGCTGTTCCTTTGTTTTATCACTCATTTTCAAATCTCTCCTTTAAATTGTTTTATAACTAACGCTTCTTTCTGATTTCAATTATACCACATTATTATTTATAATAAAACCACAAAAACAAACAAATGTTCTAGAAAATTGTTTTTTATATCCCATAAAATATAAAAGAACTAGTTTTAAAAAATATCCCGAAATCAAATAAAATAAGAATAATATTTGTATTTAAATTAAAAGATAAATAATAACCTATAAATGCAATAAAAAAGAGAGTATGGATATACTCTCTTCATTCACTCTATTAAAAATTATATACTTTCTATAAAGTCAACTTTTTTTATTTTATTATATAAATCAAGCATAAGTTTTTCACTCATTGTATTTCCAAACATTTTAGAAACCCAATGGTGATTTAATTTAGACCATATGTCATATTTTAAGCCACTTTCAAATTCTATATAAGTTCCGTTAATACAACGATGATGTTTTTTAAACGTATTCATTGATTTTCCTTGTACTTCTTTTGGAACTTTAAGTTCTTTACCATCAAACTTAATTAACCATCTTCTATCTTCTTCAATCCAATTAACCTTTAACTTATCCATTTTGTCCTCCCTAAAAACTAATTAGTAAGTTATGTTATTTAGCCATCTAATCTCAATTCTATCATAGAAAATAGTATCTTGTAAGGTATATATCTGTTTTTTATAAATAATGACTCTTGAAATTAAGTGAACAAGTTATTTTATGTTTTTATAAATAAAAAAGAGTAATACCATAAAGCATTACTCCTTTTATTATAATATTAAAGCTGATTATTTATTTTCTTCCTGTTCTTTATGTAAGTTCTTTATTTTTTCTATCGCCTT